>Ga0210040_10000035_pt1 | contig 373988 bp, 361 predicted proteins | sample CryGeyCG12114_NA_FD_185462 | JGI IMG/M metagenome (GOLD analysis project Ga0210040, IMG submission 185462) | Groundwater microbial communities from aquifer - Crystal Geyser CG19_WC_8/21/14_NA (SPAdes) (version 2) | ecosystem: Environmental > Aquatic > Deep subsurface > Groundwater | place...
TTGCGCCTCGAGAAACGAGCGCTCCTCGATGCTCAAAATCACCGCATCCGCAACCCGGCCCGCCATCCGCATCAGTCCCCTGAGATGATCGGGATCAATGATACGAATTACGGTTCCGTATGACTAGCGAAAGCGCTCAGCGCCGTGCCGGGGTGCCAGGCAACTCATCGCGACTTGGCCATCGCGCTACTGATTGGCTCGTTCGCAGAGTCCGCCGCGTGAGGCGAGCCTGCACGAACGGTGCTAGGGAAAGTGGACGTACGAGCTGCGCGCGCCAGTTCGCGCTCGGGCCCATCCGATAGGCTCGCTCTGTCCGCAATAGCCGAAGCTGGACGTTGCAATAGCCGAAATCGGCGCGTCACCCAGGCCGCTCGTCTTCAGGCCTGTTCGGGTTTAGCTCCCTCGGCTCCGCGGACCCCGCGCGGAGCCAGGCTGGCAGGACCACTCGGCGAACGGCGCTCTCCAGCTGAACGTTCACCTGGGTCAGCCGCCCGCTCCGCAGCGAGGCCTCCACGATCGTCATTCCTGGCGCATGAAAGCCGGGATCTCGACGCTCCAGTCCCGCGGTCGGGCCGTGAACAAGCAAATCTCGTCGCCGACCGTCTGCACCGCCATTTTCTGGAGGCCGATCATTCGGGATCCTTCCCAGTTGTGATCGGGAACCCAGTCGCCGCCAGGTCGCCAGGAGGTCGGACAGCGTCGGTCCGCATCGTCGAGCTTCTCCGCAATGTTCTCAGCAGCTTCACGGGTGAATGCGAGGCGGGCGCAGAAGATTGCGTCCTGGTGCCAGCTGGTGTGATTCTTCCGGCTCGGCTTTTCGATTCCGTGATGCCAGGTGCCGATCGCCAGCTGGAGATTTTCACCCGCCGTGCCGGGGAAGATCACCAGCTTCCCGTCGTCGTCCAGCTCTTTGCCCGGAATCTTCTTGTACTCGCGGCGATAGGGCTCGTGGAAAAAAGGTGATCGCGCTGGCGGCCAGCGGCAGGTCTGGGGTCGACCGAGAAATACACCGAACGAACCACCAGACCAGATCCGGCTGCATGCGGACGCACCCAAAACCACGCGGACGCGCATCACCGCCAGCGGCTGACTTTGAGCGATTTCATGGATACATCCGGGTGCCGGAGGACACATCCGGACTTGAGGATGGTAGCGGAGGAGGGACTCGAACCCCCGACACGCGGATTATGATTCCGCTGCTCTAACCACCTGAGCTACTCCGCCCCGCCGGCGCGCCCTAAGGGCGGCGAGGCGGCGCATTTACGGCGCACGTTGGCGGCGGTCAACCGCGAAAGGACCAGCGCTTGAGCAAGCGCCACGGCCCGCCGAGATAGGCATGGAGCGCGAGGCCGGCGAAGCGGAAATCCGCTGGCCTTACCTGCGGCGCCAGCACCGCCTGCAACGCCTTCGCTTCCTGTGGCGAGACCTTGTTCTGCACGGTAACGTGGAGGCGCGGCGGGGCGCGGTCCTGCGCGGTGAGCAGCGTGTCGAAATGGTCCGCCAGATCGGCGCGCAGGGCCAGCATCGCGGGGCTCGCCAGCCGGATCGCGGTGCCCCGGCCCAGCGACATCAGGCCCTCGATGCGCGCCGGCGGCGGCGGTCCGGCGGCGAAGCGGGCGAGCACATCGCGCAGCTCCGCCTCCGCGCTCGGCGGGAGGTTGTGGAACAGGGTGACATGCGCGGAGAGGTGGTTGCGTTCCGGCGGGAAGTGCGCGCGGCGCAGGGTGTCCATCCACGAGTGCAGGTCGGGCGGCAGCTCGGCGGTGACGATGAGCGGGGCGGCATTGGTGCCCGCACCCTGCCCCTGATGGGGCGAGGTCACATCTCGCCGCGCGCGCGGCGGATGGCGAACCACTTTTCCACATTGGCGTTGTGCTCGGCGAGGGTCGCGCCGAAGGCGTGGCCACCCGTGCCGTCGGCCACCATGTACAGCGCCCCGGTCTCGGCCGGGTTGAGCACCGCGGCGATGGAAGCGCGGCCCGGATTGGTAATGGGCCCTTGCGGCAAGCCAACCATCGAATAGGTGTTGTAGCTGTTGACGTCCGCGATCTCCGAACGGCGGATGCGCCGGCCGAGCGGGCGCCCCTTCGTGATCGGATAGATGATCGTCGGGTCGGCCTGGAGCATCATCCCCTGCTTCAGCCGGTTGGAGTAGAGGCCGGCAACCATGCGCCGCTCGCGCGCGACGCCGGTTTCCTTCTCCACGATGGAGGCGAGGATCACCGCCTCCTCGGGCGTGTCGACGGCGATGTCGGAGCGTCGCTTGGGCCAGAGTTCGGCGATCGTCTCGTCCATCGCCGCCTGCATCCGGGCGAGGACGGCACCGCGGCTTTCCCCTCGCTCGAAATCGTAGCTTTCGGGCAGGATGGAGCCTTCGGGCGGCACGGGGACGGTGCCGGTCAGCAGCGGCTCGGCCATCAGCTTCTCGTGCACCAGCACGCTCGGCAGGCCTTCAGGGATAGTGACGAAGCGGCGGATCGCCTGCCCGTGCTGCAGCGTGTCGAGGATACCGGCGGGGCTGGCAGCGGCGGGCAGCAGGAACTCGCCGGCGCGGATCGGGTCGCCGCCGCCCAGGATCTTCGCGCGCAAGAGGAAGGCGTCGGCCGAGCCAATCAGGCCCTCCTCCTCCAGCTTGCCGGCAACCGAGGTGAGCGAGGCGCCGTCGGGCACGACGAAGGCGGTTTCCTCCGCCACCGCCCCGCCACTGTACCAGCCCGCCGCGGACCAGGCGCCCGCGCCGATCAGCAGCACGGCCAGCAGGCCGGCGACGAGCAACAGGCGGCGCATGGCGCTATTCGGGCCGGACCATCACCAAGCTGGCATTGGTGCCGCCGAAGCCGAAGCTGTTGTTGAGGATGGCCTTGACCTCGCGCTTCTTCGCCTTGTGCGGCACGAGGTCGACATCGGCGCAGCTTTCCGAAGGGTTGTCGAGGTTGATCGTCGGCGGCACGATCTGGTCGCGCATGGCGAGGATGCAGAAGATGCTCTCCACCGCGCCCGCGCCGCCCAACAGGTGGCCGATCATCGACTTTGTGCTGCTCATCGAGACGTCGGCGATGGCGTTGCCGAACAGCCGCCGCACCGCGCCCAGCTCCAGCTCGTCGCCGAGCGGCGTGGAGGTGCCGTGCGCGTTGATGTAGTCGATCTCAGACGGGTCGAGGCCAGACTTGCGCAGCGCCATCTGCATCGAACGGAATGCGCCCGAGCCTTCCGGGTGCGGCGCGGTGACGTGATAGGCGTCGCCCGAAAGGCCATAGCCGATCACCTCGGCATAGATCTTCGCGCCGCGGCGCTTGGCGTGCTCGTATTCCTCGAGCACCAGCACGCCGGCGCCCTCGCCCATCACGAAGCCGTCGCGGGCCTCGTCATAGGGGCGGCTGGCCTTGGCGGGCTCGTCGTTGAAGTTGGTGCTGAGCGCGCGCGCCTGCGCGAAGCCGGCAATGCCGATGGGGCAGATCGTCGCCTCGGCGCCCCCGGCGAGCATGATGTCGGCATCGTCCTCGCGGATCATCCGCGCGGCATCGCCGATCGAGTGCGCGCCGGTGGAGCAGGCGGTGACGACCGCATGGTTGGGCCCCATCAGCCCGTACTTGATCGACACCTGTCCGGAAATGAGGTTGATCAGGCGCCCGTGGACGAAGTGCGGGGAAACGCGGCCCGGCCCCTTCTCGTGCAGGACCAGCGATTCCTTCTCGATGCCCGGCAGGCCGCCAATGCCGCTGCCGATCGAGCAGCCGAAGCGCAGCCGGGTGGCCTCGTCCGCATCGAGCAGGCCCGCATCCTCCATCGCCTGCCCGGCGGCGTCGATGCCAAAGATGATGAACGGATCGACCTGCCGCTGGACCTTGTGGTCCACCCGCTTGTCGGGGTCGAAGCCGTATTCGTGATCCTTGGGCTTCACCTCGCAGGCGATCCGGCACTTCTGGTCGCTCGCATCGAAGCGCGTGATCGGCCCCGCCCCGCTGCGGCCGGCGAGAATGTTGGCCCAGGTGGTCTCCACGTCTGCACCCAGCGGGGTCACGAGCCCGAGACCGGTGACGACGACACGACGCATGCTTCTCTCCACGTTCATCGGGCGGATGGAGCCGCCTCCCAGAGCGACTTGCGACCCGATGCACCAGATCGCCGCCCCAGATCCTTGTTCTGCCGCGATTTGCGATCCGGCAGCAGATGGGTCCCTGCTATCGAAACCGCTGAAATGCAACAGGCCCAGCCCACCGGGGCTGAGCCTGTCGAACCCCTCAAGAGGGGCAAGAGCCCTTCGACGCACCCGGGGCCGTCGAAAGCAGGCTGCTCTTTCGCAGCCTGGGACCAGTACACCTAGCCCTTGTGCTCTTCGATATACTTGTTGGCATCGCCGACCGTGTTGATCTTCTCGGCCGCGTCGTCGGGAATTTCGACGCCGAACTCCTCCTCGAAGGCCATGACCAGTTCGACGATGTCGAGGCTGTCGGCGCCCAGATCGTCGATGAAGCTCGCGTCCGGCGTGACCTTCTCTTCCTCGACACCCAGATGCTCGACGACGATCTTCTTCACCCGGTCGGCGGTATCGCTCATGCTTGTGTCCTTCTCGAAACAGGCGATGGAATTGCGGCTGTCGCCCTAATGAACGCTGGCGGCGGTGGCAAGTGCCCGAGGAGGGGCGCCGTACCCCTGCCGGCCAGCGGGATTTTCGCGCTACTCGCCGAGGCGGTCCACGCGCACCTTCTCAGCCTCGCTCGCCCCGGCCGCGACCTTCGCGCCCTGCTCGGCAAGGCGGATGCCGAGCTCGCGCAGCTGCCTGGGGCTCGCCACCGAAGGCGCGCCCATCATCAGGTCCTGCGCGCGCTGGTTCATCGGGAAGGCGATCACCTCGCGAATGTTCGGCTCGTCGGCCAGCAGCATGACGATGCGGTCGATTCCCGGCGCCGAACCGCCATGCGGCGGGGCGCCCAGCTTGAACGCCTCGATCATGCCGGAGAAGTTCGCATCGACCTCCGCCTGCGAGTAGCCGGCGATCTCGAACGCCTTGTACATGATGTCCGGCCGGTGGTTCCGGATCGCGCCCGAGGACAGCTCATAGCCGTTGCAGACGATGTCGTACTGCCAGGCGAGCACGTCGAGCGGGTCCTTGGTCTCCAGCGCCTCCAGTTCGCCCTGCGGCATGGAGAAGGGGTTGTGGCTGAAATCGACCTTCTTCGCGTCCTCGTCATACTCGAACATCGGGAAGTCGACGATCCAGCAGAGCTTGAAGCTACCCTGCTCGATCAGGCCGAGCTCCTCGCCCACGCGCGTGCGGGCTGCGCCGGCGAGCTTGGCCGCTTCCTTCTCCTTGCCCGCGGCGAAGAACACCCCGTCATCGGGGCCGAGACCGAGTTCGTCGCACAGGCGCGCCATGTTCTCGGGCCCATGGTTCTTGGCAATGGGGCCGCCGAACTCGCCGCCCTTGCGGGTGACGTAGCCGAGCCCGGCAAAGCCCTCGCGCTTGGACCAGTCGTTCATGTCGTCGAAGAACTTGCGGCTGCGGTCCGCGGTGTTCGGCGCGGGGATCGCGCGCACCACCCCGCCCCCGCCGACGATCTTCTCGAAGATGCCGAAGCCGCTCTTCTCGAAATGGTGCGACACGTCGGTGATAATGAGCGGGTTGCGCAGGTCCGGCTTGTCGGAGCCGTATTTCAGCATCGCCTCGCGGTAGGGGATGCGCGGGAACTCACCGGCTGGCGTCACCGTCTTGCCGCCGCCGAATTCCTCGAACACGCCGGCCAGAACCGGCTCGATGGCGTTGAACACGTCTTCCTGCGTGACGAAGCTCATCTCGAAATCGAGCTGGTAGAATTCCGGGCTGCGGTCGGCGCGAAGGTCCTCGTCGCGGAAGCACGGCGCGATCTGGAAATAGCGGTCGAAGCCCGCCACCATCAGCAGCTGCTTGAACATCTGCGGCGCCTGCGGGAGCGCGTAGAACGTGCCCGGATGCAACCGGCTTGGAACCAGGTAATCGCGCGCCCCTTCCGGGCTGGAAGCGCCCAGGATCGGGGTCTGGAACTCGGTGAAACCCTGCTCCTGCATCCGCCGGCGCAGGCTGGCGATCACCTGAGAGCGCAGCATGATGTTGCGGTGCAGCCGCTCGCGCCGCAGGTCGACGAAACGGTATTTGAGGCGGATGTCCTCGGGGTAGTCCTGCTCGCCCGCCACCGGCAGCGGCAGTTCCTCGGCACGGCTCTGTATGGTCACGCCGCGGGCGAACACCTCGATCGCGCCGGTGGGCAGGTTGGCGTTCACCGTCGCCTCATTGCGCGCCTTCACCTCGCCGTCGATCGTGACGACGCTTTCGACGCGCAGGCCTTCTAGCAGCGGCAAAGCGGGCGAGTCCGAATCCGCCACGATCTGGGTGATTCCGTAATGGTCGCGCAAATCGACGAACAGCACGCCGCCATGGTCGCGCTTGCGGTGCACCCAGCCCGACAGGCGAACGGATTGGCCGACATCGTCCTGCCGCAGCGCGGCGCAGTTGTGGGTTCTGTAGCTGTGCATGGGCGCGGCTCTTAGCGGAACGTTTGGGCGGAGCAAGTTCGCGCGAAAGGCCGCTCCACGCCTCGCACCGGTTCACAATCGCGTCGTGCCCGTTGGCGGCGGGCGAAAGCCGCGCTAACGCGGGCCCCACCATGAAAATCCATCCGCTGATTACGGAGACCGCGCCGCTCGCTGAACTGTGCGAGCGCCTGGCCAAGAGCGACTTTGTCGCCGTCGACACAGAGTTCATGCGCGAGAACACCTTCTACCCGCTGCTGTGCCTGGTGCAGGTCGGCAACGAGGAGGAGGCCGCGGCCATCGACCCGTTGGCGGAGGGGATCGACCTTACCCCGCTGCTCGACCTGCTGACCGGCAACGAGGAGGTGCTCAAGGTCTTCCATGCCGGCGGGCAGGACGTGGAAATCGTCTACAATCTCACCGGCAAGACGCCTCACCCGATCTTCGACACGCAGGTGGCGATGATGGCGATCAGCCAGTCGGAACAGATCGGCTATGCCAATCTCGTGGAGACCTGGATCGGCAAGACGATAGACAAGGGGGCGCGCTTCACCGACTGGAGCCGTCGCCCCCTGACCGAGCGGCAGATCGAATATGCGATCGGCGATGTCACCTATCTTGCGCGCATCTTCCCCAAGATGCTCAAGAAGCTGATCAAGACCGGCCGCGGCCACTGGCTGAACGCCGAGATGGAGCGGCTGGCGGACCCTGCCAATTACGCCAACGATCTGGGCGAAGCATGGAAGCGCATCCGCCCGCCGAGCCGCAATGCCACGGTGCTCGGCCGGCTGAAGGCGCTCGCCGCCTGGCGCGAGGTGGAGGCGCAGGGCAAGGACATTCCGCGGGGGCGGATCATGCGCGACGAGACCCTGGCCGACCTCGCCAGCCAGCCGCCCAAGAAGCAGGAGGACCTCGTCAAAGTGCGCGGCCTCAGCCAGGCGTGGAAGGACAACGAGATCGGGCGGCGCCTGATGCAGGTGTTGGAAAAGGCGACCGACCTGCCCAAGGACGAGATGCCGGAAAAGCCGCAGCGCGGGGCGCCGCTGGGCAAGGAAGGCGCCCTCGTCGCGGACCTGCTCAAGCTGCTGCTCAAGATCCGCGCGCGCGAGATCGATGTCGCCGCGCGCCTGCTGACCCGCTCCGACGAGCTGGAGGCGCTGGCCGCGGGCGTGCGCAAGCTGCCGATGCTGGAAGGCTGGCGCTACGAGACCTTCGGCCGCGATGCGCTGGACCTGGTGGAGGGCAAGCTGGCCTTCGCGGTGGAGGATGGGCGGCTGAAGATGACCCATATCGACGATGCCGCCAAACAGGCGGCGGAGTGATCCCGCGCCCAGCCGCCCCCGGGGTCCGCCGGTGACCACCTACCTGCCGACGATCAAGCAGCTGCAATATCTCGTCGCGCTGCACGAGCAGGGGCATTTCGGGCGCGCGGCAGAGGCCTGCTTCGTCTCGCAATCCACGCTTTCAGCCGGTATTCGCGAGCTCGAATCGCTGCTCGGCGTGACTTTGGTGGAGCGCAGCCGGCGCGCGGTGCGCTTCACGCCGCTGGGCGAGGCGGTGGTGGACAAGGCGCATCGGCTGCTGCGCGAGGCGGAGGAGCTTTCCGCGCTGGTGCAGGCATCGGGCAAGCCGCTCTCGGGCGAATTGCGGATGAGCGTGATTCCCACAATCGCGCCGTTCCTGCTGCCGCGAATCCTGCCGCGGCTGCGGCGCGAGCGCCCGGCGCTCAAGCTGTTCCTGCGCGAGGAGACGAGCGGCGACGCGATCGAGTCGCTGCATCACGGGCGCGCCGATTGCGTGCTGCTCGCCCTGCCCTACGCCACCGGCGAGGTCGATCACGAGCACATCTGCGACGACCGCCTGCTGATCGCCTTTCCCGAAGGTGAGCCGCTCAACCCGCCCGAGACCTTCCCCACGGCGATGATCGACGAGGGCCGGCTCTTGCTGCTGGAGGATGGGCACTGCCTGCGCGAACATGCGCTCGCCGCCTGCAACCGGCCCGAGATGCGCGCCAGCGCAACGATGATCGGCACCTCGCTGCACACGCTGGTGCAGATGGTCGATAACGGGCTCGGCGTGACGATGCTGCCGCAGATGGCGATCGACGCCGGCATCCTCAATGACACGCAAATCGTCACCCGCCCGCTGGAAACGGACAACGCCTCGCGCGAGATCGCGCTCGTCTGGCGCAAGAACAGCCCGCGCGCCGAGGAATTCCGCCTGCTGGCGAAGGAATTGCGCGCCGGCTGAGCCGCGCCGGGCGGCGATCGCTGCGCCCTGCGGCGAGTGCGGGTTCCCGGCAAGATCATTTGACGACCTTGTCCTGGTTCTGCACATGCTCGCCGTCGCGCTCGCGGCGGCCTGGCGATTCCTACAGGGGCTTTAGCCGCGCCGCGACTCCGGCTAAGTCCCGTAGAACAGTCAGGCCCCTGCACCGCAGAGCGGCGGAAAGAACCATAGCTGCCATGCGTATGACGGAATTGGACTGCATCCGTGGGTTTGCACTTGTCACCATCACCGTCAACCATATCGGCATCTTCGTCGGGAAGGCGGGATATGACGGGTTTTACATACCGACCTTGACGCGTTTCGGCTATAGCTCAGCCGCGGAGCTGTTCTTTCTCATCTCCGGCTATCTCCTCGGCTACACTCAGTTCGGGAGGGGACGGGTCGATTTCGCGAGGTCCAGTGCCCGGCTCGCCGCGCGGGCTTGCAACCTGCTCGCGATGAATTGCGTGCTGTTCGTGTTCATCTTTTCCCTCCTGCGGTATTTCCCTCTCAGCTTGCAGCAATCGCTGGGATTCGCCGTCGTGCCAGGGAACGCGCCGCTTCTCGCAAAGGAACTCCTGACGCTGGGCTATAATCTCACGTTTCTGGACATCCTCAACTTTTACATCCTTCTTCTGCTGGCGGCGATTCCCTTCGGTATTCTGCTCATGAGGAGCACCGTGGCGGCGTGTTTATTGATCGTTGCGCTGTACCTGGTGGCCAACAAATTCCCGCAATTCTCCATGCCGGGAGGGAATCTTGGCGGATCGGGTTATTGGACCTTCAACCCGCTGGCCTGGCAGTTCCTCTTTCTGGGGAGCATGGTGGCCGGCAGGTTCGCAGTGCACGAGCACTTCCAGCGCATCATGCTCGAACAACCGTTCAGAAGGGCGATCGTGGCCGTCTCGGTCGCGCTGTTCGTGATCTTCGATATCGTCTACGTGATCGACGCGTATCTGCCTGATTTCTCCATGCCGATGGTCGGCCTGACGACCTTGGCGCCGATCCGGCTGGCGCACGCCCTCGTCACCTTCCTCCTGCTCGCGGCGCTGCTGACGGGCTACCCGCTGTTGAGGAACAACCCGGTCTATCGGCTGCTGGTGCTGGTCGGGAAACACTCGCTGATCTGCTTCATGGGCAGCATCGCGCTGACCTACGTCGCGGTGTACTTCTGGTACTACGAGCAGACCACGCCGGCTTACCTGGCCTTGTGTGCGGCCGCGGCCGGATTGCTGATCCTGATTGCCTTCGTCGCGGAGACTCTGCGCAACGCCCAGAGGAGCAGCTTGGGCGAACCGGCGAGGGCGTAAGATCGACGAGCGAGACCGGTCGCCCCTCACCCTCGCCCTCCCCCGCACCCTCGCCTTGGCCAAACAGGCTGCCTGTTCGCCGGGCCGGGGTCAGTCCATGTGCTTGAGGCCGACGCGCAGATAATCCCAGCCGGTGATCACCGTCAGCACCGCCGCGCCCCACAGGCTGGCGAGACCGACGATGCGGATCCATTCCTGCTCCGGCAACGCGCCCGCCAGGATCAGCGCGCCCAATGACACCAGTTGCAGCGTCGTCTTCCACTTGGCGAGCCGCGACACGGGCACGCTGACCTGCAGCCCGCCGAGAAATTCGCGCAGCCCCGAAACGGCGATCTCGCGAATCAGGATAACGAGCCCGGCGATCACATGCAGGTCGCCCACATAGGGGCCGGTCAGCATGCCCTTGGCGGTCAGCACCAGGATCACCGCGGCGATCATGATCTTGTCGGCGATCGGGTCGAGGAAGATGCCGAGCCGGCTGACCGCCCCGCTGGAGCGGGCCAGCACGCCATCGACATAATCGGTCACGCCCATCAGGCAGTAGAGGACGAAGGCCAGCCCGTAGCCCCATTGCCAGCCGGGCCACCACAGCAGGGCGGCGAGCAACGGCACCGCGACGATCCGCGAGAGGGTCAGCAGATTGGGCAGTGTCAACATCGTTCGGGCGTCCTGCGGGGGTCAGCCCGCCCTTAGAGCGATTTTGAGGCAGGTGGAAACGCCAGTTCGGCGCAGCCAATCACCTGCGAACCCGCAAGTCGCGGCAAAACAGATGGAGCGGTCGATCCGGGGCAATGGGGTCGCGGACCGGCCCAGCCTCTCTGCGGCCCGGGAAAAAGGCGGCGTCGCGCTTGTTTGTGGGGGCAGGGCCGCTAAGGAATTGCCCGATAGGGAAGAGGCAGCACCGGCGCAGATCATGTTCACCTCGCTCCACCTGCTCCGGCAGCGCAAGTTCGTGCCGCTGTTCGCGACCCAGCTGCTCAACGCGTTCAATGACAACCTCTACAAGAACGCGATGGTGCTGTTCGTCGTGTTCACGGTCTACAACTCGGAAGAGGCGGAGGCGCAGTTCAGCGCCATTGCCAGCGGCGTGTTCGTGCTGCCGTTCTTCCTCCTGTCGGCCTATGCCGGGCAGCTGGCCGACATGCGCGACAAGGCGATAATCATCCGCTGGGTGAAGTTCGCGGAGATCTTCATCATGATGGTCGGCGCGGCGGGCTTGTTCCTCGCCTGGCGGGGCGGATGGCTGACCGACATCGCCATTCCGCTGATGCTGTTGGCGCTGTTCGCGATGGGGGTCCATTCCACCTTCTTCGGGCCGATCAAATACGCCATCCTGCCCCAGCACCTGAAGCGCGAGGAGGTGCTGGCCGGCACCGGGCTGGTGGAGGCGGGCACCTACGTGGCGATCCTCGCGGGCACGATCCTGGCGGGCTACGTCGCGGTGCAGGTGGCCGCAGTGCTGGTGGTGGTGACGGCGGTGGTAGGCTTCTTCACCAGCCGCTTCGTGCCCGCCGCCCCGCCCTTCGAGCAGGGCCAGACCCCCGACTGGCATGTGCTGCGCGCCTCGATCGCGCTGGTCCGCAACACGGTGCATCAGCGCGAGGTGTTCTACGCGATCCTGGCGATCAGCTTCTTCTGGACCATCGGCGCGGTGCTGTTCATCCAGTTCCCGCCGCTGGTGAAGAACGTGCTGTTCGCCACGAAAGAGGTGGCGAGCCTGTTCCTGGTGATCTTCTCGGTCGGGGTGGCGATCGGCTCGATCGCGATCAACGCGCTGCTCAAGGGCGATGTCTCGGCCCGTTATGCGCCGATCTCGGTGATCGCGATGGGCGCCTTCGTGGCGGCGTTCTACTTCGTCTGCCGGGCCTGGCAGGCCGATGTGACGATCATCGGTGAAATGGAGGTCGCCGAGTTCCTCGCCCAGCCATTGGCTCCGCTGGTGCTGGCGACTTTGTTGCTGATCGCGGTGGGCGGGGGCATGTTCGTGGTGCCGCTCTACGCCTTCCTCACCACCAAGTGCGAACCGTCGCAGGCGGCGCGGACGGTGGCGGCCAACAACATCGTCAATTCCGGGGCGATGGTGGCGGGGTCCCTGCTTGCCGGGGGGTTGACCTTCGCCGGCGTCCCGATTGTCGAGCAGCTTCTGCTGAGTGCGGCCATGTGCCTGGTGTCGGCTTATCTCGGCCTGCTGCTGCACCGGGCGGAAAAGCTGGCGGTCGCCCCCGCCTGAGCCTCTCCTCACCGCCTGACCTAGCCCCCAGCCTGAGGCTCACCCCGCCCCCGACCTGGGCCCTGCTCGCCGGCCTGAGCCTCGCCGGGACCTGGGCCCGGCGTCGGCTGAGCCCCGCCCCGGCTGAGCCGCGTCAGGCGAGAAAGGCGCCCAAGGCGAGCAGGCCCGCAATATAGGCCAGCAGGAACTCGCGGACATCCTGATGCGTGATCCGGCCCCAGCGCATGGTGCGGCGGGCACCCAGCGACAGGCGGAAAGGATGGCGGGCCCGGACATGCGCGATGCGATTCATCGGCGGGGATTAGCACGCTGCCAGCGGGCGGATAGCGGGGGCCGGCCAGTGTCTCCGATCGGGGCATTTTGCCCGGGCCTTGCAGTGCGTCGAAGCGGATTTGCGGTCCACGCAGCGGCGGGTCGCAATGGCGCTGCAAGCGGGGCGCATCGGGGGCGCAAATGTCAGGGGCGGCAGCCATCTCCCGCACATGCAAAGGGCCGCACCGGTGCGGCGCGGCCCTTGCTGGCGGCGCGGGGGCCGGTCGGCGTTTAGACCTTGTCGCCGAACACGCCCTTCACCTTGCCCTTGAGGTTCTGGGCCTCGCCCTTGGTCTCCTGCGCGCGGCCTTCGGCGCGGGTGTCGGGGTCGCCGCTCGCCTGCTTGAGGTTGCCGGCGGCCTCGTTGGCGATGCCTTTGGCCTTGTCCTTGAATTCACCCATGGGGGCTCTCCTTCGTTCGATCGGTTGCTGTGCGGTCAACGGGTCCGCTCGCACGATCGTTCCGGATGCGGAGGCCTCGCCGGTCTCGGATCAGCCGCGCGCGAGGGCGCAGATGCGGTCCCACTCGGCCGGGCGGACCTCGGCGACGGAGAGGCGGGAGAGGCGCACAAGCTCCATCTCGGCCAGCGCGGGGTCGGCCTTGATCTCCTTGAGCGTCACGGCCCGTTCCAGCGCGCGCACCGGCTTCACCTTTACCGCGGCCCACTTGGCGTCCTTGGGATCGGGCAGGCCGGCCTCGCTGACGACGGCGATGCCGACGATCTCCTTGCCCGTGACCGAGTGATAGAAGAACGCCTGGTCGCCCACCTCCATCGCCCGCAGATTGTTGGCGGCGCGGTGGTTGCGCACGCCGTCCCATGTCGTCTCGCCGTCGGCCACGAGATCGTTCCATCCGAAACTTTCGGGCTCGGATTTCATCAGCCACAGCCTTGTCGTCACGCACTCGCCTCCTGCCCGACCCCGAGCTACGCCGACTATCGCGGCGGCGGGGATGAGGCAACCTGCCCCCGGGGCGCGGGGACCTACCATTGCCCTCCTCTCCTCCTCGCCCTACGTGGCAGGCCATGCGCGCCGGTTTCGCCAAGATGCACGGGCTCGGGAACGACTTCGTCGTGCTCGACACCCGCGAACAGCCGCTTCCTCCGCTGACGCCCGCGATCGTGCGCGCGCTCGCCGACCGGCACACCGGCATCGGCTGCGACCAGCTGGTGCTGCTGGAGCCCTCTTCCAGCGCGGATCTCAAGATGCGGATTTTCAATGCGGATGGGGACGAGGTCGCCGCCTGCGGCAATGCGACGCGGGCGGTGGCGCTGCGCCATGCGAGCGCGAATGGCGGCGCGACAGGTGGCCCCCCGGTGCGGATCGAGACCGCGTCCGGCATTCTCGACGCGCGGCCCACCGATGCCGGGATCGCGGTGGACATGGGCCGCCCGCGGCTCGAATGGGAGGCGATCCCCGTCGCCTATGCGCTGGACACGCTCTCGCTGCCCGTCGCGTGGGAGGAGCTGGAGCAGCCCTGCGCGGTGAACATCGGCAATCCGCATGCGGTGTTCTTCGTGCCCGATTGCGACGCTGTGCCGCTGGGCCGGCTCGGCCCGCAGATCGAGCGCGACCCGCTGTTCCCGCAGCGCGTCAACGTCAACGTCGCCACGGTGGAGAGCCGCCGCCGCATTCGCCTGCGCGTGTGGGAGCGCGGCGCCGGGCTGACCCGCGCCTGCGGCACGGGCGCCTGCGCCACCGCCGTCGCCGCCATCCGCCGGGGGCTGGTCGAGCGCGCGGTGCAGGTGGACCTGCCCGGCGGCGCGCTGGCGATAGAGTGGCTGGAGGACGGGCGCGTGACCATGACCGGCCCCGCGGCGGAGAGCTTTCGCGGCACGTTCGACTGGGGCGATTTCGCGTGAGCGCGGGTGCGGTTCTGGCCGAGGCTGGCGGCGACACGAGGGTTGAGGCGGCGGATGGCGGCGCGAGGGTTGAAGGCGTGGGCGTCCGCGTGGTCGGCGGCGGTGAGCGGGAGGCTATCAGCGGCGCGGGGCTTGCGCGCGTGGGCGTCGGCGGGGTGGGGACCGAGGCGGCGGACGTCGGTGGTGCGCGCGAGGCCGTCAGCGGTGCGGGGCCTGTGGGCATCAGCCTCGGCGGCGGTTTGCGCCGGGCGTTCAGCAGCGCGGGGCTCGCGGGCGTCCGCGGCGGCGCGGGCATAGGCGCGAACATCGAAGGCGGCGCCGACCCGGGCGCAGGTGCGGGCTCGAAAGCGAGCGGCCATGGCGCTGGTGAGACGCCGCAAGTGGAGGTGCACTCGCTCGGGTGCCGGCTCAACATCGCCGAGAGCGAGGCTCTGCGCGCGCTGCTCGCCGGGGAGCGGAACCTGGTGGTGGTCAATAGCTGCGCGGTCACGGCCGAGGCGGTGCGGCAGACGCGGCAGGCGATCCGCCGGGCGCGGCGCGCGCGGCCCGATGCGCGGCTGCTCGTCACCGGCTGCGCGGCCGAGGTGGAGCGCGAGGGGCTCGCCGCCATGGCCGAGGTGGATGGGCTGGTGGCCAATGCCTCGAAGCTCGACCCGCGGGCGTGGAACGTGCCCGCTCGCGTGGAGCCCGCGCCGAAGCGGCGCACCCGCGCCTTCGTGGCGGTGCAGAACGGGTGCGACCATGCCTGCACCTTCTGCGTCATCCCGCAAGGTCGTGGGCCCAGCCGCTCGCTGGGCGTGCGCCAAGTGCTGCGCGAAGTGGAGCGGCACCTCGAACAGGGCGCGCCGGAGATCGTGCTGACCGGGGTGGATGTGACAAGCTGGGGGCACGATCTGCCCGGCGCTCCGAGACTCGGTGGGCTGGTGCGGGCGGTGCTGGAGGCCTTTCCCTCGCTGCCGCGGCTGCGCCTGTCCTCAGTGGACGGGGTGGAGATCGATGAGGCGCTGTTCGAGCTGATCGCGGGCGAGGCGCGATTGATGCCGCATCTGCACCTGTCGCTGCAGCATGGGCACGATTTGATCCTGAAGCGGATGAAGCGGCGGCATTCGCGCGGCGATGCGCTGGCGCTGGTCGAGCACCTGCGGGCGCGGCGGCCGGAGATCGCCATCGGCGCCGACCTGATCGCCGGCTTCCCGACCGAGGACGACGCGATGCACCAGGCCAACCTTTCGATCATTCGCGAGCTGGACATCGTGCATGGCCATGTCTTCCCCTACTCGCCGCGCCCGGGCACGCCGGCCGCGCGGATGAGGCAGGTGGACGGGCTCACGGTTCGGCGCCGCGCTGCCGAACTGCGCGAGGCTGTGGCTGCGGTGCGCGGGCGCTGGCTGGCGGGGCTGGTCGGGCGGCCGCTGCGCGTGCTCGCCGAGCGCGACGGCAGCGGATATTCGGAGGGCTTCGCGCGGGTCGCCGTGCCGCAGGGCGTCGCGGCGGGGAGCATCGTTCCGATCATTCCGGCGCGGCTCGAGGGAGGATTGCTCGCATGAACGAGGCGCCAGACAATACCGGCGCGGATACTGGCACCAGCTGGGCCGACCGCCTGTTCGGCGGCTTTCGCAAGACATCGGAGCGGCTGGCCGGGAATCTGACCGGCGTGGTCGGCACCGCCAAGCTGGACGATGCGACGCTGGACGAGGTGGAGGACGCGCTGATCCTCTCCGACCTGGGGCCCGCCGCCGCGGGGCGCATCCGCGCCAAGCTGGCGGAGAAGCGCTTCGGGCTCACCATCACCGAGCGCGAGCTGAAGGAGGCGGTGGCCGAGGAGATCGCCGCCATCCTGCGCCCGGTCGCCCGGCCGCTGGAGGTAACCGCCTTCCCGCGCCCGCAGGTGATCCTGGTGATCGGCGTCAATGGCAGCGGCAAGACAACGACCATCGCCAAGCTCGCCCACTGGTTCATGGAGGACGATTACGGCGTGCTGCTGGCGGCGGGCGACACGTTCCGCGCGGCGGCCATTGGCCAGCTTGCCGTGTGGGCCGGGCGCGTGGGGGTGGACCTCGTCAGCGGGCCCGAAGGCGGCGACCCGGCGAGCATCGTGTTCGATGCGGTGAAGCGCGCGACCGATACCGGGATCGACGCGCTGGTGGTGGATACGGCCGGGCGGTTGCAGAACAAGCGCGAGCTGATGGACGAGCTGGCCAAGATCCGCCGCGTGCTCGGCCGGCTGAACCCGGAGGCGCCGCACGACGTGGTGCTGGTGCTGGATGCGACCAACGGGCAGAATGCGCTCAACCAGATCGACGTGTTCCGCGAGGTGGCGGGGGTGACGGGGCTCATCATGACCAAGCTGGACGGCACGGCGCGCGGCGGGGTGCTGGTCGCGGCGGCCGAGCAATATGGCCTGCCGATCCACGCGATCGGGGTCGGCGAGAAGCTGGACGACCTGCGGCCGTTCGACCCGGACCTCGTGGCGCGCGTGATCGCGGGAGTGGCATGATGGCGGACGTGGTCGAGCCGGCGAGGAAGCCGCGATCGGGCTGGGTCAACGTGGCGGTCGATTACGGGCCGCTGCTGGTGTTCTTCCTGACCTATCGATACTTCTCGCCCGAGGGGGAGGACCCGGCTGGGGAGATCTTTGCGGTGATCCGCGGCACGGGGGCGTTCATCGTCGCCGCTCTGGTGGCGCTGGGGGTGAGCAAGTGGCGGCTGGGCAAGATCTCGCCGATGCTGATGCTGTCCACCGCCCTGATCGTGGGTTTCGGGACGCTGACGATCTTCTTTGCCGACCCGGTGTTCGTGCAGCTGAAGCCGACGATCATCTATGTCGGCTTCGGCGTGGCGCTGCTGGTGGGCTGGCGGCGCGGCAGGGCGCTGCTCAAGATGCTGCTGGAAACGGCGTTCGAAGGGCTTTCCGACGAGGGCTGGATGAAGCTTTCGCGCAATTGGGGCGTGTTCTTCCTGTTCCTCGCCGTGCTCAACGAGACCTTGCGGCTTTACCTCGACTTCGGGGACTGGCTGGCGGCGAAGCTGTGGGTGTTCATGCCGCTGAGCTTCCTGTTCACCTTCACGCAGCTGCCGATGCTGCTGCGCCATGGGCTGAGCGTGGACGCGGAGAAGAAGGTGGTGCAGAACCCGCCGCCGGAATGAGGGGACGGAGGCGCCATGATTATCAAAGAAATCGATGATCGCACCTCACACATTGCCGAGCTGAAGCTCCTCAAGGAGCAAGCCCCGGAAGCCTTCCACCGGGCGGTCCAGAACCAGATCGACAATCTCTACGCAGGCATCGCGGGAGAGAAGGAAGCTGCTCACTTCATCAACCGCGCCTTCGGTCAACACGAGAATATTGCCATTCTGCACGACCTTCGAATCGGGGTGGCAGGCGATTTCGCGCAGATCGATCACCTCGTCGTGCACCGTTTGCAGGCGAAGGCATGGGTTCTGGAAACCAAGAACTATCGCGGGCGCCTGACATGCGACGAGCACGGGGACTGGACCGTCTGGTACGGCTCTCGCGCGGCGGACATTCCTTCTCCCGTCAATCAGGCCGTCAGGCAATGCGAATTGCTGCAATCGTGGCTGAAAGCGAACAGCGCGCTGTCGCTGAGAGAGATTGAACCCGTCGTCCTGCTCTCTCCGGCGTCGAGCATCGACCGCAAGCACCTCCCCAGGGGAGCCAGCGTCGTGAAATCGGACAACTTCCCCCCTTGGTGGCGACAGCAGCAGGAAAAGAAGATCGGCGTCGCAATGGCCTTTGCCCTGGCCGGACGTCACCTGGTGAAAGGAATGTCGCAGAGCAATTTCGCCAGTCTCTGCGAGCAGCTGCGGGCAGCCCACGAGCCGATGCGGTATGACTGGCGGGCCAAACTCCGCTTGCCCTTGCCGCAGGACGAACCGCCGAAGCCAAGCGCTAGCACAGGGACGCAAGAGGCGGGCAGCACCGCTGGTCACCAGATCGAACGAAAGCAGCTGCAGATCATCGCCACCCCTCATGGCGAGATCAAGATTTCCCGCCTGCCGGATGGACGTTACGCTTTGCGCAATGATCGCAACGAGGAGCTTATCGCGATTGTGAGGCGATCCTGCAGCGGCAAGGGCCGCTGGAACCCTCGCTACCAGAATTGGCTCTTGGCCGAGAGCGATCTTCCGGACGTTCTCAGCTCTATCCGCGCCTCGCAGAGCTGATCCGCGCGCGCTTTTGCAGCGCCCCTAGATCTCCACCTGGCTGCCGAGTTCGACCACGCGGTTGGTCGGCAGGTTGAAGAACTGCATCGGCGTGGCCGCGTTGCGCAGCATCCAGGCAAACAGCTTTTCGCGCCAGACCGCCATGCCGGGCTTCTTCGCGGTCAGCAGGGTCTGGCGCGAGAGGAAGAAGCTGGTGCTCATCATCTCGAACGGGGCGCCGCACATGCCGATCTGCTTGAGCGCGGCGGGCACGTTGGTTTCCTCCATGAAGCCATAATGCAGCATGACGCGATAGAACCCGTCGCCCAGCTCGGTAATCTCGAAGCGCTCTTCCGGCGCGACATAGGGGACGTCGGCGATCAGCACGGTGAGCACCACCACCCTCTCGTGCAGCACCTTGTTGTGCTTGATATTGTGCAGCAGCGCCGATGGCGTACCGCTGGCGCCCGAATTCATGAAGATCGCGGTGCCCGGCACGCGGGTCGTGGAATTGCGCGCCGATTTGGCGAAGATGTCGAGCGGCAGGGCCACCTCGCCCATCCGCTCGCGCATCAGGCGGCGGCCCTTGGCCCAGGTGGTGAGCAGGGTGAAGGCGAAGGCGCCCACCAGCAGCGGGAACCAGCCGCCATCGGGGATCTTCGTGGCGTTCGCCAGGAAATAGGCGCCATCCACCACCAGGAACAGCAGCGCGACCGGGATCGCCAGCCACGGCCGCCATTTCCACACAGCCAGCAGCAGCACGCCCATCAGGCAGGTGTCGATCAGCATCGCCCCCGTCACCGCGATGCCATAGGCCGAGGCGAGGTTGGACGAGTTCTGGAAGAACAGGACCAGCAGGATCACCGCCACGCACAGGGTCCAGTTGATCACCGGGATGTAGATCTGCCCCTGGTGCTGCTGGCTGGTATGGAGGATCGACAGGCGCGGGATGAAGCCCAGCTGGATCGCCTGGTGGGTGATGGAAAAGGCGCCCGAGATGACCGCCTGGCTGGCGATGAAGGTGGCGGCCGTCGCCAGCAGCACCAGCGGCAGGCGCAGGGCCTCCGGCGCGAGGAAGAAGAACGGATTGAGGATCGCCTCCTCCGCCGCCGCATCGCCGAGCGAGATGATCATCGCCCCCTGCCCGAAATAATTGAGCACCAGGCACGGCATGACGAAGCCGAACCACGACAGGCGCATCGGGCCGCGGCCGAAATGCCCCATGTCGGAATAGAGCGCCTCCGCCCCCGTCACCGCCAGCACCACCGAGCCGAGAGCGAGGAAGGCCAGCACCTTGTCCACGACGAAGAACTGCACCGCGTACCACGGGTTGAGCGCCAGAAGAATGCCGGGCGCCTGCACGATATGGACGACCCCCAGCACCGCCAGAACGACGAAATAGACGATCATCACCGGGGCGAACAGCGCGCCCACCCGCGTGGTGCCGCGCTTCTGGATGAAGAACAGCGCCACCAGCAGGACCAACGCGATGGGGATGACGAGCGGATCGAGCGCCTCGTTCACGACCGTCAGCCCCTCCACGGCGGAGAGCACCGAGATGGCCGGCGTGATCATGCTGTCGCCGTAGAACAGGGCGGTGGCGAACACGCCCAGCATCACGGTCAGCCAGCCATAGCCGGCCCCGCCGATATGGCGGCTGAGCAGGGCGACGAGGGCGAGCGTGCCGCCCTGCCCGCGATTGTCGGCCCGCATCAGGATCGAGACATACTGGATCGCCACGATCAGCAGCATCGACCAGACGATCAGGCTGATGACGCCGAAGATGTGGAAATCGTCGATCGCCAGCGGGTGCGGCCCGCGGAACGTCTCGCGGAAGGCGTAGAGCGGGCTCGTCCCGATATCGCCGAACACGATGCCGACGGCACCCGCCGCCAGCTTGAGCTTGGCGGAGGTGCGTTCTTGCCCCTCAGCGGCGTTCATCGGGATTTGATGCCCCTCGTACCCGTCCAGCGGTCGGAAGCGCGGCCACTAGCAGCGCCCGGGGCGGTCTGCAATCTGCTGCGCTGCATAGTGCGTCGTCCTGCCGGCCAACAGCCCTGCCCGTTCGGCGGGCCGTGTGGCGCGGCGGCCTGCCGAGGGGGAAAACGAGAAGGCGTGCGAGCCGTTCCGGCGGGCGAGGTGGCGCGCTTCGCCGGCGCCGGTGCGTCGCCGCCGCTGACCCGCGCGGGGATCAGGTGCAGCGCAGCTAGTGGCGTTGCGCGGCGGCGGCCTGCTGGAGGATCATGTCGAGCCCTGCGAGCCGTTCCGCCAGCAGGGAGCGCCCGGCAGCATCCGCCGGGGTGGAGGCGAGCGTCTGGGCCCACACCGTCCGCCCCTCGGCGATCGAGCCTTGGCGCAGCAGCCCGAAGCCGAGGAAATAGCCGGGGCCCACCGCCGCCGGATCGACCTCCGAGGCGCGGCGATAGGCATAGAGGGCGGGCTCCGTCACCCTGCCCTCGGCATGTTCGACCAGCACGTTGCCCAGCGCCAGCCAGGCCTCCGCGTCCTGCGGGTTCTGCTCCAGCGCGCCGCCCATCAGCGCCGCGGCGTTGGCATATTGCCCGCGCGCGGCGAAGGCGTCCGCGGTGAGCAGGCGCGGGCTGCGCGACCGGTCGCCGGGGGCGATGAAGGCCTGCCGCGCGGATTTGAGCGCCTCCCCCGGCAGATCGCCTTGCGTGCGCGGCGGCGCAGGCGCGCCCGGAAGGCTCGGGCTCGCCTGAAGCGCATAGCCGGCGAGGCCGAGGGCGAGCGCGGCGGCGAGGCTGGTCCAGGCGCGCGGCGCCACCCGCAGGCCGAAGGCGGCGAGCGCGAAGGCGGCGAGCGCCAGGGCGATGGCGAGCAGCCAGCTCATGGGTGCAGGCTCATCGCGCGCCCCGCAGCCGGCGTCGCAGGATCAGCAGCGCGACGACGAGCAGCAGCAGCGGGACGGCGAAGAGCGGCCATGTCGTCGCGCTCATTTGCGGCCGGTAGCTGACATAATCGCCATAGCGCTCGACCAGCCAGGCACGGACCTGATCGGGGCTCTCGCCGGCGGCGATGCGGGTGCGGACCTGGTGCCGCATGTCGCCGGCCATCGGCGCGTCGCTGTCGGCGATCGACTGGCTCTGGCAGGTGAGGCAGCGCAATTGCTCCATCAGGGCGCGCGCCTGCTTTTCCTGCTCCGCATCGGGCAGCTGGCGATAGGCAAAAGGCGCGGGCGGGAGCATGTCCTGCGCGAAGGCGGGCGCACCGGATGCGAGAGCGGCGGCCGCCAGCAGCGGCGTGGCGCTTGCCGCGGCGGTGCGCGCGGCCCTCAGCAGGGCGGCGGCAAGATGGCGAGGGAGCGACGGAGCCGTACGCGACGGGGCGAAGAGGGGTGCGGCGAAGGGCTGCGCGGCAGCGAGGCGTGGGTCGGACGTGGCCTCTTCGGCGGGGGCGGGGAGAGCACCGGGGGATGCCGGAGCGGGGCGCACCGGGGCGAAGAGCGCCGGGGCGAGGAGCTGCGGGTCCGGCGCTGCTGCTCCGGCGGGGGTGGTTTCAGAGAGGGAGGCGGTTCGGACGCTGGCGGATGGCGCATCGATGGCGCTGGTGATCGCTGGCTGCGCAATCGTTCGGCGCGCAACGGCCGAGCGTGCTTCGGGCCGGCGCTCCATGGCCGGGAGTGCCGGGCGGACGCGGTTGGCGGAGGGAGCGGGGCGGACGCGGGCGGAGGGTGCGGGGTTCATTCGCCGGCCTCGCGCAATTTTTCGAGGAGAATGGGCACGTCGCTGTCGCGGATCTCGCCCAGATGCTGGTGGCGGATGATGCCCCGGCCGTCGACGACGAAGGTTTCGGGCACGCCCGACGAGCCGAGCGCAAGCTGCACCTCGCTGATCGGGTCGGCACCGATGCGACTGAACGGGTTGCCGTAGGCGGCGAGGAAGCCGTCGACGCTTTCAGGGCGGTCGCGAATGGCGACGGCGACGATCTCGACGCCCTGGCGCTCGAGCGCGCCCAGTTGCGGGGCCTCCACCGCGCAGGGCACGCACCAGCTGGCGAAGACGTTGAGCAGCTTGGGGCGGCCGTCGGCGAGGTCGGCGCTCGAGAGGCCGGGGCGGCCGTCGGTGGCCGGCTCCAGCGCGAAGGCGGGCACCTTCTTGCCGATGAGCGCGCTGCGGACGAAATCGTCCTTCGGCCGCGAGAGTTGCAGCGCGAACAGCGCGAACAAAGCCGCGGCGAGCGCCACCAGCACCCACAGGACCACGCGCAGCCGGATCATGTCGGCGAGCCGGCCAGGTGCGGCGGGGTGTCGGCGCGGCGCTCCGCCACCAGCTGGCGGCGGGTGCGGCGGCGGACATCGCCAATGACCCGGCCGACCAGCGCCAGCGCTCCGCCCAGCGCGATCAGCACGCCGCCATACCAGATGAAGGTGACGAACGGCTTCCACCACAGGCGCAGCTGCCAGCGAGCGGCGCCGGCGCCCCCGCCCGCAACCTCGCCACCAGCACCGGCCGCAGCCTCGCCGCCTACACCGGCCGGGGCCTCGCTAGGGGCCTCGCCGCCGATCACGGCGTAGAGCTGGCCGTTCCAGCGGGTGAGCAGCGCGGCTTCGGTCGTCTGCTGCTGCGGGGCCCAGAAGCTCCGCGCCTGGGGGACGATGCTCTCGCTTGCACCGGCGGCGTAACGCACTTGCAAGTCGGCCGAAAGCGCGGTCCAATTGGGGCCGGCGACCGGGTGGACCGACGCCAGCATGATCGACCAGGGGCCGACCGCAATGGTCTCGCCCACCCGCGCGGCGACCAGCCGTTCTGTCTGGAAGGCGCTATCGGCGGCCATGCCGAACAGGGCGACCGCGACTCCGAAATGGCTGACCACCATCCCCCAGACCGGCAGCGGCAGGCGGCGGAGCGAGCGGCCGCGCAGGGGCAGGACGCTGCCCACCGCCACCGCCGCCGCCAGCGCGATGCCGATCAGCGGCAGGACCGCGATGCCGGCGATCAGCCCGACGAACACCAGCACGGCCAGCGCGATGGCCGCGATGGCAGCCACCGGGCCGGTGATGCGGCCGAAGCTGTCGCGCCGCCAGCGCAGCAGCGGGCCGACCGCCAGCACCACCAGCATCGGCAGGAAGAAGATCGCGCTCACCGGGTTGAAATAGGGCGGGCCGACCGAGACGCGCACGCCGAAGGCTTCGGTCAGCAGCGGATAAAGCGTGCCAAGCAGCACGATGCCGAGGACGGCCGAGAGCGCGACATTGTTGACCACCAGCGCGCCTTCGCGGCTGATCGCGGCGAAGCGCTCGCCTTCGGCCACGGTGCCGGCGCGCAGGGCGAAGAGGACCAGCGCGCCGCCGATATAGAGCGCCAGCAGGACGAGGATGAACGTGCCGCGCTCCGGATCCACGGCGAAGGCATGGACGCTGGTGAGGATGCCCGAGCGCACGAGGAAGGTGCCGATCATGCTCATCGAGAAGGCGACCACGCCGAGCAGGATGGTCCAGGTGCGCAAGGCGTCTCGTGCCGCGAGGACGCTGGCCGAATGGAGCAGCGCGGTGGCGGCGAGCCAGGGCATCAGGCTGGCGTTCTCGACCGGGTCCCAGAACCACCAGCCGCCCCAGCCGAGCTCGTAATAGGCCCAGTAGGAGCCGGCGGTGATGCCGAGCGTGAGGAAGATCCATGCGCCCAGCACCCACGGGCGCATTACGCGCGCGAATTCGGGCGTGACCTGCCGCGTGACCAGCGCGCCGACCGCGAAGCTGAACGCCACCGACAGGCCGACATAGCCGGTGTAGAGCGTGGGCGGGTGCGCGGCGAGGCCGATATCCTGCAGCAGCGGGTTGAGCCCGGCGCCCTCCGGCGGAGCGGGAACGAGGCGGGCGAAGGGGTTGGAGGAGGCGAGCAGGAAGGCGTAGAAGCCGAGCCCGACAAAGGCCTGGGCGGCGAGGGTCGCCAGCATCGTGCGCTCCGGCAGGCGCCGTTCGATCAGCGCGATCAGGCCGCCGGCGAGCGCCATCACCGTGACCCACAGCAGCATCGAGCCCTCGTGATTCCCCCAGGCACCGGTGATCTTGTAGAGCAGCGGCTTGGCCGAGTGCGAGTTGTTGGCGACCAGAGCGACCGACAGGTCGGTGCGGGCGAACAGGACCAGCAGCGTGGCAAAGGCGATGGCGCACAGAACGGCCTGCACGATGGCCGCTGGGCGGACCAGCGCGGCGAGCGCAGTGGCGGCGCCGCTGCTCGTGCCGGCCACGCCGGCGAGGAGTTGCAGCGCCGCGAGCGCCGCCGCCAGCCACAGGGCGGCAAGACCGAGTTCAGCGATCATGAAGCGGCGGCCTGCGGCGCGCCGGGCGGGGATGCGGCGGCGGCGGCGCGGATCGCCGGCGCGCGGCACCGCCAAGCCGCGACGGCGCCAACGGCCACGCAGGCAAAAAGGACTGAGCCGCGGACCCGGCGCAGGGTGCGCGTCGCGGCCAGGGGATTGGTGGCCCGGACGCTCGGCGCGGCGAGGTGAGAAGCGCGCAGCGCACTTGGCTTGCGCAAGTGAGGCTGCCCGCGAGGGCGAAGCGGCTGGGGCGCGGCGGGCGCGCGGCGCGTCGGGCCCGGCAGCGGGGTCAGGCCGGCGCGGGGATGGCAGGGGGGCGTCACTCGGTCGTTTCCGCCACGGCCTCGCGCGCCTGCGCCATGCCCATGTCCTGCAATTCGCGGGGCATGTAGTTCTCGTCGTGCTTGGCGAGGAGGTTGGTGGCGACGAAGGTGCCGTCGGGGCGCAGGGCGCCCTCCGCCACGACGCCGGAGCCTTCCACGAAGAGGTCGGGCACGATGCCGCTGAAGGTGACCGGGACGCGCGCCTGCCCGTCTCCGACGACGAAGCGGATGGTCACCCCGTCAGCCATGGTGTCGAGGGAGCCCGCCTCCACCATGCCGCCGAGGCGCACGGGCTGGCCGGGTTCCGGCGGATCGGCGACGAGGTCGGAGGGCACGTAGAAATAGCTGGCCTGACTGCGCAGGGCCCAGGCGGCGAGCAGGCCGGCGGCGACCAGCGCCAGCAGGGCGAGCGCGACGAGAACGAGGCGCTGGTGCTTGGGCTTGAGCCGGCGCTCGGCGCGGCCGGGGCTCGAAGACGCGCCGACATCGTCGGTGAGCGCGCGGCCGGGGGCGGTCGGCCGGGAATTGGCGGGCTGTGGGCTCATTTGCGGCGCGTGTCCTCGCGGCGGCGCTCTGCCGCGCGCATGGCGAGCCAGCTCCACAGGACGAGCGCCAGCGTGCCGAGCACGGCCAGTGCATAGGCGGCGAGCACGAAGGTCCACTGGTCGAGGCCTTCCCTCATGGCGCGGGAGTCCGCATCAGGCGGGGGCCTCGAGAGCGCGGCGCCTGAGCCGGGCCTCCGCCTGCGCCTCGGCCAGCAAGGCGCGCATCCGGGCGAGCACCACGCCGCCGAAGATGAGCGAGAAGCCCAGCACCGCCACCAGCAGCGGGCCGAGGAAGACCGGATCGATCGCCGACTTGCCGAGCGTGATGCTGGGCGGCTGGTGCAGCGAGTTCCACCACACGACCGAGCGGTTGATGATCGGCACGTTGATCGCGCCGAGAAGGCCGAAGATCGCCGGGATGCGGCTCGAGGCGCCCTCGCGCGCGATCGCCTGGGCCAGCGCGATATAGCCGAGATAAAGGAACAGCAGCACCAGCATGGAGGTGAGCCGCCCGTCCCACACCCACCACGTGCCCCAGGTGGGCCGGCCCCAGATCGAGCCGGTCGCAAGGCAGATGGCGGCGAAAGTGGCGCCCGGCACCGCGGCGGCGCGGGCGGCGATGCCGGCCAGCGGGTGGCGCCAGACCAGCTCCATCAAGCTGGCGACGGCGATGGCCGCCCAGCCGCCCATGCCGAGCCAGGCGGCGGGGACGTGGATGAACAGGATGCGCACCGTCTCGCCCATCAGCCGGTCGGGCGGCACCGCCAGCAGCCCCCAGGCGAGCGCGCCGCCGGCGAGCAGCAGGCCGCCGACCAGCAGCGGCGCGGTCAGCGGGCGGGCGAGCCGCAGGAAACGGGCGGGATTGGCGAAACCGTGCATGGGGGGGCGAACAGGCCTTGGCTGGCCGCGCTTTGACAGGTGGTGAACCGGGGGGCAAGCGGCAAGCGCGGCGCCCGGCTCCCTTCTGCCGAGCGCCGCTGCGCGCCCTCAGGCGCGGCCGATCAGCTTTTGCGCCATCGCGTCGGCGACCGCGGCGGGGCTTTCGCCGGTGGCGTCGCTTTGCTGCCAGATGGCTTCCAGCCGCCCTGGGATCTGGCCGATGCGCTCGCGAACCTCGTCGAGGTCGCAGGGCTGGCCGTGCTGGCGGCACAGATATTCGAGGCTGACATTGATGATGCCGCCGGCATTGATGACGTAATCGGGTGCGTAGAGGATGCCGCGTTGCGCCAGTTGCGCGCCGTGTTCGGGCCGGGCGAGCTGGTTGTTGGCGCCGCCCGCCACGATGGCGCAATCGAGCCGGGCGATGCCCTCCTCGTTGAGCACGGCGCCGAGCGCGTTGGGGCTGAACACGTCGCAGGCGGTGTTCATGATGCGCTCGCTGGGCACGGCGTCGGCGCCGAGTTCCGAGGCCAGCGTGCGGGCGCGCTGCTCGTCGAGATCGGCGAGGGTCAGGCGGGCGCCCTCCCCCGCCAGCAGCCGGGCGACGCCGCCGCCGACGCTGCCGCAGCCCTGGATGGCGACGCGCACGTCCTGAAGGCTCGCCTTGCCGAGCTTATGCGCGACGGCGGCCTTGATCCCGAGGAAGATGCCGAGCGCGGTGAACGGGCCCGGATCGCCGCCGATCGCGCCCTCGCCCGCGGGAAGCCCGCAGACATGCGGCGTGCGGCGCGAGATCGCGACCATGTCGGCCTCCGACGCGCCGACATCCTCCGCCGTGACGTAACGGCCCCCGAGCGCCTGCACCGCATCGCCGAACGCGGCGAGCATCTCCGGCGTCTTGCGGCCCTGCTCGTCCAGCAGGACCACCGCCTTGCCGCCGCCGATGGGGAGGCCGGCCATGGCGTTCTTGTAGCTCATGCCGCGGCTGAGGCGCAGGGCGTCGCGCATGGCGTGGGCGGGATCGGCATAGTGCCAGAAGCGGGTTCCGCCGGCGCCGGGGCCGAGATGGGTGGAGTGGAGCGCGATGATCGCGGTTAGGCCGGAGGCGCGGTCGTGGACCAGCTGCACCATCTCGTGCGCGTCGAAATCGGGCTCGGTCCAGAAAGCGGGCATGGATTGGGTCCTTCGCGGGTGTACGACAGCGCCCTTCAGGTTCGCGCGAACCTTTGGAGTTCCGTTCCGATCACGGCGAAGGCTTTGAAAAGGTGGGGCGATTGACGGGGTTCGAACCCGCGACCTCCGGTACCACAAACCGGCGCTCTAACCAACTGAGCTACAATCGCCATCAGCCGACAAGCCGTGAAGACGGCGCTGTTAGGCCGCTGCGCGGCGCGGTCAAGCGGCGATCCGCGCGGCGGTGGCCTGTTGCACGAGGGCGTGCCGGCTTGCAAGGGAAACCGCTGGCGGCCGCGCTGCTGCGCAAGAATGTTGCGCCTGCGCCGACGCGCTGCGGGCGCCTTGCCTACAACATCGCGCCGGGTAAGACACCGGCCATGGCGAATCCGGGTGAGACCAGTGGCGCGATCCTGCTCAGCAAGCCCGGCGTGCGGCGCGTGCCCACGCCCCGGCTGGAGCTGTTCGACCGGCCGAACTTCCTCCCGCCGGACATGTGCGAGGCGCTGATCGCGCTGATCGACCAGGACCGGCGGCCCTCCACCATTGCCGACCCGAACGGCGACGAGGCGTTCCGCACCAGCGAGACCTGCGACCTCGACGCGGCCGAGCCGGTGGTGCGGGATCTGGAGGAGAGGCTGTTCGCGCTCGGCGGCATCGACCCCACTCATGGCGAGCCGGTGCAGGGGCAGCGCTATGCCGTGGGGCAGGAGTTCAAGGGCCACACCGATTATTTCGAGCCGAACGGTCAGGATTTCGAGCGCTTCTGCTCCGTTTCCGGCCAGCGGACCTGGACCTTCATGATCTACCTGAACGAGGTGGAGGCCGGCGGCGGCACGCGGTTCAAGGTGATCGACAAGACCTTTCAGGCGGAGACCGGCAAGCTGCTGTGCTGGAACAACCACCGCCCGGATGGCAGCCTCAATCCCTCGACCCTGCACCACGGGATGAAGGTGAGGAGGGGCGTGAAATACGTGATCACCAAGTGGTATCGCGAGCGGCCCTGGGGGTGGTGAGCATGGTTGAAGGCGAGACAATCGAGCGGCGCGGATCGTGCCATTGCGGGGCGGTGCGCTTCCTTGTGCAGATGCCCGAGGTGCTGGAGCCGAGGCGGTGCAATTGCTCGATCTGCGCGATGAAGGGCGCGGCGATGGTGGACGTGCCGCTCGCGGCGCTGACGATCGTGGAAGGCGAGGCGATGCTGGTGGTCTACACCTTCAACACGCATGAGGCGCAGCACCGGTTCTGCGGCCGCTGCGGCATCCACCCGTTCCACCGCACCCGCGCCGAGCCCGACAAGTTCGGGATCAACATCGCCTGTCTGGAGGGGGTGGACCCCTATGCCTTTGCCGAGGTGCCGGTGAACGACGGCACGCGCCATGCGAACGATCATGGCGGGGTGTCGCGGGTGGCAGGCGTGCTGCGGTTCGAGCCGGCCGAGGGGCGCTGAGCGCAGGAGGCGGCGCGGCCGTGCCGGGTGCGCGCGGCTCTTTGCCGGATGATCTCCGCGCTGCGGCCCGGTTGCGCACGGTGCCCTGCCAAAGAGCGGCGGCCGGCAGGGGCGCGCTGCCCTTCCTCGGGGCGGCAGTCGCGCTGCTCCGGTCTGGCGCGGCGGGGCGAGCTTGCGCTGCTTGTGTGAGCCCCCTGGCCGTCGTGCTGGTGGCGGTGGTGGTGGCGGCGTTGGCCACGGCTTGCTGCGCCGGAACGGCGACACGGTGCATCAGGCGCTTACGGCGCGGCGGCGCTGTTCCTGGCGCGGCGACGCTGTCCTTGACCGTATCTCTCCACAGGCGACGGAGCGGGGCCGCGGCCTGGAGCCCTGCTCCTCCGCCCGGCACTCGCGATCATGGCCACGGCGCCGCTGTTTGAACGGGGCAGCAAGTTGCTTCCGCACACCGCAAAGCGGCGGCGCTGAAGCCAGCGCGCTGCCGGGCGCCGCCTCCGACGCGCAGGTGCGGGGCGGAGGACGGGGACCGGCCGGGGCGCTGGGCGGACGAGCCGCCCGGCCTTACTTCTTCTTGAGCGAGAGCCCGCCGAAGCGCTTGTTGAACTGGGCGACGCGGCCGCCCGTGTCCAGCTGGCGGGTGCCGCCGGTCCAGGCCGGGTGGCTGGTCGGGTCGATGTCGAGCGCCAGCGTGTCGCCTTCCTTGCCCCAGGTGGAGCGGGTTTCGAACACGGTGCCGTCGGTCATCTGCACCTTGATCATGTGGTAGTCGGGATGCGTTTCGGCCTTCATGGCGCCAATCCTGTGCATGGGGCCGGTTCCGACCGGCCGGGCAATGTCGGGGAGGCGCGGCCCTTACAGGCGGCGGCGCGCCATGGCAAGTCCTGCTCGGAGGCGGGCTGGCTGCGGCCCATCGTGCGGCCCCGCCCCTCCCGCGCGGCAAGCCGGCTGCCCGGCAAGAGCAGCGGCGTGGCCGGCGCGAGGAGCGGGTGCCTTATGCGGGGGCGTCGGCGATCATCGCGGTGAAGGCGACCTCGCAGGTGGTCTTGCCCTCCACACTTGCTTCTCCGGCAAACTTGCACACCCGGGCGCGCTTCTGGACGAAGCTGACGTCGAGGTTGAGCAGGCAGCCGGGCTCCACCGGGCTGCGGAACTTGGCGTTCTCGATGGCCATGAAGTAGACGAGCTTGCCGCTGCCGGCGAGGTTCAGCGTTTCCACCGCGAGAATGCCCGCGGCCTGGGCCAGCGCCTCCACCTGCAGCACGCCCGGCATGATCGGGCGGCCGGGGAAGTGGCCCTGGAAGAACTGCTCGTTGAAGCTGACCGCCTTAACCGCGCGGATCGATTCGTCCGGCGTGAGGCTGAGGACGCGGTCGACCAGCAGCAGCGGATAGCGGTGCGGCAGCGCCCGCAGGATGCGCGGGATGTCGAAGGGGCCGCTATCGCGCGCGGCCCCTACCTGCTCGCCGGTCGCCCCGTCCGCCATCAGCGGCCCTGGACGGGCTGTGCCGGCTGCTGGGCGACGCCCTGCTGCGCCTGGGCCGCTTCCTGCTGCTCGCGCACGGCGCGCGGCACCCAGCCCTGCGGCGGGGTGACCTGCGCCGACGGAAGCAGTCGGTTGAGCTCGGTCAGCACCGCCTGGTTCATGTTGTAGGCGGCGTCGGCATAGACGACGACGTCGGGCGTGAGCACGAGCGAGACGTTCTGCTGGCGCGCGGCGGCTTCGATCGCGGCCTGCAGCTGGTCCTGGACCTGCTCCTCGACATAGGCCTGGCTCAGCGCGACGGGGGCGAGGATCTGCTGGAGTTCCTGCTGCCCGGCCTGCTCGATCTGCTGGACCTGGACTGCCTGCTGCTGGAGCGCCTGCTGGTCGGCATTGGGCTGCTGGCTGGCGGTCTGCAGCTGCTGCACCAGCGGCTGGAGCTGTTGCGAGATGGCCTGTCGGCGCTGGTTGGCCTGCTCGATCTGCGCCTGGTAGGTCGTCTGGCGCTGCTGCTGCGCGGTGCGATAGGCGTTGGAATTGGCGACCACGGCCGGGATGTTCACCACACCGATACCCTGCACGGCGCTCTGCGCGGCGGCCGGGGCGATCGCCGCCGGCGCGGCCAGCGAGGCGAGAGCGAGGCCAGCCGCCATCGCCGGCTTGAGAAGATGAGTCATCAGAATTGGGTTCCTACGTTGAACGACACGATCTTGGTGTCGTCGCCTTCCTGCTTGAGCAGCGGATAGGCGATGTTGATGCGGAACGGGCCGAACGGCGAGTTCCAGTTGACCCCGAAGCCGATCGCCACGCGCGGCATGGCCGAATCGCCGTAGAACTCCTCCACGAATGGCGGCAAGGTCGTGCCGAGCGCCGTGTTGGCGGTGCCGTCGGGCCCGGTCGGGTTGGTGACGACGGCGCTGCCGGTGGCGTTGCCCGCCGAGTCGACGACCACCTGCGAGTAGAGCTGGTTGCCCTCCGTGTCGCGGGTGGGGAGGAACAGCCCGTCGGGATAGGGGCTGATGTTGAGCGGCGGCTGGGTGACGTTGAACACCGCGCCTGCATCCAGGAAGATGGACGGGCGCAGGCCGAGCTCGCGCGCGCCGGAGCCAAGCGGGATCTCCAGCTCCGCACTGGCAAGGTAGAGCGCCGTGCCGCCGAGCGCGTCGTCCACCGTGGAGTCCGAATCGAGCGCCGTCAGAACGGAGTTGCCGTCCTCGTCGGTGGTGTAGAAGCGGCGCAGCACGCGCGGGCCCACGCCGCGAATGTCGAAGCCGCGCAGGCCCTGCTGCTCGCCCAGGAAGAAGCGGTCAGTCAAGAGGACGTCGTCGGTCCCCTCGCCCCGGTCGCGCAGGCCCTTGATGTAGCCCACCTGGCCGCGCAGGCTGAAGATGAAGCTGCTGCCCAGGTTCCAGTATTTCGAGGCATCGCCGGTGAGGCGCACATAGCGTGTCGAGCCGCCGAGCCCGGCGAAATCGAGGTTGAGCACGGCGTTCTCGCCGCGGGTCGGGCGGATGCGATTGTCGAGCGTGCTGTAGACCAGCGAGGCGCCGAGCATGGAGGTGGTGCGCTCGCCCACCGCCTCGCACAGATAGCGGCCGGCCAGCAGCGGTTCGCAGGTGCGCACGCCGTCGCCGTCGAAATCGCCGTAGAACTGGCTCTCGTCGAGCGTGATCTGGTCGTAGTTGAAGGTGTAGCGCGCCAGCGCCGACATGTACTCGGTAAGCGGCACGCCGACGCGCAGCTGAGCGCCGGTGGTCGCCTGCTCGTAGGTGGCGCTGGCGCGGTCATAATAGCCATTATTGTAATCGCGCCGGTAGATTTCGAGCCCGGCCGAGATGTTCTTGTCGAACACGTACGGCTCGGTGAAGCTGATCGAGCCGGAGCGCGAATAGAGCGACCAGGCGGCGGACAGCCCGACCGTCTGACCGCGCCCGCGGAAATTGCGCTGGCGAATGGAGCCCTGGAAGATGAACGATTCAAGGCTGGAGAAGCCCGCCGAGAGCGACAATTCGCCGGTGGCCTGTTCCTGCAGGTTGGCTTCGAGCACGATCCGGTCGGGCGCGCTGCCATCGACCTGCGTGACTTCAAAATTCTCTTGGAAGTAGCCCAGCGAATTGATGCGGTTGGTCGAGCGCTTGACCTGCAGCGAGTTGAACGCGTCGCCTTCGGAGATGCGGAACTCGCGACGGACGACCTTGTCCTGCGTCAGCGTGTTGCCGTTGATGTCGATGCGCTCGACATAGACGCGCGGCGCTTCCTCGATCAGGAAGGTGACCGCCATCGTCCGGTCCTCGCGATTGGGCACGAATTGCGGGCGGACATCGGCGAAGGCGTAGCCGAACGTGCCGGCCGTCTCGCTAAGCCGCTCGATCGTGTCCTCGACCAGCTTGGCGTCGTACCAGTCGCCCTCGTTCATCGGCAGGGAGCCGGTCATCACCTCGCTGTCGAAGTCGCGCAGCTCGCTTTCCACCGCGACATCGCCGAAGCGGTAGCGCTCGCCTTCCTCCACCACATAGGTGATGATGAAGTCGCGCTTGTCCGGCGTCAGCTCGGCGACGGCGGAGACGACGCGGAAATCGGCATAGCCGTTCTCGAGGTAGAAGGCGCGCAGCTGCTGCTGGTCGTAGGCCAGCCGGTCCGGATCGTAGCTGGTGTTGGAGCTGAAGATGGTCAGCAGGCCGCCCGAGACCTTGGTGACCATCTGGTCGCGGACGTCGCTATCGGAGAAGGCCTCGTTGCCGATCACGTTGATCTGGCGGACCTTGGACTTGGGCCCTTCCGTGATCTCGAACACCACGTCGACGCGGTTCTGGTCGAGCTGCACCATCTGCGGCTCGACCGTGGCGGCGAAGCGGCCCTGGCGCTTGTACAGCTCGATGATGCGGGCGACGTCGGCGCGCACTTTCGAGCGGGTGAAGATCTGGCGTGGGGCGAGGCGGATCTCAGGGAGGATCTTGTCCTCCTTCAGCCGGCGATTGCCTTCGAGCACGATGCGGTTGATCACCGGGTTTTCCACCACCGTGATCAGCACCTCGCCATTGTTGTTCTCGATGCGGAAGTCGGCGAACAGCTCGGTGGCGGCGAGATCCTTCAACGCCTGGTCGGCGCCGGCGGGGGTGTAGAGGTCGCCCGGGCGCAGCTGGATGTAGCTGACGATCGTCTCGGGCTCCAGCCGCTGGGCGCCGGCGACGGCGATGGTGCGGATCTGCTGGCCGGCCTCGGGCGCGCCGGGGCTCGGGGCGGTCGACTGCGCAGGTGCCGGCTGCGCGGGTGCGGGCTGCGCGGCGCCGGGCTGGGCCGGTTGCGCCGTGCTGCCCTGCGCGGGCGTGGCAGCGGGAGCGGCTTGGGCCGGTGCGGCCGTTTCCTGAGGCGCACTTGGTGCAGCGGTGCCGCCCTGTCCAGCAGCAGGCTGCCCGGCGCTGCCTTGCGGCGCGGGCACGGGCTGCGCCTGCCCAGCCGCAGTGGCAGCTTGCGCCGAAGCGTTCGCGGGCAGGCCCGCCAACGCGGTACAGCCGAGCAGGATCGCTGCAAAGCGAGTGGGTGAGAGCGTAGTAACCCTAGCGGTCATGTCCCGTCCGTTTCATTTCGACACGTGTCGTCGATCCGCCGCCCCCGAAGCAGATCAGTTCTTACCGGCCGACGCGCAGGACGCGCCCTTGCCCGATGCCGGGCGGGCGATCAAGCGAGCGTGCCGGAATTCCTTGTGTCGAGTGCCTTTCCTGTCCCCACCCAAGAGTGCGGGGCGACCCGTTATTCCGTCTGGCTGTCGAAGATCGGCAGCGAGACAATATCGTTTATGGTGACGAACAGCATCAGCGCGAGCACGAAGGCTATGCCGGTACGGAACGCCCATTCCTGACTGCGTGCGCTGGCTGGCCTGCGGCGGACCGCTTCGGCCGCGTAGAAGGCCAGGTGCCCGCCGTCGAGCGCGGGGATTGGCAGCAAATTAATGAATGCCAAGTTAATCGAGATGAGCGCTGCGAAGCCGACGAATTGCTGCCAGCCGAGACTCAGTTGCTCGCCCGAAAACTTGGCGATCTTGATCGGGCCGCCCAGTTCCTCGACCGAGCGGCGGCCGGTGACGATCTGCCAGATGCCGGTGACCATCAGCTGCGTGATCTCGCCCGTCTGGCGCACCGCCAGCACCACCGCCTCGCCCGGGCCGACAGGCACAAGCTCGCCCGGGCCGGAGCCCACGCCGATCCGCCCGACGCGGAATTCGTTGCCGAAGCGGTCGCTTTCCGTGATCGAGGGGATGGTGAAGGCGTAGGTCAGCCGCTCTCCGGCGCGCTCCACCTCCAGCTCGATATCCTCGCCCGGATGCGGGGCGACACGGGCACCCAGTTCGTCGAAATCCTCGATCGGGTCGCCATCGACCGCCACGATGCGGTCGCCCACCGCGATGCCGGCCTGGGCCGCGGCGCCTTCCTCGGCCAGCACCTGAACCACGGGCGGGATCTCCAGCCTGCCATAGGCCATGGTGAAGCCAGCGAGGATGAGGATCGCGACCAGGAAATTGGTGACCGGCCCGGCGGCGACGATCAGCGCCTTGTGCCACAATTTCGCGGCCTGGAAGGTCTGCGCCCGCTCGTCTTCCGGCAGAGCGAGCCATTCGGGGCTCGGCTGGCTGGCCGGGTTCATGTCGCCAGCGAACTTGACATAGCCGCCGAGCGGCAGGGCGGAGAGCTTCCAGCGGGTGCCGCGCCTGTCCGTGAAGCCCGCGAGCTCCTTGCCGAACCCGACCGAGAACGCATCGGCCTTCACCCCGAACCAGCGCCCGACGAGGTAGTGGCCCAGCTCGTGCAGCGTGACGAGCGGCCCCAGCACCAGCAGGAAGCCGACGATCCACATCCAGAAGGGCGGGGTTTCGAACAAGGTCAGGCAGGCTCCAGCAGGGCCGATGCTCGCGACCGTGCCCCGGCATCGACGGCGAGCACGTCGTCGAGCGAGGTCGGGGCGCGAGGCAGATCGGCGTCGAGGGTTTCGCCCACAATATCCGCAATTTGCGTGAACGCGATCTGACCGGCGAGGAAGGCGGCGACCGCCACCTCGTTGGCCGCGTTGAGCACCGCAGGTGCCGCCCCGCCCTGCTGCACCGCCTCACGAGCGAGGCGGGTCGCGGGGAAGCGCTCCTCGTCGGGCGCCATGAAGGTCAGCTCGCCGATGGCGGGCAGGTCGAGCGGCTTGCAGGGCGTGTCCATCCGCCGCGGCCAGGCGAGCGCGCTGGCGATGGGCACGCGCATGTCGGACGGGCCGAGCTGCGCCAGCGTGGAGCCGTCGCGGAACTCGACCATCGAGTGGATGACGCTTTGCGGGTGGACCACGATGCGCAGGTGTTGGTGCCCCACCGGGAACAGGTGGTGCGCCTCGATGAATTCCAGCCCCTTGTTCATCATCGTGGCGGAATCGACGCTGATCTTGGCACCCATCGACCAGTTGGGGTGCGCGATGGCCTGCGCCGGGGTGGCGGCGCGCAATTGCTCGTACGTCCAGGTGCGCAGCGGACCGCCGCTGGCCGTGAGCGTGATCCAGCGCACGTCGGCGAGGTCGTTGCCGGCGAGGCACTGGAAGATGGCGTTGTGCTCCGAATCGACCGGCAGCAGCGTGGCGCCGTGGCGGGCGACGGCCGCCGTCATCACCTCGCCGGCGGAAACCAGCGCCTCCTTGTTGGCGAGGGCGACGGTGCCGCCCTGCTCGATCGCGGCCATGGTGGGCGCAAGGCCGGCGCAGCCGACGATGGCGGCCACCGTGAGGTCGGCACCGCGCGCGGCGGCTTCCACCAGCGCGGCCCTTCCGGCGGCCGCTTCGATGCCACTGCCGACGAGAGCCTCGCGCAGTTCGGGGAGGCAGGCCTCGTCGGCGACGACGGCGATCTCGGCGCCGAACTCGCGGGCGAGCGCGGCCAGTTCGCGCGCCTGGCAATTGGCGGTGAGCGCCACCAGCCGCCAATCACCTCGATTGCGACGGACGAGGTCGAGCGTGGAGGCGCCGATCGAACCGGTCGCGCCGAGAATGGTCAGGGAGCGGCTCACCAGCCCCAGCCCGCACCCGCGAGCCCGACGATCAGCGCCACCGGGATCAGCCCGTCGACCCGATCCAGGACGCCCCCATGGCCCGGGATCAGGCGCGAGGAGTCCTTTACCCCGGCCTTGCGCTTCAACCAGCTTTCGAGAAAGTCGCCGGCCTGGGCAGCGATCGCCAGGGCTGCCCCGGCAGCGGCCGCCAGCGCCACCTGGGCCGCCCGCACTCCGCTGGACCCGCCCGTGTCCAGCGCCCCTAGCGCCGAGCCGACCACCATTGCCACCAGTGCCAGCCACAGGGCTGCGGCCGACATTCCGCCGAACAGGCCCGCCCAGGTCTTGGACGGACTGATGCGCGGCGCGATGCGCGGGCCGCCGATCGCGCGGCCGACGAAATAGGCGCCGGTATCGGTCGCGATCACCGTCACCACGGCGACCACCAGCACGAAGGTCGGCATCTGCGCGAGAGACGCCGCCGCGACCCCGATATAGACCAGCGCTGCCAGAAGAGCGGCGATCCGCCCGGGCACGTTGCCGGCCATCGCGCGCCAGATCAGCCGCGCAGCCTCTCCGAACGCGGCCAGCGCCACCAGCAGGATGAACGCGTCGAACACCACGCCGCCAAGCGCCACCGCCGTCCCGGCGATCAGCAGCAGCGCGATGGCGGAAGCGAGCCTCTTGGGCAGGTCCGAGGTGCGGACATTGAACGGAACGCGCACGAACCGCCGGGCTCGTTCCCGCAGCCGGTCGCGCCTGCGCTCGACCCTCAGTTCAGCGTCCGCCAAAGCGCCGTTCCCGCGCGGCGAAGCTGGCCAGCGCCTGTTCCAGGTGCGCGGGCGTGAAATCGGGCCACAGCACGTCGGTGAACCACATCTCCGCATAGGCCGCCTGCCACAGCAGGAAGTTCGACAGGCGGATCTCTCCGCTGGTGCGGATGAGCAGGTCAAGCGGCGGCATGTCGGCCGTGTCGAGCCGGGCGGCGATGCTTTCCGGCGTCACCTCGCCCTCGGCCGCGGCGGCGGCGGCGGCGCGCGCGATCTCCTGCTGCGAGCCGTAATTGAGCGCCACTGCCAGCGTGTGGCGGCCCTTGGCCGTTTGCGCCAGCGCGTCCTCCAGCATCGCCACGATGTCGGGCTCCAGCCCGCGCCAGTCGCCGATGATCTTCAGCCGCACGTCATTGGCGAGGAAATCGGGCAGGTCGGAGCGGATGAACCGCCGCATCAGGTCCATGAGGTCGGAAACCTCGTCTTCCGGGCGCTTCCAGTTCTCGGACGAGAAGGCGTAGAGCGTGAGGCAGCTCAGCCCCATCGGCGCGAGAGAGCGGACCAGCCGCCGCACCGCTTCCACGCCCCGGCGATGACCCATGGCCCGGGGCAGCCGGTGCTGCCGCGCCCAGCGGCCATTGCCGTCCATGATGATCGCGACGTGGCGGGCGCCGTGTCCGCCCATCGTCGCGTCGGCATCGCCGGCCCTGCCCTGCCCGGCCGGGATGCCGTGCTCCTGCTGGCTCAGCGAGGGTGCCTGGTGGCTCACCGCTGGAGTATTTCCTTCTCCTTGGACTGGGCGGCATTGTCGGCATCGGCGACATAGCGGTCGGTCATGGTCTGGACCTCGTCCTCCAGCCGCTTGCGATCGTCCTCCGAGATCTCCTTCTTGCGCTCGTCCTCCTTGAGCGCCTCCATGGCGTCGCGCCGGACATTGCGGATGGCGATCTTGGCCTGCTCGGCATATTTGCCGGCCAGCTTGGCGAGATCCTTGCGGCGATCCTCCGTCAGGTCCGGCAGCGGCAGGCGCAGCGTCTGGCCGTCGATCATCGGGTTGAGGCCGAGATTGGACCGGGCGATGCCCTTCTCCACCGCGATGACATTGGCCTTGTCCCAAACCTGCACGCTCAGCATGCGCGGCTCGGGAGTGGAGACGGTCGCGACCTGGTTCAGCGGCATGATCGAGCCGTAGACCTCGACCTGCACCGGGTCGAGCAGCGCCACGTTGGCCCGGCCGGTGCGCAGGCCCGAAAGGTCGCCCTTCAGGCTCTCGACCGCTCCGGCCATGCGCCGCTCGATATCGGCCTTGTCGTACTTCGCCATGTCACCCTTCCTTGCGCGACGTTCCTTGATCCGAACGCCTAATCGTTGCGAACAATGGTCTGGATGCCCTCGCCCGCCAGCACCGCCGCGACATTGCCTTTCTCGCGGATGGAGAAGACCACGATCGGAATGTCGTTCTCGCGGCACAAAGCCACGGCGGAGGCATCCATCACCTTGAGATTGTCGGATAACACGCGGTCGTAGGAGATGGTTTCGAACCGTGTCGCATTGGGAAAGAGCTTCGGGTCGCGGTCGTACACGCCATCGACGCTGGTGCCCTTGAGCAGCGCGTCGCAGCCCATCTCCGCCGCGCGCAGCGCAGCGCCGGTGTCGGTGGTGAAGAATGGGTTGCCGGTGCCGGCGGCGAAGATGACGACGCGACCCTTCTCCAGATGCCGCACCGCGCGGCGGCGGATATAGGCCTCGCACACGGCCGGCATCGGAATGGCCGATTGCACGCGCGTTTCCACGCCCAGCTGCTCCAGCGCGGCCTGCATGGCGAGCGCGTTCATCACCGTCGCCAGCATGCCCATGTAATCGCCGGTGGTGCGCTCCAGCCCGCGCGCGGCAGCGGCCATGCCGCGGAAGATGTTGCCCCCGCCGATCACCAGGCAGATTTCGAGCCCGCTCTCCTTGGCCGCCTTCACCTCCTCAGCGAGGCGCGCGACATAGGAGGGATCTATGCCGAACTGCTGCTCGCCCATCAACACCTCGCCCGACAGCTTCAGCAGGATGCGCTTGGTGTCGGGCAACAGCATGGGCGAAGGCAAGTCCTTGTGGCAGGCGGCGCGGGAGCGGGCGCGCCCTTATAAAGCGCAGCGAGGCGGTGCCAAGGGGCGCGCGCGTCGGCCGGGCGCGAGTCCAGCGCGCCCTCCCGCCCGAGCGACGGCAGGTTCAGCGCACCGCCTGCGCAGGGAGGCCGCCGGAGCGCTGGGCCCCGGCGGCATGCAAATGTCCGCGCGGGTGGGGCTCAGCCCTTGACCGCGGCGGCGACTTCGGCGGCGAAGTCGGTTTCTTCCTTCTCGATGCCCTCGCCCAGCTGGAAGCGGACGTAGTCGACCAGCCTGATCGGCGTGCCGGCTTGCTTGCCCGCCTGTGCGACGACGTCGGCGATGGGGGTCTTGTTGTCCATCACGAACACCTGGCTGAGCAGCGCATTTTCCTTGGCGAACTTCTTCACCGCGCCGTCGACCATCTTTTCCTGCACGTTGTCGGGCTTGCCGCTTTCGGCAGCCTTCTCGCGCGCGATCGAGCGCTCGCGTTCCAGCACCTCGGCGTCCAGCCCGTCGGCGTCGAGCGCCATCGGGAAGGCCGCGGCGATGTGCATGGCAAGCTGCTTGCCGAGCGCCTCGAGCACGTCCGCACCCGCCTCGCTTTCCAGCGCGACGAGCACGCCGATCTTGCCGAGATTGGGCGCCTGCGCGTTGTGCATGTACGGCACGACCGTGCCTTGCGAGACGCGCACGATCTTTATCCGCCGCAGCTGCTGGTTCTCGCCGATCGTAGCGACATTGTCGGTCAGCTTGTCGCCCACGGTGCCGCCATCGGGATAGGAGGCGCTGCGCAGGGCCTCGACGTCGTCGCCGTCCTGAGTCAGCGCGACCTGGGTGACCTTGCGGACAAAATCCTGGAACTGCTCGTTCTTGGCGACGAAATCGGTCTCGGAATTGACCTCGACGGCCACACCCTTGGTGCCCTCGACCGCGACGCCCACCAGACCCTCGGCGGCGGTGCGGCTCGACTTCTTCTGCGCGGCGGCGAGGCCGCGGGCGCGCAGCGCATCGACGGCGGCTTCCACGTCGCCATTGGTCTCGGCCAGAGCCTTCTTGCAGTCCATCATGCCCGCGCCGGTGCGCTCGCGCAGGTTCTTGACGTCAGCGGCTGTGTAAGCTGCCATGATCGAATGTCCTCTTGATATTGGGTCCGGCGCCGGGCCGCGCATTGCTGGCCCGGCGCACTGGAATGCATTTGTGACCGCGTGCTTACGCTCCCCTCAGAGAGGGTGCGACGCCGGGGACAGGCGAGAGGCCTCAGGCCTCCTGCGCCGCCTTCTCGCCAGCGGGCTGCTCGGCCGGGGCGGCAGGCTGCTCGGCCGGGGCGGCGGGTTCCTCGGGCGGCTGCTCCATTGCGCCAAAATCGGCGCCCGAGTCCACCACGCCTTCGGTCTGACCCTTCGACGCGGCCGCCGCGACCGCATCGCAGTAAAGCCGCACGGCGCGCGCCGCATCGTCATTGCCCGGGATCGGGAAGGCGATGCCGGACGGATCGACATTGGTGTCGAGCACCGCGACCACCGGAATGCCGAGCACGCCGGCCTCCTTGATCGCCAGCTCTTCCTTGTTGGCGTCGATCACGAACATGACGTCGGGGATGCCGCCCATGTCGCGAATGCCGCCAAGCGACATCTCCAGCTTGTCCCTCTCGCGGGTCAGCTGCAGGACTTCCTTCTTGGTGAGGCCCGCCGTGTCGCCCGAAAGCTGCTCTTCCAGCGTCTTGAGGCGCTTGATCGAACCGGAGATGGTCTTCCAGTTGGTCAGCATGCCGCCGAGCCAGCGATGGTTCACGAAATGCTGGCCGCAACTGCGCGCGGCCTCGGCGATCGGCTCCTGCGCCTGGCGCTTGGTGCCGACGAACAGCACCTTGCCGCCCGCGCGAGCGGTGGCCGATACGAAGTCCAGCGCGCGCGCCATCAGCGGCACGGTCTGCGACAGGTCGATGATGTGGACGCCGTTGCGGCTGCCGAAGATGTACGGCTTCATCCGCGGGTTCCAGCGGTGCGTCTGGTGGCCGAAGTGCGCGCCGGCCTCGATCAATTGCTGCATGGAGACGGTGGGGACCGCCATAAAGAATTCCTTTCCGGTTCGTATCCTCTGGAAGGCGGGGAACCCGGCGGCTGAGCCGCCAAGGCACCGGGATATGTTGCCGTCCATGTGAATTACCGAAGTTGGGTCCTCGTCCGCGAACGAAGCCAAGCCCTCCGGCCGCGCGCCCATAGCCGATGCGCGATCCGGTGACCAGCCCCAACATGCGCGGACGCGCGCCGGACCCGTTCGCTCCTTATGCGCTTGACAGGCAGGAACGAACAGAGAACACTCCGCCCAGATTCGTAACCGGAGCGTAAACGCCCTCCACCGGTTTTCCACAGGCTTGTCCCGAAGATTCGGACGGCCGCCAGCGGGAGTTCGCCAATGATTGCCACCCTTGCCTCGCTGCTGTTCGGTACCGCCGCCGCCCTTGCGCTGGCGGTGGTGTGGCTTTCCGCCCGGAGCGGGGTCGTCCTGGCGCTCGCTCTGCTGAGGGAGCAGGGCGTCAGTGCCGCCGCGCCGGAGCGCGACGTCGCGGCTACCCGGCGGCAGGATCTCGTGGCGACCCTGTCGCCGGCTCGGCCTCTGGCCCGGTCATCACCAAGGGCGCCGGCGCGGGGGTGGCCGACCGCTCCGCCGCGAGGCGTTGCCGCCTGATACGCGCGTACCGCACGATGCCCCACGGCATCATGGCCAGATAGAGCAGCGAGAGCCCCGCCAGCGTCCACCAGGTTTCGGTCAGCAGCGCGGCAAAGACCAGCCCGGCCAGGGCGATCGCCAGCAGCCGCACGCTGGCGCGCGGGCGGATCGAGGTCCAGCTGAGCGTCGCCAGGTTGGAGATCATCAGGGCCGCGATCGCCGTGACCCACAGCGCGACGAGCCAGGGCTCGCGAAACAGGCCGGCTCCGCTTGCCAGCCACAGGTAGAGCGGCAGGAAAGCGAGCCCCGCGCCGATCGGGGCCGGTACCCCGGTGAGGAAGCCGACCGATTTGTGCGGCTGCTCCTCCATGTCGATCCGCGCGTTGAAGCGGGCGAGTCGCAGCGCGCAGCAGATCGCAAAGGCCAGCGATGCGAACCACCCGAAGCGCGGCAGATCCTGCAAGGACCACAGGAACAGGACGAGCGCCGGCGCCATGCCGAAGCTGAGTGAATCCGCCAGGCTGTCGAGCTCCGCGCCGAAGCGGCTCTGAGCCTTGAGCAAGCGCGCGATGCGCCCGTCGATCCCGTCGAGCACGCCGGCAAGGATGATCGCGAAGAGCGCCTTGTCCCACTCACCGACGATGGCGAAGCGTACGCCGGTGAGCCCCGAACACAGGGCCGCAGCCGTGATCGCGTTGGGCAGGACCGCACGCAGCGCCAGGCCGGGCCGGGCCTGGCCGACCTCGATCTCGTCATCCTCGCTGGCCTTCGGGCCGAGGCGCAAGCCGCCCTCGTCCCGCCCCTTGTGCTCCGCGACGCGCCGGCCGATCATTGGTTGACCCCCTCAATCAGCTGCTGGCGCCCCAGTTCGGCCAGCACGGTCTCGCCCGCCACGGCCGTCTGCCCGAGCACCACGCGAGCGTCCGTCCCGTCCGGCAGATAGACGTCGACCCGGCTGCCAAAGCGGATCAGGCCGATCCGCTGCCCGGTCGCAAGAATGTCGCCCGGCTTCACGAACGGCACGATCCGCCGCGCGACGAGGCCGGCGATCTGGGTGCATCCGATCGGCGGCCCGACTGGCGGCTGGATAAGGACGTGCTGGCGTTCATTGTCCTCGCTCGCCTTGTCGAGCTCGGCGTTGACGAACAGGCCGGGGATGTAGACGACCCGCCGCACCGTGCCGCCGATCGGCGCTCGATTGACGTGCACATCGAACACCGACATGAAGATGGAGATCCGGGTGACGGGCTCCGTACCCAGGCCCGGGGCGCCGTCCGCATCGGGACCTTGCAATTCCGCCGGCGGCGGCACCTGGACGATCTGCGTGACGAGACCGTCGGCTGGCGAGACCAACAGGTTCTCCCCCTGGGGCACCACCCGTTCGGGGTCGCGGAAGAAGGCGAACACGCCGGCCGACAGCAGCAGCAGCGGCCAGCCGATGATCTCCCAGTCGAGCAGCAGCAGGACGACCAGCGAGATCGCCACCGCGATCAGCCCGAACCGCCTGCCCTCGGGATGGATGGCGGGCCAGGACCACTCTGCCTCGCCGCGCCCGCGATTGTCGCGCAGTTCACCTGCCATCCGCACCTAGTAGGGGTGGCGCCCCGCCGCCGCAAGCCACCGTCTTGCCAGCACGACCCGCCGTGCCGGAAGCTGCGGGTGGCGGGTGGCGGGTGGCGGGTGGCGGATGAGACAGGAGCACGCGGCGAGAAAGCGCCAGCATTGCAGCACGCGACAGCGTGAAACCGCGGGCCTTGGCTTTCCTGCCGTGTCGAGTACCCGAGACCGGCTGGTGGACAGGGCTGGATTCGAACCAGCGTACGCTTGCGCGGGCAGATTTACAGTCTGCTGCCTTTAACCACTCGGCCACCTGTCCACCGGTTTTGCCGGAAGCCGGCGCTGTTTCCAGATGGGAACAGAGCCGCGGGATTGGCCCGGTAAAGGGACCGCCCGGCCGAGTGCGCGGGTCCATGGCGAAGGCGCGCTTGCCTGTCAATGGCGGCGCTGGCAGGAGCGCCCCAGCAACAGGACGAGCGATGGCGAACCGAGACGACAAGCGCAAGCTGCGCGGGCGCGCAGGCAGGATGCAAGGCGGCCGCGGATCGGGGCGGGCGACGCAGGGGCATGTGCGCCTGTGGGGCCGGCACGCGGTCGAAGCGGCGCTCAAGAACCCGGAACGCCAGCATCGCAAGCTGTGGGCCACGCGCGAGGGGATCGCCTCGCTCGATGGCGAGCTGCCGCCCGACTTTCCGCTCGAATATGCGGAAGGCCCCGATCTTGCGCGGCTGGTGGCGCGCGATGCGCCGCACCAGGGGCTGGTGCTCGAATGCGATCCGCTGGAGGATCTCCACCTCGCCGACGTGCTCGACGGGGAGGCGGCGCGCCCGCTGATCCTGCTCGACCAGGTGACCGATCCGCACAATCTCGGGGCCATCCTGCGTTCGGCCGCGGCCTTCGGCGCCGCCGCCCTGGTGACGCAGGACCGGCACGCGCCGCCCGAAAGCGGCGTGGTGGCGAAATCCGCTTCGGGCGCGCTGGAGATCGTGCCGTGGGTGCGGGTGGTCAACCTTGCGCGCGCGCTGGAGGAGATGGCGGAGGCGGGCTACTGGCGCCTGGGGCTGGCCGGAGAGGCCGAGATGCTGTTCGGCGACGCTCTGCCCGCCGGCCCCGTCGCACTGGTGCTCGGCGCGGAGGGCGAGGGGCTGCGGCAAAACATCGCCACCCATTGCGATGCGCTGGCCCGTCTGCCGATCAGCGAGGCGATGGAAAGCCTCAACGTCTCCAACGCCGCCGCGATCGCGCTCTACGCCGTCGCCACCCGCTGAGCCCTGCCGAAGCGAAGCGCTGGACGAAGGCGCCCGCCGGCCACGCTTCGCCGCCGGCGCGGCCCTGACCAAGGAGGGCGCAGCCGCACCGTCCCGGAGCGCCAAAGGCGAGGGGCCGCTTCGGACGATCGCGAAGCGGCCCCTGTGCGTTGTCCCAGTACCCGGCAGTTTCCGCGCGGTGCCCCCGCCGCGCGCGTCCTGCAACCCGGCGCGGCACGCCGCGCAAGGGCGCGCGCCTAGTTCACCGAGTCCTTCAGCCCCTTGCCCGCCTTGAACTTGGGCTGGCTCGAAGCCTTGATGTTCATCGGCTCGCCGGTGCGCGGGTTGCGGCCGGTGGAGGCCTTGCGCTTGGCGACGGAGAAGGTGCCGAACCCGACCAGGCGCACCTCGTCCCCCTTGGACAGCGCGCCGGTGATCGTGTCGAAGACGCTCTCCACGGCCTTGGTCGCGTCACTGCGCGACAGGCCGCTGGCATCAGCCACGGCACCGATCAAATCGTTCTTGTTCATGTAAGAGTGAACCCCCTGATTGCGTAGGCTGGAAGCGTTCGTCCATTCTGCGGATCGCCCGAATTGAGCGGCTTTTCCGCGCCGAGTCAAAGCCAAACCCGGCGCGCAGGCGCGCTCTACCTGCCCACATCGGATTTGCCACCGAAGCACTTCAGCACGACGGCGGCATGAAAACGGGCCCGCCTCCGGTCGAAGGCAGGCCCGTCAATTCCTCACCCGGCAGCATCGCCGCCGTCCGGCCTTCACCCGGTCAGTGGGCGACGTGCACTCCGGCGCCAGTGCCGGGATGCGGCGGCTGGGTGGCAAGATCGTCGGCCTCGGTCCACTCGATCGGCGTCGGCGGCGCGGTCAGTGCAAGGGCGAGCACCTCGTCCACATGCTCGACCGGCACGATCTCCAGCCCTTCCTTCACATTGGCGGGAATCTCGGCCAGGTCCTTCTCGTTCTCGGCCGGGATCAGCACGGTGCGGATGCCGCCGCGCAGCGCCGCCAGCAGCTTCTCCTTCAGCCCGCCGATGGGCAGCACGCGGCCGCGCAGAGTGACCTCGCCGGTCATCGCCACGTCGGGACGCACGGGGGTGCCGGTGAGGGTCGAGACGATCGAAGTGACCATGCCGATCCCTGCGCTCGGTCCGTCCTTGGGCACCGCGCCTTCGGGCAGGTGAATGTGGACGTTCTTGCGCTGGAAGATCGAGGGCTTGATGCCATAGGCCGGCGCGCGCGCCTTGACGAAACTGAACGCCGCGGCGACGCTCTCGTTCATCACCTCGCCCAGCTTGCCGGTGGTCTTGACCTCGCCCTTGCCCGGCGTGGTCACGCTCTCGATGGTCAGCAGCTCGCCGCCGACCTCCGTCCAGGCGAGCCCGGTGACGGCACCCACCTGCGCCTCCTCGTCGGACTTGCCGTGGCGGAACTTGCGCACCCCGGCGAACTCGCCGAGGTTCTCGGGCGTGATCGTCACGCCCTCCGCCTTCTTTTCCAGGATCCGGCGCAGCGACTTCCTCGCCAGCCGGGCGATCTCGCGCTCCAGCGTGCGCACCCCGGCCTCGCGAGTGTAATAGCGGATGAGGTCGCGCAGGCCCTCTTCCGTCAGCTCGAACTCGCCCTTGCGCAATCCATGCGCCTTGGCCTGCTTGGCGATCAGGTGGCGCTGCGCGATCTCGACCTTCTCGTCCTCCGTGTAGCCCTCCAGCCGGATGATCTCCATCCGGTCGAGCAGCGGCTGCGGCAGGTTGAGGCTGTTCGCGGTGCACACGAACATGATGTCGGAAAGGTCTATGTCGAGCTCCAGGTAATGGTCCTGGAACTTTGCGTTCTGCTCCGGGTCGAGCACTTCCAGCAGCGCGCTCGCCGGGTCACCGCGGAAATCCTGGCCGAGCTTGTCGATCTCGTCGAGCAGGAACAGCGGGTTGGAGGCGCCGGCCTTCTTCAGGTTGCTGACGATCTTGCCCGGCAGCGAGCCGATATAGGTGCGCCGGTGGCCGCGGATCTCCGCCTCGTCGCGCACGCCGCCCAGCGACTGGCGGATGAACTCGCGCCCGGTCGCGCGGGCGATCGACTTGCCGAGGCTGGTCTTGCCCACGCCCGGCGGTCCGACGAGGCACAGGATCGGCCCCTTCAGCTGGTTGGTGCGCGCCTGCACGGCCAGGTACTCGACGATCCGGTCCTTGACCTTGTCGAGCGCATAATGGTCCTCGTCGAGCACGGCCTGCGCCTTGGCGATGTCCTTCTTCAGGCGGCTCTTCTTGCCCCAGGGCAGGCCCAGCAGCACGTCGAGATAGTTGCGCACCACGGTCGCCTCGGCGCTCATCGGCTGCATGCTCTTGAGCTTCTTGAGCTCGGCCGCGGCCTTGGCCTTCGCCTCGGCGGAAAGCTTGGTGCTCTCGATCTTGTGCTGTAGCTCGGCGAGCTCGTTGCCTTCGCCTTCCTCGCCGCCCAGCTCGCTCTGGATCGCCTTCAACTGCTCGTTGAGGTAATATTCGCGCTGGGTCTTCTCCATCTGCCGCTTCACGCGGCCGCGGATCTTGCGCTCCACCTGCAGGACGGAAAGCTCGCCCTCCATGATGGAGAACACCATCTCCAGCCGCTTGAGCGGATCGCCCTCGGTCAGCAGCCCCTGCTTGGTGGCGACCTTGGCGGTCAGCGCGGCGGCGATCGCATCGGCCAGGCGCCCGGCATCGTCGATCTGGCCGAGCTCCTCCTCGATGTCGTCGGGCAGCTTCTTGTTGTGCTTGGCATAATCGGCGAACTGCTCGAGCGCGGACCGCATCATCGCCGCGACCTCGTTGCCCGAGGCGGTCTCCTCGTCATAGGGCTCGACCTCGGCGGCGACATGCTCGCCTTCCGCCTGCAAGCCCTGCAGCTTCGCGCGCGCCTGCCCCTCGACCAACACCCGCACCGTGCCGTCGGGCAACTTGAGCAGCTGCAGCACCTGCGCCACCACGCCCACATCGTACAGGTCCTCGGCGGCCGGATCGTCGCACGCCGGGTCGAGTTGCGACAGGAGGAAGATGTCCTTGTCGCCCTCCATCGCCGCCTCGAGCGCCGCCACCGACTTGTCGCGGCCCACGAAGAGCGGGACGACCATGCCGGGGAACACCACGATGTCGCGAAGGGGAAGAAGCGGATAGGCAGTCATGCGAGGGGTCCGTCCGTAGGGCGGGCGAACAGGCCCGCGCTTGACCTCCGATATGGGGGACGGACCCGAAGGCTGCAATGCACCTGCGCGCCGAACCTCGTGGGGCCAATCGGCCGTCTGGCGCAGCCCTGGCCCAGCCTTCGCGCCGCCTTGGCGCCGGGCGCGGCCGGAGCGGCCCGATGCGCCGGTCGAGAGGCCGGTCGATGCCGGGGCGCGCCCCTCCTATATGGCTGGAATGAGGCATCCTTTCGCCGCCCTGCTGGACCCGCCCCCCGGGCTGGACGTGGATTTCGCCCATCCGCCCGGCGCCGAGGCGCTGGCGCCTTCAGGCTCGGTTTCGTGGCGCATCTTCGCCAACCCGGTCACCCTGTTCGTCGGGGGCATCGCGGCGGTGGTGCTGGAACTGGCTGAGCCCTCGGTGCGGGCGGGTGTGTGGAACCATAGCTCGTTCCGCGACGATCCGCTCACCCGGCTGAGGCGCACCGGCGCTGCGGCGATGATCACCGTCTACGCGCCACGAGAGGCGGCCGAGGCGATGATCGCCCGCATCGTGGCCCTGCACGACAAGGTGCGCGGCGAACTGCCCGACAGCCGCACCTACTTCGCCAACGACCCCCGCCTGCTCGACTGGGTGCAGGCAACCGCGACCTTTGGCTTCGCCGAGGCCTATCATCGCTACGCCCGGCCGCTAAGCCCGGGGGAGCGCTCGGCCGTGTTCGCGGAGGGCCAACCCGCCGCACGCCTGTTCGGCGCGACCGGGGCGCCCCGCGAGCTGGCGGAATGGGAGGCGTTGATGGAGCGCACCCTGCCGCTGCTGGAGGCCTCGCCCGTGCTGGGCGAGTTCCTCGCCATCATGCGCGGTGCCGCGATCCTGCCGCCACCGCTGCGCATGCTGCAGCCGCTGGTGGTGAAGGCGGCGCTGGCAATCGTGCCGCCACAGGTGGGCGCGCGCATCGGGCTCGGCGAGACGCGCCTGCGCCGACGGGAGCGGATCGCCATCACCGCCCTCGCCCGCATGGCCGAAGCCGTGCCGCTGCCCTCCTCACCGCCCGCGCAGGCCCGCCGCCGGATGCGCGCCGGCTGACCGGGCGCCCCGGCCGCAGGGCAGGCCCGCCCGCCCGAGCCGATCAGCGCCCGTGGCCGGCGCCGGGAACGGCGTGCGCGCCTAGCCCAGCCCGGGGAAGTTGAACCCCGGCGGCAGGCCCATGCCCGCCTGAACGTTCTGCATCTGCTCGTTGGCGGCGCGGTCGGCCTTGCCGCGGGCATCGTTGAACGCGGCGGCGACGAGGTCCTCCAGCATCTGCTTGTCTTCCGGCACGATCAGGCTGTCGTCGATCGCCACGGCCAGGATGCGGCCCTTGGCGGTGCAGCGAATCTTGACCAGCCCGCCGCCGGCCGTGCCCTCGACCTCGATCGTGTCGAGCTTGGCCTGTGCGTCGTTCATCTGCTTCTGGATGGTTTCGGCGGCGGCTTGCGCGGCCTTCATCATCTCTTCCATCGATTGCATCAGCGTCTGCTCCAGTTGCTGTTGGCCCGTGTTGCCAGGGGCGCCGCTTCGTCCTCTTCGATCAGCTCGGCGCCGGGGAAGGCGGCGAGCGCGGCCTGCACCAGCGGCGCGTTGCGGATGCGGTCCGCTTCCGCCGCGCGTGCGGCCTCGTCCTGCTCGCGCAACGACGGAAGGCCCTCGCCCGATCCGCGCTCCACCGTCCACACCTGTCCGGTCACCTGCCGCAGCGCCTCGCGCACGTTCTGTGTCGGATCGTCGGACAGGCCCGGTGCCGGGGCATAGACCAGCCGGCCGGGCACGAGTTCGATCACCCGCAGCCAGTCGCGCATCGTGTTGGCGACGCGCAACATGCCCGCCTCCTCGACCCGCTCGCACAAATCGCGCCAGTCCATCGCGGCCACCGGAGCGGCGGGCGCGCTTCCCTCGGCGGCAGGAGCGGCGGCAGCCTGCACCGCCATCTGCCCGATCTGCCGTGCCAGCGAGCCGGGGTCCGGCAGGTCCGCCGCATGAAGCACACGCAGCAGCGCCATCTGCGCCGCGACCAGCGGGTCGGGCGCGCTCTTCACCTCGTCATACCCCTTGAGCAGCAGCTGCCACAGCCGGTGCACCTGCCCGGCCGAAAGCCGCGCGGCCCAGCCCTCGATCTCGCCGCGCTCCTCCAGCGTCGGCGCCTCCGCCTCGCCTCCGCCCACCTGGGCGAGCGCGATGCGGTGGGTCAGCTCCATCAAGGATCGCAGCAGGGCCAGCGGATCGACGCCGAGCCCGTATTGCCGCTCGACCTCGTCGAGCATCGCCGCCGGCTCCCCCTCCAGCAGCGCGGCGAACAGGCGGCGGCGGGCGGACTTGTCGGCGAGGCCGAGCATGTCGCGCACCCGCTCGGCCGTCACCCGCGCCTGATCCGCGCCTTCGATATCGGCATGGGCGATCGCCTGGTCGAGGATCGAGAGCCCGTCGCGCACCGATCCCTCGGCTGCGGCGGCGATCATCGCCAGCGCCTCGTCCTCGGCCTCGACCCCCTCCTGCCGGCAGATGCTGGCGAAGTGCTCCTGCAGCATCGGCGTCGGGATGCGCCTCAGGTCGAAGCGCTGGGTCCGGCTGAGCACCGTCACCGGCAGCTTGTCGACCTCGGTGGTGGCGAAGAGGAACTTCACATGCGCCGGTGGTTCCTCAAGAGTCTTCAGCAATGCGTTGAACGCATTGCGCGACAGCATGTGGACTTCGTCGATGATGTAGATTTTGTAGCGCGCCGAGACGGCGGAATAGCGCACCGCCTCGATGATCTCGCGCACGTCGTCGACGCCGGTATGGCTGGCTGCGTCCATCTCGATCACGTCGATGTGGCGGCCTTCCGCAATGGCCTTGCAAGGCTCGCACACGCCGCATGGATCGATGGTGGGGCCGCCCTCCCCATCCGGCCCGACGCAGTTCAGCGCCTTGGCGATCAGCCGCGCGGTGGAGGTCTTGCCGACCCCGCGCACGCCTGTCATCAAAAAGGCATGGGCCAGCCGGTCGCGCTCGATCGCATTGGCGAGCGTGCGGACCATCGGCTCCTGCCCGATCAGCTGGCTGAAGGTCTGCGGCCGGTACTTACGCGCGAGCACGCGATAGGGCTGCGCCGCCTCCGGAGCGGGTGCGGGCGGCGCATCGGGGGCGCTTGCCGCCGCGGCTGCCGGTGCGGCCGGGGGCGCCGCCGCTCGCTCGGGCGCGCCGCCGAACAGCGGGGACTGGCCCGCGTCCTCCAGCTCGGCCGCGCCGGGCCGCGGCTCCCCGGCATTGCCTTGGCCTTCCCGCTCGCCCTGCCCTTCCTCGGCGCGCGGCCGGCCGAATATGTCGCCTGAATCGTTCACGGCTGCCACTCTAGTTGCGCTATGGTTCGCTGTCGAATGCTTGGCGTCCTCGCCAGGCTGGACCAGCCCGGCCGTGGCCGGTGGCGAATGGGAGAGGGGCGATGATCCTCAACACCGGAAGGTACACCGCCGGCCACAGCGAGGCGCTGGTCGTCTTCCTGATCGGCATGCGCATCAATCATGTCCACAAGATCGGCAAATGGCTGCCGGTCGCCCGCGCCATGCCGCGCATGCTGGCCGAACTGCGCGCGGAGCCCGCCAGCGGTTTCCTCGGCTCGGAATATCTGCTGGGCGGCCCCCGCACGCTGGTAGCCCTGCAATATTGGCGCGATTTCGACAGCCTGGAAGCCTACTCCCGGGCGCGGGATCGCGAGCACTGGCCCGCCTGGGTCGCCTTCAACAAGGCGGTCGGCAGCGACGGCACGGTGGGAATCTTCCACGAGACCTATGCGGTGCCGCGCGGCGCCAGCGAGACGATCTACGCCAACATGCCGCCGTTCGGGCTCGGCCGGCTCGCAGGGCTCGTCCCCGCGGCGGGATCGCGCAGTGCGGCACGCGCGCGGATGCAGGCTGCGCGTGACGGCGGAGGATGAAGGCTGAAGGAGCCGGGCGACCCGCTGCCATCCGTTGTGGCTGCTTCCTTCCGGACCTGACCAGGTTGGCGGACGCGAACGTCCACCCGACTCCCGCCGCCACTATGGCCGGGCCGGCGGGGAATTGCAAGCCGGCCTGCCCTCAACCCCCGGAGAGGTGGCGAGCGGCCGCAGCGCCTCAGCGGAAATTGTCGGCGTAGGCCTGCAGCTTCAGCCGGCGCGGCGGCGGTTCGTGCACGATCGCGTCGATGCCGTGCTTTTCGGCATAGGCGATGGCTTCCTCCTTGCTATCGAAGCTGAGGCGGACCTGCTGGCGCGTGTCGCCGCTGCCGGCCCAGCCCATCAGCGGGTCCGGCCGCTTGGCCTCCGTGGCGGCGAAGTCGAGGATCCATTGGTCGGTCAGCGCCTTGCCGGACTGCATGGCGTTTTTCGGGCGCTTGAAGATACTGGCCTGCATGCGCGCTCCATTGTTCCAATCGGACGGGGAATCAAGGTCCATTCGCGCCTGTCAAACGCCGGATGGGCGCGGTTCGGTCCCGCGAGGTCCGGCACGCCGGCGAGGCGACGCGCAGGATGGCACCCCGACGCTGCGAGCGCTACTCGCCCGCGATGCGCGTCTCGGGTTGGGACGCTCGCCCCGGGACAGGGCGACGGAGCGCGCAGGGTCTTCGTCCGCTAGTGTTGCGCCGATCCCGCAGCCCCGCCGGTGCCTGCCGGCGCGGCCCTACCCGTGTTCTCCGTAGCTTGCGAGGCACAGCTCAGGAGCGTTCGAACGCGTTCCTGGTCTTGAGGCTCGGCGCCTCGGTCCAGGGTTCCTCGGGCCAGCGGTGGCGCGGATAGCGGCCTTTCATTTCGCGCCGGACATCGGCCCAGCTGCCGCGCCAGAAGCCGGGGAGGTCGCGAGTCGCCTGGAGCGGGCGGCCCGCGGGGCTGGTCAGCTTGAGCAGCAGCGGCGCCCCGCGCCCTTCCGGCCCCACCGTCGGGTGGCGTTCCAGCCCGAACAGCGCCTGCGCGCGCACCTCAACACTGGGCGCGTCGTCGCCATGGTAGTCGATCGGGTGGCGCGTGCCCGCCGGGCTGGTGAATTCGCCTGGGGCCAGCCGGTCCAGCCGCTGCCGCTCGTCCCAGCCGAGCAGGCCCAGCAGCGCCTCGCTCAGCCGGCTCATGCCGACAACGAGATCGCGCCGGCCGTGCAGCAGCGGGGCGAGCCACAGCGGGGCATCGGCGGCGAGGCGCTCCGGGCGCAGCGCCTCGATCCCGGCGAAGTGCGCGCGGGCGAGCAGAGTTGTGGGCAGGATGTCCCCCAGCTTCTCCACAGCCTTGTCCACCAGCAGCGCGGCAATCGCCGCCTCGTCTGGCTGCGGGTCCGGGCCGCTGGCGAGGGTGATCGCGCCGATCCGGCGTTCCAGCCGCGGCTCGACCCGCTCGCCGGTCCAGCGCAGGGTGGAGCGGCGCTCGATCCGCCCGGCCAGCCAGCGCTCCACTTCCGCACCGGTGAGCGGCAGCGCGGCGGTGATTCGCGCGCCTCTTGCCGAGCCCTGCGCATCGCCGATGGCGAGCCACTCCGCGCCGGCGAGCGGCGAGGCGCGATCGAGCGCATAGCCGCGCCCCCCGGCCGAGAGCCAGCTTTCCCCCGAACCGTCGCGGCGCCGGGCTAGATTGTCGGGCAGCGCAAGGGCGAGCAGGATCGCGGGTGGCGCGCCCTCCTTTGCCGTCGTGGCCAATCGGGTCGCCCGGTCCCCTCCGCGCACGGACTTGGCCCAGCGCTCGGCGAGTTGCCGGCTCGCTTCGGCGCGCGGCGAGCGGTCGGCAGCCCAGCGGCCGAGGCGCTGCGCCAGATTCTCGCTTGGCCCGCCCAGCCCCCGCTCCTGCAACAGCAGCGCGAGCCGCGCCGCCTCGCGCTCCATCCCGTGCTCGGCGCCGTGGAGCAGCATCGCCGCCTGCCACGGCGCCATCGGCAGCGCGGCGATGCGGCGCCCGCGTTCGGTGATTCGCCCCGCCGCATCCAGCGCATCGAGCCGCGCCAGCCGCTCGCGCGCGGCGGACAGTGCGGCCGGCGGCGGCGGGTCGAGCCAGGCGAGGGTCGCCGGGTCCTCCACCCCCCATTGCGCCAGCGCGAGCACCAGCGGCGCGAGATCGGCATTGAGCATCTCGGGCGGATCGAAGGCCTCGCGCCCGGCATGGCCGGCCTCCTCCCATAGGCGATAGGCGACGCCCGGCCCCTGCCGCGCGGCACGGCCGGCCCGCTGGGCGGCAGCGGCCTGGCTGGCGCGGCGCGTGACCAGATGGGTGAGCCCGGCGGCAAGGTCGAACTCCGCCCGGCGCGAGAGGCCGCTATCGACCACCACCGACACGCCCTCCAGCGTCAGCGAGGTTTCCGCGATGCTGGTGGCGAGGACGATCCGCCGCCGCCCTTCGCCATCGCGGCGGATCGCGGCGCGCTGGGCGGCCGGCTCCACCTGCCCGTGGAGCGGCAGGATCGGCACGTTCGGCAGCCGCTCGACCAGCCGCTCGCGGGTGCGCTCAATCTCGCCCACGCCGGGCAGGAAAGCGAGCAGGTCGCCCTCCTCCGCGCGCCAGGCGGCGAGGATCGCGCCCGCCACCGCCTCCTCGATGCGCAGTTCAGGCCGGCTGCCCAGCCATTCGATTCGCAGGGAATGCGCCTTGCCGGCGCTCTCGATCACCGGTGCGCCCTCTGTTTCGCCGCCGCCCAGCAGGCTGGCGAAGCGGGCGCCGTCGATCGTGGCGCTCATCACCACCAGCCGCAGGTCCTCGCGCAGCACCGCCTGGCTTTCCAGCGCAAGAGCGAGCCCGAGATCGCTGTCGAGGTGCCGTTCGTGCGCCTCGTCGAACAGCACGGCGGAGATGCCGGCCAGCTCCTGATCGGCAAGGATGCGGGCGACGAAGATCGCCTCCGTCACCACCAGGATGCGGGTCGCGGCGGACTGCCGGCTGTCGAGGCGGGTCAGATAGCCGACCCGCTGGCCGACCGACTCGCCCAGCGCCTCGGCCATGCGCTCGGCCGCGGCGCGCGCGGCGACCCGGCGCGGGCTCAGCAGGATGACCTGCCCGGTGCACCAGGGCTCACCGATCAGCGCCGGAGCGACAGCGGTGGTCTTGCCCGCACCCGGCGGCGCCACCAGCACCGCGCCGTTGCGGGCCCGCAAGGCAGCGAGCAGGTCCGGCAGCACGGCATGGATGGGGAGCGCGGCGCTCACGCGGTCCTCAGTGCTCGGTCGGAGAGGTCGGACGGCCCGATTCGGCGTTGCGGTCGGCGCCCCGCCGCGTGACACCCGAGACGCTGCGGAGCTCGCCCCGGTGGCCGGCGCCCAATTCGATCCGGCCCGTCGGGTCCTCGCCGCCCGGCCTGATCCGCAGCGCCACGCCGCACAGCCGCTTCCCACGCCCCGTGCCCGGCAGCAGCCGTGCCGCCTTCGTCCGGATCAGCAGGCACCGGCCGTGGTGCAGCCACACGAGATTGCCCCACTCGATCATCTCGCCTCGAGCGGCCTCGCTCAGGATCGCCGCCCGAACCGTGCCGACACGCTCACCCCGCCACCCGGAAGGCTCCGCTAGGAAGGCGCCGGGCCGTGCCCCCGCCCTCACCCGCACCGGTCAGTAGCCCCGGCTCACCGCGAACTCGGCCGCCTCGACCATCGCCGCGCGCGCCTTGCCCTCGGGGAAGATCGACAGCGCATCGCAGGCGCGCTGGGCGAAGTGGCGGGCACGCTCGCGGGTGGCGGCGACGCAATCGTGCTTGCGGATCAGCGCCACGGCATGGGCGAGGTCCTCGTCCTCGATCCGAAAGCCGGCGATCGCCTCCTGCCAGAAGCGCCGCTCCTCCTCGCTGCCCCGCGCATAGGCGAGGATGGCGGGCAGGGTCATCTTGCCCTCGCGGAAATCGTCGCCGCAATTCTTGCCCATCTCGTCGGCCGAGCTGTCATAGTCGATCGCATCGTCGACCAGCTGGAAGGCGACGCCGAGATTGCGGCCGTAATCGTCGAGCGCGCGCTCCTGCGCCTCGCCGCATTCGCCCACCACCGCGGCGATGCGGCTGGCGGCGGCGAAGAGCGCGGCGGTCTTGGCGCCGATGATGTGGAGGTAACGCTCCTCGCTGGTCTCGATGCGGCGCTGGGCGGTCAGCTGGTCGACCTCGCCCTGGGCGATGATCGCGCTCGCGCCGGAGAGGATCTTGAGCACTTTCAGGCTGCCATCCTCGACCATCAGCTCGAAGGCGCGGCTGAACAGGAAATCGCCGACGAGGACGGTGGCGGGGTTGCCGAACACTATGTTGGCGGTTTCCCGGCCCCGGCGCGTCTCCGATCCGTCGACCACGTCGTCGTGCAGCAGGGTAGCGGTGTGGATGAATTCCACCGCGGCAGCGAGCTTGTGGTGGCGCGTGCCCTGATATCCGACCAGCTCCGCCCCGGCGAGAGTCAGCATCGGGCGCATCCGCTTGCCGCCGCCGGAGATCAGGTGCCCGGCCAAAGCAGGGATCAGCGGGATCTCGCTCTGCATCCGGTCGAGGATGGTCGCGTTGACCGAATTCATCGCCGAAGCGGTCAGCGACAGGATCGGCGACAGCGACGCAGGCTTCGCGGGCAGCGGGACGACCTTGGCGCTCATGGATCGCGAAATGGCGGCGGACGCGGTTCTTGGCAAGCGGCTATTCCCGCTCTAGCCTGCGCGCGATGGCCAGCCACCCGCCGCAAACCCCCTCGCCCGAAGGCTCGCCGATGGAGGCAGCCACCCTTTCCGAGCCACGGGATACCGGTTCGGCGAATCCCGGGGGTGGCGATTCCGGGCGAGGAAATGCAGCGCCTCAGGATTCGGCACCGCAGGAGGACCCGGCGCTTGCCGCCTTCCGCCGCAGCATCGACAATATCGACGCGGCGCTGATCCACATCCTCGCCGAACGGTTCCGCATCACTCAGGCCGTGGGCGAGTACAAGGCCAGGGCCGCCCTGCCCCCGGCCGACCCGGCCCGCGAACGGCGCCAGATCGAGCGCCTGCGCCGGCTGGCGACGGAGGCGGACCTGGACCCGGAGTTCAGCGAGAAGTTCATCCGCTTCGTCATCGACGAGGTGATCCGCCACCACCGCCGCGCGCGCGAGGGCTGAAGCGCTTCCCGCAAAAGGTACTGCTTGCAAGGCGTGCGCATCGCCCTTGCCGGGCGGTCGGAAGGCAGGAGCATGGCGCTTGCACGAGCGGGCTGCGAGGGCTGGCGATCCGGCTCCCGGTCCAGCGCCAAGGCCGCCTCTGTTCACCGCACCGCTGACCTTCTCTGCTACGGTGCCAAGGCCCGGAGCAGCCCTCCTCCCGAGCGTCTCGTCGTCGGCACAGGCCAGCGTCGCGCGCCCAACGGTGGGCCGGGCCGGATCGCCGAGGAGCTGCAACGCCCCGCGCTGCGAGCCGCAGTGCCAATCAGGCGGTGCCGCCGAAACGCTGCGGAACGGCCCGCCGCTCACCGAGTCGCCGCGGCGGGATCGCCCCCGAGGCGCGCTCAAGCCACGGGTGCGGCGCGCGGCAGGGTGACCTTCACCAGCAGCCCGCCCAGGTCCTCGCTCTCGCCCAGCTCCACCTCGCCGCCATAGATGCCGACCACGTCGCGCACGATGGCAAGGCCAAGGCCCGTGCCGGGTTTCTCCGTGTCGAGCCGCGCGCCCCGGGCGAACAGCGTCCCGCGCTGTTCCGGGGGGATGCCGAGCCCGTCATCCTCCACCCAGATGCAGCATTTGTCGGCTTTTGGATCGGCATCCACGGTGACGAACACGCTGCCGCCGCCATATTTCGCGGCGTTTTCGATCACGTTGCCGAGCACCTCCTCCAGGTCCTGCCGCTCGATCGCCACCTGGGCCTGGGTGCCGGCGAGGTCGAAGCGCACTGCCGGGTAGAGGCGCGAGACGGCGCGCTCCACGGCCTCTGCGCTGTCCATCACGCTGGCGCGCGACAGGCCGACGGCCCGGCGCCCCACCGCGCGGGCCCGGGCGAGGTGGTGATCGACCTGGCGGCGCATCGTGCTCGCCTCGCGCAGCACGGTGTGGCTGAGGTCCGGCGCATCGGCGCTGGCGGCGTTGGTCAGCACGGTGAGCGGGGTCTTCAGCGCATGGGCGAGGTTGCCGGCATGGGTGCGCGCCTCCTCCGCCTGCCGGTCCGAATGGGCGAGCAGCGCGTTCAGCTCCTCCACCATCGGCTGCACTTCCAGCGGCAGGGGGTCGGTCACCCGGTTCGAGCCCGTGGTGCGGATGCGCGCGATCGTCTGGCGGATGCGCCGCAGCGGTCCGAGCCCGTACCAGGTCTGCAGCATCGCCATCGAGAACAGGCCCACGCCCAGCACCACGAAGCTCCACAGCAGGATCGCGCGGATATCGGCGATCTGCGCGTCGAGTTCGCCGCGCGCGGCGGCCACCGCGTACTGCCAGCGCGTGTCGCTGCCGGGCAGGCGGATGGTGCGTTCCACCACCCGCAGAGGCTCTTCGGGGAACTGGTCCGAATTGTAGTAATGCGGCTCGAAATCGGCATGTTCGCCCCCCAATTCCAGCGTCCGGTCCCACAGCGAGCGCGAGGCATAGTCTTCGTGTCCCTCGCCGCTGATCTGCCAGTAAAGGCCGCTATTGGGCTCCAGGAATTGCTGGTCGCCGAGCGGGCGATTGAACCAGACGTCGCCATAAGGATCGACCTCCGTCGAGCCGATCATCGCGGTGAGGATGTAGTTCAGCCGCTCGTCGAACTGGTTGGTGAGCAGCGTGGTCAGCGTGCGGTCGAGCGCCACGCCACCGAGCAGCAGGAGGACGAAGATCCACCCCGCCGCGATCAGCATCATCCGCCGCGCCAGGCTGCCCGTATGCGGCGGCGCGGCGCCTGCGGCGATAGCCTCCCCACCCTGCGCGAGGCGCGGCTCCGCCTCGCCCGCAGCGGCGCCCGAACCCGCGCCTGAGCCCGCATCGGCTGGCGTCAGGTCCGCGGGCTCACTCGCGGGGTTGGTCGTCGGGGTCGTCGAGGCTGTAGCCGAGGCCACGGATGGTGGTGATGACATTGGCACCCAGCTTCTTGCGGATGCGGGTGACGAAAACCTCGATCGTGTTCGAATCGCGGTCGAAATCCTGGTCGTAAATGTGCTCGATCAGCTCGGTGCGGCTGACCACCTTGCCCTTGTGGTGCATGAGGTAGGAGAGCAGCTTGTATTCCTGGGCGGTCAGCTTCACCGGCTCGCCGGCGCGGGTGACGCGGCCCGAGCGGGTGTCCAGCCGCACGTCGCCGGCGGTCAGCTCGGAACTGGCATTGCCCGATGCGCGGCGGATCAGCGCGCGAAGGCGCGCGATCAGCTCCTCGGTCTGGAACGGCTTGGCGAGATAGTCGTCGGCCCCCGCATCGAGCCCCGCCACCTTGTCCGACCAGCTGTCGCGCGCGGTCAGCACCAGCACCGGGAAATTGCGCCCTTCCTTGCGCCACATGCCGAGCACGGTGAGGCCGTCGATCTCCGGCAGGCCGAGGTCCAGCACCACGGCGTCGTAATCCTCGGTGGAGCCGAGGAAGTGCCCATCCTCGCCGTCGGTGGAAAGGTCCACCGCATAGCCGGTCTGTTCCAGCGTGCCTTTCAGCTGCTGGCCGAGCGTCGGCTCGTCCTCGACGATCAGGATGCGCATCTCAGGTCCCCTGCTTTGCCCTTGCGAAATGTGGGCTGTAGGACCGAACGCGTCAACGGGGCGGCCGTTTCCCCGTACCTATTTGGACACGCGCAGGATGCGGGCGGTGCGCGCATCGACATCCACCCACACCACCTGCCCGTCGCGGATGAACTTGAGGCGATAGGCGGTGGCGGCCCCGTCATATTCGAAGCCGAGATATTCCTGGCCCTTCATTTGCGGGATGATGCGCCGCTCGATCTCGCGCACGGGCAGGGTCTTGCCGTCGCGCATCTCCTGCCGGGCGCTCTGCTGGTCGCGGTTCTGCCCCTGGGCGAGCGCGGGGGCGGCGGTGCCGCCTGCCAGCAGGGCGGCGGCGAAAAGGACGATGACGCGGCGCATGGCGGCCCTCTCGAACCAAGCCATTGAACAGCGTGTGAATATCCCTGGCACGAGCGGCGATCGCGCCCGCTAGCGGGTCAGCTCGTAGCTGACGGTGACGGTCACCGCCTCCTCCACCAGCCCCGGCTGGACCGGCGTCGTGACCCGCGAGCCGGTGACGACGATGTCGCGCATCATCGGCTGGGGCACCTGCCCGTCCATCCCTTCCGCGATGCGCAGCAGCCGGATGTCGGAAAACCCGGCGAGGCGCGCATAGGCGAGCGCCTGCTCGCGCGCCGTCGCCATCGCCGCGCTGCGCGCCTGCGCCCGGGCGGCAATCGTGCGCTCCTCGTCGAGCGCGAAGGACGGGCCGGTGAGATCCGTCGCCCCGGCCGCCACCAGCGCGTCGAGCACCTCGCCCGTGCGGCCGACCTCGTCCAGCTCGACGGAGACCCGGTTGGCGGCCTCGTAGCCGGCGAAGACCTGCCGCCCGGTCTGCTGGTCATGGTCGTAGGCGGCGTTGAGGTCGATGGCGGCGGTCTGGATGCTGCGCTCTGCGATGCCGAGCTGGCGCAAGCGCGCGATCACCTGCGCCATGGCCTGCGCGTTCAATCCCATCGCCTCGACCGCGCTCGGCGCCCGGCTGGTGACGCCCGCGCCGATGCGCACGAGGCTGGGCTCCGCCTCGACCCGCTCGGTTACATTCAGCTCCACCACCGGCCCGGTCGCGGCGATTTCCACCTGCGCGGCGGCGGGGGCGGGAAGGAGCGCGGCAGGAAGCGCGGCGCTCACGGCAGAGGCGAGAGGCGACAGGGCGAAACGGCGCATCGAGACATCTCCAGCGTTCGGGGCCAGCGCGGCAGGGCAAAAGCGGGCGCGGTGAATCACCCGCGCTTGCCGTCAGTAGCACCGCCGACTACCTCCCCGCCATGGCGGAACCTCCAATCCTCTCCTGGGAAGCCCTCGGCCTGCAGCAGGGCGGGCGCTGGCTGTTCGGCGGGCCGAACGTGGCCGGCGATTGGGGCGGGCTCGACCTCCATATCGGCCCGCGCGACCGGCTGGCGCTGATCGGGCGCAACGGCGCGGGCAAGACGACGCTGCTCAAGCTGGTGGCGAACCGGATCGATGCCGATCGCGGCAAACGCTCGGTCCAGCCCGGCACGCGCATCGTGATGCTGGAGCAGGAGCCGGACCTCACCCCCTTCGCCACGCTGATGGACTTCGCGCTGTCGGGCGAGGACGCGCCGGATCGGCACGAAGTGGAGGCCGTGGCGGACCAGCTCGGCATTGCGATGGACCGCCCGGCAGCGAGCGCCAGCGGCGGCGAGCGGCGCCGGGCGGCCCTCGCCCGCGCGCTGGCGCAGGACCCGGACCTGCTACTGCTCGACGAGCCGACCAACCATCTCGACCTCGCCGCGATCGAGTGGCTGGAAGGCTGGCTGCAGCGCTACAAGGGCGCCTTCATTGTCATCAGCCACGACCGCACGTTCCTGAAGCGCCTGACCCGCGCGACCCTGTGGCTGGATCGCGGGGGGCTCCGGCGCAAGGAGATCGGCTTCGGCGGCTACGAGGCGTGGGAGGAACAGATCTATGCCGAGGAAGCGCGCGCCGCGGAAAAGCTCGACGCCCGGCTGAAGCTGGAGGCACACTGGCTGGAACGCGGCGTCACCGCGCGGCGGCGGCGCAACCAGGGCCGGCTGGCGGCGCTCGGGCAGATGCGAGCGCAACGCGCGGCAATGATCAACCCGGCCGGCACGGCCAAGCTCGGGCTCGCCACCGACGACGAGGTGCGAACCAAGTCGGTGATCGTGGCCGAGAACGTCACCAAGCGCTACGGGGAGCGCACCATCATCCGCGACTTCACCCTGCGCATCCAGCGCGGCGACCGGATCGGCGTCGTCGGCTCGAACGGCGCGGGCAAGACGACGCTGCTCAAGCTCCTCACCGGCGAGATCGAGCCCGACGAGGGCACGGTGACGCTGGCGAAGACGCTCAGCGGCGTGATGATCGACCAGCAGCGCGCGCTGATGCAGCCCGACCGCACGGTGCGCCAGATCCTGGCCGAGGGCGGCGACTGGATCGACGTGCGCGGCACGCGAAAGCACGTGCAGGGCTATCTCAAGGAGTTCCTGTTCGACCCCGCCATCGTCGACATGAAGGTGGGCGTGCTCTCGGGCGGAGAGCGCAGCCGGCTGCTGCTGGCGCGCGAATTCGCCAAGGCCTCGAACCTGCTGGTGCTCGACGAGCCGACCAACGACCTCGACCTCGAAACGCTCGACCTGCTGCAGGAGGTGATCGCGGACTACGAGGGCACGGTGCTCATCGTCAGCCACGATCGCGACTTTCTCGATCGCACGGTGACGGTGACGCTGGGCCTCGACGGCAGCGGCCATGTCGACATCGTCGCAGGCGGATATGAGGACTGGCAGGCCAAGCGCGTGCAGCGCAACGCGCCCAGCGCGAAGCCAAAGGGGGATCTGGCGCCGCCCGCATCGCCCCCGCCGGCGCCGAAAAGCACCAGGCTCACCTACAAGGACCAGCGCGATTACGACCTGCTGCCCGCGCGGATCGAGGAGCTCGACGCGATGATCGCGCGCGGCGAACAGGCGCTGGGCGACCCGGAACTCTACACGCGCGACCCCGACAAGTTCGCCCGCCTCAGTGCCGCGCTGGACCAGGTGCGGCGCGAGAAGGAGCAGGCGGAGGAACGCTGGCTGGAACTGGCTGAGATGGTGGAAGGGTAGTGATCAGCCCGCAGCGGGCCTTCTCCGGGCGGCCATGCTCCGCTTGCGGAACCATGCTCGGACGTGGGCAAGCTCCACGATCAGCCAAGTCCCCAGACTCAGCGTAGCGAAAAGCCACGTCGCTCCTTCCAGGAGCGCCACGAAGAACTGCTCGGCAGTGTTCCCTACCCATATAGTATAGCCGTGATCCGCGCTCCGAATCCCGGAGTTGAGCGCTACGATACAAAGGCCGAGGATGATGATCCTGATAACCGATGGCCCGAATATGACACTGTCAGTTCGCGGTCTCGCCTGTTCTTCATCGATGACTCGCCCCTCCTCGGGAGGCTGACTATGGTTAACGCCCAAGTCGAACCCGGTACAAGCCCGGAAGACGAAGTCGTTCATTGGATCTTGTAGAAATCCGCGACCCGCTCCAGCGCCAGCTTGAGCACCAGCTTGCCGCTGCGGGCCGGCCAGGCCAGCGCCTTTTCCGCCTCGGGCAGCGTCTCGCCCGCGCACACGACGCGCCACAGCACGTCCTGCAGCCCCTTGCCCGCCGCCGCGCAGGCGCCGTCGAAGCGCTGGCGCGCGGCCAGCTGCTTCTCGCCCGGGGTCAGTCCGGTGTCGCCGGTGGTCTTGATCCGCACCGGGTCCCACCGCATCGTCACCGACGGGGCCAGCTGCGAGCGCTCGTAATCGGCGCGCAGTCGCTCGCCCGCGTCGAACAGGCGGTCCTCCAGGTGGCCGTGCGCATGCAGCCAGGTCAGCGGCGATTCGGCGAGGTTCACGGTGACGCTGCGCCCCCGCCGAGCGACGCCCTTCCCGCGGCGCGGCCCCTCGGGGGTCAGCTCGCGTTCCACCAGTTTGCGCTGCATCACTCGTCGTTCTCCCTTGCTGGCTGGCGCGATCCCTCTTGCCAAAACAGCGGCGTTGTAGGAAAACCGAAAAACCACAATGGTTATGGCAAGCGAAAGGGAGAGCGCCCGATGATCAATCGGATCCGCGATATCCGCCAGCAGAAGGGCCTCACTCTGGCGCAGGTCGCCGCGGCCTGCGATCCGCCGACCACCGCGCAGACGATCGGCCGGCTGGAAACCGGCATGCGCAACCTCTCGCTCACCTGGATGAACCGCATCGCCGCCGCGCTGGAGGTGGAACCCGAACTGCTGGTGCGCGGCACCGAGGCGGCGCAGCCCAAGGTCATCGCCCGCCTCACCGAAAGCGGCGCCGAGGCCCTTACCGCCGAGCGCGATGCGATCCTGCCGACGGCGCTGGGCAGCGGCGCGCCGCTGATGTGCCTCGCCATCGAGGCGGCGCAGGGCGAATACCGCGCCGGCGATCAGCTATGGTTGCGCCAGGTGGAACCGGAGGAGGCGGGCAAGCTGGTCAATCGAGACGTGCTCGCGCCCCGGTCGGGCGGGCGCTTCGCCTTCGGGCGCCTGATCGACCGGCAGGGCACCAAGGTCGGCCTGCTCCCGCCGGTGCTCGGCCAACGCCAGGTGATCATCGACAACCCGCCCTGGCTGGCGGTGGCGGAGATGCTCGTCCGCCGCCTCTGAACGCGGCGGCCGCTCGCCCGGCCTTTAGGCCTCGCCGGCCGGAAAACCCGCGCCCCGGGGCCCCGCGCCCGAGGCGCTGCGCCGCGCCGCGCCCGCGCCCCGCGCCGTCAGGCCTCGCCGCGCGCCCTGCGCTCCTGCAGGTCGGCGGCGGTCTCGCGCGGCACGAAGCTGTCGGAATTGACGCCCAGCCAGATCAGGATCGGCGCCGCCATGTACACCGAACTGTAGGTGCCGACAAAGATGCCAAGGGTGATCGCCGCGGTCAGCCCGAACAGGCTCGCCGGGCCGATCAGCAGCAGCGGGATCAGCGCGATCAGCAGCGTCAGCGAGGTCATCACCGTGCGCGCCAGCGTCTCGTTGACGGACAGGTCGAGCAATTCGGGCAGCGGCATCCGGCGATATTTCTTCAGGTTCTCGCGGATGCGATCGTAAATCACAATCGTGTCGTTCAGCGAATAGCCGATGATCGCCAGCACCGCGGCCACGATCTGCAAGCTGAATTCCAGCTGGAACAGCGCGAACATGCCCAGAGTCAGCGACACGTCGTGGAACAGCGCGAACAGCGCGCCCACGCCGAACTGCCACTCGAAGCGCACCCAGATGTAGATCGAGATCGCCAGCATCGCCGCCAGCAGCGCATAGAGCGCGGTGCTGCGGAACTCGCCCGCGACCTTGCCCGAGACGGTCTCGTTAGCGTCGCGGCGCACCCCGTCGAACTCGCCTTCGATGGAGCCGATCACCCGGTTGCCGATGGCCGTAGCCGCCCCCGGCTGGTCCTCCGCGCCCTCGGGCAGAGGCACGCGAATCGACACCGAATTGGGCTCGCCGAAGCGCTGGATCACCGGCTCGCCATAGCCGAGCCCTCCGACCAGCTCGCGCAATTGGGCGATCGGCGCCTCGGGCTGCTCGGTGAAGGTGACGCGGATCTCCTGCCCACCGGCAAAGTCGACGCCGTAATTGAGCCCCTTGGTCAGCACGAGCGCCCAACTCGCCGCGATCAGCAGGATGCTGACGACGTAGAAGGGCACGCGCCACTTCAGGAAGTGGATGTTGGTGTCGTCGGGAACGAGCTTGAGCAGGCGCATGAGCGGGTCCTAGATCGTCAGGTCGGTCGGGCGCTTGGCGCGCAGCCAGCCCGCCACCCACATGCGGGTCAGCGTCACGCCGGTGAACACGCTCGTGAACAGCCCGATAATCAGCACCACGGCAAAGCCGCGCACCGGCCCCGATCCGAACAGGAACAGCAGCACCCCGGCGATGAAGTTGGTGATGTTGGCATCGTAGATCGCCCGGCTCGCCTCCTTGTAGCCGGTCTCCACCGCCGCGATCACCCGGCGCCCGCGCTTTCGCTCCTCGCGGATGCGCTCGTAGATCAGCACGTTGGCGTCCACCGCCGCGCCGATCGTCAGCACGAAGCCGGCAATGCCCGGCAAGGTCAGCGTGGCGTTCATCACCGCCATGATCCCCAGGATCATCAGCACGTTGAGCACCAGCGCGCCCGTCGCATAAAGGCCGAACCGCCCATAGGCCGCCACCATCAGCCCGATCACCAGCAGCGTGCCGAGCGCCATTGCCAGCACGCCCTGCCGGATCGAATCGGCGCCGAGGTCCGGCCCCACGGTCCGCTCCTCGACCACCATCAGGTCCACCGGCAACGCGCCCGAGCGCAGCGAAATGGCGAGCTGGTTGGCGCTCTCCACCGTGAAATTGCCGGAAATCTGCGCCGTGCCGCCCAGGATCGGCTCGTTGATCACCGGGGCGGACAGCACCTCCTCATCGAGGATGATGGCGAACTGGCGGTTGACGTTCTCGGTCGTCAGCCGCGCGAAACGCTGCGCGCCTTGCGAATCGAAGGTGATGGTCACCACCGGTGCATTGGTCTGCGGGTCGAAGCTCTGCTGCGCGTCGGTCAGGCTGTCGCCGCGGATGCCGCCGAGCCGCCGCACCGCGATGGCGGAGCCCGGCGCGCCGCCGCCTTCGGCCGCGAAGGGCACGATCTGGCTGCCGGGCGGCACCACGCCCTGCGCGATTTCCGTCTGCAACACGCTGGTGTCGACCAGCTTGAATTCCAGGTTGGCCGTCTGGCCGAGCAGGTCCTTGAGCGCCTGCGGATCCTCCAACCCCGGCACCTGCACCACGATGCGGTTGTCGCCCTGGCGGATGATGGTCGGCTCGCGCGTGCCGAGCGCATCGATGCGCTTCCTCACCACCTCCGTCGCGCTGTCCATCGCCTGCGTCACCGCGAGCTCGAGACCGGCGGGGGTGGGCGTCATCACCACGCGCTGGCCATCCAGCACCTCGATGGTCCAGTCGCGCTGGCCGGTCATGCCGGCGCCGGTGGTCAGCGGCTCCAGCACGCCGCGCGCGGCATCGACCTGCGAGGGGTTCTCCACCATGAAGGAGAGGCGCCCGCCGGTGGTGGAGATGGCGCCATGGCGGATGCGCGGCTCGGCGGTGCGCAGTTCGTTGCGCACGGCCTCCTCCATCGTTTCCAGCCGCTGGCGTGCGACCTGCGCCGGATCGGCCTCCAGCAGGATGTGCGATCCGCCGGCAAGGTCCAGCCCCAGATTGACGGTCGGATCGGGCAGAGCAGCGGGCCAGCGCGCCCCGGCCAGCGAGGCGATGGAAGGCAGCGCCGCCAGCGCCGCGACCAGCGTGATGCCCCACAGGAACAGGCGTCTCCAGAGCGGGAAGTCGAGCATGGCCTTGTCGCGTGTCCGCTCAGTCGTTGGCCGGCTTGCCGCCGGGGGGCAGGATATCGCCGATCGTGGTCTTGACCGCCTTCACCCGCACGTTGGGCGCCAGCTCGATCTCGGCATAATCGTCGTCCACCCGCACGATCTTGCCTACCAGGCCGCCGGCGGTGACCACCTGATCGCCCTTCTTCATCGCGGCGACCTTCGCCTGGTGCTGCTTCTGCCGCTGCATCTGCGGGCGGATCAGCAGGAACCAGAAGATCACGATCATGCCGACGATCGGCAGGAACTGCAGCCATCCGGGGGGCGCCTCGGCGGCTCCGGCGGCAAGGAAATCGAGCATTGTGTCGGCCTACGGATAAGGGATCGTCGCGAGGGTCTTGCACCGGCCGGTGCGACCGGCGGGCAGCGCCCCGGCTGGTGGCCGCGGCGCCTAGCAGCAATGCAAGGGCCACGCAATCAGGCCGCATGGCCGGCGCAAGGGCCCGCGTGGCTGCTGCGACGTTGGCGCAAGCACAGGCCTCGTGCGCGAGCCGTGCACGAGCGATGCGCGCGCCATGCACCCCGCGGCTTGACCCGGGTGCACGCCCGATGCGCTCCCGGTGCACCTGTCGCCCAATCTCGCCCGGTCGAGCACGATTGCGGCCCGGCGCAAGCCCGATGCAGGCCCGCTTCGATGCGGATGCACATCTCGCAAGCCCGGCGCTTGCCATGCACAGGACCCTTGCCTATAGGCCCGCCTTCCACTGGACCCGGGACGTAGCGCAGCCTGGTAGCGCATCACACTGGGGGTGTGGGGGTCGGAGGTTCGAATCCTCTCGTCCCGACCAGTGGTTTCCCCCTCCCCGCTTCACCCCCGCTGCATGGCGCGAGCGAGCCGCCCGCGCGGCCCTCGCCCCATGCGTGCGGCCGGCCTGCCCAATGCCTGCCCCCTCCCTGAGTGGCGAGTGCATCCGGCTCGATCGTGACGATCCCTTTCCTACTTGAACCGACCTGGTTCAGTGATTCGCGCGAATCGTCAACATCGGAGCGCCCGCCCAATGCCACTGATCGAATCCCTCATCGGCCCCGTCGCCTCCCTGCTCGACAAGATCATCCCCGACAAGGAAGCGCGCGAGAAGGCCAAGCTCGAACTGATCAAGCTGGAGGGCACGCGCGAACTGGAGATCATCAAGGCGCAGCTTTCCGCCATCGTGGCCGAGGCCGAATCGAACGATCCGTGGACCAGCCGGGCGCGGCCGAGTTTCCTCTACGTAATGTACGTGATGCTGCTGTTCTCGCTGCCGATGGGCATCGTCGCCGCCTTCCGGCCCACGGTGGCGATCGATATCGCGACCGGCATCAACTCCTACCTCAACGGCCTGCCCGATGCACTCTATGCGCTGTTCGGCACCGGTTATCTTGGCTACACCGCCGCGCGGCAGTGGGGCAAGGTGAAGGGCAACGACAAATAGGGCCTTCGCGGGCGCGCCCCCCGACGCTGGCTTCCGGCCGGCGCGATTTGCGGGCCCGCAGACGATTCCCTCGGCTTCGGAATCGTCCTAGGACGGTGCGAAGCTGCCGGGGAGCGAGCATGGCCGACACGATCTACGTCCTCAACGGACCCAATCTCAACCTGCTGGGCCTGCGCGAGCCCGAGATCTATGGCACCGACACGCTCGACGACATTGCCGGCCGGCTGGAAGACCGCGCCCGTGCGCTCGATCTTGCCATCGACATGCGCCAGTCGAACCATGAAGGGCACCTCCTCGACTGGCTGCACGAGGCGCAGGCCGAGGGCGCGAAGGCCGTGCTGCTCAATGCCGGCGCGCTGACCCATACCAGCCTCGCGCTCTATGATGCGATCCGCTCGATCCGCACGCCAGTGATCGAGGTCCACCTCTCCAACCCGCACGCGCGCGAGGCCTACCGCCACAAGAGCTTCGTCGGGATGGCCGCCAAGGGCACCATCGCCGGCTTCGGCGCGCACGGCTACGAGCTGGCGCTGGAGGCGGCCGCGCGGCTGTGATCCTGGCGGTGATTGGGGGCGGCCGGCGCGCCGCCGCCCAAGTGCCGCTTGCCTTGGCGCGCGGCAATCCCCATAGCGCCTCGCCTGTCCGTCACCTTAACGGGGGTATTCATGGCCGCAGAGAAGGGCACGGAACGTCCTAGCCCGGGAATGCGCATCGATAGCGCGCTGGTGCGCGAACTGGCCGAAATGCTGGCCGAGAGCGACCTGAGCGAAATCGAGGTGGTCGAAGGCGACCGGCGCATCCGCGTCGCGCGCACCGTACCCGCGCCGATCGCGCAGCCGCTCGCCGCCGCGCCCGCGCTCGCCGTGGCGCTGCCGGAGGGCGCGCCCGCGCCGGCCGGGTCGCACATCGCCCCGGCGCCCGCCGCCGCCGAGCGGACGGACGCGATCCGCTCGCCCATGGTCGGCACCGCTTATCTGACGCCGGAGCCGGGCGCCGACAATTTCGTGAAGGTGGGCGCCAGCGTGAAGGCCGGCGACACGCTGCTGATCGTGGAGGCGATGAAGGTGATGAACCCGATCACCGCGACTACCGAGGGCACCGTGCGCGAGATCCTGATCTCCAACGGCCAGCCGGTGGAGTTCGACCAGCCCCTGATGGTCATCTCCTGAGCGCATGACGATCCGGCCATGACGATTTCCCGACTGCTGATCGCCAATCGCGGCGAAATCGCGCTGCGCATCCACCGCGCCGCGCACGAAATGGGCATCGAAACGGTGGCGGTCCATTCCACCGCCGATGCGGAGGCGATGCATGTGCGCCTCGCCGATCATGCGATCTGCATCGGCCCGCCCTCCGCCGCCGAGAGCTACCTCAACACCGCCGCGATCATCGCCGCCGCCGAGATCAGCGGCGCGGATGCGATCCACCCGGGCTACGGCTTCCTGTCCGAGAACGCGCAATTCGCCGAGATCGTCGAGGCGCATGGGCTGGCCTGGATCGGCCCCAAGCCCGAGCACATCCGCACGATGGGCGACAAGGTCGAGGCCAAGCGCACCGCCGGCGCGCTCGGCCTGCCGCTGGTGCCGGGATCGGATGGCGCGGTCTCCACCATCGAGGAGGCGACCGAGGTCGCGGCCGAAATCGGCTACCCCGTGCTGGTCAAGGCGGCGAGCGGCGGCGGCGGGCGCGGCATGAAGGTCGTGCCCGGCCCCGAAATGCTCGACAGCCTGATGCGCCAGGCGAAGAGCGAGGCCAAGGCGGCCTTCGGCGACGACACCGTCTACCTTGAGAAATACCTCGGCAATCCGCGCCACATCGAGTTCCAGGTGTTCGGCGATGGGCGCGGCAACGCCATCCACCTGGGCGAGCGCGATTGCTCGCTGCAACGCCGCCACCAGAAGGTGCTGGAGGAGGCCCCCTCCCCCGTCCTCAACGCGAAGGACCGCGAGCGCATGGGCGGCATCGTCGCCAAGGCGATGGCCGACATGCAATATCGCGGCGCGGGCACGATCGAGTTCCTGTGGGAAGGAGGCGAGTTCTACTTCATCGAGATGAACACCCGCCTGCAGGTGGAGCACCCCGTCACCGAGGCGATCACCGGCGTCGACCTCGTTCGCGAGCAGATCCGCATCGCCGACGGCAAGGCGCTCTCCGTCCGGCAGGAGGAGATCGAGTTCAAGGGCCATGCGATCGAGTGCCGGATCAATGCCGAGGACCCGTTCACCTTCGCCCCCTCGCCCGGCCTCGTCACCGCCTATCACGCGGCCGGCGGCATGCATGTGCGGGTCGATAGCGGGCTCTATGCCGGATACCGCATCCCGCCTTACTACGATTCGATGATCGCCAAGCTGATCGTCTATGGCCGCACGCGCGAAGGGTGCATAATGCGCCTGCGCCGCGCGCTCGACGAGATGGTGATCGAGGGCGTGAAGACCTCCATCCCCCTCCACGAGGCGCTGCTGCACGAGCCCGACATCCTGAACGGCGACTATTCGATCAAGTGGCTCGAGGACTGGCTGGCCCGGCGCGAGGGGTGAGCGGCCGGCGCCGCACGACCGCGGCGCGGGGCAGCAGCCAAGGGTCAAAGGGCGGCGAGGATCATTGTCGCGAGCAGGTGCGCGCTCATATGCGCCAGCATCGCCGCTTCGAGCCCGTTGCGGACGAACAGGACGCCGAACAGGATGCCGGGCACGCCATTCCCGGCAATGACCGCGACGATGACGCCCGCGGACGCTGCCGGTGCGACGGCGGTGACCAGCGGCAGGTGCCCGACCGCGAACAGCAGGGCTGCCATTGCGATCGCCGTCGCAAGGAGCCAAGCCGGCATTCGATCGGGACGGCCCATCAATCGCCAGCCCAGCCAGGCCAGGAACGACACCAGGCCCCAGCGCATCAGCAGTTCCTCGGTGACACCCCCATAGAGCACCCTGCTGATCAGCGGCACGTCGAAGGAGGCCAGGCGGGTGTGCGAGGCCAGCTGCTTGCCGACCGTCGATCCGTAAACCACCAGGATGAGCGACACCGCCAAGCCTGCGATCATCGCCGGTGCCGCCTGGCCGCGCAGCACGGCGAGCGGCGATTCGCCCTTCAGCCAGGCTTCGACCAGGGGCGATCGCAAGCCGGTGCAGCGTGCGGTCCTCTCGCCCAGCCACACCGCGAGAGCGGTCAGGATCGCCGGCTGGACGATCGCCAGCGCACGAAGCGCGAAGGGCGGCATGGGCCGGGCGATCAGCAGCTCGAACGGCACCAGCAACAGCGAGGTCACTCCCACCAGCGCGGCAATCAGCAGGACGTGCCAACGACGCATCATCGCTTCCCCGCTGCGTGGCGCTGACGTCCCGACCGGAAGCCCTCGGCTTACCGAAATGGTTGCTTGAGGCGCCGCTGTTCCGAAATCCGACAACGAGGCAACCTCCACCGCTCAACCGAACGGCACGCCGGGCTCGCTCTTGGCGGTGCGGATGGTCAGCGAGGTCTTGACGCTGGCGACGTTCGGCGCGGGCGTCAGCTTGCTGGTGAGGAATTCCTGGAAGCTCTGCAGGTCGCGGCTGACGATCTTGAGGATGAAGTCGATCTCGCCGTTGAGCATGTGGCACTCGCGCACTTCGGGCAGACCCTTAATGTGCTGCTCGAAGGCGCGCAGGTCTTCTTCCGCCTGGCTCCTCAGGCTGACCATGGCGAAGACGGTGATCGCGAAGCCGAGCTTCGAGGGATCGAGATCGGCGTGATAGCCGCGGATCACGCCCGCTTCCTCCAGCGCGCGCACCCGGCGCAGGCACGGCGGCGCGGTCAGCCCCACCCGGCTGGCAAGGTCGACATTGGTAACCCGTCCCTCCGCCTGCAATTCGGCGAGGAGCCGACGATCGATCCGGTCGAGCGTTGCCATGGCCATCCTCGTTTGCGCATTGAACCCGCCGCAGCGACTTTTCAGCAAGCTTGCGAAGCTCCACCGGGCGCAGCGCGAAATTATGTTGTCTATGCTCGCAATCGCAGCGCTTGGCAACGCGCGAAACGCTGCGCTTGACCGGCCTTGACCCACTCCATAGGCGCGGGGCGTTCCGGGCCGCCGCCCGGCGCTGGGAAGGCGCGCCCCTTGCGTTCGATCACCGACCTGCCGCCCCGATCCGCCCATGCCCGCTTCACGCCGGACTTCGGGCAGCGCTTCCTGCTGACGGTCGATCTCCCCGGGGACGACGCGCCGGAGTTGGAGGTCCTCGCCGCGTTCCAGCGCCTGTGCGAAGAGGATGGCGCCACGCCGCTCTACTTCGCCGGAGCCGGAGCAGCCGGACCGCAGGCGATGCGCGCCGTGCTGCCGGCGGCGCTCGCGACCGGGCGGGCGGAACTGGGCGTCCTGTACCCGGAGCGCGCCGATCCGGACCGGCTGGAGCGGCTGATCGACGAGCTGGAGCAGCACTTCGGAGCCGCGCCGGTGATCGGACGGGTCGCCGCGTCCAACGCAGAGCCGCCCTCGCCCTCCGTGCTGATCGAGTCCGGCCTGGGGCTCGACAGCTCGGTGCATCCGAACTGCGACCTGTCCCTGGTGGGTGGCGCCGATCTCCGCCGCCACCCGCTCCACCCCTATTGGCTGGGCGAGGACCGGATGCTGCTGGAACTGCCGCAGACGACCGTCTTCTGGGGGTTGCTGCGGCGGCAGGGCGAATGGCTCCACCCGCTGCTGGCGCGGGCGCCCGGCTGGCAGCGTCTCGCCGCCTGGCTCGGCCTGCTCGAGCGTATCACCCTCTCGCCGCAGGAGGCGGATGTGGAGCAGGCGATCCGCGCCATCGACATCGCGCTCGACGATCGGCTGCCGCTGCTGGTCCTCTCCTGCCGCCTGCCGGACCGCGCGGGCTTCCCCGGTTTCGCCGATTGGTGGCAGCGCGTGCTCGCCTATCTGGAGCTGCGCCGGGTGCCCGGCACCAGCGTGGCGGCCCTGATGCGCACGGTGGAGCGGTAAGGGGCGGCCGGCGGGGGCGAGAACGGCGTGCCAATGCTGCGGACCGCCCAGCCGCCCTTCGCAGTCTCCGGCACAAAGATGGGCACCCCGAGCGGCATGCCGATCCGGCGGACCGCGCAGCCGCCCCGCGCGCTCGCCGGCACAGGGTCGGGCGGGCCGGCGAGGCGCTTGCCAGCGAGCGGGGCGGGCGCTACCTGATCGGCTCGCGCAAGCGGTGCCGGCGGGGCCTGTAGCTCAGCGGTTAGAGCTGGCCGCTCATAACGGCTAGGTCGCGGGTTCGAATCCTGCCGGGCCCACCACGCCGCCGCCGGTGCGCCGGATTCGCTGGCCACCAACGCCTCTGCCGCACGGGCAGATCGCTCAGGAGCAAGCCTTCCGGGTTCAGGCGAGCGTCGGTCCGTTCACCCCTTCCGCTGTGTCCCGCCGCGCCCGAGCCGCGAATCACCGCCGCGCTTGCGCCGGAACGGGCGGGAACCTAAGGACCGGCGCGGTCCGGGGAGTAGCGCAGCCTGGTAGCGCATCTGCTTTGGGAGCAGAGGGTCGCAGGTTCGAATCCTGTCTCCCCGACCAGCCACCGTCCGCCGCGACATAACACCGCACGCCGGAAATGCTGTTCGCGGGTTCGCGGGCGGGGTTGGTCGCCAGCGGGGTGCGCCTGCGGCAACCCCTGCGCGACCGGTTCGGCTGGCTGCTGGGCGCGAGCTACGCGCATAACCGCACCCCGGCTGACCCGCACCTTGGGCGCCCCCGAGGCGCAGGGCAGCCTGACGATGTCACCAACGTGGTCGACGAGATCACCCGGTTTGGCGAGCGCAGCTGGCAATTGGCGCCCGGCCTGGTGGCGAGTGCGGGCGGCATGGTCGGGCGGGCCAAGGCTGTTCGACCTGGGGGCCAGCAGGCGGCGCCCGCTTCACCCTCACGCCCGGGAGCAACGCGCGCGGGTGGTTTGCCCGCCTGCGCGCGGCATGCGGCGAGCAGCTGTTCGAGCTGGGCAGCGTGGCGGGCGTGGAGGACCAGGGCGGACAGGCCGCCTTCTCGCTGCGCGGGGCGACGCGGATCGGCTTCTGACCCGCCCTTCCGCCCTCACAGGTTCCCGAGCACGAATCTGCGGGGGAAGCAGGCGAGTCCGGGCGCACACCCCCGGCACCCGATGCGTCCAAAAGGACCGGCCCCGGGCGCGCCAGAGCGCTCATGTTCCGGCGTGCCCGCCTTCTCCCGCCGGTTGAGCAAAGGGCGCGAGCCCTGCGCCGGGCTCGGCTGCCCCAGGCTCGCCCGACCCGCAGCCGGTGAGGACGCGCACCACCCCTGGCTGCGGGCAAGCGACCCGCCGTGAGGCGCAAGAACCGCGCCGCGCCGCCGCCAATCCGCGGCGGTGAAATCTGTCTGGAGATTGCGCGCCGCCCGCCTGCTGCGAGCGCCCGCCCCGGGGCAAGCGCCTACCAGGCCTTGCCGTCGATCCTGCGCCGGCCGAGCAGGCGCAGCGCCAGGGTGCGCCCCGCGCGCAGCACCGGATAGGCCACTCGCGCGCGGCGGCGATCCTTCAGCAGCCAGGCCATCGCGCCATTCAGCCCGGCCGAGGGCGTCGACATCAGCGACAGCCAGTGGATCGCCGCATCGCCGTGGTGGATCACGCCGTCCACCCGCACCGCCATGCCCTCGTCGAGATCGATGCCGCGCGCCTTCATCTCGCGCGCGACCGGGTGATCGCTGCGCGCGTCGACCAGTTCCACCGCCCCCAGCGAGCGGCGCAGGCGCAGCATCTTCACATAGGCGCTGCAGAACGGGCATTCCCCGTCATAGACGATGATCACCGGTTCGCTCTTGGCAGGTTCGCTCTTGGCAGGCTCGCTCATGGCAGCACCCTATCGTTCACAGCATCGTAGACCGGGCGGTAGGTGCGCTTGAGAACCCGCCGCTTCAGCTTGCCGCCGTCCAGAGACAGGCACACGCTGTCGAGCACGAACGCATAGCGTGCCACCTGCCGCAGGTCGGCGCGGGCGAACGGGTCGGGAATCAGCGGGCTCGGCACATGGTGGTGGGGCACCAGATAGTAGGTCGCGTGCCCCTTGTCATCGGCCCGCGCCAGCATCTGCCGGTGCTGTGCCTGCATGAAACGGCCGATCGCTTCCGGCGGGCCATAGAGTGGTTCGGGCGGGCTGTCATATTCGGGCGGGGTGCAGGTGCGACCCGCCTCCAGGTCGGCATGGGGGAGGACGGAGCCCCAGATCGAATGGTGGAAATGCCCAGCCTCCCCCGGCCACCAGATGCGCCCCTGCGACACCTGGTAGGAGGAGGAGAGGAAGAACGCGTTGGGGATGCGTTGGCGCGTGCCGTCCTTCATCTCCGCCACGAAATAGGGCGAGGCGAAGCCGGGGCTCTCATACCATGCCAGCGTCGCGGTGCGGAACAGGCCGATCCCGGCGACCGTGAAGACGAAGGTGGTGACCTTCACCGTGCGGCCCCATTCGGCGTCCCGAACCGCCGCGACGGTGAACAGGATGATCATGTTGAGCGCGACCCACTTCCAGAACAGCAGGCCGAGCGAGAACCACACGGCGAGGTGGAACATGTCGAACGCTACCACCGATGCGATCAGCCAGCGCCGCCGCCACGGCGCGACGATGGCGCTCAGCTGCACGATCCATGCCGCGAGATTGATCGGGATCGCCAGCCAGCGCAGCGCGAAGTCGAGCGCCACCACCGCGGCCGGGAACGCCGCGAGCGGCAGCGTGCCCTTCTCCAGCGCCGCCGGGATCCCGTCATAGAGCCGGTTGCCGAGCAGCCACGAGGTCGGCCCGCCATCGAGCCACAGCTTGGCCATGGCGGACCAGAAATAATTGGCGAGGTGCGCGCCCAGCCCCGCTCCCAGGATCATCAGCGCCGCCTGATACCGCGCCGGCTCGTGGAGGCCGATCGCCTCGCGCACCCGGCTGAGCCGCGCGCCCGAGGCGATGAAGGTGAAGCCGATGGCCCAGAAGCTCGCCACCTCGGCCACGTTGCGGATGTCCAAGGTGGAGAAATAGAACCCGGTCAGCGCGGTCTGCAGCTCGCGCATCATCCACAGCACCATCGCCGCAGCGAAGACCGGGCTCGGCCGCCAGAACCCGGCCAGCGCCAGCGCCAGCCCGGCCCAGCGCGCATGCTGGTGGAACAGCACCGCCGGGTGGCCGGGCTCCAGCGCCGCATAGGGGATCGCGAAGGGCTCGACGAGGAAGTAGAAGGCGAGGAACGCCGTGCCGGCCTTCAGCCCGCGACGGCCGACCACCGGCATGTCGGCATAGCGCGCCGGCAGGAACGCGGCAGCCAGCAGGCCGACCAGCGCACTCCACAGCCAGACATGGGCCGGCTCCTGCGTGGCGACAAAGTCGGTGCCCTGCCGCAGCAGCGTGAAGCCCAGCAGGGCCGCGACCAGCACCAGCAGCGCCGGAGCGAGCGAGGCGGCGCGCGTCTCCTCGGGCCCCGGCCAATCGGCCCGGGACTCGGCACGGCGCCCGTCCAGCAGCACCGGCAGCCCGCTGGTCTAGGTGTTGTCGACCGGCGCGAAGCCGAAGCCGCGCAGATATTGCATCGTCACCGCACGGCTGACGATGCCGCCGCCGATCGACACGGTGGCGCGCGAGACGTCCGGGCGCTGGCGGCCGAGCCGCTCGCGCCCCGGCGCCCCGATCCCGTCGCCCCAGATGCCGAACTTGCCGTTGCGGTCCCGGTCATGAAGCACGGCCACCGCATAGGTCCCGGGCTGCGGCGCGCGGATGCACAGAGTGGGCGTGCCGCTCGCGGGAACGGCGACGTCGACGCGCTTGAACACCTTGCCCGCCGCGATCAGATCCTTGTCCGCCGCCAGGAAATCGTTCTCGTTGGCGGGATAGAGCTCGATCCTGAGCTGGCCGGCGCGATCCTTCAGGCCGTTCACGGTCACCCGCAGCGCCGGCCCGGTCTCGTTCGCCCGGCAGGCGGCGTTCTCCTTTCCGCGCAGATTTTTTGGGGGGACGGGATGCGCCGCCACCAGCATGAAGGCAGCGGGGATCGCGAAGAGCGAAGCCAGTCGAGCGGAAATCACGGAGTACATTCTCACCTGTTGCGGGACCACGGCTGTTGACGCAGCACGGTGTCGCCCAGCCGGCGCGCTGCGAAGCGCGGCCCCAGAAATTGATGGAAGAAGCGTGTCTTCAGCCTGAACGGGGTGAGATGGTAGAGGATGCGCTCCGCCAGCGTCCAGCGCACCCCGGTGCGGTTCTGGCGCCGTTCGGAGGGCACGCACCAGAAGTCGCGGGCGAAGGCCTGCCGCCCGCGCTCGAGCACGCGGTGCATCATCTCGTGGTCCTTCACCACATAGGGCCACAGCCGCGCATCGTATCCCCCGGCCGCGCGCAGCTCGTTGAGGCGGAAGCAGTGGCCCGCCCCGCTCGTATGGTTCTGGCGAGGCAGCAGCGTCATCGCCGTCAGCTGGTGGAACGTGCGCCAGCGGGCCCACAGCCCCTCCTGCCGCTCGGGCAGCAGATAGGCGGAGGCGGCGACGCATTTGCGCCCGCATTCGTCGAACAACTGCTCCGCCCGGGCGAGGTAATGCGGCGGATACCAGGTATCGGCATCGCAGATCGCGACGAACTCGCCCGCCGCCTCGGCAATGCCCCGGTGAAGCGCATGGACCTGGCCCGGCGTCGGCTCGTTGAGCACCAGCGCATCCATCCCGCTTTCGGCGATGATCGCCCGCGCCTCCTCGATGCAGCCGTCGGTCGATCCGTTGTCCACCAGCACCAGCCGGAAGGGCTGCGTCTGGCGCGCGAGCGAGTGCAGCGTCCGCGGCAGGAACTCGCGCTCGTTGAATACCGGAATGACCACCGACCAGCGCATCGTCGTCACGTCGAACTAAGAACCGATCCTGAAACCTTCTGCACGGGGCGCGCGCGGGGGCAGAGCCCATGGCACGCATTTGCGCGCCCGCCAAGCCCCTCCCGAGCCCCCGCCCCACGCCGGTGCAGGGTGCCGCGGCGACTGTCGCAATGCCGATGTAGGTGGCATGCTCTTGCCAATCGGAACAATCGTAACGATCTTGCAAGGCGCCGCGGGCGCCCGTGAAAGGGGGTCGCGGCGCCGTTCGCGGGATGAAATTTCGTGACATGCCCGCTGCACTCTGGTGTATGCGAGGGCAGCTTGGACGACATGCAAGTTCCTGTGATCGGTCGCAGTTTGTTTGGGAGTGGGATGTGACAGCCTCGGTCGGGCCTTCGCCCGCTCTCGCCAGCCCGGCGCCGGAACTCGCTCTCGAAACCGCTCCCTTGATCCAGAACCGCTATAGATGGCTCGGCTGGGCGGCGCCGCTGATCTCGCTTGCGGTGCTGGGTGCCGCACTGTGGCAGTGGTTCCAGCTGGACCTGTCCTCGCTTGTCTCGCTGGTGCCGGTCACGCCTGCCTTCTGGCTGGTCTACCTCGTCTACTATTTCCTCGGCCCGGCCAGCGAGTGGCTGATCTTCCGCCGGCTGTGGCGCCTGCCCGCCTCGGGCATCATGCCGCTGCTGCGCAAGAAGGTGAGCAACGAGCTGATCGTCGGCTATCTGGGCGAGGTCTATTTCTATCTCTGGGCGCGGCGCAACAGCCAGATCAGCGCGGCGCCGTTCGGGGCCATCAAGGACGTGGCGGTGCTTTCCGCCGTGTGCGGCAACGGCATCACCCTGCTGATGCTGCTGCTCGGCGCCCCACTGGTCGGCGGGGCGGTGATAGGCAGCCAGCTGCAGCTCGACCAGACGGCGCTGCTGCTCTCGATCATCGCCATGGGCGTGACCTCCACCGCGCTGGTGCTGCTGCGCCGCCACGTGCTCAGCCTGCCGGGGCGCGAGCTGTTCTATGTCACCGTGATGCACTGCGCGCGCATCATCCTGGGCGTCGTGCTGCTGGCGCTGATGTGGCACCTGGCGCTGCCGCACGTGGCGCTGACCTGGTGGATCCTCCTTTCCATGCTGCGCCAGCTGGTCACCCGCCTGCCCTTCGTCGCCAACAAGGATGTGGTGTTCGCCGGCATGGCGATCTTCCTGGTGGGCGAGGACGAGAGCATCGCCGGGCTGATGGCGCTGGTGGCCGGGATCGTGCTCGCGACCCATGTGGTGGTCGGCATCGTGGTCGCGCTCTCCGAATGGCTGCCGGGCGCCAAGGGTCAGGATGGACCCGGGGGTGAACGCACGGGCGAACGCGCGGGTGAACTCGCGGGTGAATTTCGGGCCGATGCGGATCGTTGACGTCTGCGCGTTCTACACTCCGCTGGGCGGCGGGGTAAAAACCTATGTCGACCGCAAGCTGCGGGCGGTTCAATCCTACGGCCACGAACTGGTGGTGATCGCGCCGGGCGAGGCGGATGGCTGGACCGAGGTCGCACCGGGCGCACGGCTGCGGATGATCGCGGGGCCGGCCTTCCCGCTCGATCCGCGCTATCGCTATTTCGACGACGAGGCGCGGCTCCACGCGGAGCTCGACTCGCTCGCGCCGGACATCGTGGAATGCGCGACTCCGTGGGGCAGCGCTGGCATGGTCGAGCGCTGGCCCGCCCCCGTTCCGCGCGCGCTGATCATGCATCTCGATGTGTTCGCGACCTATCCCTATCGCTGGCTGGGCGGTATCGCCGATACCCGCACGATCGACGTGCCTTTCGCCTTCTTCTGGCGGCGGATGCGGCGGTTCGGCGCCAGTTACGACGCGATCGTCTGCGCCAATCGCGGGCTGGTGGCGCAACTGGCGGATCATGACGTGCCGAGCGTCGTGTACGAGCCGATGGGCGTCGATCCGAACCGCTTCTCCCCCGATCGGCGCGACGAGGGCTTGCGCGAAAGCCTGCTCGCCTCGCTGCACCTGCCGCCCGATGCCACGCTGCTGCTGGGCGTCGGCCGGTTCTCGCCGGAAAAGCGCTGGCCGATGATCGGGCAGGCGGTGACGGCGGCGGGATACCAGCACAAGGTGGGCATGGTGCTGGTGGGCGAGGGCCGCCGGCGGCCGCAGATCGAGCGGAGCTTTGCCGGCAACCCGCATCTGCGCGTGCTTGGCCGGACCAACAACCGCGACGAGCTCGCCAGCCTCATGGCCAGTGCCGACGCGCTGGTCCACGGCAGCGAATCGGAAAGCTTCGGCATGGTCGGGGCAGAGGCGCGCGCCAGCGGGCTGCCGGTGATCATGCCCGACAAGGGCGGCTGCGCGGAGCAGGCGGCGAACGGCATGGGCTGGACCTACCGCGCCGGCGATGGCCACGCGCTCGCCGCTTTGCTCAACGAGGTGATCGGCCGGCCGATCGCCGAGTGCCGCGCGCGCAGCGCCGCCGCCGCGGACAAGGTGCGCACGATGGACGAGCATTTCGCCGACCTGTTTGCCCGCTATGAGAGCATCGTCGAGGGTCGCCGCCGGGCCGCCTGAGACGGGGCTCGCACAGGCGTTTGGTTGCCCGCCGCGCCGTTGCGCCAGCCGCCTTGCGCCGTAAGCCCGGCCACGTCGTCACGCCGCTGTTGCGCCCACCGTCCGCGCCATTGGGCTGAAGGCGCAGCTCTTAGGGCTGCCGCGCGCCGCCGCTCGCGTCGCCCGCGCCGCCGCTTCTCCAGCCCGCCCGCCGCTCACACCGCCCGCGCCGCGACCCGTCCTCAGTGCCCGAGATAGCGGCCGGGCCGGTGCCAGGCGATCAGGATGCCGTTGATCGCCACCACGCTCAGGGCCGACCAGCCGAGCCGCGCGGGCGAGATCGCGCTGCTCGCCAGCAGCAGGATCGCCGCATCGAGCACCATGTGCAGCCGGCCCACGTTCCAGCCGCGCCGCTTCTGCAGCCAAAGGGCGATGATGTTCACCCCGCCAACGCCGGTATTGTGCCGCACCAGCGCCAGAATGCCGATCCCCGCGCAGGTGCCGCCGGCCAGCGCCGCGAAGGCCGGGTGCACGCGTTCGATCTCCAGCGAGGCCTGCGCCACCGAAGCGAGCCCGAAGATCAGCAGCGCCGCCAGCACCGACTTCACCATGAATTCGCCGCCCAATGCGCGAAAGCCGAGGATGAAGAACGGGATGTTGATCAAGAAGAACAACAGCCCCACGCCCACTGGCACGGCATAGGACACCAGCAGCGCGATCCCCGCCACGCCGGCCGTGACGATGCCCGCCTCCTTCATCAGCACGAGGCCGATGGCGATCAGCGTGGAGCCGGAAAGGAGCGCATAGGCATCTTCCAGCCAGCTGTGCTCGTGCAGGTGGAGCGAGGGATCGGTCTGGCCAGGCATGCTGCGCCCGCTAACCGACCGGTGCTGCGCCGCCAAGCGGGTTGCCGCCCACCACTCGACCCTCTATCTGCGGCACCAATCCCGACACAGCAGAAGATTTTCGACAGGACCCCAGATGGCCGCCCAATACGCCTATGTCATGAAGAACATGACGAAGACCTTCCCCGGCGCACCCAAGCCGGTGCTGTCCGACATCAACCTGCAATTCTACCAGGGCGCCAAGATCGGCATTGTCGGCCCGAACGGCGCGGGCAAGTCGACGCTGATGAAGATCATGGCGGGCGTTGACACCGATTTCACTGGCGAGGCCTGGCCGGGCGAGAACATCAATGTCGGCTATCTGGAGCAGGAGCCCGAGCTCGACCCGAGCAAGAACGTGCTCGAGAACGTCAAGGACGGCGCGCGCGAGACGGCCGACCTGGTCGATCGCTTCAACGCCATTTCCGCCGAGATGGGCGACCCGCAGGACGACACCGATTTCGATGCGTTGATGGAGGAGATGGGCGAGCTCCAGGCCAAGATCGACGCGGTCGACGGCTGGAGCCTCGACAACCAGCTCGAGATCGCAATGGAGGCGTTGCGCTGCCCGCCCGGCGACTGGCCGGTCGAGAACCTGTCCGGCGGTGAGAAGCGCCGCGTGGCGCTCACCCGCCTGCTGATCCAGAAGCCCTCCATCCTGCTGCTGGACGAGCCGACCAACCACCTCGATGCCGAGAGCGTCGACTGGCTGGAGAACCATCTCAAGGAATATGCGGGCGCGGTGCTGATGATCACCCACGACCGCTATTTCCTCGACAATGTGGTCGGCTGGATCCTGGAGATCGATCGCGGCAAGTACTTCCCTTACGAAGGCAATTATTCGACCTACCTGGAGAAAAAGGCCAAGCGCCTGTCGCAGGAGGAGCGCGAGGAGAGCGGCCGCCAGAAGGCGTTGCAGCAGGAGCTGGAGTGGATCCGGCAGACCCCCGCCGCGCGCCAGACCAAGAGCAAGGCGCGCATCCGCAAGTTCGAGCAGCTGCAGGACGCGCAGGACAACCGCCGGGTCGGCAAGGCGCAGATCGTCATCCAGGTGCCCGAGCGGCTCGGCGGCAAGGTGATCGAGGCGAAGGGCATCACCAAGGGCTTCGGCGACAAGCTGCTGTTCGAGGACCTGTCCTTCCTGCTGCCGCCGGGCGGGATCGTCGGCGTGATCGGGCCCAACGGCGCGGGCAAGTCGACCCTGTTCAAGATCATCACCGGGCAGGAGGAGCCCGACGAGGGCAAGCTCGAAATCGGCGAGACGGTGCGGCTGGGCTTCGTGGACCAGAGCCGCGACCACCTCGACCCGGCGAAGAACGTCTGGGAGGAGATCTCCGACGGGCTCGACTACATGAAGGTCAACAAGGAGGACATGAGCACGCGCGCTTATGTGGGCGCGTTCAACTTCAAGGGGCAGGACCAGCAGAAGAACGTCGGCAAGCTGTCGGGCGGCGAGCGCAACCGCGTGCACATGGCGAAGATGCTCAAGCAGGGCGGCAACGTGCTGCTGCTGGACGAGCCGACCAACGACCTCGACGTGGAAACGCTGGGCGCGCTGGAAGATGCGATCGAGAACTTCGCCGGCTGCGCCGTGGTCATCAGCCACGACCGCTTCTTCCTCGATCGCCTCGCAACGCACATCCTCGCCTTCGAGGGCAACAGCCATGTCGAGTGGTTCGAGGGCAACTTCGCGGCCTACGAGGAGGACAAGCGCCGACGGCTGGGCGATGCGGCCGACCGCCCAACCAAGCTCGCCTACAAGAAGCTGACCCGGTGATGGCCGGCTCCGCGCGGGCCGTGTGCGCTGCGCCTTCTCGGCGCTGCGAGAAGCTGGCGCGGTGAGCGAGCCGGGCGCCCTGCGCCTCACCGTTCACGGGCAGGTGCAGGGGGTGTTCTATCGCGACTGGACGGTGCAGGCCGCGCGCGATCTTGGCCTCGCCGGCTGGGTGCGCAACGAGAGCGACGGCACCGTCACCGCGCATCTGCAGGGCGACGGCGCCGCGATCCGCGGGATGGTGGAGCGCCTGCACCAGGGCCCGCCCGCCGCGCGGGTGGAACGGATCGACTCCGCGGCGGTCGCGCCGGAGAAGCTCGCCGGGTTCGAGCGTCGCTGAACTTTCGTTCACATTGCCGCCTGCCAGGATGAACGTTAAGCTAAACAGCCGGTTCACTTAACGGACAGGGCGAATCGCTTATTCCCATCTCAGGCCGCAGCCAATTGGCGGCATTGGTGATCGGGAGATGCCGTGATGATTTTTGCCAGGTTTTTCAGGACCACCGGTCTGGCGGCTCTTGCCGTGGCCATGGTCGTTCCATCAATGGCTGCGCAGGCTCAGGACGGGCAGTCGCGCAACCGGGGTGAGCGCGCCGCGCAATATCGCTCCGAGCGCAGCGGCCAGGCCGCCGGCCGCGTCGCTCCGCAGGGGGCCGAGCGTACGCAGCGCCAGGAACGCTTCCAGGACCGTGCGGACCGGGTGCAGCGCGCCCAGCGCGCCGCGCAGATCGACCGCGGGTCGGAGCAGCGGGCCGCACGCGTCGAGCGCCAGGGCGATCGCGCCGCCCGGCAGAGTGCTCGCCAGGGCGATTACGGCCGGGCCGCGCAGATCGACCGCCAGAGCGAGCAGGCCGCGCGCCAGGTCGAACGCCGGGGCGACCAGCGCGCCGCGCAGGTGGCGCAGGGCCGCCAGTGGAACAGTCGCAATGGCGACAGCCGCAATTGGAACGACAATCGCGCCCGCGACGTGCGCAACACTGGCGCCAGTTGGCGCAATAACGAGCGCCGCTATAGCGAGGCGCGGCGCGACAATCGGCAGGCGCGTGGCTGGGATAACCGCTGGCGTGATAACAGCCGTTACGACTGGCAGCGTTATCGTGCGGCCAATCGCCAGCTTTATAGCGTTGGTCGCTACTATTCGCCTTATCGGAACTACAGCTATCGTCGGCTCGGCATCGGCTTCCGGCTCGACAGCCTGTTCTTCGGCAGCCGATACTGGATCAACGATCCGTGGAGCTATCGCCTGCCCGACGTGAATGGGCCCTATCGCTGGGTGCGCTATTACGACGATGTGCTGTTGGTGGATATCTACTCGGGCGAGGTGGTCGACGTGATCCACGATTTCTTCTGGTAAGCCACGACGGCTCTGACTTTCTGCCGGTGTGAGTGGCCCGGCAGGGCGGAAGCTCCCGGTCTCCAGCGCGAGGCCGGGGGCTTTTGCCTGTGCGGCGCCCACCCCTTGTCAACCGGCCGGCGGAGTGGAACACCCCTCCGATGAGCGCCGAATCCGTCCCCATCGTCCCCGCACCGCTCGACCACCCGGATCGGCAGCGCCTCAGGCGGATCGGTCGCCGGGTGCGCGAACGGCTGGCCGCCAATCCCGCCGTCTACGCCTTCCCGAACCCGGAGGCGGAACTGTTCGCGGTCGGCGAGTTCCTCTCGGCAGAGGAATGTGCGCGCATGATCGCGATGATCGACGCGGTCGCCCGCCCGAGCACCGCCTTCGATCTCGATTATTCGACCGGCTATCGCACCTCCTATTCGGGCGACCCGGACGCGAACGATCCTTTCGTCCGCCGAATCGAGCGGCGGCTTGACGACCTGCTCGGCATGGACCGCGACCGTGGCGAAACCATCCAGGGCCAGCGCTACCTGCCCGGCCAGCAGTTCCAGTGCCATACGGACTGGTTCCCGCCCGACACGCCCTATTGGGAGCAGGAAAAGGATCGCGGCGGGCAGCGCTGCTTCACCGCAATGGTGTTCCTGAACGCGGTCGAGGAAGGGGGCCACACCCACTTCCCGCGCCTGAACCTCTCCGTCGAGCCCAAGCCGGGCGCGCTGCTGATCTGGAACAATGCCGACCGCGAGGGGGTGCCGAATCCGTGGACGATCCACGCCGGCACACCGGTGGTGCGCGGGGTCAAGTACATCGTCACCAAATGGTACCGCGTGCGCCGCTGGGGCTGACCGGCTTGGTTCAGGCTTTCGCCAGCGCCTCCGCGATCAGGCGGCGGGTGGCGGCGGTGCCGTACAGCGCGATGAAGCTGCCCATGCGCGGCCCCTGGCTCGACCCCAGCAGCGTTTCGTAGAGCGCGCCGAACCAGTCGCGCAGCGAGGCGAAGCCGAACTCCTCGCGCTTGCCGATCTCGTAGACGATCGTCTGCAGGTCTTCGGCGGGCGTGTCCTGTGCCGCTCCGGCCAGCGCCTCGTCCAGCGCGCGCAAGGCCGCCGCCTCGTTCGCGGCAGGCGCTCGCCGCTGGAGCGTGGGGGCGACGAAATCGCGATTATAGGCCAGCGCCGTGTCCACCAGCCTATCCAGCTGCGGATGCCTTTCCGGCGCCGCATCGGCCACGTAATTGGCAAGGTACGACCACACCTGCTCGCGCGTGGCCCCGGCGCCCAGCACACCAACGAGGTTCAGCAACAGGCCGTAAGTCACCGGCAGCCTATCCCCCGCCCCCGGCGCCTCTGCCCCCTCGCCCCCGCCATTCGCGCGAGCCAGATGCCACACCGGATTGCCGAGCTGCTTGTCCAGCTCCTGCTCCGGCAGGCGCTCGCGAAACTGCCAATATTCGTCGACCGCGCGGGGGATCACCCCGGCGTGCAGCTGCTTGGCGCTCTTCGGGTTGGGGAAGATGTAGAAGCCCAGCGGATCCGCGCTGCCATAGCGCAGCCATTCCTCGATGGTCAGGCCGTTGCCCTTGGACTTGGAGATCTTCTCGCCCCTCTCATCAAGGAACAGCTCGTAGATCATGCCCTCCGGCTTGCGGCCGCCCAGCACCTGCGCGATCTTGCCCGACTGCACGCCGCTGTCGGTCAGGTCCTTGCCGTACATCTCGTAATCAACGCCCAGCGCCACCCAGCGCATCGCCCAGTCGACCTTCCACTGCAGCTTGGCCTGTCCGCCCAGCACGCTCTGCTCGACCGTCTCGCCGCAATCGTCGAAGCGCACGATGCCCGCCTCCGCATCGACCACCTCCACCGGCACCTGCAGCACTGCGCCGCTCGTGGGGCTCACCGGCAGGATCGGCGAGTAGGTCTGGCGCCGCTCCTCGCGCAGGGTCGGCAGCATGATCTCCATGATCGCATCATAGCGGCGCAGCACGTTTCTCAGCGCCTCGTCGAAAGCGCCCGCATTGTAGCGCTCGCTGGCGGAGACGAACTCGTAGTCGAACCCGAACCGGTCGAGAAAGTCGCGCAACATCGCATTGTTGTGGCGCGCGAAGCTCTCATGCGTGCCGAACGGATCGGGAATGCGGCTCAGCGGCTTGCCGAGATGTTCGGCCAGCATGTCCCGGTTTGGGACATTGTCGGGCACTTTGCGCAGCCCGTCCATGTCGTCGCTGAATGCGACCAGCCGGGTGGGCGCGGGCGTGCCATCCTGCGACGCGACCACCTCATAGGCTCTGCGAACCAGCGTGGTGCGCAGAACCTCCTGAAACGTGCCGATATGCGGCAGGCCGGACGGGCCATAGCCGGTCTCGAACAGCACCGGCGCGAGCTGTCCGTCCAGGGCGCGCTTGCCCTGCGGATAGCGCCGGACCAGCTTCATCGCCTCCTGAAACGGCCAGGCCTTGGAGTTGCGGGCGGCGGCGATCAGAGTCTCGTCGAACATGGGCGCGGGCTTTCGCGGATGGCGCCCGCCCGTGCAAGCGCGAAGACCGCCGCCCCGTCCGGCCGGCCACGGGCTTGCCCTGCCCGCGCCAGCTCTGCCATCAGGGTCCTGCGCGCGTCCGACGGCATCGGATCGAACGGGCGGACCGGACGTTTACTGCGACTCGCGAACCCTCCGGGCGATGGACCCGCCGCGGGATCGCTCCAGGCGCGTGCGAGGCCGAGGAAAGGTGCCCCAGGTGAATTATATCGACGTGCTGCGCGCGCAGCTGCAAGGGATGATAACCGGCCTGGTGGCGCTGCTGCCCAGCATGGCGATCGCCCTCGTCGTGCTGGCGATCACCTGGGTGATCGCTCGCTTCGCCGTGACCATCGCCGACCGGCTCACCGCGCGCACGACGCTTCGCGCCAGCCTGAAACAGCTGGTGGAAACGCTGGTGCGGCTCGCCATCTGGGTCGCGGGGCTGATGATCGCGGCCACCATCCTGATGCCCGGCCTCACCCCGTCGAACCTCGTCGCGGGGCTCGGCATTGGCGCGGTGGCCATCGGCTTCGCCTTCCAGGACATCTTCGAAAACTTCCTCGCCGGCGTGCTGATCATGGTGCGCGAGAAGATGCACATCGACGACATCATCGAGGCGGAAGGGTTCATGGGCAGAGTCGAGCGGATCACCCTTCGGGAAACGCATATTCGCCAGCTTTCGGGCGAGCTGGCCATCGTGCCCAATTCGACGCTGTTCAAGAACCCGGTCAAGATCCTAACCGACGAGCCGATCCGCCGCGACGAACTGATGGTCGGCGTCGCCTACGACACCGATCTCGACCAGGCGATCACCGCCATCCGCGGCGCCTTCGAGGGGCTGGGCCATGTGGTGCAGGACAAGCCGATCGGCATCTACGCACGCGAGTTCGGCGCCAGTTCGATCGATTTCCTGGTCCAGTGGTGGACCGATTCGCGCCCCCGCAACATGCGCGAGACACGCACCGAGGTGGTGCTCGCGATCAAGAAGTCGCTCGACGCCGCTTGCATCGAGATCCCGTTCCCGCAAGTCACCAACAGCTTCGCCGGGCCAGTGCCGCTAACAAAAGTCGATTATAATCACGAGGTTGAGTGACGCTTTTCTTGAAGCAAAGCAAACCTCGCCGAGTGGGCGGGTAGTAATGAAGACGAAATCGCCGCTGTCCTACACGGCTGTTCGAGCATAGCGCCAGTCATAACGGGCCGAACAGCGGACCTGCGCGACTCCTCCGGGCGCCGCCGGGCCTCACCTGCCGGCGCCGGACGAACGATCCCTTCGCGCCCGTTCCCGGAACGGGTCCTCCGCTTCAAGCAGGCCGAACATGAAACAGGCAGCGCCACGGCCGACCGAGGGGGAGGCCCTCGCGCCGCCTCTCGCCGAACCGCAACAGGACACCGCCGGCCTGATCGCACAGGACCTGATCGCACGGGACCTGATCGCACAGGGCCTGATCGCACAGGGCCTGTCGCTCCAGACGATGGAGCAACTGCCCCTGTCGATCACCATCGTCGATGCCATGCGCGACGACCTGCCGCTGGTCTACGTCAACCGCGCCTTCGAGCAGATGACCGGCTACCAGCGGGGCGCCGTGCTGGGGCGCAATTGCCGCTTCCTGCAGGGTGCGGAAACCTCGCCGGCCGACCGGCAGGCCTTGCGCGAGGCGGTGGAGGAACGGCGCGAGGCAACCGTCGACATCGTCAATTATCGCGCGAACGGCGAGCGCTTCCGCAATCGCGTGCGGATCAGCCCGATCGGCGGGCCGGGCGCGCAGGCCACCCATTTCATCGGCATCCAGAACGAGATCCCGTCACACACGGCCAGCGAAGCCAAGGTCGAGCAACTGCACGAGGCCCTGCGCGAAGTGCAGCACCGGGTGAAGAACCATCTGGCGATGCTGCTCGCCATGATCCGGCTGGAGTCCAAGCGCGGCGGCGACCTCAAATGCTGCCTGGAGGTGCTCGCGCACCGGGTCGAGACGCTGAACCTGCTCTACGACGAACTGTCGCTGCGCGGCGCCGATGTGCGCAGCGCGATCGACCTCGGCGCCTATGTCACGCGAGTGGCCTGCGCGCTCAAGACGCTCGACACCCAGCAGGAGGTGGCCGTCAGGTCCGGCTGCGCCAGGCCGCTGGAAGTGCCGGTCGAGGCGGCCACGCAGGTGGGGCTGCTGTTGTCGGAACTGCTCACCAACGCGCTCCGCCACGCTTTTCCGGACGGGCTGACCGGGCACGTGGCGGTCGATTTCTGGGCCCGCAACCGCTTCGTCTATGTGCAGGTCTGCGACACCGGCAGCGGCCTGCCCGATGATTGCGACTGGCCCAACGAGGGCAATCTCGGCGCCCGCATCGTGCGCGATCTCAGCCGCCGCCTCAGTGCCGAGCTGATGGTGGCGAGCGGCCCGTTCGGCACCGACGTGACGGTCAAGATCCCCATTTCGGTGTTCGCGCCCATCGAATAGCGGCTCGCGAGCGCCCTCCTGCGTTTACTTTCCGTTCCCGGCCGCCGATATTGGCCCGGTGAACGGACCGCCCGCTCCCCTGCCCACCGCTCATCTGGCCCTCCCCGCGCTCCATGCGAGCCATGCGGGCACCTGGCTGCGCGACGGAGCCGGCGCCCTCCGCGCGCTCGGCAAGGGCGAGGCGGTGAACGAAGCCGCCGACACGCCGCTCCTGCTGCTCAACGCGCCGCTGGTGGCGAGCCGGCTCGGCTATCCCGACCTGTCGGGGCTCGACCTGCTGGAGCTGTTCGCCTTCGTCCACCCGGCGCGCTTCATGGTGCCGACGCCGCGCGGCCTCGCTCATGCGCTGGGCGTGGCTGAGCCTTCCAGCGACGATGCGGTGCCGTTGCTGCTGCAGCAGGCCGCCGGTGCATTGATCGCCACCTGCCAGGCGCAGGACTGGCCGGAGCGCGAGGGCGCCTGGACCGCGCTGCAATCGCTCGCCCGCCTGCGCTGGCCGTGGGCGCAGGTGCTTTCCCCGCATATCCGCAAGCCGGAACGGGCCGAGCGCTGGCTGTTCACCCGCCTGCCCGAATGGCGCGAGGCCCCGCCCCGCCCCCAGCCGGCGCAGGTCGCGCTGGAAGAGCCGGCGGTTGCCGCACAACTCGCCCGGCTGACCGGCGAAGGCGCCGAACAGCGCGAGGGGCAGCAGGCCTATGCGCAAGACGCGGCGCGGATCTTCGCCCCCCGCCAGCAGCGCGGGCGGCCGCACCTGTTGCTGGCGCAGGCGGGCACCGGCATCGGCAAGACGCTCGGCTATCTCGCTCCCGCCTCCTTGTGGAGCGAGCGCACGGGCGGAACCGTGTGGGTCAGCACCTACACCAAGAACCTCCAGCGCCAGCTGCGGCGCGAAAGCGCGCGGGCCTGGCCGACGGCGCGCACGGACGGCAGCCGCCCGGTCGTGGTGAGGAAGGGGCGCGAGAACTACCTGTGCCTGCTCAACCTGGAGGATGCGCTGCAGGGCGGCTTCGGCGGGCGCGCGGCGGTGCTGGCGCAGCTGGTGGCGCGGTGGGCGGCCTATACGCAGGATGGCGACATCGTCGGCGGCGACCTGCCCGGATGGCTGGGCACCTTGTTCCGCGCCCGCGCGATCCGCAGCCTGACCGACCAGCGCGGCGAGTGCATCTATGCCGGCTGCCCGCACTACCGCAAATGCTTCATCGAGCGCTCCGCGCGCGCCAGTGCCGAGGCCGACCTGGTGATCGCCAACCACGCGCTGGTGATGGTCAACGCCGCCCGCGCCGGGTTCGCGCAGGGGCGCGACCACGCCCCGCGCCCGACGCGCATCGTGTTCGACGAGGGGCACCACGTCTTCGACGCCGCCGACAGCACCTTCGCCGCCGCCCTGACCGGGCGCGAGGCGGTGGAACTGCGGCGCTGGATCGTCGGCCCGGAACGCGGCAGCCGCGGCCGCCGCCGGGGCCTCGCCGCCCGGCTGGCCGATGTCGCCAGCTACGACGAGGCCGGCGGCGACGCGATTGCCCGCGCCCGCGAGGCCGCCGAGGCGCTGCCGGGCGATGGCTGGCTCGAACGCGTAGCCGACGGCAACCCGGCCGGCGCGGTGGAGGCGCTGCTCGCCGCGGTGCGCCGCCTTACCTATGCCCGCGACGAGAGCGGACAGGAGGCGGGCTACGCACTCGAAACCGAGGCGGCGCAGCTCGACGGCCCGTTCGTGGAGCTCGCGCAGCAGGCGGCGAGCGCCCTTGCCGCCATCCGCCAGCCGCTGATGCGCCTCGCCGGGCGTCTCGACCTGCTGGTGGAGGACGCGCCCGACTGGCTCGATGGGCAGGGGCGTGCGCGGGTGGAGGGGGCGCGCCACTCCCTCGCCTGGCGGATCGATACGCTTGCCGCATGGGAGAGCCTGCTCGACCGGCTGGGCGGGCCGACCGACCCCGACTTCGTCGACTGGCTGGCGGTGGACCGGGCAGAGGCGCGGGAATACGATGTCGGCCTTCACCGGCACTACCTCGATCCGATGAAGCCGTTCGCCAAAGTGGTTCTCGAGCCGGCGCACGGCGTGATGCTGACAAGCGCCACCTTGTGCCCGGCGGGGCCGGAGGGCGAGGACTGGCCCGCGGCCATTGCCCGCTCGGGCGCGGCGCACATCGACGGCCAACCGCTCCTCGCCGCCGCGCAGAGCCCGTTCGACTATGCCACCCGCGCCGAGGTGCTGATCGTCACCGACATCAGGAAGGGCGACCTTGCGGGCCTTGCCGGGGCCTATGCGCGGATCATCGAGGCGGCCGGCGGCGGGGTGCTCGGCCTGTTCACCGCCATCCGCCGGCTGCGCGCGGTGCATGCGCGGATCGCCGACCGGCTCGCGCGCGAAGGGCTGCCGCTTTACGCCCAGCATGTCGATCCGATCGACACGGGCACGCTGGTGGACATCTTCCGCGACGACGAGCGCTCCAGCCTGCTCGGCACCGACGCCCTGCGCGACGGGGTCGACGTGCCCGGCGAATCGCTGCGCTGCGTGGTAATGGAGCAGGTGCCCTGGCCGCGGCCCGACATTCTCCACCGCGCCCGCCGCGCCGCCGCGCAGGAAAGCGGCGGCGGGCAGGCGCATGACGACCGCCTGATCCGCGCACGGCTGGCGCAGGCCTTCGGCCGCCTGATCCGCAGCCAGGGCGATCGCGGCCATTTCGTCGTCCTGTCGCCGGCCTTCCCCTCTCGCCTGATCGATGCCTTTCCTGCCGGCACGCCCGTCCACCGCCTGCCGCTCGCCGAGGCTTTACAACGGATCGGCGCCGGTGTTTCTTGCGCGGGTGGGGCGAGTGTCGTGGGCGTCGGGCAAGAGGGATGCGAATAGGTGAAACGGCTCGGCCTGCTGCGGCACGCGAAATCGGACTCGAACGACCTGTCCCTGCGCGATTTCGACCGCGGCCTGAATGATCGTGGGCGGCGCGGGGCCGCGCTGATGGGCCGCCACATCGCCGAGCACGAGCGCGATCACGGCATCGCCTGGGACCTGGTGCTGGCCAGCCCGGCCGAGCGGGTCCGCCGGACGCTGGAAGCGAGCGGCCTGCGCTACCCCGTCCGCTGGGAGGACGATGCCTATCTCGCCAGCAGCTGCGCGCTGATCGAGTTGCTGCAAGCCGTCGAGGACGATGCCGAGAGCGTCCTGCTGGTCGGGCACAATCCCGGGCTGCAGGAGCTGCTCTTCGATCTCGGCGCGCCGGAGGATGAGACGAGCGGCCTGTTCTCGGAGGCGGCGGAGAAATACCCGACCGCCAGCTTCGCGGTGCTGGAACTGGCCATCGATCACTGGAGCGAATGCCGCAAGGGCTGTGGCCAGTTCGTGCATTTCTCGCGCCCTCGTGACCTTGATCCCTCGCTCGGCCCGGAGCCGGTCGGCGAACACGACGCCGGGTTCCGCCGCTAGCGATTCCGGGCGGCGGCGGAGGTCCGGCGTGGAGCGCCCTGGGCCCACCGCCGTCAGGGATCTGCGGAGAGCGCCGCTCCTCACGATCTCAAGCGAGACAATGGGCCGGCGCGTCTGGCAAGGTAAGGCGCCGTGCTCCGCCGCCTTCACTCCGGCTCCCGTCGCCCGCCTCGAGACGAAGGGGCAATCGGTCTGCCGCCCCGACCTTGAGTGGACCGTGCACCTTCACCCCCGCGATGTCCGGGCCGCGCTCTCCCGATCCGTGGAGGAAGATAAGTTCGCCCTGAAGCCCGAGCCGGCGAGGCCGGTCAGGCCTGCAGCGCGGTGGCCAGTCGGCTGCGGATGCGGCGCAGGGCCGGCAGCAGTTCTTCGGGAACGGCGCTCTTCGCTGACGGGGCGCTCTGCTCGGGAGCGGCGCCGGTCGGTGCGTCGCTCGTCGCCGCGTCAGGCTCCAAGGCCGTGCCGGCGCCCCGCTCGATGGCGGATCGGGCGCCCTTCAGCGTGTAGCCTTCGCGGTTGATCAGCCGGTCGATGCGGGCCAGCAGTTCGACATCCTCCGCCCGGTAATAGCGGCGCCCGCCGCTGCGCTTGAGCGGCCGGAGCATGGGGAACTGCTGCTCCCAATAGCGCAGGACGTGCTGGCGCAGGCCGAGCGCGGTCGCGACCTCGCCGATCGTGCGCAGCGCGCCCGGTTCCTTGCCCTCCCCGCGCCGCGACAAGTCGGGCGATGTGGAAAGCTCGTCCGCCATCAGGCCGAATCGCCGATCCGGTCCTTGAGCTTCTGGCTGGCGCGGAAGGTCAGCACGCGGCGCGGCGTGATCGGCACCTCGATGCCGGTCTTCGGATTGCGCCCGACCCGTTCCTTCTTGTCGCGCAGCACGAAGCTGCCAAATCCGGAGATCTTGACGTTTTGGCCGTGCGACATCGCGCAGCACATCTCTGCCAGGATCGCTTCCACCAGTTCCAGGCTCTCGGCGCGGGAAAAACCCATCCTGCGGTTGATCGTCTCTGCCAGATCAGCGCGGGTCAGTGTTCCCACCGATCGCATAAACTGCATGTCAAGGCCCCCTGCTCCGGTGCACCATCCCGCACGGTAAATGCCTGATTTGAACTTCTGGCGCAAGATCGCGGAGGTTGCGGCCGTGCCTGTTGTACGATTCAGAGACGGATCAGGCTGGCGCCCCAGGTGAAGCCGCCGCCCATCGCTTCGAGCATCACCAGGTCGCCTTCCTTGATCCGCCCGTCGCGCCGCGCCACGTCGAAGGCCAGCGGCACGGAGGCGGCGGACGTGTTGGCGTGCTGGTCCACCGTCACCACCACCTTCTCGATCGGCAGGCCGAGCTTGCGCGCGGTGGCGTCGAGGATACGGAAATTGGCCTGGTGCGGCACCACCCAGTCGATGTCGGAAGGGACATGGCCGGTTTCCGCCAGCACCTCTTCCAGCACCGCGGCGAGGTTGACGACCGCGTGGCGGAACACTTCGCGCCCCTTCATGCGCAGCTTGCCAACCGTGCCGGTGGTGGAGGCGCCGCCATCGACATAGAGCAATTCGCGGTGCTCGCCCTCGGCATGGAGGCGGGTGGCGAGGATGCCGGGACCGTCCTCCGCCACATCCTGCGCCTCCAGCACGAAGGCGCCGGCACCATCGCCGAACAGCACGCAGGTGGCGCGATCCTCCCAATCGAGGATCCGGCTGAAGGTTTCCGCGCCGATCACCAGCGCGCGGTGGGCCATGCCGGTGCGCAGCATGGCATCGGCCGTGCCCACCGCATAGAGGAAGCCGGAACACACCGCCGCCACGTCGAACGCGGCCACGCCCTTGCAGCCGAGCGCGTGCTGCACCTGCACGGCCGTCGCGGGGAACGTGCTGTCGGGCGTGGCGGTGGCGAGCACGATCAGGTCGATCTCGCTCGCATCCATCCCCGCATCGGCCAGCGCGGCGCGGGCGGCGGCGGTGGCCAGCGTGCCGGTGGTCTCGCCCTCGCCGGCGATGAAGCGCTGGGTGATGCCGGTCCGCTCGCGGATCCACTCGTCGCTCGTGTCCAGCCGCTCGGCCAGTTCCTGGTTGGAGACGACCCGGCGAGGCAGTGCGGCCCCCGCCCCCCTGAACACGGAACGGATCACAGCGCCGCCCCGATCGCGCCGTTCCTGCGCAGACCGTCCTCGCCCAGTTCCGCAAGGTCCGCGGCGATGCGCTGCGTCAGGTCCTCCTCCAGCAGCCGCGCGGCCACGGCCACCGCATTGGCCACCCCCGCTTCATTGGCGCTGCCGTGCGATTTGACCACCACGCCGTTCAGCCCGAGGAAGACCGCGCCATTATGGTTATTGGGGTCGAGATGGTGACGCAGCAGCTCGGTCGCCGGGCGCGAGATCAGAAAGCCGATCTTGGAGCGGGTGGAGCTGCGGAACGCATCCTTGAGCAGGTCGGTCACGAAGCGCGCCGCACCCTCGATCGCCTTGAGCGCGATATTGCCGGAAAAGCCGTCGGTCACGACCACGTCGACCTGGCCGCGATTGATCTGGTCGGCCTCCACGAAGCCTTCGAAGTCTAGGGCGAGCCCGGTCGCGCAGCGCAGCGCCTGCGCCGCGTCCTGCAAATTGCCGGTGCCCTTGGTCTCCTCGGTGCCGATATTGAGCAGCCGCACACGCGGACGGGCGCGCCCGGTGACGATCCGCGCATAGGCCGCGCCCATGATCGCGAACTGCACGAGATTGTTGGCATCGCATTCCGTGTTTGCGCCGAGATCCAGCACCACGACGTCATTTTCGCCCAGCGTCGGCATCAGGGCGGCGAGCGCCGGGCGGTCGATGCCGCGCATCGTGCGCAGGGCCAGCTTGCTCATCGCCATCAGCGCGCCGGTATTGCCCGCACTGACGGCGGCGCCGGCTTGGCCGCTCTTCACCGCCTGGATCGCGAGGCCCATGGAGGTGGTCTTGGCGCGGCGCAGGGCCTGGGTAGGCTTCTCGTCCCCCGCGACGACATCCTCGCAGTGGAGGATTTCGCTCGCTTGGCGCATGTTGGGATGGGCATCGAGCGCGCGCTCGATCGCCTTCTCGTCGCCCACCAGCAGGAACTTGAAGCGCTCGTGACGCCGGCGCGCGAGCGCGGCACCCGAGATCATGACCCGAGCGCCCTCGTCGCCGCCCATCGCGTCCACGGCGATACGCGGCAGGCTCATGCGGTGCTGTCTCCCTCCCGGCGCTCAGAGCGGCTTCGGCGCAGGCGGGACCACCGGCTGGCTCGAAAGGCGCGGCAAAACATCAATCTGGAGCGGTCGATCCGATGCAAGGGGATCGAGAGCCGCCCTAGACGCCGGCAGAAACGATCTCGCGCCCGTTATAGTGCCCGCAGGCGACGCACAGATGGTGCGGGCGCTTGAGCTCGCCGCAATTCGTGCACTCATGAAAAGCATCGACCTTGAGCGCATCGTGCGAGCGGCGGTTACCGCGGCGGTGCGGCGACGTTTTTCTCTTGGGGACAGCCATTGCGGCACCTGTTCCTTGAAATTCAGCGAGTCATCGACGGCCGACTGGGACCCTGCCTCCGGCCCGCGCGAGGCGGCGGTGCTGCATAGGGCCATGCGGCGAAGGCGCGCCCTATAGCGATTTTTCACGCGCGATCAAGCGAGGTGCGCGCCTGCCCTCGATCAGTGCGCGCCAGCCAGAGCGGCGTCCGAAACGAACGGGTTGGAGCGGCGCTCCTGCCCGAAGGTGCTGACGGGGCCGTGGCCGGGCACGAAGGTGACCTCGTCGCCCAGCGGCCACAGCTTGCCGGTGATCGCGTCGATCAGGTCCTGATGGTTGCCGAGCGGAAAATCGGTGCGTCCGATCGACCCCTGGAACAGCACGTCGCCGACAAAGGCGAAGCGGGCGGCGCGGTGGAAGAACACCACGTGGCCGGGCGTGTGGCCGGGGCAGTGCAGCACCTCCAGCTCGACCTCGCCGAAGCGGACGAGGTCGCCGTCCTGCAGCCAGCGGGTCGGCTCGAAGGTGCGGGCGGGCACGCCGAAGCGGCCCTGATCGTCGTCGAGCCGGGCGATCCAGAAGCGGTCGTCCTCGTGCGGGCCTTCGATCGGCAGATCCAGTTCCTTGGCCAGCTCGCCCGCGAGGCCGCAATGATCGATATGGCCGTGAGTCAGCAGGATCTTTTCCAGGGTGACGCCGGCCTTCGCCACCGCCTGCTTCAGCCGGTCGAGATCGCCGCCCGGGTCGATCAGGGCGCCGCGCATCGTGCGGGTGCACCAGACCAGCGAGCAGTTCTGCTGCAAGGCCGTGACCGGGATGATGGCGGCGCGCAGGGGCGCCTCTCTGCTATCCGTCATGCGTGCCAGCCTGGGGCGGATGGGCGCGCTTTGCAACCGTGTGCGGCGGGGGCATGCGAGTGAGGGCTCCGTTCTGCGGGGGAGTACCCTCGGGGGCCGGAGCAGCTTGGCGGCCGGGCTTTGGCGCAAATAGCAGCAGGGTTGCAGCCGCCCCGCAGCAGGCTGTGAAGAGCGCGCAAGGCGGCTGCGTCGGGGGGGTGGAGCGGCCATGCCAGGGGCGAGTTTGCAACGGCTCCGCATCGGGCGCGCAGGGAATTCGGAAGGTGCCTGCAAGCGGGCCGGATCGCCTGTGCAGTGAGCGCCTTTGGAACCGACCTGCATGGAGCGTGCATCGGGCCGCGTGACATCTGCAGCCGAGCCGCATCAGCTGTGAAACTGGCAAGCTCGCAAGCGCCCCGCATCGGCCGCGCATCGGACCAGGAGGCGCTTGCAAGCGGGCCGGATCGGCTGTGCGATTGGCGCCATTGCAACCGGCCTGCATCGGGCGCGCATCGGGCCGCGCGGTACTTGCAATCGGGCCGGATCGGCTGTGCAAGTCGCGGCTTTGGAAGCGCCATGCACCCGATGCGCGCGGGGATTGCACGCCATCGGAACGGGATTGGATGGGCGTGCGAATGGCTCGCTTGCAAGCGCGCCGCATCCGGCTGCGTGAGGGGCGCAGAGGCGGTCAGAGGCGGTCAGAGGCGGCCGCTCTTCCAGACCGCGCGGCCGACGATTTCCAGGTCCGAGCCGTCGACCGTGATCGGCGGATAGGCGAGGTTCTGGCTCAGCAGCGAGAAGCGTCCGCTGCCTTGCGAGGCGACGCGCTTGACCAGCAGGTTGCCGTCGAGCCGCACGACGTGGATGCCATCGCGGAACGGGCGCTCGGAGCGGTCCACCAGCAACTCGTCGCCATCCCGCAGCAGCGGTTCCATGGAGTCGCCCATCACGCGGATGGCGGACAGGTGGGTGGGCGAGAAGCCCTGCTCGCCCAGCCAGCGGCGCGAGAAGCGGATCGTGTCGAAGGCGGATTCGCCCGCCGCCACGGCGCCCGGCCCGGCGGAGGCTTCCACCGCCAGGCGCGGCACTTCGAACCAGTCTTCGGCGCCTGCGTAGGATTTTTCCTCCGTTGCGCCGAGCTCCGTTTCGGCCACGCCGAAATATTGGGCAATGCGGCGGCGGTCCTCCTCCTCCAGCCGGCGGGGGCTGCCTTTCGTGATATATTGTTGGAGATACGTGCCGTTGCGGCCGATCATCCGCGACAGCGCAGCAAGGCTGCTGCCTTTCGCGCGGGCCAGTTCGGCCAGTCTGTCTCTCGGGTCCATCACCCAGATATCCTCGAATTTCCTGACTTCCTACATAGGCGATGTATTTTTCCTAGACAAGTAGGAAAAATCAGGCGACCAAGTTCCTACAGGGCGAGTCGCCCCTGCCAGGAGGAACCCGGGATGTTGATTCGAAAAATCGAAGTTTTCCTGCGCCGCACCGGCATGCCGCCCACCAAGTTCGGCCGCCTCGCCACCCGTGATCCGCGCTTCGTGCTCGACCTGCGCAATGGCCGCACGCCGCGCAGCGAGACGGAAGCACGGGTGGAACATTTCATGAACACATACCGGGAGGAAACCCATGCATTTTGAGCCGCCGCGCACCGCCGCCCGCCCTTGCCGCAAGCCTTCCGAGCGACTGCGCCAGGCGCTGCTCGCGCTGGCGGGCGGCCACGGGACGATCACCGACCACCGCGAGAAGAACTGGGCCAGCATCACCTTTGCCGGCACCCGCCACCGGATCGACCTGGTGTTCGAAGGCGCCGAGGCGGTGGAGCACGGGGAAGTGTTCATCGACCGGCTGCCCGAACATCTGTTCAACATTCCCGGCCAGCTGGTCGCCGATGCGGGGGTGATCGAGGTCGATCAGCAGCTCGGCGCGGAGCCGCGAATGCAGGTCAGCACCGAGGTCCTGTTGCTCGAGGACAGCTGAGCCGTCTGGGCGCCGCCACCCCTCCGGCCCGGCGATGCGGGTCGGCGGCGGCGCGGCGCTCTCTGTTTCGGTGCCCCGCTCAGCCGAGCTTCCACTCCCAGCCGAGCGGGTCGCCATCCATCACCTCCACCCCGCGCGCGGCCAGCTGCTCGCGGATCGCGTCGGAGGCGGCGAAGTCCTTTGCGGCGCGCGCCTCCTGCCGGCGGGCGAGCGCTTCGGCGATTTCGCCCTCGTCGATTGCGGCCTCGGCCGGACGGAGCCGCAGGTCGGCGCGGGCGAGGCCGAGCAGGTTGAGGCCGAGCACGGCGTCCATTGCCCCGGCGAGCGCGAGCTTCGTCTCCAAATCCACCTTCTTCGCGGCCAGTGCGTCCTCCAATGCGGTGAGCGCGACCGCCGTGTTGAGGTCGTCGGCCAGCGCCGCATCGAAACGCTCCAGCAGCGGCGCCAGCCTGCCCCACTCCGCCTCGCTCGTCCGCGCGAGGGTCCAGCCCTGTTCCGGTGTGGCTGAGGCGGCCTCGGCGGAGCCGGGCGGGCCGGCCTCGGCGCGGCGGGCCTTCAGCGATTCCACCGCCATCACCATCCGCTTCAGCCGCACGAGCGCGGCGCCGAGCCCTTCCCAGCTGAACTCCAGCTCGCTGCGATAATGGGCCTGAAGGCACATCAGGCGATAGGCGAGCGGGTGATAGCCGCGCTCGATCAGCAATTGCAGGCGCAGGAACTCGCCCGACGACTTGCTCATCTTGCCCGACCGCTCGACGAGGAAGTTGTTGTGCATCCAGATGCGCGCGCCGGAGTTCACCGGATCGGTGAGCGGGCCCGTGCAGCAGAAGGCCTGGTTCTGCGCGATCTCGTTCGGGTGATGGATCTCGCGGTGGTCGATGCCGCCGGTGTGGATGTCGAACGGAAAGCCGAGCAGCTGGCCGCTCATCACGCTGCATTCGAGGTGCCAGCCCGGCGCGCCGCGGCCCCAGGGCGAGTCCCATTCCATCGCCCGCGTCTCGCCCGACGGCGTGGTGCGCCAGATGGCGAAGTCGGCGGCGTTGCGCTTGCCCTCGACCGCTTCGATCCGTCCCTCACCCTCCTCCGTGTGGGCGCGGGCAAGGCGGCCGTAATCGGCGACGGTGGAGGTGTCGAAATAGAGGCCGCTGTCGAGCTGGTAGCAGTGCCGGCCAGCGATGCTTTGGGCGAATTCGATCATCGGCTGGATGTAGTCGGTGGCGATGGACCAATGCGCGGGCTGGCGGATGTTAAGCGCCGCGATGTCGGCCCAATAGGCCTCGGTGTAGTGGCGGGCGATGTCCCAGATCGATTGCGCGTTCGCCCGCGCGGCCTTTTCCAGCTTGTCCTCGCCCGCATCGGCATCGTCGGTGAGGTGGCCGACATCGGTGATGTTGATGACATGGGTGAGGCTGTAGCCGCGCCAGCTGAGCGTGCGGCCGAGCACGTCGGCGAAGACGTAGGCGCGCATGTTGCCGATATGCGGGTAGTTGTAGACCGTGGGGCCGCAGCTGTAGACCCGCGCCTCGTTCGCGTGGACGGGGGCGAAGGGCTCCAGCTCGCGGGTGAGCGAGTTGAACAGGCGGAGGGGGGTGGTCATTGGCGCCTGATGCGTCAACCGCCCGGCGCGCGCAACACGGAGCAGTTGAAGAGCTGAGTACTGAGAGGCTGGAAAGAAGCTCGACCCGCCCGCCGGCATGTGCTTGCTTGGTGACGGCATGGACGTCGCGCCGAGAGCCGCCCCCGCGGCTTTTTTAGGCCTGGAGGCAAGGGGCACCCAGTGGAACATGTCCCCGGGTGCCGGCACGCTTCCTGGCTTGGATCATCAACACAGCTATAGCCGCGATCGCTGCGAAACCATGCATTGCGCGACGGAGTTCGCTCCGCTCGGAGCGCGGTTCGTTCAAGCTGATCTGGTTTGGGTCAGAGAAGTTCGCCGACATCCGATAGGCCTGCTGAGCAATCGCTACGAATGAAGCGATTTTTCGGAAGGGCAGATGTGTGGCCGCGACACGCCCTTCTCACTCCACCTCGAACAGACCGGCGAGCTGCTCGATGATCGTGCCGCCGAGTTGCTCCACGTCCATGATCGTGACGGCGCGCTTGTAGTAGCGGGTGACGTCGTGGCCGATGCCGATGGCGACGAGCTGGACGGGCGATTGCTTCTCGATCCAGTCGATCACGCGGCGCAGGTGCGTTTCAAGGTAGCCGGCGCTGTTCACGCTGAGCGTCGAATCGTCCACCGGTGCGCCGTCGGAGATGACCATCAGGATGCGGCGGTCCTCCGCCCGCGCGAGGAGGCGGGTGTGGGCCCAGAGCAGCGCCTCGCCGTCGATGTTCTCCTTGAGGAGGCCCTCGCGCATCATCAGGCCGAGATTGCGACGGGCGCGGCGCATCGGCTCGTCGGCCTTCTTGTAGATGATGTGGCGCAGGTCGTTGAGGCGGCCCGGCTGGGCGGGCTTGCCGCCGGCGAGCCATTTCTCGCGCGACTGGCCGCCCTTCCAGGCGCGGGTGGTGAAGCCGAGGATCTCCACCTTCACGCCGCAGCGTTCGAGCGTACGGGCCATGATGTCGGCGCTGATCGCGGCGATGGAGATGGGCCGCCCGCGCATGGAGCCCGAATTGTCGATCAGCAGGGTGACGACCGTGTCCTTGAACTCGATGTCGCGCTCGACCTTGTAGCTGAGGGACTGGCCGGGCGAGATGATCACGCGCGCCAGCCGCGCGGCGTCGAGCAGGCCTTCCTCCTGGTCGAAGTCCCAGCTGCGGTTCTGCTGGGCCATCAGGCGGCGCTGGAGGCGGTTGGCAAGGCGGGTGACCACGCTGGTGAGGCCCGTCAGCTGGCTGTCGAGATAGGCGCGCAGGCGGGTCAGTTCCTCCGGATCGCAGAGGTCCTGCGCTTCGACCACCTCGTCGAAGGCCTCGGTGAACACGGCATAGTCGAAGTGCTCGGGGAGGTCGGTCCACGGGCGGTTGGGGCGCGAGGGGACCATGCCTTCCTCGCCTTCTTCGCCGGCCTGGCCTTCGGCCATGTCCTCCTCGCCCTCGAGGTCCTGGGTGGAGGGCTCGTCGGCCTCGCCCTTGCCGCCGTCGCCGGGGGTCTGTTCCTGCGGGCGCTGCTCGGGGGCGTCGGGCTCCTCGTCCTCGCCGGTGCTCTCGTCGGCGCCCTCCTCCTCGTTCTCGCCCTCCTCCGGCGCGGCGTCCTCGGGCTCCTCGGCCGGGACGAGGTCGAGGTGGCGCAGCATGTCGAGCGCCAGTGCCTGGAACGCGCGCTGGTCTTCGAGCGAGCCCGCCAATGCGGCGAGGTCGCCACCGGTGCGGCGCTCGATCCCGGCGCGGACCAGTTGCACGCCCTCGCGCGCGCCGGGCGGCACCTCCTGACCGGTCAGCGCCTCGCGCAGCAGCAGCGCGAGCGCGGTGGGCAGCGGCACCTCCTCCGCGGCTGTCGCCCGCGCGATCGGGTCCGTACGCAGGCGCAGGTCGATGGCGGCGGCGAGATTGTCGCGCATGCCGGCAAAGCGGGTCTCGCCCAGCGCCTCGTAGCGGGCGCGTTCCAGCGCGTCGTAAGCGGAGCGGGCCTCGGGCTCGGCCGGAGCGGCGCGGCGGTGCAGCACCTCGTCGTGATGGCGCAGGCGCAGGGCGAAGCTGTCGGCGAAGCCCCGCGCCTCGCGCGCCTGGTCGGGCGGCAGCGAGCGCGCCGGCATCGGCAGCTTCATGGCGCGGCCATTCAGCGCGGGCGCGTCGGTGCTCCAGGCGACCTCCGCCTCGGGCTCGTGCGCGATGGCGCGCGCGGCCCCGGTCAGCGCCTGGCGGAAGCGGTCGAGAGGCGTCTCCTCAGCCAAGGTGGCCCATCATCCCGTCAGGCGCTGCATCCGGTCAGGTCCATCGGCCGCTCAGGCGATCGACTGGCCGGTCTTGGCCCAGTCGGCCAGGAAGCCTTCGATGCCCTTGTCGGTCAGCACGTGGTGGAACAGGCTCTTGATGACCTTGGCCGGCATGGTCGCCACGTCGGCGCCGATCTTGGCGCTTTCGAGCACGTGGACCGGATGGCGGACGCTGGCGACGAGGATCTGCGTGTCGAAGGCATAGTTGTCGTAGATCAGGCGGATGTCGCGGATCAGCTGCATTCCGTCGGAGCCATTGTCGTCGTGCCGGCCGACAAAGGGCGAGACGAAGGTCGCGCCGGCCTTGGCCGCCAGCAGCGCCTGGTTGGCGGAGAAGCACAGGGTGACATTGACCATCGTGCCGTCGTCGGTCAGCGCCTTGCAGGTCTTCAGCCCATCAAGCGTCAGCGGCACCTTGATGCAGACATTGTCGGCGATCTTGCGCAGCAACTCGGCCTCTCGCATCATCTCCGCATGGTCGAGCGCGACGACCTCGGCCGAGACCGGGCCGGGCGTGAGGGCGCAGATCTCGCGCGTGACTTCGAGGAAGTTCTTGCCCGACCTGGCGATCAGCGACGGGTTGGTGGTGACGCCGTCGATCAGACCGCCCTCGGCCAGGTCCTGGATCTCGGCGGTGTCGGCGGTGTCGACGAAGAATTTCATGGAAAGAACCTTTCAGCCATGGCCTGCGCCGCCTAACGGCCACATCTCTGTCATTCGGCGGACCGGAGGGAAGACACGCATGTTGTGCACGTCACCCCGGGCGTGGGCAGGCTTTGCCGCCGCTTCCGCCCTTTTGCAACCGGCGCTGCTCCACGCGGCCGAGAGCGATAGCGAAATGTGGGTCGAGCTGTCCGCCCTCCATCAGATCGCGCCGGACACGAACCTGAGGCTGGAGGTGGAACAACGCCGCCGCGAGGGCGCGGACGACAGGATCGCCGGGGCGCAGGTGGAAGTCGCTTCCGGGCCGGTCGCGCTCGGCGCCGGGCTGGAGCTCCACGACGCGGCCGGCTTTACCGAGGTCCGTCCGTTCCAGCAGGTGAGCTGGCGCCTCGCCGGCCTGACCTGGCGCACCCGCATGGAGGAGCGTGTCCCGGATGGTGCGGACCGGCCGGGGCTGCGCCTGCGGCAGAGGGCGCAATTTTCCGCCCCGCTCGGCCCGGCCAGCGTGGCGAGGCTGTCGGCCGAGTTGCTCTATCAGCTGCGCGCGAGCGAAGAGGGCGGGCCGCGGCGCATCGACCAGTGGATGTTCGTGGGCGCCGTGCAGCACCGGATCGCGCCGAAGCTGTTCCTGACCGCCGCCTATCTGTTGCAGGTTCGCCCGCGCCCGGCCGGACAGACGCGCCATACGCACGTCCCGCAACTCGCCCTCGCCTACACCTTCTGACGGGCGCGGTTCGCCCGGCTGCGGGGTTTCCCGTTCAGAACGCCGCGTCGGCGGTGAGCACGCCGCGCAGCAGCGGATCGCCGGCAGCGGCGGGATCGGCGCGGATCGCGGCCTCCTCGCGGGCGATCTCGTCCCAGATCACCGCCTCGATCCCGCCGGCCAGCGAACGGGCGGCCCCGCCCACGTCCACACCGGTGAGGCCGCCGAGGAGTTCGCCCATCAGCGGATTGTCGGCGATGCGGAAGGCCTGGTCCACCTCGGGCACCAGGGCGCTCAGCAGCCGGCCGCCCATCTCGGCGCGCAGGAAGGAGGTGGCGGCCGTCGGCCCGCCGCGGATGAGCGCCAGCGCATTGCCGATGCCGATTGTGCGCACCGTCTCGGCCACGAGCGGCGCGGCGCGGTAGGAGGCATCGACCGCCAGATCGGCCACCGCGCCCTCCAGCCGCGATTTGAACAGCGACGAGGTGAGGATGCGCGAGAGCACGTCGCCGCGCGTGCCGAGCATCTCGCTCAGGCCCAGCTGCGCCACCTGCTCGTCCCAGAAGCCGCCGGGCGCGGTCATCCGCACGAAGGCCCGCTCGCTCGACAGGACCAGCAGGCGGCGGACCGCCTCGGTGAGGCTGAGGGGCCGGTCGTAGGTGGCGCAGCCGGCAAGGGCGACGCTGCCCGAGAGCGCCAGCGCCCCGCCGAGAAACCCACGGCGGTGCAGGAGCGAGCGGGGCACTCCAGGGTGCGGTTGGGCGGTGGGCATCGGCTCTCTATCTGTCCACATGATCGTTTCGGCGGGATCGTCTCAGTGGGGTCGTTTCGGGGGCGAACGCTTCATATATGGGCCGAGTTTCATGAACCGTGCACGACTGCTCATCTTCAACGCCGCGCTCGGCCCGCTCGATTATCGCGTGCCGGAAGGGATGGCGGTCGTGCCCGGGCAGGTGGTGGCGGCGCCGCTGGGGCCGCGGCAGATCGTCGGCATCGTGTGGGAGGCCGAGCGCCTGCCGAGCGAGCCGGTGCCCGATGCCAGGCTGCGCCCGCTCCTTGCCGTGCTGCCGGTGCCGCCGCTGAGGGCGGAGCTGCGGCGGCTGCTGGAATGGACCGCCGATTATTATTGCGCGCCGCTCGCCGCGGTGGCGCGGATGGTGCTGGCGAGCGGCGGGGCGCTGCGCGGCCCCTCGACCACCACCGAATACCGGCTGACGGGTGCCGAACCGACCCGCATGACGCCGCAGCGCGCGGCTGCGATGGCGGCGCTGGTGGGCGAGCAGGCAACGATCCGCGAACTTTCCGCCCTGTCCAAGGTGAGCGAGGGCGTGCTGCGCGGGCTGGTGAGCGAGGGCGTGCTGGAGCCGGTGGTGGTCGATTGCGACCGGCCCTACAGGCCCGCCGACCCGGACTTCGCCCAGCCCACCCTGGCGCCCGAGCAGCAGGAGGCCGCCGACCGGCTGGTGGAGGCGGTGGGGGCAAAGCAATTCGCGCCGTTCCTGCTCGACGGTGTGACCGGATCGGGCAAGACCGAGACCTATTTCGAGGCGGTGGCCGAGGCTCTGCGGCGCGGGCGGCAGGTGCTGGTGCTGCTGCCGGAGATCGCGCTGACCGAGGCGTTCCTCAAGCGGTTCGAGGAGCGGTTCGGCACAGCGCCGGTCGTGTGGCACTCCTCGCTGAAATCGACCGAGCGGCGGCGGGCGTGGCGGGCCATCGCCAGGGGGCCGCGGGATGGGGGTGCGCAGGTGGTGGTGGGGGCGCGGTCGGCGCTGTTCCTGCCCTATGCGGCGCTCGGGCTGATCGTGGTCGACGAGGCGCACGAGATCAGCTTCAAGCAGGATGAGGGCGTGCGCTACAATGCGCGCGACGTGGCGGTGATGCGCGCCCGGTTCGAGGCGCTGCCGGTGGTGCTGGCGAGCGCCACGCCGGCGCTCGAAAGCCTGCAGATGGCGGAGGCCGGCGTCTACGAGAAGCTGGTCCTGCCGAGCCGCTTCGGCGGGGCGCAGCTGCCGAGCATCGCGACGCTCGACCTGACGCAGGAGAAGCCGGGCTCAGGCCGCTGGCTCGCCCCGCCCCTGGTGGCCGGGATCGGGGAGCGGCTGGCGCGGGGCGAGCAGTCGCTGCTGTTCCTGAACCGGCGCGGTTATGCGCCGCTGACCTTGTGCCGCAATTGCGGTTTCCGCTTCCAGTGCCCCAATTGCAGCGCCTGGCTGGTGGAGCATCGCCTGTCCAGCCGGCTCGCCTGCCACCATTGCGGGCACGAGACCGCCCCGCCCGCCACCTGCCCCGATTGCGGCGAACCCGAATGCCTCGTCGCCTGCGGCCCGGGCGTGGAGCGCATCGCCGACGAGGTGGCGGCTCTGTTCCCGGAGGCGCGGCTGGCGGTGGCGACCTCCGACACGCTGGGCTCGCCCGACCGCGCGGCGCAGTTCATCGCCGAGGTGGAGGCGGGCGCGATCGACGTGATCGTCGGCACGCAGCTGGTGACCAAGGGGTTCCACTTCCCCGAACTCACGCTGGTGGGGGTGGTCGATGCCGATCTGGGCCTTGAGGGCGGCGATCTGCGGGCGGCGGAGCGCACCTACCAGCAGGTGGCGCAGGTGGCCGGGCGTGCCGGGCGCGGGGCCAAGCCGGGCGAGGTGCTGATCCAGACGCGCCACCCCGACGCGCCGGTGATCGCGGCGCTGGCGGCGGGCGACCGCGACGCCTTCTACGCCGCCGAAACCGAGGCGCGCCGCCACGCGCAGGCGCCGCCTTTCGGGCGCTGGGCGGCGATCATCGTCAGCTCCGAAGACGATGCCGAGGCGCGCGAGGCCGCCCGCCAGCTCGGAGCGACACGGCCCGACGTGGCGGACGTGGAGGTGCTCGGCCCCGCGCCGGCGCCGATGGCGCTGCTGCGCGGGCGCTATCGCCACCGGCTGCTGCTCAATGCGCGCCGCTCGGCTCAGGTGCAGGACGTGATCCGCGAGTGGCTAGGCGCGCTGCGCTTCCCGCAGGGCGTGCGGGTCAGCGTCGATATCGACCCCTACAGCTTCGTTTGAGCCGGGGCTGCCGGCGGGTGTGAAGACCCGCTGGCGGGGATCGGAATTGGAAGAGGCGTCGGGGCGGCCGCTCGCCGCGGCTACAGGCAGGCCTCCAGGAAGGTCTGGTCGAAGCCGAACTGGCGCGCTTTCTCCAGGGTGTAGGGGCGCAGGCCCGACGAGCGGAACTCGCCGATGATCTTGCCGTCGTCGGTCTCGTCGAGATATTCGAAGTTGAACAATTCCTGGGTGACGATCACGTCGCCCTCCATCCCGATCACCTCGGTGATGTTGGTGGTGCGGCGCGATCCGTCGCGCAGGCGCTTGACCTGCACGATCAGGTCGACGCTCTCGGCGATCTGGCGGCTGATCGCCTCCTTGGGGATCTTGATGTCGCCCATCAGGATCATGTTCTCCATGCGGCCCAGTGCCTCGCGCGGGGAGTTGGCGTGCAGCGTGCACATGGATCCGTCATGGCCGGTGTTCATCGCCGCCAGCAGGTCGAAACATTCCGAGCCGCGAATCTCGCCCAGGATGATCCGGTCGGGCCGCATGCGCAGGGCGTTCTTGACGAGGTCGCCGATGGTGATCGCGCCCTGCCCTTCGAGGTTGGCGGGGCGGGTTTCCAGCGGCAGCCAGTGCGGCTGCTGGAGCCGTAGCTCGGCCGCGTCCTCGATGGTCAGCACGCGCTCGCCCGGGTCGATCATCTTGGAGAGGGCGTTGAGCATGGTCGTCTTGCCCGAGCCGGTGCCGCCCGAGATCACCACGTTCATCCGGCAGGCGCCGGCGATCTTGAGCGCCGTGCACATCTTCTCGTCCATCGAACCGAAATTCTTGAGCATGTCGAGCGTGATCGGCTTTTCGGAGAACTTGCGGATCGAGATCGCCGTGCCGCGCAGGGACAACGGCGGCACGATGACGTTGACCCGGCTGCCGTCCTTGAGCCGCGCGTCGGCCAGCGGCGTGGTCTGGTCGACCCGGCGGCCGACCTGGTTGCAGATGCGCTGGGCGATCTGGAACAGGTGCGTCTCGTCGCGGAACTTGATCGGCGCGACCTGAAGCTTGCCCTTCTTCTCGATATAGGTCTGGTCGGGGCCGTTCACCATGATGTCGGAGACATCGGGGTCGTTGAGCAGCTCCTCCAGCGGGCCGAAGCCGAGCAGCTCGTCCACCAGCACCTTTTCCAGCGCGAACTGCTCGCGCCGGTTGAGCGTCAGCTTGAGCTCGGTCAGCACCTCGGTGATGATCGGGCGGAATTCTTCGGAAAGCTCGTCCTTGCTCAGGGTCGAAGCGGCCTCCGGGTCGACGCGTTCGAGGAGGCGGGGGAGCACCTGCTCCTTGATCTTGTGCAGCGAGGCTTCGAAGCCGCCATCGTCCGACGCGGCTTCGGCGACGGCATTGGCGCGGTCCTCCAGCCGGCTCATCGCATCGGAGCGGGCGCCGGGCAGCGTTGCCTGGTGCAGCGTGCCTGGCGCGCCGGCCTCCAACCCTTCGGGAAGCGAATTGGACCAGTCCTGCTCCATGTCCGGCGCGGGCACCGGGAGCGGGCGGGCATTGGCGCTGCTCCCGCGGGCGAGGCCGAATGCAGGCCGCGCGCCCGAAGCGGGGCCGAGGCTGATCTTGCGTCCGAAAGCGTTCATTTTCCGCATCCCTTGCGATTCGACCGGCCGAACGGGGCCGATCCGCGCTGCGCCGCCTGCACCGGCGAGATGCCGGCGGTGCAGGCTGGGGAATGGCGGAAGATGGTTGATATTTTCCTAACCGGCGGCCTTCCGCCTTTTGCTTTGCAGGCGGGCCGGGGGGTGCCTAAGCGCGGCTTCGCCTGTGCCACGCGAAGGAGCGGCCTTTCCCCATGCAGCAGTCGGACCGCGCGGGCCTCGCCTACGTGCTCGCGGGCTTTTCCACGCTGTCGATCGGCGATGCGGTGGTGAAGGGGATGGCCGGGCTGTGGCCTGCGACCGCCATCGCCGCGACGCGCTTCACCCTGGCGGCGCTGGCCCTGGCGACGATGATCGGCGCGCGGCACGGATGGGGTGCGGTGTGGCGAATGCCCTCGCCCGGGCTGCAATGGCTGCGCGGCCTCGCCCTCAGCATCGCGTCCGTTTCGATGTTCACCGCGCTCGGCCTGATGCCGCTGGCGGAGGCGACGACGATCACCTTCACCCAGCCCCTGATCACCGCGCTGCTCGCCGCCCTGCTGCTGGGCGAAAGGCTGCGGCCGGCGGCGATCGTGGCGACTCTGGTGGGCTTTGCCGGAGTGATGCTGGTGCTGCGGCCGAACCTCGCCGAGATCGGGCTCCCTGCGCTGCTGCCGCTGCTCGCGGCGGGCATGACGGCGCTGCTCATGATCGCCAACCGCGCATCGGTGGGCATCGCCAGCGCCTGGGCGATGCAGGCCTATATCGCGATGACCGCAGCCGTGCTGCTGATCGCGGCGACGTTGATCGGGCATCTGAGCGGGGCGGCCGGGTTCCGGGTGGAGTGGCCGGCCTGGCACGTTCTCGCCCGCTGCGCCCTGGTAGCGGTGAGCGCCACGATCGGGCACTGGCTGGTCTATATGGGCACCGCCCGCGCCGGGGCGGCGACGGTGGCGCCGATGACCTATGGCCAGCTGATCGCCGCGGTGCTGCTCGGCTGGGTGTTCTTCGGCGAGATGCCCGATGCGGTCGCGCTGCTGGGGGCGGCGATCATCGTCGGCTCCGGGCTCTACCTGTGGTCGATCAACCGCATGCGCGAGCCCGCCGAACGCACGCCGTGAGCGAAGGGGAAGCCCGCCCCTGCTGGCTGTGCGACCGCCCGCTCGGCACGCGCGTGCAATGGCACCATGTCGTGCCGAAGGCGAAGGGCGGGCGGGAGACGGTGCCGCTGCACCCGATCTGCCACCGTACGATCCACGCCCACTTCACCAACGCTGAGTTGGCGCGGGCGGCGGGCTCTCGCGAGGTGCTGCTGCGCAACGAGGCGGTGGGTCGGTTCCTGCGCTGGATCGCAGGCAAACCGCCCGACTTCCATGCGCCGACCCGCTCGCAGCGCTGAGGATCAGCCGCCCAGCGTGCGGTCCTGCTGGGCGAACCAGGCGAGCGCGGCTTTGAAATGGGCGGGCCGGCAATCGGGCCACAGCGCCTCCTCGACGAAGATGTCGGCATAGACGGACTGGACCGGCAGGAAGCCGCTCAGCCGTCGCCCGCCGCCCCAGCGGATCACCAGATCCATGCGCGAGACGTTCTGCGAGCGGATCGCGCCATCGCGCAGGCCCGCCAGATCCCAGTCCCAGCCGTAATTGACCAGCAGGTTGACCCGCTGCCCGCTGCCGCGCGGCGCATCGAAGGGCGCGAGTTCGGCGGGGAAGCTGGCGCTGTCGCGGTCGCCCACGGCCACCACGTCCGCGCCGCCCTCGATCAGCGCCCGGGCGAGCTGGAGCGTGGCGTCGGTGAAGGCGTGCTTCTGGGTGGCCGCGCGCTTCACATTGTCCTTGGTGAAGCAGTAGACGGAGACTTCCTCCACCCCGGTGCGGCGGCACTGTTCGAACAGCGCCAGGCCGGGCGCGACGCCATGGGCATAGCCTTCGTGCTTTTCCATCCCGTGCTGGACCGCCCAGCGGCGATTGCCGTCAGGGATGACGCCCACATGCCGCGGAATCCTGCTCAGTGCCATTCCGCGCCCCCGTCCAGCCGTTGGCGCGCACTAAAGGCTTGATGTGCCTCGGCGGTCAAGGCGTGATCGCGGGAGCAGGGAGGCTTGCGGGTGGGGAGCGTCGAGGGGCGATCAGTCTTCGACGTGCTCGGCCAGCACGGTCAGGCCGCTGGCGCCCACCTCGGCGAAGCCGCCGCGCACCCGGATCGTCTCCGGCGTCGCGCCTGCACTGCGATAGACCTGCACCGCGCCGTCACGGATCGTGGACATGAACGGCGCGTGGCCCTCCAGCACACCGAACTCGCCCTCGGTGCCGGGGACGACGACCATGTGCACCTCCTCCGAACGGACGAGGCGGACGGGAGTCACGAGTTCGAAATGAAGAGGCATGTCTTGCTCCAGTCGTTCCCCCCACGACAGAGGAGGGGGCGCGACCGGGTCAGCGCAGCTGGCCCCGGCCGCAACGTTCGCCCTCCCGCAAGCGGGAGGGAGCAGCTCCATCAGACCTCGTCGGCCATCCGCTTGGCCTTCTCGACCGCCTCGTCGATGCCGCCGACCATGTAGAAGGCGGATTCCGGCAGGTGGTCGTACTCGCCGTCGACCACCGCCTTGAACGAGCGGACGGTGTCCTCGACCTGCACGAACTTGCCGGGGATGTTGGTGAACACCTCGGCCACGTGGAACGGCTGGCTGAGGAAGCGCTGGATCTTGCGGGCGCGCTGGACGGTGAGCTTATCCTCTTCGGACAGCTCGTCCATGCCCAGGATGGCGATGATGTCCTGCAGGCTCTTGTACTTCTGCAGCGTTTCCTGGACGCGGCGGGCGACCTCGTAGTGCTCCTGCCCGACGACGGCCGGGCTCAGCACGCGGCTGGTCGAATCGAGCGGGTCCACCGCCGGGTAGATGCCGAGTTCGGAGATCGCGCGGTTGAGCGTGGTGGTCGCATCGAGGTGGGCGAACGAGGTGGCGGGCGCCGGGTCGGTGAGGTCGTCGGCGGGCACGTAGATCGCCTGCACCGAGGTGATCGAGCCCTTGTTGGTCGAGGTGATCCGCTCCTGGAGATTGCCCATGTCGGTGGCGAGCGTCGGCTGGTAGCCCACCGCCGAGGGGATGCGGCCGAGCAGCGCCGACACTTCCGAGCCGGCTTGCGTGAAGCGGAAGATGTTGTCGACGAAGAACAGCACGTCCTGCCCTTCCTGGTCGCGGAAATACTCGGCCATGGTCAGGCCCGAGAGCGCGACGCGCGCGCGGGCGCCCGGCGGCTCGTTCATCTGGCCGAACACCAGCGCCACCTTGGAGCCCTCGGAGGTCGCATTGCCCTCAGCGTCCTTGGCGATGACGCCGGCGTCGAGGAATTCGTGATAGAGGTCGTTGCCCTCCCGGGTGCGCTCGCCGACGCCGGCGAAGACGGACACGCCGCCATGACCCTTGGCGATGTTGTTGATCAGCTCCTGGATCAGCACGGTCTTGCCCACGCCGGCACCGCCGAACAGGCCGATCTTGCCGCCCTTGGCATAGGGCGCGAGGAGGTCGATGACCTTGATGCCGGTGACGAGGATCGAGGATTCGGTCGACTGGTCGACGAACAGCGGCGCTTGGGCATGGATCGGCGCGCTCATCTCGGCGCCGATGGGCCCGCGCTCGTCGATCGGCTGGCCGACCACGTTCATGATCCGCCCCAGCGTCTTCGGGCCGACCGGCACCGAGATCTGCGCGCCGGTATTGAACACCTGCTGCCCGCGGGTGAGGCCATCGGTGCCGTCCATCGCGATGCAGCGCACGGTGCTCTCGCCGAGGTGCTGGGCGACCTCAAGCACCAGCCGGTTGCCGTTGTTATCGGTTTCCAGCGCGGTGAGGATCGGCGGCAGCTCGCCCTGGAAGGCCACGTCGACGACCGCGCCGATGACCTGGGCGATGGTGCCCTGCTGCGTGATGTTGGGGGTGTAGGCGGGGGCGGTGGCCATTTGATCTATCCTGACAGGTTAATCGGCGCCCTGGGCGCAGGTTTCGGCGGGGTCGGCAACGGCCCATTCGCCTTCGCCGGGAACAAGGGTCGCCTGGTGGCGCAGGTATTCGTCCTCTCCGAGCCCGTATTTGCACAGGAAGTCGGACGAGCCCAAGCCCTTGGACTGGCAGCTGGAGGTGGAGACCGTCTCGGCATCCGGACAGGCATCGGCGAAGGCTTCAGCGAAGATCGCCTCGTCCGGCGCCGGAAGGGCGGGCTCGGCCGGCTCGACCGCCGACTGCGTGGCGACCGGGCCGGGTTCGGCGGCCGGCTCGCCGCAGCCCGCGAGGGTGGCCAGGCCGGCGATGACAACAAGGTATTTCATAGAGCCTCGGCCCCCGCGATGATCTCGATCAGCTCGGTGGTGATCGCGGCCTGGCGGCTGCGGTTGTACTGGATGGTCAGCTTCTGAATCAGGTCGCCGGCGTTGCGGGTGGCGTTGTCCATCGCGGTCATCGACGCGCCCTGCTCGCTCGCCATGTTCTCCAGCAGCGCGCCGAACAGCTGGGTCCGGAGATAGCGCGGCAGCAGATCCTCGAGGATCGCCTCCTCGCTCGGCTCGTACTCGACCACTGCACCGGTGTTGCCCGGCGCCTGCTCCGGGGCCGGAACGGGGATGATCTGCTGGCGGGTCGGCTCCTGAACGAGCGCCGACTTGAAGCGCGAGTAGAACAGGTGGGCGATGTCGAACCGGCCCGCCTCGTACATCGCGACGAGCTCATCGGCGATGCGCTCGGCCTCGGCGAAGCCCGGCTCGCGCACGTCGGTGGTGTCGAACTGGGCGCCGATCCGGTCGGGATAGGCGCGGCGGATCACCGGGCGACCCTTGCGGCCGATCAGGTAGAACTCGACCGCCTTGCCCTCTGCCTCCAGCTGGCGCGCCTTCGCGAGCGCGGCGCGCACGATGTTGGAGTTGAACGCGCCGGCGAGCCCCTTGTCGCTATTGGCGACCACCAGCAGGTGGCGCTGGTCGGCGCCCGTGCCGGCGAGCAGGCGCGGGGCGTTGTCCTGCCCCGCCACCCGCGAGGCGAGGCTCGCCATCACGCCCGCCAGCCGCTCGGCATAGGGGCGCGCGGCCTCGGCGGAGGCCTGCGCCTTCCGCAGCTTGGCCGCGGCGACCATCTGCTTGGCCTTGGTGATCTTCTGGGTCGACTTGACCGAGTTGATCCGGCCCTTGAGTTCTTTGAGGCTGGCCACGTCAGATTACCCCCATCGAGCCATGGCAATCGCGAACAGTGCCAGAAGCGTAAATGCCGCTACCGCGTACAATGTGCTGCGATACCAAAGTCGTGCTTTCCTAACCAATTCGGGCCGAACGTCGGCAGGAGCGGCCTCTGCAACGAACAGCATCAGCCGCGCAACAAACACGACGAGCAGTACCGTCCAGAAGCCGTCACCCACTAGGCGAACTGGCGGCCGAACGCGTCCAGCGCCGCCTTCGTGCGATCCGCCACGTCGCCCTCGAACTTCTGCGACGAGCGGATTTCGCCGAGCACGCCCGCATGCTCGCCGCGCATGAAGCTGAGCATCGCGCTCTCATATTCGGTCACGCGCTCGACCGGCACCTTGTCGAGATAGCCGTTGGTGCCGGCATAGATCGACACGACCTGCTCCTCGAACGGCATGGGGCTGAACTGCGCCTGCTTGAGCAGCTCGGTCAGGCGCGCGCCGCGGTTGAGCAGGCGCTGCGTCGCCGCGTCGAGGTCCGATCCGAACTGCGCGAAGGCCGCCATCTCGCGGTACTGCGCGAGCTCCAGCTTGATCGAGCCCGCGACCTTCTTCATCGCCTTGGTCTGCGCGGCGCCGCCCACGCGGCTGACCGACAGGCCCACGTTGATGGCCGGGCGGATACCCTGGTAGAACAGGCCGGTCTCGAGGAAGATCTGCCCGTCCGTGATCGAGATCACGTTGGTCGGGATGTAGGCCGACACGTCGCCCGCCTGCGTCTCGATGATCGGCAGCGCGGTCAGCGAGCCGCCGCCGTTCACGTCGCTCATCTTGGCCGCGCGCTCCAGCAGGCGCGAGTGGAGGTAGAACACGTCGCCCGGATAGGCCTCGCGGCCCGGCGGGCGGCGCAGCAGCAGCGACATCTGGCGATAGGCGACCGCCTGCTTGGAGAGGTCGTCGTACACGATCACGGCGTGCATGCCGTTGTCGCGGAAGAACTCGCCCATGGCGCAGCCGGTATAGGGCGCGAGGTATTGCAGCGGAGCGGGCTCCGACGCGGTCGCGGCGACGACGATGGAATATTCCATCGCGCCGTTCTCTTCCAGCTGGCGCACGATCTGCGCCACGGTGGAGCGCTTCTGCCCGACCGCGACATAGATGCAGAACAGCTTGCGCTTCTCGTCGTTCTCGGCGTGCGCGGTCTTCTGGTTGATGAAGGCGTCGAGCGCGACGGCGCTCTTGCCGGTCTGGCGGTCGCCGATGATCAGCTCGCGCTGGCCGCGGCCGATCGGCACCAGCGCGTCGATCGCCTTCAGGCCGGTCTGCACGGGCTCGTGCACCGACTGGCGCGGGATGATGCCGGGGGCCTTCACCTCCACGCGCTTGCGCTCCGTGGCCATGATCGGGCCCTTGCCGTCGATCGGGTTGCCGAGCGCATCGACCACGCGGCCGAGCAGGCCCTTGCCCACCGGCACGTCGACGATGGTGCCGGTGCGCTTGACCGTGTCGCCTTCGCGGATGTTGGAGTCGGAGCCGAAGATCACGACGCCGACATTGTCGGCCTCGAGGTTGAGCGCCATGCCCTGGATGCCGTCGGCGAATTCCACCATCTCGCCGGCCTGCACCTTGTCGAGCCCGTGGATGCGCGCAATGCCGTCACCCACCGACAGCACGGTGCCCACTTCGCTGATCTCGGCCTCTGTGCCGAAATGGGCGATCTGGTCCTTGATGACCCGGGAGATTTCTGCGGCGCGGATGTCCATCGTTGAGCCTTTCGGTCCTCAGGCCTTCATGGCCTGGGCAAGGGAGTTGAGGCGGGTGCGGATCGAGCTGTCGATCCGGCGCGAGCCGATCGTGACGACGAGCCCGCCGAGCAGCTCAGGCTCGACGCGGGGGCGCAGGCGCACGGTGCGCCCCTCGCGGGCACGCAGGCGCTGCTCCAGCTCGTACAGCTGGTCGTCGCCCAGCGGATGGGCGCTGACCACTTCGGCGGTGACTTCGCCGCGCTGGGCGGCGGCGATGGCGGAGAAGGCGCGGATCATCGCCGGCAGCTCGCCCAGCCGGCGGTTCTGCGCCAGCACGCCGAGGAAGTTGCGCGTGAGGGGCGACAGGCCGAGATAATCGCCCATCCCGCCCATCACCCGGCCGGTGGCGGCGCGGCTGATCTCGGGATTGCGGATCATCGCCCGCAGTTCGGCCGATTCGCGCAAGGCCCCGTCGAGCCGTTCGAGGTCCGCCTCCACCGCGCTGACGGTGCCGGCCTCGCTGGCGAGATCGAACAGGGCGGCAGCATAGCGCCCAGCCAGGCTGGCCTGAATACCGGCGGAAAGCTCCACTTGGCGATGGTCCTCTTTGGGCAAGAGCGGATGACAGCTACCCGCCGAAAGGCGCCGCGAGGCACCCCGGCAGGGCTGCGCGCGCCTAGCAAAGGGGGGCCGGCCATGCAACCCGCGCGGGGCGCGCCTTCACGCGCCGGCTCGGCCGCGTTCTATCCCGCAGGGCTGCAGCGATAGACGAGCCGTTCGTTGGGGCTGGCCGGCAGCGCGGCGAGGACCGCCTGCTGCTGCGCCTCGAAGGCGCGCAACGCCTCGGGGTCGGCGCCGCATTGCGGGGCCTCGAAGGCGGTGCGGGCGGCGCGGGCGCGCTCGATCGCCTCGCGGCCGAGCAGGTAGCGTTCCACCCGGTACTCGCGCGCTTCGGGATTGAAGCGGTTGACCGAGACCACCGCCTCGTCGGCCGGCACGAAGACGCGCGTCCACTCGCCGCCGGCGGGCGCATATTGGGTGCGGCCGTTGACGCAGCCGGTGGCGCCCCAGTCGAGCGGCAGGTCCTGCGCCGGGGCGCCGGTCACCCGGCTGCGCTGCGGGTCCAGCGTGCAGGCGAGCGTGCCGGCGGTGGCGCCCCCGGCTCCGGCCCCTGCTTCGCCCTCGGCCCGGTCGGCGGCGATGGCGCGGTCCAGGCGCTCGTCGAGGCGGTTCTCGACCTCGTCGAAGCCGGGGCGCAACAGCCAGGCGGCCACCGCGCCCACGATGGCGAGCACGGCCACCCAGGTGGCGATCACGACCGCGCGCTTCGGCTCGTCATCGTCGTCCACATTCTCCTCCCCGGGCAGCTCGTCCTTGCGGGCGAGGAGTGCATATCCCCCCGCCCCAAGCGCCAGGAGAGCGAGCAGGAAGGCCAGCGCCATGCCATTCTCGCGCTCCGCGATGATGGCGAACTCGGCGCCGCGGCGGGCATCCTCGCGCCGGCGGGCGAGCGTTTCGGCATCCTCCTCGGCGCGGGCCCGGGCTTCGATCTGCCGGCGCTCGGCCCGGGCGCGCTCCTCCGCGTCGAGCTCGGCCAGGCTGCGGCAGGGCAGGCTGTTGATCGCCGGCGCGATGTCGTTGGCGCGCAGGAAGGGCAGCAATTCGCGGGTCGAGACGGCGAAGAAGAACTCCGCATCGGCGCTGCCGCTTTCCGCGCCGAAGCTGTTGACGCCGATCACCCGCCCGCATTCGTCGAGCAAGGGACCGCCGCTATTGCCGCGCGCGATGGGCGCGGTGTGGAGCAGCGAATCGAAGTCGCGCGTCGGCCGGCTGCCGGACAGGAAGCCGGTGCTCTTCACCGGCGGCTGGGCGCGAAAGACATCGTTGATGGCGAGGCCCTGCGCCCGGTCGACATTCATCGGATAGCCGACCGCCGTCACCGCGCCCGCGTCCGTGGCCGGGTTGCCGGCAATGGTCAGCGGCGGCAGGTTCATCGGCGCGGTGGTCGCCAGCAGCGCGAGGTCGTTGCGCTCCGACACGGAGAGCACGCGGGCATAGACCGCATCCTCCCCGTCCGACGGCACGATGCCGAGCACGAGGTTCGGGTCCTGCTGGGCCTCGCGGATGACGTGGGCGTTGGTGACCACCCGTTCCGGCGCCACCGCAAAGCCGGTGCCGTGGGAGATCGGCGTAACCCTGCCGCTGTCGCGCTCGATCACCACCACGCGCACCACGCCGCGCGCGGCGGCGTTGATGTCGGCCGGGTCGGCCAGGGCCGGCGCGGGCACAGCCAGCGGCGCGAGCAGCATCAGCGCGGCGAGCAGCCGCGCGGCGAGGATGAGAATCCCTCTGGGCATCATGATCGCGCGCCTTCTTGCCTCCTTGCGCTTTGAGCGCAAGCAGCGGGAGGCGGATCCACGGACGCGGCGCTACGACGCGGTGGAAAGGAGCTCGCGATGACCTGTCCTGTTGCGGATCGTAGGGGAGCGCTCGCGGCCGGCCGCCTTGGCACCGGTTGTGCCTCGCAGGTGGCCTCGCCGGGCGCTCACGCTTTCGAGCGGGTGGCGAGCGGCCCGGCTCGGCGGGAGGGCGGCGGCGGGACGCCGGAGCGGGGCGCCCCGAGCGGAGCCCTGTTGCCCGGCCTTCCGCGCCGCCGTGCGGGCGACAGCGCCCGCCGCGCGGCCTTCGCGCAGGGGCGAGGAGCTGCGCCGGGGCGCGGCCGCGACCGCGCCGCCGTTCAGCGCGGGGGTGTCGGCGTGGCGCGGGGCCGCCGGCGTGCAGGTGCACGGCGACCCGGCCCTCGCCGCACTCCGAGGCAGGCGAGGAACTGCGCCGCGGGGCGAGCGCGGCCGCTTCGCCGTTCGGCGCCCGGCGTCGGCGCGGTGCGGGGCCGCCAGCCAGCAGGCGCAGGGCGGCGCCGCGTTCGCCCCATCACGGCGGCCGGACAAGCCGATGCGCGATCTTCTGCCGCAGGGCCGGTTTCTCTATACTGCAGGCGATTTCGCGGCGGCGGAGATCGTTCTGCGTGCCGGTGGGGAGGACGTGGCGTGATGCTGGCGGGGAGTCCTGATGCCGACGAGGCCTGGGCGGCGGTGCGGCGGCGCGACCGGGCGTTCGACGGGCGCTTCGTCACCGGCGTGCTGTCGACCGGGATCTATTGCCGCCCGTCCTGCGCCGCGCGGCATCCGAGGCGGGAGAACGTGCGCTTCTTCGCCGATGGAGCGGCGGCGCGCGCATCGGGGCTGAGGCCATGCCTGCGCTGCCGACCCGACGAGGTGGCGCGCGACGTCGCGGCGGTGGCCGGGGCGATCGCGGCGATCAAGGCGGCGCCGGGCCCGCTGGCGCTTCAGGCGCTGGCGGCCGAGGCCGGCTACTCGCCCGCGCATTTCCAGCGCCTGTTCACGCGCGCCACCGGCCTTTCGCCGGCGGCCTATGCCCGTGCCTTGCGCGCGGAACGGGCGCGAGAGGCGCTGAGCGAGGCGGGCGAAGTCACCGGCGCGCTTTACGAAGCGGGCTTTGAAAGCCCCAGCCGCTTCTACGAGGCTCTCGGCGGGCGGCTCGGCATGGCGCCCAGCGTCTGGGCCCGCGGGGGCGCCGCCAAGGGCCAGCAGGTGCGGATCGAATGGGCGGTGGTGGAGACCAGCCTCGGCCCGATGCTGGTCGCGGCCACCGACAAGGGCGTGTGCCGCCTGTCCTTTGCGGAAGGGCCTCAGGATCTCGCCCGCCGCTTTCCCCACGCCGAACTGGCGCCGGGGGGCGAGGCCTTCGCGGCCTTGCTGGGGCGGGTGGTCGCGGCGGTGGAACGGCCGCACGCCCCGCACGACATCCCGCTCGACGTGCGCGGCACCGCCTTCCAGGAGCGCGTCTGGGCCGAACTGCGCAAGATTCCGCCGGGCGAGACCCGCTCCTACGCCCAGATCGCCGCCGCCGCCGGGGCACCGAAGGCCGTGCGCGCGGCCGGCAGCGCCAACGGGGCGAACCACGTCGCCGTGCTGATCCCCTGCCACCGGGTCGTCCGGTCGGACGGAACGCCGGGCGGCTATGCCCATGGCACAGCGATCAAGCAGGAATTGCTGCGGAGGGAGCGATCGTGAGCACGGCGGTCGAACAGTTCCGCACGCTGCACCGGCCGGGAGAGCCGCTGGTGCTGTACAACATCTGGGATGCGGGCAGCGCGAAGGCGGTGGTGGAGGCCGGCGCGCCGGCACAGGCGAGCGGCAGCTACGGCGTCGCCGAAGCCCATGGCGCGCGCGATGGCGAGGCGGTGGCGCCCGACCTCGTGCTCGCCAACCTGCGGCGCATCGTCGCCACCGCCTGTGTGCCGGCCAGCCTTGATCCGGAGGCGGGCTACGGCGCCGATCCGGTCGCGGTGGGCGAGAAGTGCAGGCCGTGCGCGCTGCGGACGTCGCGGGCATCAACATGGAGGACCGCCTGCCGGGCACCAGCCGCCCGCTTCCGGCGCTGTACGGGGCGGGCGGCGCCTGGGCCAGCGAGCGCGCCGTCGGGGAAGGATCGCCGGTCGGAGCAACGGACGGGGGAACAGCGGCCGACGCCCCCTGTTGTTGGAGTCCGTACACCATCCAATCGGAGAATTTCACCATGAGAACGGTTTCAGCGGTTTTCGACAGTCAGGACGAGGCACAGCGCGCGATTTCGGCCCTGCGCGATGCGGGCGTTCCGGACAACTCGCTGTCGGTCGTGGCGCGGCATGCCGATCGCGGCGAAGGCGACGAGGTCACTGACGACGACCATACCAGCTTGCTGCGCGGCATTCTGGGCGGCGGCGCGCTCGGCGCAGGGCTCGGCATCGCCGCGCTCGCCATTCCCGGCGTCGGGCCGCTCGCCGCGGTCGGAGCCATCGCCGCCTCTGCCGCCCCGGCCGCGCTGGGCATTGGCGCAGCAGCGGGCGCCGCTGCCGGCACTCTGAACGAGTCGCTGAAGGGCCACGGTGTGAGCGACGAGGACGCCGATTATTATAGCGACCATATCGGGCGCGGCGGCGTGTTCGTCTCGGTCGACGGCAATAGCGGGATCGATGCCGACATGGCGCAGGAGGTCCTCTACCGCCATGGCGGGCACAGCTCCACCCGCAGCCGCGCGACGAACAGCTCGCTCACCTGATCGCGCCTTGGCTCAAGGAAAGGCCCTTCCGCTTGGCGGGAGGGCCTTTTTCTTGTGGGCCCGCGAAACCTTCGCCGCCGCCCGCGCGTCCTGCGCCGCATGAGCACGGCTGCGCTTTTCGCCGAGGCCGGCGCGAATGAGTCGAGGGCGCCGCCGCGCTGAACTTCGGTTGCCACGGCACGCCGGCGCAGAGCGGGCCCGTCCATGGCCGCGCATGGCAGCAGGGCTTTGCGCCCACCGGGCACAGGGTGGCCCTTGCCTTCTATCGCGAGCGGGCCGGCCTGTCCGAAGACCGCTGTTCGACGCCTTTGCCCGGAGTGCAGGACATAGGCCGCTACCGGCGAGGCAACGCCCGGGCCGGCGCGGCCAGCCCCGCCTCAGCGTGGCGAGGCGCCGGTCCAGCCGACCAGCGCCACCATGAACAGCGCCACCGCGCCGAACGATGCGGTGACGAAAATCGCCGTCCACGGCACCCAGCCCACCGCCTCGATCCGCCGCCGCCGGCCGCGCCTGCGCTCCGCCAAGGCAGCGATCAGGGCCACCGCCATCAGCAGCGCCCCGCCTGTGGCGGCGAGGGTCGCATCGCTGGCGAAGAGCAGGAAACGGGCGGCCGGCATCGTCTCGCCCTATGCCGGCGCGCGATCCGGCGGCAATGCTTGATCGCGCGGCGCGCATCCCTATGGCGGCGCGATGGAAGCCGGCCCCAGCCATCGCCCGATGCTCGCGCTGGGTATCCGGCTCGGCGCCATCGCCGCGCTCGCCACCATGTCGGCGCTGGTCAAGCTTGCCGGCAATCGCGGCATCCACGTGTTCGAGATCATGTTCTGGCGCCAGTTCGCCTCGATCCCGATCCTGCTCGGCTGGATGGCGGTGACCTCCAATTTCGCGCTGCTCAAGACCGCACGGCCCGGGCGCCATTTCGCGCGCGGGCTCTATGGCACGCTCGGCATGGTGCTCAATTTTGGCGGCGTGCTGCTGCTGCCGCTGGCCGAGGCGACGGTGATGAACTTCACCGCGCCGATCTGGGCGGTGATCCTCGCCATGGTGCTGCTCAAGGAGACGATCGGCGTGTGGCGCTGGTCGGCATTGGCGCTGGGCTTTGCCGGCATTCTGGTGATCGCCCAGCCCGGCGGCGGCCACATCCCGCCGGTGGGCGCGGCGGTGGCGCTGGGCGGCGCGTTCATGGTCGCGCTGATCTCGATCCAGATCGCCGATCTCAACCGCACGGACAAGCCGGTGACCATCGTGTTCTGGTTCGCCAGCTTCACCACGCCGCTGATGGCGCTGACCCTGCCCTTCACCTACACTGCGCACGATCCGGGCGAGTGGCTGCTGCTGCTCGGCATCGGCCTGTTCGGCGCGGCGGGCCAGTTGCTGCTGACGGCCGCGCTGCGCTTCGGCGCGGTCGCGAGCGTGATCGTGATGGATTATTCGTCGCTGTTCTGGGCCACGCTCTATGGCTGGCTGCTGTTCGAGACCCTGCCCCCGGCCAGCACCTGGGCCGGCGCGCCGCTGATCGTGGCCGCGGGCATCATCATCGCCTGGCGCGAACATCGCCTGGCAAGGCCGACCAATCGCGATGTGGCGCGGGTGGAGGGAACCTGAAGGCGGTGTCGGCACTTTCTCCAACAGGCCACTCGCCCTGATGGAGGTGACATATTTATGGTTCGTAAGATTGTACTCGCGCTGGGAATCACCACGCTTTCGCTGACCGCCGCTGCCTGCAACACCGTCGAGGGCGCGGCCCAGGACGTGGAGTCGGTCGCCAACGAGGTCGAAGAGGAAATCTGAAGCCTCAACAGCTTCGAAGATCAAGGACGCGCCCGCCGGACCTGCTCCGGCGGGCGCTGTCGTTCAGGCGCCGGCTCCCAGGCGGCGGTATACGAGAGTGAGATTGTTCGCCGGCATCGCCACCCGCCGCGTGCGAAGGAGGCCGTTCCGGGCGGCAAGTTCGTCGATCCACGCAATCGGCCGCAATCCCCATGACGGATCGCGCGCCTTGAGGCTCGCATCGAAGGCGAGGTTGGACGGCGCGGTGGGGACCTGCGCTTCCGCATAGGGTCCGTAAAGCACCAGCGGCGCGCCCGCCGGCAGCAAGCGCCCTGCGCCCGCCAGCAGCCCCTCGGCGGCAGCGGGCGGAGCGATATGAACCATGTTGATGATGTGAAGTCCGCTCTGCGCGGTGATGATCGCGCCGTGTGTCCCGATCAGCTGCGACCTCAACAGCGTCACAAGCTCAAAAGGGCGGGCAGGCAGATGCGGCCCTATAGGGTCGCCTATGCAGACTTGCCTTACAGTTTTCCGTGCCCTAGGTGTTTTTGGGCGGGGGCGACCCCCTGGAGACAGACGAACAATACGGTGAAATCCGTGCTGTTATTCGTTTCGTTCTTCAGGGAACCAAGTCGATGCCCAGGCCCATCCAGCAATCAAAGCGCCAGCGTCCGCGTAAAAGCATGGGGCCTGCGCGACCAGTGCGGCGCGAGAAGCAAACGGTCGTCATTCACAACGTGCAATGGCACCTGATAGTCTATGCTCTTGCGGCATTGATCCTTGCAGTGGGTGCGGTGGTCTAATTATCCACCTAATCTGCCACTTGTCATTGGACAAAAACCTGTAAAAACAGTAATATGACCTCAGCTCGGAAGTAAGCTAGGAGGTCTTTCAAAATGAGCAGGGCTAGGCTGAAAAAGAGTACCCGCAGACGCCACAAGAGCGTCAAGGCTGCGGCGAACTCGTCCAGCGATGTTCTGCCGAAGGGACGGAGTACCTCCGATTCTATCAGCGGCCTAAACCCCGTCAATGGGTGCGGTGGAGCTTCTCCCCGCTTTTCGCGCGCTACCGTGTTCTACGATAAACGAGGACGAGGTTGTTGGCAGGCAACTTGACCCGCCGAGTGCGGTGAAAGCCCCACTCGCGGGCCAGCTCGTCGACATCGGTGACGTTGCGCAAGCCCCATTCGGGATTGCGCTCTTTCAGTGAGCGATCAAAAGCCAAGTTAGAAGGAGCTGTTTCAACCGCATCCTCGAAGTAGGGGCCGTAGAGGATCAGCGGCGCGTCAGCGGTCAGCAGCTTCGCGCAGCCCCTGAACAGCCCCACGGTCGCAGCCCACGCGCTGATGTGAACCATGTTGATGCAGAGGCAGGCGACGTAAGTGTTCGAAGTGACAGGATCACAACTGTTCGAGTCCATGTTGATGCACAGGATCGCATCGGCCCGCGCCACCAGCCAGTCAGGGGCCGCCGCGTCGAGCGCGATCGGCGGCAGCAGGTTCGGCAGCCCGGCCTCCTCTCGCCAGGCAGCGATGGAGTGGCGCGCCTGCGCATCGGCGTCGCTCGGTTGCCATTGCAGGCCGGGATAGGTGCGCGCGAAGTGCACGATGTGCTCGCCCGTGCCGCTGGCGACTTCCAGCACCAGCCCACCGGTGGGGAGCTCCTCGGTGAGCACTGCGGCGATCGGCTCGCGGTTGCGCTCCGCGGCGGGCGCGTGGCGCTTCATCGCCGCCCTCCGCGCCGGGCGGTCGGCGTGGCGGCAAGCCTCATCGGGCGCCACAGGAGAGCCGCTGGCGATGGGTCTGCGCCTCGCTCCGGCGCGGACCCATGCGCTCGATCTGACCGGCACGGATGATGATCCGGGCGGCCACCGCAAGACCGCCCCTCGCCGCGTCGGCCCGCGCTGCGCCCGGGGGCCCGGCTGGCCGGCGCGCTGCAGCCGTGCCGGCGCGGGCAAATTGATCGGCCGGGCCGAACAGCGCTCCCCCCGGCAATGGGGAGAGGGAGCCATCATTGGAGTGCAACAAGCCGGCCTCCTCCCTCACCAACCACCAGCGCAAACCGCCTGCGCCGTAGCGGCATCCCGGTTCCAGGCGCCTGTTCCACAACGGACCACCCTGCGGTCGCCGCAGAGGCGCGCATAAAGCACGTCAGCCGAACCACTGCACGGGATGGTCGGACACCAGCCTCCCCCCTTACACGTTCGACAAGCCGTCGGGCACCTCGCCGAACGCCGTGCGATAGCGCTCCATTGCAAAGCGATCGGTCATTCCCGCGATGAAGTCGGCCAGATGGCGGCTCCTCGCAGGCTCGGCCTCCGGCAAGCGCCCGTGCCATGTTCCGGACAGGAGCCCCGGCTGCGCGCGGTAGGCCTCGAACAAGCGTGCGATCACGTGATGCGCGCGCGCCGCCGTCGCCTTCTGGTCGGCGTGATGGTACAGCCGTTCGTAGAGAAAGGCCTTCAGCCGCCGCTCGAACGCCGCCATTGCGGGGGAGAATCCCGCCAGCGGCCGCCCTGCCGCGCGCACCTCGGCCACCGAACCGACGGCCGCGATCTGCGCGCGCGTCGTGGCGATCAGGTCGTTGACCATCAGCCCGATCTGGGTGCGCACCAGTTCGCGCAGCCGTGCCTCGGGCGGCGCGGCGGGGTAGCGGCGCTCCACCTCGCGCCACAGATCCGCCACCGGCTCGAGAGTCAGCAGATCGTCGATGTGGAGGAAACCCGCCCGCACCCCGTCGTCGATATCGTGATTGTCATAGGCGATGTCGTCCGCCAGCGCGGCGACCTGCGCCTCCAGCGAGGGCCATGCGCGCAGCTCCATGGGGAAGGCCGCGTCGAGCTCGGCCAGCGCCCAGCCGGGTGCCGCCACCGGCCCGTTGTGCTTGGCGAGCCCCTCCAGCACCTCCCAGCTGAGATTGAGCCCGGGCATGGTGCAATAGGGGCTGTCGAGCCGCATCAGCACGCGCAATGTGTGCTCGTTATGGTCGAAGCCGCCTTGGGCCCGCACTGCCTCATCCAGCGCCTCCTCGCCCGAATGGCCGAAGGGCGGGTGGCCGATATCGTGCGCCAGGCACAGGGCCTCGGTCAGGTCCTCGTCCAGCCCGAGCGCGCGGGCGATCACCCGGCCGATCTGCGCCACTTCCAGGCTGTGCGTCAGCCGCACGCGAAAATGATCGCCGTCCGGAGCGATGAACACCTGCGTCTTGCCGGCGAGGCGCCGGAACGCGATCGAATGGATGATCCGGTCGCGGTCGCGCTGGAAGGCGCTGCGCGGCCCCCGCTCCGTGCCGCTCTCGGTTGCGAATTCGCGCCCGCGCGTCTCGGTCGGGTCGCAGGCATAGGGGGCGCGGCTTGCGGCGTTCATCGCAGGCTGGCTAGGCGCAGGACCGCCGCTTGCCAACGTGAACACTTGTCGAACCCCCGGCGCGATTTGCCGGCCGGGCTCAGTCGCTCCCCAGGATCCACTCGGCGGCGACGCGAGCATGGATCTGCGTGCTGTCGTAGATCGGCAGCACGTTGGCATCCACCGCCACCACCTGTTCCAGCTCCGTGCAGGCGAGCACCACCGCATCGGCGCCGATCTGCTCCAGCTGGGTGATCACGGTCTTGAGCGTGCGCTCCGCCTCGCGGGTGGCGCGGCCGACCATCAGCTCTTCATAGATGATCCGGTCCAGCGCCTCGATCAGTTCCATGTCGGGCGGCAGCAGGTCGACCCCGTGCGCCACCAGCCGCCGGCGATAGAAGCTTTCGGTCATCACGTTGCGCGTGCCCAGCAGCGCCGCGGTGCCGACCTCGTCCGCACCCATCTGCGCGCCCACGCTCTCGGCGATGTGCAGGATCGGGATTTGCACCGCCTTCGCAACCTCGTCGTACACGCGGTGCATGGAGTTCGCACCGATGATCAACGCGCCCGCTCCGGCGGCCTCCAGCCGCCGCGCGCTGTCGGCGAGGATGCCGGCCGCGCGCCTCCAGTCCTCATCGGAGTGGAGCGCGTAGACCTGCGCGAAATCGAGGCTCTCGATCAGCAGCGGCGCGCTGCTGCGCCGGTCGGTGCGCTGCTGGATGATGCGGTTGATATGTTCGTAATAGGTGCGGGTCGAAACCCAGCTCATCCCGCCGATCAGGCCCAGCTTGCGCAAATTCCAAGTCCCCCGCTGCGGGCGCCGACGCGGTGCGGCCCCGAAATCCGGCACCCGCCTGTCGCGCTCCGGCGCCCCGCCGATGAACGGACGCGGCGCAGCAGCGGTTCCGGCGCCTTCAGGCGGTGTGGGGAAGCGGGTGCCGACCGCCCGTTCAGCCGGCAAGCGACTGGGGCCGCCCGGTTCAGGCGGCAAGCGCCTTGTTGATTTCCTCGACCATCTTCTTGGCGTCGGCCAGCAGCATCATGGTCTGGTCCATGTAGAACACGTCGTTGTCGACGCCGGCATAGCCGACCCCGCCCATGCTGCGCTTGATGAACATCACCGTCTTGGCCTTGTCCACGTCGAACACCGGCATGCCGTAGATGGGCGAGCCCTTGTCGGTCTTGGCGGCCGGGTTGACCACGTCGTTGGCGCCGATGATGAAGGCGACGTCGGCCTGCGCGAACTCGGAGTTGATGTCCTCCAGTTCGAACACCTTGTCGTAATCGACGCTCGCCTCGGCCAGCAGCACGTTCATGTGGCCCGGCATCCGGCCCGCGACCGGGTGGATGGCGAATTTCACGTTGACGCCCTCGTCCTCCAGCAGGTCGGTCATCTCGCGCAAGGCATGCTGCGCCTGCGCCACCGCCATGCCATAACCGGGGATGATGATGACGTTCTCCGCCTGCTTGAGCATGAAGGCGGCATCGTCAGCGCTGCCCTGCTTGTAGGGGCGCTGCTCCTTGGCCCCGGAACCATTTGGGCCGCCGCCGCTCGCCGCCTCCGCTCCGAACCCGCCCGCGATCACCGAGAGGAAGGAGCGGTTCATCGCCCGGCACATGATGTAGGAGAGGATCGCGCCCGAGCTGCCGACCAGCGCGCCCGTGATGATCATCGCGCTATTGTGCAGCGTAAAGCCCATCGCCGCCGCCGCCCAGCCCGAATAGGAGTTGAGCATCGACACCACGACCGGCATGTCCGCCCCGCCGATCGGGATGATCAGCAGGAAGCCGATGGCGAAGGCCAGCGCCACCACCACCCAGAAGGCCCAGCCCTCCCCCGGCCCCGCATCGGCCGAGAGCGCGTAGAACGCCGTCAGCAGCAGGATCGCGGCCAGCGTGCCGAGGTTGATCCAGTGCCGCCCCGGCAGCAGGATCGGCGCGCCGCTCATATTGCCGTTGAGCTTGGCAAAGGCGATCACGGACCCCGAGAAGGTGATCGCGCCGATCGCCGCGCCTAGCATCATCTCCACCCGACTGACGGCGAGAATATCACCGTCCAGCCCGAGAATGCCGAAAGCGGCCGGGTTGAGGAACGCTGCCGCCGCCACCAGCACGGCGGCGAGGCCGACAAGGCTGTGGAACGCCGCCACCAGCTGCGGCATCGCCGTCATCGCGATTCGCCGCGCGGTGGTGAGGCCGATCACCGCGCCGATGGCGATGGCGGCGAGGATCAGGCCGAGATCGCCCCAGTCCACCCCGCCCTCGTCCAGGGCCGGCAGCACGCCAGCGGTCTGGCGCGGCACGTGCGTCAGCAGCGTGGTGATCACCGCCACCGCCATGCCGGCCATGCCGTAGCGATTGCCCGCGCGGCTCGTCGCCGGGCTGGAAAGGCCGCGCAGTGCGAGGATGAACAGCACGCCGGCCACCAGATAGGCCAGCGCCACCCACGGGTTCACCGCATGGGCCGCATCGGCGGCGATGCTGAGGTCGGCGGTGTTGTCGGGTGCGAGCATCACGGCCGTTCACCCTTCGCGGCGTCGGGCCGGGCCGGGCGCTCCTTCTTCTTGTACATCGCCAGCATGCGCTCGGTGACGGCGAAGCCGCCGAAGATGTTCACGCTCGCCAGCACCACGCCGAGCAGGCCCAGCCACTTGGCCGCCGCGCTCCCCGCCTCGGCCGCGGCGATCAGCGCGCCGACGATGATGACCGACGAGATCGCATTGGTCACCGCCATCAGCGGCGTGTGCAGCGCCGGCGTCACCTGCCACACGACATAATAGCCCACGAAGCACGCCAGCACGAAGACCGACAGGATGGCGATGAAGTCCATTCATTCCTCCGTGTGAGCGAGGAGCTTGTCTCGCAGTTCGACCATGCGAGCGAAGAACGCGTCAGCTTGATCGAAATAGTCCGGCAGGGCGTCCGCTGATTCACGCAAGTCCTCCTGGGCGGCGACGATCGCCGCTGTGCGAGGATCGGGAGCAGGAGCCGGAGCGGGAGCGGTTGTCCCAGGCGGCGGGGGAGGCGGGGGTGGTCCGTCGCAGTGCACGACGGTGTGGGCCTCGCGGGCTTTCTGCTCCCGCACCGCCCGCGCGTAGACGGGTTGGAGGTCGGTCCCGTTCAGCGACCGCACGAAGCCTGCATCGCGGCTCCAGACATGGGAGAGGTATGGCGCTACCATTTCAGGCGCGCACCGTGGAGTTACGAAGGTCTTGTATTCCTTGACGGCCTCCGCGAACGCTCCGTGGTCCGGGTGCGCGTCGCCTTGCGCGACCGGGCCGGTCTGGGCGACAAGTACCATCAGGGCACTGAGCAACGGCGTCGCGCTCACCCCCTCAGCCTCTCGTGCACCACCGCGCCGCCGCGAGTCAGCCGCACGGCATCGCCGATCTCCTTGTCGAGCACCGGGCCGCCCTGCTCCTTGTCCCAGAAGGCGGAGAGGAAGTTGTAGAGGTTGCGGGCGAACAGCGCGCTGGCGTCGGCTGCAAGCTGCGCGGGCGTATTGGAGTAGCCCATGATGGAAACGCCGTGCCGCTCGACGATCTGGTCCGGAATGGATCCTTCCACATTGCCGCCCTGCGCCACGGCAAGGTCGAAGATCACGCTGCCCGGCCGCATGCTGGCGACCTGCGCGTCGCTGATCAGGCGCGGCGCGGCGCGGCCGGGGATCAGCGCGGTGGTGATGACGAGGTCCTGCTTGGCGATGTGGCCCGAGACCAGTTCCGCCTGTGCGCGCTGGTACTCCTCGCTCATCTCCGTGGCATAGCCGCCCGCGCCCTCGCCCTCGATCCCGGCCACCTTCTCCACGAAGACCGGCTTGGCGCCGAGCGAGAGGATCTGCTCCTTCGTGGCGCTGCGCACGTCGGTGGCGGACACCTGCGCGCCCAGCCGCCGCGCGGTGGCGATCGCCTGCAGGCCGGCGACGCCCACGCCCATCACGAACAGTCGCGCGGCGCTGATCGTGCCGGCGGCGGTCATCATCATCGGAAAGGCGCGGCCATATTGGTTGGCCGCGGCCAGCACCGCCTTGTACCCGGCGAGGTTCGATTGGCTGGAGAGCACGTCCATGCTCTGCGCGCGGGTGATTCGCGGCATCAGCTCCATGGAGAGCGCTTCCAGCCCCGCCCCGGCATAGGCGCCGACTCGCTCGCGGCCCCGGCCCTCGCCGCTCGCGAACGGGTCGAACAGGGCCGCCACCATCGCGCCTTGCGCCGCGCCCTGGAGCAGCGCCGGCTCGGGCGCCTGGATTCCGAGCACGATTCCCGCGCCCCGCACGACATCGCCGGCAAGGCCCAGCTCGGCGCCGGCATCCTCAAAGGCGGCGTCCGAGATCGCCGCCGATTCGCCCGCGCCGCGCTCCACCGCCACGCTGGCGCCGAGCGCGATGAATTTCTTGATGGTTTCAGGTGTTACCGCAACGCGCGTTTCCCCGGCGGCCCGCTCGGTCAGAACCGCGATCCGCATCGCTGCCACCGCGGCTCAGGCGATCAGGAGAACGACGATGAATACGAGCAGCGCAATCGCCGGCGTCGCCCATTTTACCATGCCGACGAAGCGGTCGTACGTCCTGTGGGCGGCCCTGATATCGTTTGCCGGTTCCATTGCGATTCCGCCTCCCCTGTCCTGTCGATCGGTTAACGTGACCACTATCGGCACAGGCGCCTTCGCTCAACCTACTTAATGGGGTCTTTACCTCCTCTCTCTAAGCCGCAGCCATCGCAATGACGCAGGTGACGGCATGGCCGAGAATGAAACACGTGTTCTGATGCTCATCGACGACGAGCCGGCGCAGACGCGCCTGGTTACGGCGCTTGCCGCTCGCGAGGGGTGGCGCACGATCGCAGTGCCCGATGGCGAGAGCGCGCTCGCCGCGCTCGACAGCCGCCAGGGCCAGCAGCTCTGGGCGGTCATCCTCGACCAGTGGGATCCGGGCCACGAGGCCTGCGCCCTGGTGGCGGAACTGCGCCGCCGGCGCCCGGCCCTGCCGATCGTGATGCTGACCAGCAGCTGCTCGCCGCAACTGGCGGTGGAGGCGATGCGGGCCGGCGCGACCGACTACCTGGTCAAGCCCGTCGCCCCCGACCGGCTGATGCAGGCGCTGCGCAATGTCACCGGCGCCGAGGTCAAGCAGGACGAGCTGACCCCGCTCACCGAGAAGATGCCGGCGACGCTCGATTTCGAGGCGATGGTCGGCACCGCCCCGCCGTTCCGCACCGCCCTTGCCCGCGCGGCCAAGGCGGCGCGCGGCCATGGCACCGTGCTCATCGAAGGCGAAAGCGGCACGGGCAAGGAAATGCTGGCCCGCGCGATCCACGCCGCCAGCCCCCGCGCAAAGCACCCGCTGCGGCTGATCAACGTGGGCGCCATCCCCGTGAACAGCCTCGAATCGGTGCTGTTCGGCCACGAAAAGGGCGCCTTCCCCGGCGCCTTCGACCGGCAGGCCGGGGCGCTGCAACAATGCGACGGCGGCACGCTGGTGCTGGACGAGATCGATCGCCTGTCCGACGAGCTGCAGCAGCGGCTGGCAGAGGCGCTGGCCAAGAAGATGGTGCGTCCCATCGGCGCGCAGCACAGCTTCCGGGTCGATCTGCGGGTGATCGCGGCCAGCAACCTGCCGCTGGCCGACCTGGTCACGACCGGCCATTTCCGCGCCGAGCTGCTCGAGCTGCTCGCCGCCACGCGCATCCAGCTGCCGCCGCTGCGGCAACGCGCCGGCGACGTGCCCGCGCTGACCCGCCATTTCCTCGCCCGGATCGGCGAGCAGCCGGGGCTGCGCCCGCTCGGCATCACCGATGGCGCGCTGCAGCTGCTCGCCTCCTACGACTGGCCGGGCAATGTGCGCCAGCTGCAGACGGTGCTGTTTCGCGCGGCGGTGTTCTGCGACGGCCATGCTTTGACGCAAACGGATTTCCCGCAGCTGTGCGAACTGATCGGCGAATCCGGCGACTGCACCCAGAACAAGGCCGAAGGCGGCGGGGTCGCCCTCTACACCGAGGACGGCCATCTGCGACCGCTGTCGGAGATCGAGGCCGATGTCATCCGCCTCGCCATCGGCCGCTACAAGGGCCGCATGACCGAGGTGGCGCGGCGCCTGAAGATCGGCCGCTCCACGCTCTACCGCAAGCTGGCCGATCTCGGCATCGACGAGGAGGCGGCATCCCCGCGTGACTGATCGGCCACCATCTTGGCGAATCGACCAGCCGAGGCGAAGGCCCCGGAACCGTCGATCCGGCGACACGCTTGACCGTCATGGACCGTGCGATAACGCTCTTCGCCGCCTGCCTTGGCGCCGCGCTGGCGGGCTGCGGAGAGCCCGCGCCGCGCGGTGGCCCGGCTGAACGGGCCTCGCAGGCCGGACCCGAGACCAGGGCCAGCACCGATCCCGAACCGATGGCCGACTTCCACCTCGGCCCGCTGCGCATCGAATATGACAGCACCCGCCTGACGCTGGCGGAACTGGCGATCGACCTGCCGCCCGGCTATGAAGACGAAGCCGCGGTGGTCAAGCTGATCCCGGTGGAGCGGGCCAGCGTGCTGGGGCAGGAAACATGCCGTTACGGCCAGTCCGGCAACGCCCAGCCGTGCAATGCGGAGGACGAGGCCGGGCTGGTCCTCGCCTTGCTGGAACGCCCGCTGGCCGATTACCGGCAGGCCTTCGCCGCGCAGGATCTCGAGGACGCGCTCGGACCGGCGCGGATCGACGGCGCGCAAGGGTTCAGCTTCACCGCGCAGGCGGAAGGGAGCGGCATCGAATATCGCTTCGTCCCCGTGCAGGAGCGCACCCTGCTCGTCGCCCGCCAGTTTGCCGGCGAGCAGGAGGGAGGGGCCGAGGCGATGCGGCAGGTGATCGCCAGCGTCGCGCGAGCGGTGGCCGACTCGAACGGCTAGAGCCCTCGACCGGGGCCGACTCGAATCGAGCGCTCCAGGCCTTTCCTTGCGCTGCGATTTTCGAGGCAGCAGGTGATTCCCGCCTGCTTCGTGATCGCTCCGGCGGCCCTTTCGCCTATTCGTCGGCGAGCCCGGAGAAGTCCGTCAGCGCCGCGTCGCGCAGGCCTCGCCAGACATTGCGCGCCTGCACCGTTTCGAACACGTCGTGCACGCGGATCAGCTGGCACCCCGCCGCCATGCCCGCGAGCGCCAGCGCGACGCTGCCGCCCAGCCGCCGGTGGGTGGGCGCCTCCTCGCTCAGCGCGCCGATCATCCGCTTGCGGCTCGCCCCCAGCAGCAGCGGCTGCCCCAGCGCATGGAACAGCGGCAGCGCATTGAGCAGCGCGAGATTGTCCGCCACGCTCTTGCCGAAGCCAAGGCCCGGATCGAGGATGATCCGCTCGCGTGCCACGCCGCCGGCCACCGCCCGGTCGCGCATCGCGCGCAGGGCATCGAACACCTCGAACACGACATTGTCGTATCCCGCGCCCCGGTGCAGGTCCTCCCCCTCGCCCGGCGCATGCATCAGCACCACCGGCACGCCGCGCGCCGCCACCAGCTCCAGGCTGCGCGGCTCATGGCGCAGGGCGGACACATCGTTGACGAGGTGCGCCCCCGCTTCGAGCCCGGCCTCCATCACCGAAGCGCGCCGCGTGTCGAGACTGATCGCCGCGCCCATGCTCGCGCAGGCCTCCACCGCCGGCACCACCCGGGCGATCTCGTCGCCCTCCCATACGGCGGCGGCGCCCGGCCGCGTGCTTTCCCCGCCAATGTCGAGGATCGCCGCGCCCGCCTCTACCATCGACGCGGCATGCGCCCGCGCCTCTTGCGGATCGTCGAGGAACCTGCCGCCGTCGGAGAAGCTGTCGGGCGTGACGTTGAGAATGCCCATCACCTGCGGCGCGTCCAGCCGGAGGGTCCGCTCGCCCAGCTGGAGCGGCGGGTGCGCCATGCGCAGATTCGCCCATTGCTCCTCCGCTTCCGGCCCCAGCGAATCGGGCAGGCGGGCAAAGGCGGCACCGATCGTGGCAGGCGTGGCCAGGTCGCGCTGCACCACCTCGCCGTCTCGCGCGACGATCAATGCGAACTCGCGCGCCCAGACCATGCCGCCGGCCAGGCGCACCGCATCGCCGGCGACCGCCTGCGGGCTCGCCGCCAGGGTCAGCGGCTGGATGTACAGCCGGTCAGCCATCGCTCGCAGGCCCGCTCAATCCTCGACCGCCAGCAGGTGCAGCTGGCGCAGCGCATCGAGCGGCCGCACCTGCCCCTCGTGCTCCAGGTGCCAGAAGGTCCAGCCATTGCAACTCGGCGCGCCCTGCACCGCCTTGCCCACGCCGTGGATCGAACCCGTCTCCCTGCCGCTGAGGATCGAGCCGTCCGCCCGCACGGTCGCCGCCCAGCGCCGCTGCCGGTCGAACAAGGCGGTGCCCGGCGCGATCAGCCCCGCCTCCACCAGCGTGCCGAAAGCGACCCGCGGCGTATCCTTGCGGCTCTGCATCGTGGCGAGAGCGCTCTCGTCCAGCGGCAGCGCGGCCTCGATCCGCTCCAGCGCCAGTTCGCGATAGTCCGCCTCGCGTTCGCAGCCGATCCACTGGCGTTGCAAGCGCTTTGCGACCGCGCCGGTCGTGCCGGTGCCGAAGAACGGGTCGAGCACCACGTCACCCGCCTCGGTCGTCGCCAGCAGCACGCGATAGAGCAGCGCCTCGGGCTTTTGCGTGGGATGGGCCTTGGCGCCGTCGCGCTTCAGCCGCTCCGACCCGCCGCACAGCGGGATCAGCCAGTCCGAGCGCATCTGAAGCTCGTCGTTGAGGGTCTTCATCGCGCGATAGTTGAAGTGATAGCGCGCCTTTTCCCCCATACTCGCCCAGAGCAGCGTCTCGTGCGCATTGGTGAAGCGGGTGCCGCGGAAGTTCGGCATCGGGTTCGCCTTGCGCCACACGATGTCGTTCAAAAGCCAGAAGCCGAGGTCCTGCATCATCGCCCCGACGCGATAGATGTTGTGATAGGAGCCGATCACCCACAGCGCCCCGTCCGGCTTCAGAACGCGCCGGCACTCCGCCAGCCAGGCCTTTGTGAATGCATCGTATTCTGCAAAGCTGGCGAAGCGATCCCACGCATCGGTCACGGCATCGACATGGCTGCCGTCCGGCCGGTTGAGATCGCCGCCGAGCTGCAGATTGTAGGGCGGGTCGGCGAAGACGAGGTCCACGCACCGGTCGGGCAGGGTGCGCATCGCCGCCACGCAATCGCCGGGCAGGATGCGGTTCAACGGCAGGTTCCGCTCCGCCCCCTCCTTCGGCTCCGCCGCGCGCGCAGCCGGAACGCGGATCGTCGTGACTTCGCCCATGAACACCTCGCCTGCCCCCACTTATCCACAGGGTGCGCAGGCCGGGACTCCGCCGTCAAGCCTCGATCGGCCCGGCGCCGCGCGGCGGCCCGGCGCTCTTCCGCGGAACGAAAGGAGTCCCGCACATCATCTTGAGTCCGCTCGCCTTTGCCGGACTCAAGATGTTGCGGTGTGGCCCAGCAGACTCGCCCTCAGGCGGAAAACAGCTCCTGCTGCGCGACCGGCGCGAAGCTGCGGCGGTGGAGCGGCGTCGGGCCGTGCCGCCGCAGTGCGGCGAGATGGTCGGGCGTGCCGTAGCCCTTGTTCCGGTCCCAGCCATAATGCGGATGCGCCAGGTGGTGTTCGCGCATCAGCCGGTCGCGATGCTCCTTGGCGAGGATCGAGGCGGCCGAGATGCATGGCTCCAGCGCATCGCCGCCGACCACCGCCCGCGCCGGCCAGCGCCACTCGCTGCGCCTGCCCGCAGGCGTCAGGTTGCCATCCACCAGCACCTCGTCGCAATCGCGGCCGAGCGCTTCGCACAGGTGCGCCACCGCCTGCGCCATGGCCCACATCGTCGCGTGGAAGATGTTGAGCGAATCGATCGCGTCCACCTCCACCACGCCGATGCCGAAGGCGCAGCGGCGGCGGATCCGCTCCTCCAGCAGAGCACGGCGGTCGGCATTGAGCTTCTTGGAATCGTCGAGCCCGGCCGGTCGCGGCTTGCACAGCAGCACGGCCGCCGCCACAACCGGCCCCGCCAGCGGGCCGCGCCCGGCCTCGTCCACGCCCACGACGAGCGGCCCGGCAGCCAACGCGGCACAGAAATCAGTCGAGGGAGTTCCGGAAAGCATGCGCACTTCGTTCCTGGGCACGCTCCTATTCCCCGTCGCGCTCCTCACCGCAAGCTGCGGCAGCGCGCAGGGTGGGGATAGCGCGCCGACCTCCACCGACGCGGCGCCCCCTGCCGGCGCGGCGAGCGTGCCCGGCGGGGAGCCCGTCTCCCTGCCCGGCGAATCGCCCTTCGCGGTGACCGCCCACGGCACGTTCGACGAGCCCTGGGCCATGGCCTTCGCCCCCGGCACGCGCACCCTGTTCATCACCGAAAAGCCGGGCACGATGAAATTTGTCGACCTCGCCAGCGGCCGCACCGGCTCCGTCTCTGGCCTGCCGCAGGTCGATTATGGCGGCCAGGGGGGCCTCGGCGACGTCGCCTTCCTGCCGGGCGAGGCGTCCGGGACGCTGGGCCGCCGCGCGATCTATCTCACCTGGGTCGAGGCGGGAGAGGGCGACACGCGCGGTGCCGTGCTCGGCCGCGGCGCGCTGGTGTGCACCCCCGCCAATATCTGCCGCATCGACGGGCTGGAGGTGATCTGGCGCCAGCAGCCCAAGGTCACCGGCCGGGGCCACTTTTCCCACCGCATCGCCTTTTCGCCCGATGGCGAGCACCTGTTCCTCGCCTCGGGCGAGCGGCAGAAGATGCAGCCGGCGCAGGACCTGTCGAACAATCTCGGGTCCATCCTGCGGCTCAACCTCGACGGCACGCCGGCGGAGGGCAATCCGTTCGCCGATCGCGGCGGGGTCAGCCGCGAGATCTGGTCCTATGGCCACCGCAACATCCTCGGCCTGAAGTTCGATGCGGAGGGGCGCCTGTGGGATCTGGAGCACGGGCCCCGCGGCGGCGACGAGCTCAACCTCGTCGGGCGCGGCAACAATTACGGCTGGCCGATCGTGTCCAACGGCGTTCATTACGATGGCGCGCCGATCCCCGACCACGAGACGCGGCCCGAATTCACCCCGCCCGCCATCGGCTGGACCCCGGTGATCGCGCCGGGCGACTTCATCTTCTATTCGGGCGCGCTGTGGCCGCAATGGGAGGGCGATGCGCTGATGGCGGGCCTCGCCACCACCGCGCTGATCCACGTCGACATGGAGGGCGAGACCGCCACCGAGACGGCGCGCTACGCCTTCCCCGAACGGCTGCGCGACATCGCCGAAGCGCCCGACGGGTCGCTGTGGATCATCGAGGACGGCGAGGGCGGCCGGCTGCTGCGCCTGACGCCCCGCTAAGCGGGAGGCCGGGCGCCCCCGGCTGGCCTGAGGCGAGGCGGGGGCTGCGGCGACGCCGGCTTTCGGCGCCGCCTCGCGCGCCCGCGCGGCGGTCCGGTCCTCGGGTGCGCGACAAGGACCAGCCGCCACATCACTGGCCTCGCCCGGCCGAGGGCCCGCCACCCGCTGCCCGGCCCCGGCGTTTCGTCTTCACCAAGGGAGCCGCCTCACAGGCCAGTGGAGGTGCATGCCCCCAACCCTCAGCTGTGCGAGCAGCGGCGAGGCGCTGCCGCTCGCGCAGCCCCGCCCCGGCCGTGCCGCAAAGCACCGGCGGCGATTGCCAGCGCCTGCGCCCGGCCCTATCGGCGCGCCACAAATGGACCTCGCCACCGCCACCCTCATCCCGCTCGACGCGGTCGACCCCGCGCTGGTGGAGGCGCTGCTGGATCGCGCCTTCGGGCCTGGCCGGCACGGCCGCACCGCCTATGCCATCCGCCAGGGCACCGACTGGCTGCCGAGCCTCAGCTTCGCCGCGCTCGATGCCGAGGAGTACCTCGTCGGCACGATCCAGGCCTGGCCGGTGGCGCTGACCGACGCGGAAGGCCGGGCGCACCCGCTGATCATGGTCGGGCCGGTGGCGGTCGCGCCGGAGCGGCAGGACCAGGGCTTCGGCCGGGCGCTGCTGGCGGCGCAGCAGGCGGCGATGGATCCGCGCGCGCCGCTGCCGCAGGTGCTGATCGGCGATGCGCCCTATTATGAGCGCTTCGGCTTCACCGCGGCCAGCACGGGCGGCTGGCGCTGCCCCGGCCCGTTCGACCCGGCGCGGCTGCTGGTGCGCGCCGACAATCCCGCCATCCTGCCGGCGGAGGGCCTGCTCGGACCTTGGCGCGGCTGAGCCCATCTGGCATCGCGGGCCCGTGCCCTACGCTCCGCCGCCCGACCTTGCCGCCCTGTCGCTCGCCGAGATCGCCCGCGCGGTGGAGGAGCGGCGCCTGCCCCCTATCGAGCGCTGGAACCCGGCCGAGGTGCGCGACAGCGCAATGCGCATCGCCGTCGACGGCACCTGGTACCATCAGGGCACGCCGATCCGCCGCCCGGCCATGGTGCGCGCCTTCGCCTCGCTGCTGATGCGCGATGCGGACGGGCAGCACTGGCTGATGACCCCGCACTGTCGCCAGTCCATTGTGGTGGAGGACGCCGCCTTTCGCGCGGTGGATGTGCAGCGCAAGGGCGACGCGCTGGCGTTCCGCCTCGCCACGGACGAGCTGGTGCTGGCGGGCCCCGACCACCCCCTGCGCGCCGCCGGCGACCCCGAGACGCCGGCGATCTACCTCGCCGTGCGCCATGGCTGCGAGGCGCGGCTCGACCGTTCCACCTGGCTGCATCTGGCCGAACTGGCGCTGGCCGAGGGAGACGGGAGCGCCGTCACCAGCCAGGCCCTGCGCTTCCCGCTCGTGCCCGCATGAGCGCCCTGTTCGACCGCCTGAAGCGCCTGTTCGACGAAGGGCACGGCGTCGCCCTGCCGGGCCTGCGCTCGGACGCGCACTTCGCCCCGGCGCCGCTGCGCCCGGCGGCGGTGCTGATCGCCGTCACCGACCGGGCCGAGCCCGGCGTGATACTCATCCATCGCCCGGCCGGAATGCGCGCCCATCCGGGGCAGGTCGCCTTCCCCGGCGGCAAGCTCGACCCGGGCGAGGACGCGGTCACCGCGGCCTTGCGCGAGGCGCAGGAGGAACTCGGCATCGACCCGGCGCAGGTGCGCATGGTGGGGGCGAGCGATCGCTACGTCACTGGCACGGGCTACGACGTCACGCCGGTGCTCGCGCTGGTGCCGCCGGACCTGCCGATCGTGCCCAACCCGCACGAGGTCGCCGACTGGTTCGAGGCGCCACTGGGCTTCCTGCTCGACCCGGCCAATCACGTTGCGAAGCAAGCCGAATGGCGCGGCGCCATGCGCGACTATCTGGAGATCGACTGGCAGGGGCACCGCATCTGGGGGGTGACGGCGGCGATCCTCGCCAACCTCTCGCGCCGCCTCGCCTGGCAGGAGGCGCGCCATGGTTGAACGGGCTCCGGCCACGCTGCCGGCCGCCCCGTGGACCGGCCGGAGCGACCTCGCCGAACTGGTGGCGGCGCTGGGCCCCGGCAATCTGCGCTGGGTCGGCGGGGCGGTGCGCGATACGCTGCTGGGCGTGCCGGTGAAGGACATCGACGCCGCCACCCTGCTCCACCCCGCACAGGTGATGGAGCGGCTGCAAGCGGCGGGGATCCGCTCCGTGCCGACCGGCCTGGACCATGGCACCGTCACCGCCGTGCTGCCGGGCGGCCCGGTCGAGATCACCACCCTGCGCCGCGACGTCGCCACCGACGGGCGCCGCGCCACCATCGCCTTCGCCAGCGACTGGCGCGAGGACGCGGCGCGGCGCGATTTCACCATCAACGCGCTCTATGCCGATCCGCAGACGCTGGCGCTGTCGGACTTCTTCGACGGCCTCGACGATCTGGCCGAGCGGCGCGTGCGCTTCATCGGCGATGCCCGCCAGCGCATCCGCGAGGACCATCTGCGCATCCTGCGCTATTATCGCTTCCAGGCACGATTCGGCAGCGCGCTGGACGCACAGGCGGAGGAGGCCTGCGCCGAACTCGCGCCGATGCTCAAGGGCCTCAGCCGGGAGCGCGTGGGCGGGGAGCTGCTCGGCCTGCTGGCCCTGCCCGATCCTGCGAGCACGCTGGCGCGGATGGAGCAGCGCTTCGTGCTGCGCCACGTCCTCCCCGAACTGGCGGCGGGCGGCATCGCCGCTCTCGGGGCGCTGGTCGGGCAGGAGGAGGCGCAGGACGTCCACCCCGATCCGCTGCGCCGCCTCGCCGCGCTGCTGCCGCCCGACCCGAAGCTCGCCGAGCAGGTCGCCGCCCGCCTGCGCCTCTCCGCCGCGCAGCGGAAGCGCCTCGCCACCGCCGCCGCGCGCACCGATGCGTCCCAAGGTGCAGAGACCGATCCGCGCGCCCTCGCCTACCGCCTGGGCCGCGAGGAGGCGTTCGATCGACTGCTGCTCGCCGGCGCCGATACGGCCCCGCTGGCCCGCTGGCAGGCCCCTGTGTTCCCCCTGAAAGGCCGCGCGATCATCGCCCGCGGCATCGAAGCCGGGCCGGAGGTCGCGCAGCTGCTGCGGGCGGTGGAGGCCCGCTGGGTGGAGGAAGGCTTCCCGCCCGAACCGCGCATCGCGACGCTGCTGGACGAAGCGCTCGGCGCGGCCGGCCGCTGAACAGGGTCGCCCGGTCGCCCGATCCTTGCACTCCGCCCTCGCCTTGTACTCTCCCCCTGCCTTGCAGTTTCTCCCCGCCTTGCAACGGCTTCACCCCAGCTTCATAGTCGGTGGGCGAGAGGATATTGCAACGCCCGCGCATCCCCGATGCACGGGCGATAAAAGAGGGTCGAATATCGCGCACCTCCGGCGGCCTTGCCGCCCTGGGCACCGGCATCTGCCTGCCCGCCCCCCGCGCGCCCGTCCCTGTCTGTTCACGCGCCTTCGGGTGCATCGGTTCGAATGAAATCGGAGAGAATGACGATGACGTTGAAGAATTTTGCCGCCGCCGCCGCCCTGGCCTGCACCGCGATCGCCGCCCCCGCCTTCGCGCAGGATGCCGGCGTCGCCGCCGGCGCCACGGTCTATGGCCCGCAGGGCGGCGTGGTCGGCACGATCGAGCGGGTCGATGGCGCCAATGTCGTGGTCACCACTGCGACGGGTCGCGAAGCGGTCCTGCCCGCCGACTCCTTCGGTGAGGGCGCGAATGGCCCGACCATCGGCTTCACCGGGGCGCAGCTCGACGAGGCGATCATCGCCGCCGAGCAGCAAAACACCGCCGCGCTCGATGCCGCCCTGGTTGCGGGCACGCAGCTCTACAGCGCGGACGGCGTGGTCGTCGGCACGGTGACCGAGCCCGGCACCAACGGCCTGGTCGTGGTCGAGCACAGCACCGCCGGCCCGATCCAGCTGCCCAAGGACCAGATGCGCATGCAGGGCGGCAACCTCACCTTCCTCGCCACCGCGGCGGACCTGAGCGCGGCCGTCTCGGCGCAGGCCGGCGCGGCCCCCGCCGCCACCGCGACTGCCGGCACGGATGCCGCCGTCACGGGCGATGCCTCCGCCGAAGCCGGTGCCGCTCCGGCGGACGGCGCCACGGTGGAGCCGCAGACCGGGCTCTAAGCCTTTCCACCTGAGGGCAATCGGGGCCGGACCTTGCGAGAGGTCCGGCCCCTTTTGCATGTGCCGACGGAGCAAGTTTTGCGTGGCCGACGGGGCAAGCCGCCGGGCCGGCTGGCGGTTCCCGTTCCGCCTCGCCGCCGACTCCGAAAGCGCCCCAGCCCTTCGGAGCGGTGGCCCAGATGATCGCATCGGATCAGCCGCTCTCCATCATTGCTGCGCCGCTAGTTCCAGCAGGTGATTGGCTGGGCCGAACTGGCGTTTTTACCGGCCGCGAAATCCCTTCCGAGCCTCTCTGTTTTGCCGCGATTTCCAGGCCAGCAGGTGATTGCCTGCGAGCTGGCGTTTTCACCGGCTTTGAAGCCGCTCCAAGCCCCTATTTAGCTGCGATTTCCGGGACGGCAGACGTTTCCAGCTGCTTCGAACCGCTTTCGCTGCCGGCTCTATGGTCGGCGCCGACCGCACCTGATCTCCACCGGCGCGGCGGTTCCCTCCTGCCATGCCACCAGCGCGTTCCGCTCGGGCACTCATCCATCCCGCCGCCGCCCCCGAAGCCAGCGGCCGGCTCCCGCGCTGCGTCAGAAGCGGTTCTCGGCCGGGAAGCCCCGCGGGGGGAGGCGGCCGGCGGCGCCGCGGGCGACCTTCCACTGCCAGATGTCCTTTTCCGTGCGCACCCGGCCGGTCTCGCCGCCCATGGTCCAGCTGAGCCCTTCTTCCAGCCGGAAAGTGGTCGCGTCCGACAGGCCGCCGTCGCGATAGCGCTGCAGGGTGACGCCCGCGCCGCGCGCCATTTGCGGCAGTTCGTCGAGGTGGAACACGACCAGCTTGCGGTTGTCGCCGATCACCGCGGCATGGTCGTGGCCGGGGGGGATCGGGCGGATAACGCTGAGCTTCGCATCGCCTTTCAGGTTCACCACCTGCCGGCCCTTGCGCGTCTCGGCCAGCAACTCGTCGGTGATGGCGGCAAAGCCTTTGCCCGGCGTGGAGGCGAGCAGCAGCCGCGTGCCGGGCCGGTGCACGATCAGCGCCATCACATGCGCGGCGGCGTCGATGTCGAGCATGGTGCGGATCGGCTCGCCGAAGCCGCGCGCGCCGGGCAGCCTGTCCGCGCCGAGCGTGAAGAAGCGCCCGTCATCGGTGGCGAGGAGCAGCTTGTCGGTGGTCTGCGCGTGGAGCGCCCAGGCCGGGCCGTCGCCCTCCTTGTACTTGAAGTCGCCGCCCTTCGCGTCCTCGCCCAGCGGCACGTGGCCCCGCGCGGCGCGGATCCAGCCCTTGGCCGAGAGGATCACCGTCACCGGCTCCTTCTCGATCATCGCCTCCATGCTGAAGGCCACCGCGGGCGCGGCGGCCTCCGCGATGGTGGTGCGGCGGCGGCCGAGCGCGGTTTCCTCGGCATAATCCTTGCGGATCGCGCGCAGGTCGCGCTTCAGCCGGGTGCGCTGGCGGGCGGGCGATTCCAGCAGCGCCTCCAGTTCGCCGCGCTCCGCGACCAGCGCGTCATGCTCCTTGCGCAGTTCCATCTCCTCGAGGCGGCGGAGCGAGCGCAGGCGCATGTTGAGGATCGCCTCGGCCTGGCGGTCGGTCAGCTCGAATTCGGCCACCATCACCGGCTTGGGCTCGTCCTCGGTGCGGATGATCTCGATCACCCGGTCGAGATTGAGGAAGGCCTTGATGTAGCCTTCCACCAGTTCCAGCCGGTCGGCGATCTTCTGCAACCGGTGACGGGTGCGCCGCTGGAGGATGTCGATCTGGTGCGCGACCCAGTTCGACAGCAGCTCGTGTAGCCCCATCACCATCGGCGTGCGCGTCGCGTCGAGCACGTTGAGGTTGAGCCCGAAGCGGATTTCCATGTCGGACAGCTTGTAGAGGCTCTCCTTGAGCAGTTCCGGCTCGACATTGCGGCTCTTGGGCACGAGCACGATGCGCACCTTCTCGTCGCTCTCGTCGCGCACATCCTCCAGGATCGGCAGCTTGCGGTCGCCGATCAGCGCGGCGATCTGCTCGATCAGCTTGCTCTTGGGCACCTGGTAGGGAATTTCGGAGATCACCAGCTGCCATTGCCCGCCGCCGAGCCGCTCGATCCCGGCCTCGCGGTCGACCTCGCTTTTCGCCTCGGCGGCGTGGAAGCGCCCGCGCAGGCGGAACGAGCCGCGCCCGGTCTCGTAGGCGGCGCTGATCGCCTCGGGGCTGTCCACGATCAGGCCGCCCGTGGCGAAATCGGGGCCGTGGAACAGCTCCATCAGCCGTTCATGCGTGGTGTGCGGGTTGTCGATCAGTTCCAGAGTGGCATCGATCACCTCGGCCGCATTGTGGCTCGGGATGTTGGTGGCCATGCCCACGGCGATGCCGCTGGCGCCGTTCGCCAGCAGGTTGGGGAACAGCCCGGGCATCAAAGCGGGCTCCTCCTCCTCGTTGTTGTAGGTGGGGACGAACTCGACCGTCCCTTCGTCCAGCCCGTCCATCAGCTGGAGCGCGGTGCGGGTCAGGCGGCATTCGGTGTAGCGATAGGCCGCGGCATTATCGCCGTCGATATTGCCAAAATTTCCCTGCCCCTCGACCAGCGGGTAGCGCAGCGTGAAATCCTGCGCGAGGCGGACCATCGCATCGTACACCGCCACGTCGCCGTGCGGGTGGTACTTGCCGATCACGTCGCCCACCACGCGGGCCGATTTCTTGGGCGCGCTGGTCGGGTCCAGCCGCAACTGGCGCATGGTCCACAACAGGCGGCGGTGGACTGGCTTCAGCCCGTCGCGCAGGTCCGGCAGCGAGCGGGCGGTGATGGTGGAGAGCGCATAGACGAGATAGCGCTCCGACAGGGCGGCATCGAACGGGGCGTCGACGATGGCGTCGAACGGGTCCTTCTCGTCATCAATCGTGGCCATGCGGTTCGCCCTACCACCCGCACGGCTCGCGGGGGAAGCACGGAACGAGAACCTTTCCCCACCTGTTGACCGGGCAAAGGCCAGCTTCTGGCCCCCCAATCACAGGAGATAGACCAATGCCCAAGCGTGTGATGATCCTCGCCACCGACGGCTTCGAGCAGTCCGAACTGGAACAGCCCAAGGCCAATCTGGAGCAGGCCGGCTTCGAGACCGTGGTGGTCAGCCCCAAGGACGACCAGATCAAGGGCTGGGACCAGACCGACTGGGGCCGCCCGGTGAAGGTCGACCTGACGCTGGAAGAGGCCGAGGCGGCCGATTTCGATGCGCTGCTGCTCCCCGGCGGCCAGATCAACCCCGACAAGCTGCGCATGGAGGAGAAGGCGGTGCGACTCGTGCGCGACTTCTGCCAGAGCGGCAAGCCGGTGGCGGCGATCTGCCACGGCCCCTGGCTGCTGGTGGAGGCGGACGCGGTGCGTGGGCGTACCGTGACCAGCTGGCCCTCGGTGCGCACGGACCTGAAGAACGCCGGCGCGAATGTCGTGGACCAGGAGGTGGCGGTGGACGGCAACCTCATCACCAGCCGCAAGCCGGACGACATCCCCGCCTTCAGCGACGCCTTGATCGAAGCGCTGAACAAGGTCGAGGAACCCGCCTGAGCCTGCCGCCGCCCTCCCCGGAGCGCCGCCCCGCCCGATGGCGTTAGGCGGCCGCCCGGGGTGTCCTACACACGGACGCGGGAACGACAGCACCCTGTGAAGCGTCGTGTCGGAGACGAAGGCAAAACAGGAACGCGAATATGAGAAACATCAGCATCATCGCCGCGCTGGGTTCGGCCGCGCTGGCTCTTTCCGCCTGCAGCGTCGAGCAGACAGAAGAGGGCGACATGCCCGAGGTCGATGTCGAGGGCGGCGCCCTGCCCGAATACGATGTGGACGCGGCCGATGTCGATGTCGGCACCGAGACCCAGACGGTCGAGGTTCCCACCATCGACGTCGAGGAAGCCGACGCGGGCGCCCCGGGCGACCAGTAAGGCCGGGCGGCAGGCCACCGCCTGCCGGAGCGGCTCGCGACCCGATTGCATCGGGCCGGCCGCTCATCCCCGACCGGGCCGTCTCTGCCGAAGCGGCGGGCGGCCTGGCCACTGATGAAAGATCTCCTGGAGCGCCTCGCGGTCGATCGGATCGGCTCTGCCGCTCCAGACCCTATTGGCCCGCGATTGTTCGGGGCACAGGCGATCGCCTGCGCCCCGAACCGGCCGTTCAGCCTGCTTCGAAGGTGCCCTAGCGTACCTGCATGTCGCAGCTTTCCGCGGGGATGCGCACTTCCAGCCCGTCCAGCGCGGAATCGAGCAGGATCTGGCACGCCAGGCGGCTGGTGCGGCAGGCTCCGGCGGCGAGGTCGAGGAGGTCCTCCTCGTCCTCGCTGGCAGGCTTCAGCCGCTCGAACCATCGGGCGGCGACGATCACATGGCAGGTGGAACAGGCCATCTGCCCCTCGCAGGTTCCTTCCAGCGGCATGCCGGCGGCCTGCGCCACCTCCAGCAGCCGGTCGCCCTCGGCGGCATCGGCCGCCACCGGGTCGCCTTTGCGTGTAATGAAATTGACCCTGATCGTCCCTATCCTTGCTGCGCTGCAGCGAGACTAATCATTTCGGCCGCGCGTTCAAGCGCGTCCATAGAGGTGTAGCGCCCGAAGCCGAGCCGGATCGATCCGCGCGCCTCCCCCGCCGAAAGCCCGATGGCGGACAGCACATGGCTCGGCCGCCCCGATCCGCTGGCGCAGGCGGAGCCGGCGGAAAAGGCCACCTGCCGCACATCCGCCATCAGCCGGGCGACATCGAGGCCCCCATGCTCGCTGGCCCGCCGCAGGTTGAGGTTGCCCTTGTAGCGCTGCTCGGCGCTGCCGTTCAGCGTCCAGCCCGCGAACAATTCACGGCCGCGCGCCCACAGCCGCGCGACATGCGCCGCGTCCTCCTCCATCCGGCCCAGCGCCAGCTCCGCCGCCGCGCCCATTCCGGCGCACAGGGCCGGGCTCAGGGTGCCGGATCGCAGGCCGCTTTCCTGCCCGCCGCCGGTGACGAGCGGCGTCAGTTCCACGCCATCCCTCACCCACAGCGCGCCGATGCCCTTCGGCCCGTGGAACTTGTGCGCGCTGATGGCGATCATGTCGGCCTCGGCGATGGGCAGCTTGCCCGCCGCCTGCACCGCGTCGCACAGGAACAGCGCGCCCTGTGCGCTCGCCCGGGCAGCAAGCTCGGCGACGGGCTGGATCGTGCCGATCTCGTTGTTGACCTGCATCAATGCGATCAGACCCACGCCTTCCGGTAGCGGCACCTCGGGGTCGAGCAGGCCCTCGCGGTCCACCCCCAGGATGTGCGCGCCGCCCGGCAGCGCCCGCGCCGTGTCCAGCACTGCGGCATGCTCGATCGCGCTCACCGCCACCGGAGCCCCGGCGCGCACCGCCTCGGCCCCGCGCAGGGCGATATTGAGCGCCTCGGTCGCGCCGCCGGTGAAGGTGACCGTGCCGCCCGGCGGAAACAAGGCCGCCACCTGCTCGCGCGCCCAGTCCACCGCCGCCGCCGCCTGCCGACCGATCCGGTGCGGCGAATGCGGATTGCCGAAGCTCGTGCTCTCCGGCCCGCCGAGCCAGCGCAGCATCGCCTCCCTCGCCTCGGGCGCGAGCGGGGTGGTGGCCTGGTAGTCGAGGTAGATCATGCGGCTCGCCGGGCTTGTTGCGCGATGCTCTGCCATGCGCGGGAGAAGGCGAGGATCTCGTCATGGGTCGTGCACCAGCCGGCGCTCATGCGGATGGTGCGCCGCGCCTCTTCCTCCGGCACGCCGAAGGCCAGCAGCGTGCGGCTGGGCCGCAGCGTGCCCGAAGAACAGGCGCTGCCGGCCGAGATCGCGAAGCCGGCGGCGTCGAATTGGATGAGCTGCGCCGCCGCGCTGACGCCCGGCATGGTGATCGACAGGATGGAAGGATCCCCATGGCCGCTCGGCGGCCGCTGGATCGTCCCGCCGAGATAATGGATGCTGCCCTCCATCTCGGCAAAGGCCTCGCTCGCCGCGAAAAGCCAGCTCGCCTGCCCCGAACCCGACCGGCCCCCCATGCCCTCGTCTGCCGCCGGGGTTATCCCGCGCGCTTCCAAGGCGGCGGCAAAGCCGAGCGCGGCCGGCACGTTCTCCGTTCCCGCGCGATAGCCGCGCTCCTGCCCGCCGCTCGGCTCCAGCAGCGCGAAGTCGCGCACCAGCAGCGCCCCTGCCCCGACCGGCCCGCCCAGCTTGTGCGCGGACAGCACGATCATGTCCGCATCCGGCAAGAGGAACTTGCCCGCCGATTGCGAGCAGTCGGAGAGCATCATCCCCCCGGCCGCGCGCACCTGTGCCGCCAGTTCGCCGACCGGCTGCATCGCGCCCGTCTCCGAATTGACGTGCTGGATGGCGACGACAGGCTGCGGCCCGGCAGCCAGCGCTTCGGCCAGGGCGTCGCGGTCCACCACCCAGTCCGCGCCCATCGGCAGCACCCCGGCGTCGGGCGCCGCGCGGAACACCGCGTCATGCTCCACGGCGGAGACGATCCGCCGCGCCGCCTTGGCCCGGCCGAGCCCGATGCCGAGCGCCTCGCTCGCCCCGCTGGTGAGGATCACCTCGCCCTGCCAGCCGAGCGCCGCCGCGAGGCGCGCCCGCGCATCTTCCAGCGCGCGGCGCGCGGCGCGGCCCTCGGCATGGGGGCTGGAGGGGTTGGCCCACAGGCGCCAGCCCTCCTCCATCGCCGCGCGGGCGTCCGGGCGCAGCTTCGTGGTGGCCGCGTGGTCGAGATAGATCCGGCCGCTCATGCAGCAATTGCGAAATGGCGCACGAATCCTATATAGCGCCGCACTTTCGTGGGTGCCACCGCCCCGATCCCGCCATAACAGCAAGGCCGCCCATGCCGTCCGTCATCTTTCCCGGTCCCGAAGGCCGCCTCGAAGGCCGCTACTCCCCCGCCATGCGCCCACGTGCGCCCGTGGCCATGATCCTCCACCCGCACAGCCAGGGCGGCGGCACGATGAACGACCGCATCGTGCAGCGCCTGTACAAGACCTTCGTCGATCGCGGTTTCGCCACCCTGCGCTTCAATTTTCGCGGCGTAGGGCGTAGCCAGGGCAGCTTCGACAATGGCGTGGGCGAGCTTTCCGATGCGGCGAGCGCGCTCGACTGGGTGCAGTCGATCCATCCGGAGGCGCAGACCACCTGGGTCGCCGGCGTCAGCTTCGGCGCGCTGATCGGCATGCAATTGCTGATGCGCCGGCCGGAGATCCGCGGCTTCATCTCCATCGCGCCGCCGGCCAACATGTACGATTTCTCGTTCCTCGCGCCGTGCCCCGCCAGCGGCATCTTCATCCAGGGGCTGGGCGACACGGTGGTGCAGCCCAATTCGGTGCAGAAGCTGGTCGACAAGCTGCGCACGCAGAAGCACATCACCATCCATCACGAGGAAATCCCGCGCGCCAACCACTTCTTCGAAAAGGAGACCGAGGAGTTGATGGCGGCCGTGGACAAGTATCTCGACTTCCGCCTCGACCCGAGCTGCCCGATCCGCTGATCCGGGCGCCGCCGGGAGCACCTTGTCCCCCGTTTGCGGGCCCGGTCCATGCGGCATCCGCCCCGCTCGCAAGCGGCCTGGCAGCGGACGTGGAGCGGGTGCAAACGAGCCGCCACGACATAGAGGCGGTGGGCGGCTTCGCTGAGAATGCCACCAGCGAAGAGGCGCCGAGTGCAAGACCGGCGGCGCGTCGGGTGCCGACCGTGGCCGAGGCGAGGTCATCGCCGGGACCCTGTCGGCGCGGTGCGCCAGCGCTCGCCGCAACAGGGATGTCAGGGGTGGGCGGCGCGGTCCAGCGGGGTCTCTTCGCCCTCCAGCGGCACGGACCAGATCGCCACATTGGCGAACATCACGGCCGCCAGCAGCAACATCAGCCACATTTGCCGCCCGGGCCCCTGCCGCCGCCACAGCCAGGCAGCGCCTGCGACCAGCGCGAAGGCGGCGAGCGTCACCAGGCTGAGCACCCAATCCATCGCATGGCCGCTAGCACCCGTCGCGCGCGCACGGAACCGGCCGCGCGCCTGCCCGGTTGAGCGAGGGCGCCATTCCGGCAGACGACGAAGGATCAACATGGGTATTTTCTCGAGCATCGCCGACGCCATCCTCCCCAACCGCGACAAGGACGACGACAAGGACCGCCCCGCCGCCGCGCCGCGCTCGGCGGCCGCCCCCGCTCCAACGCAGCGGCCGGTGCAGCGCCCCGCCCCCACCACCACGGCCGCGCCGCGCACCGCCGCCGCCCGGCCCGCCGCGATGGACGAGGTGGACGTGGAGCAGCGGCTTTCTTCCATGCCGGGCGCGGACAAGCTCAACTGGCGCAGCTCGATCGTCGACCTGATGAAGCTGATCGGCGTGGATTCGGGCTTCGCCAACCGCAAGGAACTGGCGGGCGAGCTGGGCGACACGAACTACTCGGGCACGGCCGAGGAGAACATCTGGCTGCACAAGCGCACCATGCAGGAACTGGCCAGGCACGGCGGCAAGGTGCCCAAGAGCTTCCTCGACTGACCGAGTGGGATGCAGGGGTGGACGGGGTCGCGAGGCCCCGCCCTCCCCTGCCTCCTTCCGTGGCGGCGGCGCCTGTGTGCCGCTGCTTGGCGGTTCGGGGAGAATGGGTCGACCCGCGGGGGCGTTGCAGAGGCTCCACCGCCGCACCGCGCCCCGTCCGCTTGCCGCGCTTCCGCGGCGCCGCGTCGATTGTCTCTCCGCCTGCGAGGCGATAGGGTCGCCGCCATGCAGCTGTTCCGTGTGCCGCCCCGGCGATGAGTGCCGAGCCCCTCCCCGCGAACGCGCCCCCCTGCGGCGAGCGCCAGCGATCGATTGCGCTGGTGGACGATGATCGCAACATCCTCGCCACCCTGTCGATCGCGTTGCAGGCGGAGGGCTATGCCACGCGGCTCTATTCGGATGGCGAGGCGGCGCTGAAGGCGCTCACCGCCAATCCGCCCGACCTTGCCGTGTTCGACATCAAGATGCCGCGGATGGACGGGATGGAGCTGCTCCAGCGGCTGCGCGAGACGAGCGACCTGCCGGTGATCTTCCTCACCAGCAAGGACGAGGAGCAGGACGAGGAAGCGGGCCTCGCCATGGGGGCCGACGATTATATCGCCAAGCCGTTCAGCCAGCGCTTGCTGCTGGCCCGCATCCGCGCGATCCTGCGCCGGGCCGGCCCCGCGCCGGAGCCCGGGCCCGACAGCGCCGCCGGTGCGCCGGAGGACAGCGCCCCGGCCGAACCGCTGATCCATCGCGGGCGGCTGGAGATGGACCCCTCGCGCCACCGGGTGATGTGGGACGGGCGCAACGTCTCGCTGACCGTCACCGAGTTCCTGATCCTCGAGGCGCTGGCCCAGCGGCCCGGCGTGATCAAGAGCCGCAACCAGCTGATGGACGCGGCCTATCCGGATGACGTGTTCGTCGACGACCGCACGGTGGACAGCCACATCAAGCGGCTGCGGCGCAAGTTCCGCGTCGTGGACCCGGAGTTCGGCGCGATCTCGACGCTCTACGGCGCGGGGTACAGCTTCTCCGATGCCTGACAGCGCGGCGGGCACCTCGGCGCGAGGAGCCATGAAGGAGCCTCGGCTGGAGCGTCTCGCCTTCCCCGCCGATGCGTCGCTGACCTCGCGCATCCTGGCGGTCAACCTGATCCCGCTGATGCTGCTGGCGGGCAGTTTGTTCTTCCTCGATTCCTATCGTCGCCAGCTGCTCGACGAGCGCTATCGCCTCGCCCGGATCGAGGCGCAGATCACCGCCGAGGCGCTGGCCGGGGCCACCCGCGAGCGACAGGAGGCGCTGCTGGTGCAAATCGGCCGCGAGCAGAACATGCGCCTGCGCATGTACGACCCCGAGGGAAAGCTCGTCGCCGACAGCTTCGATCTGGCCGAGCCCTCCTTTGCGTTCGGCGACCCGGCCGCCGAGCCGCTCAACGAGGATCTCGCGCGCTGGACCGATGCCGCGGTGGACTTCGCGGTCGGGGCGCGGGCCGTGCCTCCCTACCAGGAGCCCGAGGAGCAGGACGCCGATGCCTGGCCGGAGCTTGCCCGCGCGCGCGGGCAGGGCCTGACGCAGATCGAACTGCGCCACGCGCCCGACCGGACGCCCGTGATCACCGCCGCCGCGCCGGTGGGGCTCAACGGCGCGACCCTGCTGACCACCCGCAACGCCGCCGACATCACCCGGGCGGTGCGCGACGCGCGGGGCACGCTGATGACGATCATCGCGCTGGCACTGGTCGTGTCCACAGTGCTGTCGCTATACCTCGCGCGCACGATCATCGATCCGCTGCGGCGGCTGGCCGCGGCGGCGGTGCGCGTACGGCTGGGGCGCGAGCGCGACGTGGAGGTGCCGCGCATGCAGGAGCGCGGCGACGAGCTGGGCGTGCTGGCCCGGGCGGTCTCCGACATGACCAGCGCGCTGCGCCAGCGGATCGACGCGGTGGAAAGCTTCGCCGCCGACGTCGCGCACGAGATCAAGAACCCGCTCGCCTCCCTGCGCAGCGCGGTCGAGTCGCTCCCCCGCGTGGAGGACCCGGCCCTGCGCGCGCAGCTGACCCAGATCGCCGCCCACGACGTGCGCCGGATCGACCGGCTGGTGACCGAGATCGCCGAGGCCAGCCGGATCGACGCGGAGCTCAGCCGCGCCATTTTCGAGGCGATCGACCTCGCCGCCCTGATCGAGAACGTGGCCGCCGCGCGCGAGGACCGCGAGCAGAATCGCGGGCATCCGGTCGATGTCGAGCGGCGCGGTCGCCCGGCGCTGGTGTTGGGCGTGCCGCTGCGGCTGGAACGGGTGCTCGACAACCTGCTCGACAATGCCGTGTCCTTCTCGCCGCCGGACGGGCGGATCGAGGTGCGGGTGGAGGAGGTCGAGGGCCGTGTCCGCGCCAGCATCTGCGACGAGGGGCCGGGCATTCCCGAGGCGGTGCGCGAGAAGGTGTTCGCCCGGTTCCACTCGCACCGGCCGGAGGAGGAAAGCTTCGGCCACCATAGCGGCCTCGGTCTCGCCATCGCCCGCACCATCGCCGAGGCGCATGACGGCTCGCTGACGGTCCAGGACCGGCCCGATGGCGGCACCGGCGCCTGCCTGGTGCTGGAACTGCCCGCCGCGTGAGCACCCCTGCGGAACGGCTGCTGCACCAGGCGAGCTCCGTCGCCGTTGGTGGGCGCGCAGTGCTGATCGAGGGGCCGCCGGGCAGCGGCAAGTCGAGCCTGGCGCTGGCCCTGATCGATCGCGGCGCCCTTCTGGTGGGCGATGACGGGGTCGTGCTGGAGGCGCGGGGCTATGCGGTGTGGGCGTTGCCGCCGCCGAACATCGCCGGGCTGCTGGAGGTGCGCAATGTCGGGCTGGTGCGGCTGCCAACGGCCGAGGCCCGGGTGGCGCTGGTCCTGCGGCTGGACGAGGCGGCGCCGCGCTTCGTGGAGGCGGCCGGGCAGGTGGTGCTCGCCGGCATCGCGCTGCCGCTGATCCGGTTGTGGCCGGCCAGCCCCGTCCTCGCCTTGCGGGCCGAACATGCACTCGCGCTCCACGGCCTGCCGCTTGGGTGAGGCGCTCTCGGCGGAGGAGAGGCGCGTTTCGCGGACCTGGCCTCCTGCGGCCGGAGGGGCTGAACGCCCCATTCCGGGACGGGCACCGCTGCTGGCGGTCGCGAACGGCACCGGCCCTTCACAAGCGGGCGCCGCAGGGCCACATGGCTCGGCGATGCCCAGCGAGTCGGTCGACAGCCGCCAACGGATGGTCCTTGTCACCGGTATGCTCGGCGCCGGCAAGACCACTGCGCTCCACGAATTGGAGGATCTGGGCTGGGAGGCGATCGACAATTTCCCGATCCGCCTGCTCCAGCGCCTGATCGACGGAGAGACCGGGCAGCACCCGCTGGCGATCGGCTTCGACTGCCGCACGCGCGGCTTCGTGCCGGCCGACACGATCGAGCGCGTGGCGAGGCTGGCCGCGCGTGGGGACATCGTCGTCACCACCCTGTTCCTCGATTGCGCCGGGCACGAACTGGAACGCCGGTTCAACGAGACCCGCCGCCGGCATTTCCTGGCGCAGGACATGCCCGTGGCCGCCGGGATCGCCGCCGAGCGCGAATTGCTCGAGCCGCTGCGCCGCTGGGCCGACGTGCTGGTCGACACGACGAACTTCACCACGAACGACCTGAAGGTGCGGATGCGCGAATTGTTCGCCGCCACCGCGCCCCAGGAAATGACCGTGACGATCTCCAGCTTCGGCTTTTCGCGCGGGATGCCCCCGGCGGCCGACCTGGTGTTCGACATGCGCTTCCTCGACAACCCGCACTGGGTGCAGGGCTTGCGCGAACAGACCGGGCTGGACGAGCCCGTTGCCGCCTTCATCCAGCGCGACCCCGCCTTCGCCGGCGCGCATGAGCGGATCAGCGACCTGTTGCTCGAATTGCTGCCCCTCTATGCGGCGAAGGGCAAAAGCTATGTCAATATCGCGTTCGGCTGTACCGGAGGGAGACACCGCTCTGTCTTCGTGGCCGAGCGCATGGCCCGGGTCTTGCGCGAGGCGGGGTTTTCGCCCACTGTGCTGCACCGCAATCTGAGCTCTCGATCTGCCGAGATGCTCGAGGGGCGGCAAAAGTCGTGACCTGCAAACAACTCCGGAATCCCAGCAGCTTGGCTCCGAAATTCTGCCCCGAACGGCGCGGGTGCGGCGCAGCATGATCGGCATGATCCTGGTGACGCATGGCCGGCTGGCCGATGAATTCGTGCTCGCGATGGAGCATGTCGTCGGCCCGCAGCCGGACGTCGCCACCGTGTGCATCGGCCCCAACGACGACATGGAGGCGCGGCGCAAGGAAATCGCGCAGGCGATCCGGCGCGTGGACACGGGCAATGGCGTCGTGATCCTGACCGACCTGTTCGGCGGCACCCCGTCGAACCTCGCGATTTCGCTGCTGCAGAACGGGCGCACGGAGGTGATCGCGGGGATCAACCTGCCGATGTTGATTCGCCTCGCCGGCGCGCGCAAGGACAAGACCTTGTCCGCCGCCACCGCGGCTGCCAGGGAGGCCGGGCGCAACTATATTACGATCGCCTCGGAGTTCCTGGGACAGGAGGCGTAGCAGGGGGAGAGCCGGCTTGGCGGAGGCGAAGGCCGAAGTGATGATCGTCAACAAGCGCGGCCTGCACGCCCGTGCCAGCGCGAAGTTCGTGGGCGCCGTGGCCGCGATGGACGGCGCCGAGGTGCGCGTGAGCAAGGATGGCGGCACGGCCGCGGGCGGCTCCATCCTCGGCCTGATGATGCTCGGCGCCGCCAGGGGCGACATGGTCGAGCTGTGCGTCTGCGGCGAGCAGGCCGAACAGCAGCTGGCCGAACTGGTCGCGCTGGTCGAGGACGGTTTCGGAGAGGATTGAGGCGGACGGGGAGATCGCCCCGCCCTGCATTGCCGAGGCGCGGGGCGGCCCGACACGCCGGCCGGCCCGGCGCTTCCCCACCCTTCCGCCGAACCAGGAACGCCCATGCGCCGACAGATCACCGGTTTCTCCAACCCGACCGTGAAGGCGCTGCGGTCGCTGCGCGACAAGAAGCACCGCCGCCAGCAGGGCCGGTTCCTGGCCGAGGGGCTGCGCCTGCTGACCGACGCCCGCCAGGCCGGGCGCGTGCCGGAATTGCTGGTGATGGCCGAGGGGCGCGATCCGCACCCGCTGCTGGACGAGCTGGAAAGGGCGGTCGAGGCGGGCGGCGGCGAGATCGTCGAGACCACCGCCGAGATCCTCGCCCGCATAACGGGCAAGGACAATCCGCAGGCGGTGGCGGGCGTCTTTGCCGAGTTCGACACCCGGCTGGAGCGGCTCGATCTTGCGGCCTCGCCGATCTGGCTGGTGGCGCAGGCGCTGCGCGACCCGGGCAATGTGGGGACGATGCTGCGCACCGGCGACGCGGTCGGCGCGGGCGGGCTGATCCTGATCGACGATTGCGCCGACCCGTTCTCCATGGAAGCGGTGCGGGCGAGCATGGGGGCGGTCTTCACGCAAGCCATCGCGCAGGCACGGTGGGGCGAATTCCTCGCATGGCTGCGGCGCGGGCGGAATGGCGCGGAACCCCAGCTCGTCGCCGCCTCACTTAGCCCCGATGCGCAGCCTTATCGTGGTGCGGCCTATCGCGCGCCGTGCCTCGTGCTGGTCGGCAACGAATCGCGCGGGCTGCCCGCGGAATACGAGGCCGCCTGCGACCTGCGAGTGACGCTGCCGATGCGCGGCCGCGCCGACAGCCTGAACGCCGCCATCGCCGGAGCGGTGCTCGCCTACGAAGCGCTTGCGGTGCTCGGCGCGCGGGAAGGCGCGGAATAGGCTCGGCCGGGCATTGTGGACGCGATGGTACTGCGCCCGCGCCCGGGGCACGGCGGCGAGATCGGCGCAGGAAGGCAGCGGCTGGGCAGCAAGCAGCGACCGTGCTGCCCCATCGGCGCGCGTGCTCTGGCCTGGCCGAATTGCTCGATCGCGCGACGCCAATCCGGCCGGGTAGCGCTGGACATTCGCGCGGCGGTGGCCGCCTCAGTCGCCCGCGACGAAGCTGGTGATGCTCCACCGGCCATTACGTCGCGCGGCGGTGAGGCGATAGTCGAGCATGCTGCGCAAGGCTCCGCTTGCCATGTAGCCGCGCGAGCCGTCGGGCAGCACCACTTGCTGGAACGGCGCATCGGGGCGAACACCGTCGATCGCGACCACGTCCCAGCTGACGGTGCCGATCGTCGCCGCGTCGGGGCGCGGCTCTTCGAGCACGGGCACTTCGGGGCCGGTGACGAGCATCGCTGCGCCGGGATCGCGGATTGGAAGTTCCTGCCCGGCAACCCAAGGGAGGGTGATGCCGCCCTGCGCATTGGCCGCGCAGCCGAGCGGGAGCAATTCCTCGAGTTCGTGCCAGAGCGGCGTGTCCGGTTCGGATAGCCGGCGGCGCAGCTCGTCGGCGCCCGCGCCTCCGCCGAAATCGAGCTTGATGTCGCTGGCGGCGAGCCCAGCCAGCGCCGCCGCGTCGCGATCGCGCACAGAAGCGGCGAGACGCGAACGGAAGGCGCTCGCCCCCTCAACCTCGGGGCACTCGTCGCGTGGGGCGAAACGCCCGGCGGCCCACGGGGCGGGCGGGCTGGGGGCGGGATCAACGATCTGCTCGGCGGTCTCGACGATCCGGTCGGCCGGTGGCTCGCTCCGCTCGCACGCCGTAGCGGCGAGAAGCAGCGGCAGGCCGATCACCCATCTCATGCTCAGTTTCGCGCCTCTCCTGTGCGAGCCACTTCAACCAGCTTGCGGTTGGCCGGTTCCTCTCGCCCGCTCCTCTCATCCTCGCCAAGATCGGCCGCAGTGTAGCGAGGCGCGCTTTCCACCAGAGCCACCTCCTCGACCTCGCGCTTGCCGGTCTCGATCCCCTTGTCGCGCAATTTGCGGGCGGAGGACAAGACGTTGCGTTCGAAGCTACCGACAAATTTGTTATAATTGCCGACGGCCGTCTCCAGCCCGGAGCCCACACGCTTCAGATGATCGCCCGCGACCGCGATCCGGTCGTAGAGTTCGGTCGCCAGCTGGCCGATGGCGCGCGCCTCCTGCGCCAGCGCGTCCTGCCGCCAGACCTGCGCCACCGTGCGCGCGATCGCCACCAGGTTGGTGGGCGTCGCCAGCAGCACCCGCCGCTCGAACGCATAGTCCCACAGCGCCGGATCGTGCTCCAGCGCCGCGGCGACGAAATGCTCGCCGGGCACGAACATCACCACGTAGTCGGGCGCATCCTCGAACTGGCTCTGGTAGCTCTTGGCGCCGAGCGTCTGGACGTGGTTCTTCATCGAGGTGACGTGGGCCTTGAGCGCGGTGTTGCGGGCCTCCTCGCCATCGGCATGGAACGCCTCCTGATAGGCGTTGAGGGACACCTTCGCGTCGATCACCAGAACCTTGCCGCCGGGAATGCGCACGATTGCATCGGGGCGCAGCCGCCCTTCTTCCGTGTCGATCGAATGTTCGAGGCTGAAGTCCGTGTGCTGCGACAAGCCGCAGCTTTCGAGCAGGTTCTTCAGCTGCTGCTCGCCCCACCGGCCGCGCGCCTTGGGCGCGTTGGTCAGCGCGCTGCCGAGGCGCATCGCCTCCGCCCGCACGGCCTCCTGCCCCTGCCGCATCGCGTCGATCAGGCCGGTCAGCTGGCCGAACGCGTCGACGCGCTTGCGTTCGAGCGATTCGACCTGCTCCTCATAGCTCTTCAGCCGCGCGCCGACGGGTTCGAGCAGCGCGCGGATCTTGTCCTCGGAGCTCTTTTCCGCATGGCCAAAGCGCTCGGCAGCGCGGGCCAGGAACGCCTCCTGCGCCTTGCCCAGCACGGCCGATCCGGTGTTCTCGAACTCCTTGAGCAACGCCGTGCGCGATTCTTCCAGCAGCCGCTTCTGCTCGGCGAAACCGGCCGCCTGCGCCGCCTCTCGCGCCTTGAGCGTGGTCAGTTCGTCGCGCGCGAGGTCGAGTTGCGCGGCCAGCGTGTCGGCCCGTTCGGCCCGCTCGCTCATCGTCGCGAGTTCGGGTGCCATGCGCGAGAGCTTCTCCATCAGAGACCTGCACTCGCCGTCCTTCTCGCCATGCCGGGTGCGCCATTCCGCAATCGGACGCGCGCCGAGGAACCAGCCGGCCGCGAGCCCGACCAGCAGCGCCGCCAGCAACAGAACCAATGCGAACGCGTCCATCCCCTCCTCCATTTAAAAGAACGTAGCAAGATCAGACGAAGAACATACATCGACCTTGCAATGCCAGCAAGCGGAATGCATCGACAATGTTCTTCCTCCAGTTGTCTCCGGCCGGGACGGCAACCAAGTCGGCGCCCCGAGGGCAGGTTCGTGGATCGGCCGGAGCGTCCTTTGGCTGGCGGAGCTGCACAGCGAAATCACGCCGACCTGCCCGTCAGACTGACCCGTCGGTTGATGCCCGTCCGGAGCCGACAGCTTGAGGAGTGCAGCTGTCCATGGCTTTTTTCCTGCGCCGAAGCGAGCTGATCATCGGCCACTTGCCCGCTCGTCGCACCGCGCGGCCTTTCTCCGGAGAGGGCAACGCTTCAGCGACCAGATGAAAGGTGGTACAATCCGATCGGTGGCAGCCACGCGGGCGAATCCCGCACCTCGGCCGCCCTTCTCCGAAGCGCTGCCACGTTACGAGCGTGCGTCGCGACCGCAAGGACCGGTCGGAGGCGGCGGGCAAACTATCCACGGCCACGCCACCCCGCCCCCTGCCGGACAGGGGAAGCTGCGATGGAGCCGGTCGCGGCGAGAACGGGCTGGTCGGTGGCGACAGCTTCGCGCTGAGGCCCGCCTCGGACCTTCGGCGGCCTTGCCCGGTTCAGCTGGTGACCGTGCACGCAAGATTCAGAGGATCATCATGACCATCCAGTTGAGGCCGCTCGCCGAACAGACCATCGTCATCACCGGCGCGACGTCCGGACATGGCCTGTGCACGGCGCAGATGGCCGCAAGGGCCGGCGCGCGGGTGATGCTCGCCGCGCGCGACGAGGACGCGCTGAAGGAGGTCGCCCGCAAGCTTCAGGAGAAGGGCTGCATCGTCCACTACACGGCGACCGACGTTTCGGTCGAAAGCGAGGTGGAGCATCTCGCCAAGGAAACCATCCGGCGCTTCGGCGGGTTCGACACTTGGATCAACAATGCCGGCAGCGGCGTCTATGCCGAGCTGCTGGAACTGGACATTGCGGATCACCGGCAGGTGTTCGAGACCAATTACTGGGGCACCGTCTACGGCTCCCTCGCCGCGATGCGCCACCTGAAGGACCGGCCCGGCGGGGGCGCGCTGATCAATGTCGGCTCGATCAATGGCGACATGGGCACACCGATCCTGGGCGCCTACAACGCATCGAAGCACGCGGTGAAGGGGTTCACCGATTCGCTGCGGATCGAGGCGATCAAGAACGGCCAGCCGGTCTCGATCACGCTGATCAAGCCCGGCCCCATCGGCACGCCCTTCCCCCGGCACGGCAGGAACAAGACGGGCTACAGGGCGCAGCTGCCGCCCCCGCTCTACGCGCCCGAGGTCACCGCGCGGGCGATCCTCCATGCGGCGCAGCACAGGCGGCGCTCCGTCACCGTGGGCGGCGGCGGCAAGCTGCAGGTGCTGGGGGCGACGATCCTGCCCAACCTGTTCGACCGGATTGCCAGCAGGATGGCGCCCACTCTGATCGACTATGACACCCCGATCGGCGACAAGGAGGGCAATTTGCACGCGCCGCAGGGCAATGACGGCGAGGCCGAGGGGCGCCAGCACGGGCGGCATTTCAGCACCTTCACCAGCGCCGGCCGCCATCCGCTGGCGGCACTGGGCCTCGGCGCGGCGCTGGCCGGAGGCGCCGCGGCGCTGCTGGTGCGCGCCGCGCGGGGACGCGCCTGAGCGACATTGCGGTGGCGGCAGTGTGGCAGCGCCGGCTCCTCCGCCGCCCCAGTGTTGTCGCCTTCAGCGAAATGCGCCTCAATAGACCTTCGCGTCGCGCGCGGCGGCATCGGCGGCAGCGGTCGCGCTGGCCTCGCGGGCCGTCATTGCGGCGGCATCGGCGGCCGAGGCGAGGCGGGCGAAGCGCTGCTTGACGACCCCTTCTTCTCCTTCTTCTGCGCCTGTTCGCATGGCGCCAGGTCCTGTGCGTGCGCCGGGCTCGGCGCGGCGGCGAAGGTCACCACCGCGATCCCTGCCAGCAGGGCGAAGGCGATTGTCGTACGGCGAACGGCGTAGTTGTTCTCCTGGTTCAGCATTCCTCGACGTCCCAGTTCTTGCGATTGCGCGCGCCTTGTCTTGGTCGCCCAGTCCGCGCTCCGATAATCCGTCGAACTTCATCTGGTGTTCGACCAATGACAGCGGGCCATCGTGCCTGCCGCTGCCATCGAGGACGGGGTCCTTCGCGCGAGGCCTTGGCCCCGCAGGCGCGGCGACGATCAGAGGCGGGCGAGCGCGGCGAGCACGAGCGCGAAGCCGATCAGCGCCGCGAGGCCCGCGCCGGCCTTGCCCATGCGGCCGGCCAGCCCTCCCGCCGCGCCCGGGAGGCGATCGCCCGCCGCGAGCAGCACCAGGCCCTTGGCCACGGCGATGCCGCCGATGACCGACACCGCCAGCGCGAGCCAGTCCCCGGGCCGCCACGGATTGACGAGGTAGATCGCCGCGCCGAGCGGGAGGCAGATCAGTCCGGCAAGAAAGCGGGCGCCCGCCTCGCGCTCCAGAGCCCGCGCGATCGCCAGCCACTCGCCCGGCCGGCGCAGCTCACCCACCGCGGCGGCAAGCGCGTACAGGCCGATGAACAGGGCCAGCCAGGCCGGCAGATCGAACTCGTCGGCCATGACCTTGCGCTCCCTTGCTCGCCATGCGGGCGCAGTGGGCCGCCCCTGCCGCCCAACCCTGCCCTTGCGTGCCCCGCGCGAGGGTTCCTTGCCAGCGCCCGGAACCGGCCGAGTGTGCGAGCGGCGGGACTTCCGAGCCGCCCGCCCGAAGGTTTCGCCGGCGTTCCGTCAGAAGGCGTAGCCGACGCCCAGGCCGCCGATCAACTGGTCGGCACTGCCGCGCTCGCTGGTGAACGGCGTCTCCGCCGCATCGCCCAGCGCCCGCGAATAGCCGGCCAGCGCGAACAGCGAAAAGCCGCCATCGGTCAGGTCGCCGTTGAGGTCGAAGCCCAGCAGCATCGTCGCGCCGACCGATCTGAAGCCCGCATCGGCCTCGAACACCGGCAGGCCGGTGATCGCGGACGCCTGCGGGGTGACGCTGTAATAATAGCCCATGAACTCGTCGCCGCCCCACTCGCCGCCGACGCTCAGGATCGCCGCGATGCCGCGGCTGAGCGGCGTGGTGTAGGAGACGGACGGGGCCACGGTCATGCCCCCATGCGCGCCGGCCACGTCCCACCGCACGTCGGCCGAGAGGGACAGGCTGTCATAGGGGTTGAGCACCGCGGGGAAGGCGATGCCGCCGGACGCTCCGATCTCGATCGCGCGGTCGAGTTCGGGCAGCAATTCAACCACCTCGTCCTCGATCTGCCCGGCGCGGCTGGACCGCAGCCGGACAACGGGGCCGAGCGAGAAGGTCGGCCCGTCATTCGCGCGGTCGTCGATCAGGTCCAGCGCCAGCCCGCCCGGGCGCGGATTGAGGCCGACCCCGCGGATCGAGCCCTGCACCAGCGGCACGGGGATGAGGACATAATCGTCGGACCCGTCATAGCTCGGCACCAGCGCGCCGCCGAGCCCGACGACGAGGAAATCCCCGGCGAGCGCCTCCGCCACTTCCGGCGTGTCGGCCGCCGGTGGCACGATCTGGTCCTGCGCGGCCGCGGGCAGCGCGGCCGCGGCCCATCCCGCGGCGGCGAAGGCGCAGAGCTTGCGAAGCGTCGTCGATTCCCCCCGATCTGGCATGGCGAGCAAACGGCAGCGCCCGCGCACGGTTCCGCGCCTTCATCCTGCCCTGTTGCACGGGCGCGCATTGCGCGGGTGCGCCGATCCGCTAGAGATGGCCCCGATGGAGCCCCAGACCTGCGATATCGCCCTTGTCGGCGGCGGCCTTGCGGGGGGGCTCGCCGCCCTGGCGCTCGCGCGCAGCCGGCCCGACCTGGTGGTGCGCGTGATCGAGGGCGGAGAGGCGGCCGGCGGCAATCACCGCTGGAGCTGGTTCGCCAGCGATCTTTCGCCGGCGGGCACCGCGCTGATGGACGCGTTCCCGCAGGCGCGCTGGGAGGAGGGCTACGACGTCGCCTTTCCCGCCCGCACCCGCCACCTGCCCACGCCCTATCGCTCGCTCGCCTCGCCTGACTTCGCCGCTGCGCTGCGGGCTGCGCTCCCCCGCGGCACGCTGCTGACCGGGCGGCAAGCGGCGGCGCTCGATGGCGCAAGCGTCACGCTGGCGGACGGCACGCGGATCGCCGCGCGCACGGTGATCGACGCGCGCGGCTTCGCCCCGACCCCGCACCTCGCCGGCGGCTGGCAGGTGTTCATGGGCCGCACGCTGCGCTGCGAGCACCCCCACGGCCTCACCCGCCCCACGATCATGGACGCGCGGGTGGAGCAGCTGGGCGGCTATCGCTTCGTCTATGTCCTGCCGCTCGGCGAGCACGAGCTGTTCGTGGAGGACACCTATTATCAGGACGCGCCGCTGCTCGACCAAGCGGCGCTCGCGGCCCGGCTCGATGCCTATGCGGCAGAGCGCAGCTGGGCGGGCGAGATCGTGGCCGAGGAAACCGGCGTGCTGCCCGTCGTCACCGCAGGCGACTTCGCCGCCTGGCAGGCGCAGCACCGCATAAAGGGCGTGGCGGTGATCGGAGCGCGGGGCGGCTTCGTCCACCCGCTGACGAGCTATACGCTGCCCTTCGCGGTGGAGACCGCGCTCGCCATCGCCGCGCAGGCGGACCTTGCGGGCGAGCGCCTCGCGCCGCTGCTGGAGGAGCGCGCCCGGCGCCACTGGCAGGCGACCCGCTTCTACCGGCTGCTCGGCACGATGCTGTTCGGCGCGGCCGAGCCGCAGCACCGCTGGCGCGTGTTCGCCCGCTTCTACGGCCTGCCCGTGCCGCTGATCGAGCGCTTCTATGCCGGGCGCTCCACTCTGGCGGATCAGGCGCGAATCCTGTGCGGCCGTCCGCCCGTGCCGATCGGCCGCGCCGTGCGCGCCCTCGCCGCCTCGCAACCTCCACTGAAGGCCGCCGCATGAGCACCGACCCCGAAACGCTCAAGGGCAAGCGCGCCTGCGTGATCGGCGCCGGGTTCGGCGGGCTCGCCCTCGCCATCCGCCTGCAATCGGCGGGCGTCGCCACCACCTTGGTGGAGGGCCGCGACAAGCCCGGCGGCCGCGCCTATTACTGGGAGCGCCCGACCGAGCACGGCACCTTCACCTTCGATGCCGGCCCCACCGTCGTCACCGACCCCGGATGCCTTAAGGAACTATGGGCCATTTCCGGCCACGACATGGCGCAGGACGTGGAGCTGGTGCCGGTCACGCCGTTCTACCGCCTCAACTGGCCCGACGGCACCAGTTTCGATTATTCGAACGACGATGTCTCGCTGCGGAACGAGATCGCCAAGCTCGACCCCGCCGACATTGCGGGCTACGAGCAGTTCCTCGACTATTCGGCGGCCGTCTATCACGAGGGGTACGTCAAGCTCGGCACTGTGCCGTTCCTCGACTTCAAGAGCATGATCAAGGCCGCGCCGGCGCTGGCGAAGCAGCAGGCCTGGCGCTCGGTCTATTCGATGGTGTCGCGCTACATCCGCAACGAGAAGCTGCGCGAGGCGCTGTCGTTCCACACGCTGCTGGTCGGCGGCAATCCGATGACCACCAGCTCGATCTACGCTCTCATCCACAAGCTGGAAAAGGATGGCGGCGTGTGGTGGGCGAAGGGCGGCACCAACCGCCTGGTCGCCGGCATGGTCACCCATTTCGAGCGGCTCGGTGGAGAGGTGCGGATCGGCGATCCGGTCACCGCGATCGCCACGCTGGGCAATCGCGCGACCGAGGTGGAGACCGCCAGCGGATGGCGCGCGCGCTTCGACGCGGTCGCCAGCAATGCCGACATCGTCCACTCGTACCGCGACCTCCTCGGGGGCAACCGCCGGGGGGTGCACATGGGCCGCTCGATCGCGAAGAAGCGCTTCTCGCCCAGCCTGTTCGTGGTCCATTTCGGCATCGAGGGCACCTGGCCCGAGATCCCGCACCACATGATCCTGTTCGGCCCGCGCTACAAAGGGCTGCTGGACGATATCTATGTTCATGGCGTGCTGCCGGCCGATTTCTCGATCTACCTCCACCATCCCACAGCCAGCGACCCTTCCATGGCGCCGCCGGGGATGAGCACGTTCTATGCGCTGGTGCCTGTGGCCCACATGGGCAAGCTGGCGATCGATTGGGAACAGGTCGGGCCGGGGCTCGCCCGCCGCATCCTAGACGAGGTCGGCCGCCGGCTGATCCCGCACATCCACGAGCGCATCGTCACCCAGTTCCACTACGCCCCGCGCGATTTCGCGACCGACCTCAACGCCCATCTGGGCAGCGCCTTCAGCCTGGAGCCGGTGTTGCAACAGAGCGCCTTCTTCCGCGGCCACAATCGCGACGACGTGATCGGCAATTTCTACCTCGTTGGCGCGGGCACCCATCCGGGCGCCGGCATCCCCGGCGTGGTCGGCAGCGCCAAGGCCACGGCCGGGCTGATGCTGGAGGATCTCGCGGCATGACCGGCGGCGGGGCGGGCGAAGCGAGCAGCGGCGGCACGGTGCTGGAGCTGCATGGCGCTGCGATGCGCTCGATGAGCGACCTGCACGAACAGGTCGCGGGTCATCCGGCCACGCCCGATACTTATGCGCGCGATTTCGACGCCCTGTTCGACGTGCTGGTCGCGCATTATCGCCCGCCCATCCACATCCGCTGGTACGATGCGCCGCTCGCAAAAAAGCGGATGGGGCGCGACTTCCCGCGCGCCGTCGCGGTGATCGAGGACGCCGCCGGGTTCCACCGGACCAAGGGCAAGGTGTTCGAACTCGAACTGATCGAAGGACCGGCCCCCGCATGAAGCGCCTCGCCGTCTATTGCGGCTCCGCCACGCCGCCCGATCCGCGCTTCCTCGAACTGGCGCGCACCACCGGCGAAGTGCTGGCGCGGCGGGGGATCGGCGTGGTCTATGGCGGCGGGCGGCTCGGGCTGATGGGGGCGCTGGCCGATGGGGCGCTGGCGGCAGGCGGCGAGGTCATCGGCGTGATCCCCGAGGCGCTGGCCGGCCCGGAAGTCGCCAATCACGCCTGCACCGAGCTTCTGGTCGTTGCGACCATGCACGAGCGCAAAAAGGCCTTCGCCGACCGCTCGGACGGCTTCCTCACCCTGCCCGGCGGGGTCGGCACGATGGACGAATTGTGGGAGGCAATCAGCTGGGCGCAGCTGGGCTACCACGCAAAGCCCGTCGGGCTGCTCAATGCGCTGGGCTATTATGACGGGCTGGTGGAATTCTACCGCCACATGGCCGCGACCGGCTTCATCCGCCCCGATCACAAGGCGATCATGGTGGTGGAGGACCGGCTCGAACCGCTGCTCGACCGGCTCGCCGCCTATCGCCCGCACCGCCCGATCTTCGCCATGCAGGCCGACGACCTGTGAAGCCGCCCCGCTCTCGCACCGGCGCCGGCAAGCGCAGAGCGGGGGCGCCCAAGCGCATCGCCGGCGGCCGGCTGCTCGCCCCCTCGCGGATCCTGCGCGAGACGCCGCGGCAGATCGGCGGCGGGCGCGAGCGCGAGGAACTGGTGGAGGAGGCGCGCCGCTCCATCGCCAAGGGCAGCAAGAGCTTCGCCGCCGCCAGCCGCCTGTTCGACCGCCAGACGCGCGAGCGGGCGTGGATGCTCTATGCCTGGTGCCGCCGCTGCGACGACATCGCCGACGAGCAGGATCATGGCGGCCCGCAGCGCCACCGAACCGGCGAGCCGCGCCGCGCCGTCGAGGACGACCGGCACGACCGGATCACCGGCATCCGCGTCCTCACCGGCCGCGCGCTGGAGGGCCAGCCCACCGCCGACCCCGCCTTCGACGCGCTGGGGCAGGTGGCGCAGGAGGCCGGGCTCACGCCCGATTTGCTCGAGGACGTCATCGAAGGCTTCGCGCTCGACGCCGCCGGCTGGCGCCCGCGCACCGAGCTCGACCTGATGCGCTATTGCTACCACGTCGCCGGCGCGGTGGGGGTGATGATGGCGCGGGTCATGGGCGTGCCGGCCGAGGAGGGCGAGACGCTCGACCGGGCCTGCGACATGGGCCTCGCCTTCCAGCTCAACAACATCGCCCGCGATGTGTGGGAGGACGATGCCGCCGGCCGCTGCTACCTGCCGCTCGAATGGCTGGCGGAGGCCGACATTCCGCCCGGCCAGCACATGAAGCCCGCCTGCCGCCAGCAGCTGCTTCCCCTCGTCACCCGGTTGCTGGAGCTTGCCGAGGAACACGAGGCGGCGGCGCGGATCGGCGCGGCGCGGCTCTCGTGGCGGCAGCGCTGGGCGGTGCTGGCGGCGGCCAATATCTATGGCGCGATCGGGCGCGAGGTGCGGCGGCGCGGGCCGAAGGCGTGGGACCGCCGGGTGCAGATCGGCGCGCTCGCCAAGCTGCGCCACATCACCGCCGCCCTGCGCGAGGCCCTGAGCCGCAAGGGGCGCTCGCCGGACGAGCCCGCCACTGCCCCGCGCTGGACCCGTGGCGAGATCCTCATCGCCGTGCGCATGGCCGGCCCGATCGCCCCCAACCCCACCACTCCGCTGCCCGACGAGGAGGTCCGCTAAGCACGCGCCATGCTCGGCTCCCTGCTGATCGCCAATCGCGGCGAGATCGCCTGCCGCATCATCCGCACCGCCCGCGCGCTGGGCGTGCGCACCGTCGCCGTCTATTCGGACGCGGATTCGAGGGCGCTGCATGTGCGCGAAGCCGACGAGGCGGTGCATATCGGCCCGTCGCCCGCCGCCGAAAGCTATTTGCGGGGGAATCGAATCATCGCGGCAGCGCTCGAAACCGGCGCGGAGGCGATCCACCCCGGCTACGGCTTCCTCTCCGAGAACGCCGAGTTCGCGCGAGAGGTGATCGATGCCGGCCTGGTCTGGGTCGGCCCCCACCCCGACTCCATCCGCGCCATGGGCCTCAAGGACCGGGCCAAGGCGCTGATGGCGGCGGCGGGCGTTCCGGTAACGCCCGGCTATCTGGGCGAGGACCAGTCGGCCGAGCGCCTGTTCACTGAGGCGCAGGCGATCGGCTGGCCGGTGCTGATCAAGGCGGTTGCCGGCGGCGGCGGCAAGGGCATGCGCCGGGTCGACCGCGCGGAGGACTTCGCGCCAGCGCTCGAAAGCTGCCGCAGGGAGGCGCGCGCCAGCTTCGGCAACGACCGGGTGCTGCTGGAGAAGTGGATCACCTCCCCCCGCCATATCGAGGTGCAGGTGTTCGGCGACAGCCACGGCAATGTCGTCCACCTGTTCGAACGCGACTGCTCGCTCCAGCGCCGCCACCAGAAGGTGATCGAGGAAGCGCCCGCCCCCGGCATGGACCCGGCCACCCGCGAGGCGATCTGCGCCGCGGCGGTGCGCGCGGCCAAGGCCGTCGATTATGTCGGCGCGGGGACGGTGGAGTTCATTGCCGATGCGGGCGGCCAAGACGGCAGGGCCCTCAGCGCGGATCGCATCTTCTTCATGGAGATGAACACGCGCCTGCAGGTCGAGCATCCGGTGACGGAGGAGATCACCGGGGTCGATCTCGTCGAATGGCAGCTACGTGTGGCGAGCGGCGAGCCACTGCCGCTGCGGCAGGAGGAGCTTGCTATCGACGGCCACGCGGTCGAGGCGCGGCTCTATGCGGAGGACCCGGCGAAGGGCTTCCTGCCGAGCACCGGGCGGCTCGATCATCTCGTGTTCGGCGATGCCGACCGGATCGAAGCCGGTGTCGAGGAAGGCGGATCGGTTTCCCCGTTCTACGACCCGATGATCGCCAAGGTGATCTGCCACGCCGCAAGCCGGGACGAGGCCATCGGCAATCTCGAAGCGGCGCTGTGCGCGACCGAGGTGTGGCCGGTGCGGACCAATGCCGGCTTCCTCGTGCGCCTGCTCAATGCGCCTGCCTTCCGGGCGGCCGAACTCGACACCGGCTTCATCGCCGAGGCGGGAGACGCCCTGATCCCGGCCAGCGAGGCGCCCGAGCAGGCGTGGCTCGTCGCGGCGAGGATCGCGGCGGGCGAGCGGCGCGATCCGCTCTCCGGCTTTCGACTCAACCGCGCGCCGCGCCGGACGGTGACGTTGGCTCATGGCGGCACCAGCCGGACGATCGAGCTGGGCCTGGCCGAGGCCGCCGCCACCAAGGTCGGCACGGGGCCGTTCGAGCTGTTCTCGACCGACGCGTTCCTCGCCTCCTTTTATCGCGAGGGGGACAGCGTCGTCCTGTTCGTGGAGGGCACGGCCTATCGCTTCGATGTCGGCATGCGTGGGTCCGGCGGTGCGGTGGCGGGCGATGGCACGATCCTCGCGCCGATGCCGGGCAAGGTGATCGCGGTGGACGTCGCCGAGGGGCAGACGGTCGAGGAAGGGCAGCGGCTGCTGGTGCTGGAGGCGATGAAGATGGAGCACGCCTTGGCCGCGCCGTTCGCCGGCACCGTGGCGCAGCTGGCGGTGGGCGAAGGCGCGCAAGTGGAGGTGGAAGCGCTGCTCGCACGGGTGGAGAAGCCGGCGGACTGAGTCCCGTGTGGCGCCGGTTGGCGAGCGGGGAGGCGGAGGGCCTTACCCGCCCATCCACTCGCGGAAGGTGGACTGCTCCGCCTCGCTCATGTGCAGGCCGAGCTTGGTGCGCCGCCACAGCACGTCCTCGGCGGTGCGCGCCCATTCCTCGCGCCGCAGCCACTCTGCCTCGGCCTCGCTCAGCCCGGCGCCGAAGTGCCGCCCGAGATCGCTCCAGCCGCGCGCCTCGCCCAGCCACAGCGCCGCGTCGAGGCCGTAGGCGCGCCCGATCCGTGTCGCGTCGCGCTCGGAGAGGAACGGATATTCCTCGGGCAGCACTCCGATCAGCCGCGCCTGCGCGCCGCGCGGGAAATCGCCGCCCGGCAGCGCCTCGCGTGCGGTCCAGCGCGGCCCGGCCAGCGCGGGCAGCCGTTCGGCCAGCAGGTCCACCACCTCCTCGGCCAAGGCGCGGCAGGAGGTGATCTTGCCGCCATAGATGTGCAGCACCGGCGCGCCCGCCTCCGCCTCGCTCAACGGCAGGCGATAGCCGCGCGTCGCTTCCTCGGGCCGGCCCGATCCATCGTCGACCAGCGCCCGAACCCCGGCGAAGTGGTGCACCACATCGGCGCGGCTCACGGCCTGCGCGAAGTACGAACTCGCCGCCCGGCACAGATAGTCGATCTCGTCCTCCGCCGCGTGCACCTCGACCAGGGAGCCGTCATGGTCGCGGTCGGTGGTGCCGATGAGGGTGAAGTCGTCCTCGTACGGGATGGCGAAGCAGATGCGCTTGTCCGGCAGCTGGAACAGATAGGCGAACGGGTGGGCGAACAGCCGCCGCGTCACGATATGCGATCCGCGCACCCGGCGGATGCCATAGGGCACGTGCTCGCCCAGCAGGCCCGCCACCGCGTCCGCGCCCGGCCCCGCGGCGTTGACCAGCGCGCGCCCTGCAAAGGTGCCCGCCGGCGTCTCCACCCGCCACAGCCCGCCCTCGCGCCGGGCGGCGGTGACGGGCGTGCGGGTCAGCACCCGGGCCCCGCGCATCGCCGCGTCGCGGGCATCGAGCACCACCAGCCGGGCATCGTCCACCCACCCGTCCGAATATTCGAAGCCGTGCCGCAGCCCCTTGCGCAGCGGCCGCCCCGCCGGGTGACGCGCCAGATCGACGCTGCGCGCGCCCGGCAGGGCGCTCGGCCCGGCGATGTGGTCGTAGAGGAACAGCCCTGCCCGCAGCAGCCAGCGCGGCCGCCTGTGCCCTGTTCCGCCCGGGGCCACCGGCAGCACGAAGCGCATCGGCCGGATGATATGCGGCGCGATGCTCCACAGCACCTCGCGCTCGCCCAGCGCCTCGCGGACCAGCGCGAACTCGTAATGTTCGAGGTAGCGCAAGCCCCCATGGACGAGCTTGGTGGAGGCGCTCGACGTGCCGCTGGCGAGGTCTCGCGCCTCCAGCAGCAGCACCTTCGCGCCCCGCTCTCCCCCGCGCCCGGCGGCGTCGCGGGCGACGCTCGCTCCGTTGACCCCGCCGCCGATGACGATGAGGTCGAACGGCTCGCTCATGCCTTGGCGCTGTCCTTCCCGTCGGGCCCGGTGGCGCGCGCCCCGGAACCGGGGGCCGCGATTTCGCCGGCAAGGCCGCTCGTACTGGCCGCCGCCGTCGGGCGCGCCGGCGGGTAGAGCCGCCGGAAGAGCTTTCCCTTCTCGCTGAACAGCACCAGCAGCAGCGAGGCCAGGCTGCTGATCAGCAAGGCGTTCGAGAAAGGCCGCGCGGTGCCGTCATAGGCCTGGCCGATGAACAGGCCGACCACCGCCGCGCCGAACATCCGCACGAAGGTCTGCACGCTGCTCGCCGCCCCGGCCACGCGGGCAAAGGGCTGCATCGCGATGGAGCCGAAATTCGCGCCGAGGAAGCCCAGCAGCGCCAGGTTCATCGCCATCAGCGGCAGGAACCAGGCGAGCTCGCCCGGGCGCTGGTGCGAGGCCCAGACCTGCACCGCGCTGACGAGGATGAACACGAGCACGCCCGCATGGCTCACCCGCCGGGCGCCGAACCGCTCCACGATGCGCGAATTGACGAGGTTGGAGACGACCATCATCGCCGCCGTGCCGCCGAACACCAGCGGGAACCACTCGCCCGCCCCGAAATGCTCGCCGATCAGCTGCTGCGCGCTGTTGATATAGCCGAACACGCCACCCATCAGCAGCGCCGCGCCGACGACATAGCCGATCGCTCCGCGATGGATCAGCGCCGTGCCCATGTTGCGCACGACAGCGGGCAGTTCCACCGCCTGCCGGTTCGCCGGGTCGAGCGTTTCGGGCAGCCGCGCCCACACCCACGAAGCCGCAATCCCCGCGATCACCGCCAGCCCGACGAAGATGAAGCGCCAGCCGGCCACCAGCAGCACCGCCTGCCCCAGGCTGGGCGCGATCACCGGCACGGTGATGAACACCGCGGAGACGAGGCTCATCAGCCGCGCCATCTGGTCCCCTTCATAGCGGTCGCGGATCACCGCCATGGGCACCACCATGATCCCGGCGCTGAGCACGCCCTGCGCCGCCCGCCCCGCCAGCAACAGGTCGAACCGGTCGACCATCGCCATCAGCAGCGACAGCAGGGCATAGGCGGTAAGGGAGAAGAACAGCAGCGGCCGCCGGCCATAGCGGTCCGCGAAGGAGCCCGGCCACAGGCAGCCGAGCCCGCTCGCCAGCAGGTACACCGCCACGACGAGCTGCCGCTGGTTCCCCTCCCCCGCGCCGAGATCGGCGGCCATGTTGTCGAGCGCCGGGAGCATGGCGTCGATGGCGAGCGCGTTGAGGCTCATCAGCAGGGCGACGAGCACGACCAGCTCGCGCTGGCCGATGGTGCGGGAATCGGGGGGGAGAGCGGCAGTGGCCATGGCGCGCCCTAGATTGGTGCCGCAGGTGCAGTAAACAACCCGCTCGCCGCAGGTCGGCAGGGCGCGCTAGATTGCCGCCATGGCGATTCCGCTCCGATCAGAGGCCGCGCCCGGGGACCACGGGGCAGAGGACAAGGGGCCACAGGAGCAGGACCGCCCGCGCAAGATCATCCATGTCGACATGGACGCCTTCTTCGCGAGCGTCGAGCAGCGCGACTTTCCCGAACTGCGCGGTCTTCCGGTTGCGGTCGGCGGGGCGGGCGGGCGCGGCGTGGTCGCCGCCGCCAGCTACGAGGCGCGCATGTTCGGGGTGCATTCGGCCATGCCCTCCCTGACGGCCAAGCGCCTGTGCCCGGACCTCGTGTTCCGCCCCACCCGCTTCGAGGTCTATCGCGCGGTGTCGGAGCAGATCCGCGCCATCTTCCACCGCTTCACCGAGCTCGTCGAGCCGCTGAGCCTCGACGAGGCCTATCTCGATGTCACCGAGGACCGCGCCGGGATCGGCTCGGCCACCGGCATCGCGCGCGAGATCCGCCGCCTGATCGCGGAGGAAACGCAGCTGACCGCCAGCGCGGGGGTTTCGTACAACAAGTTCCTCGCCAAGCTCGCCAGCGACCAGAACAAGCCCGATGGTTTGTGCGTGATCCGCCCGGGAGAAGGCGAGGCCTTCGTCGCCACGTTGCCGGTCCGCCGGTTCCACGGCATCGGGCCGCGCGGGGCGGAAAAGATGGCGCGGCTCGGCATCGCCACCGGGGCCGACCTCCATGCGAAGGAGCCCGATTGGCTGCGCGCCCATTTCGGCAGCTTCGGCGAGACATTGTGGCGGGCGGCGCGGGGCATCGACCATCGCCCGGTGCGCGCCCATCGCATCCGCAAGTCCATCGGCGGCGAGCGCACCTTCTTCGAGGACCTGTCCGCGCCCGACGAGCTGCGTGACGCGCTGGAGCGGATCATCGCCATCGTGTGGGACCGGATCGCGGACAAGCAGGCGCGTGGGCGGACAGTGACGCTGAAGCTCAAGTTTCGCGACTTCACCCTGATGACCCGCGCCCGCTCCCTGCCCCGAGCCATCGCCGGACGGGCCGAGTTCGCCGCTTTGTCGCGCGCGCTGCTGGAAGAGCAGCTGCCCCTGCCGATGCCGATCCGCCTGCTCGGCCTGACGCTGAGCGCGCTCGACGGCGGGCACGAGCCCAATGCCGCCCCCGCCCCGCCGAGCACCGCCCAGCTGGCGCTGTTCTGAGCGGGCCCTGAAGCGATCTCGAAGCAGGTGGAAACGCCAGTTCGGCGCAGCCAATCACCTGCTGACCCGGAAAATCGCGGTAGGACAGTAAGGTAGAGCGGTCGATCCGATGCAATCGAACCGCGAGCCGCTCTAGTCCCGCAGCAGCGCCAGCCGCCGCCGCGCCAGTTCGCTGACGCCGGGGGGCAGTTCCTTGAGGTCGAACAGCCGGGCTGCCACGACCTCGCGCCCGTCGGGCCGCGGCTCGCCCTCCAGCCGGGCGGCGAACAGGTGTACGCGGTTGCGCGCGCCGTGCAGGTTCTCCTCGCGCACGGCCAGAAGGGTCAGCGCCGTGAGGGCGCAGCGCAGTTCCTCGGCGAATTCGCGCGCCGCGGCATGGGCCGGGTCCTCGCCGCGCCGGATGCCGCCCCCGGGCAAGGTCCAGCCGCCCCTGCCATAGGACTGGCGGATCAGCAGCACGCGCCCGGCCCCGTCGCGGGCGATGATGCAAACGCCCTCCACCAGCGGCCGGCGCCAGCGCCACCAGAGCACTCTCAGCCGGTGCGCGAGGCGCAGCGCCGAGCGGTGCAGCGGCGGGGGCAGCAGCCTCATGCCCGGCCGGCGGTCAGGCGAAGCACGTCACCTTCTGATGCGCCGCGCCCAGCAGGCGGGCGATCGGCAGGTCGCTCTCTCCCGCCATCGCCGCCTCGAACAGCGCGCGCTTTTCCGCGCCGCGGATGACGAAGACCAGCTCGTCGCTGTCCAGCAGAGCGGGGATGGTGAGCGTGATGCGGTCGAACGGCGCTTCGGGCGGGAGCGGATCGGGGGTCAACTGGCGGATCCTGCGCGGGTCGTCGGCGCGCGGATCAATGTTGGGGAACAGCGAGGCGATGTGTCCGTCCGCACCCATGCCGAGCCAGGTGAGGGCGAAATGCGGCAGCGCATCCATGATCGTCAGGCTCACGACTTCGCCGCCCACCGGGGCGAGGACGCGGCGCAGCTGCCCTTCATTGCTGGCCGGATGGTCGGGCGGCACGACCCGGTCGTCGCCAGGCCAGATGGTGATGCGTTGCCATGGCAGCGGCATCGCCGCCAGTTGCCTCAGGATCGGAACCGGGGTGGAACCGCCGGGCAGGCACAATGCCACCGGCGCGTCGCTTCGCGAAAGGGCCGCCTGCAAGCGGCCGTGCAGCCATTCGGCGACGGTCTCGTCGCTTGCCCCGGCGATGAACTCCACCTCGGCCATGCTGGTCTCCCGCTCGTGCCGCTCCGGCCTATCGCGCTTTCGTCCCGGGTGGAACCCATTGGGCGCGGCGATGGCGGGGGCGCGACCCGCCTTTGCTGCCCGGCGTTTGCCCTTGGCGGCCGGCTTTGTGCGGGCGGATCGGCTCGTGGCTATTTCAGTGTCTGGGAGAGGAACCAGACGCGCTCCTCGGCCTGGTCGATCCATTCGTCGACCATGCCGCTGGTGGCGAAATCCGCCGCTTCCTCGGCCGCCTCCTTCACCTCGCGCAGGCGGCCGAGCAGCGTCTCGTTGCCGTCGCGCAGCTCGCGGACCATCGCATCGGCGTCCAGCGTCGCGTCGTCCTGATCGGCGATGCGGGTCGCCTGCGCCACCGAGCCCACCGAGGTGAGCGTGACGGCATCGTTCTTGCGCACGCGCTCGCCGATCGTGTCGACCAGCCCCACCAGTTGCTGCGCCTGCTCGTCGAACAGCAGGTGCAGGTCGCGAAAGCGCGGACCGGCGACGTGCCAGTGGAAGTTCTTGGTCTTGATATAGAGCGCCAGATGGTCGGCCAGGGCCCCGTTCAGCGCCTCGATCAGCCCGGCTTTCGAATTGTCGCCTGCGCTTGCCATGTGGTGGTCCCCTTCTTTCAAATCGACCCGTTTCGCCTTTTCACAACGGCAGCGGCGCTGATCGGTTTCGACGGGTTTTGCGCGCAGAATGATCGGTGCCGTCGATCAGAGTGCTGGTTGCATCGCGGTCGGATGCGGGGTGAAAGGCGCCCGGATGGCCGGCTCGCGGTCTCCGGATGACGGTTGCGGACGGGGCAGAGCGGAGGCGCGGGCGTGTTTTGCACCGGCGCGCCTGCGGGGTGGATGGGCTGCGCATCGGGCCCGCATTGTGCCTGCGCGACGGCCGCATCGTGGCTGCGGGAGCTTGGAAATCCGCCTGCGAGCCGGCTTTGCATCGGCAGCGCTTGGGGGCCCCGTCGCGGCTGCATCGTGGTTGCACCGGGCCGGCATGGCGGGTGCGTGGTCGGTGCGGGACCTCGGAAGCCCGGACTGCCGGCGGGTTTTGCACCGGCGTTGCTACGGGGCGGATCGGCCGTGCATCGTGTGGGAATCGCCCTTGGTCGGCATCTGCATGGCGGTTGCGAGACCTTCGAGAACAGGGCCGCATCCGGCTTTGCATCGGCCGCGCTTGGGAGGCGCGGGCGGTTGTATAGTGGTCGCAGCGGGCCCGCACGGCACCCGCATCGCGGTTGGGCGACCCCGCAAATCAGGGCCGCGGCCTGATTTGCGACCGCTGCGCTTGAGGGGCGATCGCGGCTGCATCGTGGCCGCACCGGGCACGCACGGCGGGTGCATCGCGCTTGCGGAACACGGGAAGATCGGCCGCGAGACGGTTTTGCATGGGCCGCGCTGCTGGGGCGGTGGCGGTTGCATCGTGCTCGAACCGGGGACGCATGGGACGCATGGGAGGGCATGGGGGGCATCGGGCTTACATGTTCGGGTAGTTCGGGCCGCCGCCGCCTTCCGGGGTGATCCACTCGATGTTCTGGTTGGGGTCCTTGATGTCGCAGGTCTTGCAGTGGACGCAGTTCTGGGCGTTGATGACGAAGCGCGGCTCCTCGCCCGGCTCGGTCAGCCATTCATAGACGCCGGCCGGGCAGTAGCGGGTGGAGGGGCCGGCATAGATGCCGAGTTCGCTGGTCCGCTGCAGTTCGGGGTCGCGGACCTTCAGGTGGCTCGGCTGGTCCTCCTCGTGGTTGGTGTAGGAGTAGGCGACCGATGTGAGGCGGTCGAAGGTGATCTCGCCGTCCGCTTTGGGGTAGTCGATAGGGCGGTGGAGGTCGGCGCGTTGGGTCTGCTCGTGATCGGGTTCGTGGCGCATGGTGACGGGGAGGCCGATCTTCAGCGTGCGCATCCACATGTCGGCGCCGGCGACGATCGTGCCCAGCCCGCCGCCGAACCGCGCTACGGCCGGCTGGGCGTTGCGCACGGCCTTCAGCTCGGTGGCGATCCAGCTTGAGCGCACCGCCGTGTCGTACTCGGCAAGCTCGGTGTGCTGGTGCCCGGCGGCGATGGCGGCGGCGATGTGTTCGGCGGCGAGCATGCCGCTCTTCATCGCGGTGTGGCTGCCCTTGATCCGTGGCACGTTGACGAAGCCTGCCGCGCAGCCGACCAGCGCGCCGCCGGGGAAGGCCAGCCGGGGCACGCTCTGCCAGCCGCCCTCGTTGATCACCCGCGCGCCGTAGGCGACCCGCTTGCCGCCTTCGATGATAGCGCGCACCGCCGGGTGCAGCTTCCAGCGCTGGAACTCCTGGAACGGGTTCAGATAGGGATTCTTGTAGTCGAGCGCGGTGACGAGGCCGAGCGCCACCTGGCCGCCCGCCTGGTGGTAGAGGAAGCCGCCGCCCCAGGTGTCGGTGTCGGAGAGCGGCCACCCTTGCGTGTGGATCACCTGCCCGGCGACGTGCCGCGCGGGGTCGATGTCCCACAATTCCTTGATGCCCAGGCCGTAGATCTGCGGCTGGCAGTCGGCTTCGAGGTCGAAGCGGGCCTTCATCCGCTTCGTCAGGTTGCCGCGGGCGCCTTCCGCGAAGAGCGTGTATTTGGCGCGGATCTCCATGCCCGGCTGGTAGTCGGGTTTGGGCGAGCCGTCGGCGGCGACGCCCATGTCCTGCGTGACCACGCCCACGACCGCGCCCTCCTCGACCAGCACCTCGGCGGCGGGGAAGCCGGGGAAGATCATCACGCCGAGCGCCTCGGCCTGCTCGGCCAGCCAGCGCGCGAGGTTCGCCAGCGAGCCGGTGTAGCAGCCTTTGTTCGACATCAGCGGCGGCAGCATCGCATGGGGCAGCGCGCGCTTGCCGGTGCGGGTGAGCACCCAGTGCTGGTTGTCGCTGACGGGCACTTCGGCCAGCGGACAGCCGCTTGTCCGCCACTCGGGCAGCAGCTCGTCGAGCGCGCGCGGGTCGATCACCGCGCCCGAGAGGACATGGGCGCCGATCTCCGAGCCCTTTTCGAGCACGACGACTTCCAGTTCCGCCGCGACCTGCTTGAGCCGGATGGCCGCGGCGAGGCCGGCGACGCCTCCGCCGACGATCACCACGTCGGCTTCCATGCTTTCGCGTTCGCTCATTCTGCGCCTCTCCCCTTTCCTTGCCACGCAGCGCCAACGTTCGACGGGGCAGCTGCGACCCTGCGCGCGCCGGAGTTCGGCCCGGGCTTCCCCCTGCCCGCGTGGCGTCCGCCGCCGGGACGCGGTGCGTGGCCGGCGCGGCGTGTCATTCCAGTTCCAGGATCACTGCGTCCACCACCAGCGTCTCGCCCTCGGCCGCGTTGATGCGGGCCACGGTGCCGGAACGCTGGGCGCGCAGGATGTTCTCCATCTTCATCGCCTCCACCGTGGCGAGCGGCTGACCGGCCTCCACCGCATCGCCCGGCCCGACGTGCAGCGCCACCAGCAGGCCCGGCATGGGGCACAGCAGCAGGCGCGACGTATCGGGCGGCGCCTTTTCGATCATGTGCGCGGCCAGCGGCGCCAGCCGGGCGGGCAGGACCCGCAGGCGGAAGGTGCGCCCGCGCGTCGTGACCAGCCAGCGTGCGCCGTGGCGGCGGACGATGAGGCCGAGGGTTGTGGGCGCGGGGGTGGGGTCTGACGAGGGCGAGGGGGTGGTGGGCGCGGCCGGCGTCGCCGGGGTGGCTGCGGCAGGGCTGGTCATGGCTGCGCCGGCGATTGGAGCCGACGCGGCGGAGACGGCGCGCGGAGCGGTGCCGGTAAAGGGCGAGGGTGTCGCGGCGGTGGCGGCGGTGGCGGTGGCTGCGGGACCGGTGGGGGAAGCGGGGGTGGCGGTGGTGGAGGCAGTCGGGGCCCTCGCCTCGGTGGACGCGATGGGGGCCGTGGCTGCGGCAGCGGCAGTGGTGTAAGTGAGAGTGCCGGTGGCGGTCGCGTCGGGGCGGCCGGGGCGCCAGTCGCAATGGACTTCCAGGCGGTGGCCGTCGATGGTGGCGTGGCCTTCGCCGAGGGTGGTGGCGAAGTCGCGGCCGTCGAGGCGCACGGTCCAGTCGCTGGTCAGCGGGAGCGGACCGTCGAGCTGGCCGGAGATGCGGCGGGCGCGGGCCTGCCAGCTGCGCTCAAGCCCGGCGGCGATGGCGGCGATCAGGCGCCGCAGCGGCTCGTCGGCATCGGCGCCGGTGAAGCCTTCGGGGAATTCCTCGGCGATGAAGCCGGTGGTCAGATTGCCCGCCCGGAAGCGGGGGTGCTGCATCAGGGCGGAGAGGAAGTCCGCGTTGTGGCCCAGCCCCTCGATGCGGAAGCGGTCGAGTGCGGCGACCTGCCGGTCCGCCGCTTCGTCGCGGGTGGCGTCCCAGGTGATCAGCTTGGCGATCATCGGGTCGTAGAAGATCGACACCTCGCCGCCTTCGAACACGCCGTCATCGACGCGCACGCCGCCCATGCCCCGGCGGCCGTTGGCGCTGCCGTCGTCGGTCCATGGCGGGGCCGGCGGGGCGTAGCGGACGAGGCGGCCGGTGCTCGGGAGGAAGCCGCGATAGGGGTCCTCGGCATAGATGCGGGTCTCGATCGACCAGCCGTCGATGCCGATATCGTCCTGGGCGAGGCCGAGCTTTTCGCCGGCGGCGATGCGGATCATCTGCTCGACGAGGTCGATGCCGGTGATCGCCTCTGTCACCGGATGCTCGACCTGGAGGCGGGTGTTCATTTCGAGGAAGTAGAACGACTCTCCCGTGGGGTCGGCGCCGCTGACGATCAGCTCCACGGTGCCGGCCGAATGATAGCCGACCGCGCGGGCCAGGGCGACGCATTGCTCGCCCATCGCGCGGCGCATGGCGGGGGTGACAAAGGGCGAAGGGGCCTCCTCCACCACCTTCTGGTGCCGGCGCTGGATCGAGCATTCGCGCTCGTTCAGATAGAGGATGGTGCCGTGCCGGTCGCCGAGGATCTGGATCTCGATATGGCGCGGGTGCTCGATGAACTTCTCGATGAACACGCGGTCGTCGCCGAAGCTGGCGAGGCCTTCGCGCTTCACCGCCTCGAAGCCGTCGCGCACGTCCTGCTCGGACCAGGCGAGGCGCATGCCCTTGCCGCCGCCGCCGGCGCTGGCCTTCATCATCACCGGATAGGTGATCTCGCCGGCGATGCGCAGGGCGTGGTCGGTGTCCTCGATCTCGCCGACGAAGCCCGGGACGACGTTGATTCCGGCGGCGGCGGCGATCTTCTTGCTTGCGATCTTGTCGCCCATCGCGGCGATGGCGCCGGCCGGCGGGCCGATAAAGGCGATGGCCTCGCGTTCCAGCGCCTCCACGAAGGCGGCGCGCTCGGAGAGGAAGCCGTAGCCGGGGTGCACGGCCTCGGCCCCGGTCTGCTTGCACGCGGCGATGATCTTTTCGGGGACGAGATAGCTTTGGCTCGCCGGGGCGGGGCCGATGGGGATCGCCTCGTCCGCCATGGCCACGAACGGCGCGCGTGCGTCGGCATCGGAATAGACCGCCACGGTGGCGATGCCCATCCGGCGTGCGGTGGCGATGATGCGGCAGGCGATCTCCCCGCGGTTGGCGATGAGAATCTTGGAGAACACGTGGCTTACGCCCCTTTCGTCTGCGGTCGGGATGCGGTCACGCGCTGCGCTTTGCGAGATAGACGCCCGCCGCCATCGGGGCGATGCCGATCAGGAACGTGGCTCGGCTCGCCGTGACCACCCCGCCGGGTTGCTGGCCGGGTCCGGCGACGAGGAAGGCGAGGACCGGGATGACGATGCCGGCCCGCGAACATGAGCGCGGGAATGGGGCGCGAGGGGCTCTGCCGGGTCATCCGGCCTCCGTTGTCTCGTCGGCGGGGGGCATGTTGTGGCCGAGCAGGCGCAGGAGGTCGGCGGCGGCCTCAACCACGTTGGTGCCGGGGCCGAAGATGCCCTGCACCCCGGCCTCGCGCAGGAAGTCGTAATCGTGCGGGGGGATGACGCCGCCCGCGATGACGCGGATGTCGGCCCGGCCGGCGGCGCGCAGGTGCGCGATCAGTTCGGGAATGAGCGTGCGGTGGCCGGCGGCGAGCGAGCTGGCGCCGACCGCGTCCACACCGCGTTCCAGCGCCAGCCGTGCGGCCTCCTCGGGCGTCTGGAACAGCGGGCCGGAGGTGACCTCGAAGCCCATGTCGGCGAAGGCGGAGGCGATGACGTTGGCGCCGCGGTCGTGCCCGTCCTGCCCCATCTTGGCCACGAGCAGGCGCGGCGCCCGGCCGAGCCGGTGGGCCACGGCCGCGACGCCCGCCGTCACCTGCTCGTAGCGCGGGTCGCCTTCGTAGGCGGCGGAATAGACGCCGCGCACCGGTTGCGGCACCGCGTCGTGGCGGCCGAACACCGCCTCCAGCGCGGCGGAGATTTCGCCCAGAGTGGCATTCGCGCGCGCGGCCTCCAGGGCGAGGGCGAGGAGGTTGCGCTCCATTCCGGGCGCGGGGCGCGGCGGAGCAGGGCTATCCTCGCCCCGTCGCGGCTCGGCGGAAGGGTGCGGCGCGCCTGCGGCTCCGGCGCCCGCAGCGGGCTCCGCAGCGGCTGTCGCGGCGGCTTGGGTCAGCGCGTTCAGGGCGGCGCGGCAGCGGGGTTCGTCGCGGGTGGCTCGCACCTGTTCGAGGCGGGCGATCTGGCGGGCGCGGACCTCGTGATTGTCGATGTCGAGCGTGTCGATGCGGGCCTCTTCACCCAAGCGGTACTTGTTGACGCCGACGATCACCGTTTCGCCCTTGTCCACGCTGGCCTGTCTGGCCGCGGCGGCCTGCTCGATCAGCGCCTTGGGGCGGCCGCTGGCGACGTAGGCGGTCATGCCGCCGGCCGCGTCCACCTCGGCGATCAGCGTTTCGGCCTCCTCCACCAGCCGGGCGGTCAGCGCTTCGACATAGTAGGAGCCGCCGAGCGGGTCGATGACGTTGGCGATGCCGGTCTCCTCGGCCAGCACAAGCTGGGTGTTGCGGGCGATGCGGGCGGAGAAGTCGGTCGGGAGCGCGATCGCCTCGTCCAGCGCGTTGGTGTGGAGCGACTGGGTGCCGCCCAGCACCGCCGCCAGCGCCTCGACCGTGGTGCGGATGACGTTGTTGTAGGGGTCCTGCTCCTGCAGGCTGACGCCGCTCGTCTGGCAATGGGTGCGCAGCATCTTGGACTTCTCGTCGCGGGCGCCGAGATCATCCATCACCCGGTACCACAGCGTGCGCGCGGCGCGCAGCTTGGCGACTTCCATGAAGAAGTTCATGCCGATGCCGAAGAAGAAGGACAGGCGCGGGGCGAAGGAGTCGAGGCCAAGGCCCGCTTCCATCGCCCGCCTGGCGTATTCCTTGCCGTCCGCGATGGTGAAGGCGAGTTCCTGCACCGCCGTCGCCCCAGCCTCGTGCATGTGGTAGCCGCTGATCGAGATCGAGTTGAAGCGCGGCATGTTCGCCGACGTGTAGGCGATGATGTCCGAAACGATCCGCATGCTGGGCGCGGGCGGGTAGATGTAGGTGTTGCGGACCATGAACTCCTTGAGGATGTCGTTCTGGATGGTGCCGCTGAGTTTCTCCTGCGCGACGCCCTGCCGCTCGGCGGCGACGATGTAGAAGGCGAGGACGGGGATCACCGCGCCGTTCATCGTCATCGAGACGCTCATCTGGTCGAGCGGGATGGAGTCGAACAGGATCTCCATGTCGCGCACCGTGTCGATGGCGACGCCCGCCTTGCCGACATCGCCGACGACCCGCGGATGGTCGCTGTCGTAGCCGCGGTGGGTGGCGAGGTCGAAGGCGACGGAGAGGCCCTTCTGCCCGGCGGCGAGGTTGCGGCGGTAGAAGGCGTTGGATTCCTCGGCGGTGGAGAAGCCCGCATATTGGCGGATGGTCCACGGGCGGCCGGTGTACATGCTGGCATAGGGGCCGCGGGTGAAGGGGGCGAAGCCGGGGAGGCCCCCTGGACCATTGGGGCCCTGCTCCGGCGCGGCGGAGCTGAGGTCCTCCTGCGTGTAGAGCGGCTGGATGGCGATGCCCTCGGGCGTGTGCCAGGTGAGGTCGCGGCCGCGTGCTTCCCGGGCGGCGGCCTGCTGCCAGTCGGCGAGCGTGGGGTTGGCGGGGAGTTTTGTTTGGTCGCGGGGGGGTGGCGCCTGTTCCCCGGCTTGCGCGGGGGTGGCGTTGCCGGACGGAGCGGAGGTGAGCGGAGCGGCGCTGTCGGCGGGGGTGCGGGGGGCGACGCCGGGGTCCTCGCCGGGGTTGGTCTCGACGCTGGGCTCGGTGCGGTCAGTGGGGCTCACGCGGAATCTCCATGATTTCGACCAGCTGGCCCATCATGTCCTTGGGGTGGAGGAAGAAGATCGGGGTGCCGTGCGCACCGATGCGGGTGGGGCCGAGCACGCGCTTGCCCTGCCCTTCGAACCAGGCGCGCGCCTGCGCGATGTCCGGCACCTCGAAGCAGAGGTGGTGCTGGCCGCCCAGGGGATTGCGTTCGAGGAAGGCGGTGAGGGGGGAGGTGTCGTCCAGCGGGGCGATAAGTTCGATCTGGGTGCCCTGCCCGCTCTCCGCGGGCGTGTTGACGAAGCAGACGCGGACGCCCTGTTCGGGGAGGTCGAACGGCCGAGTGATGTCGGTGGCGCCGAGCGTGTCGCGGTAATGCGCGATGGCGTGCTCGATGGAGGGCACCGCGATGCCGATGTGGTTGAGGCGGCCGAGTTTCATTGGAATACACCTAGGAGTACCGCGGAAGCGATTAGCGCGAGGCCCGCACAAAGAAGCAACGCGATCGCCACCACCACGTAGCTGGCCCAGAACTGAAACGGATTGCCACGCCGGGTATAGGAGCCACCCCGCAGGTGCATCACCCCGCGCGTGGACGCCTCATACAGTCGCCACACGATCAGCGCAGATGTGCCCCGGCCGAGCACCGCAAGAAGAATGAAAATCATCACAGCGGGATATTATCATGCTTCTTCCACGGGTTCTCCAGCCGCTTGCCCCGCAGCTTGCGCAGGCCGAGCGCGATGCGGCGGCGGGTGGAGTGGGGGTGGATCACCTCGTCGATATAGCCGCGCGAGGCCGCGACGAAGGGGTTGGCGAAGCGGTCTTCGTATTCGCGGGTCTTCTTGGCGATTTCGTCCGAGGAGAGGCCGCGGAAGATGATTTCGACGGCGCCCTTCGCGCCCATCACGGCGATCTCGGCGGTGGGCCAGGCGTAGTTGAGGTCGCCGCGCAGGTGCTTCGACGCCATCACGTCGTAGGCGCCGCCATAGGCCTTGCGGGTGATCACGGTGATCTTGGGCACGGTCGCCTCGGCATAGGCGAAGAGCAGCTTGGCGCCGTGCTTGATGATGCCGTTGTGTTCCTGCGCGGTGCCGGGGAGGAAGCCGGGGACGTCGACGAAGGTGATGATGGGGATCTCGAACGCGTCGCAGAAGCGCACGAAGCGTGCCGCCTTGCGGCTGGCATTGATGTCGAGCACGCCCGCCAGCACCATCGGCTGGTTGGCGACGAAGCCCACCGGGCGCCCTTCGATGCGGCCGAAGCCGATGATGATGTTGGGCCCGTGCGCGGGCTGCATCTCGAAGAAACTGCCCTCGTCGGCCACTTTCGCGATGAGTTCGTGCATGTCGTAGGGCTGGTTGGCGTTGGCGGGGATCAGCGTGTCGAGGCTCGGTTCCGCGCGGTCCCACGGGTCCTCGGTGGGGAGGACGGGCAGTTCGGCGCGGTTCGATGCGGGGAGGAAGCCCATCAGTTGGCGCGTGGCGAGCAGCGCCTCGATGTCGTTCTCCAGCGCAAGGTCGGCGACCGAGGTGCGGGTGGTGTGGGTGATGGCGCCCCCCAATTCCTCCTGGCTGACCACTTCGTTGGTGACGGTTTTGACCACGTCGGGGCCGGTGACGAACATGTAGGCGCTGTCCTTCACCATCAGGATGAAGTCGGTCATCGCCGGGGAATAGACCGCCCCGCCCGCGCAGGGGCCCATGATGAGGCTGATCTGAGGGATGACGCCGCTTGCCAGCACGTTGCGCTGGAACACTTCGGCATAGCCGCCGAGGCTCGCCACGCCCTCCTGGATGCGCGCGCCGCCGCTGTCGTTGAGGCCGATAAGGGGGGCGCCGACCTTCATCGCCATGTCCATGATCTTGCAGATCTTCTCCGCGTGGCGGTAGGAGAGCGAGCCGCCGAACACGGTGAAGTCCTGGCTGAAGACGAACACCAGCCGGCCGTCGATCGTGCCGCTGCCGGTGACGACGCCGTCGCCGGGGATGCGCTGCGCCTCCATGCCGAAATCGGTGCAGTCGTGCTCGACATAGGTGTCGAGCTCCTCGAAGCTGCCTTCGTCGAGCAGCACGTCGAGCCGCTCGCGCGCGGTCAGCTTGCCCTTGGCGTGCTGCGCGGCGACCCGCTTCTCGCCACCCCCCGCATGGGCGGCGGCGCGGCCGCGTTCCATCTCGGCGATATTGGCTGACATCGGCTCTGCCTCCCTCGCTTCTTCCCCATCCAACTCGCGGCCGGCGCGACGGGTACCAGCCGCCTTGCCGGCCCCTGCCCCTCCTGCCTGCCGAGCCCGCCGGTCTGCCGTGGGCGTGGCCGGCTGCCCGCCTGCACTTGGGCTGCGGCTCGGCGCCCTTGTCCGCCCCGAGACAGCCGCTCGCCGGCGCTGCAGGCGATTTCAGTGCCTAGGCCGTGCCCAGCTTCTCGGTGAGCTGGGGCACCGCCTCGAACAGGTCGGCGACGAGGCCGATATCGGCGACCTGGAAGATTGGTGCGTCCGGGTCCTTGTTGATCGCGACGATGATCTTGGAGTCCTTCATGCCGGCGAGGTGCTGGATCGCCCCCGAGATCCCCACCGCGACATAGAGGTTGGGGGCGACGATCTTGCCCGTCTGGCCGACCTGGTAATCGTTGGGCACGTAGCCCGCGTCCACCGCGGCGCGGCTCGCGCCGATGGCCGCGTTCAGCTTGTCCGCCAGCGGGGTGATCAGCGCGGCGAAGGTCTCGGCATCCTTGAGCGCGCGGCCGCCGGACACAACGATGCCGGCGCTGGTCAGCTCGGGCCGCTCGCCGCCGGTCGCGTCCAGCGAGACGAAGCGCGACAGGCCGGCGTCGGCTCCGGTGGCGCTCACTTGCTCCACCGGGGCGTTGCCGCCCTGGGCCGGGGCCTTCTCGAACGCGGTGCCGCGCACGGTGAGGACCAGCTTCGCATCGCTGCTTTCCACCGTGGCGATGGCGTTGCCGGCGTAGATCGGGCGGGTGAAGGTCTTCGGCCCCTCGACGCTCAGGATTTCGGAGACCTGCATCACGTCGAGCAGCGCGGCGACGCGTGGGGCGATGTTCTTGCCGGTGGTGCTCGCCGGTGCGACAAAGGCGTCGTAGGTCTCCATCAGCCCCGCGACGAGCGGCGCGACGTTCTCCGCCAGCATCGCCGCGTAGGCCGGGTCATCGGCGAGCAGCACCTTCTCCACGCCCGCGACACGCGCCCCGGCTTCGGTGGCGGAGCGCACCTCCTCGCCCTCGCCCGCGACCAGCAGGTGGACAGGGGCGCGCTCCGGCGCGCCGAGCGCGGCGGCGGCGGTGATGGCGGCCAGCGTCGCCTCGGCAATGGCGCCGTTGGCATGATCGGCCAGGACAAGTGCGGTCATGATTGGCAAACTCCTCTCCATCGCAGGCCCGCTCCGGTGCGCCGGGGCCGTCTTCTCCGCCCGTCACCCGATGGCCCGGTCGGCGGGGGCGGTTCCGAGGCCGCGAGCGGCATGTCCATCAGGCGACGCCGAGCCCCTTCAGGCGCTCCACCAGCGCGTCCACGTCCGCGACCACCTCGCCTGCCTGCCGCACCGGCGGCTCGGCCACCTTGAGCGTGCGCAGGCGCGGCGCGATGTCGACGCCGAAATCGGCCGGGCTGCGCGTGTCGAGCGGCTTTCTCTTGGCCTTCATGATGTTGGGCAGGCTCGCATAGCGCGGCTCGTTGAGCCTCAGATCGGTGGTGACGATCGCGGGCAGTTGCAGGCGCACCGTCTCCAACCCGCCATCGACCTCGCGCGTGACGATCACTGCGTCGCCCTCGACCTCCACCCGCGAAGCGAAGGTCCCTTGCGGGCGGCCCAACAGGGCGGCGAGCATCTGCCCGACCTGGTTGCTGTCGTCGGAGATCGACTGCTTGCCCAGCAGGACGAGGCCGGGCTGCTCCTGCTCCGCGACGCCGCGCAGGATCTTGGCCACAGCCAGCGGCTCGACCTCCCCCCCGTTCATGTCAGGGTCCGTCTCCACCAGGATCGCCCGGTCGGCGCCCATCGCCAGCGCGGTGCGGAGGGTCTCGCTCGCCTTGGCCGGGCCAATGGAGATGGCGACGATCTCGCTCGCCGCGCCCTTTTCCTTGAGCCGGACGGCTTCCTCGACGGCGATCTCGTCGAACGGGTTCATGCTCATCTTGACGTTGGCGAGATCCACCCCGCTGCCGTCGGGCTTCACCCGCGGCCTCACGTTATAGTCGATCACCCGCTTCACGGGCACCAGGATCTTCATGGCCGCCTAACCTTCCCGCACGCGCCGGGCTGTCGCCCTTGTCCCGTGTTTCCATCGACCCGCGCGCCCCGCCACGCAAGAGGGCCCGCGTACTTTTATTGCGCCGGGCGGACATGGCCGGCGACCGTGCTCCGCCATGCGCGGGCGCAGCGGGGCTCAGGGTCGCGGCCGCATGGCAAGGCAGGCGATGGTGTCGGGAGAGGGAAGGTGCGCTCCGCTGCGGGCCGCGCGGGAGATGCGAGGCGCGTGGGGGGCGTCGGGCCCGTTGCGGTGCGGGGCGTGCCGGGCGGTTCAGCCGCCTTTGGTGGCGCGAGGCCGGGGCGCGCGGGAGGCTCGATGCTGAGCGACGGGGGCCGCTGCTGGCAGTGTCCGGCGCATTGATGAGCGCGTCGATCAGGCTTCAGGACACGGTGCCCGATTCTGCGCATCGAGCTCCTGGATCGTTGCCACCGGATCTGTGTGCGGATCGGTGCGCGGATCGGCCGCGTTGGGAGGGAATGCGGCTCATAAGTGAGCTCGGCGTCTTCCTGGGACAAGCTACTCGGTTGGCGGATCGGGGGTTGTATCGCTCGCACCGCTTTGGTCCGGGCGTTGCGCAGGCACTTCTTCTACCGAGACAATAGTTCATTCGGCGTTGTTCGCGGCATCGAGTTGTTCCGGGTCTGCGCCTATGCGGCAACGGCAGCACCGCCGCTACGGTGCTGCCGTCCTCCGCCGCCTCACGGCCGGGCCATCATCGCGGCGGCGATCGGTGCCGCGATGATGGTGGCTGCCCACGCCCGTTTGGCGAGCCCGAGAAGCCTCTTGGCCGCGGGCTACGGCGTCACTGCGCGGTTTTGTCGATCAACGCGCGGATCATCTCCCACCGGGGCGAGGTCTCCTGGTTCATGTGCTCCAGCAAGCCCCAGCTGCCCGACTTACCCGGACGGCCGATCAGCCCGTAATTGGTGTAGAGCGTGCCGCCAGCGGCCCAGAACGCCTCGATGTTGGCCCTGTCGATCTCTGCCACTTCGGGCGTGCGCTGCAGCTCGACGAGGAAGTTGACGAAGGCATCGTTGCTATGCTGGCTGGTGGGGGTCACCTCGTGCGGGCCGCCCTCGTAGTGCGTGTACCTGAGGCCATATTTCGCGGCAGCGGCGCCATGGTAGGCGTGGCCGCTTGGGTGGCCTTTCTCCCACCCCGCCCGCATCTCGCTGACGCCCCATGCGATGCCGCCGTCCGGGTCATTCTCGATGTGCGAGATGACCTCCGCCGCGCGGGTGTCGGAACCCAGTTTCGGGCTGGCTGCGAAATAGGAGGCTGGCGAGTATTCGTCGAAGAAGTCGGCCGCCTGGATGTGATTGCCGGCTTCATCTTTCCAGTTGGGGGTCTCCAGACCGCTCTTTTCGAGGCCTTGGTGCGCGAATTGCGTCCCGAACACCACAGCCATGCGATCGGGGGCGTCCTTGAAGATTTCGCGCCAGATCTGCGCCATCTGAGCGCCGCGCATGCCATACCATTGCAGACCGCTCGACCAGCCAAGGGCCGCTGCCTTCTTCTTCGTGTAGGAGGAGGCGAGGAACATGCTGTTCCAGACCTCGTTCGAAAGCTCCACCCGGGCCGTCAGGCGCGGATCGAGGTGTTCGTGGACATAGGTCGCGAAGCCGCGCATGTAATCGTCGCTGGCGTTGGTCGGCATGCAGAACCACGGATCGAACGACAGCTCGTTGGCGAGGGCAACCATCACCTCGACGGGCACGCCCGTATCGGACCAGCGTGCATCGCTTTCCTTGGGCCGATGCTCCCAATCCAGTTCGGCCATGTCCGCATTGATGTCGCCCCAATCCAGCGATTTGCCCTCCGGCGAAAACAGCGAATTGGTCTTCTGCCAGTCCATGAAGCGCAGGCCGGCGAAGCCCCGCGCCTTGTCGAGGAACGCAGGGTCGAAGATCGCCCCGCTTTCGAACGCCGGCAGGTGGAGGGCACGAACGACCCGGATGTTGCGCAGGTAATTGCCCGTGCCGGCCGGATCGGTGTCACTGATCTTGAGCCAGATAATCCCGGAGGTGGGGGTGCGGAAGCGGCAATAGCCGGGCCGTTGTTCCAGCACCTTCGCCCCGCCGTCAGGTGCGATGGAGCCCTCGCCGTCGTAGAGCAGCACGAACTCCTCTGCGCCCAGCTGAACATCGGGTGCATCCTGCTGCACCAGCATTTTCATCGTTCCCTTCACCCCGGCCGCATCGATCGGCATTGCGGTGGCGTAACCCGCCTCGTCGAGCGGGAAGTACTCCTTGGAGTTGTTTACGCCCGGGCGATTGCTGAACCACGCATTGCCCTGCTTCACCATGTTGAGGAACGGCACGGTCGAGGCATAATAGGACACGCCGAGCAGGTTGGTGCCGACCTGCGCCACGGGCTTCTTGCTACGAACCGCAGTTGGTGTTGGTGTCGGAGCCGGAGTCTCGGTGGGCTCAGGAGCAGGGGCTGGGGTTGGCGCAGGAGCAGGGGCCGTCACCCCCACAGGGTTCACGCTGATGCCCCTGAGCTTGGCCGAGCCACTATTCTGCGTTTCGATGATGACCTTCAGATAGTGAAGCGTCTGTGTAGCCTTGAACCTGCCCTTTATCATCCCCGCGGCGGTTACGTTCTTGTTCTCGAATACAGAGGGCTTGTAGCCCTTCACCTGGTTGAGGACGCGCACGGAAAGCGGCGCCGTCGTCTTTTCCACCACTTCCAGCGTGAACTCGTATTCCATGCCCTCGACCAGATTGGGAAAGGGATAGGCGAGAGCAGGGTACTGCTTGGTCGGCATGGCCGTCAGCAGAACACCATCCTCCAGGAACGTAGCGACGGTGTCGTCCAGGTCGCCCGCCGTGGCAGGTGGAATGAGGCTCATGAACTGTGCATCGGCGAACCCAGCCGGCCGCGCGGTCGGAGCAGGAGTGGGGGCTGGAGCGGGCTCGGGAGCGGGAGTGGGGGTCGGAGCGGGCTCGGGAGCGGGAGTGGGGGTCGGAGCAGGCTCGGGAGCGGGAGTGGGGGTCGGAGCAGGCTCGGGAGTAGGAGTGGGGGTTTCCACCGCGGGCTCTGGTTCAGGCGTGGGTTCAGAAGGCTCCGGGGCCGGTTCCGGTTCAGCCTGCGGCTCAGCTTCCGGCTCGACGGGCTCGGGCTCGGGCTCCGGGGCCGGTGCGGTCGGCTCGGGTTCGGTCGGCTCGGGCGCGGTCGGCTCGGGCTCCGGGGCCGGTGCGGTCGGCTCGGGTTCGGTCGGTTCGGGTGCGGTCGGTTCGGGTGCGGCCGGCTCGGGTGCGGTCGGCTCGGGTGCGGTCGGTTCGGGCTCCGCGTCAGGCGCGGTCTCGGGCACCGGCGTAGGTTCGTTCCCTGCTTGCTCAGTGGGGCATACACGGAATTCCAGCGTCGCGTTGACCTTCAGACGAAGGACCGGACCGGAAAACGCGAAGTGCCCGGTATCCAGGCCGCCGATCTCGACTTTCCATGCGGGCTTGAAGCCGCCGTCTGCGTCTGAATGGGGTGGTGTAGTGCTCATCAGGTCGGTCCTTTCATGGCGAATCGTTGCAGCGCCTCGTCAAAGCGGAGGCCGCAAGGAGTAGGACAGAACCATATGGGTTCGCGCAGGTGGGGCAGATCACAGCGAAGCGGGTAAGGATCATGTCGCCTTCGCCTCCACCGGTCGCGTTCAGGGCATGAGCGGAGGTGCTGCGCGCGGGATCATCCGGTGGAGCATCGGCCAGGGGGACAGGCTCGCGGGGTGGCTGGTCGATCTCGACTGGCGCGTGCCGAGGCGCATCACGCAATGGCGAGGACGAGGGCGCCCCACATGGCCTGCAGTGCAACGAGCATCATGACAGCGAAGGTGGGGCTCCCGAACAGGCCGCGGTGCGACCGCAGCGGAGGCCCATTGCGAGCGCGATGGCCTACGCGGCCTGCAAAGCGAACAAGCTTCGAGGTGTCCCATCCGCGCCCTGGCCGGGGGGCGAGACGCGCGACAATTATCTGCCGGTCTCGACAGTCCGGTGTGGCTGGGCGTCGATGCGCAAGCACCTCGCTCCACCCTCTGATCGCGAGAGCGGAGAGAAGCTGATCCATCGCTTCATCGCCACGGCCCCGGCAGGCGCATCGGAGAGGCCAACGGGATCCGCGGTGAGATGATGCCCCGCTGCCGCACGGGCAAGATCAACGACATCCATGCCCTGCCCGATCCGGGCATCGCATCGGTCGCGGACGCGACCGTGACGAGATCGAGGCCCTCGCTCCGGGCGCGTTTACCGGTTCGCCTGCAAGTGTGGTAGGAGCCGACTGATTTCGGCGGTGGAGCGGGTGAAGGGAATCGAACCCTCGTCGTAAGCTTGGGAAGCTTCTGCTCTACCATTGAGCTACACCCGCCCGTCAGGCACTCGGCCGCAGGGATGAGGCGCATTTCCATCGCCTTTTGCAGCCAAGCGGCGGAGTGGCCCTTTGCAACGATGCCCTCCGCCGGTCAATTGGATTCGGCGGCTGGTTCGCACGGCCGGTTCCGTGCTGGGCGCAGCGCGTCCATCTGGGCCGATCCCGGTGGTTCGTCGGCCCCGCCCCGGATGTCTGCCGCTGCCGGAAAGTGCGGTTGGAGTGGTCTGAAGGGTGGGATCGTCGGAGCGCGGTGTCGTCGGACAGGTGAATCTAGCGGCCCCGGCCCGGGCCTCCTGAACTCGCGTCGCTGTCATGGGGGGCCAGCGGGGGGCTCGCGTCCGGCGTCGCGCCCCGGCTGAGCGCGACCTCGCGCCCGGTGCGGGAAAGCGGTGGTCCTTCTGCCCGCTCGTGCGTTGGGCGGGAAAGGAGAACGAGCGTGGCAGGATCGTCCGGCAAGCGAGTCGTCATCACCGGCGCATCGAGCGGGATCGGTGCGGCGACCGCGCAGGCGTTCGCGAACCAGGGCGCGCGCATCGTGCTGGCGGCGCGCAACCGCGAAGCGCTGGAACGGATCGGCGAGACGTGCCGCGGGGCCGGCGCGGAGGTGCTGATCGTGCCGACCGACGTGACCGATGGCTCCGCCGTCGCCGAGCTTGCAGCTCGGGCGCGGGACTGGCTCGGCACGATCGACCTGTGGTTCAGCAATGTCGGCATCGGCGTCGTGGGCAAGTTCCACGAAGTGCCGCTCGCCGACCATCGACGGGTGATCGAGGCGAACCTCATCGGGCACCTCAACGATGCCTATGCCGTGCTGCCGATCTTTCTCGAACAGAATCGCGGAACGTTCGTGAACATGATCTCAGTTGGCGGCCTGCTGCCGGCGCCGTGGGCCGCAGCCTACACGGCGAGCAAGTTCGGCCTGCGCGGCCTGTCGCAGGCGCTGCGTGGCGAACTTTCAGGGCACGCGGACATCCACATCTGCGACGTCTATCCCACCTTCGTCGACACACCGGCGATCCGCCACGCCGGCAATCACACGGGCGGGGAGACCTCTGTGCCGCCCGGCGTGCTCGACCCGCGCTCCGTGGCGCGGGCGGTGGTGCGGCTGGCCGATCACCCGCGCCACACGACCGCCATCGGCGCTCCGGCGCTGGCGATGAAGCTTGCCCAGTTCCTCACGCCCGACCTCTCGGCGACGCTGATGAACCGGTTCATGAGCCGCTATTTCCGCAAGGCCGATCCGGCGCCGGCCACGTCCGGCAATTTGTTCGCGCCGCCGGCCGATGACGGTCAGGTCGATGGCGGCTATCGCCGGCCGGGGCAGCGCAAGACGGCCGCTGCCGCCGCCGTCGGGGCCGCCGCGGTGATCGCCGGGGCGGCCCTGATCCGCCGGCGGGAGCGCGGCCGCTGAACAACGGGTTGCGGCCGGCATGCCCGTTGCAACGCGCACCCCGGGGTAGCGCCCCCTTTCCCCACGGATGAAGCACGCAGCGTTCGGCGGAACCGCGGTGCGGGCCTGCGCGGATGCCGAGCGGATGGCGCCGCTCGTCGGGAACATCGCCCTGCCGGGTCGCACCAGACCAGAGTGGCCGGATGCGCGCCGTCAGCTTTCCCCAGCGCGTCGCCGTCTGCGGGTCGTGCGAGTGCGGCGCCTGCAACACCGCCGGCAGGCTCTCGTCGCCGGCCATGATGCAGCGATCCTAGCGCGGTTCCGCGTTGGGCTGATCGAACCCGCCGCCCAGCGCCACGAACAGGGTCGCGCGGTTCTGCAGCCAGGCGCGGCGCGTGGCGAGCAATTGCTGCTGCGCGCTGAACAGGTTGCGCTCCGCGTCGAGCACTTCGAGGTAGTCGGCCACGCCCTCGCGATAGCGCAGGCGGGCGATGCGGGCGATGCGCTCCTGTGCCGCGACGGCGCGCTCCAGCGTCTCAATCTGCTCGGCCAGCCAGCGGCGCCCGGCGAGGCTGTCGGCCACCTCGCGGAAGGCGCCCTGCACGGTGCGGTCGTAATTGGCCACTTCCTCCACCTCGACGGCGCGGGCGAGGTCGAGGTTCGCCTCGCGTGCGCCCCAGTCGAAGATCGGCAGGCTGATCGAGGGGCCGAAGCTCCAGCCCAGCCCGTCCGTGCCGAGCAGCCCGCCCAGATCGTCGGAGGCGAGGCCGGTGCGCCCCGTGAGCGAAATGCTCGGGAAGAAGGCCGCGCGCGCCGCGCCGATATCCGCCCGCGCGGCCTCCAGCAGCGCCTCCGCCTGCACGATGTCGGGCCGGGCGAGCAGCAGGTCGGACGGCAGGCCCGCCGCCAGCCGGCGCTCGTCGCCTTGCGCGGTCAGCTCCAGGCTGGCGGGCAGGTTCTCGGGGACGGCCCCGCCGACGAGCACGGCCAGCTGGTTGCGCAGCAGCGCCAGCGAGAGCCGCTCGCTCGCCAGCTGCTGTTCCGCCTGGGTCAGCAGCGTTTCCGCCTGGCGATAGGGCAGCGCGGAGGTGACGCCGGCATCGAGCCGCAGCTGCGCGATCCTGAGCGCCTCGCGACGGCTTTCGGCGGTCGCCTCGGCCAGTGCGATCTGCTCCTCGGTCTCGACGATCTCGAAATAGGTCGTCGCCACGTCGGCGATCAGCGACAGGTAGAAGGCGCGCTGCGCGGCGATGGTCGCCAGATAGCGCGCGCGGGCCGCCTCGCGCAGATTGCCGAGCCGGTTCCAGAAGTCGAGCTCGAAGGAGCTGATCCCGACGCCAACGTCCAAGGCATTGTAGGTGATCGCGTCCGCCACCGCCGTCTCGCCGTCGGCCGGCACCTGCGCGGCGAGCGCCCCGGTGATCGGCTGGCGCGTGCGCACGGCGCTCCCATCGGCGACGACGCTCGGCAGGCGGCGGCTGTCCTCGATCCGGTAACGCGCGCGCGCCTGTTCGATGCGCGCTGTCGCCGCGACCAGGTCGCGATTGTTGTCGAGCGCCATGGCGATCAGCGCATCAAGCCGCGGGTCGAGGAACCACTCGCGATAGGAGAGCTGCGAGGCGACCACGCTCCCATCGGGCCGCAGCGTCTCGTCGAAGGTGGGCGGCACGGGCAGCGCTGGCGCCTCGTGCTCGGGTGCGAGATTGGCGCAGCCGGCGAGCGCGAGGCTGGCGGCGGCGGCGGCAAGAAGAGCGCGGTTCATCGGGCGGGTCCCTCCCCGGGCAGAGGATCGATTGGCTCGTCCAGGTGCCCGGCGGGCACCGGCTGCTTGCGGCTGAGCCGGCTGCGCACCAGCAGGTAGAGCAGCGGGATGACGAACACGCCGAGGAGCGTGGCCGCGATCATGCCGCCCATCACGCCCGTGCCCACCGCGATCCGGCTGGCGGCGCCGGCGCCGGTCGCGATCACCAGCGGCAGCATGCCCAGGATGAAGGCGAGCGAGGTCATGATGATCGGTCGCAGGCGCAGCCGCGCCGCGATCTCCACCGCCTCCAGCGGCGACTTGCCGCGCGCCTCCTCCTCGATCGCGAACTCGACGATCAGGATGGCGTTCTTGGCGGAGAGGCCGATGATCGTGATCAGCCCGACGTTGAAATAGACGTCGGCCGACAATCCGCGCAGCATCGAGAACAGCACCGCGCCGAGCACGCCCACCGGCACGACCAGCAGCACGGAGAGCGGGATGGCCCAGCTTTCGTACAGCGCCGCGAGCACCAGGAACACCACGATCACCGACAGCCCGAGCAGCAGGCCGATCTGCCCGCCCGCCTGCCGCTCCTCGTAGGAGATGCCGGTCCATTCGAACCCGATCCCCTCGGGCAGTTGCTCGGCGAGCCGCTCCATCTCGTCCAGCGCCGCGCCCGAGGACATGCCGGGCGCCGGGGTGCCCGAGATGGTCATGGCCGGAAAGCCGTTATAACGCCCAAGGCTCGGCGGTGCGGCCGACCATTCGGCCGTGGCGAAGGAGCCGAACGGCACCAGCTCGCCCCGATCGTTGGGGATGCGCAGCGACAGGACATCCTCCGGCGTCATCCGGAAGGGCGCGGCCGCCTGCACCAGCACCTGCAGCACCCGCCCGTCGCGGTTGAAGTCGTTGGCATAGGCGGAGCCGAAGGTGATCGACAAAGCCGTGTTCACATCGGTCATGGAAAGCCCTTGCGCACGGGCCTGAAGGCGGTCGATCGAGACCTCCACCTCGGGGCTCGGCGCCTGGTCCTCGGGCCGCAGGTTGGCGACGAGCTGGCTCTGCATGGCGAGGCCCAGCAGCTGGTCGCGCGCGGCGGTGAGCTGGTCGCGCCCGACGCCGCCCGTGTCCTGCAGCTTCAGGGTGAAGCCGCTCGCATTGCCCAGCGCCTGGATCGGCGGCGGCTGGATGACGAAGGCGATCGCGCTCTCGAGCCCGGAGAACATGCCCATTCCGCGGCCGAGAATGCCAGCGGCGCTGCTCTCCTCGCCCGGGCGCTCTTCCCATGGCTTGAACGGGGTGAACAGGATGGCGTTGTTCTGCCCGCGGCCGAAGAAGCTGAACCCGCGCACGAGGACGACGTTCTCGACCTCCTCCTGCGCCATCCAGAACGCCTCGATCTGGTCGAGCGCCTCGTTGGTGCGCTCCTGCGTCGAGCCGGCCGGCGCCTGCACGGCGGTGATCACGTAGCCCTGGTCCTCGGTCGGCAGGAACCCGCCGGGCAGGCGCGCGAACAGGATCACGGTGACGCCGATCATCGCCAGGAACACGGCGAAGGAGCGCATCGGCCGGGCCAGAATCCGGTCGTTCGCCCGGCCATAGCGGCCCGTCACCCGCGCGAACCAGCGGTTGAAGCCGGCGAAGAAGCGCGCCACCCAGCCGCGGGCGCGGTCCACCTGACCGCCGAAGCCGGGGCGCGGCGCGTGCGCGGAATGGGGCAGCGCCTCCGGATCGGTGGGCCGGGTGGCATTCGCCGCCTGGGGGTCGGTCTCGTCGGGGCCGTGCTTCATCGGCTTGAGGAAGGTCGCGCACAGGGCCGGCGTCAGGGTCAGCGCCAGCAGCGCGGAAAAGAAGATCGACACCGACAGAGTCACCGAGAACTGGCGGTAGATGCCGCCGGTCGAGCCCGGGAAGAAGGCCATCGGGATGAACACCGCGATCAGCACCAGCGTGATGCCGATGATCGCGCCGGTGATCTGGTCCATCGCCTTGCGCGTCGCTGCAAGCGGCGGAAGCCCCTCCTCGCGCATGATGCGCTCCACGTTCTCGATCACCACGATGGCGTCGTCCACCAGGATGCCGATCGCCAGCACCATGCCGAACAGCGAGAGCACGTTGATGGAGAAGCCGAACAGCCACAGGCCAAGGCACGCTCCCGCCAGCGCGATCGGCACGACCAGCGTCGGGATCACGGTCGCGCGCCAGTTCTGCAGGAACAGGAACATGACGAGGAACACGAGCAGCATCGCCTCGACCAGCGTGTGGATCACCTCCTCCACCGAAGCCTCGACGAAGGGCGTGGTGTCGTAGGGGATCGACCAGGCGACGTCGGGCGGCAGGCCGTTGCCGACCTCCGCCATCCGCTCGCGCACGCCCTCCGCGGTGGCGAGGGCGTTGGCGCCCGTCGCCAGCTGCACCGCGATGCCGGCCATCGGCTGGCCGTTCAGCGAGGTCGAGGTGGCGTAGCTCTGGGCGCCCAGCTCCACCCGCGCGACCTCGCCGAGCCGCACCGCCGCACCGCCGGCATTGGCGCGCAGGATGATGTTCTCGAACTCCTCCACCGTGCTGAAGCGGCCTTCGGTGGAGATGTTGGCGGTGATCTGCTGCCCCTCGGCCACCGGCTGCGCGCCGATCGAGCCGCCCGCCGTCTGGCTGTTCTGCTCTTGGATCGCCGCCAGCACCGCCGTGGGCGAAAGGCCATAGGAGGCCAGCGCCTCCGGATCGAGCCAGATGCGCATCGCATAGGGGGAGCCGAACAAAGTCACGTCGCCCACGCCGGTCACGCGGCGCAGCTGGTCGACCACCTGGTTGGAGGCGATATTGCCCAGGTCCGTGGTGGTGAGCGCCCCGCTTTCGGACGTCAGCGCGACGATCATCAGGAAGCCGCTATTGGCCTGGCGCACGGTGATGCCCTGTCGGCGCACCTCTTCCGGCAGCCGCGCCTCGACCGTGCTGAGGCGGTTCTGCACCTCGGTCTGGGCGATGTCGATGTCGGTCCCCGCCTCGAAGGTGACGGTGATCTGCACGCTGCCATCGGCCTGACTGTCCGACGACATGTAGAGGAAGCCCTCCACGCCGTTCAGCTGTTCCTCGATCACCTGCGCGACGTTGACTTCCAGCGTCTCCGCATCGGCGCCGGGATAGACCGCGCTGATCGTGAGCGAGGGCGGCGCGACCTCGGGATATTGCTCGATCGGCAGGTTGCGCAGCGCGATGATCCCCGCCAGCAGGATGCCGAGCGCGATAACCCAGGCAAAGATCGGCCGGTCGATGAAAAAGCGGGGCATCGGCCTATTCCGCCCCGGAGGCGGGGGCGCGCGCGGGGGCCTGCGCCGTCGGCGCGGCTGCTCGCGGCGTGGCGGAGGCCCTGCCGGTCGGCGGGTCGGCCCGGGTCACCGGAGCGCCGGGCCGGACTTTCTGCAGATTGCTGGTGATGACCACGTCGCCGCGTTGCAGGCCGCTTTCGACGACCCAGCGTCCGCCCGTCAGCGCGCCCAGTTGCACCGGGCGCAGTGCCGCCGTGCCGTCCGCGCCGATGACAAAGACCGAGCCGCCATCCTCGTTCACCGTCACCGCCCGCTGCGGAACGGTGATCCCTTGCGCGATCTGGCCCGCATAGATCCGTGCGCGCACGAACTCGCCCGGGATCAGCAGGCCGGAAGGGTTGGGGAACTCGGCGCGAAGATCGACCGTGCCGGTCTCCTCATCCACCGAGAAGTCGAGGAAATCGATATAGCCGGGGACCGGATATTCGACCCCGTCCTGATGCACCAGCCGCACCTCGACCCGCTCGTCTTCGCCGAGGTCGATCGCGCCCGACTCGATCGCGCGCCTGATTTCGAGCACTTCGCCCACCGATTGCGAGAAGCTGACATAGACCGGGCTGATCTGCTCGATGCGCATCAGCAACGTGCCTTCGCCCTGGCTGACGAGCGCGCCTTGGGTCACCTGGGCCCGCCCTGCCCGCCCCGAAATCGGCGCGCGGACCGTGGTATAGCCGAGCTGCAGGGAGGCCGCCTCGAGTTGGGCGCGGATCTGCGCCACGTTGGCCTCCGCCTCGCGCGCGGCGGCCTGTGCGGCGTCGTATTCCTGCCGGCTGATGGCGTTCTCCGCCACCAGCGGACGATAGCGCTCGACCACCGCCCGGGCGTTGGTGGCGGTCGCCTGGGCGCGCTGCAGGCTGGCCTCGGTCTGCGCATAGGAGGCGCGCAATTCGCGCGGATCGATCCGGAACAGCGGCTGGCCCTCGCGCACGTCGGTGCCTTCCTCGTACAGCCGGGCCTGGACGATGCCGGTGACGCGGGCGCGGACCTCTGCCGTGCGGACGGGCTCGACGCGGCCGGGCAGTTCCACGATGTTGGGCACGGCGCCCGGCTCGACCGTCACGGTGCGGACGGGAACCGCCTGGGGCGCGAGCGCCTCCTCAGATTGGGAACAGGCCGCGAGAGGCAAGGCCGCGAGGGCGATCAGCGCCAGACGAATCATCGGAATGCCTTCCATTGCAGGTGCGAAGGCGTAATATGCATTACATTGCGATCCACAAGAGGCTATCTGCTCTTCATGAGCCCGGAGCACGGCAAATCCGACGAACGGCTGAACCAGCGGCGCACGGCGATCCTGGCTGCCGCGCGCCGCCTTTTTCTCGAGAAAGGCTTCGAGGAAACGACCCTCTCGCACGTCGTGGGGCTCGCGGGCGGCTCGCTGGCGACGGTGTACAAATTGTTCGGCAGCAAGGAGGGGCTGCTCCATGCCGTGGTGTTCGAGCGCGTCCGCACGGGGGCGGATTTCATCCGCGACGTCGCGCGGCAGGACCTGCCACCGCCCGTGGCGCTGAAGGAGGTGGGGCTGGAACTGCAGCGCCGCTTCCTCGACGCCGACGACGTCGCGCTCGCCCGCATCTCGATCACCCGCAGCTCGTGCGACCCGGCCTTTGCGCGGCAGTTCTACGAACGAACGCACATGCCCACGATGGAGGCGCTGCAAATTCTGTTCGAGCGCTGGCAGCAACAGGGCCACGAACTGTCGACCAGCCCGCGCCTGCTCGCCCGCATCTTCCTCTCGATCCTGATCGAGGACCTGCGCTCCGAAACATTCTACCAGAACTGCGCCACCCGCCTCTCCTGCGAGGAGCGGGGGCAGCGGATCGCGTTCTTCCTGCGCGGCGCGGGTCTGGAGGGTGAAGGTTGCCCCTGCCGGGAGGGGCCGCCGGCGAGCTGACGATTGCTCTCGCAGCGCGGTTGGTCGGGCGTTGGCGGGAGGGTGGACGCCTGACCGGCAGGCGCGGCGCCGAGGGTCGACAGCCGCCGCAGGGCGCGCCCTCCCCTCGCCCCCTCTTATCGCGGCAGGGGGTCGATGGCGCGGCCGTTGCGGCGGACTTCGTAGTGGACGTGGGGGCCGGTCGAGGCGCCGGTGGAGCCGACGAAGCCGATCACCTCGCCCTGCCTCACCTGCTGGCCGGGCAGGACGTTGAGGCGCGACATGTGGCCGTATCGGGTCTGCACCCCGCCCGCATGGTCGATGGCGACCAGCAGGCCGTAGCCTCCTGCCCAGCCGGAGGTGCTGACGGAGCCGTCCGCCGTCGCGCGGATCGGGGTGCCGGTGCTCGCCGCGAGGTCTATGCCGCGATGGTGGCGGGCGCCGCCGGTCAGCGGATGGACTCGCAGGCCGAAGGCGCTCGTCACGATGCCGCTCACGGGGGAGCCGGTGGGGGGTTGCTCCCCTGCCCTCGGCGAAGGTGGGGGTGCTTATGGTGGGGGTTGGGGGGCGGTTTGAGAAGGCGATGGCGACCGCGCCTCCGGCGACGGAGGAGCGTATCGGGTAGGTCTGCGCTCCCCCGGCGACAGCCTCCGGGCCGATGCTGATTTTGGCCGTTGAAGCGAGCGCCGGGGCACTTGCAGCGGCTGTGCTCTGGGGTTGGAAGGGGGGCGCAAGGGGGGTGGTTGGGGGCCACTCAGCGGGCATTTGCTCGGCGGCGGCGGGGGTGAGGGGCGCGAAAAGGAGCAATGCTCCGGCTGTGCAACAGGCTTGCTTGAGTGCCGATCCCGCCATGTAACCCGTCCCAATTCCCCAACAAGCGCTATACAATGGGGGCGCATCGGGGGATAGGTTCTATGTGCGGGGCGGACCGGATCGTGCCCGGATGGGGCGGTTTCGGGCCCTGCGCGGGCCGTTTCAGCCCCAGCGGGCCGTTTCAGCCCTGCAGGGACGTGGGCGTTATTGCGGGCTCAGCTGCTTTCGCGAGACCCTGCGCAGCACGAAGGTGGGGACGATCACCGACAGCGCTATGCCGCCCAGCGAGCAGATGCCCAGCCAGATCGCCATCAGGCTCCCGCCGGCCTGGTAGATGCCGTAGAACACCGGCGCCGCCAGGATCAGGCCGCGGATCTCGTTCAGGATCATCAGCACGGCTCCCGTCCGGAGCAGGGCCCTGATCAGCGTGGGAAGGTCGAAAGCCATGCCGGTTCTATGGCCGGCAAAAGTAAAGGTTCCGTTTATTCAGCCGCTTGTCGCCGCCGTGGGGCAGCGCGGCGCATCGGGGCGCGTCAGGGCGTGGTGCGGCCGCGATAGGTGACGTTCACCCGCCGCGACAGGATCAGGTAGGGCAGCCACAGCCCCGCGCTGATCAGCACCTTGGTCACGTTGCCCGAGAGCAGCGCGCCGAGCCCCTCGGCCACTTGCGGCGGCAGGTCGGGATAGGCGGAAATGCGGCGGGCGATGGCGAGCTGGAACGACAGGTCCACCCCCAGGCCAGCAGCAGCGTGCGCGGGAACAGGGGCGCGGTGCGCAGCGCCATGGTGAAGCAGACCGCATAAAGGAAGTTCATCACCACCAGGTCCGCCGCCATCAGGGAGAACATCGCCCACCCCCATGCGGGCGCGTTGCCATTCATCGCCGGCACCGCCAGCAGGAATTCGCCGCTGCGCACGGGAATGTTGAGCAACATGCCCAGCACCAGCGAGGCCATGAAGCCGAACGGGCCGAACCGGGCATGGGCGCGGGCGCGGATCGCATCGAGCCGCTTCCACCGCCCGATGCGCGCCAGTGGCACCTCTGTGCGGGCGGGCAGGTGGCCGGGGGGCATGGCGGCGAGGGTGAGGCGGTATCCGGCCACGGGGGCGAGCGCGGCCAGGCCATAGGGCAGGACGGTCTGGGCGAAGGCCGGCCAGCTGTCGATGGGAACGGGGGCGGCGGCGATTCGCAGGGCCGCCGCGGCGCCGAACAGGGCCAGCCACGCCAGGATCAGCGCTTCCATTCCTGAGACCAGCTTGCGAATCATGTGCCGCGAGCGTTGGCGCGACGAAATCGCGGCGCGGCGCAGGCGGGCCCGGATGCGAAAGGGGCGCGCCCTGCCCTGTTGCCGGCACCCGCTCATCTTCGGTCTCGGCGCTCCTTTCCAAGCAAGGACTTAGGTAAAGCGAGTGGCTGTTCGGGGTGCGGCATAGTCGAGCGGGCGGCGTGACTTTGGCGGCGGGAATAAAGACGAAATCTGACCAAGCCGTTCATCTGGCGTTCATCTTGTGCCGAAATGGCACAGAAGTATAGTTGGCACAGTTTAAGAACTGATTGACGAACAGTGAAAGTTGTTGTGAAAGGCCGTTGTTCGCTGATGAAGCCGGCCTCTTGCCGGGCAACGATCAGGAAAGCTGGTTGGTTCCCGACGGGATCGAAAAAAACTTTCCAGGCGGACTTGGTGCCCGGCCATACAACAGCCGGAACGTATTGTTAACCTCCCGCCGCTAGTAAACGGCCGGAATAAAAAGGGCGTTTCAAAATGACCTTCATCAAGAACTTCCTCCGCGACGAGTCCGGCGCTTCGGCTGCTGAGTACGCTCTGATCCTCGCCATCGTCGGCTCGGGCATCGCCGTTGCTGCTGTGGCGCTTGGCGGCTCCATCTCGGGCGCGATGGACGAGGCTGGCGACTGCATCGAGGCGGGTACTGCTGACGCCTGCGTCAACTAATTGCATGTTTGGGTGACCCGCTCCGCGAGCCGGGGCGGGTCACTTTTTTGTTCACTTGGGGGTAGCGGCGTGGAACGGCGCAATCTGATTATCATCGCCGTCGCCGTCGTCTGTGGCCTCTTCGCTGTCTACCTTGCCAATGCCTGGTTCAGCGGCATGGAGCAGCGGCAGGAACGGGTGGTTGAGACGCAGGCGACGACGCGCATCGCGGTCGCCAGCCTCGACATGCCGTTCGGCACGCCGCTTTCCAGCGCCAATGTGAAGCTGGTCAACTGGCCGGCCGATTCCGTGCCACCCGGCGCCTATCGCGAGGGCGAGGCGCAGCGGCTGCTGGGCAGCGGCAACGTGGCCATTCGCCCGATCGTTGCGGGCGAACCGATCCTTCTTTCCCGCGTGTCCGAGCGCGCCGTGCTTTCCGCCAATATCCCAGCGGACATGCGCGCCGTGACCGTGCCGGTCGATCCCGTGTCGGGCGTCGCCGGCTTCGTGGCCCCGGGCGACGTGGTCGACGTGATGCTGACCCGCCAGATCCCCGGCGAAGGCGCCAGCAGCAGCGACCAGATGACCACCGTGGTCGTCGCCAACGTGCAGGTGCTGGCGCTCGACCTGCGCACCGGCGAACAGAACACCGAAGCCGCCGAAAGCAAGACCGCGACCATTCTGGTGACGCCCGAAGGCGCGCAGAAGATCGCGCTGGCGACGCAGATCGGCCGGATCAGCCTGGCGCTGCGCAATGTGGAGGACACGACCGCCCCCACCCGCCGCGTGGTGACGACGCGCGACCGCGACCTTGGCGGCGGCCTGTACATGCCCGCCCGCGACAATGCCCCCGCCCCTGCCCCGCAGGCGCCGCGCACCGTGGCCAGCGTGGCGCCCGCCACCGGCGCGCAGGCCGCGCCGCAGCGCCCCGCCGGCCCCTCCATGAACGTGTACCGGGGCACGGAATCCAGTTTCGAAGAGGTCCAGAGCAATGGTTCGTGATGTCGTCCGCCCGGTGCTGCGCGCGGCGCTGCCTCTGGCGCTGATGTGCACGGCGGCCGGGGCGCAGGCGCAATTCGCGCCCGGCAGCCTGCATGGCGGCACGCTGGACGTGCCGGTGAACAAGAGCCAGATCGTGAGCGCCGACCAGGTGATCGCCCGGGCGATGATCGGCAACCCGGAGATCGCCGACATCGTGCCGATCACCGACCGCTCGCTGTATGTGCTGGGCAAGGGCATGGGCACCACCAGCCTGACGCTGTACGACCGGGCGGGCCGCGTGCTGACGGTGATGGACATCGCCGTGGGCCCCGATGCCGACGGTTTCCGCAACCAGGTGGCGAGCCTGATCCCCGGCGCGCAGATCGACGCGCAGATTTCCGGTTCCTCGCTGGTGCTGACGGGCATTGCCGACAATGCCGGCGCGGTGGACCGCGCGGTGCAGCTGGCCCGCACCTATGCCGGGGAGAACGTGGTCAACATGATCGGCCTCGGCGCCAGCCAGCAGGTGATGCTGGAAGTGCGCTTCGCCGAGGTGACGCGCAATATCGGCGAGGAACTGGGCGTCAGCGGGTTCGGCTTTTCCAGCGATGGCGATTTCGGCAGCGTGCAGGGGCGCAACAGTTCGGTGACGGCGGGCGGGGACGGGAACGGGCTGTTGCAGCTCGACCCGATCCTCGGCAAGTTCGGCGTTTTCGGCGCGCTGTTCGAGATCGGCAGCGTGAACATCGAGGCCTATCTCGACACGCTGGAGGAAAAGGGCCTGTCGCGCACGCTGGCCGAACCGACGCTGGTGGCGCTTTCGGGCGAGACCGCCTCGTTCCTGGCCGGCGGCGAGTTCCCGATTCCGGTGGCGCAGACCGGCGGCGGCAGCGGGGATGACGGCCGGGCCGCGATCACCATCGAATACAAGCCGTTCGGCGTGAGCCTGAGCTTCACCCCCACGGTGCTGGACGACCGGACGATCAACCTGGTGCTGGACCAGGGGGTGAGCTCCATCGACCCTAGCGCCTCCGTGACCGTGAGCGGCCTGACGGTGCCGGGCCTGCAGACCCGCAACGCCCGCACCACGCTGGAGCTGCGCGACGGGGAGAGCTTCGCCATCGCCGGGCTGCTGCGCGACGAGACGACGAGCTCGATCCAGCAATTGCCGCTGCTCGGCTCGCTGCCGGTGATCGGGTCGTTGTTCCGCTCCTCGCAGTACCAGAAGGGCAAGACGGAGCTGCTGATCGTGGTGACGCCGCGCCTGGTGCGGCCGATCCGGCCCGATCAGGTGCGCCTGCCGACCGACCGCATCCCCTCGCCCAACCCGGCCGAAGTGCTGCTCAACGGCGACGACTATCAACCGCAGGAGCTGCCGCCCGCAGCCCCCGCCCTGAACGCTGAGGATGCCGGCTATGAGTTCTGAGCGGAAGCTGGCGGCGGCCATCGCCGCGCTGGCCCTGAGCGGCTGCGCCCAGCACTACAGCCCGAGCGCGGGCAAGATCGACCCGGCCGCCTTCGGAGAGGCCAACCGGCAGACCTTCGCCGCGATGGTGATCGACCCCGAGCCGGTCTATCAGGACGAGCTGACCACCAGCGGCGAGCACGCCCAGCAGGCGATCGAGCGCTATCGCACCGACCGGATCAAGCAGCCCGAGCGCGTGCGGAGCGGCACCCCCACCGGCGATGCGGGCAGCGCCGGATCCCCCCAGTGAGCGAGGCGGGACGCGAACATGAGAAGGCGAGGTCGGTTGCGCGCTCTTAGCCGCTTCTGGCGCGACTGCGCGGGCGCGGTGGCGGCGAGCTACACGCTCGCGCTGCCGGCGCTGGTGGCGGTGAGCGCGGTCGGCTTCGACTATGCGCGGATGGCCTCGCTCGACACCGAGCTGCAGAACGCAGCCGACCAGGCGACTCTGGCGGCGGCGACGCAGCTGGACAAGGCGGCGGGCGCCCAGAACCGGGCGATCGACGCTGCGAGCAACCTCGTCAGCAACGATACGCGCTTCGCAAACGACAATCGCGGCCTCGCGGTGGCGGTGGCGGAGGTGATGTTCTTCGAGAATGCGGCCGATGCAGAGGAAGGGACGAACGGGTTCAACAATCCGAGCGACCCCGCCTTCGATGGGCGCGCCGCCTTCGTCCGCGTGATCGTGGCGACCCGCACCGCGAACTATGCGCTGACGCCCATCGTGGGCGCCATCTCCGACGACATCGCAAATGCGCAGGCGGTGGCCGGCGTGGGCAGCGCACTGTGCCGCACCCCCCCGCTGATGATGTGCAACCCGGCCGAGCCGGAGGGCAACAGCAATGCCGGGCTGGATTTCGATGCCAACGCGCATATCGGCCAAGGCTTCATCGCGAAACAGGGCGGCGGCAGCTCGTGGGGGCCGGGCAATTACGGTTGGCTCGACACCGGGCTGGGAACCGGCGCCGACGCCGTGCGCGAGGGGATCGGCTGGAACTCCAATCCCGGCGGCTGCATCGCGCAGAACGGTGTGGCCACGATCGACACGCAGCCGGGCAATATCGCCAATGCTCCGCAGGCGATGAACACCCGCTTCGACATCTATGGCTGGTGCGAGAGCGGGGGGCCATGCTCGCCTTCGATCAACAGCCGCAAGGACGTAGTGCGCCCGGCCGATGCGAGTAGCGGACAGGGGTGCCAGCTGCACGGTAGCGGGTGGCAGGAGGCGGCGGTGCCGAAGGGGAGCGGCGTGGATCGCACCGCCTATCTCTACCTGCCCGACACCAAAGACGCCTATCCGGTGACCAAGACTCCTGTCGCCATGGGGCACCCTCGCGATGCGTGCCACGCCACGGCAAGCAACACTTGCGGAGGCGACGGCATCTTCGGCGATGCCTTCTGGGATCGCGACGCTTATTTCCGCAGCCATTACCTGCGCACGACGGCCGGCGCCGGGGGGGCGGTGGGCACGCGATGGAGCGCCGCCCAATGGCGCGCCAACCTGCTGGCCAACGGCTTCACCGGCGCGATCGATCCGGCCGGTACTACCCGGCCAACGCGACCGACGCGCTACGAAGTCTATAAGTGGGAGATCGACAAGCGCGGGCAGATGATCGATGGCGTGGAAATCCTTGGCCCAAGCCCGCCGGGCAAGACCGACGGCACGCTCGTGAATCACGGCACCCCGATCTGCGGCCCGCAACAGACACCCTCCTACGCTCCCCAGATCCCGGCGGCGAACGTGGCCGACCGGCGGCGGATCTCGGTGGCGGTGGTCAATTGCGAAGCACACAACGTGCGCGGCAATATGAGCGGCGTTCCGGTGCGCCGATGGATGGACGTGTTCCTGGTGCAGCCCTCGCTTGCCCGCGACCGGACCGCCCAGGACGAGATCTATGTCGAGATCATCGGCGAGACGGCCGCGGGATCGAGCGGGGAGACCGCGGGCACGGTGATCCGGCGCGACATGCCGTTCCTGATGCGATGAAGAGCTTGCGATCCTTTCTCCGCTGCACGGCGGGCGCGGCGGCGGCCGAGATGGCGCTGGTTCTGCCGTTCCTGATCGTGCTGCTGTTCGGTGGGGCGGAGCTCGCCACCTATTTCTACTACGAGCACCAGGTCGTGAAGGGTGTGCGCGATGGCGCGCGCTTTGCCGGGCGGCAGGCGTTCAGCAGCATCAATTGCGGTGGCTCTGCCATTCCCTCGGACGTGGAGGATGCCATCGTCGAGATCACCCGCACAGGGCAAATCTCCGGGGGAACCGAGCGCGTGCCCGGCTGGAGCGAAGACGATGTGACGGTGACGGTGAGTTGCCCGGCGACGGCGGTGACCACCGGCATCTATCAGAACGAAACCAACGCGCCGCGGGTGAGCGTGGCGGCGAACGTGGCGTACCGCTCTCTGTTCAACGGACTGGGCGTGATCGACGACACGTACTTCCTCAGGGCCTCGCAGCAATCCGCGGTGGTGGGCCTGTGAAAACGGCACTGCTCCTGTCTCGCTTCGGGCGCTGCGAGCGCGGCGGCGCGGCCGAGTTCGCGCTGATCCTGCCGCTGTTCATCCTGTTGTTCGTCGGGCTGATCGATGCCGGGCTGTTCTTTTACGAGGTGAACCGGGGCGAGAAGGCGACCCAGATCGGCGCACGCATGGCGGTGGTGACGAACCCGGTGGCGCCAGACCTGAGCACGAAGAATTATGTCGGCGAAATGGTTGGGGGCGTGACGCTCACGCAAGGGGATCGCATTCCGGCGAGCGCGCTCGGCACGATTACCTGCAACAACAGCAGCTGCTCGTCACTCGGCTACGATTCGGCAGCGTTCACCAACCTGCTCACCCGCATGCGGCAGATCATGCCGCGCATTCAGGCGAGCAACCTCATCATCGAATATCGCGGGTCGGGGCTCGGCTATGCGGGCAATCCGAACGGGATGGACATTTCGCCGCTGGTCACCGTGCGGCTGACGGGCCTGACCTTCGCGCCGACCGTCCTGTTCGGGGCGCAGCTGAACCTGCCCGATTTCGCCTATACGCTGACGATGGAAGATGGCCAGGGAACGGGATCGAACTGACATGGGCCGGCAAGAACCTTCTCGAGACCTCCACGACATGCAACATCTGCGTCTGAGCGCGCCGCTCACCGTTCTCGCAAGCCGCGAGCAGATCGAGATGCTCCGCGCGTCCGATGGCTTGCACCTGCTCGACGGCATGACCCTGATCGAGGTGGAGCCGCACGAGGAGATCCGTGCCGAGCACCTGGCGGGAGCGGGCATCCTGGTGGTGCAGGTCGATCCCGCCATTGCCGGCTCCATGCGGCGCATCGAGCGCGTGCGGAGCCTGCGCCCGGAACTGCCGCAGATCGTGGCGCTGGAAAGCGCGGATCTGGGCCTCGTCCGCACGCTTCTGAAGGAGGGCGTGGCCGATGTCGTGGCGCTGCCGCTGACCTCGGTCGAAATGCTCGAGGCCGCGATCAATGTCCTGGAGGCGCGGGCGCCGCAGGGGCAGCGCGCGACCGAGACAGCGCCGCTGGTCGTGGTCACGCGTGCTCTGGGGGGCAGCGGGGCGACCACGCTCGTGACCCATCTCGCGGCCGAATTCGCAGGCCGCGCCAAGGTGTGCATCGTCGATCTCGACGTGCAGTTCGGGCGGGTGGCCGAAGTGCTCGGACTGCAGCCGCGCCGCAATCTGGGCGATGTGCTCGATGCGGGTGTGCGGATCGACGCCGCGCTGATGCATTCGGTCGCGGCGCAACACCCGAGCGGCATCTCGGTAATCGCCGCTCCGGCCGACATCCTTCCGCTCGAGTCGGTGGACGCCGACCAGCTCCACACGGCGCTCAAGATCGCGCGGCAGGAATACGATTACGTGTTCGTCGACGTGCCCTCCAACCTGACCAACTGGAGCCTGTCGGTGCTCGCCGAGGCGGACAGCATCATCATGGTCGTGGAGCAGACCATCGCCAGCCTGCGCCAGGCGAAGCGGCGGCTGGACCTGTTCCAGACAGTGGGCATCCACGGCCGCGCCGTCTCCGTGGTGGTGAACCGCATGGAGCGGCGCCTGTTCGGCTCCATCAGCCTGCGCGACGCGGAAGAAGCGCTGGGGCGCAAGGTGCTGCAGGGGCTGCACGCGGACGGACAGAATATCGCCGTCGCGCAGGACCAGGGGATGTTGGTCAGGCAGGTGCGCGGCAAGAACGCCTACGCCGCCGACGTGGGCAAGCTCGCCAAGGAGCTGACGCAGCTGCTCGATCAGGGGAGTGCCGGGTGATGTGGAAGATTGGCGTTGGCCGGCAGGTCAGCACGATTGAGAATTTCGAGGCGCCGGTCGAGAAGCCTCCCGTCGCAGCGAACGAGGTGGCGATCGACCGCTTCCTGGGGCTCAAGACGAAGATCCACCGCAAGCTGCTCGACCGGATCAACCTCAGCGTTCTCGACAAGCTCTCGCGCGAGCAGATCCAGGGCGAAGTCGGCCATCTCGTGCTGACTCTGCTGGTGGAGGAGGATGCCGCGCTCAACGCGAAGGAGCGCGAGCAGCTGGTCGACGAGGTTCTCGACGAGCTGCTGGGTCTCGGCCCGCTCGAGCCGCTGCTGGCGGACGAGACGATCACCGACATCCTCGTCAATGGCCACAAGGCCGTGTTCGTCGAGCGCAAGGGGCGTCTGGTGAAGGAGGCCACCCGGTTCCAGGACGAGCAGCACCTGCTCCGCATCATCCAGAAGATCGTCAGCGCGGTCGGGCGGCGGGTCGATGAATCCTCGCCCTTCGTCGATGCGCGCCTGGCCGACGGCTCGCGCGTGAACGCGATCGTCGCGCCGCTGGCGATCGACGGTTCGCTGCTCTCGATCCGCAAGTTCGCCAAGAAGCGGATCAGCATGGAGCGGCTGGTCGAGTTCGGCAGCGTTCCCGCGGAGGTCGCGGAGGTGATGTCGGCCATCGTCCGCTCGCGGCGCAACGTGCTCATCTCGGGCGGCACCGGCTCGGGCAAGACGACGCTGCTCAATGCCCTGTCCTCCTTCATCGACGGAGGCGAGCGCATCGTCACCATCGAGGATTCGGCCGAGCTTCAGTTGCAGCAGGCGCATGTCGCGCGGCTCGAGACGCGGCCGCCCAACATCGAGGGCCGCGGCGAGGTGACGCAGCGCGACCTGGTGAAGAACGCGCTGCGCATGCGGCCGGACCGGATCATCGTGGGCGAGGTGCGCGCCGGCGAGGCCTTCGACATGCTCCAGGCGATGAACACCGGCCACGACGGGTCGATGACCACCGTGCACGCGAACACGGCGCGCGATGCCCTCTCGCGCATCGAGCAGATGATCGGCATGAGCGGCATCGACATCTCGCCCACTTCGGCGCGCGCGCAGATCGCCTCCGCCATCAACGTCGTCATCCAGATCGGGCGCCAGTCGGACGGCCGCCGCCGCCTGCTGAGCCTGTCCGAGGTGATCGGCCTTGAGGGCCAGACGATCACCATGCAGGAGATCTTCCGCTTCAAGATGGCCGGCCGGTCGGAAGATGGCGCGGTTCTCGGCCGGTTCGAAGCGACCGGGATCCGCCCGAAATTCCTGCAGGAAGCGGCGGATCACGGGATTCAGCTCCCCGCGGAGCTGTTCCGCCCGGCGCTGCAACTGGGATCCGCGTGATGTTCAGCGGCGAGGTCGTACGTTTCCTGATCCTGCTGGCGACGTTCGCGTCGGTCGTGCTCATCACGCAGGTCGTGCTGCGCCTGACGGTCGAGCGCCGCGCCCATGCCGGGGCCCTCAACAAGCGCCTGAGGATGATCGCCAGCGGCGCCGACCGCGAGGTCGTGATCGACATCCTGCGCCGCAACGATCCGCTGCAACTCGGCGAGGCGCGCGATCCGTGGACCAAGGCCTATCACGCCTTCCGCCGCAACCTCATGATGGCCGCCGTGCCCTGGACGCCCAGCCAGGTGGCGATCGCCATGGCGGCCCTGTTCGCCGCTTTGGTGCTGATCGTGGCGATCGGCGCGCGCAGTGCCAATTACGCCCTCACCTCCGGCGTCGTCCAGCTTATCCTCGCCTTTGCCGCCGCCACTGCCGTCGGGGTTCCGCTGATGGTGATTTCGTTTCTGGCGCAGCGCCGCAGGAAGCGGATGCAGCAGCAATTCCCGGTGGCGCTCGACGTCTTCGTCAGGTCGCTGCGGGCCGGCCATCCCGTCGCCGGCGCGATCGACCTCCTGACCCAGGAAATGGAAGACCCGATCGGGAGCGAGTTCGGGCTCGTGAGCGACGAGATCGCCTATGGCGCCAATTTGACCGACGCGCTCAACGACATGGCCGAACGGTGGGACCTCGACGATATCCGCATGTTCGTCGTGTCGCTCTCGGTCCAGAACGAGACCGGCGGCAACCTTGCGGAAGTGCTCAACAACCTCTCGAAAGTCATCCGGGAGAGGGCCGGGCTGTTCCTCAAGGTCCGCGCGCTCGCGTCGGAGGGTCGGATGACCGGGTGGATGTTGACCGCGCTGCCGATCTTCACCTTCGTCTCGGTGTTCCTGATGAACCCGGAATTCTACCTCGACGTTGCCGGCGATCCGATCTTCTTCATCGGCTTTCCCCTGCTCCTGACCTGGTACATGATCGGCGTGATCGCGATCCGCAAAATGGTGAACATAAAGGTTTGAAATGGCAGACTTCCTCGCCACCAATCTGATCGCACGCAGCGCCTTCCTGGCGCTGGTGTTCGCCTTTGCGATGCTGATCGTCATGCTGGTCGTGCGCGCGGCCAGCCGGCGGGCGGCGGTCAAGGCGAACATCCGGGCCATCGCCCGTTCGGGCAGCTCGACCGCGCGCAACCAGCTGCAGGAACGCCGGGACAGCGGCTGGGCCAAGCTCGCCGAGATGATCGAGAGCAGGGGGCTCAATCTTGGCGATACGCGGGGCGACAAGCTGCGCGAGAAGCTGATCGCGGCGGGCTTCCCCTCTCCCGCCGCGCCCAAGATCTTCACCCTCGTGCGCCTCGTCCTCGTGCTGCTCCTGCCGATCAGCTACCTGCTGCTCGCGACGTCCGGCGGAGGCGAGCTTTCCTTCATGAAGCTGTACCTGTTCGGATCGGGGCTGGCCTTGATGGGCCTGTACCTGCCCAACCTCTTCATCACCGCCAAGGCCGATCGGCGCAAGGAGGCGGTGAACAACGGCTTTCCCGACTGCCTCGACCTGATGCTGGTGTGCGTGGAAGCCGGGCTCGGGCTCGAAGCGGCGATGGACCGGGTCGGACGGCAGATGGTGCACTCGCACCCGCTGGTCTCCGAGCTGCTTTCCCATGCCACGCTTCGCCTGCGAGCCGGTGCCCGCCGCGACGAGGCGCTGCGCAGGATGGGCGATGCCAGCGGGGTGGTGGAGGTCCGCAGCTTCGCCACGCTCCTGATCCAGTCTGACAAGCTGGGCACGAGCATCGGCGACACGCTGCGCGTCTATGCGGACGAGATGCGCGAGAAGCGCCGCCTGCGGGCCGAGGAGAAGGCGCACCGGCTGCCGGTGCTCATTTCCATCCCCCTCGTCGTCTGCATGCTGCCGACCATGATCGGCGTGTTGATGCTGCCGGGCGCGGTCCGCATCGTGCGGGAACTGATGCCGGCGATGGCGGGGGGTTGAGATGAGGACCGCACAACGCTTCCTAGCCGTCGCCGCCGCTGCTGCGATGCTGGGCGGCTGCCAGAGCTTCCCGCTCACCAGCTGGTTCAAGGACGCGGGCCCCGCACGCCACCAGCCGTTCCTGGGCCCCTCGGAGTCCGTCGCCACGCTCGAGGAAGGCAAGGCCTTCCTGCGCCAGGGGAGAATCTCGGCCGCGATCGCCTCGTTCCGCATTGCCCGCAGCGAGCCTTCAACCCGTGCCGAGGCCTCGAACGGCCTGGGCGTCGCTTTCGCCAAGCTGGGGCGGCTCGATCTGGCAGACCGGTACTTCCAGGCGGCGCTGTCGGCCGAACCGGATAACCAGCGCTACGTCGCCAATTTGTTGCGGCTGGAGGGGCAAATTGCTCTGGCCGGTCGGGAGTCGAGGGCCGTGGCACAGGTGGCGGCACAATCGGCGCGGCGTGCGCCAGCCCCGAGGCAACGGACGTCCGGGCCGGTGAAGCGCGTGTCGCCCACCGAGGTTCTCGTCCAGTCCCTGCCCGAACTGGCCCCTGCCCCGATCATGGCGGTCACGCCCGCAGATGAGCCGCTGGCCCCTGCCCAGCCCGTCCTCGCAAGCGTTGAAGTGAACCCTGCGCCGGAGGGCCCTCCGCCGGAGGGTCTTGCGCCGGAGGGCCTCGCGCCGGACGGCTCACTCACGATCGCCTTCAGCCAATGACGCCTGACCTCGCTTTGTGGCCGGCGCTTGCGCTGGCGGCGTTCGGCGCGTTCCTCGATTGGAGGGAGCGGCGCTTGCCGAACTGGCTGTGCGCGGCGCTGGCCGTTGCAGCCGGCGCAGGGCTGGCTATTTCGCAAGGGGTGGGGCTGCTACTCTGGGCATTGCTCCACGCGGTGATCGCGCTGGTGATCGGAATGGTGCTCTTCGCGCTCGGAGCCTTTGGCGGTGGCGATGCCAAGTTCTATGCGGCGGTGGCCTGCGCGATCCCGGCGACGTCCGCCGCGCAGCCGGTCGCGCTCCTCGGCTGGACCTCGCTCGCGGGCCTCGTGCTGCTGGTCTTCATGATGATCTTGCGGCGCACCCGAAAGCGGACCCTCTCCGAAGGGCTGCTCAAGGGGTGGGAAGTTCCCTACGGCGTCGCCATTGCCGCCGGATTTTTCCTCACCTCGTTCATGGGTTGAGAGCGCGCGCCCGGCCTTGCAGGAGCGCGCCGGAGGCGTTCGACGGCACTCGCACCACCGGCCAGCGCCGGGCCCGCCGCCCCTCGTCCCCGGCGCGCGATCAGAGAGCCTGCGCCGCTGCCCAGCCGCTCGCCCAGGCCCATTGGAAGTTGTAGCCACCGAGCCAGCCGGTCACATCCACCGCCTCTCCGATTACGTACAGGCCCGGTACCCGGCGCGCCTCCATGGTCTGCGAGGACAGGTCCCTGGTGCTGATCCCGCCCGCCGTCACCTCGGCCTTGGCGAATCCCTCGGTGCCGTTCGGGGCGAAGCGCCACGAAGCGAGCGCCTGCTCCGCCGCCATGAGCCTCGCATCCGGCAGCTGGCCGAGTTCGCCTGTCAGGCCGAGCCGCTCCGCCAGGGCATCGGCCAGCCGTTCGGGCAGGGCGCCGACCAGCACCTTGGGCAGGCTTGCGCGGGGCGTGGCGCGCTTGGCCTCCTTCAGCCAGCCGGGTTCGCGACCGGGCAGGAAGTCGATCGCGATCGGCTCGCCATGGCGCCAATAGGACGAGATCTGCAGGATCGCCGGCCCGGACAGGCCCCGATGCGTGAACAAACCGGCCTCACTGAACGTGGCCTTGGGGCGCCGCGAACCCCCGCCGGCCCCGATGCTGGCGACAATCTCGGCCGAGATGCCCGAAAGCGAACGGAACAGCAGTTCCTCCCCGCTCAGAGTCAGCGGCACCAGAGCCGGGCGTGGCTCCACCACTTTCAGGCCGAAGCGCCGCGCCAGATCGTAGGCGAAGCCGGTCGCGCCCATCTTGGGGATCGAAGGCCCGCCGGTCGCGACCACCAGCGCCCGCGCCCGCGCCGACCGCTCGCCCCAACTCACCCGGAACCGGCCGTCCGCATGGTCGATCTCACCGATGGGTTGGCCGAGCGCCAGTTCGACCGGGCCGCGGCCGCACTCGTCCAGCAGCATGTCGACGATCTGGCGGGCGGACCCGTCGCAAAACAGCTGGCCCAGCGTCTTTTCGTGCCAGGCGATCCGGTGCCCCTCGATCAGCCCCAGGAAATCGGCAGGTTGGTAACGCGCCAGCGCCGAGCGGGCGAAATGCGGGTTGCCCGACAGGAAGCGGTCGGGCGCGGTGCCCAGATTGGTGAAGTTGCACCGCCCGCCGCCGGAGATGAGGATCTTCTTCCCCGGCCGGTCCGCATGGTCGATCACCAGCACCCGTCGCCCGCGCTGGCCCGCGACGGCGGCGCACATCAGCCCGGCCGCGCCCGCTCCCAGCACGACGGCGTCGTAGTCGTCGCTCGGCATGGGCCCCTCAGCGCGGCCTCTCGGTGGTCAGCGCGCCCGGAGCGGCTCGCGCTCCGATCACCGCACCGCCCCGGATTGGCGCTCCGACCGCGGCCTTGTCCGCCATTCCCTCGCTGGAAGGCGCGGGGAGTTTCCGCGCCGCGTCGCAGCGGCCGGGCTGGCGATGTCGGTGTGATGCGGGGCCATGGGGTCCCTTATCGGCTCGGCGGGGCGAAAACCATGCTCTGCACCATAGAGGCGCCAGTTCCGCCCGGAACGCCGGACGTGCGGCGGGCGCCCTGGCCCCGTCGCGCCGGCCGTGCAGCCGCGCTGTTGCCACCAGCGGCAAGACCGGCTCGCTTCGTTGCAGCAAATCCGTGGCACTCCTGATAGAGAACCCCGTTGCCACGAAACACACAACGGAGCGAAGTACGAATGGCTGGATTCAAGACCCCCGATTTCAACGAGCGCACTGCGGCGTCGCGCGCGGCCAAGGAGAAGGCGCTGGAGCAGCTGCGCAACAAGCCCGCGCCCGATCAGGCCACGCTGGCCGAGCAGGAGGAGAAGCGTGTCCGTCGCGAAGCCGCCGCGGCCGAACGGCGCGAAGCCCGGCAGCGCGCGATCGAGGAAGCGAAGGCCGCCAAGCAGGCCGCGAAGGCCGCCGAGGCCGAGGCCAAGGCGGCCAGGGAAGCGGCGCAGAACAAGCCCCAGCGCACCGAGGCCGAGCTGAAGGCGGCCCGCGATGCGCGCTATGCCGCCCGCAAGGCCCGCAAGAGGTGATCCCACGCGAGCTGGTCGGCGAGGCGGCTGTGCCCGGCGGCCCGCCGCTGCGGCTCGTGCGCCACGGCCGCGACTTCATCATCATGCTCGAACGCAACGAGCTGATGAGCAGCCGCATGAGCGGCTCGGAAGCGGCGCTCGGCGCGCTGACCTGCCGGCGCCTCGCCGCGCCGGAGCGGGCTCACCTGCTGATCGGCGGCTATGGCATGGGCTTCACGCTGCGGGCGGTGCTGGCGGAGCTCGGGCCCGCCGCGCGGGTCACGGTGGCGGAACTCGTGCCCGAGATGATCGACTGGGCGCGCGGGCCGATGGAGGCGCTGGCACAAGGTTGCCTCGACGATCCGCGGGTCACGATCAGGATCGACGATGTCGCGCGGCTGATCGGCTCCGGCAGGGGCGCCTACGATGCCATCCTGCTCGACGTCGACAACGGGCCCGACGGCCTGACCCGCCCGGCCAATGACGGCCTTTATACGACGGGCGGCCTGCGCAGCGCCCGCGCCGCCCTGAAGCCCGGCGGCATCCTCGCCATCTGGTCGGCGGCACCGGACGCGGCCTTCACCCGGCGCCTGAAGCAGGGCGGCTTCGCGGTGGAGGAGATGCGCGTGCGCGCCCGCGAGAACGGCAAGGGGCCGATGCACACGATCTGGTTCGCGACCGCCCCCTGAGGCCACGCCAGCCCTCCGCCTGCCGCGTCGAGGGGGCGAGAGATTCGCTGCTCGTGCGCGGCCTGTTGCCCCTCCCCCGCTTCAGACCGACGGATGAGGAAACGAGCGGCCTGGGAAAGAGCCGGCGAATTCGGGCTTTGCGCGCAATCGGAGGTGCGCGAGCAGCCGGCGACGCGCCCGCGCTTGCCGGTCCGTCCCCACACCTCGAGCGACTGGCAACCCGCGCGCCGCTGCGGGGTGGCCAGCGCGGCCGCGGCGATCTGGCCGTCCTCTTCGGCGGTGCCGCCGCTCACGCCGAGCCCGCCGACGACCTGCCCGTCCATCACGATCGGCACGCCGCCCTCGGTCGCGGCAATGCCGGGCACGCTCAGGGTCGGCGTGCGTCCGCCCGCGATCGCATCGAAGGACGCCTTGGTCGAACGGCGGAAACGCGCGGCGGTCCTCGCCTTTTCCTGCGCCACCGCGCCGGCGCCGTACTGCGCCGCGCCCATCTTGTGGAACGGGATCAGCTCGCCCGACGGCTCGACGATGGCGAAGCTCATCGTATAGCCACCGGCGCGCGCCGCCTGTTCGCCCGCATCGGCGATGCGCCTCGCCTGTTCGAGCGGCAGGATCTCGCCATAGGTGCCCGACACCTGCTGGGCGGCGGCGGGGCTGGCGAGGGCCAGTGCGGCGACCAGCGCGATCTTGCTATCCTACCTCCTGTTCCTCTCGAGCTCGGCGATCAGGCGCGCCATGTTCTGGATGTAGGTGCTGGTCGAGATGCCGGTCACGGGCGTGTCGGTCGTGTAGGGCGAGGTGTCCGTCTCGTCGCCGACATGCGTGCTCCCGAAGTCGCCGGGCTGCGGATCGGGCGAGCCGTCGCCGCGATAGGGATTGCTCGTCGCCCGCAGGGGCGTGGGCCACCAGCCCTGCGCGTTGAGCGCGTCGACGATCTGGTCGGCATCGGCCCCTCCGCCGCCGGCATTGAGGTCCGATCCCGGCTCCACCTCGGCCACGAAATAGCGCGGCAGCGGGGCGGGCGTCGCGGAGGTCAGCGGCGAGTCCGCGGTCAAAGTGTCGGGCGAGCTCGCCTTCAACTGCTCATATTCGCGGCGCAGCCCCTCGACGTCGATCGCGCGGGTGGAGCTGTAATGGCCGATCACGTCGTTCGGATCGTCACTCACGTAATACTCGCCATTGACCACGTTGGAGCCCCGGCGGTGGATGAACAGCGGCCGGTTGGTGCCGATCTCGACGAAGGTGGGGTAGGCGCGGCCGTTCTTCACCTGCTCGGCCGGCAGGCGCACCGATTCCAGCCAGTCCAGCGCCTCCGGAATGCGGGCGAGGAACTTGCTGTCGCCGGTCAGGCGGTAGAACGAGAACAGCTGCTGGATGTTCGCCGCCGTCGTGTGGGTCACCAGCGCGCGGGGCTCGTAGCTGCGGGCACCGGCCGGCTCCAGGTCGACGGGCGTGTATTGCAGCGCCCAGCCCGGCTGCGGCTCGCCCTGCTGGGTGACGAGGAAGACGTTCATCCCGCGAATGATCGCGTCCTTCACGTCCTCACCGCCAAATGCGCGGTAATACATCAGCAGGAACTCGATGTTCTCGCCCGCGACATCGTCGTTGAAGGTGATGTAGGAGCTGTAATCCGGCTTGCCCTTCTTCGCGAATTCATAGTGCAGCGGATAGCGCTGGGGCCAGCCGCCGATCGGATATTGGCTTTCCAGCACGAAATCGCGCGCCTTCTCCAGCGCCGGCAGATAGGCGGGATCGCGCTTTTCGAGGTAGAGCCGCAGCAGGAACTGCATCGCTTCCGAGGTGCCGGCATCGTCGAACGTGGCATTGCCCCAATTGTGCTGGAATTCCTCCAGCCGCCAGGCGTTCTTGCCGATCGTGTCGTACCAGCGCTGGGTGGAAGGTTCTCCCGCGAGGTCGAAGAAGTAGTTCCACCCGCCGCTCGGATGCTGGCCGGCGATGAGCACCGCCGCGCTCTTCTGCGCCGCCTGGTAGTAATATTCGTCACCCGTCGCGTGATAGGCATCGAGGAACAGGTGGCCCATGGTCGGCGTGCCGGGCGGCTGGACCCACACCATGGTGGGATAGGCTTCCATCTCGCCCCAGCGCCGCGACATGTCGGGCAGGTACGACCAGACATAGCCGCCGCCCTCGACCGCGACCTCCTCGACCATGAAGCGGGTCGCCTCCTTCATGGTTTCGAGCACTTCCTGCCGGGGTGCCGCCTGGGCCGGAACCGTGCTTGCAAGAAGGAGCGCGGCGGCGGTGAAGGCTCCACTGATCATTTTGTACATCTGTTGCGTCCATCCTGTTCGGCCGGAGATTTGTGGCTCAAGAGCAAGCCCGATGCGGGGGCGATGCGAGCGCGGGGCGAGCGCGGGGCAACCGCCTTGCAAGGGCGGCCCGGCGTTCCGGCGCGAACCCGCCTTGCGAGGACCGAAGGGTCTCGGCCGCGCTTGCTCGATGCGCCCGGCCGGTGGCGGGCAGCAGGGTCGCGAGCGCCGCGCGCATCAGGACGACCGCCCGCCGAGCGCTCCGATCAGCGCGCTCATGTTGTTGATGTAGGTGCCGGTGGAGATGCCCGTGACCGGATCGTCGGTGATGAAGGGCGAGGTGTCGCGCGCATCGATCAGCGCGCCATCGGCCGTGCGCGTGGGCGGCAGCAGCGCCGCCTCCTCGTCCGGGCGGTAGGGGTGGCTGGTGGCGCGCAACGGCGTCGGCCAGTAGCCCTCCTGGTTGAGGGCCGCCATCAGCGCCGCTATCCGCCCCGCGCCGGTCGCGGCGCCATCGCCGATATTGAGGTCCGAACCGCGCACCTCGCTCACGACGAAATAACGGGGCAGCGGCACCGGCCCGCGCGCCAGCAGGGGCGAGCCGCGGGTCGCCTCCTCCAGCGGCAGGGCGACGAGCGTGCGGTACTCGTTCTTCAGCCGGGCTACGTCCAGCTTGCGATTGACCCAGCTCACTCCGTCGCGTGGTTCGTAGACCACCTCGTTGCGCGTATCGCCGGTCCAGCTGCCGCTGCCCTTCAGGTACAGGGCGCGGTCGGTGCCCAGTTCGATGAAGGTGGGGTGCGTGAAGCCGTTGAGCTGGCGGGCGGCCGGCAGTTCCAGCTTGTCCAGCCAGGCGATCGCCTCGGGAATGCGGGCGAGATACTTGGTCTCGCCGGTCCAGCGATAGAACTGCATCAGCTGCTCGATGGCGGCAAAGGTCGTGTGCGTCGCCAGCGAGGGCGGCTCGGAGGTGCGCGCGCCGGCCGGCTGCAGCTCGGGGGTATATTGCAAGGCCCAGCCGGGCTGCGGCTGGCCCTGCTGCGCCAGCACGACGACTCCCATGCCGCGCCGCAGGGGGTCGAGCACGCGGCGCTCGCCCAGCGCCTGGTACACCATCATCAGGAAGGCGACGTTGTTGGCGTTCACCTCGTCGTTGAACGTGATGTTGGCGGTGTAATCGGGCAGGCCGCCATTCGAATATTCGCGGTTGATGGGGAAGCGCTGCGGCCAGCCGCCGATCGGATATTGCGCATCGAGCACGAACTGGATCGCGCGATCGAGCGGCGGGCGGTATTTCGGGTCCTGCCGCTCCATGTACAGGCGCAGCAGCAGCTTGCCGCTTTCCACCGTGCCGGCATCGTCGAACGTGGCATTGCCGTAATAATGGCGGAATTCCTCCAGCCGCCGCCCGCGCCAGCCGATCGTCTCGTACCAGTCGCGCACGGAAGCCTCGCCGCCGAAGTCGATGTGGTAGTTCCACCCGCCCGAGGGATGCTGGCCCCAGGTCAGCGCGCCCGCGACCTCTTCCGCCGCCTTGTAGTACAGCTCCTCGCCGGTCGCGTGATAGGCATCGAGGAACAGGTGGCCCATCGCCGCCGTGCCCGGATCCTGGATCCAGATCATCGTCGGCTTGGCCTCCATCTCGCCCCAGCGGCGCGACATGTCCGGCAGGTAGGACCAGACATAGCCGCCGCGATGCGCGACCTTGTCGGTCATGAAGCGGGTGGCCCGGCGCATCGTCTGCAGGATCTCGTCGCGGCCCGGCGCGGCGGCGAGCGCGGGGCCGGCATGCAGCGCGAGCGCGGCGACGGCGGCGCTGCCCAGCAGGTGGCGGCGGGTGATCATGGAGTGCCCTCCCCCTGCCGCCGGGCGTTTCGATCGGCGTTCGGCTGTGCGCCCGCCGCTGCCGGCAATCGCATGAACCGCTGCGGCGGAAGCGCGGCGGGCGTGAACCGGGCCGCCAGCACCTCGCCATTGAAGTAGTCCCGCCGGTTGATCCGGGTGCCCACCGAGCTGTGGCCCGGCCCCTGCGGCTGGAAGGCGATCGGCGCCTCGGCCTGCAACTCGCCATCGACATAGCTGCGGTAGGTCGTGCCGTCATAGGTCTGCGCGACGTGATACCAGCGGCCAACCGGGAAGGTCTTCTCCGGCACGATCAGGGTCTGGTTATAGCCCGGGCCGGTGACGAAAGTGTCGAGGTACCAGCGGTCCCCCACCACCCGGATCTCGAACAGCATGCGCGGGCCGCTCGGCGGGACGGGGGGATCGGCATCGGCCGGGGCGCCCGCCGCATCGGCGAGGTGCAGCCAGCGCTGCTCGAAGGCCCCGCCATGAGGGCGGAAGATGGCCTCCGCGGTGAACTGCTCCGCGCCGGCGAGGGGATGGGCCGCGACGAACAGCGCGTCGTCGACTCCGTCGAACAGCACCGCCTTGCCGAGCGGGGTGGCGACGATCTGCGGATCGCCCTCCGCCCTCGCTGGTGCGCCGCCGATCCGTTCGAGATTGTCGAAGCGCCAGTCCTGCGAGGCGGTCGGCGCGGCGCCGTTCGGTGGCTCGACGGGTGCGCAACCGCCTGCGCTCGCCAGGATGAACGCGGCGCACAGGGCAGCGGAACGGGTCAGCTTGCCCATCGCTTCGGCCTTGCACGGCAGTCGCATCGCTCAATCCTCTCGGGCGGCATGGGGCGGGTGGTCGGCACTGCGGGAGCAGGAGCGCTCATGAGCGGCTGGGCCGGGCCGCTCCGCGCTGATGGCTTGGCGGGCTCGAAGGGGCGCACCCGGGTGCCGCCAGCCGGCGTCGCGATCCGCTCCAGGGTTCACCGGCAATGTTGGCCAGAGTGCCGCGCCGGCTGGGCCCGCGAGCGCTTTTGTGGCGCCGATCCACGCATCTGCATCCTTCTCTCCCGGTGCAAGCATAACCAACTGACACCGGTGTCGCAAAGCAAAATGCTGCGGCTTGGCCAGCCGGCGCTTGGCCGTGACGTGGCCGGCTGTGCCGCCGAGCGCCGCTGCCGGCCGGTGGGCGAGACATGGCCGGCCGCGCCCCGGTCACCTCATTGCTGCGTAGCGGATGCGGTGGGCGCCCGCTTGTCCTTCGCGTGCCTGAGCGCCCGGGTTGCGTGACCGACTCTGTTGCAGCGCGGGCGTTCTCTACGCCGATGGAGTGGTCGCAGCGGGAGGTCCGGCGTTCAAGCGAGTGCCGGCCCGGCCGATATGTTTTCCAGCCGGTCCAGCCCTGCCCCACCACGAGGCTTCTACTCGCCCGAGAAGGCGAAGGGGACGCCGGTGTCGCGGTAGCGGTTGGGCAGGAGTTCGCGGCCGATCGGGGGAGCGGAACGGGCGAGGCAGCGGGGGCGGTGGCAGGTCGGGCAGCTCGTGCCGATCAGCATGGGCTCGCGGCCGGCCAGCTCCCTGGCATAGACCAGCCGGCCGAGGTGCTCCGCGGCGCAGGTGAGCGCCACCGCGCGAAGGGCGCTGGGTGCGCCATAGCCGCTGCCGCCGGCCTGCACGGTGCGGGCGATGGAGACGAAGCGCTGCCCGTCCGGCAGCTGGATGAGCTGGGCATCGACCTGCCCGACCGACGAGAACGCCTTGTAGATGTTCCACAAGGGGCAGCCGCCGCCATGGCGGGCGAAGGGGAAGCCGGCGCCATCGAGCCGTTTCGACACATTGCCGGCGCGATCGACCCGCAGGAAGAAGAACGGCACGCCCTGGTTGCCGGGGCGCTGCAACGTGGTCAGCCGATGAGCCGCCTGCTCGAAGCTGACCTGGAACCGCGCGGCGAGGAGCTCCACGTCGTATTTGAGATCGGCGGCGGCGCGGACGAACGCGTCGTAGGGCATCAGCAGCGCGGCCGCCCAATAGGATTGCAGCGCCCGCCGCGCGAGATTGCGGGCATCCTCGCTTTCGAAGCGGCCCTGTTCGAGCTCTGCGGCGATGGCCTCGTCCTGCTCCAGTATCGCGAGTTGCAGGGCGAGCTGGAAACGCCGGCCGGCATGATCGAGCCGGTCGGACAGGACGATCCGGCGGCGGTGGTAATCGTGCCAGCGCACGGCACCGATCAGCAGGCTCTGGTCGGCATAGCGGACCTCGAGACCGTGCGCATTCCCGATCCGCTCCTCCAGCGCGGCGATGCTGTTGGCGGCGCGCGAGGCCTGGGAGGCGCTTTCGTCCAGCGCGGCGAAGTAATTGCGCCGCGCGGCAAGGAAGGCCCGGGCCTGGACCGCGGGATCGGCGGGGGGCGGCGTTGAAAGGCCCCCGCCATTGGCCAGCCGCTCGGCCAGCGTCATCTGTTCTTCCCGGTGCGCCATGTGCAGGCGCAGCAGCGCCTCGGCGAAGCCGGGATAGCTGGTGGCGATGTCGGCGATGTCGAGCGCGGGCAGGTCGATATCGGCGAAGACCGGATCCTTGAGCACCGCCTGCAGCCGCGCCGCGACATCGGGGCTGTCGTCCTTGGCGAGCTCCGCCATGTCGATGCGATAGGTGGAGGCCAGCCGGAGCAGCAGTTCGGCGGTGACCGGCCGCTGGTTGCGCTCGATCAGCGCGATGTAGGAGGGCGAGATCTCGAGATCGGCCGCCATGTTGGCCTGGGTGAGGCCCAGTTCGCGGCGCAGGCTCTTGAGCCGCGGGCCAAGATAGATCGGATTGCGCGCCATGGGCTCGGGCCCCCGTGTCCCTCATGTGCTGATCGCACAGCTTTACAGGACGGATCTGTAAAGTTCCACAAGCGCACATCGCGCGGCCTTCCCCACGGCTGCCCAAGCCGCGAGGAAGGGGGCAACAGCAGATTGGAGAGGAAGCGATGCGATACAGAACCGAGGTCGACCGCCAGCGCAGTGCGGTCGAGCGGCTTGGACGCCATTGGCAGGCGATCGAGCCGGAATTCGCCGCCCGCATGCGGGTGCAGAACCGCTTTCCCACCGGGCTCGATATCGCCCGCTATACGGCGGCGATCATGCGGCAGGACATGGCCGCCTATGATGCGGACCCGGCGGCCTACACCCAGTCGCTCGGCTGCTGGCACGGCTTCATCGCGCAGCAGAAGATGATCAGCATCAAGAAGCATTTCGGCTCGACCAAGGGGCGCTACCTCTATCTGTCGGGCTGGATGATCGCGGCGCTGCGCAGCGAGTTCGGCCCGCTGCCCGACCAGTCGATGCACGAGAAGACCAGCGTGCCGGCGCTGATCGCGGAGATCTACACCTTCCTGAAGCAAGCCGATGCGCGCGAGCTGGGCATGAAGTTCCGGGCGCTCGACGCGGCGCGCGAGGCGGGCGACGAGGTCGAGGCGATGCGGCTGGAGCATGCGATCGACGATCACGAGACGCACATGGTGCCGATCATCGCCGATATCGACGCGGGCTTCGGCAATGCCGAGGCGACCTACTTGCTGGCCAAGAAGATGATCGAGGCGGGCGCGTGCGCGCTGCAGATCGAGAACCAGGTATCCGACGAGAAGCAGTGCGGCCACCAGGACGGCAAGGTGACCGTGCCGCACGAGGACTTCCTCCAGAAGATCCGCGCCATCCGCTATGCCTTCCTGGAACTCGGCGTGGAGGACGGGATCATCGTCGCGCGCACCGATTCGCTGGGCGCGGGGCTCACCAAGCAGATCGCCTATAGCGCGGAGCCGAGCGACCTTGGCGACCAGTACAACAGCTTCCTCGATTGCGAGGAGGTCGAGCCCGCCGCACTGGGCAATGGCGAGGTCCTGATCAGCCGCGAGGGGAAGCTGCTGCGGCCGAAGCGCCTGCCCTCCAACCTCTACCAGTTCCGGGCCGGAAGCGGCGAGGATCGCTGCGTGCTCGACTGCATCACGTCGCTCCAGAACGGCGCCGACCTGCTGTGGATCGAGACGGAGAAGCCGCATATCGAGCAGATCGCCACCATGGTCGACCGCATCCGCGAGGCGGTGCCCGATGCCAAGCTGGTCTACAACAACTCGCCCAGCTTCAACTGGACGCTCAACTTCCGCCAACAGGTGTACGATGCCTGGCAGCAGCAGGGGCGCGACCTTGCCGCCTATGACCGGGCGCGGCTGATGAGCGCAGACTATGACGAGAGCGAGTTGGCGGCGCAGGCGGACGAGCGGATTCGCACGTTCCAGCGGGACGCCTCGGCGCGGGCGGGCATCTTCCACCACCTGATCACCCTGCCGACCTATCACACGGCGGCGCTCTCGACCGACAACCTCGCCCGGGACTATTTCGGCGACGCGGGCATGCTCGGCTATATCGCCGGCGTGCAGCGGCAGGAGATCCGGCAAGGCATTGCCTGCGTGAAGCACCAGAACATGTCGGGCTCCGATGTCGGAGACGACCACAAGGAATATTTCGCCGGTGCGGCCGCGCTGAAGGCCGGCGGCGCCAACAACACGATGAACCAGTTCGTCGCCTGAGACGACGAAGAGCGAGAGAGGAGAAAGCATCATGACCATCCCCACCCAGGCTCGTGCGGTCTTTTCGACCGAGGATTTCCGCCTGATCCGCACCGCGATCATGCATTACGCGCAGAACAACCGCGACGATGCGGCGGTCGCCAAATATGCCCATCTGTTGCACCGTCTCGGACGGGTCGGCTGATCGCGATGAACACGATGCCCCATCACCGGGCCGGATTTCGCCGGCCCGGTTGCGAGCGCGCCGGGCTGACGGTCGATGCCGAACTGGCCGCCTTCGTCGAGGACGAGGCGATCCCGGGCACGTCGCTCCAAGCCGACCGGTTCTGGGCGGGGCTCTCGGCGATTCTCGGCCGGTTCACGGAGCGCAACCGGGCGCTCCTTGCCCGGCGCGACGCGTTGCAGGCGCGGATCGACGATTGGCACCGCTCGCACGCCGATCGCCGAGAGGCGGCTCCGCGGGCCTTCCTGGAGGAGATCGGCTATCTGGTGCCGGAGCCGGCGCCGTTCTCCATCGGCACGGGCGAGACCGACCCAGAGATCGCAAAGGTGGCGGGGCCCCAGCTGGTCGTGCCGGCGCTCAATGCGCGGTTCGTCCTCAACGCGGCCAACGCGCGCTGGGGCAGCTTGTACGATGCGCTCTATGGCACCGATGCGCTTGGGCAGCCACCAGCCGCCGGCCCTTACGACCGGGAGCGGGGCGCGCTTGTGGTCGGCTGGGCCAAGGCCTTTCTCGACGAGGCGGTCCCGCTGGCGGAGGGGCGCTGGGCGGATTGGAGCGGCGGCCCGGACTCGATCGCGCTCGCCGATCCGGCGCAAGATGTCGGCCGGACGGACAGGGGCCGGCTGTTCCGGCACAACGGATTGCATATCGAGATCGTGTTCGATCGCGATCACCCGGTGGGCGCAACCGATCCGGCGGGGATTGCCGATGTGATCCTCGAAAGCGCGCTGACCACGATCGTGGACCTGGAGGATTCGGTCGCGGCAGTCGATGCGAGCGACAAGGTAGCGGCCTATCGCAACTGGCTCGGCCTGATGCGCGGCGACTTGACCGCCTCGTTCCAGAAGAACGGCGGGAGCGTGGAGCGGGCGCTGGCGGACGACCTCGTCTTCCGCGATGGGAAGGGAGCCGAGCACAGCCTGCCGGGGCGTAGCCTGCTGCTGGTGCGCAATGTCGGCCACCTGATGACGACGCCGGCGATCCACCTGGCCGACGGCAGCGGAGCGTTCGAGGGGATCGTCGATGCCGCGATCACCAGCCTGATCGCGCTGCACGATCTGCGGGGCAACGGGCGCCATCGCAACAGCCGGACTGGCAGCATCTACATCGTCAAGCCCAAGATGCACGGGCCCGACGAGTGCGCCTTCGCCGACGCGCTGTTCGATGCGGTGGAGGACCTGCTCGGGCTCGACCGGCATACGATCAAGATCGGCGTGATGGACGAGGAGCGTCGCACCTCGGCCAACCTCGCCGCCTGCGTGCACGCGGTGAGGGACCGGGTGTTCTTCATCAACACCGGCTTTCTCGACCGCACCGGAGACGAGATCCACACCTCCATGCTGGCCGGGCCGATGCGGCGCAAATCCGCGATCAAGAGCGCGACCTGGAACGCCGCTTATGAAGCGCGCAATGTCGCGGTGGGGCTGGCTTGCGGCTTCGTCGGGCGCGCGCAGATCGGCAAGGGCATGTGGCCCGCGCCCGACCGGATGCAGGCGATGCTGGCGGAGAAGTCCGCCCACCCGCACAGCGGAGCGAGCACCGCCTGGGTGCCCTCCCCCACCGCCGCGACCCTGCACGCGACCCACTATCACCGCTGCGATGTGGCGGCGCGACAGCGCGAGCTGGCCGGCGGCGCCGTGCCTGCGCTGGAGGACCTGCTGACCGCGCCGCTGGCGCAGGAGGCGAACTGGACCGAGGAGGAAATCCGCGAGGAGCTCGACAACAACGTCCAGGGCATTCTCGGCTATGTGGTGCGGTGGATCGATCAGGGAGTCGGTTGTTCCAAGGTGCCGGACATCCGCAATGTCGGGCTGATGGAGGACCGCGCGACGCTGCGCATCTCCAGCCAGCACCTCGCCAACTGGCTGCGGCACGGCATCGTCACGCTCGCCGAGGTGGATGCGGCGCTGGCTCGCATGGCTGAGGTGGTGGATGGGCAGAACGCCGACGATCCTTTCTATCGCAGCCTCGCCAGCCGCGCGGAACCGAACCTGCCGTTGCAGGCCGCGCGCGCGCTGATCACCTCGGGCATGGCCCAGCCCAATGGCTACACAGAGCCGCTGCTCCATGCCTTCCGCGCGCAAGCGAAGGAGTGACGGCCCGCGCCGGGTGGATGTGATGGCTTGAAGGGCCCGGCGTTGATTCGCCGGTTTGTCGACCTGTCCGGCCCGCGCGCGCACCTGCGGCCGTTCTCCGACGGCGCCCGGCCGCGCTCGGCCGGTCCATGGCTGGTGATCAGGGCTACTGATCATCGGCTGCGGGATGAGCATCCGGTCGAGCGGCGGCTCCGGGAGGGGGGCGGCATGTGGACCTCGCCTGTCGGCGGTTCTGCCGGTCACCTTGAGAGACGCAGCGCCCGGCCAATTGCGCTTTCCGACCGGCCGCGACGCGCCGTTTCGTGGCCACTAACTGTTCGGGACGACCTTGACGCGCATTGCCGAGAAGCTTTGGGCTGGCGAGAACTCCCGGGTCGACCGCCGCTTCGTTCGGGCCCTCCCGGCGCCGGAGTAGAGGGGCATCTCCGGCATTACCAAGCTCGGCGATATCTCGGACAAAGATGCGCGCATCTGTTGCGGGCGCGCGATCCATGGGACGGCTCCTCTTTTCAGCTCCAGCCGGATGGGGCCTGCCGGATTGAACCCGATTGGTGCCCTTCGGTTCAGATGTGACGCGCGAGGGGACGCAGGCGCGGATCGATGCGAGTGGTGGTGGAGCTCGCCCTCCCGGGTGGAAGGGCAGGCCTGCGCGCAAGGTGGCGAAAAGGCGTTGCCCCCTCGTCCACGCTGCCGCTCGCCGGGGCCGCTCTGAGCGCGGCTGTCGGAACTGGCTGGCCCACGGCCCCGCCGGGGCGGTGCTCAGCTGCACGCCGATGCCCGAAGTCAACAAACATCGGAGGCCCGGTTCGGCGTCCGGGAACGCATTGCCGCACGAACCATTCCGGACGCAATAAAGCTCACCGACCTGCTTGATTTGAATAAAGCGACTTTTTATCGGGCGGGCCGTGCCGATACGTGCTCGGCGCGAAGGGGCGAGCTCAAGGCGGAGGGCGTGGGCGCAGATGGCGCACCGCATTTCCGCGTCTGCCCGGTGGAACGATCTTGCAGCAGGGCGCTCCGGCGGGCTCGCCTCAGGACATGGATGATGAACGAGGAAATGCCCCTGACCGGCCGACTGGTGCTCGTCGTCGACGACGACTTCTATCTCGCAGAGGACACGCGTGACACGCTGGAGAAGGTGGGGGCCACGGTCGTGGGACCCTATAGCCAAGCCGATGAGGCACTGGCTTCGCTCGAGGCGGCGCCTCCGAACTGCGCGGTGCTCGACCTGAACCTTGGCTCCGGGCCCGACTTCGATGTCGCTCGGGCCTTGAAGGCGCTGGAGATTCCTGTCGTTCTCGTCACCGGCTACGACCGGAACATGATGCCGGCGGACCTTGCGGACACGCCCTGCCTCCAGAAGCCGGTCAGCAGAGCCGATCTCGTCAACACCGTGAGACTCCTGCTTGAGTGAATAGCGAGCAGGCGTTCTGGAGCGCTTCGGCGGCACCGCTCGGTGAGCGATCGCACCGGAAATCGGATCGCCCGAGTGTGTGTTGCTCGTTGGGGCATCACCCTGATTGCGCGGTCAACCGAAGGTGCAGGTACCGAATGGGTTATACCAGGACCTTCCGAGCGACGTCGTTCGGCAACGCTCGCCTAATCTTTCAAGCGAGTGCGCGATCCGCTGCCATCTTGCGAAAGCACCCGTAAGCACGCCGACTCCCGGCAGGAGGTTAACGTCGTCGGCTACCGCTCGCCGGGCCCGGCCGTGCCGCGCCGGTTGGCCCGGTTGCCACTTCGTTCCCGGATTCCTGTGACTATCCCAAAAGGATACACCTGCTTTCTCTGTGGCAGAAACGGGCTCCCGGGCCCTTGTGCAGCTATGATCGCTCGACTTATCCTTTTGATTGTTGGGCCAAACGTTAACCAACAGGATTGCATCTCACAGTTCGGGAGTTTGAAATGAGGACCCTTGTTAAGCTTCTGGCAGCCGGTGCGGCTGTCGCCATCGCTCCTGCCGCCGCGCAGGCCGCCACCATCATGCCGGGGAACCCGACCATGGTGACCGGCGCCTATTTCAACGTGAGCGGTGACACCACCACCGGACCTGCTTCGGCCACTTTCGGCCGGTCGGGACTGCAGAGCGGCACCTTCACCGACGAGTTCACGTTCACCGTCGCCGAGATGGGTCTCGGCAGCGGGGCGCTCACAACCATCCAGGCTGGGGCCGACGGCTCTGCGACCGACCTCGACTTCCTGGAAGTCACCTTCAGCAACGGCACCGAAACCTTCAACGTGCCGCTCGTTTCCGATGGGTACGAGGCGGGCGGTCTGGCCAACATTCCGCTGTTCGCCGGCGTGCTGAACACGCTGACGGTCACCTACCTGTCGCGCGGTGAAGGCGCGTTTGGCGGCTCGCTCGCCTTCGCTCCGGCCGTCAGCGCAGTTCCCGAGCCCGCCACCTGGGCGATGATGATCATCGGCTTCGGCGCCGTGGGCGTGGCGATGCGCCGCCGTCGCCGCGACCATGTGCGGGTCAGCTTCGCCTGATCCCACACGACAGGTCGAAGCTTACGGAAGGGGCGGCGTGCAAAGCGCCGCCCCTTTTCCGTGCCCAGCCCAGTTTGGCGGCGCAAAGTGCGACATCGGGTCCTGCGGCTTGGAATGACGGATCGGAAGCGCGAGGCCGTCACGCCGCTTTCGCGCAAGAGCTTGGAACTTGATGCGCTCCCGCTTGTCCGCCGCGGGCTAGCCGGAGGCTGAAGGGCCCGATCGGTTGGAACGCTAGGGTGCGCGCGCTTTATCGAGGGCGGCGACGAACTGGGCGGCGCGTGAGCTCATTTCGGCCGCACTCATGCCGCGCTTGTAGAGCGCAGAGCCGAGCCCGAATCCCGCCGCACCACTTTTCAGCCAGTCGCGCAGCTGCGGCGCGTCGGGAGCGATGCCACCGACGGGGAGAATTCGGGTGTCCGGCGGCAGTACCGCCAGCATCGCCCGAACCGCCGCGGGACCGAAGACCTCTGCCGGGAAGAGCTTGAGTGCAGCCGCGCCAGCCTCCAACGCCGCGAACGCTTCGGTCGGCGTGGCGATGCCGGGAATGGGCACCATGCCACGATCAGCGGCCGCGCGAATCACTTCGGTATTGGCGTTGGGCGCGATGACGAGAGTGCCGGCCGCACTGCCGACTTGCTCGACGGCTGCGGCATCGAGCACCGTGCCGGCCCCGATCATCACATCCGTGCCGTCGAACCGCTCCGCGAGTCGGCGAATCGATTCGAACGGTTGAGGAGAATTGAGCGGCACTTCGATCAAAACGAAGCCGGCCTCCACCAGCGCTTCGCCCACCGGCACCGCCTCGTCGGGTTCAATGCCGCGCAAGATTGCGACCAGAGGCAGGCGCGCGAAGGCGGCGTCGAATTGCTGGCGGTTGCTCATCCCCAAAGCTCCTTGATGGCGTTGATGCCGGCTACGAACGCGAGCTCGCTGTCGACCAGCACCGCGCGGCCGCCCAGCGCCTCGATCGCGGTCTGGTACAATGCACCGAGCGCCGCATCGGCCAGAATGTGCACAATCTCCCCCCCGCAGGCAGCGAGCCGGGGCGCGACGTCGCTCCCGATCAGCACGCCGCTGGCGAAGGATGAAGCCTCGGTCTCCGGCAGCTCGCCGAGAACGCCAGCTGCGCGGACACCGAACAGGGCAGCGGCAAGGTCCCCGGCCGCTCCTCGGGCGGCGCCTGCCCGGAAGGCCTCGCCGGGAGTGACCGGCTCCTGAAGAAAGGCCGACAGCACGCTGCCGGCGCGCAGCAGAGCGAACAACTCTCCCGTCATGGCGGTTGTGAAGTCCACCACCGCTCCGCCGCGCATCGCTGCCCACTTGCAATGCGTACCCGGCTGGCACAGCAGCGCGTCCGAGGGCGCCAGCCCGGCGTTGACGGCGCCGAGCAGCTGCACTTCCTCGCCCCGCATGACATCGCAGCGCCCGCCGTCCCGAACTGCCAGGCCGGGCACAATGGCGGTGCGCTCGTCGATCAACAGCAGCCGGCCGGCCACCGCCTCCGTGGTGGCGGGCAGCGGAGCATAGGGCGCCTCGCACCACCCGATCGTCGAGCCGACCATTCCCGCCATCAGCACCGGCAGATCGCCGAGCCTCGTGCGCAGTTCCGCCAGCGCCGCCGGATAGCTGCGTCCGGCCATTGCGCCCACGCCCAGGGGGTCGCGCTCCGTCCCGGTGGCCTCGCCGGCTTCGATCCGGTACGCCCGGCGATTGGTGGTGCCCCAGTCAACGGCGATGAACGCGCCTGCCATACAATCCCCCGCTACCCGATGCGGCGAAGCGAGCGCCGCAAAGTGCATCGCGTCTCAAGCGCGTGGAGAACCCTTTTGTCCAGCCTCGAGTGGCGACCACGCTAGGGAAACCGCCTCCCCCCGCGAGCTCGCCACAGCACGGCAAAGCCGATCCGGTTCTATCATCGGAGTAAAAGGGCCGGGCCCGGCGTTATCCGCGACCCTCTTTCCTACAGAAGCGATTGGAACATAACGACAGCGGGAACGAACCATTCAGGAGAACGCGCTTGTCTGCCACAATCCGCAGCACCCGGCGAGCTGGGCCCATCGGGGCGCAGCAATGAGCAAGTTCGACTTCGCCGCTCGCGCGCTCGCCTCTCGCGGCGCAGAACTGTTCAACCAGGTCGTCCGACCGGAGCGCCATGCGAACGGCGCCAGGATCACCGGCGCGCACCTCGCGGCAGCGATCGAGGAAGCGCTCGCCAATTTCGATGCCGGCAAGCCGGCCGTCATCTCCCTGCCGCCGCGAGAGATCGTGGTGGAAGAGCCGCTGCCGACGATCACCCGGCCCATCGGCATCGTTGGCAAGGGCCGGCGCCTCTCCTCGCTGCGGTTCACGGGCGCCGGGCAGATGTTCACCATCGCCGGCTGCGGCTTCGGCGCGGAGGGTGACGAAGACCTCCCGCGCTTCGGTGACCGCCCCCACACCAATATGAGCGCAATCCGTTCCGGTCTCGTACTGCGCAACTTCGCCGTGACGGGCGACCGCACGCTGGCGCAGGACGCCTTCGTCTTCGCAGGCAATTGCGACAACGTGCTGTTCGAGGACGTGCAGGCGCTCTACTTCCGCGGATACGCGCTGTACCTCGGCAAATCGCTGGATGACGTGCGCGGCAATGTTCGCGAAAGCCACTTCAGCCGGTTCACCTTTCGCCGTTGCGGCGACCGGATGGGCAGCAAGCCGACGGTCTACATCCACAGGAATCCGGAAAGCCCCGGCGACCCGGGTGCGGACAGCTGCACCGCCCTGACCTTCCGCGACGGGCAGATCGTCTACCCGCAGGGTCATGGCATTCACATCCATGCGCCCGACGGGGCAAGTGCGGGCTCCGCACCGATCAGCGACGTCCTTTTCGAGGATGTGAGACTGCTTAGCCAGATCGGCACGAACGACCCTGAGCTGATGTCCAACGGGGACCTCGTCCGGATCGAGGGCGATGTGCAGGGCGTCAGCGGCAGCATCGCGCCGAGCAAGCAGCTTGGCCCGAACGGCCATGCCTTGTGGCTTGGCGCGCAAGGTACCGCATCGCCGAGCGCCGATCTGACGGTCAAGGTGCAGGAGGCGGATCAGTGCGTCTATCTCGGCGCGGTGCAGCAGGCCAAGCTGGTGCTGCAGCAGCCTTATGCCAGGAAGGCGCTGGTCGACGGCACTGACTTTGCCAGCGGCGAGCTTATCCTGATCGTCGACAACGACGTGAACCATCTCACCGCGGCCGCGCCGCTTACGCTGGACGGGACCACGCCGGTGGCGGTCGACTTCGGCGAGACCTCGTCGAGCGGCATCGACGCCTTCTTTGGCGGCCCGGCCACGCTGAGCGTGCGGGTCAGCCTCTGGGGCAGGCTGGGCATGCTCGAGCGCGCAGGCGAATCGGCGACGGCCGCCACCTTCACCCCGGAGGTGGGCAGCACCGACAGCTTCGCCATGGCGGCGTTCGACAAGGTGCTGATCAGCGCCGATCGCCGGGCTGCACGCGTCATCGGACGGTGGGGCAACAAGTCTGCACGGCTCGACGCCGAGCTTGGCGCAAGCCCCGCGCCGACCCCGACACCTGCTCCGACCCCGACGACTACTCCGGAGCCGGAGCCCACTCCGGCTCCAACCCCGGAGCCTACTCCCCCGGCGGAGCCCACCCCCGCTCCGACGCCGGAGCCCACTCCGGAGCCGACTCCGGCGCCTGAGCCTGCTCCGACCCCGACCCCAGAACCAACCCCCGAGCCGGAGCCGACCCCAACGCCGGAGCCCACTCCGACCCCGACGCCGGTACCAACCCCCGCGCCGGAGCCCACTCCGACTCCGACTCCGGCGCCCGAGCCTGCTCCGGCGCCCACCCCCGCTCCCTCGTGGACGGTGGAGCCGAGCATCAGCGGCACGCCGACTGTGGGCCAAACCCTCACCGGCGCCGACGGAAGCGTGGACAACGGCGCGATCAGCGCCCGCTCGTGGCTGCGCAACGGCTCGGCAATCGGCGGCGCGACCGATGCCTCGTACGTCCTGGTTGCGGCCGACGAAGGCGCGCAGATCGCGTTCCAGGTCGCGGCGACCGGCGCAGGTGGCGCCGCCAGTGCGACGAGTACGGCAGTCGGCCCGGTGGCGGCTGCACCGGACACCAGCGCGCCCACGATCACCAGCGCCAACCCTTCGGGCAGCTTCGCCGAAGGCGCGGCCATCGGCGGCACGCTGACCGCCACCGAGACGGTTACGTGGTCGGTGAGCGGGGCCCATGCCGATGCGGTGACGCTCCATCCCAGCACCGGCATCTGGTGGCTGCGACCGACCGACTACGAAACACAGCAGAGCTATAGCTTCGCCTTCGTCGCAACGGACACAGCCGGCAATGCCAGCGCGCCGCAGTCGGTCAGCCTCACGATTACCGACGTGGTGGAGCCGGCGGACCTTCCGGCGTACTTCACCCGGCCAGCCGTCGCCACTGCGCCCCCGATCACCGGCACGACGTTTTACGTGTCCGGCTCCGGCAGCGACGCAGCGAGCGGACTGACCCAGGACGCGGCGTGGCAGACCCTGTCGCGGGCCCAGGCGGCGCTGCCCGGGCTGAAGCCCGGAGACGCCATCCTGTTCGCGGGCGGCCAGACCTTCAGCGCCGCCACCGGACTGGACATGCCGACCAGCGGCACGGCCGGCAACTACATCACCATCGGAAGCTACGGGGCGGGCCGCGCAACGATCAAGACCGATGCCGGGGGCGGCTCGGCAGCGGGGATCTGGGAGCAGAGCTATATCTGCTTCCGCGACCTGATCTTCGACGGCACGGGCTGCGAACAAGCGGCGTTCTTCGGAACGGGTGGCGCGACGATGACCGGCACGCGCATCATCAACTGCGATTTCATCAACGCGAAGGCCGGCGTGATGGTCGGGGCCGAGGTCACCGGTCTGCTGTCGGACACGCTGTTCAGCGGCGGGGCCCTGCGCGACAACGCCGATGACGGCTTCTGGAGCTATTGCCCGCAAGGCCAATATGGCCTGGCCTATCGCGACAACCGGCGCATCAGCCAGTTCGTCATCGAGTTGATGGACGTAACCGGGAATGGCGGGTCGGGCATTCGCGTGGCCGGCGGGGTCGACAGCGAGGTCCGCTGGTGCCGCGCGTGGAACAATGGTGCGTCCGAGGGTGCCAATGGCGGCATCTGGATCCACGATTGCACCCGCACCCACATGCGGTTCAACGAATGCCATGGCAACCTGACCCCGAACGGCGTCGACGGGTTCGGCATCGATATTGACGGCGGATGCCATCAATGCGGTGCGGAGTTCAATTACTGCCACGGCAATGCCGGCGCCGGTGCGACCTTCATCTCCTATACCGGGGGTGGCGCGATCAGCGAGTGCTGGATCCGCAACAACGTGCTGGTCGCAAACGGCCGGAACGCGACGAGTGGACAGGGCGACCTTCATGCCCTTGCGGTCACCTCGATCAGCAACTCGGCCGCTTACAACAACACGATCATCTCGACCAAGACGCACTCGGGTGCTGCGGCGGTCCGTACCAGTAGCTCGGGTGGCACTTACACCGGCTTCCAGGTGGTGAACAACCTCGTCCACACGGGAACAGGCGGGCGCGCGGTCAATGTCGAGGTCGCTTCCGGCGTTACTCTGGCGGGCAACTTCTATGCCGGTGTCCTGAACTTCCGCAGCGGCGGAACGAACATGACGAGCCTCGCATCCTGGCAGGCGGCACGCGAAGTCAATGCCACGAGCGGCAATTGGACTCCCGCCGCGGCGGAAATCCTCGGCTTCTACGATGCCGAAGCGCTGCGGCTGCTGCACGGCTCGCCTGCGGGCCACCCGACCCTGACCGGCGGCGTCGCGATTGCCTCGCAGGCCCTCCCAATGCCGACCTACGATGCATGGGGCGGCGACTATGCCGACAATGTGCAGGGTGCCGGCGCGATGGAGCGCAAGGCGGAGCCGGTCTCCGGAACGGGCATCGCCTACCAGCTGGAAGACGGCTCCGGCGTCCTACTCACCGAAACCAACGATCGTCTCACCCACGAGGAGGCATAAACATGTCCGATACCAAGATTTCAGCACTCGCAGCGGCCCCCACCCTCAGCGGCACGGAAGAATTTCCCATCAACCAGGGCGGCGTATCGCGCAAGGCAACCGCCGCGCAGATCAGGGCGCTCGCCAACACGCTGGCGGAGCCGGTGGCGATCAATGCGCCCGCCACCCTGAACCAGGATCACTACGGCAAGATCCTGCACGTCAAGACGGCGGGGACGATCACCCTTCCCCCCGCCCCGTCGACCACTGAGGTGCTGCGCATCCTCAACGGTTCGGCACCCGCCGGCAATGTCACCGCCTCCATCGGCGACACCGGCGCAGAGGTGAAGGTCGGGCCGGGCAAGGACGTCACCTTCCTCTCGATCAGCTCGGGATGGGTGCGGATGCAGCCTGCTGTGGAGGCCGGCGGCAGCACCTCCGCCCCCTTCCTCAAGGGTCGGTACTATCCGATTTCGGCATCTGCGCGCGTGGTGAGCAGCGGCAGCCCCACGACCGCGGCCAACACGATCTACTTCCAGGCCTTCTTGCTGCCGGCTGACGCCAACGTCAGTGCGCTGGCCGCCCAGATCACCACCGCCGGGGTCGCCGGCAGCACCGGAATGCTGGCCATCTACGCAGCCAATACGAATACGATGCAGCCGACCGGGGCTCCCATACTGACCGGGGCCGCGCCCTTCGCGGCGGATGCCACCGGGGTGAAGTCGGTGGACGCAACTGTGAGCGGGGTCCTGTTTGGCGGAACCGTCTACTTCATGGCGCTGCACGCCTCTGCAGGCTTCAAGCTCTACGTCGATGAGACGACCACGGCGAACTACCTCCTGGGCAACCCCTCCGCGTCGATCGGGGCCACGATGGGGCGGGGCCTGCGGACCAGCGCCGGCGCCTTCCCCATCGGCACCTGGCCCGACATGACCTCCGTCTCGACCTATGCGGACAGCAGCTACTTTTTCGGCTCTTTCAAGGTGGCCTGATCATGCGCGGCACTCTCGGCATCAATGCCACCAAGGGCTTCCATCACAACCTGGCCAAGTCGCTCCAATGGCGCTGGAACACCGGCTCCACCTATGGCGGGTTCAGGCCCCCGACGGTGACGGTGGACACCGCCACGTCGGGCCTCACCCGTCCGGTTTCGATGCTGGGGATGACGCCCAAGGGGATCCCCACCAAGTTCCCCGATGCAGCGGAGGGGATCGACAAGATCTTCCTGCATGGCGATACCGACCTCACCGGCGGCAACGACACGATCATCGGCAAGTGGGAGGTGACGTGTACGCCGGGGCTGATGTGGTCCTTCACCGACAGAGCGAACGCCAAGTTGACGGCCCAGAACATCGCGGCCGGCAAGGCGACGGTCGAAATCACCAGCCACGATACCACCATCCGCATCGACTTCCTCGGCTACAACAACGTTCCGCGCACCTTCCCCCCGGAAGCCGAATTCTTCTTCGACATGTATCCGCAAGGGGCGGACAAGACGAAGCGGGTTCACCCCCTCTTCGTGGACTTTTACCGGCGCTTCAGCGGCGGCATGATCCGCGCCATGAGCCCTTTTGGCACAAACCTCGGCTATTCGGCGGGAATCACGTACAACTCCATCACCGAGCTCCCGGACGACAGCAGCATCTCCTGGTGGTACACAGGGGGAAACAGCAACTACCCGGTGCCGGTGGAAATCCTCATCGAGATCGCCGCCGAAGCCGGTATGAAGCCGTGGTACAATCTGCCTCAGATGGCCGACACCGAGGCGGTGGTGCGAGAAATTGCCGCGAACGCGTTGGCGGCGATGCCGGACGACATGGCCATCTATGTCGAACTGGGCAATGAATTGTGGAATTCCGGCACTTTCAAGCAGGCTGGTGACCTCAACAGCAGGGCCAAGGCAGCGGGGGTCGTCAGCTCCGTCCAGCATGCGCGCGAGGTGCTGCAGCGAATGCGCTGGTTCCGGGCCGTGTTCGACGACGCCGGACAGGGCCACCGCGTCCGTCCGATCCTCGCCTGGCAGTCCACGGTCGACTATGCGCAATGGGCGCGAATGCTCTCGGAAACGCACCTTCCGGACGGGACCGACACGAACGTTCCGCTGTGGCAGGACCTCCATGGGGTCGCCATCGCTCCCTATAACGGGCACGCGCTGGGCTATTACGATACGACGCGCCAGTTCCCTCAGGAGCATCGCGATCTGCTCCTCAGCGATCCCGAGGCCTTCAAGGAGAAAGCGTTCGAGGCCCTGTCAGGCCCGATGTTTTCGGAAATGGCTTCGAACTGGTGCGCCTTCGTGAGCAACGTGCGCAGCTTTGCCAAGAGCGTCGGCCAGCCTCTCAATCGTTTTCAGCTGATGTGCTACGAGTTCGCCGTACAGCACATCATCGTGCCCGACGGGAGCAAGGGAGGGCCGACGGCCGAATACATCAGCGCGGCCCGGATCGCCTTCGCCCAGATGCTCCGCGATCCTCGAATGGGCGAACTGCAGGTCAGGCAGATCGAGATCATGCGCGACGTCGGCGCCGACCTGGTCTTCTTCCAGGGCCCCGGCGCGATCGACGAAAGCACCGGCAGCGGCATGCAGTACGGCAAGTGGAGCATCACCAACTCACTCGTCGACTCCACGAGCGAGCCCGGTGCCTCGATCTTCCACTATCTCGGCAACCCACCGCTACGGGTATGCAGCCCCGTGACGCGCGGGGTTCTGGCGTAAGCCCTGGCTCGTTCGGTTCGGCCATCCGACTTGATTCGAGCAGATCATGAGTGCGCGGCGGCCCTGCCTGGCCGCCGCGCCACCGGCACATCAAAATTGATCGGCAAGCTGGCGCTTCGCCATGGCGCCCCTTCGATGCAGCGCCAGAAAACGCCGAACAATCGACCCTTTCTCGTCAGGCTCCCTCAGGCGCGATGCCGCTCCGCAGAACGACCGGCTTCCATCTCACCTGTCCGCCGACGGTGCAGAGTTCTCCCGCTTCGCGCCAAATCCCGGGCGCAAGCGCGCTCCGCCGGGCATCTGCACCGCTTCTACACCGGACAGGAACGCACCGCGTCACTCCGGGACGCGAAGTTCGCTCTAGGTGCAGGCGGGGCCGCCTTCACCAGAAAGCCGCCGCCGCGCCCAGCACCACGCCCCAGGACAGGAGCGAAAGCCCGAGAAAGATTCGCATCCGGACGTGAAGCGGATAGGTCTCGACCACCACGTCGTCATTGTACAAGGTGCGGCTGGACTGCGCATCATTCCCCTGCAGCGGCTCGGCGCGGAGCAGCGCGGCGCTGATTGCTGCCGACGTGATCGGCGCATCGAAGCGACAGCCGTAAATGTTCCCTTCGCTCCGCTGCACGGTCAGCGTGCGCGACCCAAGCTCGGGAAAGGTGATGTCCACCCGCTCGCCTACGACCAGCGCCGTGGGGCATTCGATCATCACGCCCGTGCGAGAGATGTTGCGCAGGACGGTGGCCCCCGCGATCTGCTCCGATGCAAGAGCCAGCCGCAATTGCCGCCGCGGCGCACCCCGCTCCTCGGCTATCTCACGCGCAAGATCCGCAACTGCACTCGCCGCCATGATTGATGTCCTCCGTTCCACCGGAGAACTAGCGGCAAGGTATTAAAGATCGGTAAGCAAGCGCCACATAGCCGGGGCGCCGCGATCAGATCAGCGTCCCACCGCCACATAGCGGAAACCTTCGCGCTCCACCGCCTCGCGGCTGTAGAGGTTGCGCAAGTCCACCAGCACCGGGGATTGCAGCAGCTCCTTCGCCCGGCCGAGGTCAAGCGCCCGGAACGCGTCCCACTCGGTCACGATGACCGCCGCTCCGGCGCCCTCCATCGCCTGATAAGGGTCGTCGCAATAGGTGATGTCGTCGAGCAGCTTGGCCGCCTGCTCCATCCCCTCCGGATCGTAGGCGCGCACAATGATCCCCGCGTCCTGCAGCGCCTGCACCACCGCGATCGCCGGTGAATCGCGCATGTCGTCGGTGTTCGCCTTGAAGGTGAGGCCCAGCACCGCCACAATCTGCCCGTGCGGATCGCCGCCCAGCGCCTGCACGACCTTGCGCCCCATCGAGCGCTTGCGATGATCGTTGGCCGCCACCACCGATTCCACGATCCGCAGCGGAGCCCCGTAATCCTGCCCTGTCTTGAGCAGCGCCAGCGTGTCCTTGGGGAAGCAGGACCCGCCATAGCCCGGCCCCGGCTGCAGGAAGCGCGCGCCGATCCGGTCGTCCAGCCCCATGCCCCTGGCCACGTCCTGCACGTCGGCCCCGACCTTCTCGCATAGATCCGCGATCTCGTTGATGAAGCTGATCTTGGTCGCGAGGAAGGCGTTGGCGGCATATTTGGTCAGCTCCGCCCCGCGGCGCGCCATCACCAGCAGCGGCGCGTCGTTGCGCAGCAGCGGCTGGTAGACCTCGCGCAGCACCCTCTCCGCCGCCTCCTCGTTCACGCCGATCACCACGCGATCGGGCCGCTTGAAGTCGGCGATGGCCGCGCCTTCCCGCAGGAATTCCGGGTTGGACGCGACGTGGAATTCCAGGTCCGCGCACATCCCGCGAATGATCCGCTCGACCTCGTCGCCCGTTCCGACGGGCACCGTCGACTTGGTCACCACCACCGTGCCCGGCCGCAGGTGCCCGGCCATCTCGCGCGCAGCGGCGTAGACATAGCTCAGGTCCGCATGCCCGTCGCCGCGCCGCGACGGCGTGCCGACGGCGATGAACACCGCGTCCGCCTCGGGCAGCGCCCGGGCAAGGTCGAGGGTGAATTCCAGCCGACCCGCGGCCGCGTTGCGCTCGACGAGTTCGTCGAGCCCCGGCTCGAAGATGGGAATGCGCCCTTCGAGCAGCGCATCGACCTTCGCGCGGTCCTTGTCGACACAGGTCACCGAATGGCCGAAGTCGGAGAAACAAGCGCCCGAAACCAGGCCGACATAGCCCGTTCCGATCATCACGATGCGCATGCAACTTCCCCGAGATGGTTCGACGACAACTGGCCTCGGCCGGTGCCGGCCTCCCCCCTGCGCCAACCTCTAGTCGCAATCCCCGCTCCCGCGCAATGGCCCCGCACGAACCCCGCGCCGGGATGCCCGGCTTTGGGACGTTCGGCACCCGGCACCAGCCGCCATCCCAGGGGCGGCACCGCTCTGATGCAGCGCATCCGGGGAAAACAATGCGACCCTCGCCCGTTGCAACACCGAACCCGCCCCGCTCGGCGGCACAAACCACAGGAGACGCGATGATGGCCGACAACAAGCGCCCGGAGGGCGGCACCAATGCTCGCCCGCTCGACGAGAGCATCGCCGGCACCGCTCCCGGCATCCCCGACGACGCCCTCGCGCCGGGCGAGGAACTCCCCGAACCGCCCACCGACGAAGAGGTCGAAGCCGTCAAGCGCCGCCTGAACGGCGAGACCAGCGACTAGGACCAGCAGCCAGGCCGCCACGACGGGCAGCAAGCGCGCTGGCTCGCCCGTCCCGCCGCCCGCCGCCGCTAGCGCAGCGCAGGCCGGCCCTCCCGAGCCCCCGGTCCATGGCCGGCCGAGCCGCGCAGCCATTGCGCTCACCCTCGCTGACACCCTCACCGGCGTCGCCGCAGGGCAGTCCATCACGACCGCGCGCGCCCTCGGTACAGGCGCTGGGCACTCTACCGGTGCCCGAGAGTAACGGGACCGCAGCAGCCGGCGTCCGAAGGCACCGCGCAGGCACGCACCGCCGCCGCCGCTTGCGCCCGCGCCCGAGCCCAGGAGCCAAGCCAGGCCGCTCGCATGACCTCGCCCACCCCATTGCGCTCGCCGCCACCGGCACCGGCGGCACGCAGTTCGGCGATGCCGTCTGTCGCTCGGCAGCGGGCTTTTGCGCCCTGTGGCGAACCCACTCGCGCACCTCGCGCCTCTCGAGCACCTGCTTGGCGTTGCCGACGATGGTGAAGCGCGTGTCGAGCAGGCCCCGGCTCGCCTTCACCACCCGCCCCTGGACCCAGCGACCAGCTCTGCTCGAACGCCCCGCTTTGTGCCCGCCGCACAGCAAAGGGCCGCCGCCCTCCCGCACCCTGTGGCGCGAGAGGGCAGGCGGCCCGCTGCTCTCAGCCGTTCGTCAGAGGCTCGCCCGAGCCGCCTTCACGTGCTTCAGGTGCCGCTCCACCGCCGGCAGCGTGCCCAGCGCCACGCTGCGCAGCTGCGGGTTGTCGCCGCCTCGCCATAGGTGCGCATCAGGCTCACGGTCTCCTCATGCGCCAGCACCTGCTGGTCGAGATAGGTCGTGTCGGAGCGACGTTCAGTTCGGACCAGTTTCGAAACTCGCCATCGAGCGGAATCTCCTCCTCGGTGAGGGGATTGAAGCCCCTACGTCGTCTCCTCGTCGGGTGTATTCCAACGAGGTCAGGGCTCCGGCGATGTTTCTGGGCGAGCGGCCAAGCGCCCTTTTCAGCGACCGGCCCCAGCCGCTCCACTTAAGTTAACCGCCGGGTTTTGCACACCGAACGCGGCGAGCCGCAGGCTGCGGCAGGCCACCTCAGCCGCGCCCGCGATAAGGCGCGACCCCCTGGTCGGGCACCCACAGGCCCCCCGGCGCCGCCCCGCTCTGCCAGAACACGTCGATCGGTATGCCGCCGCGCGGATACCAGTACCCGCCGATCCGCAGCCAGCGCGGCGCCATCTCGTCCGCCAGTCGCCGGCCGATGCCGACCGTCACATCCTCGTGGAACCCGCAATGGTTGCGGAACGAGCCGAGGAACAGCTTCAGGCTCTTGGACTCCACGATCGTCTCGCCCGGCGCGTAGTCGATCACCAGATGCGCGAAATCGGGCTGCCCCGTCACCGGGCAGAGCGAGGTGAATTCCGGCGCGGCGAAGCGCACGCAATAAAGCTCGCTCTTGCGCGGATTGGGCACATAATCGAGCTGGGCCTCTTCGGGAGAAGCGGGCAGGCGGCTGGCTTGGCCGAGGTGAAGCGGAGCGGCAGGTTCGTCCATGGCTGCGGCGAATGGCGCGTCCGGCGCATGCTGGCAAGCCGCCGCGCGCAAGCGGCCGATTCACGGCGATTCACAGCCCGTTCAGCCGGAAAGGCGATCCCGCGCGCCCATGCGTCACCTCTCTCCTGCCTTACCCGCCGCTCTCGCCCTGATGGCGGCGCTCGCGCCCCCGGCCGCGGCGCAGGAGAGCGGATCGGTCACCGACTTCCGCCTGCCCCCCACCCAGGGCGCCGAGCCTGCGCAGCCCGCGCAAGGGCCGGTGGTGCCCGATGTCCCCACCTCGCGCGAGGTTCTGCAACCTGCGCAACCGTCCCCCACCCGCAATCCCGCGCCGACACCGGCGCCCGGCACCGCGCCGCCCATCGTCCTCCCCCCCGTCGCCAGCCCTTCTCCCGCCGGCTCCCCGAACCCCGCCCCGAGCCCGGCGCCCCGCCCGCCCCGCATCGCACCGCGAGCTGACGGCGCCCCTGCCGCTCCGTCCGGCCCGAACAGAGCCGCCCCCACGCCCCAGCCGACCGCCAGCGCTGGCGGACCGGAGGCCGACCTCCCGGCGCTCCCTGCAGCCGACACTGCCCCCGACACCGCGCCTCCCGCAGCCAGTCCCGCCACCCCGACCGAGGCGCCGGAAGCAGCACGGCCGTCCACCCTGCCCACCTGGCTCCCGCTCGCCCTCTTGATCCTCGCGCTCGCGGCGGCCGGCGCCTGGCTGTGGCGCCGCCGCGCCGCCTCACCCCCCGCCGTTCCGCAGATCGAGCGCCCGAAGGCCACTCCGACGCCCGCCGCCGCTCCAACCTCTCCCGCTGCCGCTCCCGCGGCCCCAGCAACCGGCGCAGCGCCGAGCTCCCCGCAGCCCACCGCACCAGCAACCGGCATGGCGCCAAGCTCCGCCCTACCCCTGGCGCCGACCACCGCCCGAACGCCCGACAGCCCCCCTCGCCCCACGAGCGCGCCCGCCACGCCGCCCATCGCCACGCCCGGGACCGGACCCGAGTCCGCCCTGGACCTCGCGCTCCAACCGCTCCGCCTCAGCCTCACGCTGATGAATGCGAGCCTCGCTTATAGGCTTGAGCTGCACCATCGCGGCGCCGAGCCGATCGAGCAGCTGAGAATCCACGCCGACATGATCGGTGCGCACGGCGCCCTGCCCCGCGAGCAACAGCTTTCCGGCCCCGGTGCGGGCGCGGTGCAACTCGCGTCCATCGCGCGGCTTGAGCCCGGCGAGCGCCAGACCATCGCCGGCGAGGTGCGCCTGCCGCTCGGCCAGATCACGCCGATCCGTCAGGGCAGCGCCGCCCTGCTGCTGCCCCTGGCGCGCTTCCGACTGGAGGCTCCCGGCCTGCCGCCGCTGACACGCACCTTCCTCGTCGCCCTGCCGCCGGAACGGCCCGGTGCCGGCCTGCAACCCATAAGGCTCGACCTCGGCCCGCGCCTCTATCCGCAGCTCGCCACGCGCGCCTTTGCCTGAGCCGCTGTTTACCGTTCGCGCCGCAGCGGCTACCGACAAGGGCATGGAAGACCTCGTCGCCACGCAATGGCTGGCCGGCCGGCTCGACAGGCCGGGCGGCGACGCCGCGCTCGTCATCCTCGACGCGTCGTGGCACCTGCCCGATGCCGGCCGCGACGCCGCCGCCGAGTTCGAACGCGCGCACATCCCCCACGCCCGCTTCCTCGACCTCGCCAGCTTCACCGATCCCGACAGCGACGTGCCCTCCGCCGTCCCCTCGGGCGCGCAGTTCTTCGACCGCCTGCGCCAGCTCGGCATCGGCGCCAACGACCAGGTGGTGCTCTACGACGACAGCGCGGTGAAAAGCGCTGCCCGCGCCTGGTTCATCTTCCGCCTGCACGGCTTCCACGCGGTCGCGATCCTCGACGGCGGTCTGGCGAAATGGCGGGCCGAGGGGCGTAGCCTCGAAAGCGGCACTCCCCAGCCGCGCACCGCTTCGGGCAGCCAATCGGGCCCCGGCGCCTTCTCCACCCGCCGCAAGCGAGACCTCCTCGCCAATTTGTCTCATGGCGGGGAACAGGTGGTCGATGCCCGCAGCTATGGCCGCTTCATGGGCGTGGACGCGGAGCCCCGTCAGGGACTCGCCAGCGGGCACATCCCCGGCTCCACCAACCTGCCCTTCGGCGAGGTGTTGAACCCGGACGGCACGTTCAAGCAGCCCGATGATCTGCGCAAGGTCTTCGCCGACAATGGCGTCGCGCTGGACCGGCCGATCGTCACCACCTGCGGCAGCGGAGTGACCGCCGCCGTGCTGCTCTTCGCCCTCCACCGGATCGGCAAGGAGGACGTGGCGCTCTACGATGGCAGCTGGGCCGAATGGGGCGCCGATCCTTCCACCCCCAAGGCGAGAGCCGGTTCTTGAGCGAGCCCGACGACAACGCCCCGGCTCCTGCCGCCCCGTCCAGCGCCGGGTCCGCCACCCGGCTGGTCGCCGCCGGTCGCCGCGCGGAATGGACCGGCCCCGCCATCAACCCGCCGGTCTGGCGCAGCAGCACCCATCTGTACGAGGACAGTGCCGACCTCGCCCGCGGCCGCCCGAACGAGGACGGGCACTTCTATTACGGCCGCCGCGGCACGCCGACCCAATGGGCGCTGGCCGATGCACTGACCGAGCTGGAGCCCGGCGCCGCCGGCACGCTGCTCTACCCGAGCGGCCTTGCTGCCATCGCCGGCGCGCTGCTCGGCCTGCTCGACGCAGGCGACGTGCTGCTGATGACCGACAACGCGTATGAGCCGAGCCGCTCGCTGGCGGCGAAAATGCTCGCACCGCTCGGCATCGAGACGCGCTTCTTCGACCCGCTCGACCTCGCCGGGTTCCCCCGCCAGTTCTGCGACCGCACCCGCGCCGTCCTGCTCGAAAGCCCCGGCAGCCTGACGATGGAACTGTGCGACGTGCCCGCCCTCGCCGCCACCGCGCGCGAGCACGGCGCCGCCACCCTGCTCGACAATACCTGGGCGAGCTCACTCGGCTTCCCGGCGCTGGAACGCGGCTGCGACGTCTCCATCCAGGCGCTCACCAAGCATGTCGGCGGCCATTCGGACCTGATGATGGGCGCCGTCACGGCCGCCGAGCCGCACCATTCCCGCTTGCGCGCCCGCGCCCAATTGCTCGGCCAGGTCGTGTCGCCCGACGATGCCGCGCTGGCCCTGCGCGGCCTGCGCACCTTGCAGCTGCGGCTCCAGCGGCAGGCGGAGAGCGCGCTGGCCGTCGCCACCTGGCTCGCCGGGCGATCCGAGGTCGCGCAGGTCCTCTGCCCGATGCTGCCCGGCGCGCCCGGCCATGAGCTGTGGCGGCGCGACTTCACCGGCGGCTGCGGCCTGTTCAGCTTCGTCCTCGCCGGCCGCACGCCCGCCCACCGGGCGCGGCTGATCGACGCGCTGGCCCTGTTCGGCATCGGCTTCAGCTGGGGCGGCTATGAAAGCCTTGCCATCCCGTTCGACCCCGCCCGCGTGCGCAGCGCCACCAACTGGCCGCCGGGCGGCTGGAACCCGGAGGACCGGCTCGGCATCCGGCTGTCGATCGGGCTGGAAGACCCGGCCGACCTGATCGACGATCTCGCGCGAGCGTTCGCCGCCATGGAGCAGGAATGAGCGCCGCCGACCCTGCCGCCCTCGAAGCCGCCGTCAACGAGGCCACCGCCGCCAGCGAATCCGCGGACACCCCCGCGGCGGACGCCATCGCCTCCCCCACGCCCGAGCCGGTGCTCACCCCCCTGCCCGAGGCGCCGGGCGAGGACGCGGTCACCGGCGCCGACGCGCTGAAGGCCGAACTCACCGAGCAGAGCGTCACCGCAGGCAGCATCATCGACCGGTTCGACGCGATCGGCTTCACCGTCGCCGACACGCGCTTCTCGCTGTGGAGCGTGCTGGTCGTGGCGCTGATCATCGTCGGCATCCTGCTGGCCGCCCGCATCGGCACCCGGCTCGCGCGCAACCTGCTCCACCGGCTCACACGCCTCAATCCGTCGCAGCAGGTGCTGGGCGAGAAGCTCATCTCCATCGCCGTCTGGGCGCTGGCGTTCTTCGTCGGCATCGACCTGCTCGGCATCGATCTCACCGCGCTGGCGGTGTTCTCGGGCGCGTTCGGCCTCGCCATCGGCTTCGGCCTGCAGAAGACCTTCGGCAATCTGATCGCCGGCATCATCCTGCTGATGGACCGCTCGATCAAGCCGGGCGACGTGATCGCGGTGGCCGACCAGGCCGGCCAGTCCACCTTCGGCCAGATCCGCAAGATCGGCATTCGCGCGGTCTCGGTTATCACCCGCGACGAGAAGGAGTACCTGATCCCGAACGAGAACCTGATGGTCAATCAGGTGGAAAACTGGTCCTATTCCTCGCGCCAGGTGCGCATCCAGGTGCCGGTCGGCATCAGCTACAATTGCGACATCGCCACCGCCGAAAAGCTGATGATCGAGGCGGCCAAGGCCTGCAAGCGCGTGCTCAACACGCCCCCGCCGACCGTGTGGCTGAGCGGGTTCGGCGAAAGCAGCGTCGATTTCATCATCCATTGCTGGATCCTCGATCCGGAGGACGGCGTCGGCAATGTCCGCTCGCAGGTGCTCAAGAAGCTGTGGTCGCTGTTCCAGGAGAACGGCATCGAAATCCCCTTCGCCCAGCGCGACATCAATTTGCGCGACAACGAGCAATTCCGCCAATTGCTGGCGGCCCTGGCGCAGCGGGCCGGCCCGCCCGACGCAACGAGCGACTAGCACCGCCGGCCACCCGAGAGCTTGCGCCCAGCGGATTTCGAACAGTCCCGCCTCGCCCGCGCCGGGGGGCCGCCTAAAGCTGGCCTAGCCTCCCTCACAGCCATTCTCGCTGGAACGGGGCCGGCACCAGGGCCATTTGGCCGGCATGGCGACAATCGGCACCGTTCATCTCGTGGGCGCCGGTCCGGGCGATCCGGACCTGCTGACCGTGCGCGCCGCGCGCCTGCTCGGCCGCGCGGAGCTTGTCGTGCACGACGGGCTGGTCCCGCCCGCGATCCTCGCCCTCGTGCCTCCGCAGGCAGAGCTGGTCTCGGTCGCCAAGAGCCGCGCACGCCACACCATGCCGCAAGGGGCGATCAACGCCCTGCTGGTGCGCGCCGCGCTGGCCGGCCGCAATGTGGTGCGGCTGAAGGGCGGCGATCCGTTCATCTTCGGCCGGGGCGGAGAGGAGGCGGAAGCCTGCCGCGCCGCCGGCGTTCCGGTGGAGGTGGTGCCCGGCATCAGCGCCGCGATCGGCGCCGCCGCCGCCGCGCAGATCCCGCTGACCCACCGCGACCATGCGAGCATCGTCAGCTTCGTCGCCGGGCAGTGCAAGGGTCTGTCCGAGCAGAACTGGGCCGGCCTCGCCGGTGCCGGCCGCACGCTCGTCATCTACATGGGCGTCAAGACCTCGGCCCAGATCGCCGAGAAGCTGATGGAGGACGGGCTCGCCCCCGACATGCCTCTGGCGGTTGTCGAGCGCGCCTGCCGCCCCGACATGCGCGTTCTGCGCGGGCCGCTCGCGGGCCTGCCCGAACTGGTCGAGGGCGAGCAGGTCGTCAGCCCGGCGCTCATCGTCATCGGCGAGGTCACGCGCGCGGACGACGCCGCGCTGGCCCGCATCGTGGAAGGAGCGCGTGCATGAAGATCCTCACCGGCAACGACCTGAAGACCGGCGCGGTCACCTGGTGGGACGGCACCGGCTGGTCGCTCCATGTGGAGCAAGCGGCGGACGTGGGCGAGGATGGCGAGCTCATCATCGCGCGCGAGGAAGCCGCCCGCCGCGTCAACGTCCCCTACGCCATCGCCGCCGAACGCGGGCCGGACGGCCGCGTGCGCCCTGCCCATATCAAGGACCGCATCCGCGCGCTCGGCCCCACCGTGCGCCCCGACCTGACATTGCGACCGGCCGATCCCACCGCCGGCAACTGGGTGATCTGATGTACCGCTACGACACTTACGACCAGGCGATGGTGGACACCCGCGTCGCCGAGTTCCGCGACCAGACCCGCCGCCGCCTCGAAGGCAAGCTGAGCGAGGACCAGTTCAAGCCGCTCCGCCTGATGAACGGCCTGTACCTTCAGCTCCATGCCTACATGCTGCGCGTCGCGGTGCCCTACGGCACGCTGAGCAGCGCCCAGATGCATGCGCTGGCCGACATCGCGGACAAGTACGACCGCGGCTACGGCCACTTCACCACCCGCCAGAACATCCAGTACAACTGGATCAAGCTGGAGGACGCGCCCGACATCCTCGCCGATCTGGCCAAGGTGGAGATGCACGCCATCCAGACCAGCGGCAATTGCATCCGCAACATCAGCTCGGACCACTATGCCGGCGCCGCGGCCGACGAGGCGACCGACCCGCGCCCCTATGCGGAACTGCTGCGGCAATGGTCGAGCTTCCACCCCGAATTCAGCGCCTTGCCGCGCAAGTTCAAGATCGCGGTGATCGCCAGCGAGACCGACCGCGCGGCGATGCGCCTGCACGATATCGGCATCCGCCTCGTGAGGAACCCCGATGCAAATGGGGCGGGCGAACTGGGCGCGGCCTTCTATGTCGGCGGCGGCATGGGCCGCACGCCGATGATCGCGCCGCTGATCCGCGACTTCGTGCCGCTGGAGCAGCTGATCACCTATTCGGAAGCCTGCCTGCGCGTCTACAACCGCCACGGCCGGCGCGACAACAAGTACAAGGCGCGCATCAAGATCCTGGTCCACGAGTTGGGCGAGGACGAATACCGGCGTCAGGTGGAGGAGGAGTTCGCCCACCTGCTCACGCTCGGCATCGAACCGCCCTTCGCGGAACTGGAGCGGATCCGCACCTATTTCGCGGACCCGGCCTTCACGCCCGGCCTGCCGGAAAGCATCGACCGCTCCGACCCCGACTTCGCCCTGTGGGTCGATCGCAACTGCCACACGCACAAGCAGCCCGGCTACGTCGCGGCGACGATCAGCCTGAAGCCCGTCGGCGGCATCCCCGGCGACGCGACGGCTGCGCAGATGCACCTGATGGCGGAACTGGCGCGCGATTACAGCTTCGACGAATGCCGCGTCACCCACGCGCAGAACATCGTCCTGCCGCATGTCGAGCAGCAGCGCCTCTATGAACTCTGGCAGAAGCTGGAAGCCGCGGGCCTCGGCACCGCGAACCTCGATCAGGTGGGCGACATCATCGCCTGCCCCGGCCTCGATTATTGCAGCCTCGCCAATGCCCGCTCGATTCCGGTCGCGCAGAAGATTTCCGAGCGCTTTGCGGCGTCCGGCAAGGGCGATGCATTGGGCGAATTGAAGCTCAAGATCAGCGGCTGCATCAATGCCTGCGGCCACCACCATGCGGGCCATATCGGCATCCTCGGCGTCGACAAGAAGGGGCTGGAAAACTACCAGCTGCTGCTCGGCGGCAGCGAGGGGGCGGACACCTCGCTCGGCAAGATCACCGGCCCCGGCTTCGACGAGGACGGCATCGTGGACGCGGTCGAGAAGGCCGCCGACGTCTACCTCGCGCAGCGCTCCGAGGGCGAGCGCTTCCTCGACACCTATCGCCGCATCGGCATGGAGCCGTTCAAGGAGGCGCTTTATGGCTGACACTCTCCCCCTCCCCGGCGAGGGTCGTTCGGAGGTCGACGAGGTCCAGTTCCGCTTCCGCGACGACGAGCCCGCCGACCATCCGGCCGTCACCGTGGACGCCTTTGTCGGGCAGACCAATGCGGCCGCCGTGCGCATCGAGCCCGGGGACGATGCAAGGGCGTTGCTCCCCCATCTCGCCCGCATTGCATTGGTGGAGGTGAACTTCCCCGCCTTCACCGACGGGCGCGGCATGTCGGCCGCCCGCATCCTGCGCGAGGCCGGCTATACCGGAGAGCTGCGCGCCGTCGGCGACGTGCTGGTGGACCAGCTCGCCTTCATGCGCCGCTGCGGCTTCGACAGCTTTGCGCCTGCGCACCGGCTCGACGCGGAGGACGCCGCCGCCGCCTTCGCCCGCTGGCCACATGTCTATCAATCCGCTGCCGATGCCCGCGTGCCGATCTGGAGGCTGCGCCACGGCAGCGGCCCGAATGGAGGCGCCGATGGCTAGCCGCGCGCTCGACATCATCGACACCGGCCCGCGCTTCATCCAGGCGGACGCCGACGCGCTCAACGCGCGCTTCGCCGGCGTCGACACGCCCACCATGCTGGAGGAACTGCTGTCCGGCGGCACGCCCGATGCGGTTCTCGGCCGGGTCGCCGTGGTCTCCTCCTTCGGCACGGAAAGCGCGGTGCTGCTGCACCTCGTCGCCCAGGCCAATCGCGATGTGCCGGTCGTGTTCGTCGACACGCTCAAGATGTTCGCCGAAACGCTCGCCTATCGCGAAACGCTGATCGACCTGTTCGGCTTCACCAACGCGTCCGTCGTCGCGCCGGACCCTGCCGTGCTGCAGGCGCGAGATGACACGGGGCTGCGCTGGTCGTGGGACCCCGACGGCTGTTGCGAGATTCGCAAGGTGGAGCCGCTCCGCCGCGCCAAGCAGGGCCTCGACAGCTGGATCTCCGGTCGCAAGGCGTTCCAGTCCAGCACCCGCCAGAACCTTCCCCGGTTCGAGATCGAGGACGGCAGGCTCAAGATCAACCCGCTCGGCGACTGGACCAAGGCCGACCTCGAGGCCTATTTCGCCGCGCACGATCTGCCGCGCCATCCGCTCGAGGCCAAGGGCTTCCTGTCCGTCGGTTGCGAGCCCTGCACCTCCACCGTCGCTCCGGGCGAAGACCCGCGCGCGGGCCGCTGGCGCGGCTGGGACAAGACCGAGTGCGGCATCCACTCGCCCGCAAGCCCGGCCGCCGCGCCCGGCAAGACGAGCGACGAGGCGGGCAACCTTCCGGGCTACGAACCCGTTTTCTAAGCCTCCCGCACCCTCTGTTGCGGAAAACGCAACGGAGGGTGCGCTTTTCGCGTTTGCAGCAAAGCCCCTGCCCGCTCATACAGGGCGGGCCTTAACAGGCATCCTCTCCCAAAACTTTCAGGCCCGGCCGGCAACGGTCGGGCCTTTTTTCTAGGGCAGCCTGGAGCCATTGCGAAGTACGTGGAAACGCCGATGCAGCGCAGCCAATCCCCTGCTGCCTCGCGAAATCGCGGCGAAACAAAGTTCTGGGGCGACCGGGCGCAGCCGGAGCCGAGAGCGCTTTTAGAGCCAGCCCTCTTTGCGGTACCACTCGGCGGTCTGCGCCAGCCCCTCGCCCATGGGGATTGCAGCGCGCCAGAGATCCGGCGGTGGCGCCTTGTCCGGCGAGCACACCCAGTCGGGATGCGCCATGTAGCCCACCCGATCCGGCGTCAGCTTCGCCCGTGCCCCTCGCATCACCTGGTCGAGCCGGGCCGCTGCCATCAGCATGGCCTTGGGCAGGTGCGGCACCCGCACCGGGCGCCCTACAGCGGCACCGATCGCCTGCGCCAGTTCGCGATGGCTCCACCCGCCCTCGCGCCCGTCATCGGGCTCGAACATGCGCTGCCGCGTCGCTTCGGAGCCTGGCACCAGCGCGACCAGCAGCCGTGCGAGGTCCGCCACATGGACCAGCGAACTGCGGCCGGGCGGCGGCATCGGCACCACGCCCCAGCGGCGAGCGGCCTGGAACAGTTCCAGGATCTCCCGGTCGCGCGGGCCATAGATCGCCGAGGGGCGCACGATGGTCCAGTCCATCTCCGACGCCTCCACAAACTTCTCGGCGCGGCGCTTCGATCGGCCATAGAGGGACAGCGCCGGCTTGCGCGCGGCGAGCGAGGAGACGAACACGAGCCGCTCGCACCCGGCCGCCTTCACCGCCGCCACCAGCGCCTCGGTTCCAAGGACATTGCCCGCATGGAAGCCGAGCGGGTCGGGCGTGTTGACCACCCCGGCGATGTGCAGCACGGCCTCAGCCCCCTGCACCAGCCGGGCCAGCGCCTCGCGATCGGCCAGGTCGCCGCGCACCCACTCGACGCCCGAACGCGGCGCCTGCTCGCCCCGGGTGAGAGCGCGAACGGGGACGCCCCGCACCGCCGCCTCATCCAGCACCGCCTGCCCCACGAAGCCGGTCGCGCCGGTGATGGCAATGGGGTTGCCGGCGCTCATAGCAGCACCAGCTGGTCGCGATGGATCACCGCCGCCCTCGGGGCATAGCCGAGCAGGGCGGCCTGCTCGTCGCTGCGACGGCCCATGATCCGCTCGATCTCCGCCGAGCCGTACTCCACCAGCCCCTGCGCCACCGGCCGCCCGTGCTCGTCGCGCACGCCCACGGGGTCGCCGCGCCGGAACAGCCCCTCCACGGTCGTCACCCCGCTCGCCAGCAGGCTGCCGCCCTTCACCAGCGCACCCGCGCAGCCCTCGTCCACCACCAGCGCCCCCTTCATCCGTTGCCGCCCACCAAGCCAGGCCTTGCGCCCCCGGTCGCGCCGCGTCGGGAGGAACAGCGTGCCCGTGTCGCGCCCGATCGCATGGCCGATCGGATGCGCATGCTTGCCGTTGACGATGGCGAGAGCGATGCCGGCCCGGGTGGCGATCTCCGCGGCGAGAAGCTTTGAGGTCATGCCGCCGCTGCCGAGCCCCGAACCCGACGCGCCGCTCGCCATGGCGTGCACCGCCTCGGTCACGCCTTCGACCCGGGGCAGCAGCTCCGCGCCAGGCTCGCTCGGAGCGCGGTCGTACAATCCGTCCACGTCCGACAGCAGCACCACGGCCGATCCTCCCGCCGCCTGCGCGACGCGTGCTGCGAGCCGGTCGTTGTCGCCGAAGCGGATTTCCTCGGTCGCCACCGAATCGTTCTCGTTGATCACCGGCACGGCGCCCGCATTGAGCAGCCGCCCGAGTGTCGCCGAGGCGTTGAGGTAGCGGCGCCGCTCCTCCAGGTCGTCGAGCGTCAGCAGCAGCTGTGCGGCGATCAGCCCTTCGCCCGCGAGCAGTTCCGACCACAGGCCCGCGAGGGCGATCTGCCCCACGGCGGCGGCGGCCTGCGCATCGACCAGGCTGCCGCGCCCGCCCCGCTCCAGCCTCAGCCGTGCCGCACCAAGCGCGATCGCGCCCGAGCTGACCACGATCACCTGCTGGCCGCGCGCCCGCGCGGCCGCGATCTCCGCCACCAGCGAGCCGAGCCAGGTCCGGTCGGGCACGCCAGCACTGCCGAACAGCAGGGCGGAGCCGACCTTCAACACCAGCAGGGGCGCCGCATCCGGGTCGGCAAGGTCGGCGAGGCGCGTAATGCTCATGCGGCGGCGCTTAGCCCAAGGCGCGGCCCAGCGAAACCGGCCCGCTCAGTCGAGCGGCGACCATGCGCGCGGCTCGTCTTGCTCCGCCGCCGCGTTCTCGCCCGGCGACTCGCTGGCGGTCCGTTCCGGCAGGTGGCGCAGGGCCGCGTCGAGCAGCGCGCCGATGCCCGCGCCGGTCGCGCCGGAGATGGGGAACACCCGCCCCGCCCCGGCCTCGCGCAATTCGGCAGCGAAGCCTTCCGCCAGTTCGGCATCGGCGAGGTCGATCTTGTTGAGCGCGATCAGCCGCGGCTTCTCCTCGAGCCCGGCGCCGTAGGCCTCGAGCTCGCGCTCCACCACCTGCATCGCCTCGGCCGGATCCTCGCCCGAGATGTCGACGAGGTGGATCAGCACCTGGCACCGCTCGATATGGCCGAGGAACCTGTCGCCGATCCCCGCCCCGTCGGCCGCGCCCTCGATCAGCCCGGGAATGTCGGCCAGCACGAACTCGCGGTCGCGGTGGCGCACGACCCCCAGCTTGGGCACCAGGGTGGTGAAGGCGTAATCGCCCACCTTGGCGCTGGTGTTGGCCACCTGGTTGATGAAGGTCGACTTGCCCGCATTGGGCAGGCCCACCAGCCCGACATCGGCCAGCAGCTTCAGTCGCAGCCAGACCCACAATTCCTCGCTCGGCTCGCCCGGCTGGTGCTGGCGCGGGGCGCGGTTGGTGGCGGTCTTGTAGCTCGCATTGCCGCGTCCGCCCATGCCGCCCTTGAGCAGCACGATCCGCTGCCCGACCTCGGTGAAGTCGGCCAGCACCTCCTCGCGCTCCTCGTCGAGCACCTGCGTGCCGACGGGTACCGCGATCACCAGATCCTCGGCGCTCTTGCCGGTGCGGTTCGTGCCCATGCCGTGCCCGCCGCGGGGCGCCTTGAAATGCTGCGCATAGCGAAAGTCGATCAGCGTGTTGAGGCCCGGCACCGCCTCCAGGATGACGTCGCCGCCGCGCCCGCCATTGCCGCCGTCGGGCCCGCCATATTCGATGTACTTCTCACGCCGGAAGCTGACCGCTCCCGGACCGCCCGCCCCGGAGCGGAGATAAATCTTGGCCTGATCGAGAAAGTGCATGGCGGGGAGATAGGCAGCGGAGGGACGATTGGCCAGCGGCGCGGCAACCATTTGCATGGCCCGTGCAACGGCGTGGACGCCACGGGCAAGCCCATTGCCATGGGTGCGCTCGGCATTTGCTTCGACGGTTCGAGGAGCGCGGAAATCGCAGGTGTAATGTGAGAGACCGCGCCATACCACTGTCGCGAGGCCATCTGGTTTCATAAGAAACCATCGGATATTGGTTTGGCGGTGGCTCTGCGGATGGATCTCTGCACGTGGCTCCGCAGGTTGCGTCAGTCATCGACATTGCGATCCCGGTGAACATTCCGGCCCGGCCGGTTGCCGGACGGTCGCCAGTTGGAGCCCTGCGCTCGAGGGGTGGATGGCCCGGCGGCGCGCGTCCCTCGCGCGGTTGCGCCCTGTAGCTCGGAGCTTCGACGCGATGTCGCCCCTCGGACGGTTCTCCCTAGTCCTCACCGCTTCGCTGGCGCTGGAGCTCGGGAGTTCTGACGGGAAACCGTTCCCGGACGGTCTTCTCCGGTCCTCACCCCTTCGCTGGGGCTTGGGAGTTCTTCGGCCAAGACCATGCGCCGGGTGGCCTTGAATCCGAGCCCTTCGCTGGCGCTCGGGAGTTCCGACGGAAAACCGTCCCCCGGACGGTTTTCACTAGTCGGAACTGGTGGAGCCGAGGGGGATCGAACCCCTGACCTCGTCATTGCGAACGACGCGCTCTCCCAGCTGAGCTACGGCCCCGTCCCAGTATCCGCCCGGGGCAGCCCCGCAGCGAAGAGCGCGCCCCCTAGCGAACTCGCGGGCGCGTGGGAAGAGCCAATCTCAATCCCGCCGCGCGCGCCACAACCCTATGGCTGCGCGGTACCGCCATCGGACGGCACCGGCTGGATCACCGGCGTGCTCGTGCCCAGCGACGGCAGGATGATCGGGATCGTCGCGCCTGTCTCCGGGTCGCGCACCTCGCCGGCCAGCTGCGGCACGCCGAAGTCGATCAGCCCGGTCGCGATACTCGGCTGCACCGTGCCATGGACCGCGACCCAGCCCGGCTGGGAGCGGCCATAACGCTCGCCATAGCGGGCGTCCCAGGCGGCCGAATCGGCCTGGTACTGCTCGTATTCGTCGAAGAACCTGTCGAACACTGCCTCGAACCGCACCAGCGCCCCTTGGGCGAAGGCGGTCGGGTCTTCCGGCGGCGTGGCCAGCGTCTCGTTGGCGATCGCCAGCGCGGTGTCGCAGAAACCCCGCCGGGCGCCGGGGTTGGCGAAATAGTTATAGACCTGGGTCATCTGAACTTCGCGCGCCACGAGCGCCTCGCGCCGCGTCTCGGCCGCATCCCTGAACTTGCGCTCGACGGCCTCGTTGGCGGCGCTCAGGCGCCGCGCATTGGTCTTCAGAAACGCGGCATAGCCTTCCGTCACCGGCGCATATTGCGGATCGAGGCAGTTGAGCGCCGCCACGTTCCACCCCGAGCGGAAATGCCAGAGCGCCTGATTCTCGTCGAGATTGCTGTTGATCGTGATGCGGGTGCCATCGAACGCCGCCGCCGGCACGTTCATGTCGTAGGGCGCGCCCGTGGGCGGGATCGGTCGATAGGGAATGGCCTCGACCACCGGGGGCGGCGGTGCCGGCGGAGGCGGAGGGGGCGGAGGCGGCGGAGGTGGCGGCGGAGGGGTCGCGCAGGCGGCGGTCAGCGCCAGGGCGCCCAGCGCGGCCGCCTTCATCAGCCAGTCGCGGCAGTTCAATTGCATAATGTTGCGGCCCTTTCCCATGCGCCGGCCAGGATCGTGCCGGGCAGCGCCTTGCGCCCGGCTGAAGCGAGGGGCCTAACCGCAGGAGATGGCAAAGAAAATGCCCGGAGCGCATTTATGCACCCCGGGCACCATGAAGGTCGGTTCCACTGCGCCGAAGCGCCCGGCTTATTCGCGCGAGGCGCCCATGAAGCGCAGCAGGAACAGGAACATGTTGATGAAGTCGAGGTACAGGCTCAGCGCCCCCATCACCACCATCTTGCCCAGCGGGAAAGCGGCTGCGGCATTGGGGTTCGTCACCTTCATGCGCTGGATGGAGAGGTACTCCGCCTTCAGCCGCTGCGTGTCGTAGGCCGTCAGACCGGCGAAGATCAGCACGCCGATGAAGCTCACCGCCCAGGACAGCGCCTCGGACTGCAGGAACATGTTGATGAGGCTGGCGATGATCAGGCCGATCACGCCCATGATGAGGAAGCTGCCCCAGCCCGACAGGTCCTTCTTGGTGCTGTAGCCGAACAGGCTCAGCCCGGCGAAGGCGCCGGCCGTAGCAAAGAAGGTCGCCGCGATCGACGCGCCCGTATAGACGAGGAAGATCGTCGACAGCGACAGGCCCATCAGCACCGCGAAGCCCCAGAACATCGCCTGCAGCGTGCCGGTGGAGAACTTGTTCTGGCCGAAGCTCATCGCGAACACGATGGCGAGCGGCGACAGGGCGACCAGCCACATCAGCGGCCCTTGCGCGAACTGATAGGCAAGGCCCGACTGCGCCGTGAGCGTAGCGACGATGCCGGTCAGCAGAACGCCCGAGGCCATGTAATTGTAGATCGACAGCATGTGCTTGCGCAGGCCCGCATCGAAAGTCGTGCGGCCGGCAAGATCACCCGTTCGGTTCGGCGACGCCCCGAAACCCTGGCGGGTCGCGCGGGGTTCGTTCCAGTCTGCCATGTTAAGTCCAACTCCGTGAGTTCGCGGCCTCCCTGGCGGGCCGCTCGACACGCAATATTGGCATCTTGCAGGGGAGTTTCAAGCAAAACCGGTCGCCGCCGCGCGGGCCATGTTCAGCGGCTTTCGCGGGCCTCCCGCGCCATCTGCGCGCTGCGCTCGCAGGCGGCGCGCAGTGTGCTCGCAAGCAGGCGTTCGAGGGCCGCATCCGCGTCCAGCGCGTCGAGCCCGGCCTGGGTCACGCCGCCCGGGCTTGCCACCCGCCGCGCCAACTCGCCCGGATCGTGCGGGCTGGCAGCGGCGAGCGCGCTGGCCCCCTCTACCGTCGCCAGCGCCAGGCGCGCGGCCTTCTCCGCCGGCAGGCCGAGCGATGCCCCCGCCTTCGCCAGCGCATCGATGAAGCGGTAGACAAAAGCCGGACTCGATCCGGCGAGCGCCGTCACCGCGTCGAAATCCGCCTCCTCGAACCATTCGGGCGTGCCGAGCGGGGCCAGCAGGGCGGCTGTCGCCTGCCGCTCCGCCTGTTCCAGCCCGCGCGCCGCGAGCGCCAGCGGCGACTTGCCCAGCGCGGCGGCCAGGTTGGGCATGATCCGCACCCATCCGCGCGCCTCCGGAAAGCGTGCCGCAAGCACCGCCAGCTCCACCCCGGCGAGGATCGACAGCACAATCGTGCCGCCGCGGGCCAGCGGCGCCAGCGAGGGTGCGACCGCGTCCAGCGACTGCGGCTTCACCCCCAGCAGCAGCGCGTCGAAGCTCTCGCCGGCGGGCAGCGCATCGAGCCAGCGCATGTCGGCCCGCCGCTCGCCCGCATGCGGGTCCACGATGGTGAAGGAGGCCGGATCGCGCCCGGCGCCCAGCCAGCCGTCGAGCATTGCGCCCGCCATGTTGCCGCAGCCGACGATCAAGATCCGTTCCATTGGCCCAGGCTCCATTCTGCCGGGAAAAGATGCCCTAGACGCCGCCCGCCTCGGTCGATCTGACGGGGCCTGGCCCTCTGGCGCGTGGCGGGCGGTGAGCGCCCTACGCCTCGCCGGCCGGGTCCACCAGCGCGGCTTCCAGCGCCTCCTTCGGCTTCTTGTCGCCCCACAGCACGAACTGGAAGGCGGGGTAGAAGCGGTCGCACTCGGCCACCGCTGTCTCCACCGCCAGCTGGGCCATGGACAGGCTCAGCAGCCCTTCCTCGCCCAGCGCCAGACCGTGCCGGTACAGCAGCACGCCGCCGTTCGACCAGATGTCGAAATGGCCGAGCCACAGCTGCTCGTTAACCAAGGCCAGGAGCTCGTATGCCGGGCGGCGCTTGGCGTCGGGAACGCGGATTTCCGGCAAGCACAGCAACTGCAGCACCCGGTCCTCGGCCCGCCAGATGCAGCGCAGCTGATAGTTGGTCCAGCTGCCCTGGATCTCGCCCGAAAGCTCGTCCTCGCCGATGAACTCGCACGGCCAGCCATGGGCCTCGAACAGCTGGGCCAGCATGTCGACCGGCGCGGCGTCCTCCACCGACTCGGTCGTCTCGCCGATATTCATGTCCCACTTCCCCTGGCTGTTCGCGTCGATCGATCTGATGCTTCGGCAGATGCTCCGGCTTGGGCGCACTTGGCAACGAGCCTTCCTGATCATGAAGGGGACAGGCTGACAAGCCTGTTGGCAATGTGTGCACAAGCCGGGCGACCCGGCCTGCCCGCCTAGTTGAGCGGCTGAATCTCCTGCCCCGCCTCGCTGGTGAAGCGGAACGTATCCACCCCCACGCCCTTCAGCGCGGTGACCAGATCCTGCGCCTCGCGCGCCTCGAACGGACCCGCCAGCAGGCGGGTGGACTGGCCCCAGGCGGCGAGGTGCGGCTCCGCCTGGTCGAGCAACCCGCCCGCCTCGCGCCGGATGCGCCGCCAGTCGAAGCCGAGCGCCGCGCGGTCGCGGCCGGTGGCGACCTGCACCCAATGACGCGCCGGATGCGCCTGCGCCGGAGAGGGCCGGGGTGCCTCGCGCCGGGGCTCGAAGCGCGACATGTCGACCGCGCCCGGGGTGGCCGCCGCGCCCGCGCGAGCGCCGGGCTGGAAATCGGCAAAGGCTTCGGACAGGCGCGGCACGGTTTCCAGCCGCCCATCCGGTGGAGGAAGGTCGGCGATCCGCGGGGGAGCAGGCTGCCCGGTCTCCGCCGCCGCCCCCATCGGCGGCCCGCTCGGCACCAGCCGCGCATCCGCGCTGCCCCCCGGAGCCGGTGCCGGGACGAAGCTGGCGCCCCCGGCAAGCGCGAGGATGGCCGGGTCGTCGCGGCCGATATCGTCGGACCTGGGGAAATGGCCGAGGTGCACGGCCGCCGCCTGCTGCGCCCGCGTCAGCCGGGGCATGTAGCGCAGATAGGGCGCCATGCGGCTCGACAGGCGCTGCGGCAGCATCGTCTCGGCAATCGCGACCGCGTCGTCCGCGTCGCCCAATATGGCCAGGGCGAAGGCGCGCGCGCGATAGGCGGCGAGGTCGTGCGGCTGCAGCATCGGCAGCAAGGCGCCCAACGACCCCGCACGATCGCCCGCGATCGCCAGGCTCAGGGCGAGCCGCCGCCGCACCTCGTCGTCCTCGCCTTGCGCCAGCGCCTGCGCGTAGAGCGCCTGGGCCCCGGCATTGTCGCCCACCAGATCGCGCGCGAGGCCCATCTCCGCGGCGAACTCCGCCTGCGACGCGCCCAGCCGCTGCGCCTCCGCGAACAGCTGGAGCGCCTCGGCCGGGTGGTTGTGGCGCAGCATCAGCGAGGCGAACCCCGCCTTAACCCGGCCATCGGCGGGCGCGAGCGCCTCCGCCTCGGTGAGGAAGCGCAGGGCCGGTTCGAGATCGCCCAGCCGCAGCGAGGCATTGCCGGCGGCCAGCAGCGCGTCGAGCGAGTGCGGATCGCGCGCGAGCGCCTGCATCGCCTCCGCCAGCCGCCCGGCCGCGGGATCGGGCAAGGGCTGCACCACCGGCTGTGCCGCCACCGGCAGCGCGCCCGCCGGCAGCGCCAGCAGCACGCCACAGGAGACGCCGAGCCGAAGGCGCAGCCGGGTGCAAGCAGGACGCCGGACGAAACGGATCATGCGCGGCCCATGGCCAGACGCTGCTGAACCGTCGACGAACGGCGAGCGGCGCCTACTGGTTGCCCTGGCGGTTGAGGAAGCGCGGGATGCGCAGGCCCGAGCCTCCCTGCGGCGCGTTCTGCGTGCCGCGTGCGGGCTCTTCCTGCTCCTCCGGCTCGTCCTCCGCCTGGCGCGAGAAGCGCTCGAACAGCGAGCCCCCGCCGACGCGTGGCGCCGCGCCCGACCGGGCGGGGTTGCGGGGCTGCGTGGCGGGCTTCGCAGCCGCGCCGCTTGCCGCGCCGGCCGCCGCACCCGGCTGCGCCCCGCGAGCGCCGCCATTGGCCAGCATCCGCGTGCGACGCGGCTCGCCTGTGCCACGGGCCGGAGCCGGTTCATCCTCGCTCAGCAGCAGCTCGTCCTGGCGTGTCGGGCGAACGGACTCGGCCCTAGGCTCAAGCGCGCGCTCTGGCTCAGGCGCGGATTGCGCTTCCTCGGCCGCTTCGACGGTCAGTTCGAGCGCGTCCTCCTCGTTCGACGCGGCGGGAGCGATGTCCTCGTCGTCATTGGCCCAGGGCTGGGGCGTGCGTCCGCCGCGGTCGTCCGCGCGACTCGCAGGCGCAGCGGCCTCGAAGGAGCGCTCGGCAGGGCGCTCGGGCGGAGTCTCGTCGGCGGCGGGCTCTTCGCGTGCTTCGGGCTCGTTCCGCGCCGCGACGCCGAAGCGCGCGCCGCGCCCGAACGGCGCCGGGGCGGCCGCTGCGCCGCTGTCGGTCTCGCCGCCACTCGCCCGCGCGGCGGCAAGGCCGACGGCAGGCCTCCGGGGGCCGCGCGCGGTCGACAGGCCAGCGCCATGGCCCGCCTGGGCCGCCGCCGGGCGGCCCTGCGTCGCGCTGGCCTCGATGCCGGTCGCGACCACGGAGACGCGAATGCGGCCCTCCAGTTCGGGGTTGAAGGCCGAGCCCCAGATGATGTTCGCTTCCGGATCGACCAGCTCGCGGATGTGGTTGGCCGCCTCGTCCACCTCCATCAGGCGCATGTCCTCACCGCCGATGATCGAGATGATCACGCCCTTGGCGCCCTTCATGCTCACGCCGTCGAGCAGCGGGTTGGCGATCGCCTTCTCCGCCGCTTCCAGCGCGCGATTGGCGCCTTCGCCCTCGCCCGTGCCCATCATCGCCTTGCCCATCTCGCCCATGACGGAGCGCACGTCGGCGAAGTCGAGGTTGATGAGGCCCGGCATCACCATCAGGTCGGTGATCGAGCGCACGCCCTGCTGCAGCACCTCGTCCGCCAGCATGAACGCCTCCTTGAAGGTCGTCTCGGCCTTGGCGACGAGGAACAGGTTCTGGTTGGGGATGACGAGCAGCGTGTCGACGTGCTTCTGCAGCTCCTCGATGCCCGATTCGGCGGAACGCATCCGCCGCGTGCCTTCGAACAGGAACGGCTTGGTCACGACGCCGACGGTCAGGATGCCCTTCTCGCGCGCGATCTCCGCGATCACGGGCGCGGCGCCGGTGCCGGTGCCGCCGCCCATGCCGGCGGCGATGAACACCATGTTCATGCCCTCGAGCGCCTGCTCGATCTCCTGCACCGTCTCTTCGGCGGCGGCGCGGCCGACCTCGGGCCGCGATCCGGCGCCCAGCCCGCGGGTGATTTCCGGCCCCAACTGGATGCGGTGCTCGGCGATGGAGGTATTGAGCGCCTGCGCATCCGTATTGGCGACGATGAAGTCCACGCCCTCGATATCGGCGCGGATCATGTTGGCGATGGCATTGCCGCCCGCGCCGCCCACGCCGATGACGGTGATCCGGGGACGCAGCTCATCCGCGGAGGGCGGGCCGATGGTGATGCTCATTACTGGGGCTCTCCTGGGGAGGCGTTGACAAGGTTTGGGCAAGCTTGTGCCACAAAGCGGTTTGCGCGTGCAGGACCGAACACGCCACTATCCACAGCCGGAGGCGCGGCGCTGCAACAGTTCGGGCGATGGTCCGGTCGCCCGCTGCGGCAAAGGACCGCCGCGCCGCTCAGAACCACGCCGGTCAGAACGATTCCCGCATCGCCCGCCATACCCGCCCCGCCATGGCGAGGCCGGCCGGGCGGCGGCTGTGCTGCATGCGCGATGGCACCGCGCGTATATCGATCGGATCGTCCAGCGCATAGAGCACCAGCCCGGCGAGGGTAGCGAAACCCGGCACCCCGTGGGCCTCGGGCAGGCCCTTCATCGCCGGCGGGCGCCCCACGCGCACCGGCCGGCCGAGCGCCGCCTGCATGTAGTCGGCAAGCCCGGTCAGCTCCGCCCCGCCGCCGGTCAGCACCACCTGGCGCCCGTTGCGGCCGGAATAGCCCATCTGCTCCAGTGCCCGGCCGACATCGCTCGCCATCCGGTCCAGTTCGCCGGTGATCACGCCCACCAGTTCGGCGCGGGCGATCCGCCCCTGCTGGTCGGCGCCGCGCGCGACAGGCCCCTGCTGGTCGCCTTGCCTGTCTTCGGCCGGGCCCGCCACCGGCACCCGCTCGCGATGGTCGGCCGGGCTCGCCAGCGCCGATCCGTGGACGCATTTCAGGCGCTCGGCCTGAGACCGGCGGATGCCCAGCGCAGAGGCCAGTGCATCGGTGATGTCCGACGATCCGCGGGGCAGTGCCGCCAGCGACAGCAGGTTTCCGCCGCCATGGACCGACACGTTGGTCACCTGCGCGCCCAGCTCCACCAGCGCCACGCCGAGGTCGCGCTCCTCCGCGGTGAGGCAGGCATGGGCGGCGGCGAGCGGCGAGGCGACCACGCCTTCCACCTCCAGATGGGCGTTCTGCACCACCTCCTTGAGGTTGCGCATCGGCGCGCCTTCCGCCCGCAGCACATGGATGTCGACGCCCAGCCGCTCCGCATGGAGCCCGCGCGGATTGGCGACGCCGTCCGCGCCGTCGAGGAAGTAGAGGCCCGGCTGCGCGTGCAGCACCATGCGCCCGTCGGGCTCCAGCGCCTCGCGGGCGGAGAGCAGCAGCTGCTCGACGTCCTCCTCTTCCACCCGCCGGCCGCCGACCTCGATCTCGACCGGGCTGATGCTGGCCGAGAGCCCTGCGCCCGAACAGCCGATCCACACCGCGTCGACGCTGGTGCCGGCGAGCTTTTCCGCCCGCTCGATCGCATCGCGCACGGCATAGGTCGCGGCCGACATCTCGGTGACGTAGCCGCGCTTGATCCCCTGCGCGGCCCGGTGCCCGCTGCCGAGCACAATCAGCTCGCCGCTCTCGCTGACCCCGGCGATCATGGCGGAGATGCGGAAGGAGCCGATATTGACCGCCCCGATCACCCGGGCGATGCGCTGGTCCACCATCAACTGTCCTTTGCCTGTGCCGCCTCGGCGGCGGCCGCGGCCCGGCCGGGCACGCGCATGTAAATCCGCTCCGGATTGCGCATGTCGAACGAGGCCACCTGCCCGCCCAGCAGGCGGTTCGCCCCGTCGAGCTTCGCAAAGCTCATCAGCGCCGTGCGGCTGCGCTCTTCCCCCTGCGGCAGAGCGAGCACCTGCCCGGTGGCGAAGGTGAGGTTCCAGCGCCGCTGGCCGACCCACTCGGCCTCCACCACCTGCTCCTGCAAGCCGGGCGCGGCGGCCAGCAGCGCATCGAGCGCCGCGACCTTCTGAGTCACCCCCTCGCCCGCGACCACCAGCTGGCCCCGCGCCTGCGCCGGGGAGATCGCCTCCAGCCTGCGGCCGGTCTCGTCGATCAGCGCCAGCCCGCTGCGCATGCGCAGCACCGCATGGGGCTCGCGCTCGACGATATCGACCACGATCGTGTCGGGCAACTGGCGCGAGATGCGCGCATCGCCCACCCATGGCAGTTCCAGCAGCGAGGCGCGCAGGGCCGACAGGCTGACCAGCGGCATCGCCCGGTCGCGCACGCCCAGCACCCGCTCGTAGACCGCGAGTTCGTCGAGCCGCTCGACGCCGCGCACTTCCACCTGCCGCACCTCGAACCCGGCATCGCCGATCGCGTCCGCCGCCCGGGCGCCCGCCATCTGCGGCAGGCCGGCGAGGCTCGCCACCAGCACCGCCGCCGCGATCACGAGGGCGAGGATCAGGGCCAGGAACGCCTTGTGCAGCTGATCCTCGGTGAAGGGCAGCACGCGCATCAGCGCGTCCATCGCCATCCCGCCGAGCGAGCGCGAGCCGCCCCCTTTGCCGCCAGCCTTGCCGCGGCCCTGTCGGCGCACCGGGCGCGCCCCGCGGCGGATCGTCTCAGCCATTGGCGCGCTCCGCCGCCCGCAGCGTGCCGAAGAAGCGCAGGGCGTCCTCCACGACCAGCTCGACCAGCGTGGCATAGTCGATGCCGCAATGCCTCGCCTGTTCGGGCACCAGGCTGAGCGGGGTCATGCCGGGCTGGGTGTTGGTCTCCAGCAGGAACAGCCCGTCCTCGCCCTGCTCGTCGTCCCAGCGGAAATCCGAGCGGCTGGTCCCCCGGCAGCCGAGCAAGTGGTGCGCCCGCAGCGCATAGTCGAGGCACAGGCGCTCGATCTCGGGCGGGATCCGCGCCGGGCAGACATGCTCGGTCAGGCCATCGGTGTACTTGGCGTCGAAATCGTAGAAGCCGCTCTTGGGCACCAGCTCGGTGACGCCGAGCGCGCGCGGCCCCTCCGGCCCGGCCAGCACCGCCGTCGTCAGCTCGCGGCCGCGAATATAGGGCTCGGCCAGCAGGCGGTCGAACTGGCGCCACGGCCCTTCCGCGTCGCGGCGGATGGGTGAGCCGCAATTGCTCTCGGCGGTGACGATCGCCACGCCCACGGAGGAGCCCTCGTTCACGGGCTTGAGCACGTAGGGCCGCGCCAGCGGATCGCCCTCGTACAGCTCCTCGCTGGCGACGATCCGCCCGCCCGGCATGGGGATGCCGTGCGGCACCAGCGCGTGCTTGGTCAGCTCCTTGTCGATCGCGATCACCGAGGTGGCGAGGCCCGAATGGGTGTAGGGCACCCCCATCAGGTCCATCATGCCCTGCACCGTGCCATCCTCGCCCGGCGCGCCGTGCAGCGCGTTGAACACCACGTCCGGCGCCGCCGCCGCGATCCGCGCCGCCACGTCGCGCTCCATGTCGATGCGCGTGACCCGGTGCCCGCGCGATTCGAGCGCATCGGCCACGCCTTTCCCGCTCATCAGCGAGACCGGCCGCTCATTGGCCCACCCGCCCATCAGCACGGCGACGTGCAGCTTCGGGAGATTCGCGCTCATGCCGGATGAATTCATGGGCGCCCCACCCGCTTGATCTCCCATTCGAGGTTCACGCCCTGCGTTTGCGAGACCCGGCGGCGCACTTCCTCGCCCAGCCCCTCGATGTCGCTGCTGGTCGCCTCGCCGGTGTTGATAAGGAAGTTCGCGTGCTTCTCGCTCACCTGCGCGCCGCCCAGCCTCAGCCCGCGGCAGCCCGCCGCATCGACCAGCTGCCACGCCTTCTTGCCCGGCGGGTTCTTGAAGGTCGAGCCGCCGGTGCGCGTCCGCAGCGGCTGCGTGCGTTCCCGCTCGGCGGCGATCCGGTCCATCTCCGCGCCAATCGAAGCCGGATCGTCGGGTACTCCGCGAAAGCGTGCCGAGGTCACGATCGCCCCATCGGGCAGCCGCGAATGGCGATAGGAATAAGCGAGATCGCTCGCCGGCAGGCTGATGCACTGCCCATCGGCCAGCACCACCTCGCAATCGCCCAGCACGTCGGCCACTTCGCGGCCATAGGCGCCGCCGTTCATCCGCACGAAGCCGCCCACCGTGCCGGGGATGCCGCGCAGGAATTCCAGCCCGCCGATCCCCGCATCGCGCGCGGTGGAGGCGACAAGGATGCCGCTCGCCCCGCCGCCGCATTCGAGCACCTGGTCGCGCAGCACCTCCACCCCGGCGAACGGCTTGCCCAGCCGCACCACCACGCCCGGCACCCCGCCATCGCGCACGATCAGGTTGGAGCCGAGCCCCAGCGCCATCACCGGCGTGCCCTCGTCCAATCCGCCGAGGAAGCTCACCAGATCGTCGAGATCGGCCGGTTCGAACAGCCAGTCCGCCGCCCCGCCGGTCTTGAACCAGGTCAGCCGGTCGAGCGCCGCGTTCTCGCTCAGCGATCCGCGCACGCGCCGCGGCATCGGCCCGGTATGGGCATGCGTCTCCTCGGACCCGGGCGCATTGCCCACCAATTGCAGGGGGCTGTCGGGCTGGTCGGGCGCGTTCATGCCCCGCCCCCTGCCAGCACTCTCGTGCCGGCCCCGGGCACGGGCCCGGCCTCCATCGCGTCGCGAGCCCGCGCGATGCCCGCGGCGAGGCCGGCCGCCCAGCGGGTGATGTCGCCCGCGCCCAGGCACACGACCACGTCGCCCGGCGCCACGATTGCGGCCAGCTCCTGCGCCAGCTCCTCCGGCCCCTCCACCAGCGCGGCCGAGCGATGGCCGCGCGCCTTCAGCCCGGCCAGCAGCGCCGCCGAATCGACGCCCGCGATGGGCGCCTCGCCAGCGGAATAGACCGGCGCGGCGAACACCATGTCGACATCGTTGAAGGCGGACTGGAACTCGCCCATCAGGTCGCGCAGCCGGGTATAGCGGTGCGGCTGCACCACCGCGATCACCCGCCCGCCAGCCCAGCCGTCCGCCTGCCCGCCCCCCTGTCCGGCCGCCTCGCGCGCCGCGGACAGGACCGCGCGGATCTCCACCGGATGGTGCGCATAATCGTCGATCACCACCGCGCTGCCGCCCGGCAGGGCCACTTCGCCCACCCGGCTGAAGCGCCGCCGCACGCCCGAAAACTTCGCGAAGCCGGTGCGGATCGTCTCGTCCTCGCACCCCAGTTCCGCGGCCACGGCGATGGCCGCCAGCGCATTCTGCACATTGTGCCGCCCGGGCATGGGCAGCGCCACGTCGGCGATCACCCGGCGCGCGTCGTCCTCGCCCCGGGCCCGCGCCACATGCACCGCGTCGAACAAATTGCCGCCGGCCTGGGGCCGCACATTCTCCGCCCGCCAGTCGGCCTGCGCGGAAAAGCCATAGGTCACCACGCGCCGGTCGCGGACCCGGGCGATGGCCTTCTGCACCTCCGGATGATCGACGCACAAAACCGCCGCGCCATAGAACGGCACGTTCTCGATGAACTCGACGAACGCCTCGCGCACCGCGTCGAAGCTGCCGTAATGATCGAGATGCTCGGGGTCGATGTTGGTGACGACGGCAATTGTCCCGTCGAGCCGCAGGAAGGAGCCGTCGCTCTCGTCGGCCTCCACCACCATCCACTCGCTCTGCCCCAGCCGCGCATTGGAGCCGTAGCTCTCGATGATCCCGCCATTGATCACCGTCGGGTCGAGCCCGCCCGCGTCCAGCAGCGCGGCGACCATGGAGGTGGTGGTGGTCTTGCCGTGCGTGCCGGCCACCGCCACCGTGCGCTTCAGCCGCATCAGCTCGGCCAGCATCTCGGCGCGGCGCACCACGGGGATGCGCGCCTCCAGCGCCGCTGCGACCTCGGGATTGTCGCGCTTCACCGCGGTCGAGACGACCACCACCGCCGCCTCGCCCAGATTGTCCGCCGCATGGCCGATCGCCACCGGGATGCCGCGCTCGCGCAGCCGTTCGACGCTCGCGCCTTCCGCTACATCCGAGCCCTGCACGCGGTAGCCGAGATTGCGCATCACCTCGGCAATGCCCGACATGCCGATCCCGCCGATGCCGACGAAGTGGATCACGCCGATATCGGTGCCCGCGCCCTTCACGCCGCACCCCCGGCGGCGCGCGCCATCGGCCCGGCAGAGGCACAGCGCAGCACGCCAAGGCCGGCGGGCGCCCGCCAGAGAGGCGACGGAGCGCGGTCGTATCGGCGGAAGAGGCCCTTCACGCCGCACCCCCGGCCTGCACGGCTGCCACCGGGGCCGCCGCCGGGGCCGCCATCGGCTTGGCGGGGGCGACCCGGATCACATCCTGCAGCGGCTCCCCGCCGAAGCTTTCGACCAGATCGGCGAGGTCCTTCGCCGCGTCGGGCAGGCCGCATGTCCAGGCCGCGTGGGCGGCGGCGATCAGCGCCTCGGGATCGCCGGCCAGCTCCGCGATTTGGCGCGCCAGTTCCTCCGGGGTGAAACCGGGCTGCGGGATGGAGCGCGCCCCGCCCGCCTGCGCCAGTTCACGGGCATTGGCGGTCTGGTGGTCGTCGGTGGCGATGGGCAGCGGCACCAGGATCGCCGGCCGCCCCACCGCCGTCAGTTCCGCGATGGTGGAGGCGCCCGCGCGCCCGACGATCAGGTGCGCGCCCGCCAGCCGCGCCGCCATGTCCTCGAAATAGCTGGCGAGCTCCGCCTCGATCCCCTCGGCGGCATAAAGCGCGCGCACCGCCTCAAGATCCTCCGGCCGGCATTGCTGGGTCACCCGCAAGCGGCGCTTCAGCGCGGGCGGCAGCAGCGCCAACCCCGCCGGCACCACCTGCGAGAGCACCCGCGCGCCCTGGCTGCCGCCTGTCACCAGCACGCGAAGCTCGCCCTCGCCCGTCAGCGCCGGAAAGGGCTCGTCCCTCAGCGCGAGCACCCCCGCGCGCACCGGATTGCCGACCAGCCGCACCTTGCTCGCATGGCGGGCATCGAGCCGCGCGACCGCCTTGTAGGCCGTGGCGATCGCATCCACCCGCCCCGCCAGCAGCCGGTTGACCCGGCCGAGCACCGCGTTCTGCTCGTGGATCACGCTCGGCACGCCGGCCCCGCGCGCGCCCAGCAGCGCCGGCAGCGCGGGATAGCCGCCGAAGCCCACCACCGCGCTCGGGCGGAACTCGCGATAGAGCCGCTTCGCCTGCCCGCGCCCCTTGAGCACCGCCGCGATCGCGCGCAGCCAGCCGAGCGGGTTCTTCGTGAACCGCCCGGCCGGCAGCACATGCGCCTCGAGAAAATCGGGCTTCCCGGGAATGGCCGCGCCGCGCTCGTCGGTGATCAGCGCCACGCGGTGCCCGCGCCGCTTCAGCTCCTGCGCCAGCGCGAAGGCCGGCGTCAGGTGCCCGCCTGTTCCCCCGGCGGCGAGCACGAAATGGCGGGACACGGCACTCAATTCTCACCCCCTGCGGCGCGCGGAAGCGCGAAGGTCTCCCGGCTCAGATACGGGTTGCGCCGCGTAATGGCCAGCAGCAGCCCCACCAGCAGGCACTGCGCGATGGTGGAAGAGCCGCCATAGCTCACCAGCGGCAAGGTCATCCCCTTGCTCGGGAACAGCTGCAGATTGACGAGGATGTTGATGAACGCCTGCCCGCCGAACAAGGCGGTCAGCCCGGCGGCGCTCAGCAGGGTGAACAGGTTGTCCTCGTCGATCAGCCGCGCCAGCACGCGCAGCACGATGGCAAGGTAGAGCACCACCACCATCCCGCACACCAGCAGCCCGAACTCCTCCCCGATGACCGAGAAGATGTAGTCCGTATGCGCCTCGGGCAGCATCATCTTGCGCGTGCCGAGCCACAGTCCGCTGCCCGTCCAGCCTCCGGCCATGATCGTGCGGCTGGCAAGGTCCACCTGGTCATAGGCCGTGCCGCCGCCGAGGAAGCTGTCGATCCGGTGCCGCGCATTGTCGTAGGTGAGATAGGCGAGTGCGATGAACGCCACCCCGGCGCCCCCCAGAATGCCGATCCGCTTGAGCGGCAGCCCGGCGAGCGTCACCAGCACGAACCACGCGCCGATGAACAGGATCGCATCGCCAAGGTTGGGCTGGAGCATCATCAGCAGCACCACCAGACCGAGCAGGAAGCAGCTGATCCCGATCACCGGCAGGTCCGGATCGCGCAGCCGCCAGCTGAGCACCCAGGCCGTCGCCACCACGAAGGCGGGCTTCAGGAACTCGCTCGGCTGGAACCTGATGCCGAGGTTGAGCCAGCGCCGCGCGCCGTTCACCTCCGAGCCCAGGAACGGCACCAGCGCCAGCGCCACCAGCATCGCGCCCGCAAACAGCAGCGATCCGCGCCGCACCGCCACCTGCGGCACCAGCGAGGTGCCGACCAGCACCACCAGCCCCATCAGCTGGAAGCCCAGATGCAGCCAGAAGAAGTGCAGGTCCGCCAGCGACCCTTCGGAGCCCGACAGGCGCCGCGCGCTGGCGGGGGACGCCGCCGCCACCGCGATCGCGCCCACCGCCATCAGCAGCAGCACCAGCACCAGCAGCACGCGGTCAATCTCGCGCCACCAGATGCGGAAGGACTGCCGCCGCGTGCGCGGGAATTGCGGCGCCGCCAGACTGCGCACGCCGGGCCGCGGAACATAGGGCCGCGCCGCACTCATGCCGCGCACCTGCCGGTGCCGATGTCCTTGCCCGCCGCCAGGGCCTGCACCAGGCGCCTGAACGCATCGCCCCGCGCCTCGTAGTCGCGGAACTGGTCGAAGCTGGCGCAGGCCGGGCTCAGCAGCACGACGTCGCCCGGCCTTGCGACCGCAATCGCCCGGCGCACCGCCTCGCACATCATCTCCGCCCGCTCGACCTTCATGTGCGCCTCCAGCAGTTCGGCGAAGCGCGGCCCCGCCTCCCCGATCGTGTAGGCGCAGGCGACATTGCCGAAGAACGGCGCGCACTCGTCGAGATCGTCGCCCTTGGGCAACCCGCCGACGATCCAGTGCAAGCGCCTTTGCGGGTTCGGCGGATAGGCGGCCACGGCCGGCGCGGTGGAGGCGGGGTTCGTCGCCTTGCTGTCGTTGACGAACAGCACGCCGCCGAACTCGCCGACCCGCTCCATCCGGTGCGGCAGGCCGGGATAGGTGCGGAGGGCGCTGTCGATCCGTTCGTGGTCCAGGCCAAGGGCAAGACATGCCATGCGCGCTGCCCACGCATTCTGCGCGTTATGGGGGCCCTGCAAAGACGGCCAGCCCGCCTGCTCGACGGCGAAATCCGCCGCGTAGTCGCCGCCGAACCACTGGGTCAGCTCCGCCCCTGCCTCCAGCGCCAGGACCGCTTCGGCGACGCCATTCTCGCCACTGGCGACGATGGCCACGCCGTCCGTGCCCTGCATTTCCAGCAACCGGATCTTCGAGGCGCGGTAGTCGGCGAAACCATCATACCGGTCGAGATGGTCCGGCGTCACATTGAGCAGCACCGCCACGTCGCAATCGAGCGAATAGGTCAGGTCGATCTGGTAGCTCGACAGCTCCAGCACATAGACGCCGACTCCCCGGTCATTTGGCGTCAACGGCTCCTGGCCAAGGATCGGCAGGCCGATATTGCCGCCCATCGTGGTCGGCACGCCGGCGGTCCTGAGGATATGGTGCACCAGCGCGGTGGTGGTCGACTTGCCGTTGGTGCCCGTGATCCCCACCACCTTGTGCGGCGGCAAATCGCCCCGAGCCAGCGCGAACAGCTCGATATCGCCGACCACCGGCACCCCGGCCGCGCGCGCCTTTGCCGCAATCGGGTGGGTGTTGAGCGGCACGCCGGGTGAGACCACCACGCCATCGAAGCCGGTCAGATCGACCGTCAGCGGGTCGGCGAAGGTCACCCGCCCGGCGCCGACACGCTGCTCCAGCGCCTCGCGCGGCTCCTCGCGCACGTCCCATGCGGTCACCTCGGCTCCGCTCGCCAGCAGCGCCTCGACGCTCGCCATGCCGGACCGCGCCAGCCCCAGCACCGCATAGCGTCGGCCGCGAAAGGCGCTCGAAACAATCACCGCAGCTTCAGCGTCGCAAGGCCAAGCACGGCGAGCACGATGGCGATGATCCAGAAGCGGATCACCACGGTCGATTCCTTCCAGCCGAGCTGTTCGAAATGGTGGTGGATCGGCGCCATGCGGAAGATGCGCTTGCCGGTGCGCTTGAACCAGAACACCTGGATGATGACGCTCGCGGTCTCCATCACGAACAGCCCGCCGATGATCAGCAGCGTGATCTCGTGATGCGCCGCCACCGCGATCGCTCCCAGCGCCCCGCCCAGCGCCAGACTGCCGGTATCGCCCATAAACACCGCCGCCGGCGGCGCGTTGAACCACAGGAAGGCGAGGCCGGCCCCCATGATCCCCGCGCAGAAGATCGCCAGCTCGCCCGCGCCGGGCACGTGCGGAATGCCGAGATAGTCCGAGTAATCGACCCGCCCGACAAGATAGACGATCAGCATCAGCGCCCCCGCCGCGATCACCACCGGCATGGTGGCGAGCCCGTCCAGCCCGTCGGTCAGGTTCACCGCATTGCCGAAGCCGACGATCACCGTGGCGGCGAACACGTAATAGAGGGGCCCCAGCGGAATGGCGCGGTCGGTGACGAACGGCACGTAGAGATTGGTGCTCACCTGGCTGACGATGATCGCCGCCGCGATGCCCGCCACCACGAACTCCAGCAGCAGCCGGGTGCGGCCGGACACGCCCTTGTGACTCTTCTTGGTCACCTTGTCGAAATCGTCGAGGAAACCGATGATCCCGAACCCCGCCGTCACTGCCAGCACCGCCCAGACGAACGGATTGGCCGGGTCCATCCACAGCAGCAGCGACACGGTGAGCGAGGTTAGGATCATCAGTCCGCCCATCGTGGGGGTGCCGCGCTTGGCGAAATGGCTCTGCGGCCCGTCTTCGCGGATCGGCTGGCCCTTGCCCTGCCGCACGCGCAGCATGTTGATGAAGCGCGGCCCGATCATCAGCCCCAGCGCCAGCGCCGTCAGCAGCGTCGCGCCGGCGCGGAAGGTCTGATAGCGGACGAGGTTGAGCAGCCCTTCGAAATCAAGCCACTGGGCGAGCAGGTAAAGCATGGCGGGCCTTCAGCCTTCCCTCGCAGCGAAATGGGCGACGACCCGCGCCAGCCCCACCGAATTCGACCCCTTGACCAGCACCGCGTCGCCGCCGGCCAGGCCCCATTCCTCCAGAGCGGCAATCGCCTCGCCCGGATTGGCGCAATGCGCGAAGGCCGGTGCCCTGCCAAGCGGGTGCGCCCCGGCTTTCCTCAACTCGCTGGCGAGCGCGCCCATCTCCTCGCCCACCAGCACCGCGTAATCGACTTCGGCCTCCGCCACCGGCGCGGCCAGCTGGGCATGGAAGGCGGGCGCGAAATCGCCCAGCTCCTTCATGCTGCCGAGCACCGCGACCCGCCGGATCGCCGGCGTGGAGCCCAGCTGCGCCAGGGTCGCGCGCATCGAGGCCGGATTGGCGTTGTAGCTCTCGTCGATCAACAGCGCATGGCCGCCCGGCACCGGCACGCGGTGGCGCGCCCCGCGCCCCTTGAGCCCGCCCATTTCCGCCAGCGCCAGCCCCGCCGCGCCGAGATCGCCGCCAGAACCGCCAATGGCTGCATGGACCGCCGCCATCACGCACAGCGAGTTGGCCACCCAGTGCTCTCCCGGCGCCGCGACCGACCAGCACAGCCGCCGTTCCCCCAGCGCCGCCGTCACCAGCGAGCCGCCATTCGCCGCGGGGATGACGTCGAGCAGCCGCATGTCCGCATCGGGCGCGCTTCCGAAGGACAACACCCTTGCACCTTGGCGCAAGGCCGCTGCACGCAGGCGCGCGAAGTGCGGGCTGTCGGCCGGGATCACCGCCGTGCCGCCCTTCTCCAGCCCGGCAAAGATCTCCGCCTTGGCATCGGCGATCGCCTCCTCGCTGCCGAGATTCTCGATATGCGCCGGCGCGATGGTGGTGATGACGGCGACGTTCGGGCGCACCTGCGCGGTCAGCCCCGCGATCTCGCCCGCATGGTTCATGCCCATCTCGAACACGCCGTAGCGGCTCGATTCCGGCATCCGGGCAAGGCTCAGCGGCACGCCGACATGGTTGTTGTAGGAGCGGACCGAGCGGTGTGCGGCCCCCTCGCAGTGCCGTTGCAGGGCCGCGAAGATCGCCTCCTTCACGCCCGTCTTGCCGACCGAGCCGGTCACCCCGATCACCCGGGCTCCGGAGCTTTGCCAGGCCCGCCGCCGCGCCGCCGCCGCCAGAGCCTCCAGGGCGGCATTGGTATCCGGCACCAGCACGTGTGGCTGCGGGATCGGGCGGTCGACCACCGCCGCCGCCGCGCCATTGGCAAAGGCCTTGTCGAGGAAGCGGTGTCCGTCGGTGCTCTCGCCCCTGAGCGCGAAGAACAGGTCTCCGCTGACCACGTCGCGCGAGTCGATCTCGACGCCGGCCGCCTGGAACTCGGCGCTGGCGGTGCCGCCGGTGGCGTCGGCGATTTCGGCGGCGCTCCATAGAGCGAGGCGCCGGCGGCCGCCGCGGCTCGGCCAGCGGAGCATGGCGGTGGGCACGCTCATCCTCGCGCTCCCCCATCGGCTCGGACGAGTTGCCCGGCACATTCGCGCGCGACCATCACGTCGTCGAAGGGCAGGACGCGCATCGCCTCGCCGCTGCCGATGATCTGCCCCTGTTCGTGCCCCTTGCCGGCGACGAGCACGATGTCGCCGGCTTGAGCCTCGGCGATGGCGGCGCGGATCGCGTCGCGCCGGTCGCCGATCTCGCGCAGGCGGTTTGGCCCGGCGAGGGCCCTCGCGCCCTCCAGCACCGCGGCGCGGATGAGGGCCGGATCCTCACTCCGCGGGTTGTCGTCGGTGAGGATGACGCGGTCGGCACGTTCGGCGGCGATGCGCCCCATCTGCGCCCGCTTGCCCGCGTCACGATCGCCGCCCGCGCCGAACACCACGATCAGCCGCCCGTTCTCGCCCAGATGCGGCCGCAGGGCCTCGATCGCCGCGCCCAGCGCATCGGGGGTGTGCGCGTAATCGACATAGACCGGCGCACCACTCGCGGTAATCGCCGCCCGCTCCAACCGCCCGCGCACCGGCTGCAACCGGCCGAGCGCGTCGAACACAGGTCCCGGCTCGCCGCCCGTCGCCAGCACCAGGCCCGCCGCCATGAGGGCGTTCGCCGCCTGATAGGCCCCGATCAGCGGCAGCGTCAGGCGATGCTCGGCGCCTTCAAACGCGACCGCCAGTTCCTGCCCCAGCTGCCCGGCCGTGCGCGATAGCAGGCGGATGTCCTCTCCCGCCTCGCCCACGCTCAGCACCCGCAGGCCGCGCCCGCGCGCCACCTCCAGCACCCGCGTCGACCAGCGATCGTCGGCCCACAATACCGCCGTTCCGGCCGCGTCCACGACCTCGGAGAACAGCCGCATCTTGGCGGCGAAATAGTCCTCCATGTCCGCATGGTAGTCGAGGTGATCGCGGCTGAGATTGGTGAACGCCGCCGCCGCCACCGGCAGCCCCTCATTGCGGAACTGCGAGAGGCCGTGGCTCGACGCCTCGTAGGCGACATGGGTCACGCCCTCGCGCGCGAGGCCGGCCATGTTGGACAGGAAGGTGACGATGTCGGGCGTGGTCAGGCCGGTGGAGGTGCTGCCGTCGGGCGTGGTCACCCCCAGCGTGCCGATGGAGGCGGCGCGCTCGCCGGTGAGCCGCCAGATCTGGCGCGCCATCTCCACCGTGCTGGTCTTGCCGTTGGTGCCGGTGACGGCGACCACCACGCGCGGCACCGGGCGGAAGAACTGCGCCGCCAGACGCGCGAACACGCGGCGCGGCCGCGCATCGGCGAGGTGCGCCGCGCCATCCACCTGCGCCTCCGGGCGGGCGACCACCGCCACCGCCCCGGCCGACACCGCCGCCGGGATGAACGCCTCGCCATTGGCGCTGAGCCCCTGGAAGGCACCGAACACCGTGCCGGGCGCCACCTTGCGATGGTCGATGGCAAAGCCCGTCACCGAAGCCTCGCCCCAGCGGCCGAGCGCGCCGTCCTCCAGCCCAGTCGGCTCCAGCCCCGCCTCGTCCACCAGCCGGGCGAGAATCATTCCTGCGCTGCCTTGACGAGATGACGCACGCCGGTGAGGTCCACCTCGCGCCGCTCGTCAGGGTACACGCCGAGCAGCGGGCCGATGCGGGGCACCAGCCGCCCCACGGCGGGCGCGGCATTCCACGCCGCCGTCCGCTGATAGGAGCTGGCGACGGTGCCCTTGGGCTCGTCGAACATCACGATCACGACATAGCGCGGCGCGTCCATCGGGAACGCAGCGGCGAAGGTGGAGACCAGGGTGGAGCGCCGATAGCCGCCATTGCCCGGCTTTTCCGCGCTGCCGGTCTTGCCGCCGAGCCGGAAGCCCGGCGCGTGGACATCGGCATTGCGGCCGGTGCCGTAGAGCGCGATCATCCGCAGGAACTGGTTCATCCGCGCGCTGGTGCTTTCCTTGAACACCCGCCGCCCGCGCGGCGCCTCGCCCGGGGCCAGCTTGCGCAGGGTGGTGGGGCGCCAGATGCCGCCATTCACCATCGCCGCATAGGCGGTGGCGAGGTGCAGCGGGGTCACCGCCACGCCGTGGCCGAAGCCGACCGTCATCGCCCGGATGCGCGCCCACTCGCCGTGATCCCAGATCGGCATGCCGCGGGCGGGCAGCTCGATATAGGGTCGCTCGCTCATGCCCAGATCGGCAAAGACCCGCTTCATCCGCGCCGGCCCGATCTCGTCCGCGATCTGCGCGGTGACGATGTTGGACGAGTGGATCAGCATCTCCGCCACGTTGAGGCTCGCGCCGATGACGTGGCTGTCGCGGATCGCATGGCCGCCGATCCGCACCGGCGCGCTCGCCTGCCACCGGCGCGACAGGTCGCCGCCGATCACGCCCGCATCGATCGCCGCCGCGGCCGTCAGCGGCTTGAATGTGGAGCCCAGTTCGTAGACCTGGTTGGTCACCTTGTTGAAGACGAACTTCTGCTCCTCGGCGTCCATCTTGTTCGGGTCGAAGGCGGGCAGCGAGGCGAGCGCCATCACCTCGCCCGAATGGACGTCGAGCACCACGCCGGCCGCGCCGACCGCGTCCACCAGCCGCATGCCGCGGCCGAGCTCGTCCTCCAGCGCGCCCTGCACCCGCGCGTCGATGGAGAGCGCCACCGGCTCGCCGCGATGGGCCGGGTCCGTCAGGCGGTCGTTGAGCACCGCCTCCATGCCCACATGGCCCTCGCCGTCGGTGACATAGCCGAGCACGTGCGCGGCCAGCCGCCCCTGCGGATAATGGCGATCCGTCTCGCGCGGCAGTTCGAGCGCCAGTTCGCCGATCGCCAGCACCTTGTTGGCATCCTCCGGCAGCACCCGGCGCTGGAGATAGCCCGATTTGCCGGAGGCGAGCCGCCGCGCCAGCAGCTCCGCATCGAGTTCCGGGAAGATCGCCGCCAGCTCGCGCGCCACCACCTCCGTCGGCTTGACCAGCGGAGAACCGCCATCCTCCAGCGCACCCGGATTGTACCACAGCGCATAGGCGGGAAAGGCGCGCGCCAGCGTCACGCCGTTGCGATCGGTCAGCTCCGCGCGCACGGGCAGCAGCGCATCGAACATCGAGCGCTCGACCGGCGCCGGCTGCACCACGCCGAGCCAGGCGAGCCGCAGCACCGCCGCAAGCGCCAGCAGCACAAAGCCCGCCCCGAACAGCAGGACGCGCAGCTGCGCCGCCGCGAGCGCGCGCCGGCGCCGGTCGACCGGCGCGCCGCCGCCCAACCCCCCGGCGGTGCCTGCGAGGCGCGGAGCGGCGAGCGCGCTCACTCGACCGAGGGCTTTGCCAGGGCGACCAGCGGGATGCGCCCGGCCGGGCCGTCGATGCGCGCGGTGGCGAGGCGGATCTCGCCGTCGCCCGCGCTGTCTTGCTCACCCTCAGCCGCTGCCGCGATCAGCACGCGCCCGGGCTGCGCGGCGGGCGCCGTGTCCGCGCGCGCCAGCTGGATGTCCGGCGCGCCCGGCAGGGCCCGCGTGCCGAGCGCCGCCAGCTGCACCTCGGCATCGAGGAACTGGTCGGCAGTGGGGGCGCTATAGCCGAAATCGACCCGGTTCCAGGCGGCAAGCTGCAGCTGGCTGGCGCGGGTCTCGAACTCGGTCGCCAGCAGCAGCTTCTCCTGCTCCAGCGCCACGATCCGCCGCTCCGCGCGCACGACGTCGCTGTACACCGCCTGCACCTTCACGTGCAGCGCGAAGACCAGCCCCGCGAGTGCGACCAAGAGGGCGATCCACCCGATGCGGCGGAACTGGGCTTGCGGATTCATGCGGCTTTCCTCGATGGCGTTGGCCGGGCTGGAGCGTCGGTGCGGGTGGCGGCGCGCAGGGTGGCGGAGCGGGCGCGGGGGTTGCGGTCGATTTCGGCCTGCGACGGGCGGATCGCGCGCGACAATCGCGCGAAGCTCGGCGCGGCAGCGGCAGCGGCGTCGGGCAGGTGGCGGCTGGCGCGCGCGGTCTCGCCGGCCGCCTCGCGCAGGAAGCGCTTGACGATGCGGTCCTCCAGGCTGTGGAAGCTGACCACCGCCAGCCGCCCGCCCGGCGCCAGCAGCTCCTCGGCAGCCGAGAGCCCGGCGCTCAGTTCGTCCAGCTCGCCGTTCACGTGGATGCGGATCGCCTGGAAGCTGCGGGTCGCCGGGTCCTTGGGCGCACCTTGCCTGTATCCGAGCGCGCGGCGCACCACGCCGGCCAGCTCGCCAGTGGTGGAAAGCGGGCGCGCGGCGACGATCGCGCGGGCCACGCGGCGGCTTTGCCGTTCCTCGCCATATTGGTACAGCACGTCGGCAATGTCGCTTTCGGCCGCCTCGTTGAGGAAGTCGGCGGCGTTGGGGCGGGTGCGCTCCATCGTCATGTCGAGCGGCCCATCGGTGGAGAAGGCAAAGCCGCGCTCCGCCTGATCGAGCTGCATCGAGGAAACGCCGATATCCATCACCACCCCGTCCACCCGGGCGAGTCCCACCTGCCCGAGTGCCGCAACCATTTCGGAGAAGCGGCGCGGATGGAGAATAAGCCGGGGCGGATTTTCGGCGGTTTCCGGCCACTTATCCCCGGCGGCGATCGCATCGGGATCGCGGTCGAAGGCATGGACGATGGCCCCCGCCTTCAGCAGCGCCCGCGTGTAGCCGCCCGCGCCGAACGTCGCGTCGACGATCACGTCGCCCGGCTGCGGAGCCAGCGCCGCGATCACCTCGTCGAGCAGCACGGGAATGTGCGGGCCGGAGATCGGAGCAGCGCTCATTTGCGCTTCTCCCGCCCCTCGGCCTCAAGCTGGCGGCAGGAGGCCTGCGCCGTCTCGAAGCCCGGGCCCATGCGGTACAGTTCCTCAGGGTCCCACAGGGTGAAGTAATCGCCCGCCCCGTTGAAGAACACCGCATCGCCCAGCTTGCCGAGTTCCGCCAGATGGTCGGGCAGCACGAAGCGGCCGCTCGAGTCGAACGGCAGGCGGGCAAAGCCCCACAATTGGTGCAGGCGGATGTCGTAGTCGAACTCGCGCCCGGCGCGCTCGGCCCGGGCTTCCTCGCGCTGGAGCAGTTCGTCGAAGCGGGCGGTGCGGGAAAGGCCGAAGCCGGTCAGGCAGTTCCAGCGCTCGTGCTTGGTGAGGCACAGGATGCGCTCGTCGCCGGCGTCGGAGAAGGCCTTGCGGAAGTCCGGCGGCAGGACGAGCCGGCCCTTCTCGCCCCGAAGCGAGAAGCCCTGCCCGCTGTACCCTGCCGGCACCGTCGCCACCTGTCTCGCCCCTGATCGCCTTCCCGAACCACAGGCAAGCCTCTCCCGTGCGGGCGCACGCGCTGGCGCGGCCCGTTATCCCCGTGGGGATGCACGCAAAAGGATTGTCCCGATGGACGGAGTCTTAGCGCGGGTCTGCGCGGGAGAAAAGGGGAAATCGCGGGAAACCCTGCGGATAGGGCGTGTTACGGTGGGCTTCGCAAGGCTTCCTCAACGTCCTGCAGCGCCGCGTCCGCCCTGCCGGAGGGCGTCGTTGCGCGCTCTCCCGCATCTTCCCAGATGCGCGCCTCCTGCCCCACAGCCGCGCCTTCCCGCGCGCCGCCGAAGGCTCGCTCCACCAGGGCGGCGAGCGCGGGCGGGGCCTGCGGCGCGGGCTCGTGCAGGTCGAGCAGTGCCGCGTCGGCCAGCACCAGGGCTCGCCCCTGCCCGACGGCGCACTCGGCCAGCACGGCTTGCGCTTCCAGGGTGCAAGCGCCTTGCACCGGGGTCGCAAAACGGCCCGGGAGGTTGAGCGGCAGCGCCGTTCCCGCAAATTCCCGCATGAAGGTGCCGGCCACCTGCTGGCCATCGAATTGCAGGTGCAGGCCCCAATGGTCGAGGATCGGGGAGAGCAGGATCACGTCCTGCGGCCGGCGCCGGTCACCGATGCCGAAGCGCGATTCCCCCGTCAGCATCGGGTCGGCGAACAGCAGCAGCTTGCCGCCGCCGCGCACCCAGCCATCCAGCGCCACGTTCTCCGCCGGGGCGAGGCCGCGCGGCTGCGCCAGCAGCAGATAGTCGAGCCCGGCAAGGTTCTCCTGCGTCAGCGCGGCGAGCGGGCGCAGGGCGAAGCGCTCCTCCAGCGGCGCGCGGGCCCAGTGCGCCTCTCCCCCGCCGCCGAGCACTTCGGCGATCCCCGCGCTTTCGCCCCAATAGAGCGGGATCGTGCCCATCAGCCCCAGTTCGGGGCGGGCGCCCTCCACGGCCGCGGGCGGCGGGGGGGCGCTGAACGGCGGTTGAGCACTCGCAACACTGGCGGCGCCCGCCAGCGCGATCGCCAGGGCCGCCGCGGCGAGCCGGCTAGGGCGCGGGCGCATCGCCGCTCGTCGCCCGGGCGGCCCGTGCCTCCTCGGCGCGCTCGGCCTCTGCCGGGAGGTCGGGCACCACGCCCATATCGGCCAGCGGGTCGCTGACCGGCGCGGTCGGCTCGCGCGCGGTGACGGTGGGCGCGGCTGCGGGCACGACCTGCGCCTGGTTCTGCTGCGCGCTCGTCATGATGATGTTGGCGAGACCGACCAGCAGGGCCATGCCCGCCAGCCCCCCCAGCCCGATCTGCACGCGCTTGATCGCCTCGGCGCGCATGCCCTGCTGCTGCCCGGCTTCCTCGGCCTCAGCCGTCTCGTGAGCGGGGCCCTGCCCGCCGCCGTGGATCGGCCCACCGCGCGCCGGATCGCCCTGTGCCGGGTGGTTCTGGGCGTCCGCCGCGTCGTGGCCTCGCAGATCCTGCGTGTTGCCAGCCATGTGGGGGAGTGTAACGGCCTTGCCTTAACGCAGCCAGTCGAAAACCGGCAGGCCCTTCGATTCGAGCCAGGCGCGGTTGTACAGGGTCGACAGGTAGCGAAAGCCCGTGTCGCACAGGATGGTCACCACCCGCGCGCCCGGCCCCAGCTGCCGGCCCAGCGCCACGGCGCCGGCGACGTTGATGCCGGAGGACAGGCCCAGACACAGCCCCTCCTCGCGCAGCAGGCGGGCGACCCAGTGCAGCCCCTCCTCGTCGGCGATGCGGAACTGCGTATCGACCGGCGCGCCCTCCAGATTGGCGGTGATGCGCCCCTGCCCGATGCCCTCGGCCACCGAGCTGCCTTCGGAGCGCAATTCGCCATGCGCGTAGTAATCGTAGAGCGCGGCGCCGTGCGGATCGGTCAGCGCGATGCACACGCTCTCGTCGCGCTCCTTCAGCCCCAGCCCCACGCCCGCCAGCGTGCCGCCCGTGCCGACCGCGCAGGTGAAGCCGTCGATCCGCCCGCCCATCTGCTGCCAGATCTCGGGCGCGGTGGTCTCGATGTGGGCGCGGCGATTGGCGACATTGTCGAACTGGTCGGCCCAGATCGCCCCTTCGGTCTCCTCCGCCAGACGGCGCGAGGTGTGCACGAAATGGCCGGGGTTCTTGTACGGAGCGGCGGGCACGGTGACGAGCTCGGCGCCGAGCGCACGAAGCGTGTCCATCTTCTCGCGGCTCTGCGTTTCCGGCATGACGATGATCGTGCGATAGCCCTTGGCACTGGCCACCAGCGCCATGCCGATGCCGGTATTGCCGGCCGTGCCCTCCACGATCGTGCCGCCCGGGTGCAGCACGCCGCGGCTTTCGGCATCGCGCACGATCCACAAGGCCGCGCGGTCCTTGACCGAGGCGCCGGGGTTGAGGAACTCGCACTTGCCGAAGATGTCGCAGCCGGCCACCTCGCTCGGGCCGGCGAGGCGCACCAGCGGGGTGTTGCCGATCAGGTCCAGCGTGTTGGGCAGCGCGGCCGGGACGGCGCCGGTCGGAAGGGGTCCGCTCATGGCCGCGGAGGTAGGGTGCGCCGCGGCGGCGCGCAACACAAACCGCGTGGGGCAAGCCGCGGGTGCGGCATAAGGCGGCACGCAAGCGCGGGGCGGCGGAAGCGCGACTTGGCGGCGGAGCGGAACGCTCGCTGGTGCGGGTGCGGGGCAGCGCGGCGCAAGGGTGCAGGAGAGGGCCGCGCGGTGCGGGTCACGGCCAACGCGGCGCGACCCTCGGCCGCGTGTGGCGAGCGCCTCGTGGGCGGGGGCACCGGGCGCGGAAGGACAGCGAACCGGCGGAGGGTGGCGCGTGAATGGCCGCCGCAGGGGCCGGGAGCGAACCAGGGGCGCAGGGCCGCAAGCGCGGGGAGCGGATTGCCGGCTGCGCGGCGCGGACCAGTCGCCCGGCGCTTCAACCTGGCGCGAGGGCGGTGCGGGACGTCACGGCCCGGTTCCGCCGCACGCGCGCGCATCGCTGTTCAGGAGAGCTTGGGGCTCCGCCGCCACGGCTGAGGCGCCGATGCGGCTCAGTCTTCCTCGGCGATGCGCACCCTGATGCCGTCGAGCGCCGGGGTGAACGGCACCTGGCAGGAAAGGCGCGAGGTCGCGTCGCGGTCGCGGCTGGAATCGAGCAGGTCGTCCTCGTCGCGCGACATGGGCGGCAGCCGGTCGATGAAGGCCGGGTCCACATGGACGTGGCAGGTGGCGCAGGAGCAGCACCCGCCGCACAGCGCCAGTAGCTCGTCGAAGCCGTTGTCGCGGATCGCTTCCATCAGGCTGAGCCCGTCCTCGGCGCTTACGGTGCGTTCCTCCCCTTCGCGGGTGATGACACTTAGCTGGGGCATGGTTCTTCCTTAACGGCGCGCGGGGCTGCTACGGGCTCGGGCCGGATTTGGCAAGCGGAGGGCCGTCGAGCCATGGACCACAGATCGCCGGCGGTACACTCATGGGCATGCGCTCGACCGGCCGAGCGGGCGGGGGCGGGAGCCCGCCCGGCCGAGCCGTCATGGGGCTGAGCGCCGAACAGATCGCCGCCTCTCTGATCGAGGTGGCGGGCCGCGAGCCGGCGATCGCGCGGGCGCTGGAGCGCGCCGGCATGCCCGAGCCGCGCATCCGTGCGCCCGGCTACCGCACGCTGCTGCGCACCATCGTCGGCCAGCAGGTGAGCGTCGCCGCCGCCGCCAGCGTGTGGCGCAAGATGGAGGCGCTGCTCGGCGAGGCGATGGAGCCCGCCGCATTGCTGGCCCGGAGCGAGGACGATCTGCGCGCCTGCGGCCTTTCGCGGCAGAAGCAATCCTATGTCCGGTCGCTGTGCGCGCTCGTGGCGGGCGGCGAACTCGACCTGGCGAGCCTGCCCGCCGACGACGAGGCGGCCATCGCCGAACTGGTGCGGATCAAGGGGATCGGCCGCTGGTCGGCGGAAATCTACCTGCTGTTCGCGGAAGGGCGGCCGGACATCTGGCCCGCAGGCGATCTCGCCATCCAGGCCGGCATCGGGCGCATCATGGGCCTGGCGGAGCGGCCGAGCGAAAAGGCGACCCGCGCGCTCGCCGAGCCCTGGCGACCGCATCGCGGCGCGGTGACGATCCTGACCTGGCATTGCTACAACAATGCGGCACTGTAGCGGGCAGGAGCGGGAACAGCGCGGCCCCGTGGAGCTTCGCGGCATGAACCCGGACGCGCCACGTCGTGCTCTTGCGAATGCCCGAATTTGACCGAAGCGGCGATGGCTCCGCCTAGCCTGGCGCTTGACGGAAGCAGCCCGCGAACCTGCGGCAGCTTGTGCGAATCCGGCAGGACTGGGGGGCTGACGCCCTGTGTCCCCCGACCGGGGTAGTTGCAGCGCGCCGCCTGCCGGGATGGGGCCGGCCTTGCGCGAGGCGCTGGCCGCGCGGCACGAATCAGCCCCTCCGGTCCGGCAACCGCAAGGGCGCCGGCTACGCGCTGCTGTTCAGGCCGCATCGCTCCGGGGCTGGTGCCGAACCGGGTACCCCGCGCGCTTCATCGCCGGCGGACCGGTTCTATCCTTCTGACGAGGGGCCCATTGCTGCGCGGGAGGCATCAGCCTTCTTCGCGCCCGCAACGGGCCCGCCCAAGCCCCTAGTCAGTACACCCGTTTCTTCGGCTGGATGTACGCGACGTCCTCGGTCAGCGTGTATTCGTGCACCGGGCGGTAGTCGATGCGCACGCTGCCGCCCTTGCCGCCCCAGCCGTCGAACCAGGTGGCGGTGTGCTTCATCCAGTTGGCGTCGTCGCGGTCGGGGAAGTCCTCGTGCGCGTGGGCGCCGCGCGATTCCTTGCGGTTGGCGGCGCTGTGCATGGTGACGCTCGCCTGGGTGATCAGGTTGTCCAGCTCCAGCGTTTCGACCAGGTCCGAATTCCAGATCAGCGAACGGTCGGCGACGGAGATGTCCTCCATCCGACGATAGATCTCGCCGAGCTTCGCCTTGCCCTCCTCCATCAGCTCGGCCGTGCGGAACACCGCGGCATGGGCGGACATGGCGCGCTGCATGTCTGCACGAATCGCGGCCGTGGGGCTGGTGCCGCTGGCGTAGCGGTAATGGTCGAGCCGGGTCAGCGAGAACTCCGCGCTGTCCTTCGCCAGTTCGGGCTGCGAGGCGCCGGGCTTGATAATGTCGCGCAGCCGGTGGCCGGTCGCGCGGCCGAACACGACGAGGTCGATCAGCGAGTTGGAGCCAAGCCGGTTGGCCCCGTGGACAGAGACGCAGGCCGCCTCGCCCACCGCGAACAGGCCCGGCACCACCGTCTCCGGATTGCCGTCGGCGCCGATGGTCACGACCTCGCCGTGATAGTTCGTCGGGATGCCGCCCATATTGTAGTGCACGGTCGGCACCACCGGCAGCGGCTGGCGGGTGAGATCCACGCCGGCGAAGATCTTGCCGCTCTCGGTGATGCCCGGCAGGCGCTCGGCCAGCACCTTGGGATCGATATGGTCGAGGTGGAGGAAGATGTGGTCCTTGTGGGCGCCCACGCCGCGCCCTTCGCGGATCTCCAGCGCCATCGAGCGGCTGACCACGTCGCGGCTGGCGAGGTCCTTCGCGCTGGGAGCATAGCGCTCCATGAAGCGCTCGCCTTCCGAATTGGTGAGGTAGCCGCCCTCGCCGCGCGCGCCTTCCGTGATCAGCACGCCCGCGCCGTAGATGCCGGTCGGGTGGAACTGCACGAATTCCGTGTCCTGCATCGGCAGGCCGGCGCGCAGCACCATGCCCCCGCCATCGCCGGTCGAGGTGTGGGCGCTCGTGGCCGTGTAATAGGCGCGGCCGTAGCCGCCGGTCGCCAGCACCACCGCCTGCGCGCGAAAGCGGTGGATCGAGCCATCGTCCATGCACAGCGCGATCACGCCGCGGCACACCGGCACCCCGCCCGGGCCGGGCTCCATGATGAGATCGATGGCGAAATATTCGATGAAGAAGTCCGCGTCGTATTTCAGGCTCTGCTGATAGAGCGCGTGCAGCATCGCATGGCCGGTGCGGTCGGCCGCGGCGCAGGTGCGCTGTACCGGCGGGCCTTCGCCCATGTTCTGCATGTGGCCGCCGAACGGGCGCTGGTAGATCGTGCCGTCGGCATTGCGGCTGAAGGGCACGCCGGCATGTTCCAGCTCGTACACGGCCTGCGGGGCCTCGCGCACCATGTACTCGATCGCGTCCTGGTCACCCAGCCAGTCCGACCCCTTGACGGTGTCGTACATGTGCCAGGTCCAGTGGTCGGGCGAATTGTTGCCCAGGCTCGCCGCGATGCCGCCCTGTGCCGCAACCGTGTGGCTGCGGGTGGGGAACACCTTGGTGATGCAGGCGGTCTTCAGCCCGGCCTCGGCGCTGCCCATCGTGGCGCGCAGGCCCGATCCGCCCGCGCCGACCACGACCACGTCATACGAATGATCGACGATCGGATAGGCGGCCGACAGCGAGCCGGGCGCCGCGCGGCCCATGTTCTCGCCGCCGCCGCGCGGCACGGTGGGGGTGCTGGGTGCGGGATTGGGCATCATTCGCCTCCCAGCGCGATACGGGCGATGGAAACGAGGCCGAACGCCGCGCCGCCCACCAGCAGCACGGCCACGGGGAGCATCAAGGCGAGCTTGTTGCCCGGCGTGTCCGCGTAATCCTCGATCACCACCTGCAGCCCCAGCCGCGCATGATAGAACGTGTTGACCATCATCAGCGCCAGCGCCGTCGCCGGCACCGGGTGCGACAGCCAATTGTGCACCGTCGCCCAGGAATAGTTGGGCAGCAGCACTAGCGAGACCATCAGGAAGCCCACCAGCAGCAGGTTGCCCACGGCCGTGAAGCGCTGCATCAGCCAGTGATGCGTGCCCCCCTTGGAGGCGCCCAGCCCGCGCACATGCCCGAGCGCCGTGCCCTTGTTGCCGTAGCGCTCTTCGAGCGTCGTTTTCTGACCCATTGCCGTTCCTGGTCCTAGATGAGCACGATGGCGGCCCAGAACAGGGCCGTCAGGATGATGCCGCTGCTGATCGAGCCGATCGACCAGCGCTTGTTGGTGTCGATCTCGTAGCCGCCGCCGATATCGAGCACGAAATGGCGGATGCCGCTGCTCATATGGTTGAAGAACGCCCAGCTGAGCAGCACCAGCACCACCATGCCGAGGGGCGAGCCCATGATGCTCGCGAAGGTGGCATAGGCATCCGGCCCGCTGGCGATCGAACCCAGCCACCAGATCAGGATCGGCAGGCCGACCAGCGCCATGCCGTCGCCGGTCGCGCGGTGGAGAATGGAGACCGCCATGTGCGGCCCCCATCTCCAGATCTGCAGATGCGGCGAAAGCGGGCGGTCGGCCATGCGCAAGAGTCCCGGATACGGCTGAAAAACCCCGCTCCCTTAGCGGATCGGCGCCGCAGGGCAAGCGGCGGGGCGGGCGCAAGGGCGGGCGAGGCCACTGCGGGAGGATGGGTGACGGCGGCGGAGGGCACACGGCCGGAGCGCGGGAAGGCGAAGCGTGGGCCGCGCCCGGCTCGCAGGAGGACGCCCGCGCAGCATAGGGGCGAGGTCGGGAGCAGGCCGCCGGCGGAAGCGTGCGCCCGATTGCTGGCCGGAGGGGGATCCGTTCGGGGGCAGCAGGCACGCGCCCCGGGGCCGCGCGGCGCTCAGCCTGCCGCAGCGCTGCGCCGGGTCCGGCATGCGAGGGGGCGAGGCTCCTGCAGCGCAACGCTTGGCGCGCGCGCCGGCCCGCTCTATCGCCTCGCCTCATGGACCAGCCCAATGTTCTTCTCACCGGTTCGAGCCGCGGCATCGGTGCCGCGCTCGCCCACGCTCTCGCCGCCCGCGGCGCGCGCATCATCGGCCATGCGACCCGCGCGCACGATCCCGGCACCATCGCCGCCGACTTCGCCGAGTACGGCGCCCCGCAGATGCTGTGGGAGGAGGCGCTCGAACGCAGCGGCGGGCGCATCGACGTGCTCGTCAACAACGCCGGGCTGTTCGCCGCCAATCCGCTCGATTCCTCCGATATCGCCTGGCTGGATGCGTGGGAGGACACGATGCGGATCAATCTCACCGCCGCCGCCCAACTGAGTCGCTATGCGGTGCGGCACTGGCTGGAGCGGGATGTGCGTGCAGATGGTCCCGCCGATGGGGTCAGGGGCCGCATCGTCCACATCGCCAGCCGCGCCGGCCATCGCGGCGACAGCCCGGCGCACTGGCACTATGCCGCGGCGAAGGGCGGGATGCTGGCGCTGCACAAGACCATCGCGCGGGCCCATGCGGCGGACGGCATCCTGAGCTTCGCGGTCGCCCCGGGCTTCACGGATACCGACATGGCCGGCGACTATCTCGCCAGCCGCGGCGGGCCCGGCCTGCTGGCGGACATCCCGCTCGGCCGGGTCGCCACGCCCGAGGAGATCGCCGCCATCGCCGCCTTCTGCTCGCTCGACGCCCCGCCCAGCATGACCGGCGCCACGCTCGACGCCAATGGGGCAAGCTATGTCCGCTGAGGCCCGCACGCTTGCGCGCATCGGGTGGAGGATAGCCGGGGCAGGCGGCGCGCGACTCATCGGCGTGGGGCTCGCCGTGCTGCTGGGGGCCTGCACCGCCGCCTCCGAGTCCGCCCCGGCTCCCGCATCCGCCGAAGCATCCGCGCCGGCCCCCGCAGCCCCGTCCGCCACAGGCCCGTCCGCGGCGAGTAGCGCCGGGGGCGAGCGCGCATGGGCCGCCGCCTGCGCAGGGCAGGACGGGTGGGACCAGCCGGGCCCGCCGTTCCGCATCCACGGCAACAGCTGGTACGTGGGCACCTGCGGCATCGCGGCCATCCTGGTCGCGGGCGAGGACGGCCATGTGCTGATCGACGGCGGCACCGGCAACGCGCCCGACCTGATCGCCGCCAACATCGCGGCGCTCGGCCTGCGCCTGGCGGACGTGAAGGTGCTCCTCGCCAGCCACGAGCATTTCGACCATGTCGGCGGCCTTGCGGAACTGCAGCGACGCAGCGGCGCACGCCTGCTCTCCTCCCCCGCCGCCGCGCCTGTGCTGGCGAGCGGCGTCGGCGCGGCGGACGATCCGCAGGCCGGCATCCACGAACCGTTCGACGCCGCGCGCGTCGACGGCCTCGTCGGCGGCGGAGAGCCCGTGCGGCTGGGCGCGCTGTCGCTCACCCCGGTCTTCACCCCCGGCCACACGGCCGGCGCGCTCAGCTGGCAGTGGCAATCGTGCGAGGGGGACGACTGCCGCACCATCGTCTATGCCGACAGCCTCTCGCCGATCAGCGCCGATGGCTACCGCTTCTCCGACCACCCGGCCTATCTTGCCGCCTATCGCGCGGGGCTGGAGCGGCTCGACGGGCTGGAGTGCGACATCCTGCTCACCCCGCACCCCTCGGCCAGCGCCGTGCGCGAGCGGATCGCCGCCGGCAGCCTGACCGACCCCGCCGCCTGCCGCCGCTACGCCGATTCGATCCGCCAGCGCCTCGCCACGCGGCTGGCAGAAGAGGCGGCCGCGCGATGAGCTGGAAGCTGGTCGCCCACGCGCCCAAGCCGGTCGTCCAGAGCGCCCTCGCCGCGCACGAGACCGTCGACGACTGGCCCGCCGAGATTGTCCTCACCGGCGCCGAACTGGCCGAGGACCGCCCGGACGAGTGGGTGCTGGAGGCGTACCTGCCGCGCCGCCCCGCCGCCCGCGACCGCGCCGCCATCGCCGCGCTGTTCCCCTCCCCCGCGCCCGACCTGGCGGCCGAGAAGCTGCCCGAGACCGACTGGGTGACGGAAAGCCAGAAGCGCGTCGCCCCGATCCGCGCCGGGCGCTTTTACGTCCACACGCCCGACCACCCGGCGGACGAGACGCCCGGCACGGTCGATTTCACCATCCCGGCCGCGCAGGCCTTCGGCACCGGCCAGCACGCGACCACCGCCGGCTGCCTTGCCATGCTCGATGCGATGAAGCGGCGCGGCACGATCGTCCGCAGCGCCGCCGATATCGGCACCGGCACCGGCCTGCTCGCCTTCGCGGCGCGCGCCCTGTGGCCCGCCGCGCGCATCGTCGCCAGCGACATCGACCCGGTGTGCGAGGCGGTGGTGGCGGAAAATGCCGCGCTCAACGGCGTCCCGCTCGGGCTCGGCCGGGAACGGGGGCGCGGCGCGGTGGCGATGGTGACGGCGGAAGGCACCGCCCATCCGCTGATCCGCGCCCGCGCGCCCTACGACCTTGTCATCGCCAACATCCTCGCCGGGCCATTGATCGGGCTGGCCGGCGATCTCGCCGCCATCGCTTCCCCACGCGCCAGCCTGCTCCTCGCGGGTCTGCTCACCACGCAGGAGGACGCGGTGCGGGCCGCCTATCGCACGGCCGGTTTCCGCCTCGCCGCGCGGCTGCACAGCGGCGACTGGTCGATCCTGTGGCTGCGCGCGCGCATCGCCGTGTGATCGCCCCGCCGGCGAATCGGCACCGGTCCGCCCGCGCGTGGCCGGCCCCGTGCGACCCGGCACGACCGGCGCGGCGGCTGAAGCCATGACCGATTGGCTCAGGCGGGCGTTGCGGGCGCTGCTGGCGGTGCTCGCGGGCGTGCTGATCGCGCTCAGCGTCTATGCGCTCGCCGGCTGGGTGGGCAGTTCCATTCCGCGCAACGCCGGGTGGGCGGAGCCGGCCACGGGCGTGGAGATCATGGTCGAGACCAACGGCGTCCACACCGCGCTCGTGCTGCCGCTGGTCACCCCGCAGAAGGACTGGCGCCAGGATTACCCCGCCACGGATGTCCGCTGGGCCGGCCGCCCCTACACCCACGTCTCGATCAGCTGGGGCGAGCGCGAGGTATTCCTCAACACGCCGACCTGGTGGGACCTGTCGCCCGTCACCGTGCTGCGCATCCTCGGCGCGGGCGGCGAAGGGCTGTTGCATGTCGCGCATTATGTCCGCCCGGCGCCCTCGGAGAGCGCGCGCCCGCTGACCCTGAGCCCTTCGCAATATGCCCGCCTCGTCGCCGCGATCGAGCGCTCCACGCCCCCGCATCCGCGAACCGCCCATCCCGGCTACGGCCCGCAGGACGTGTTCTACGACGCGCCGGGGCGCTACACCGCCGCCAATACCTGCAACCAGTGGACCAGCAACATGCTGGCCGAGGCCGGCGTCGCCACCGGCTGGTGGACGCCCTTTGCCGGCGGTGTCATGAAGTGGGTACCGCGCCCGGGCGAGAGCCGCTGAGGAGAGCGCGGGAGGAGGGGAAGAGAATGGCTGAACATCCCACGCACCGGCTTGACCGCCGCCGCCTGCTCGCCGGCCTGGGCGCGCTGCCCCTGGCCGCCGCCGCCGGGCGCGCCTTTGCGCAGGAGGCGCAAGGACAGCCGCTGCTCGACGATCCCGCGCTGCCCGAGCCTGCGGGCGAGCGGATGGGCTGGGCGATCGTGGGCCTCGGCACTTTCGCCGTGGGGCAGGTGATCCCCCATTTCCAGGAGGCGCACCACTCGCGCATCGCCGCCTTCGTCTCCGGCAATGCGGACAAGGCGCGCACCGTGGGCAATGCCTATGGCGTGTCGCGCTTCTACGATTACGCCAGTTACGACCGGATCGCGGACGACCCCGAGATCGCGTGCGTCTATATCTGCCTGCCCGTGGGCCTCCATGCGGAATACACGATCCGCGCGCTGCAGGCCGGCAAGCATGTGCTGTGCGAAAAGCCGATGGCCTCCACGGTCGCCGAATGCGAGGCGATGGTCGCCGCCGCCCGTGCCGCGAACCGCCAGCTGGGTGTCGCCTATCGCGTCCATTTCGAGCCCACCAACATCGAGGCGCTCCGCCGCATCGAGGCGGGCGAGCTCGGCGCCTTGCGCTATGTCCAGTGCGACCACGGCTTCGACGCCAACCCCGAATATCCGCCGCACCGCTGGCGGCTCGACAAGGAGCTGGGCGGCGGCGGATCGATGTACGATATCGGCATTTACGGCCTCAACACCTCGCTGATGATGCTGGACGGCGACCCGGTGGAGGTGAGCGCCAACTATGCCTACCCGAGGGACGACCCGCGCTTCGCCGAGGTGGAGGGCGGGCTCGACTGGCGGCTGCGCATGGCGAGCGGGCTCGGCGTGCAGGGGTCGAGCTCCTATTGCTGGAAGCCCTATGTCTCGCGGCAGCGTTATTTCGGGGCGGAGGGCTCGATCGAGATGCAGCCGGCGACCACCTACGACGAGAACGAGCTGCTGCTGCTCCCCGGCAACGGACCGGCCCATGTGGTCGGCACCGACCGACCGACCAGGCAGTTCGCCGCGCAGGTGGACGGCTTCTCGCAGGCCGCCCGCGCCAACCGCCCGCACCGCACACCGGGCGAGATGGGCCTGCGCGACATCCGCCTGATCGCCGCCATGTACGAAAGCGCCGACAAGGACGGCCAGGCGATCCGCCTGTGACGCGCCCCCTGTGACGCGCTCCGCGAGCGACCTGCGCGCGGCGCCTGCGCCTGTCGCCGCCGGGGAGCAGCCGTTCGCCGCTGACGACTCGCGCAACTGGCCGCGGAGCCGCACGGCGGAGGCGAGCGCGGTTTGGGAGCGCAGCGCCGCTGCTCCCCGAAGCGCGGAGGCGGGGCCGAGCGCCCACGTCCGGCCCGATCCGAAACGCCCGGCGGCACGCAGCCGTGCTGGGCGGCCCTCATGAGCCACCCGCCACGCCCGGCCGGCGACCCGGCCCCCCGCGGAGCAAGCGCGCACCGTGCGCAACGCCCGCCGGACCTCCGCCTTGCCGCCCTCGCGCCGCTGGTCGTGCTGGCACTCGGCCTCGCCGCGCCGGCGCCGCTCCCGGCGCAGAGCGCGCCCGCCACGACGGCGGACGAGGTGCACCGCGCCGAACGCGAGCGCTTCGGCTTCGGCGAGCTGCGCCCCGGTGCGAGCGGCGATCCGGCCTCTCCCAACGCCGCCAATGCCGACGAGGCGAAGGCCGGCACCCCCGCCCTCCCTCCGCTCTTCGCCTCCGAAGCCCAGAGGGAGCCAGCCGCCTGGCCGCAGCGCCGCGCCGAGCTCGCACGCCTGATCGAGGACCACTGGGTCGGCCGCGTTCCCGAAGCGGCGCGAGACCTGCGCGTGGTCTGGCGCAAGGAGCGCGTCGCCTCGCCCCCCGGCACCGTCGCCGAGCACTGGATCGGCCAGCCGGTCGCCCCCGACGGGCGCATGGGCCCGACGATCGACGCCACGATCAGCTTCCCGGCGGCTCCGGCCGGTGTGCCAGCGCTGATCGACTACGCCTATGTCTGGCCCGGCGGCCGGGTGCCCGATTTCGGCGGCCCGCGCCCGCCCGATCCGGTCGCCACGGCGCACCGCCACGGCTTCGCCCATGTCGCCTTTCGCCCGCAGCTATTGCAGGCCGATAGCGCCGCGACGATGGAGCAGGGCATTATCGGCCTCGTCCGCTGGCCGCGCGAGCGACACGATTGGGGCGCCCTGCGCGCCTGGGCCTGGGGCGCCAGCCGCTTGCGCGAGGAACTGGCCCGCGACCCGCGCATCGACGGCGAACGGATCGCGCTGCAGGGCCATTCGCGCTTCGGCAAGGCGGTGCTGGTCGCCGCCGCGTTCGATCACGGATTCGCCGACGCGAACGTCTCCAGCTCAGGCGCGGGCGGCGCCAAGCTGATGCGCCGCGATTTCGGCGAAACGTGGGAGAACCTCGCCTCCAGCGGCGCCTTCCACTGGTTCACGCCCAATGCGATGCGTTATGCCGCAGGTGGGCGCAGTGTGGCGGACCTGCCGGTCGATGCACACATGCTGATCGCCCTGCGCGCCCCGCGCCCGCTGTTCGTCACCAGCGGCACGGCCGAGAAGGGCGATTCCTGGGTCGACCCCACCGGCATGTGGCTCGCCGTGCAGGAAGCGCAGCCCGCCTGGACGCTGCACGACGCACAAGCCCCAGCCGGCCCCATGCCCCCGCCCGGCAACGACTCGCAGGCGGGCTTTCCGCTCGGCTGGTATCAGCACCGGGAGGGGCACATCCCCTGGCCGGGCACGGGCGAATTCTACGAGCACCAGGCCCGCTTCGCCCCCGATTGAGGCGCGGGCGAGAGGCGGGCGCGGGCGAGAGACAGGCGCCGGTGGGCTTGGCGCAGTGCCCTTCCGCAGCCGCGCAGGGGCAGAGAAGCGCCCGCCCCACGCAGCGCGGGCCGCAGCCGATCTCGCAACCTCCCGTGAGAACCTCCCGCCGGCACCCGCCGCGCCGCGTCGCCTGCCCGGCCTGCTCAGCGCCCCAGCGAACCGTGGTTGCGCACGATGGCCGCCGCGCTCGCCAGCACGAGCGAGTCCTCGACGAAGCCGGTCGTCGCCTGGCCATGGCGCTCCATCGCCGTCACCCGCGCCCGCCAGCCGACATAGGACGACACCACCGCCGTTGCAGCCCCCACCGCCGCGCCCAGCCAGCGCTCGCCACGGGGGGCAAGCGCCGCCCCGGCAATGGCGGAGGTAACGAAGCGGGCGCCCAGCCCCACCGGCACGATCCGGTCGGGCGCGCTCTTCTGCTTGTCGCCCGCCATCTCGGCAATGGCGAGCGCCACCGCCCCTGCCGCGACCAGCGGATGGCCCAGCAGGCGAAGCGGGCCCTCGCCCACCGGCAGCTCGCCCCGCGCCGACGCGACCGACACCATCGCCAGCGGGGTCAGCGCACGCTGCCCGCCAACCAGGCCCATGAGGAAGGATGAAAGCACGACAGGTCTCCTGATCAGATCATCAGCCCAATCCGCCCCGCGCCCGATAGGTCCCGCCAGTGTCCCGCTGGGCGAGATGCTCCGCCGGCAAACGCCCCCGCCCCGGTGCCGCGCCAGCCGGCCAGAGCATCGCGGGCGCGCAACACCCCGCGTACCCTCGCCAAGCCACCCCGCCGCGCGACCGGCGTCCTAGCCCGCCGCGCGCACGATCTCCGCCCAGCCCGCCTCGTCGATCACCGCGATGCCCAGTTCGGCCGCCTTCTTCAGCTTCGAGCCTGCGCCCGGCCCCGCCACCACCAGGTCGGTCTTGGGGCTGACGGCGCTCGCCGCACGGGCGCCCAGCCGCTCGGCCTGCGCCTTGGCCTCGTCGCGGCTCATCGTCTCCAGCTTGCCGGTGAACACCACGTTCTTGCCCGCCACCGCGCTGGCCTTCACCTCCAGGGCGAAGACCGGCGGATCGACCTCCGCCAGCAGGTCGTCCCACACCGCCACGTTGTGCGCCTCGTGGAAGAAATCGCCCAGCGCCTCCACCACCACCGGGCCCACCCCGTCGATGCTGGTCAGCTCGGCCACAGCGTCCTTGGCCGCGTCGCGGGCCGTATCATTGGCGGCGTCATCGGGCGCCTCCCCGTCCCCGCCGCGCGCGCGCTCTGCCGCCTCTCGCAGCGCCGGCAAGGTGCCGAAATGCCTGAGCAGATCGCGCGCCGTCACGCTGCCGACATGGCGGATGCCGAGCCCGAACAGCAGCCGCGCGGCATCGGGCGTGCGCTTTTGTTCGATGCTCGCCAACAGCTTGTCCACAGACTTGTCCTGCCAGCCCTCCAGCGCCACGATCTCCGCGCGGCGCCGATGCAGCCGGAAGATATCCGCCGGGCTCTCCAGCCAGCCGAGGGCGAAGAACTGGTCGATCGTCCGCTCCCCCAGCCCGGCAATGTCGAGCGCGGCGCGGCTGACGAAGTGCTTCAGCCGCTCGGTCCGCTGCGCCGGGCAGACAAGCCCGCCGGTGCAGCGCACGTCGACCTCGCCCTCCTCCGCCACCGCCTCGCTGCCGCATTCCGGGCAATGGGCGGGGAAGGCATAGGCCGGCCGCTCGGCGTCGCGGGTCAGGTTCTCCACCACCTGCGGGATCACGTCGCCGGCGCGCTGGATCAGCACCCGGTCGCCCGGCCGCACGCCGAGCCGCGCGATCTCGTCGCGATTGTGCAGGGTGACATTCACCACCGTCACCCCGCCCACCAGCACCGGGGCGAGCCGGCCCACCGGCGTCAGCTTGCCCGTGCGCCCGACCTGGATGTCGATGTTTTCCAGCACAGTCTCGGCGCGTTCGGCCGGGAATTTGTGCGCCAACCCCCAGCGCGGCGCCTTGCCGACAAAGCCCAGCCGCGCCTGCCAGTCGAGCCGGTCGACCTTGTACACCACCCCGTCGATGTCATAGGCCAGCCCCGCCCGCCGCTCCCCGATCCCGCGATAGGCGCTCAGCATCTCCTCCAGCGAATGCACCAGCGCGAGGTCGGGCGAGACGCGGAAGCCCCACTGCGCGATCCGCTGCATCATTGCGCGCTGGCCGTCCGCCGGCACCTCGCTCGCCGCGCCCCAGCCATGAGCGAGGAAACGCAGCGGGCGCTTGGCGGTCACGCTCGCATCCTTCTGGCGCAGCGAGCCTGCCGCGGCGTTCCGAGGCGTCGCGAATTGCCGCACCGCACCCTCGTCGAACGCCTCGCCCGCCGAGTCCCGGACCGCCGCGCGCGCTTCCTCGATCAGCCGCGCGTTCAGTTCGGCAAAAGCCTGCTTCTCCATGTACACTTCGCCGCGAACCTCGAACACCGAAGGCGCCGCGCCATCGAGCTGCTGCGGAATGTCGGGAATGTGCGCGACGTTGGCGGTGACGTTCTCCCCCACCAGCCCGTCGCCGCGCGTCGCCGCCAGCACCAGCGCGCCGTTCTCGTATCGCAGCGAGCACGACAGACCGTCGATCTTGTCCTCGGCGGTAAAGGCCACCGGCTCGTCCGCAGGCAGCGCCAGGAACCGCCGCACCCGCGCGACGAACTCCGCCACCTCCTCTTGGCTGAAGGCATTGTCGAGGCTGAACATCCGCACCGCGTGCGGCACTTTGGAAAGCGGCGAGGCGGCGACCTCGTGCCCCACCTTCGCGTTCGGGCTGTCGGCGCGCACCAGATGCGGAAACGCCGCCTCCAGCTCCGCATTGCGCCGCACCAGCGCGTCGTACTCGGCGTCGGAGATCTCCGGCGCATCCTCGGCATGATAGAGACGGTCCGCCCGCGCAATCGCCCGGGCGAGGCGCATCAGCTCGTTCGCCGCTTCGGCTTCGGTGAAGTTCATGAGACGACTTGGAGCCCGAGGCGCTCGATCACCCAGGCACCACCCCTGCGGCGAAGGCGATAGGCATTGCTTTCCAGGCCCATATTCCCCGCTTGCAGGCCGCCTTCGCCCGCGCATCTATTCTGGCTTTCACAGCGCAGCCTCGCATGAACGAACATCGCCTGTTCACCACTGGATCGCAGGATCACGCCACCGTCGCTCCAACCGCATGCTCCCTCCCGGCGCAAGCCGATGTGGCTCAACATCGATGCCGGGACGCCGTCGCTGCTCGCAAGGCAGAGGGGGTGCCCCCGTCCGGATGGCTCGCGCCGGATTGCGCCGACGACAGGCATCAGCAGGGCAGCCCGGGGGCTCTCCACGTCCAGCTCTGCCGTGTCGACGACGGGAAGATCGGGATCGCTGGCCTGCTCTGTGAACGACGGCTGAGGGGGTGGAGCCGGCGGACGAGCCGGCGCCCCGCCCGGCAGCGGGGAAGCAGCACCGGACGGCCCGGAGCCCTTGTTCGCCGGCGCAGGGCGGCCGAGGGTCAACTGCGTCTCCGCAGCGACGGGCTGCTCGTCGGACTGGCGTGCACAGCCCGTCACCAACAGCGCGATCAACAGGTACTGCCGGCGCGGCATCTCACTCCGCCAGCAACCGCCGGTTGCCCTCGAACTGCCATGCCCCTTCCTCGAAGCGCATCGCGTAGCGCATTGCCGGCTGGCCCGGCCGCGCCACCCAGCCGGTGCACTGCGCCGGCTCGCTGCATTCCAGGCCATAGACCTGCAGCACCATTGCGCGCTCGCCGGTGATGCCGTCCTCAGGCGGAGGGTCGCGCGTGTCGCAGCGGCTGCGCGGTGCGAGGCGGGGGAAGCGGGCGATCAGCGCCTGCTCCTGCTCGGCGGAAAGGCCGGCCGGCCGCAGTTCCACGCAGGTGGTCGGCGGATCGGCGCCGCCGCCCGGGCCGGCGAAATGCTCGCCCAGCACATGCTCGATCAGCGCCAGCGCGGGCTGCCCCCGGTCCTGCGCCAGCGGCGGCAGCGAAGGCGCGGGCGCAGTCTCCGCGACACAGGCGCCAAGCGCGCCGCCAATCGCGCCGATCATGAACAAGGAGGCAAGGCGGCGGGCGACGGTGCTGAACATAGGCGGCAATCTAGCGCCACATCACGCGAGCGCCAGCATGGTAAAACGCAGGGGCGCGCGCACGCGGAAGCCCAGGCTCTCGTAGAGCCGGATCGCGCCCACATTGCCCGCGTGGCAGTGCAGGAACGGCCGGTCTCCCCGCGCGGCAAAGCCGGCGAGCACGCGGGCCACCAGCACCGCCGCCAGCCCGCGCCCGCGACGTTCCGGCGCTGTGGCGACTCCGCTCAACTCGGCGAGCCCCGGCAGAAGCATCCGCTGCCCCGCCATCGCCACCAACCGACCGCCCTCGCGAATGCCATGGAACGGGCCATAAAGATGGGTGGCGCTGCCCCACGGCCCCGGCTCCGTGGCGCGGGCGAGCGCCGCCATCTCGGCCGCATCCGCCTCTCCCAGCAGCACGCAGCGCGGATCGTCCGGCACAGCGGGAGGCGGCCCATCGGCCACCATCTGCACCAGATCGCCAGAGCCGAGCGCGCTTGTGCCGGGCGGCAAGGGCCCCTCCTCGCGTTCCACCACCCAGATCTGGTCGTCCGGCCCGGACAAGGTCGCCCCCCAGCGCCGCCAGCGCCTCCTCGCTGTGGTCGAGAGCCGCAGCGAAGGGGCCGTAGGCGGGGTCGATCCGCACCGCCGCACCGCCCGAGCCGGGATTGGCGAGCGCCAGGTGCGCCTGCCGCCCGGTCAGCGCCGCCCAGACCGGGCGGTCGAGCGGATCGCTCACACCCCCTCCAGCAGCCGTTCCGCCTGCGCCCGCGCCTCATGGGTGATCTCCGCGCCGGAGAGCATGCGGGCGATCTCCTCCTGCCGGCCCTCAGCGTCGAGCCGCGTGACGGAGGTGCGGGTGACCGTGCCCTCGCTGGACTTCGCGATCAGGTAGTGCGTGCCCCCGCGCGCCGCGACCTGCGGCGAGTGGGTGACCGCGAGCAATTGCCCGCTGCCCTCCTCCCCCTGCGGCCCCCCGCCCGCCAGCCGCGCAAGCCGTTCGCCAATCGCGCTCGCCACCGCGCCGCCGACGCCCCGGTCGATCTCGTCGAAGATCACCGTCGCCGCGCCGCCCTGCTCCGCCAGAGCCACTTTCAGCGCGAGGATGAAGCGGCTCAGCTCGCCCCCGCTGGCGATCTTGGTGAGCGGCGCGAAATCGGCGCCGGGATTGGTCGCGATCAGGAACTCGACCGCGTCCATCCCGCCAGCACCCCAGCGCTCGACAGGCAGTTCGACGACCTGCGTGCGGAAGCGTGCGGCATCGAGCCGCAGCGGCGCGAGCTCGCCCGCCACCGCTGCGTCGAGCCGCCCGGCCGCCTCCGTGCGCTGTTCGTGCAAGGCACTTGCAAGCGCCTTGTACCGCTCGCCCGCTTCGCTCGCGGCGCGCTGCAAATCGCCCAGCGCGGCGTCGCCAGCCTCGATCGCCTCGAGCCGGGTGCGCAAGGTCCGCATCCTTGCGGGCAACTCGTCGACCTCGCAGCCGTGCTTGCGGGCGAGGGCACGCAGGTCGAACAGCCGCGTCTCGATGCGGTCGAGCTCGGCGGGGTCGAAGGACAGCGCCTCGGCTGCCTGCTCCAGCTTCACCTCGGCCTCGCCCGCCTCGATCACCGCCCGGTCGAGCGCCGCCAGCGCCTCGCCCAGCAACGTGTGCTCAGGCGCGATCCGGTCGAGCCGCCGCGCCGCCAGCCGCAGCTGCGCCAGCGCCGAATCGGACCCGTCCCACACCTGCCGCAGCGCTTCCAGGTCGCCGGCCAGCTTCTCGCCCTTCTGCATGTCGGCGCGGGAGAGGGCGAGCGCCTGTTCCTCGCCGGCGACCGGCTCGATCGCCGTCAGTTCGGCAAGGTGCGCGACCAGCAGGTCCTGCTCGGCTCGGGCCTGTTCGATAGCCTCGCGGGCCTGGGCCAGCCGCGCCTCGGCCGTGCCCCACTTCGCCCACGCCGCCTCCACCGCTGCCGTGTCCGCACCGGCATAGCGGTCGAGCAGCGCCCGGTGGCCGCGCGGATTGACCAGCCCGCGATCGTCGTGCTGGCCGTGCAGCTCCACCAGAGCGGGGGCGATCTGGCGCAGCAGGGCCACGCCGACCGGCTGGTCGTTGACGAAAGCCTTGGAACCGCCATCGGCGCGCACCCGGCGGCGCAGGATCAGCGGCTCGCCGGGCTCGGCCTCGATCTCGGCATCGGACAAAGCTTCGGCGATACTTGGCGGCAGGGTGGAGAACTCGAAGCTGGCGGTGACGCTCGCCTGCTCCGCCCCGGCGCGGACCAGGGCGGTTTCGGCGCGGTTGCCCAGCACTAGCCCGAGCGCATCGAGCAGGATCGACTTGCCCGCCCCGGTCTCGCCGGTGAGCACGCCGAGCCCCGGCCCGAACGACAGGTCGAGCGCCTCGATCAGGACGACATTGCGGATGGAAAGGGCGGTCAGCATCGCGAAGGCGAATCTCTAGCCCAAGCCGATGCCGCCGTCACCGGGGCGCGCCATGCGGACCATTTTGGGGCGGAGCTGGGGAAGCGAGCGCGAATGCGGCCGACCGGCCGGTGATCCGCGAGCCGCCGACTTGCCGCGCGGGGGAGCCGAGCCAGCCGGGAGGCCGCAGCGCCCATCGTCGGTGCCGCACCCCGGGGGCGCGACGCCCGCCTCAGCCGCCCGAAGCGGCGACCTGCTGCGGAGCATGGTCGCGCACCAGCTCGAACGCCTTCTCGTACCACTCGCTGCCGGGGTAATTGGCGCCGAGCACCGCGGCATATTTGCGCGCCTCGCCGGGCACGCCCAGCGCAAGGCTGCTTTCTGTCAGGCGGTACAGCGCCTCGGGCGCATGGCTGGTGGTCTGATAGTTTTCCACCACGTTCTGGAAGCGGATCTGCGCCGAGACCCAGCTGCCCGAGCGCTGGTAGAACCGGCCGATCTCCATCTCCTTGCCGGCGAGATGGTCGCGCACGAGATCGACCTTGAGCCGCGCATCGGCCGCATATTGCGTGCCGGGATAGCGCCGCTGCACATCCTCCAGCGCCTGCAGCGCCTGCTGGGTGATCTTCTGGTCGCGCTGTACGTCGCTGATCTGCTCGTAATAGCTGAGCGCGATCAGGTAATAGGCATATGGCGCGTCGCGGTTGCCCGGGTGGATCGAGAGGAAGCGCTGGGCCGACTGGATCGAGCGGTTGTAATCCTGCCGCAGATAATAGCTGAACGCGCTCATCAGCTGCGCGCGGCGGGCCCAGGGCGAATAGGGGTGCTGCCGCTCGACCTCGTCGAACAGCGCCGCGGCGGTCGCCGTGTCGCCCCGGTCGAGCCGCTCCTTGGCGGCGGTGTAGAGCGATTCGACATCCCGCGCGACATAGGCGGTGTCCACCTCCCCATCGCCCCCGCCGCCGAGGCTGGCGCAACCGGCGAGCGAGAAAGCGGCGAACGAAGCGGCGATAGCGGCAATGCGGCGGGCGATCATGGCGGGCCTATAGCGGCGGCGGGCGTGAACGCCAAGTGAAGGGAATAGGCGCACAGTCGCGTGATCGGCCGCGGGAAGGAAGGCGCACAGCCTGAAGGCCGCACAGGGGACTCGCGAAACCATCCGGGCGGAGCGGCGGGTCCGGCAAGCGGGAAGGATGAGGGAGGCGGCGCAGGCGGACCCCCGCTCGCCCTACTCCTCCCCCATCCGCAGCGCCGCAATGAAAGCTTCCTGCGGGATCGAGACGTTGCCATATTCGCGCATCCGCGCCTTGCCCTTCTTCTGCTTTTCCAGCAGCTTCTTCTTGCGGCTGATGTCGCCGCCATAGCACTTGGCGGTAACGTCCTTGCGCAAGGCGGCGATCGTCTCGCGGGCGATGACCTTGCCGCCGATCGCCGCCTGGATCGGGATCTTGAACAGGTGGCGCGGGATCAGGTCCTTCAACCGCTCGCACATGCCGCGCCCGCGCTCTTCGGCGACGGAGCGGTGGACGATGAGGCTGAGCGCATCGACCGGCTCGTTGTTGACGAGGATGCTCATCTTCACCAGGTCGCCTTCGCGCAGGCCGATCTGCTCGTAATCGAAGCTGGCATAGCCGCGGCTGATGCTCTTCAGCCGATCGTAGAAGTCGAACACCACCTCGTTCAGCGGCAATTCGTAGCTCACCTGCGCGCGCCCGCCCACATAGGTGAGGTCGGTCTGGATGCCGCGCCGGTCCTGGCACAGCTTCAGGATCGAGCCGAGATATTCGTCCGGCGTGTAGATCGTCGCCTTGATCCACGGCTCCTCGATCGTCTCGATCCGGCTCGGGTCCGGGTAATCGGCCGGGTTGTGCAGCAGGATTTCGGCCGCGTCCTCGGTCTTGGAGGCGCGCAGGGCGATGCGATAGACCACGCTCGGCGCCGTGGTGATGAGGTCGAGGTCGTATTCGCGGGAGAGCCGCTCCTGGATGATCTCCAGGTGCAGCAGGCCGAGGAAGCCGCAGCGAAAGCCGAAGCCGAGCGCGGCGCTGGTCTCCATCTCGTAGCTGAAGCTCGCATCGTTGAGGCGCAGCTTGCCGATCGACTCGCGCAGCTTCTCGAAATCGGCGGCGTCCACCGGGAACAGCCCGCAGAACACGACCGGCTGCACTTCCTTGTAGCCGGCCAGCGCCTGGGTCGCGCCGTTCTTCACCGTGGTGATCGTGTCGCCGACGCGGGCCTGCTCCACCTCCTTGATCTGCGCGGTGATGAAGCCGATCTCGCCCGGGCCCAGTTCCGGCAGGTCGGTGCGCTTGGGCGTGAAGCAGCCGACCCGGTCCACCAGATGCTCGGTGCCGCCCTGCATGAAGCGCACCTGCAGGCCCTTCCGGATCCACCCGTCGATCACCCGCACGAGGATGACGACGCCCAGATACGGGTCGTACCAGCTGTCCACCAGCATCGCCTTCAGCGGCGCGTCGCGCTCGCCACCCGGCGGCGGAATGCGCTTCACCAGCGCCTCCAGCACGTCCTCGATGCCGATGCCGCTCTTGGCGCTGGTCAGCACCGCGTCGCTGGCGTCGATGCCGATAATGTCCTCGATCTCGGTGCGGACCTTCTCGGGCTCGGCGGCGGGCAGGTCGATCTTGTTGATGACGGGCACGATCTCGTGGTCGTGCTCGATCGACTGGTAGACGTTGGCGAGCGTCTGCGCCTCCACCCCCTGCGCGGCGTCCACCACCAGCAGCGCGCCCTCGCACGCGGCGAGCGAACGCGACACCTCGTAGGCGAAGTCCACGTGGCCGGGCGTGTCCATCAGGTTCAGCGAGTAGGTCTCGCCGTCCTTGGCGGTGTAGTTGAGGCGCACGGTCTGCGCCTTGATGGTGATGCCGCGCTCCTTCTCGATGTCCATGTTGTCGAGCACCTGCTCGCTCATCTCGCGGTCGGTCAGCCCGCCGGTGAACTGGATCAGCCGGTCGGCCAGCGTGGACTTGCCGTGGTCGATATGGGCGATGATGGAGAAGTTGCGGATGCGGGAAAGCTCGGTCATCGCCGGCCGTTAGCAGCGGGGGCGCCACTTGGGGAGAGGGCTGAGGGCGCCCGTGGAGCACAACGCCACTCGACGAAGCGTGCCACGGCGGCGGGCGCGGGCCGGCTCACTCGGGGCCCAGCACCTGCGCGAACTGGTCAGCACGCCACCCCCCGCTTGCCCTTCGCACAGGTCGCGCTACGCTCCCGCGCATCAGGGCAGAGGAGCGCGCACGCCATGCGGCACATCGCCATCGTCGGATCGGGGCCGGCCGGCTACTACACCGCGGAGGCCGCGCAGAAGCACTGGGGCGAAAGCGTGCGGGTCGACATCTTCGACCTGCTGCCGGTGCCCTTCGGCCTGATCCGCAGCGGCGTCGCGCCCGATCATCAGTCGATCAAGGGCGTGTCCAGGCGCTACGAGAAGGTCGCGCTGACCGAAAACGTCCGCTTCGTCGGCAATGTCGCGGTGGGCCGGGACGTGTCGGTGGCCGAGTTGCAGGGCCTCTACGATGCGGTGGTGCTGGCCACCGGCGCGCCGCACGACCGGCCGCTCGGCCTGCCCGGCGAGGGGCTCGGCAATGTGTTCGGCAGCGCTTCCTTCGTCGGCTGGTATAACGGGCACCCGCAATATGCGAAGGCAGCACCCGACCTGTCGGGCAAGACGGCCTTGGTGATCGGCATGGGCAATGTCGCGCTCGACGTCGCCCGCATCCTCGCCAAGACGCCGGCCGAGTTCGCCGGCAGCGACATCGTCGGTCATGCCTACGAGGCGCTCGCGCAATCGGCCATCGAGCGGATCGTCATTATCGGCCGGCGCGGCCCGCACCAGATCGCCATGACACCCAAGGAGCTGGGCGAACTCGGCGAGCTGGAGCGCGCCAGTCCGGTGGTGGACCCGGCCGCGCTCCCCGTGCCCGAGGCCGACGCCCTGCTGGAGCCGGGCCTCCGCAAATCGCTCGCCCACCTGCGCCACTTCGCCGCGCTGACCGAGCAGGAGCGCGCGGGCAAGAGCGTGCGCATCGACTTCGCCTTCTTCACCCAGCCGCTCGCGCTGCACGGCGAGGAGCGCGTGCAGGAAGTCGAGGTCGAGCGTACCCGCCTGCTCGAAGGCGGCCGCGCCGAGGGCACGGGCGAGCGCCTGCGCCTGCCCGCCGACCTGGTGGTCAGCTGCATCGGCTATCGCACCAGCCCGATCCTCGGCGTCCCCTATGACGAGCGCGCCGGCCGCTTCGCCAATGAGGAGGGCCGCATCGCGCCGGGCTCACCGAGTGGCCTCTACTGCGTCGGCTGGGCGCGACGCGGCCCGACGGGCACGATCGGCACCAACCGCCCCGACGGCTACGCCATCGTCGAGCGCATCGCCGAGGACCTGGATCGCTCTCCGGCGGGCGCGGACAAGCAGGGCCGCCCCGGCTTCGACGCCCTCGCGGCCGAGCGCGGCCTCGACATCGTCACCTTCCGCGACTGGAAGAAGATCGAGGAAGCGGAAGAACGGGCGGCAAGGGAAGGCGCGCCGAGAGAGAAGTTTGTCGAGATCGAGGCGATGATCCGGGCGGGGCGGTGAAGCTTCGTGCGCAGTCCTCAGGGGGAAGTTATGCCAGCAGTAGCAGGGCCAGAGGTAGATGGAATCAGCTTCACCGAAATTTCTCTGGTAGACCGACCTGAGCACGCCGCGGTCCTCGGACGCGTTTTCACGAGCTGGTCGCTGATAGAGGCCGCGGCAGCGGGGCTGCTAGGATTAATGATGCATGCTGATCATCGGGCCGCGCTGGCGATACTCGCAACCTTTACCAACAACAAAAGCAGGGTCAACGCTATCAGGAAGGTCGGAAAAGTGATGCTGAATGCAACGCTTCAGAAGGAGTTCGACCAGCTGATGAAGGATGTGCTCGCCTACGCAGAAGAGCGGAACGCCATCGCCCACAATTTGTGGGGCGTGCACAAGGATGAAGCGGATGTTGTGTATCGAATGCCGATGACGGCGATCTCCAACTTCGTAGTTGAGGCACCGCACAAGACCCAGCACGACCCCGAACAATTTGTAACGTCGTTGAAGAGCCAAATGGAGAGGTTCACGCCGGCCGACCTCGAGCAAGTCGAGCAGAAAGGGCGCGATCTCTTACACCGCGTCATGGTTCAGACGACAAACGCCTTTTCCCGATCTATCGAGAAGCAAAACGCACCAGCTGGTTAGGCTAGATTAGCGGCCACACGGAAAGTAGGCGTACGCCGGCTCCGGCGCGCGGTACGGGAAAGTGGCTCTGCCGGTCAGCATGCCAAGAGCGGACCGCCCACTCACAGATAGCGGTCCTCACACGCCGCCCGCTCTCGAACTCAAACCCGCATCGGCATCAGCACATAGAGCGCGGGGCTCTTCTCGTCCTGCCGGATCAGCGTCGGCGCGCCCGGGTCGGCGAGGTGCAGTTCCACCGTGTCGCCGTCGATCTGACCGAGAATGTCCTTCAGGTAATTGGCGTTGAAGCCGATCTCGAGGCCGGCCGAGGCGTAGCTGGCGGGCACTTCCTCGGCCGCGGTGCCGTTGTCGGGGCTGGTGACGGAGAGCGTCACCTTGTCCGCCTCCACGCCCATCTTCACCGCGCGGGTCTTCTCGGTGGCGATCGTCGCGACGCGGTCCACGCCCTGGTAGAAGCTCTTGGGGTCGAGCTTGAGCAGCTTGTCGTTGCCGGTCGGGATCACGCGGCTGTAATCGGGGAAGGTGCCGTCGATCAGCTTGCTGGTCAGCACCACCCCGCCCTCGCCGCCCAGGGTGAAACGGATCTTGCTGGCGGAAAGGTCGATGGCGACCGCGCTGTCGAGCGCCTCTTCCAGCAATTTGCGCAACTCGCCCACGGCCTTTCGCGGCACGATCACGTCCGGCATCCCCTCGGCGCCTTCGGGGCGCGGCAGGGTGAAGCGGGCGAGGCGGTGGCCGTCCGTCGCCGCAGCGCGCAGCAGCGAGGCGCCGCCGGCCGCATCGTCCGACACGTGCAGGAAGATGCCGTTGAGGTAGTAGCGCGTCTCCTCGGTGGAGATGGCAAAGCGCGTGCGGTCGATCATCTCGGCCAGCACCTTGGCCGGCAGCTCGAAGCCGGTCGGCAGGTCGCCTTCCACGATGGTCGGGAAGTCGTCGCGCGGTAGGGTCGGCAGCTGGAACCGGCTGCGCCCGGCCTTGACGATCATGCGGTTGTCGGCCGTCTCCAGGCTCACCTGCGCGCCATCGGGCAGCTTCCTGGCGATGTCGAACAGCAGGTGGGCGGAGACGGTGATCGCGCCGGCGCCGTCGACCGAGGCGGCATCGAGGCTTTCCACCACCTGCAGGTCGAGATCGGTGGCCATCACCTTCACCCGGTTGTCGTCCCCCGCCTCGATCAGCACGTTGGAGAGGATCGGGATGGTGTTGCGGCGCTCCACCACGGACTGCACGTGGGACAGGCAACGCAGCAGCTTCGCGCGTTCGATCGTGGCCTTCATCGCAAGCTCTCAACCCCCTTCGCGCCCGCGGCGGGACTCTTCGGCGTTGGCCGCCGGGCGCCGGACCATCAGGGCTTCCTCCTTAACGAAGGGCTGTCAAGCGGCAAGAACGAATGGCGGCAGCCGGTTATTGCTTGGGGATAAAGGCCCCGGCGACAAAGGCCCCGGCGCCGGAAGCGGCGGCTCAGGCGAAGACGCGCGGTGGAACCCCTGAGGTCGGCTCGCTCCGGAGCCAGCGGGCGATCGCGCGGGCGATCTTGCGCCCGCCCTGCACCGAAGGCTCGATCGGGTTGGCGTAGTCCGCCGCCTCGCTGCAGATCAGGCGCAGGTCGAGCAGGTCCATCCCGAGCGAGATCGCATTGCGGCTGATCGCATCGTTGAAGATGCCGAGCGCGGTCGCGACCACCGGTCCCTGTGGCGGCTCGAAATTGGCATCGTAGATCGTCCCCACGAGCACCGGCAGGCCGCGCTCGCGCACAAGTTCCAGCATGTGCCGGTGCTCCGCGCGAAAGCCCCGCTGCACCCCGGCGAGCATCGCCACCGCCTCGCCCACGCTCGCCACCGGCCGTTCGAGCAGCGCAGACTGGCCCAGCGCATCGTTGCCGCCGACCGACAGCGCAAGATGCGTGACCTCCGCCGGCAACCGCTGGAGCTGCGCAGCGACGCCCGCCACCACATCCCCGTCGCGCGCGAGCAGCGAGACCTCGGCCTCGCCGGCAAGCTCCGCCCTCAGCAGCGCCGCCACATCGGGCCCGCCACCGACATAAGCGGCGTTGTCGAAGATCGAATCGCCCAGCAGCGCGAGGTGCGGCATCGACCTTCTCCCCCTCAGATCATCGCCATGCCGCCATTGACGTGCAGCGTCTGCCCGGTGACATAGCCCGCCTCCCGGCTGGCGAGGAAGGCCACCGCCGCGCCGATCTCCTCGCCCTCGCCCATCCGACCCATCGGGATGCGCTCGGCCAGCTTCTCCTTCTGCGCATCGGGCAGCGCGTCGGTCATCGCCGTGCGGATGAAGCCGGGCGCCACGCAGTTCACCGTCACCCCGCGGCTGGCCAGCTCCTGCGCCAAACTCTTGGAAAGCCCGGTCAGCCCGGCCTTGGCGGCGGCGTAGTTGGTCTGGCCGGGATTGCCGGTCGTGCCCACGATGCTGGTCACGCTCACGATCCGCCCGAACCGCGCCTTCATCATCGGCCGGGCGGCGGCGCGCATCAGGCGGAACGCGGCCTCCAGGTTGAGGCGGATCACCTCGTCCCACTCCTCGTCCTTCATCCGCATGGCGAGGTTGTCGCGCGTGATCCCGGCATTGTTGACGAGGATGTCGAGCTTGCCGAACGTGTCGAGCGCGGCCGGCACCAGTTCCTCCACCTGGGTGGCGTCGGCGAGATTGCAGGTGATCTCCACATGGTCGGCGCCCTCATTGTCGGCGCCGTGGCGGAACTCGCGGTTCAGTTCCTCGCGGAAGGCGCGCAGCTTGGCCGGATTGGAGCCCGACAGCGCGATCCGCGCCCCCTGCGCCGCCAGCGCCCGCGCCACGGCCGAGCCGATCCCGCCGCTGGCCCCGGTCACGAGGGCGGTCATTCCGGTAAGGTCGAACATCCTCACAGCTCCTTCGCCAGCGCCTCGATCTCGGCCATGGTGATGGCGCTCACCGCGCTCGCATCGGGCAGCGTGCGGCCCACCATGGGCCCGAGCACCTTGCCGCCCAACTCCACGAAGCGCGTCACCCCCGCCTCGCCCATCGCCAGCACGCTTTCGCGCCAGCGCACGCGGCCGGTCACCTGCCGCACCAGCAGCTCGCGCTCGACCGCCGGGTCGCTGACGAGCGCGGCGGTGACGTTGGCGTAGATCGGCAGCCGCATCGGCGCGGGCGGGCACGCCTCCAGCGCCGCGTCCATCGCATCGGCCGCAGGCGCCATCAGCGCGCAATGGAACGGGGCGGAGACGGGCAGCAGCACCCCGCGCTTGATCCCATGCTCCTTCGCCAGAGCCACCGCGCGCTCGATCGCCGGGCGATGACCGGACAGCACCACCTGCCCCGGATCGTTGTCGTTCGCGACCTCGCACACCGGCGCCTCCCCGTTGGGCAGGGGCTCACCAGCCGCTGCCTCGGCCAGCGCCGTAGCCTTGCCGAGATCGGCTCCGAGCAGCGCGCACATCGCCCCCTCGCCCACCGGCACCGCCGCCTGCATCGCGCGCCCGCGCAGCTTGAGCAGCTTCGCCGTGTCCGCCAGCGTGAAGGCCCCGGAGGCGCACAGGGCCGTGTACTCACCCAGCGAATGGCCCGCGACGCACTCGCCCTTGGCCGCCAGCGCCATGCCGCCCTCGATCTCCAGCACCCGCAGCACGGCGATGGCATGGGCCATGATCGCCGGCTGCGCATTCTCGGTCAGGGTCAGTTCGTCCTCCGGCCCCTCGCGCATGATCCGCGAGAGCTTGAGGCCGAGCGCGTCGTCCACCTCCTCGAACACCGCGCGGGCGACGGCGCTGGCCTCGGCCAGTTCGGCGCCCATGCCGACCTTCTGGCTGCCCTGGCCGGGGAATATGAAGGCGTTCATCTTCTGGCTCTCCCGCTCGGTCTCATGTCTCGTCGCCGGCGGATTATGGCCCCGCGGCCCCCGCGGCAAGGCCGAAGGGCACGATGCGATTGTCCACATCATGCCCGATGTCGGCGCTCCCGAGGAACGGGATGCCGCCCCGCGCGCACCAGTGCCGGGCGATCTCCTCCGCCGTCGCGCCGAACGGCCGGTCGTTCGCGGGCACCTTGCTGATCCGCCCGAGCCGCAGCCCCGCGATTCCACGAAGCTGCGGCATCAGGTGGAAGAATAGCCGGTCGACGGCGTAGAGATACTCGCCCACCTCCTCCACCATCACCACATGGCCAATGAGGTCGGGCATCAGCTCGGTGCCGGCCAGCATCGCCAGCGTCATCAGGTTGAACGCGACCCCCGGCGTGCGCCCGTCCAGTGAAGGCTCCAGCCCCTCGCGCGCAGCGTCGCTCATCAGGGCCGTGCTGCCGCTTTCCGCCCCCGCGCTTTCCGCCGCGCCCGGTCGCCCGCCCACCTGCGGATCGGCGGTGCCAATGCCATCGCCGCCCGAGCTACCCGCCGCCTCGACGGCTCCGCCGCCCGCTTCGCTCAGAAAGGCCAGCGCCCGCCGCACCGCCGCCGCGCCCCGCTCGCGCCCGATATCGACCGGCATCGGCCCATGGACCGGCCTCCCCACCCCAGCGCGATAGAGCGCCGCCAGCAAGTATCCGCCATCCGAATAGCCGAGGAAGCACTTCTCCCGCGCCGCCGGCCCCATCCGCGCCACCGCCTCGGCGGCGATGCGGTTTGTGCCGTAGCCGCCTTTCGCCAGCCACAATGCGTCGGCCCCCGGATCGTTCGCGCAATCGAGCAGCGCCGCCAGCCGCACCGCGTCGCTGCCGGCGAAATGCCCCTCCTCCACGAAGCACTGCTCGTGGAAGGCAAGCTCCACCTCAGGAAACTCGCGCGCCGCCAGCGCGGTCACCGCCTTCGCGAGGGCGCGGCTGATCGGGGTCGCAGGGGCGCAGATCGCGATCCGTCTCTTCGGCCGGGCCATGCCGCCCTCCCTAGCCTTGCCGGTTGCAAAGTCCACGTGCCACCCATAGCACCCGCGCATGAGCGCCGACCCAACGCCCTTTGGCGACCTCAAAGCCCGCCCGTGGTTCTTCTGCGGCATCGGCGGCTCGGGCATGTTGCCGCTGGCGACGATCCTGAAGGGCCTCGGCGCGCATGTCGCCGGCTCCGACCGCAGCTTCGACCAGGGCCGCACGCCGGAGAAGTTCGCCGCGCTCGAACGGCAGGGCTTCGAACTGCACCCGCAAGACGGCAGCGGCATCACCAGCGCCGATCAGGTCCTCGTCGCCTCCGCCGCCATCGAGGACTCCGTGCCCGAGATCGCCCGCGCCCGCGAGCTCGGCTGCGAGCGGATGAGCCGCGCGCAACTCCTCTCCGCCCTGTTCAACGCCGCGGGGCAAGGCGTCGCCGTCGGCGGCACCAGCGGCAAGTCCACCACCACCGCCATGCTCGGCTGGATCCTCACTCACGCCGGCCGCGACCCGACCATCGTCAACGGCGCGGTGATGAAGAACTTCGCCGCGCCGGACTCGCCCTTCGCCAGCGCCCGCATCGGTAGCGGCGAGGCCTTCGTGGCCGAGGTGGACGAAAGCGACGGCTCGATCGCGCTCTACCGCCCCGCGGTGGCCGTGCTGCTCAACGTCAGCCTCGACCACAAGAGCATGGAGGAATTGCGCGCGCTGTTCGCGGCCTTCGTCACCTGCGCCGGCACCGCAGTGCTCAATTTCGACGACGAGGAGGCGCGCCTGCTGGCCGGTCATGTCGCCCACGCCCTCTCCTTCGCGATCGACGATCCCGCCGCGACCATCGGCATCGCGCCCGGCACGATCGCGGAGAGTTCGACCGGCATCGCCGCCACCCTGCTCGACCGGCGCGACGGCACCACCCACCCATTGCGCCTCGCCATGCCGGGGCGGCACAACCTCTCCAACGCGCTGGCGGCGGTGACCGGCGCGCTCGCTGCCGGCGTGCCGCTGAGCGAGGCGGTCGAGGCACTCGGCAGCTTCGCCGGCCTGGCGCGCCGGTTCGACATCATCGGCACGAGCCCCTCGAACATCATCGTGATCGACGATTTCGGCCACAATCCGGAGAAGTGCCGCGCCACCTTGCGCACGCTGAAGGCGCAGTCCGGCCCCGTTTCAGGACGCGTGATCGCCTTCTTCCAGCCGCACGGCTACGGCCCCTTGCGCCAGATGGGCCACGAACTCGCCCACACCTTCGCCGCCGAGCTGGGCACAGAGGACATCACCCTGTTGTGCGACCCCGTCTATTTCGGCGGCACGGTGGACCGCAGCGAGGGCAGCGAGCGGATCGTCGCCCTGATCCGCGAGCACGGCGGCACGGCCGAGCATCTCCCCAAGCGCGACGAATGCGGCCAGCGCATCCTCCAACTCGCCCGCCCCGGCGACCGCATCGTCGTGATGGGCGCCCGCGACGACACGCTGACCGCTTTCGCGCAGGGGCTGCTGGCCGAACTCCCGTGAGCGTCTACGAGCGGGCCAAGCGCCACGCCTGGATGATGTGGGGCGTGTTCCTGATGAGCTTCGCCTTTATCGTGGCAGTCGACAATCTGGTGGGCCACTCCGATCTTGCCTTCGCCGCAGCGATCTTCGCGCTGCTGGTCGCCAACTTCCGCATCCTGACGTTCCGCTGCCCCCGCTGCGGCAGCAACCTGTTCTTCCGCGCCCTGTTCGTCGTGCCCTGGCCGAACCGCACGTGCAGCCACTGCGGACTGGACCTGAAAGCCTCCACCCGGTGACTCCCGGGGGCGGGGAACATCAGCCGAGGCTATGGCGACAGCGCGGGCGGGCTGATCCACTTCTCAGGCATCACCTTCGCGACGCTCGGCTTCACGCAGCAGATTGCCGCGGGGGGCCGATCCGACTCCTCGCCATGCTGCAATCCCCGGGCGGGTTCATGCTGATCACCTGGTCGGCGACGTCTATCCGATCTTGGACGAGCGGTTCCGTCAGCGCGACGAGGACGGGGCGGACCGAGGGCCTCTCGCGGCCGGTGCGCCAACCTCGCACCGCCCCCCCAACAGCCTTGCATTGCCGGCGTATTTCGCTATGTGGCCGCCTTCCCGCGTGAGGCCGAAGCGCAGCGGGAACAGCCAAGAAAGCCGGAGGGGCCTTCCGCGGATTCGCCGCGGATCAGCCAGCGATCGGCATTGAGAAAGGAAGCACGAGACATGGCTCTGTACGAGCATGTGTTCCTCGCGCGTCAGGATCTGAGCCAGGCTCAGGTCGACGCGCTTGCCGCCACCGCCACGGAAATCGTGGAAGCGAATGATGGCAAGGTCACCAAGACCGAGACCTGGGGCCTCAAGAGCCTCGCCTACAAGATCGACCGCAACCGCAAGGCGCATTTCGTCCTGCTCAACATCGAAGGTCCGGGCGCGCTCGTCACCGAGCTGGAGCGCCAGCAGCGCATCAACGAGGACGTGATCCGCTGGCTGACCATCGCCGTCGAGGAGCACGAGGAGGGTCCCTCGGCCCAGATGCGCAAGCAGGAGCGAGACCGCAAGCGCCGTGGTGAGGAGCGCAACTGATGGCCCGTCCGTTTTTCCGCCGCCGCAAGTCCTGCCCGTTCGCGGCCAAGGATGCGCCTGTCATCGACTACAAGGATGTGCGCCTGCTGCAGGGCTTCATGTCCGAGCGTGGCAAGATCGTGCCCAGCCGCATCACCGCCGTATCGGGCAAGAAGCAGCGCGAGCTGGCCAAGGCGATCAAGCGCTCCCGCCACCTGGGCCTGCTGCCCTATATCGTGAAGTAAGGAGCGCCCAACCATGGACATCATCCTGCTCGAGCGCGTCGAGAAGCTCGGCTCCATCGGCGACGTCGTCTCCGTGCGCGACGGCTATGCGCGCAACTTCCTGCTGCCGCAGAAGAAGGCGCTGCGTGCCAACGACGCCAACAAGCGCGTGTTCGAGGCCAATCGCGAGCGGCTGGAGGCAGACAATGCCGAGCGCCGCACCGATGCCGAGAAGGCGGGCGAGAAGGTCGCCGGCGCCGAGATCGTGCTGATCCGGGCCGCGTCCAACTCGGGCCAGCTCTACGGCTCGGTCAACGTCCGCGACGTGGCGAGCGCCCTGGCCGAGAAGGGCCATGAGGTGGACAAGCGCCAGGTCGTGATGGGCAGCCCGATCAAGACGATCGGCATGTTCGACGTGACCATCGCGCTCCACCCGGAAGTGCGCGTCACCATCAAGGCGAATGTCGCCCGCTCCGAGGACGAGGCCGAGCTGCAGAGCCAGGGCGTCGACGTGATGGCGCAGATGGCCGACGAGCAGCGCGACGTCGCCGGCTTCACCGAAACGCTCGATCCGAACCGCGAACTGGGCGAATTGCCGCCTGAGCTGACCGAAGAGGGCGACGAGGGCGCCGAAGACGACGCCGCCTGAGTCGCTTTTCGCAAACAGCGCTTGAAGGGCGCGGGGTCCGGTCCGGATCCCGCGCCCTTCTCGTATGAGGCACCGGCGAGGCCCCGCACGCTCATCGGCGGAGGCCGGGCAGCAAAACGCCTGGTTGTTGGAACCGCCCTGCCCTGCCGCGAGTCGATGATGCGTCCACTCCCAGGAGACGCAAAGCCCATGTCCTTCCTCGACAAACTCGCCGCCACGCTCACCCCGCCCGAATCCGACGAGGACCGCGCCAAGGCTCACCGCAACGCCAAGACGCTCGCGCCGGCCAATGGCTGGCTGGCCCGCGCCCTCGACCATCACGAGCGGATCGAGCAGGGCTTCGCCACCGCCCTCAACGCCACGGGCGAAATGGAGGCCCAGCGCGCGGCGAAGGAGCTTGCCACGCTGCTGATCGCCCATTCCATTGCGGAGGAGGTCGCGCTCTATCCCGTGCTGGTGATGGAGGGGCACAAGGCCCACGCCACCGAGGCCTACCAGGAGCAGCAGATGGCGAAGGTGCAGTTCGGCGAATTGGAGCGGCTGCAACCGCTGAGCCAGGAATGGCGCGACAAGCTGGAGCACATCCGCGGCGCGGTGCTGCACCACATCTACCGCGAGGAAAGCACCTGGTTTCCGGAGATCGTCAACGAGGCGCCCGCAACCGAGCAGGCGATGCTCGATAGCCGGTTCTCGGAAGAGTTCGACCGCTACATGGGCAGCGGCACCAAGCTCGCCTGAATCCGTCCGGCGGCGCGGCCTGCATTGGGGTCGCGCCGCCGCGCAGAGCCTCAGGGGCTGCCTTCTCCCCGGCGAACACCGCGTCGGCCACCACCTGCACCTGCGCGGCAAATTCGCCCACCGCGTGCAAGAACACATGGCCGGAATGTCCCTCGTCGTCGAGGCAGGCGATGAAGCGCTCGCTCTCCATCAACTCGTCGACGGTGGCAGGCGGCGTCGGGTCCTGCCCGTCGAGTCCGACCACGAACTGCACCAAATCGCACCCCTCATGCCTCGCCTCGCCGCAGCCGCAGAACACGACCTGCCCCTGATAGCCGTCGAAATCGGCAGCCCGCAGCGGATCGCCGTAAAATCCGCCCGCCAGCTGCGCGCTGTAGCCGGCGGCACCCGTCGCCTGCGCCAAGCCCGGGGTCGGCGGCGGAACCCGTCGAGAGGCCCTGCGCCGTAGCGCCGACCGCGAGCAGAGCCGAAGCGGCCGCGAGCACAGCCCAATGGCCACACTCGCGGCGCGATCCGGCAAGCGGCGACTTACCAGCCGCTCTCCTTGCCGGCGTTCTGCTCGTCCAGCCAGGCTTTCAGCGGGGCGAAATATTCGACCAGCGGCTCGGCGCTCATCTCGCGCGTGCCGGTGAAGGCCTCCAGCGCATCGGGCCAGGGCTTGCTCGCGCCCATCTCCAGCATCGCGTTCAGCTTCTCGCCAACCTGCTGGTTGCCGTAGAAGCTGCACCGGTGCAGCGGCCCTTCCCACCCGGCCGCCTCGCATGCCGCCTTGTAGAACTGGAACTGCAGGATCCGCGCCAGGAAGTAGCGCATATAGGGCGTGTTGCCGGGGATGTGGAACTTGGCACCCGGGTCGAAGGCGTCCGCCGGCCGCTCCACCGGCGGCACGATGCCCTGGTACTCCTGCCGCAGCTGCGTCCAGGCAGCGTTGTACTCAGCCGGGCTGATCGAGCCGTCGAACACGCCCCAGCGCCATTTGTCGACCAGCAGGCCGAAGGGCAGGAACGCCACCTTGTCCATCGCCTGGCGCAGCAGCAGGCCGATATCCTTGTCCTCGCCCGGCACCTGCGCACGGTCGAGCAGGCCGATCTGCACCAGATATTCGGGCGTGATCGACAGCGCGATCATGTCGCCGATCGCCTCGTGGAAGCCATCGTTGGCGCCGTTCAGGTGCAGCGGGTCCTGCTGGTTATAGGCGCGCTGGTAGTAATTGTGGCCCAGCTCGTGGTGGATGGTGGTGAAATCATCCGCATTGGGCTTGATGCACATCTTGATGCGCACATCGTCGACATTGTCGATGTCCCACGCGCTCGCATGGCAGACGACTTCGCGGTCCGCCGGCTTCAGGAACATGGAACGGTTCCAGAAGGTCTCGGGCAGCGGATCGAAACCGAGCGAGGAGAAGAAGCCCTCGCCTGCCCTCACCATGTCGATCTCGCTCATGCCCTTGGCGGCGATCAGCTCGGTGAGGTCGTAGCCGATATCGCCGGCCCCCTCGGGCGCGACCAGCGGGTAGATGTTGCCCCATTCCTGCGCCCACATATTGCCGAGCAGGTCGGCGCGGATCGGGCCGGTGGCGGGCTGCACCGCCTCCCCATACTTCTCATTGAGCTGGCCGCGCACATAGGTGTGGAGCGCCTCGTAGAGCGGCTTCACCTCCTGCCACAGCCGCTCGGTGGTGGCGGCGAAGTCCTCGGGGCTCATGTCGTAGTTGGAGCGCCATTGCGCGCCGACATCGGCAAAGCCCAGCTCCTTCGCGCCCGCATTGGCGATCTCCACCATGCGGACGTAATCGTCCTTCATCGGCGCGCCGACATTGTCGTGCCAGCTGGCCCACATCTCCGCGAACTCGGCCGGTGTGTGGGTCAGCTCGCCCATCTCGGCCTCGATGTCGCTGCCGCTGATCGGCTGCCCGTCCAGCGTGCCGCGGCCCTTGCCATAGGCGGACTGCAGTTCGGTGGCGATGGTGGAGAGTTCCTGCGCGGCGCCGGCCGTGGTCGGCGCGGGCATGACGATGCCGGTGCGCAACATGGTCAGCTTGCGCGCCACTTCGGGGTCGAGCCCCGACACATCGGTATAGCGGGCCGCCTCGCTGGCGTAGCGCACGCTGAGCGCGGTTGCCTCCGCACCGGCCTCGGCGGCGAGCGCGTCCGTGTCCTCCGTGATGTAGGTCGCGTTGACCCAGCTGATCCGCGCATTGCGCAGCGAATTGGCGTACAGATCGGCCTCCGCCGCCTCGACGAAGGCAGCCGCGCCCGCAGGGGTCAGGGGAAATTGCGCGGCGGCGGCGGTCACAGGCGCGGCAGGCGTGCCCTGCGCGACTGCGGGAGCGGTAAGGCCGGCGGCGAGCGCGGCGACGGCGGCGGTGGCGGCAAGACGAAGGCGCTTCATCGGGGAGTCCGGTCCTTCCGAAAGGTGAAGAAACCGGTTCCTAGCAGTGCCACTCTGCAGGCCAAGTGAATGTTACGGCCGGAGAAAATCCACGATCGCCCGCCCCATCGCCCCTTGCGTCACCGAGCTCATATGGGTGCCAGGCACGCTTTCGGTCTGCCCATCGGGCAGCGCGGCGGCGAGTTCCTCGGGAGAGCCGTTGTCGCGGTCGTCCTCTCCGCACAGCACCAGCGTCGGCATGGCGATGCGCGCGAGCCCCGGCCGGTCCACATCGCCGATCGCATGGAGCAGCAGCCGCGCGGCCTGCCGGTCGACCTTCGTCGTCTTCATGAATTGCACCGCCATATAGGCCGGGTCTCCGCGCGTGACGGTCTCGAACCGCGCGATCGCATCCAGGAAGAAGCCGGTACGCCGTTGCAGGCTGAGCAGCCCCTCCAGCCCCATCCCGGCCAGCACCAGCCGGCGCGGCGCCAGCCCGTCGATCACCACCGCCGCCGCCGTCCTCGCGCCGAGCGAGAAGCCGACGAGGTCGAAATCGGCGAGGCCCAGCGCCGCCACCAGCGCCTCCGCATCGCGCAGCAGCACGCCGGGTGGATAGGCGGCGGGGTCGTGCGGCGCCTCGCTTTGGCCGTGGGCGCGCAGGTCGGGCATGATCGCCTCGAAACCGGCATCGGCCAGCTTCTGCGCATGGCCGAAGCGGATCCAGTTGACCTCGGCGCTGGAGAATAGGCCGTGCAGCAGCAGGACCGGCCGGCCCTCGCCCATGCGGTGCACCGCGAGCTTCGTGCCGTCGAAGCTGGGGATCGTCTCGCTGTGCAACTCGCTCATTGCGGCACCTCCAGCCCGGCGGCGCGCCAGCGCTGGACCACGTTCTCGTTGTCCTCGCTCCGCTTGCCGGGCAGCGCATGGAGGTCGAGCCAGGCCGGCAAGATGCTTTCGGACGCGTAATTGTGCGCCGGGCGGAACGCGTCGGGCTCGTCGAAGCTGCCGACCGTCAAGTCCATGTTCCGGCCATCGAGGAAGGCGAAGCCGAACGGCGTGCCGCAGCGCGCGCAGAACGGCCGGTGCGCGATGGGCGAGGACTGATACCAGTCGGGCTCGCGCTCCCACCTGACCGCGTCCTGCGCGACGTTGACGAAGGCGGCCCAGGCACCGCCCGTCGCCCGGCGGCACATCTTGCAATGGCAGGCATAGGCTCCCTCCGGGTCGACCTCGGCGCGGAACCGCACCTGCCCGCACTGGCATCCGCCTGTCATCGCCACCATCGCCCGCGCTCCTCGCGTTGCCTGCTCGCGCTCAACGGCACCGGCGGGGAAGCTTTCCCGCGCCGCGGCGCCGCCGGAGCGGATCAGCCCTTCTTCAGGTGCCGCCGGCCGAGCAGCTCCGCGATCTGCACCGCGTTGAGCGCGGCGCCCTTGCGCAGGTTGTCGGACACGCACCACAGGGTCAGGCCGTAATCGACCGTCGGGTCCTCGCGCACGCGGCTGATATAGGTCGCGCTGTCGCCCGCCGCCTCGACCGGGGTGACGTATCCGCCGTCCTCGCGCTTGTCGACGAGCATGCAGCCGGGCGCCTCGCGCAGGATGTCCTGCGCCTGGGTGGCGCTGATCTCGCGCTCGAACTCGATGTTGATCGCTTCCGAATGGCCGACGAAGACCGGCACCCGCACGCAGGTGGCGTTCAGCTTGATCTTTGGATCGAGGATCTTCTTGGTCTCGACCACCATCTTCCACTCTTCCTTGGTGGAGCCGTCATCCATGAAGCTGTCGATGTGCGGGATGACGTTGAAGGCGATCTGCTTGGTGAACTTGGACGGCTCCAGCTTGTCGCCCACGAAGATGGCGCGGCTCTGCTCGAACAGCTCGTCCATCCCCGCCTTCCCGGCGCCGGAGACGGATTGGTAGGTGCTGACGATCACCCGCTTGATCCCCGCCGCGTCGTGCAGCGGCTTGAGCGCCACGACCAGCTGCGCGGTCGAGCAATTGGGGTTGGCGATGATGTTGCGCTTCGTATAGCCGTCGATCGCGTCCGGGTTCACCTCGGGCACGATCAGCGGCACGTCCGGGTCCATGCGATAAAGCGAGGAATTGTCGATCACCACGCAGCCAGCCGCGGCGGCCTTGGGCGCATATTCCTTGGACGGGCCGGAGCCGGCGGCGAACAGGGCGATGTCCCAGCCAGCGAAGTCGAAATGCTCGAGGTTCTTGCACTTCAACATCTTGCCGGTGTCACCCAGCTCGACATCCATGCCGGTCGAGCGCGAGGAGGCGACCGCGGCCACCTCGTCCATCGGAAATTCGCGCTCCGCCAGGATCGCGAGCATCTCGCGCCCGACATTGCCCGTCGCGCCCACGACCGCCACCCGGTAACCCATCTGAACTCACTCCACGCCTGTGCAATCGAGGGCGCGGGATAGCGGATCGGCCGCGCGGTGCAACCAAGTTGGGCCGCGCCGCGCCAAAGGCCAGCTGCTCCTGCCTTACTCGTCCGGGCCGGCCGCGCTGCGTTCGAGGAAGTCGAAGATCGTGCGCCAGAGATGGACGCTGATCTGCGGCCCCGCGACCCGGTGGGTGTAGCCGGGGTAGAGCATCATCTCGAACGGCACCGCCCCGCCCTGCATCGCGGCGATCAGTTCCGAACTGTTCTCGAACACCACGTTGTCGTCGGCCATGCCGTGGATCAGCAGCAGCGGGTCCTCGATGGACAGCGCCCCCTCGATCGCGTCCGCGGACTGGTACGCCGCCGCATCCGCCGTGGGCGAGCCCATGTAGCGTTCGGTGTAGTGCGTGTCGTACAGCTCCCAGCGCGTCACCGGCGCCCCGGCGATCCCGGCCGCATAGAGCCCCGGATCGGCCGCCAGCTGCTTGAGCGTCATGTACCCGCCATAGGACCAGCCGTAGATCGCGATCTTGTCCGGATCGACGTAATCGAGCGTCTTCAGGTACGCGGCCCCGCGCGCCTGATCCTCCACCTCGACGTTGCCCATCGCGCGATAGATCGGCTTCTCGAACGCGACTCCGCGATTGGCGCTGCCGCGATTGTCGATGGCGAAGAAGATGTAGCCCTGGTCCACGATCGCCTGCACCAGCGCCCCTTTCCAGCCCTTCGTCACGGTCTGCGAGTGCGGCCCGCCATAGTGCTGGAAGAACACCGGGTAGCGCTTGCCCGGCTCCCGGTCGGGCGCGACCATCGTCCAATGGAGCGGCTGCCCGTCGGCGCCGGGAATGGTGCCATAGGTCGCCGCGCGGTGGCTCGGCAGGTGGGGCGCGTACGGGTGGCTGGCGTCGAGCCGGTTCTCCTCCACCCACGCCAGACGCTCGCCCGTCGTGTCGGCCAGATAAACCTGGCTCGGCTGCATGTCGTTGGAGCGGGTGACGACGAGCGCCTGCCCCGCCGGGTCCATCTGCGCGCTGTTGGCAAAGGCCGGGTCGCTCAAAAGGGCGGTTTGCAAAGGGCTTGCAAGGCTGGTGGAATAGACCTGCTGCGCCAGCACATCGTCCTTGGTCGCGGTGAAGAACAGGCGGCCCTGCTGCTGGTCCACGCCGACCAGCTTGGTCACCACCCACTCGCCGCCTTCGGGGCCGGTGCCGGTGAGCTGCGTCCACTCGCCACCGGCGAAGCGGTAGAGGTGGCCGTATCCGCTGCGCTCCGACCACCAGATCAGGCTGCCATCGTCGAGGAAGCGATAATCGTTGGAGAGGTTGATCCAATGGCCGGGCGCGGCCTGCTCGGTGAACAGCACTTGCGCGGCGCCGGTGGCGGGATCGACCTTGAGCATGTCGAGCCGGCTCTGCGCGCGATCCTGCCGCTGGACGTAGAGGGCGCTGCCGTCCGGTGCCCAATCCACCCGGGCGAGATAGATGTCGCGCTCGGGCCCGAGATCGGCCTCCACGCGATTGGCCCCGTCCGCGTCCATCACGAACAGCCGCACATCGGCATTGGGCGTGCCCGCCGCGGGGTAGCGCTGGTCGAACACGCGCGTGCCGGTGGCGCCGATCGCCGCACGGGTGACGACGCCCACCGGCGCCTCGTCCACCCGAGCGACGGCGACGCGCCGGTCCTCGGGGCTCCACCAATAGCCGGTATGGCGGTCCATCTCCTCCTGCGCGACGAATTCGGCCTCGCCCCAGCTGACCAGGTCGCTCGTTTCTTCCGGCGTGACCGGGCGCGGCTCCTCGCCGAGCCGGCCGGTCCACAGGCGGCGGTCGCGCACGAAGGAGACGTAGTTGCCGGTCGGGCTGAGCTTCGGGTTGAGCTCGGCCGCACTCGTATCGGTCAGCCGCTGGGTGGTGCCGTCGAGCCGCGCCAGGAATAGGTCGCCGTCCAGCGGCACCAGCAGCGCCTGCCCATCGGCCGACCATTCGTAGGTGACGATGCCCGACAAATTGCCGATGCGCAGCCGCTCGCGCTGCATCTTCTCGGCCTCCGACAGTTCGCGCCCGCTGCCGAGCGCCGTGCTGTCCACCAGCATGCGCCATTCGCCACTCTGCCGATCGTAGCCCCACAAATCGTAGCGCTCGCGGTCCTCCTCGCGGTTGCGCAGCAGGGTGAGCCAGCGCCCGTCGGGGGAGAGCTTCAGCGCGCGGGGGCTCGGCCCCTCGAGGCTCGGGCTGGCGAAGACGCGTTCGAGGCTGAGCGCGCCGGGCTGCGCCTCGCTCGTCGCCGGATCGGCCTGCGGATTACCCATGGCGGCGCGCTCCTGCGCCAGAGCGGGCGAGGTGGCGGCCGCCAGCGCGACAGGGCTCAGGAACAGGGCGGCGAAGGCGGTTCGCATTGGGCATGAATCTCGCAGTCTTGCTCGTCAGGCGCCCGGCGCCGGGCGCGTGGACGGAGACGAAGGGCAAAGGAAACGGGCGCTCCGATCGCTCGGAACGCCCGCTCGTTATGCCTGAAACCGGTTGGCGGTAAAGCCCGGCGGTGCTCCCGCCTGCCGCAGCCGCCTTACTTGGCGACGTTCTCGCGGCGCTCCGCGATGCGGGCGCGCTTGCCGGTGCGGCCGCGCAGGTAATAGAGCTTTGCCCGGCGGACCACACCACGGCGGACCACCTCGATGCTGTCGATATTGGGCGAGTAGAGCGGGAACACACGCTCCACGCCTTCGCCGAAGCTGATCTTGCGGACAGTGAAATTGCTGCCCATCGCGCGGTTCGAACGGGCGATACACACGCCCTCGTAGGCCTGCACGCGGGTGCGCTCGCCCTCGACCACGCGCACGCCGACGCGCAAAGTGTCGCCGGGGCGGAAATCGGGAATGCTCTTGCTCTCGTTGAAAGCCGCAATCGCCTCGGCTTCCAGTTCCTGGATCAGACCCATGGTCTCATGTCCTTACGTCTCGCGCCGCGCGCCAGAGGCAGGCTGGCCCCGAGCGCCACCGCGGCGCTCCCAAAGGTCCGGCCTGCGTGACCGTGTGTCATCCTCCGCGCGGGCTTTCCTCCACGCGGCGATCTTCGCATGATCCCCCGATCGCAGCACTTCAGGGATCGTGCGCCCTTCCCATGTCACTGGTCGGGTATAATGCGGGTATTCGAGCAGACCTTCCTCGAAGCTCTCCTCGACCCCGCTAAAGGCCGCGCCCATTACGCCGGGGAGGAGCCGAATGCAAGCATCGAGAATGGCCAGTGCGGCCACCTCCCCGCCCGACAACACGATGTCGGCGAGGCTGACCTGCTCGACCGGCCGGCCCTCGAAAATGCGCTCGTCGAACCCCTCGAACCGGCCGCACAGCAGGGTGACGCCGGGGCCGGCGGCAAGGTCGCGGATACGGGCCTGATCGATCGGGCGCCCCCGGGGAGTCATCGCCAGCACCGGGCAGGCGGGGTGCAAGGCGGTTGCGTGGTCGATGCACGCCGCGAGCACGTCGGGCTTGAGCACCATGCCCGCCCCGCCGCCCGCCGGCGTGTCGTCCACCGTGCGGTGCCTGTCGGTGGCGAATTCGCGGATCTGGACCGTGTCGAGCGACCACTCGCCGCGCTCGCGCGCCCGGCCGGCAAGCGACAGGCCGAGCGGGCCGGGAAACATCTCGGGGTAGAGCGTGAGGATGGTGGCGGCGAAGGTCATCGGGCGTGTCGCACCGCCGTGAAGCCGGGGATCAGCGCCACGATGTAACCAACCAATCCCGCTCCGACCCCCATGGAACCGAACATCATCGCCATCCCGCAGGCATCACTCCGCAGGCTTCCGGAGCAAGCATCGCCGTGAACCGGGCATCGCCGACGAGCCATGCTGGCAGCGCCATGAGACAACCGGGCAGAGGAAACGCGGAAAGCCACGCGACCTTCCGGTCAGACCATTGCCGCCGGTATCGGGCCACGAGCGAGGCAAGCGCAAAGGAGACAACGCAAGCCGCGCCAAGCAGGGCAAGCACAAACGCCACATCAGACATGTTTGCGGCCCTATCGCTTCCGGGAGCGCATCACCATCCCGCGCGTTGCTCGCCCCATGGATGACTGCATCATCGTCGGCGCGGGGCCGGCCGGACTGACCGCGGCGATCTATCTCGCGCGGTTTCACCTTTCGATCCGGCTGTTCGATTCCGGTACCAGCCGGGCGGGCTGGATCCCGTGCACACATAATCATGCGGGCTATCCGGACGGCATCTCCGGGCAGGAGCTGCTCGCCCGGATGCGCGAGCAGGCGGCGAAGTACGGCGCGACGATCGAGCGCCATCGCGTCACCAGCATCGGCGGAGCGGATGGCGACTTCTGGGTCGGCACCGACGAGGGCACCTATCCGGGGCGCGCGGTGCTGCTGGCCACCGGAGTCGTCAACCGCCATCCAAAGGGGCTGGAGGCCGCGCTGCACGACGAGGCGCTGGCCGCGGGGCTGCTCCGCTATTGTCCCATTTGCGACGGCTACGAGGTGACGGACAAGCGCGTGGCCGTGATCGGCACCTCCACCCACGGCACGGCCGAGGCGACGTTCCTGCGCGGCTTCACCGCCGACCTCACGCTGGTGTCGCCCCATGGCGAGCACGACCTCGATCCGGAATGCAGCGCCAAGCTGGACGAGGCCGGGATCGAGCGCGTCGCGGGCCCATGCGGCGGCTTTGCCATCGAGGACGAAGAGGGCGGCCGGCGGATCGCCTTCGACACGGCAGCCGGGCGCCTGTCGTTCGACAGCCTCTATCCGGCGCTGGGCTCGGATGTGCGGTCGGAACTGGCGCAGCAGCTGGGGGCCGATACGACGGACGTAGGCTGCATCAAGGTCGACGATCACCAGCGCACGAGCGTGCCGGGCCTGTTCGCGGCCGGCGACGTGGTGATCGGGCTCGACCAGATCAGCCATGCGATGGGCGCGGCCGGTGTGGCGGCCACGACGATCCGCAACCACCTGGCCGAGGCGCGGCCGATTCGCCGTTAGGGGGCGCTCCCTCAGCCCTCCGCGAACGGGGCGGCAATCACGACGCGCTCGGCGTTCCAGTCCGGCACGGCGGCCGCAATCATCGGCACCATGAAGCGGGTGCCGGAGGGTCGTTCGAGTTCGAGGATGTCGCCTGCGCCGTAATTCTCCACCGCCACCACGCGGCCCAGGTCCTCGCCCGCATCGGAGACCGCCGGCAAGCCGATCAGGTCCGCGTGGTAGTACTCGCCCTCCTCCAGCGGCGGGAGGGCGGAGCGCGGCACGCCGAGCGCGGTGCCGCGCAGCGCCTCGGCCGCGTTGCGATCGGGCACCTCGGCGAAGCGGGCGATCGCGCCGCCCTTGCCGTCGTCGCGCAGCTTCGCCAGCGTCAGGGTGCCGGCGTTAAAGGCGCGGTGAGCGCCCAGCGACGAGATCCCCTCGCCGAACAGCTTGAGCCGCACCTCGCCGGTGATGCCATGCGCCCCGGTGATGGCGGCGAGGGTGATCTCGCTGTCCGGCATCAGCGGCTCCTGCCGCCGGGAAAGCGAGCCGCAGGCTCCGCCGGGTGCGACGTTTGCGGTCGCACCCGGTCGTCAACGGCCCGCGCCCGATGCGGGGCGGCCGCCCGAACGGAGGCCAGCAGAGGCGACGGGCTCATCAGCCCTGGGCCGCGTCCTCGCCGCCCTCGGCCGGGGCGTCGGTGCTGACGCCGATCGCGGCATCCTCGCCGGTGGCGGGCTCTTCGCTGCCCTCGGCGGGCTCCTGCGTGCTGATCGGCTCATCGGCCGGGGCAGGCTCCTCGGCAGGGGCGTTGGCGGCCTCTTCCGCGGCGGCCTTGCGGGCTTCCTCGGCCTCGGCGGCCTTGGTGGCGCGCTCCTCGGCGCGTTCCTTGGCCTTCTCGCCCGGCTCGGCCTTGTTCGGGTTGACCCTCGCCGCGCGCTCCTTGATGCCGGCAACGTCGAGGAAGCGGGCCACGCGGTCGGTCGGCTGCGCGCCGACGCCGAGCCAATGACGGGCGCGGTCCTCGTCGATCTTCACCCGGTCGGCATTGTCCTTGGCGAGCAGCGGGTTGTAGGTGCCGATCTGCTCCAGATACTTGCCGTCGCGCGGAGAGCGCGTGTCCGACACAACGACGCGATAATAGGGACGCTTCTTGGCCCCGCCGCGCGAAAGCCTGATTGCAACTGCCATAATTTCCTACCTTTCCGATTCGAATTTCTGGAACGTCATTTCTTCTTGAGCAGGTCCTGCAGCTCCGGCGGGATCTGACCGCCGGCACCGCCCAGCCCCGGGAAACCGCCGGTGCCGCCCGGCAGCGCGCCGCCGAGGCCGCCCATGCCGCCCATGCCGCCGCCTGGCCCACCCATGCCGCCGCCGCCCTTGCCGCCCCCGCCGAGCAGCGCGCCGAGGCCCTTGAGCCCGCCCATCTTTTTGATCTGCTTCATCGCGCGGCCCATTTCCTGGTGCATCTTGAGCAGCTTGTTGACGTCCTGCACGGACGTGCCGCTGCCCGCCGCGACCCGCTTCTTGCGCTTGGCGTTCATCTGTTCGGGCTTGGCGCGCTCGTCCTTCGTCATCGAGCCGATGATCGCGTCCATGTGGACGAGCACCTTGTCGTCCACGCCGCTGGCGGCCATCGCCTGCTTGGCCTTCTTCATGCCCGGCATCATGCCCGCCAGCATGCCCAGGCCGCCCATCTTCTGCATCTGGCCGAGCTGCGTGCGAAGGTCGTTCATGTCGAACTTGCCCTGCATCATCCGCTCGGCCATGCGGTCCGCATCCTCGCGGTCCACCGCCTGCGCGGCGCGTTCCACCAGGCTGACGACGTCGCCCATGCCCAGGATGCGCCCGGCCACGCGACCCGGATGGAACGGCTCGATCGCGTCGAGCTTCTCGCCCGTGCCGGCGAACTTGATCGGCTTGCCGGTGACCGCGCGCATGGAGAGCGCCGCACCGCCGCGGGCATCGCCGTCCATGCGGGTGAGGACGACGCCGGTCAGCGGCACCTCCTCGGTGAAGCTTTGGGCGACGTTGACCGCGTCCTGACCGGTGAGCGAATCGACCACCAGCAGCACTTCGGTGGGCGCGGAGACGGAGGCGACAGCCTTCATCTCGGCCATCAGCGCCTCGTCGACGTGGAGGCGGCCGGCGGTGTCGAGAAGCAGCACGTCGACCGCCTGCAGCCGCGCGGACTCAAGCGCGCGGCGGGCGATGTCGACGGGCTGCTGGCCGGGCATGATCGGCAGGGTGGCGACGTTCGCCTGCTCGCCGAGCACCTTCAGCTGATCCTGCGCCGCCGGACGGTTGACGTCGAGCGAGGCCATCAGCGGCTTCTTGCCCTGCTTCTCCTTCAAGAGCTTGGCGATCTTGGCGGTGCTGGTCGTCTTGCCCGAGCCCTGCAGGCCGACCATCATGATCACGACCGGCGGACGCACGTCGAGCTTGAGCGGCGCCGCCTGCTCGCCATCCTCGCCGCCGAGCATCGCGACGAGTTCGTCATTGACGATCTTGACGACCTGCTGGCCCGGCGTGACCGACTTCAACACCTGCTGGCCGACGGCCTTTTCGGTGACGCGGGCGATGAAGTCGCGCGCCACCGGCAGCGCCACGTCCGCCTCGAGCAGGGCGATGCGCACCTCGCGCATGGCCTCGCGCACATCGGCCTCCGACAGCGCACCGCGGCCGCGCAGGCGGTCGAACACATTGTTCAGGCGATCGGACAGCGTGTCGAACATGGCCTCGGTCACTCCTTGCATCGGGCGCGCAACAAGCACGCAACACGCCCGAAACGCGAAAAACGCCGGCGGACGAAACCTCGTCAGCCAGCGTTGCGGATCTCATGAGAGAACCGGCTTTGCAATATAGCCCATCCTGCCCTGTTTTGGCTCAGGCCGGAAGCGGAATCGTCAGATGTCCGCGGGACAAAATGGTGGGGGCCGAGAAACGGAGCGGAGCGGCCATTCGGGCCGTGAGCACCGGAAGCGCAGAACCCCGCCATTTGCAGCCCGTCCCGGGCCGAAAGGCGGCAGAACCCCTCGCTTTCGCTCGGGAGCCCATCGGCCGAATCCATCCACCGGATGGCTTCGAGTCCGATGAACTGGTGGAGCCTAGCGGGATCGAACCGCTGACCTCTACAATGCCATTGTAGCGCTCTCCCAGCTGAGCTAAGGCCCCGAACCATTCATCCGGCGCCCTGGGAGGCACCGGCCCCGGCTTGCCGGCCGGGAGCGCCGCCCTTTATGAGCGAAGCCGGCAAACCGCAAGCCCAAACCTGCAAGCATTCATCCGCGCCCCGCCGCACGCCCGCGCCGCCCAGGGGCGGGCGCGGCAGCGGCTGCGCGCATCAGGTGTCCTCGTCCTCGTCGGCTGCCGGGCCTGCCACGCCCAGGTCGTCGTCGCCGCCCAGGTCCACATCGTTGTCGGGCGAATCGTCGTCCTCGTCGATATCGAGATCCTCTTCCTCGTCCGCGAGGTCGGAATCCTCCTCCTCGGGCTCCTTCTTCTTGGTCGGGGCTTCCTCGAAGGGGATCGGCTGCTTGGACTTGAGCACCGGTTCCGGATACCACTCGTTCGCGCACTCGATGCAGGTGACCGGATCATCCTTGCCCAGATCGTAGAAGCGCTCACCGCACTTGGGGCAGCTGCGCTTGGCGCCCCATTCAGCTTTAACCATGAATTCGTGTCCCCTTGTGCCCCCGCCGACCGGCGTGGGGCGAGATGCAAGGATTGATGGAGGGTGGCGCGCCCGCAATCAAGGGCCGCCATCCGGGAAGGCGGCGCGCCTTGCCACAGCCCCGGCGCGCTGTCAAAAAGCCCCCGTTCCCCCCGTTCCCCCGTCTCCCATTCTCCGTTCCCACTTCCCCGCTCCACCGGAAGGCCGCGCCTTGCACTCCACCTCGCCCAACCTGCCGCGCCCCCGCCGCTTCGCCCCGCGTGGGCCGCTGACGGGCCGTATCCGCGTGCCGGGCGACAAGTCGATCAGCCACCGCTCGCTGATGTTCGGCGCGCTGGCGGTGGGCGAGACGCGGGTGACGGGGCTGCTGGAGGGCGAGGACGTGCTCGCCACCGCCGCCGCGCTGCGGGCAATGGGCGCGACGATCGAGCGGCGCGAGGGCGGCGACGGCACCGTCGAGTGGTCGATCCATGGCGTCGGGGTCGGCGGGCTGCTGCAACCGGCGGGCGCGCTCGACATGGGCAATAGCGGCACCTCGACGCGCCTGCTGATGGGCCTCGTCGCCAGCCATCCGATCACCTGCACCTTCATCGGCGATGCGAGCCTGTCAAAGCGCCCGATGGGCCGCGTGATCGAGCCGCTGAGCCGGATGGGCGCGGACTTCACCGCCTCGCCCGGAGCGAACGGGGCCGGCACGCTGCCGTTGATGGAGCGCGGCCTCAGCCCCGCCGTGCCGATCGCCTATCGCCTGCCGGTGGCGAGCGCGCAGGTGAAGAGCGCGGTGCTGCTGGCCGGGCTCAACATCGCCGGCATCACCCGGGTGATCGAGCCGGTGCCCACGCGCGACCACACCGAGCGGATGCTGCGCGGCTTCGGCGCGGAGCTGAATGTGGAGGAGCAGGATGGCGCCGATGGGCGGGAGCGGGTCATCTCGCTCACGGGTGAGGCCGATCTGCGCCCGCAGACCATCGAGGTGCCGGGCGATCCGTCCTCCGCCGCCTTCTTCATCGTCGCGGCGCTGCTGGTGCCCGGCAGCGAGCTGGTGATCGAGAATGTCGGCCTCAACCCGACGCGCGCAGGCCTCCTCGCCGTGCTGCGGCAGATGGGCGGGCGGATCGAGGAGATCTCGCCGCGCGAAGTGGGCGGCGAGCCGGTGGCGGACCTCCTCGTCCGCCACTCGGCGCTGACCGGGGTGGAGGTGGACCCCGCCCTCGCCGCCAGCATGATCGACGAATTTCCGATCCTGTTCGTCGCGGCAGCCCTTGCAAGCGGGCGCACAATCACCAGCGGGCTGGAAGAGCTGCGGGTGAAGGAATCGGACCGCCTCGCCGCGATGGCCGAGGCGCTGCGCCTTGCCGGCGCGCTTGTGGAGGAGCGAGAGGATGGCCTCGTCATCGAGGGCACCGGCGGCGACTTGCTGCCTGGCGCGGCAGGGCCGGTCGCCACGAAGCTCGACCATCGCATCGCCATGAGCATGGCCGTGGCCGGCCTCGCCAGCCGCGAGGGCGTGGAGGTGGACGACACCCGCCCCATCGCCACCAGCTTCCCCAGCTTCGAGGCGCTGCTGGACGGGGCAGCCGCGTGACGATCGACCCCGATCTTGCGAATGTCGTCGGCTTTGCCGGCATGGCCTGCATCATCGGCGCCTATGCCTATCAGACGGTGAGGAAGCACCCCAACCCGTTCATCCAGCACGGCACCAACCTGCTGGGCGCTGCGCTGCTGACCGTGTCGCTGATCGTGCACACCAATCTCGCCAGCCTCGTGCTGGAGGGGTTCTGGGCGGCGATCGCGCTGTTCGGCCTCGGCAAGGCGCTTGCGGACCGGCGACGCGCCCCCCGCACGGAGCGCCGCGCATGATCATCGCCGTCGACGGGCCGACCGCCAGCGGCAAGGGCACGATCGCGGCGGCGCTGGCCGCGCATTACCGGCTGCCGCATCTCGACACGGGCCTGCTCTATCGCGCGGTGGGGTGGCAGGTGAAGCAGGGCGGCGGCGATCCGGACGATCCGGCCGATGCGCTCGCGGCGTCCGCCTTTCCCGATGCGCTGCTCGCCGATCCGGACTTGCGCAGCGAGGGCGTGGGCGGGCTCGCCAGCCGCGTGTCGGTCCACCCGGCGGTGCGCGCGGCGCTGTTCGAGCGCCAGCGCGCCTTTGCCACCCAGCCCGGCGGTGCGGTGCTCGACGGGCGCGACATCGGCACGGTGATCGCGCCCGAGGCCGAGGCCAAGCTGTTCGTCACCGCCAGCGTGGAGGCGCGCGCCCGCCGCCGCTGGAGCGAGATGCAGGCGCGCGGCGAGGCGCGGGAGCTCGCGGCGATCGAGGAGGATTTGCGCCGCCGCGACGAGCGCGACCGCAACCGCGCCGAGGCCCCGCTGGTCGCCGCGCGCGGGGCGCTGGTGCTCGACACATCCGCGCTGGACCGCGCGGGCGCCATCGCCGCTGCGATTGCCCTCGTGCGCTCCCACACGGGCTGCGGCTGACGCCGATTGCGCGGCAACTGCCGAAGCTTAGGAACCGCCTCCGCGCGACCGGGTTCGGGCGGTGAGTGGGCAGGACGGCAGCGGAGACGATCACGATGAACGAAGGCAGCACACGGCGCACCGTCCTCGGGGGCGCGGCCCTCGGTCTCGCCGCCGCTTCGGCCCCGGCTCTGGCGCAGGGCGCGGGAGCGGGCGGTGCAGCGAGCGCGACCCCCGCGCGCGACGCCGCGCCGCAGGACCCGCAGACCAAGTACACCAGCCAGCCCTTCCCGGAGCAACGCCAGGATTGGCCGGGCCTCCAGCGCGACATGAACCCGCGGCCCGATTCGGGCGAGACCAGCTATGTCGGCTCGGGCCGGCTGATGGGCCGCAAGGCGCTGCTGACGGGCGGCGACAGCGGCATCGGGCGCGCCGCCGCCATCGCTTATGCGCGCGAGGGCGCCGATGTCGCGATCAACTACTACCCTACCGAGGAGCCTGACGCGCAGGAGGTCAAGGCGCTGATCGAGGCCGAGGGCCGCAAGGCGGTGCTGCTGCCCGCCGACATTCGCACGCAGGCCGCCTGCGAGAAGCTGGTGGCGGATGCGGTGGCCGGGCTCGGCGGGCTCGACATCCTGGTCAACAACGCCGCCTACCAGCAGAGCAAGACCAGCATTGCCGAGATCAGCGACGAGCAGATGGTCCGCACGTTCGAGACCAACATCTTCGCCACGTTCCGCATTTCCAGGGCGGCGATCCCGCACATGAAGCCGGGCTCGGTCATCATCAACACGGGCTCGGTCAACTCGTACAATCCCGGCGAGGAGTTGCTCGATTATGCGAGCACCAAGGGCGCGATCCTGATCTTTACCAAAGGGTTGGCCAAGCAGCTCGCCAAGCAGGGCATCCGCGTCAACATGGTGGCGCCGGGGCCGATCTGGACGCCGCTGCAGGTGGTGGGCGGGCAGCTGCCGGGCAAGCTCGGCGAGTTCGGGCAGGACACGCCGCTCGGCCGCGCGGGGCAGCCGGCGGAGCTCGCGCCGCTCTATGTCACCCTCGCCGCCGACATGACGAGCTACACCACCGGCACCGCCTTCGGCGCCCATGGCGGCGAGGGCAATCCCTGACGGCGGACGCGCTGTCGCCTTTCCGGGACACGAGCGCGCAGGCGATAGCGCTTGCGCTTGCCTTTGGCGGCGCTTTCGCCTATGCGCCCGGCCGTCCGACCGGGGCCGCGTGGCCCGGCGACGGGACGAGAAGGGGCCGCGGCAGACGGCTCTTCAGCAAGAGACCGGGCGCTCGCGGGGCACGATTGCCTCGCCGGGCGCTGCGTTCCTGTCCCGTTTCCGCCCCGCTCCCCCCGCAAGGATGCTCGCGATGGCATGAGGCCGCGCGGGCGGTTCGGCCACCAAGACCGGCGGATACAACCGCCTGGCCGGAAACGACGAAACAGGATTACTGATCTTTATGGCATCCATCGCCACCCCGACGCGCGACGATTTCGCGAAAATGCTCGATGAACAGCTCGGCGGCGCCGAGGGCGGCTTCGAAGGCCGCGTGGTGCACGGCACCGTCACCGCGATCGAGAACGGCATGGCCGTGATCGACGTCGGCCTCAAGAGCGAGGGCCGCGTCGCCCTCAAGGAATTCATGCGCGGCGAGGACGACCACGGGCTGCAGGTCGGCTCCGAGGTCGAGGTCTATGTCGACCGGGTCGAGAACGCCGAGGGCGAGGCAATGCTCAGCCGCGACCGCGCCCGCCGCGAGGCCGCCTGGGACAAGCTCGAGAACGAGTTCGGCGAGGGCAAGCGGGTCGAGGGCCGGATCTTCGGCCGCGTGAAGGGCGGCTTCACCGTCGACCTCGACGGCGCCGTGGCCTTCCTGCCCGGTTCGCAGGTGGACATCCGCCCGGTGCGCGATGTCGGCCCGCTGATGGACATGCCGCAGCCCTTCCAGATCCTCAAGATGGACCGCCGCCGCGGCAATATCGTCGTCTCGCGCCGCGCCGTGCTGGAGGAAACCCGTGCGGAACAGCGCAGCGAGCTGATCGACAAGCTGACCGAAGGCCAGGTGATCGACGGCGTGGTCAAGAACATCACCGATTACGGCGCCTTCGTGGATCTGGGCGGCATCGACGGCCTGCTCCACGTCACCGACATGAGCTACAAGCGGGTCAACCACCCGAGCGAGGTCATCAATATCGGTGACACCGTCGCGGTGCAGATCATCCGCATCAACGCCGATACGCAGCGCATCAGCCTGGGCATGAAGCAGCTGGAAAGCGATCCGTGGGAAGGCGTCGGCGCCAAGTACCCGGTGGGCATGAAGGTGACCGGCACGGTCACCAACATCACCGAATATGGCGCCTTCGTGGAGCTGGAGCCGGGCATCGAGGGCCTGGTCCACGTCTCCGAGATGAGCTGGACCAAGAAGAACGTCCATCCGGGCAAGATCGTCTCGACCAGCCAGGAAGTCGAAGTGATGGTGCTGGAGGTCGATTCCGACAAGCGCCGCATCAGCCTCGGCCTCAAGCAGGCCCAGCGCAATCCGTGGGAAGAGTTCGCCGACGCGCACCCGGTCGGCTCGACCGTCGAGGGCGAGGTCAAGAACGCGACCGAGTTCGGCCTGTTCATCGGCCTGCCGGGCGACGTGGACGGCATGGTCCACATGTCCGACATCGCCTGGGGCATTTCGGGCGAGGACGCGCTGGCGCTGCACCGCAAGGGTGAAGAGGTCCAGGCCGTGGTGCTCGACGTCGACGTCGAGAAGGAGCGCATCAGCCTCGGCATGAAGCAGCTCGAGAAGGGCGCGCCGTCGGCCGCCGGCGCCGCCGGTGCGGGCAACCTCAAGCGTGGCGACGTCGTCACCGTCACCGTGCTGGAGGTCCGCGACGGCGGGCTCGAGGTCCAGGCGGGCGAGGATGGGGCGACCGGCTTCATCAAGCGCTCCGACCTTGGCCGCGACCGCGACGAGCAGCGCCCCGATCGCTTCCAGTCCGGGCAGAAGCTCGACGCGATGGTGATCGGCTTCGATCGTTCCAAGAAGCCCAACTTCTCGGTCAAGGCGCGCCAGATCTCCGAGGAGAAGCAGGCGGTGGAGCAGTACGGTTCGTCCGCTTCGGGCGCATCGCTGGGCGACATCCTGGGCGAGGCGCTGAAGAAGCAGGACTAAGCCGGGGGCACCCGCAAGCAGGCGAGGATCGCACAAGCGATCCGCAGCGTGCTTGCGGATATGCACCCGGCCGGCCGGCGGGTCGCGAGGCCCGTTCGACGTCATGGGATTCACTCCCCTGACGCTGCCGGAACAACAGCAAAGGCCCGTCCGCTCCCCCTGGAGCAGGCGGGCCTTTCCTCGTCCGCCACCCGCGCCTAGCCTGCGCTTCATGCAAGGGACGCAGGCACGCTGCCAATGCGGTCAGTTGACCGCCGCGATCGACGGTGCCGCCGAACCGGTGGTCGTCCTGTGCCACTGCCTCGATTGCCAGCGGCGCAGCGGCTCGCCCTTCGGCGAGATCGCCTACTACCCTGCAGGCGCGGTGCAGTTTGCGGGCGAAGCGCGCGAATATACCCGCACGACCGATGCCGGAAACCGCTTCACCGGCGGGTTTTGCCCCGTCTGCGGCAGCACGCTTTACACGCGTTCGAGCAAGAATCCGACGCTCACCGGCATCACCATCGGCACGATCGCCGATCCCGCCTTTCCACCGCCCACGCGTTCGGTCTACGAGCGGAGCCGGCATTGCTGGCTGGGGCTGCCGGAGAACGTGCCTCGCCACCCAAGCGGACGGGACAGCTGAGATGGCGCTTCGTGTTCATCAATTCCCCTGCCTCGGCGACAATTACGGCTTCCTGCTGCACGATCCGGCGAGCGGCGAAACCGTGTGCATCGATACGCCCGACGCCGAGGCTTATCTGCGCGAGGCCCGGGCGCTGGACTGGCGCATCACCCAGATCTGGAACACGCACTGGCACCGCGACCATGCGGGCGGGAACGAGGCGATCAAGCGGGCCACCGGCTGCACGATCTGCGCGCCCGCAGCGGAGGCCGGCAGGATCGACGGCATCGATCGGGCGGTCCGCGGTGGCGACACACTGACGATCGGCGACTGGCGCGCCGGGACCATCGACGTAGGCGGGCACACGGCGGGCCATCTCGCCTATCACCTGCCCGAAGCGGGCATCGCCTTCGTCGGCGACTCGCTGTTCGCGCTCGGTTGCGGGCGGATGTTCGAAGGCACGGCGCCCCAGTTCTGGGCCAGCCTCTCGCGGCTGAAGGCGCTGCCGCGAGACACCGTTCTCTACTGCGCGCACGAATATACGGCCGCCAATGCGCGGTTCGCGCTCCATGCCGACCCGGACAATCGCGCCCTGCAGGACTATGCGCGCGATGTGGAGCGACTTCGAGCGGCGGGGGAGCCCACCGTGCCCTTCCCCCTCGCGCGCGAACTGGCGACCAACCCCTTCCTGCGCGCCGACGATCCGGCGATGCAAGCCCGCTGGGGCGGCGCCGATCCGATCGAAACCTTCGCCGCGCTCAGGGCCGCGAAGGACTCGTTCTAGAGCGATTTCCGCCGGAGACAGGGGCTGTCCTTAAGCAGCGCGGTCGGCGGCGTTGCGGGCGACCCTCCCTACGGCTTGGCTGACCCTATCGGGCTCGCCGTCCAGCTCGTTGAACTCGGTCGAGCCCATCGCTTCGCCCACCCGATAGCACGCGGCGACGGAGGAAATCGTCCACCCGACATCGTTGCGCCTGGAACAGCTGCGCCGAACTGGCATGCGGGCCGCGCCTTCCCCCGCGATTGCGGCGACCGCGACTTCCGACCAGCTGGGCATGCGGCCGGCCTCGTCCGTTTTCCGAGAGGGAGGCGTCCATCCGTTCGAGCACCCGCTTGGCGACGGAGCCGATCTGACCGAGCCAGATGGGGCCGCGGAAGACCGGCATGTCGTGGGCGAGGATGCGCTCGTGGCGCTAACCAGTCGTCGGCCCGCCTTCATCGGAGCTGACGCCGGGCAGGACGATGTAGTCGGCAATCCGCAGCGCCTCGGCGAGGCGCATGTTGTGCTTGGCAAAAGCGTCGGCCGGCACGCCGATCGTGCGGTCGGTCGAGCTCGCCTCGCCACTGCGGCGCTTGAGCGTGGAGTTGGCGATGGCCGAGCCGGCCATGCGCTTGTCCTTGCTCGTGCCGGGCGAGGACAGGCGCGCGCATGGTCTCGTTTCCCGGCGCGGCGGCTGGAAGCGCCGGTCGGAACGCGAGGGTCAGAGGCTGGCGATCGCCTCGTTGACCAGGCGGCGGTCGGCGTCTGCGTGGTGCCGCTCGGCGATGAGGCCCCGCGCCGCCTCGGCAGCTGCATTGGCCGCCCGTGCACGCAGCTCCTCGACCGCGCTGCGCTCGGCGGCGGCAATCTTGTCCTCCGCCATGCGTTCGCGCCGCACGATGATCGCGGCGCTGTCCGTCTCCGCCTTCTCGACGATCGCCGCGGCCTCGGCGCGGGCGTGGTCGAGCATTGCGGCCGCGTCCTTCTCGGCGTCGGCGATCTTGGCGGCATATTCACCGCGCAGCGCCTCGGCCTCGGCCCGCAGCGCCTTGGCCTCGTCGAGCTGCTGGCGGATCGCGGCGATCTTGCTGTCGAGCCCGCCGGCGATCTTGCGGTGCACCTTGGCCCCGAAGATCGCGATCAGGATGAGCAGCAGCATCGCCAGCGCGACCCACTGATACGGCGCCAGGCCCAGCAGTTCGGGGCCGAGATGCTCTCCTGCGCCATGCTCCACCACCGCGTGGACCTCGGGGTCGGCGGCGGTGGTGGCGAACACCTCCGGCGTTTCGTGCAGCTCAGCCATGGACCAGCGCCCTTCTCACCGCCGCGTCGGCGCTTTCGGGAGGAACGGCGATGCCGGCAAGGCGCTGGGTGATGTCCTGCGCCGCGCTGCTCGCCACAGCCTCGATTTCCTGCGCGGCGGCGGCGCGGGCGCCACCGATGCGCTGCTCGGCCTCCGCCAGCCGAACGTCGATCCGCTGCTGCGCGGCTGCCAGCCTCGCTTCGGTTTCGGCGGCGGCAGAGGCCTTTGCCTCGACGATGAGGGCCTGCGCGGCGGAGCGGTTTTCGTTTTGCCGCGTGCGCCAGGCGGCTTCCCGCTCGTCGGCCTGGTCGCGCGCGGCCTGTGCCGCCGCCAGATCATCGCTGATCTGCCGGTCGCGCGAGGCAACAGTGTCCATCACCCGCGGCACCATGCCGCGACCGATGACGAAGAACACCAGGCCGAAGATGACCAGCAGCCAGAAGATCTGGCTGGAATAGGTCGCCGCGAGCTGTTCGATCTGAGGCATGGAACGCTTACCGCAACAAAGAGGATGGGCCGCAACGGGGCCCGTCGCTGCCGCGCGCGAGCCGCAAGCGCCCGCAGGGGCGGCAGCCCCGCCCAGAACCGTCCGGGCAGGGCCTTTCGCGCCTTACTGGAAGATCAGCAGGGCGGCGATGACGAAGGCCAGCAGGCCGAGCAGCTCCGCACCGGCAAAGCCGATGAACAGGCGGCCCTGCTGGGCATCGGCGGCACCCGGGTTGCGCAGCGCGCCTTCCAGGAACTTGGCGAACACGTTGCCCACGCCGATCGAGGCAAGGCCGGCGCCGATCGCGGCAAAACCGGCACCAAGCAGCTTGGCGGCTTCAGGATCCATAATAACACTCCTTGGAAAGTTGAGGTCAGTGAAGGTTTTCGGCGTCGTTGATATAAAGCGAGGTCAGCAGCGCGAAGACATAGGCCTGGATGCCCGCGACCAGAATCTCCAGCGCGCAGATGCCGATCATCAGCATCATGCTGGGGATGCCGATGAAGATGCCGAAGCCGATCCCGGCATTGCCACCGCTGATCACGAAGCTCGAGAGCACCTCGAGCAGCACGTGCCCGGCCATCATCGCCACGAACAGGCGCAGGCCGAGGCTGAACGGGCGCACCATGAACGAGATGAACTCGATGGGCGCGATGATCGGCGCCATCCACCAGGGCGTGCCGTGTGGCAAGAACAGGCTGAAGAAATGCAGCCCGTGCCTCGCGAAGCCCACGATCAGCACGATCGCAAAGCTCATGATCGCCAGCACGCCGGTGACGGTGAAGTGGCTCGTGAAGGTGAACGGATGCACCCCCACCAGCCCCAGCGGCAGCAGGCCGAGCAGGTTGGCGAACAGGATGAACATGAACAGCGAGAAGATGTAGGGCACGTATTTGCGCCCGGCCTTGCCGATATTGGCCTGCAGCATGTCGTCGATGAAGGTGGTAAAGCTTTCCACCGCCATCTGCCAGCGGCCGGGCACGACCTGCCGCTTCATGCCGCCGAGCACGAACAGCCACAGCACGACGGCGGTGATCGCCATCCACAGCGCACTGTTGGTGAAGGCGACGTTGTAGCCCGCCAGCTCCCAGTTCGCGGAGCCGAACAGCGGCTCGATCGTGAACTGGTGCATCGGGTCGACCTTGGCCGGTTCGGCTGCCACCTTGCCCTCAAATCCTTGCGCGTTGTGCGAGCGCGGCGCCCTTCCTGCCCTTCTCGAGGGTCAGTCGGGGCGCCGGCTCGAAATCCGGATGATGTTCCTGAAGGCGACGATGATCCCCAAGGTCAACATCACCAACAGGCCCCAGGGCTCGGTGCCGGCGAAATGGTCGATGACCCAGCCGATTACCGCGCCGCCGAGCAGCCCGCCGAGCAGTTCCGCAAGCACGCGGTTGCCGAGCCTGTAGGAAGCGTCGGCACCCTTCACCTGCGGCTGGTTGCGCTCGATCTCCCGCTCGCGTGCGGCATGCAGCCGCTTCTCGAGCGCGTCGATCCGCGCATCCTCGCCGATGGGCTCCCGTGCAGACGGTTCGTCGCTCATGCCTTTGCTCCTGGTTACAGGGAGTTGCCGGCACGGGCCACGGTCCGCCCGCCGAGGGCGCCGCCCCCGTAGACAGGGGCTTGGAGCGAGTCAACCGGTGGGAGGGGGCAGCCGCACCTGCGGGCCGCCGAACTGGCGCCGAGGCTGGCGGCGCGCCGCGCTCAGCTCAGCCCAACGCAGCTCAGGGGCAGCGGGGGTCGCGCTGGGCCGGGCCGGAACCGCGGGCCTGCCATGCGCCGCCGGGAGCCTGATACATCTCGCCCGGCGCGGTGCGGGCGATCGCGAGGCACCCGGCGGTGAAGGCATATTCCTCCAGCGTGGCCCTGGCCGCCTGCGCCTTCTGCGCATAGAGGGCGCGGCGCCGGATGTTGATGTCGTCGACCAGCTTGCGCAGCGCCGGATCGGCCGCGCCGACGATGCCGAGATAGCCGTCGGTCCGCTCACCCACCTTGCCGCCCGACCGCGCCGCCTCGTAGGCCGGGTCGCGCTGCGCCTGTGCCGGTGCGGCGAGCACCAGCGCCGCGGCGGCGGCGGAAGCGGCGAGTGCGCCGAGGCGCAGGGTGCGGGTGATCATGGTGGTCCTCATCAGAAGATGCCGGGGTTCTCTTCGATCGTGTTGCCGGCGTCGGCCGCCAGCCGGTAGATCACTTCCTGCTTGATGTTGATGTTCAACTCGATAACGATCGGCTCCTCGGGCGCATTCACCGTGATGCAGCCCCCAAGGGCTCCTGCGCCCGACATCACCATCACCCAGGCTGCGCGCATCCTCATGCCGGCTTTATGCCTCGGCGCGTGCTTGTGGGTCAATTTGGCACTTCTCATGGATCTTCCTCGCTTTCGGAGGGCTGAATGAGGTCCTGGACGATGTCTTCCAGCGCGTCCTGCGGGTCCACCGGCGGCGGCACCTCGCCGTCGGTCTCGCGCCGGATGGCATTGCCCTGCGCATCGATCAGGCCGAGCTCGCGCGGGTCGCGGATCGCCTCGGGGTCATAAAGCCCGCGCACCGAGTTCATCAACGAGAGGAACGGCGCGCGGATGTTGACATCGAAGCGCAGCGGCAGCCGGGCGAGCCGCCGGGTGATGAAGTTGGTCGTCGCCCCCTCGCCCTGGCTCACGCCGTCGAAGCGCACGCGGGTGACGATCTCCCCCGTCAGCGAGCCGTCCATCTGGATGCGCATCTGCCGGTACCGGAGCGAGCGCAGCGCGTCGAAGGCGAAATTGGCCATCGGCGACAGGTCCTCGTAGGTCAGCTCGCCGACATAGGCGATCGTGCCGCCAGGGGGCCGCGATTCCAGCACGCCCTCCACCAGGCTGCCATTGCCCTCGCGGTCGAACACGATCGGCACGACGCCGTCGAACGTGCCGGTGGCGTTGAGATTGCCCACCCCCATCCGCTGCACGAACAAGGCCGCCTCGACCCCGGTTATCTCGAACACATAGGCCCGCACCTCCTCCACCCCGAAGGTGATGTCGAGCGGGCGCATCACCAGCGTGCCGCCCAGGAACGGCCAGCTGCCGCTCTCGATCGCCAGCACCGCGCCGTCGCGCAATTGCAGCCGGACGGTGCCGTTCTCCACCGCGATGCCGGGATTGACCGAGCGCACGGCGATCTCCTGCCCCGGCGCGGTGGTCAGGCCGAGCAGGTCGGTGAAGCGGATCGTCCCGCTCGCCCCCTCGACAGGGCCGAAGGCCGCGGCGAAGTCGAGGTCCTCGGAGGAGAAGGCGCCGGTGCTGGTCAGCGTCTCTGCATTCCAGTCGATCCGCCCGCTGCCCGCGACCACGCCCTCCACATTGGCGACGATGCCCAGTGCCAGCGGCGTGAGCGCCACCGGCTGCAGCGCCTCGTCGAACAGCAGGCCCTCCACCAGCAGGTCCGCGCTGCCGGCGCCGGTCGCGAGGTCGTGGGCGATGTCCACCCGCGTGACCGCACGGTCGCTGGCGGGCTCGCGCAGCAGCGCCTCGGCGGTGATCACGTTGTTCTCGAGCGCCAGCGCAGCATCGCGCGCCACCAGCGGGTTGAAGCGCGGCGCCTCCGCCTGCCGGTCCTCCAGCCGGAAGGTGCCGCCGGTCAGCTCCAGCCGCCCCCCGGCATAGCGCCACGCGCCCGAAGCCTCGCGCACGTCCAGCGGCACGGCATGGAGCAGCACGTCGGTGCCTGCGAAGGTGCCGCCGATCTCCTCGCCGATCCGCGCGCTCAAGTCCGTGACGGCAAAGCGGGTGGCGGTGTCGGCCGGCCCGAGGGTGACATTCACCCGGCTGGCCGACAACGTTCCGGGCATGGCGAAGCCCACCGGGCCGGTCTCGACCGCGATCGGCGTCTCGCCCAGGTGCCCGCTCAGCCGCAGCGAGGGCGCGCCCGCCGCGACCTGGAATCCCTCCGCCCCGCTGCGCAGGATCGGCCGCCCGCCCGGCGGGCACAAAGTCAGCCGCCGCCCATCCAGCGCCAGGTTCGCATAGCGCAACCGCTCGAACCGCAGCTCGGTGCACTCGGGCCACAGCACCAGCCCGCCTGCGGACCAGCTGCCCGACAGCGGCAGTTCGAGCCCCTCGACCCAGCCGCCCGGCAGCGGCCCGGTCGCCGCGAGGGCCCCGGCAAAGCTCAGCGAACCGCCAGGCGCGATCCGCCCCCGCAGGCGCGGAATGGCGAGCCGCGCCGGGCCCGCCGCATAAAGCGCCATCCGGGCGGTCAGCGCCATGCCCCCGTCGGGCTCCCGCTCCAGCCGCGCGGCGATGCGCGGCAGCGGGCCGCCGGCGGAAAGATTGCCCGAATAGGTCGGCTGCCCGCCCCCGCCCCCGCCCCCGCCTGTGGTCATCGCCAGCTGGAAGCGCGAGAGCGCCAGCAGGGTCTCGCCGCCCGTGTCCTGCAGCCGCGCCCCCGGCACCACCAGCGACAATCGCTCGCCCGTGCGCCGCGCGATCAGCTCCGCCGTAACCCCGCTGCCGGGCAGGCGCCGCGCCAGGGTGGAGCGGACCTGGTGCAGGATCGGCTCCAGCAGCGTGCCTGCGCTCGCCCGAGCCCCCTCGACCAGCGCCGCATCGAGCCCATCGCCCAGCCGCAGGCCCGAGCCTCGCACGGCGGCATCCACCTCGACCCGCTCGAATCCGCGCCGCGCCCGCAGCGATCCGTCCAGCGCGATTGCGCGAAACGCCGCCTGCGGGGTCGCAAGCCCTGTGCCCGCCAGCTCGTAGCGCGCCGTCAGCCCCTCCTCGCGCCAGGTGAAGCGGAGGTCGCCGGTCGCGCTCGCAAGGCTGGCCGCGCCCAGCGCCGCCCGGCCGAGATCGAGCGCCGCGCGCCCGTCGAACACTTCCAGCCGCCTTCCGCCCTCCACCTCCAGCCGCACGGTCGCGTCCGCCAGCGCCACGCCGCTCCCGGGGCAGGCGAACTGCGCCAGCCGCAGCGGCCCGGACAGGCGCGGCTGGGCGTTCTCCACCGCGACCGTGCCATAGAGCGTCGCCCGCTCCGCCGAGCAGCCCCCCAGCGCGAGGTCCGGCGCCACGGCCGCGATCTCGCCATCGAAGCCACCGCGCAGCCAGCCGCTGCCGGAAAGGCTCAGCCCCACCCGGCCGAACTCGGTGTCGATCAGCGCCCCGCCCTCTTCCACCGAAAGGCTGAGGTCGGGGAACTCGAACGGCTCGTCGCCGCCGGTGAAGATCAGCGGGTCGAGCGCGCCGAAGCTGAACTGCCCCTTCCGGAATGTGCCATAGAGGCGCGGCCGCACCAGCGCGACCTCGTCGAGGTCGGGATAGCCGAAGCGGTGGCGGACGTGGACCACGGCCTGCTCCACCACCAGGTCCGGCCGCGCCGGGTCGCCGATGACGATGTCGCGCAACACCGCCCGGTCGGGGCCGATGCTGACGACCTCGTACCGCGCCTCGATCCCGCGCGTCGCCAGCGCGTCGGCGATCACCTCGGTCGCGATCCGCTCGCGCCCGAACCAGATCGCCGCCAGCGCCGCCAGCGCGAGCAGCAGCAGGGCCCACAGCAGCAGGCGCCAGCCCATGCGGCGTCGGCCGGCGCTCCGGGTCGGTGCGTCTGTTCCGGCATCCTGCGCCATTTCCGCCACTTGCGCTGCCCTCCGCGCAAAGGCAATGCGGCTTTCGTCAAGGAGGTTCGCGCAACTTGCAAGACGATCAGGAGCACGAGGACCCCGATGCCTGGCGCAGCCGCCTGCCGGACTACGCGCCCTCGCGGCAGGGATCGCAGGGCGCCAGGCGCGAGGCCAACCCCGAATTCCACGGCACCGGCCACCGCGAACGGCTGCGCGAACGGCTGCTGGAAGGCGGCGCCGATGCGCTGGCCGATTACGAGGTGCTCGAATTCGTCCTGTTCGGCGCCCAGCGCAAGGGCGACACCAAGCCGCTGGCCAAGCAGTTGATCAAGCGCTTCGGCTCGTTGCCGGCGGTGCTCAACGCCAGCCCCGACGCGCTGATGCAGATTCCGGGTGTCGGCCGCCACAGCGCCGGCGTCATCAGGATCACCGGCGCCGCCGCCAAGCGCATGGCCAAGGCGCAGGTGCGCGACCAGCCGCTGCTGGGCAGCTGGAACGCGCTGATCGACTATCTCGCGATCGACATGGCGCACCTCACGCGCGAACGGGTGCGCGTGCTCTATCTCGACAGCAAGAACCGGCTGATCAAGGACGAGCACATCTCCGAAGGCACGATCGACGAGGCCTCGGTCCACCCGCGCGAGGTCATCCACCACGCGCTCGATTCCGGCGCCAGCGCGCTGATCCTGGTCCACAACCACCCGAGCGGCAGCCCCGAGCCGAGCCGCGCCGACATCGAACTGACCCACCGCATCGCCGAAGCCGGGCGGCTGGTCGGCATCACCGTCCACGACCATGTCATCGTCGGCAAGGAAGGCCACGTCTCGCTGCGGGCCAAGGGGTTGATCTGAGGCTTGATCCTATCGGGCGCGCGCCCTAGCCGCCTCGTCGTACGCGAGACGCCCGTCATCGCCAGAGAACCGGAGCTCCTATGGTCCCCCGTTATTCCCGCCCCGCCATGACCGCGCTGTGGGAGCCGGAGGCGAAATACCGCATCTGGTTCGAGATCGAGGCCCACGCGACGCAGAAGCTGGGCGAACTCGGCGTGGTGCCGCAAAGCGCCGCGCAGGCTTTGTGGGACTGGTGGCGCACCGAGCCCGCCATCGACGTGGAGGCGATCGACGCCATCGAGGCGGTGACCAGGCACGACGTGATCGCCTTCCTCACCTGGGTCGCGGACAATGTGGGGGAGCAGGCCCGCTTCATGCACCAGGGCATGACCAGCTCCGACGTGCTCGACACCACGCTGAACGTCCAGCTGGCGCGCTCGGCGGACCTGCTGCTGGAAGACCTCGACGCCCTGCTCGCCGCGCTCAAGCGCCGCGCCGAGGAGCACAAGTACACGCCCACGATCGGCCGCAGCCATGGCATCCATGCCGAGCCCGTCACCTTCGGCCTCAAGCTCGCCTTCGCCCATGCCGAGTTCGCCCGCTGCCGCCAGCGCCTCGTGGCAGCGCGCGCGGAGATCGCCACCTGCGCGATCAGCGGCGCGGTCGGTACCTTCGCCAATATCGACCCGCAGGTGGAGGACTATGTCGCGCGGGCGCTCGGCCTCGCCCCCGAGCCGATCAGCACGCAGGTGATCCCGCGCGACCGGCATGCGATGTTCTTCGCCACCCTCGCGGTCATCGCCAGTTCGGTGGAGCGCCTCGCCATCGAGGTGCGCCACCTGCAGCGCACCGAGGTGCTGGAGGCGGAGGAGTACTTCTCGCCCGGCCAGAAGGGCTCCAGCGCCATGCCGCACAAGCGCAACCCGGTGCTGACCGAGAACCTCACCGGTCTCGCCCGCATGGTCCGCGCCTATGCGCTGCCGGCCTGCGAGAACGTCGCCCTGTGGCACGAGCGCGACATCTCGCACTCCTCGGTGGAGCGCTTCATCGGGCCCGACGCCTGCATCACCCTCGATTTCGCGCTCGCCCGCCTCACCGGCGTGGTCGACAAGCTGCTCGTCTATCCCGAACGGATGCAGGCCAACCTCGACCGGATGGGCGGGCTCGTCCACTCGCAGCGCGTGCTGCTGGCGCTCACGCAGGCGGGAATCAGCCGGGAGGACGCCTATCGCCTCGTCCAGCGCAACGCGATGAAGGTGTGGGAGAGCGATGGCCGGCTGTCGCTGCTCGACCTGCTCAAGGCCGACCCGGACGTCACCGCCGCGCTCAGCGAAGCCGAGCTGGAGGACAAGTTCGACCTTGATTACCACTTCGCGCAGGTGGACCACATCTTCGCGCGCGTGTTTGGCTGAAGCTGCCTGAGCCCAGGCCCGTCGCGGCGGCGCTTCCCTTTGCGGGCCGATGCCCGTAGCATCGGCGGCAAGAGCAGGAGGAGAGGCCGGTGAACATCGTCCGCACGATCGTCTGGGTGCTGCTGCTGGCGGTGCTGCTGATCTTTGCCGTCGCCAATTGGGACCAGGACGTGGAGGTCCAGATCTGGGACAACCTCGTCTGGGACACCAAGCTGCCCGCCGTGGTGGTGGTCTCGTTCCTGATCGGCCTCGTGCCCATGTGGCTGCTCCACCGTGCGACCCAGTGGCGGCTGCAGCGCAAGATCGGCTCGCTGGAAGCTTCCGCCCGCGCCGCCGCACTGGCCTCGACCGCTTCGGCCCCGGGCACCGCGCAACCCGCATCCACCACCGGCCCCGCGCTGCACGGGGGCGTGGACGACCGCTCCGGATCGCGCGCCGAGCCCCGCCCGCACAGCCACGCGCAGACGCATCTCGACCCGCATCCGGATGGCGGGGAGCACCGCCCCGGAATCACCGCGCGGGTCGACGAATTCGGCAAGCGCGTGCCGTGAGCAACCCCGTCTATCTCGCGCTCGACCTGCCCCAGCTTGACGCGGCGGTGGCGCTGGCGGAGCGGGTGCGGACCCATATTGGCGGGATCAAGCTGGGGCTCGAATTCTTCTGCGCCCACGGCCATCACGGCGTCCACGAGATCGCCCGGCTCGGCCTGCCGATCTTCCTCGACCTGAAGCTGCACGACATCCCCAATACGGTCGCCGGCGCGATGCAGGCGATCCGCGTGCTGGAACCTGCCATCGTCACCGTCCATGCGAGCGGCGGGCGCGCGATGCTGGAGGACGCCAAGGCCGCCGCGGGCGAACATTGCCAGGTCGTCGCCGTCACCCTGCTGACCAGCCTCGACGAGCGCGAGCTGACCCGCACCGGCATTTCCTCGGACCCGCACGAACAGGTCCTGCGCCTGGCAGAGCTGGCGCGACTGGCCGGCCTCGACGGCGTCGTCTGCTCGGGCCAGGAAGTGAGCGCGGTCCACGCGCAGTGGAAGGAGGGCTTCCTCGTCGTGCCCGGCCTGCGCCTGCCGGAAAGCGCCCTTGGCGACCAGCGCCGCGTCGTAACCCCCCGGGAAGCGCGCGACGCCGGCGCCAGCGTGCTCGTCATCGGCCGCCCGATCAGCCGCGCGCCCGACCCCCTCGCCGCGGCGCAGGCAATCGAATCGACACTGTAGCGAAGGCCGCCGTCGCGGTCCGGGTTCGGGCGCTCAGGCTGCTCGGAGCGGTCCTTCGCCGCGAGCGCCGGCACAGCGCCGCCATGCCCCCGCGCACCCAGCCCGCCATGCCGCGCCCACCCTGGCGTTCCGCCTTGCCACACCACCCCGCCTCCCGAACCGGATCGACGAACGACGCGGCGCAGTTCAGCCGAGCGCAAGGCGCAGCCACGCTAGTTGCCGCCCGCATCGCTGGAGTTGTGCCCATGAGACTTCGCCCGCTTCTCGCCGCCACGCTGGCTCCCGCATTGGCCCCCGCGCTGGCTCTCGCCGCGCTTGCCACGCCGGCCGCCGCCCAGATCGCGCAGCCCGCGGTGGAGATCGGCGCCGGCAACACGCTCCTGACCGTCAGCGCCGAAGGGCAGAGCCTGCGCCAGCCCGACGTGGCGGTGTTCAGCGCCGGCGTTACCACGCAGGGCGAGACCGCCGCCGCGGCGCTGGCGGAAAACTCGCGCACCATGACGCAGGTCATCGCCGCCCTGCGCCGCGCCGGGATCGAGGAGCGCGACATCCAGACCAGCAACCTGTCGATCAGCCCGATCTACGCCGATCTCAACCACGACGCGATGAGGGCCGCGCGGGTCAGCGGCGAGCCCTATGTCGCCCCGCCGCCCGAGCAGCAGGTGCCGCGCATCGTCGGCTATCAGGGGAGCAACAACGTCTCGGTCCGCCAGCGCGACCTTGCGGATTTCGGCCGAGTGATCGACACGCTGGCGCAGGCCGGCGCCAACCAGATCAACGGGCCGACCTTCCAGATGGACGAGCCCGACCCCGCGCTTGACGAAGCGCGACTGGAGGCGATGCGCAAGGCACGTGCCCGCGCGGAACTGTACGCCAACGCCACCGGCCTCAGGATCGTGCGCGTGCTCTCGATCACGGAGGGCGGCGGCTATTTCGGCCCGCCGCCGGTCGCCTTCGCCCGCATGGCCGTCATGGAGGCCGCTCCGCCGCCGCCCGCACCGGTCCAGCCGGGCGAGCTGCAGATGAACGCCAACGTCACCGTCCTTTACGAACTCGCCCCGCGCTAGGCCCCGGCAACGCCGCCCGTCGGGGCGGCGCGCCCGCCGGGCTCAGAGGGGCCGAGATCGCAAGAGGGTCGGCTTCAGAGGTTCTCCGCGTTGCCGCCGCCCTTGCGGTTCTCGCGGTCGCGGGCGTTACTCTTGTTGGGGTCGCGCTCTTCCTGCTTCTGCTCGCGCATATTGTCGTTGCTGCTGCCGCGCTGGTCCTTGCCGGCCTGGCTGTTATGGGTGTCGCTGGACATCGTCGCTCTCCTTCCCCGGTCGAACGAGCGGCGGGCCCTGTGTTTCCTCGGCCCGAGCTTCCAAGCCCGGCGCGCATGGCCTATGGGGCCCACCATGACTTCCCCCCAGATCAAGATCTGCGGCCTCTCCACGCCCGAGACCGTGGACGCAGCGGTAAATGCCGGCGCCACCCATATCGGCCTCGTCCATCACGAGGCGAGCCCGCGCCACGTCTCGCTGGAACAGGCGGCGAAGCTGCGCGCCCGCGTGCCGAGCCCCGTCAAGGTCGTGCTGCTGCTCGTCAACCAGCAGCCCCAGCCCACGATCGCCGCGCTGGAGGCCGTGCGCCCCGACATCGTGCAGTTCCACGGCAGCGAAACGGCCGAGTGGCTGGCCCTGCTCAAGCAGCACGTGAAGGTCGGCATCTGGAAGGCGGTGGGGCTGAAGGATGCAGGCACGCTCCAGCGCGCCCAGCGCTTTGCCGGCGCCGCCGACCTGCTGCTGTTCGACGCACCGGCCAAAGGCCCGCTCCCCGGCGGCAACGGCCTCGCGCTCGACTGGTCGCTGCTCGCCGGGCACCGCCACGAAATGGCCTGGGGTCTCGCCGGCGGCCTGACGCCGGACAATGTGGCCGAGGCCGTGCGCGCGACCGGCGCGCCCCTGGTCGACGTCTCCTCCGGCGTGGAAAGCGCGCCCGGGGCCAAGGACGTGGACAGGATCAAGGCCTTCTGCCAATCGGCCCGCAATCTCTGAAGAAGCCCCGATGACCGAGCAACAGACCCCCAATTCCTTCCGCAACCAGCCTGACGAACGCGGCCATTTCGGCCAGTTCGGCGGCCGCTATGTGGCCGAAACGCTGATGCCGCTGGTGCTGGAGCTGGACCGCGAATACCGGGCCGCCAAAGCCGACCCCGCCTTCGCCGCCCAATTCGAGGACCTGCTGGAGCACTATGTCGGCCGCCCCAGCCCGCTCTATTACGCCGAGCGCCTGACCGAGCGCCTGCGGGCCGATGCTGAGCCGGGCCCCAATGGCGAAAAGATGGGCGCGCAAATCTGGTTCAAACGCGACGAGCTGAACCACACCGGCGCGCACAAGATCAACAATTGCGTGGGCCAGATCCTGCTCGCCATCCGCATGGGCAAGACGCGCATCATCGCGGAAACCGGCGCGGGCCAGCACGGCGTCGCCACGGCCACGGTCTGCGCGCGCTTCGGCCTGCCTTGCGTCATCTACATGGGCGCGACCGACGTGGCGCGCCAGCAGCCCAACGTGTTCCGCATGAAGCTGCTCGGCGCCGAGGTGGTCCCCGTCACCAGCGGCGCGGCAACGCTCAAGGACGCGATGAACGAGGGCCTGCGCGATTGGGTCGCCAACGTCCACGACACGTTCTACATCATCGGCACCGCCGCCGGCCCGCACCCCTATCCGGAACTGGTCCGCGATTTCCAGTCCGTGATCGGCACCGAGGCGCGCGCGCAGATCCAGCAGCGCACCGGCCGCCTGCCTGACCTGCTGGTGGCAGCCATCGGCGGCGGCTCGAACGCGATCGGCCTGTTCCACCCCTTCCTCGACGATCCCGACGTAAAGATGCTCGGCGTGGAGGCGGCGGGCCACGGCCTCGACAAGCAGCACGCCGCCAGCCTCGCCGGCGGGGCGCCGGGCATCCTCCACGGCAACAAGACCTATTTGCTGCAGGACGAGGATGGCCAGATCGCCGAGGCCCACTCGATCAGCGCCGGCCTCGACTATCCCGGCATCGGCCCCGAGCACGCCTGGCTCAAGGAAAGTGGCCGGGTCGAATACACCGCCATCACCGACGACGAGGCATTGGACGCCTTCCAGCTCCTCTGCCGCACCGAAGGCATCATCCCCGCGCTGGAACCGAGCCACGCCATCGCCGCCCTGGTGAAGCGCGCCCGCGAAATGCCGGAGGACGCGATCATCCTCGCCAACCTCTGCGGCCGCGGCGACAAGGACATCTTCACCGTCGCCCACGCGCTGGGAGTGGAGATGTGAGGGACAAATCTTTCAAGCAGTCTCGGCTAGGTTTGGTGGGGTGCAGTCATGATGCGGGTTGAAGCGCTCAAGACCTCGGCAAGTGCGTTCTTCGTGTCGGTTGGCACGCTTTGGCTGCTTCACCTCCTCGTCGGCTGGCCGACCCAGCGTGCTGCAATCTGGGTACCCGCCATCGCAGTCGGGATCGGCGCTTTCATTGTCCAGGCGTGGAAGGCGCGTAAGGGGCGACCAGCACAGTGACCCGCCTCGCCGCCACCTTCGCCAAGCCCCGCCCGGCGCTCGTCGCCTTCCTCACCGCGGGCGACGGCGACACCTCAGCCAATCTCGATGCGCTGGTCGAGGGCGGCGCGGACGTGATCGAGCTCGGCATGCCCTTCACCGATCCGATGGCCGACGGCCCGGCGATCCAGAACGCCAACATCCGCTCGCTGGCGCGCGGCACGAAGACCGCCGAGGTGTTCGCCATCGCCCGCACCTTCCGCGAGCGGCACCCGGAAACCCCGCTGGTGCTGATGGGCTACGCCAACCCGATGGTCCGCCGCGGCCCCGAATGGTTCGCGCGGGAAGCGGCGGCGGCGGGCGTCGACGGCGTGATCTGCGTCGACCTCGCGCCCGAGGAGCACGAGGATCTCGGCCCGGCCCTGCGCGACAAGGACATCGCCCTGATCCGCCTTGCCACCCCCACCACCGACGAGGCGCGGCTGCCGATGGTGCTCGAGAATGCGGGCGGCTTCCTCTATTATGTCTCGGTCGCGGGCATCACCGGCAAGCAGCAGGCGGTGCTGGCCTCCATCGAGGAGGCCGTTGCCCGCCTCAAGCGCTTCACCCAGCTGCCGGTCGCGGTCGGCTTCGGCGTGCGCACCCCCGAGCAGGCCGCCGCCATCGCCCGCACCGCCGATGGCGTGGTGGTCGGCTCCGCTTTCGTCGAGCTGGTCGAACAGCACGGCCCCGCCGCGCCCGAGCACCTCAAGCGCCTCGCCGCCGCGCTTTCCACCGCGATCCACAGCGCACGAAAGGTCGCCGCATGAGCTGGATCAGCCGCGTCCGCAACTCGCTGCCGTTCGTTCCCAAGCGCGACACGCCCGACAATCTGTGGGTCAAGTGCCCGGGCTGCAACGAGATGCTGTTCAGCCGCGAGTACGAGGCGAATCTCTATGTTTGCCCGCGCTGCGACTATCACGGCCGCATCGGCGCCGACACCCGCCTCGCCCAGATCATGGACGAGGGCTACGAGGTGCTGCCCGATCCGCAGATCCCCGACGATCCGCTGCGCTTTCGCGACACCAAGCGCTATGCCGACCGGCTGAAGCAGGCGCGCGCCACCAACGCCCATTGCGACGCCTTCACCGCCGCGTTCGGCGCGATCGAAGGGCAGCGCGCCGTGGTCGGCGTGCAGGACTTCACCTTCATGGCCGGCTCGATGGGCCAGGCAGTCGGACAGGCCTTTTGCGACGGCGCTGCAAGGGCGTTGCAAGAGGGATGCGGCTACGTTGTGGTCACCGCCGCCGGTGGCGCGCGCATGCAGGAGGGCATCCTGAGCCTGATGCAAATGCCCCGCGCCACCGTGATGACCCGCCGCCTGAGGGAAGCGGGCCTGCCCTACATCGTCGTGCTCGCCGACCCGACGACCGGCGGCGTCACCGCCAGCTACGCCATGCTGGGCGACATCCATGTGGCGGAACCCAACGCGCTGATCGGCTTTGCCGGCCAGCGGGTGATCCAGGAGACAATCCGCGAGCAATTGCCCGAAGGATTCCAGCGCTCCGAATACCTCCACGAGCACGGGATGGTGGACATGGTGGTGCACCGCAAGGACCTGCGCGCCACGCTGGCGGCGCTGCTCGCCTATCTCGCTCCCGCCAAGGCATAGGCCCGCTCGGCGCGAGTGGACTCCGCACTGCGCCTCGACCGACAGGCGATGCCGCCCTGGGCCACCGCAACGCACCCCGACCAGCGGGATGGCTCATGAGTGAAGGCCTGATCCCTGCCGAGGCGCGCCGGAAACCGCACTCCGCCCGCCGACCGGCCCAATGGGTATCGCGCACCGCCGCCTCGCGCGCCAGCCTCACGCCTGACAGGACGGGCAAACGGGCGCCGAGCGGGAGGCAGAAGTGAAGGATTTCGCCAAGTCCGACGATCCGGCCGTGCAGGGGCAACTCGACCGGCTGGCGGCGCTCAGCCTGCCGCGCGGCCGGCTGGGGCTGGACGTGATCCGCCAGTTGCTCGCCCGGCTCGGCGACCCGCAGAAGCGCCTGCCGCCGGTGTTCCACGTCGCCGGCACCAATGGGAAGGGATCCACCTGCGCCTTCCTGCGGGCGATGCTGGAGGCGCAGGGGCTGCGCGTGCACAGCGCCACCAAGCCGCACCTCGTCCGCTATAACGAGCGCATCCGCATTGCCGGCCAGCTGGTCTCCGACGCGGAACTGGCCGCCTTGCTGGCCGAGGTGCTGGATGCCGGGGAAAGCGGCGAGCCGCTCGCGCCCAGCTTCTTCGAGGTGACCACCGCCGCCACCTTCCTCGCCTTCGCCCGGCACCCGGCCGATGCCTGCGTGATCGAGGTGGGGCTCGGCGGGCGGTTCGACGCGACCAACGTGCTCGACCGCCCGGCGGCTTGCGGCATCGCCACGCTCGGCATCGATCACGAAGCCTTCCTGCTCACGCCGGAGGACGGCGCGCCTGCCGAGCCGCTGGTGCGCATCGCCTTCGAGAAGGCCGGGATCGCCCGCCCCGGCTCGCCGCTGGTGACGCAGGCCTACCAGCCGGCGATGGAGTGGGAGATCGGGCACCGCGCCGCTCTTGCCGGTGCGCCGCTGCACATGCGCGGGCATGATTGGTGGGCGCAGCTGGGCGATGCTATCGAATACCGCGACCGGCATGGCGAACTGATCCTGCCGCTGCCCGCGCTGCCGGGCCGCCACCAGGGGGACAATGCGGCGCTGGCGGTGGCGATGCTGCGGCACCAGCATGTGGTGGCCGTCACACCCTCCGCGATGGCCGAGGGGATCCGGAGCGCCCGCTGGCCGGCGCGGCTGCAACGCCTCGCGGCAGGGCCGCTGACCGCGCGTGCCGGACAGCGCGAGGTGTGGCTCGATGGCGGGCACAACGAAGATGCGGGGCTGGCGATCGGCCGCCATTTCGCCAGCCGGCCCCTGCACCTTGTGATCGGCATGCTGAGCAACCGCTCTCCGCAGACGATCATCGCCCCCCTCGAAGGGCGGCTCGCCAGCCTCATTGCCGTGCCGATCGAGAGCAGCGACTCGCATGACCTGCCCGCCTTTGGTGCAGGTGCGAAGTGGCAGGGCAGCGTGGCCGACGCGCTCGCCGCTCTGCCGGACGATGGGCTGCCGGTGCTGATCGCCGGGTCGCTTTACCTCGCCGGACAAGTGCTTGCGGCGAACGAGGAGGCGCCGGACTGACCGCGCGTGTACATAAGCGACCGCCCGTCCGTGGCGCGCGTTGAACGGTGGAAGAGGCTCGGTTTACCTTAACAGCATGTTTGCATATGCTCACTTCAAAGCCATTTTTCGAATCAAGGAGGCTCGCATGCGCCGCACTGTCACTGCCCTTGCCTTTACTGCTGCAGCCCTCGCGCTGGCGGCCCCCGCAGCCGCAGCCACCTGGGTCTTCGGCAGTCCGCTGCAGCCCGAGGCACCGGGCGCCACCGGCACGGGCGAGGTGACGGTCACGTTCGATTCCGACGCGCGCACGCTCGAGATCATGTCCAACTGGTCGGGGCTTAGCGGCCAGACGACCATCGCTCACATCCATTGCTGCGTGGCGGCGCCCGGAACCGCCGGTATCGCGGTCACGCCCGGTACGCTGCCCGGTTTCCCGATGGGCACGAGCAGCGGGTTCTACTCGGCGCTTCTCGACCTGAGCAACCCGTCCACCTACACCGCCAATTTCCTGAACACGTTCGGCGGCGGGACGACGGAGGGCGCCCAGGCTGCCCTGCTCGCCGGGCTGCAGGACGAGACGGCCTACTTCAACATCCACACGACCACCTTCCCCGCTGGCGAGATCAGGGGCTTCACCAGCGCCATTCCGGAGCCCGAGAGCTGGGGCCTGATGATCCTCGGGTTCGGGATGGTGGGTGCAGCGCTGCGGCGCAAAGGGTCCGAGGGCGGAGCCACCCGCGCCCTCACCGCCTGAGGCCGCCTAAACCACCCTCCACGGCGGCCTCGGCGCCCAGTGCTCCGCGGGTGGCGGGCGGTTTCGATGACCGCCGGCCGCCCGAAGGCAGGGGCGCCACAGCTCGCGAGCAAGGCTCGCGCCCTCCCCTTCGCTCTACTCAGCCGCGACGGCCGGAGCCGCATCGGGGGCGACCACGCCCGCGGCGCGGCCCTGCCGCTTCTCGCGCCACCATTCGGCGAGGCACAGCACCACCGCGACCGCGCCGATCAGCGTGACGAACAGGAACACCTGATAATATCCGCGCTCCTCGATCATCTGGCCGAGCGCGCCGCGCCCCAGAGTGCCGACCAGCAGGGTCAGCGAGGCGAGCAGCGCATATTGCACCGCGCTGTACCCCTTCGCCACGATCGACGAGAGCCACGCCACATAGGCCGCGCCGGCGATGCCCACCGCGAGGTTCTCCGCGAAGATGGTGATCATCAGCCGCGCGAGCTTCTCGGTGCCGCCGGGGAACTGCTCCACCGCCCAGGTGAAGCCGATCGCATTGCTCACCGCCGACATCGTGGCGCCGCCGATGGCGAGGTCGGCGTAGAGCAGGTTGGTCCCCGCCGCGAGCACCGCGCCCAGCGTCAGCGTCGCCATCCGCCCGAGCGCGGTCAGCAACCAGCCGCCCAGCGCCAGCCCGAGCACGATCGCGCCCACGCCGAAGAACTTCGACGCCACCGCCACCTCGTCGTTCGTGTAGTTCAGCTCGCCGAGATAGAACGGATAGGCGAAAGTGCCCCAGATCGCGTCGCAGATCCGATAGGTGAGCACCAGCGCCAGGATCAGCACCAGCGACCAGCCCATCCGCCCGACGAACTCGGTCAGCGGCAGGATCAGCGCGCGATAGAGATGGTCGGTGATCTGGCTTGACCGGACCGGCTCGCCTTCCTGGATCACGTGCCGCCCCTCGCGCTTCAGCCGCACCAGCCAGGCGGCGATCAGCGCCGGCAGCACGATGGTGGCGATCACGATCAGCGGGCCGTAGGTGGCAGTGAACAGCGTCGGGTCGGGGCGATCCTCCGGCAGCGCGGTCATCGAGCGGACCATGAACAGGCCGACGGCCCCGATCGCCCAGCCCCACAGCAGCGCCACGGCGAGCAGCGCCAGCGCGCGAACGCGCGGAGACACCGCGCCCGGCTGGCGCAATTCGGCGAGTTCCTCCTCGTCCGCGATCAGGCCCTTGGACGCTTGCGCATCGGGCGCGAACAGGCCGGCAAAGCCGATCGCCAGCAGGATGAAGCCCATCACGGCGTAGGTGGTCGGCCAGCCGATGTCGTCGGCGATGATCAGCGCCAGCGCCCCGCCCACCAGCGAGGCGAGGCGGAAGCCGACCTGATGGACGGTCGAGAGGATATCGAGCGGCGCCTCCTCGTCCGCCACGTCGATCCGCCAGGCATTGATGACGATATCCTGCGTGGCGCTGCAAAACGCCCCGATCGCCGCCAGCAGCGAGAACCAGCCCAGCTGGGTGCCCGGATCGAGCCACGACATGGCGACGAGGATGATGCCGAGCGCGATCTGCGCCACCACGATCCACTGCTTGCGCTTGCCCAGCCGCCGCACGAACGGAATGTCCAGCCGATCCAGCAGCGGCGACCACAGGAACTGGAACGAATAAGCGAGCCCGATCAGCGAGAACACGCCCATTGTCTCCAGGTCCACCTCGGCCTCGGTGAACCAGGCGTAGAGCGTGCCCAGGAACAGCGCGAAGGGCAGCCCGCTCGCAAAGCCGAACAGCGCCATGAACCCGGTCTTGCGGTGGCCCAGAGCGCGCAGCAGGCGCAGCCAGCCGGGCTTCTCGGCGCTTGTGGTGGCCATTCATCGTCCTTTTTGCAGTCGCCGCGAGAGTAGCGCCGGGGCCGCCGATGGAAAGCCCCGCCGCGCCGCCATCCCCTGAACCCTTGCAGGCACGAGGCATGCACCTCGGTGCTGCGCGGGGTGCCGCCACCGACCCTCCCCGGAACACCCGCACCGCCAGCGCACAGGGAAAGGCACGCGCGCCTTGGAGCCGGCCACCACCGCAGCTATGGCCAGCGGATGGCCGAAACGCAGGACGATAACGAAGCGCCGCAGCACCAGCCGGAGGCCGGAGAGCGTGGGGGCGAGCGCGAGGGCGAGCGTGGGGGCGAGCGGATCGCCAAGCTGCTCGCCCGCGCCGGCGTCGCCAGCCGCCGCGAGGTGGAGCGGATGATCGCGGACAAGCGGGTGGCGCTGAACGGCACGCCTCTCGAGACGCCCGCCACCGTGCTCACCGGCCTGCGCGGCATCACCGTGGACGGCCAGCCGGTGGCCAAGCCCGAACGCACGCGCCTGTTCCGCTTTCACAAGCCCACGGGCCTGATCACCGCGGAGCGCGACCCCGCCGGGCGGCCGACGATTTACGACGCGCTGAGGAACGCCCTGCCTGCTGGCACGCCGCGCATGATGCCGGTGGGGCGGCTCGACTTTTCCACCGAGGGGCTTCTCCTGCTGACCAACGATGGCGAGTTCAAACGGCAGCTGGAGCTCCCCGCCACCGGCGTGCCGCGCACCTATCGCGCGCGGACGTTCGGCGAGATCAGCCAGGCGCAGCTGGAAGAGTTGATCGAGGGGATGACGGTGGAGGGCGTGAATTACGGCCGCATCGACGCCAATCTCGAACGGCGCACCGGGCGCAACCAGTGGATCGAGCTGACCCTGACCGAGGGCAAGAACCGCGAGGTCCGCCGTGTGCTCGAACATCTGGGGCTCAAGGTCTCGCGCCTGATCCGCACCGCCTACGGCCCCTTCGCGCTGGGCGACCTGCGCTCCGGCGGCGCCGAGGAAGTGCGGCGCGAGGACCTGGAGCGCTTCCGCAGCAGTGTTCGCTCGGGCCCCGCGGAGAAGGGCGCGACAGGCGCGTCCCACACGGCGCCGCAGCCGAGGGAGGGTGAAGCACGCCCGGGAGCCGGCGCACCCCGTCTGTCTCGGCCCCCAAGGAGTGCTGACGCTCCTTCGAGATTGGGCGCGCCCCATGTGTCCCGACCGGCAAGGGCCACTGAAGCCGCCGCCAGGACCGACGCGTCCCGCTCTTCCGGGCGCAGAGGGCGAGCCGAGGCGGAGCCCCGCCCCGAGAGACGCGCCACGCCGGCTCCGCCCCGGCGAGCCAACACCGAGCAACGGCCAGAGAAGCGCGGTGAACCGCCTGCCCGCGGGCGAGCCAGTGCCGAGAAACGGCCCGAGAGACGCACCGATCGGGCCGCGCCCCAGCGAGCCAACGCCGAACCACGCCCCGACAAGCGCGGCGAAGCGGCCGCGCCCCGGCGAGCCAAGCCGCATCCGGTCCCGGGTGCAGCGCCCCGCTCCGGCCCGCGGACGGGGTCGCGACCGCCCGCTCCCACCGACAAGGCGCGCCGACCCGCGCGCGGCAAGGCAGATCCTGCCCCCGGTCCCCGCTCCACCCGAGGCGACGCGCCGCGCCGCGAGCCGCGCGGGCCCTCCGGCTCGCCATCGCCCCACAAGCCGAACCGGGGGCCCCGTAAAAGCCCGGGCAAAGGTCCGGGTGCAGGCCCGCGCAGGGGCCCGGCCAAGTGAGGATCATCGCCGGCGAATGGCGGCGGCGGACCTTGCGCGCCCCTGCGGGGGAGGCGACCCGCCCAACCGCCGACCGCACGCGCGAGACGCTGTTCTCCATACTGGCGAGCCGGCTCGGCGCGTTCGAGGGGCTCAGCGTCGCGGACCTGTTCGCCGGCTCCGGCGCGCTGGGGCTGGAGGCCTTGTCGCGCGGTGCGGCGGACTGCCTGTTCGTGGAGCAGGAGGCCGCCGCCCTGCGCGCGCTGCGTGCCAACATCGCCGCGCTGCACGCGCAGCCCCGCTGCCATGTGCAGGCGGCCTCGGTCCTGCAGCTCGGCCCGGCCAAGGTCGCGCGAGACCTGATCCTGCTCGATCCGCCCTATCGCAGCGGAGCGGGCGCCGTGGCGCTCGACCGGCTCGCGCGACTGGGCTGGATCGGCCCTGCCACCTGGGTGGCTCTCGAAACGGCTCGCGACGAGGAGGTGCGCGTGCGGGCGCTGGTCGTGGAAACCGAGCGCACAGTGGGCGCTGCGCGGATCACGCTGCTGCGCTCGCCGCCGGCCGCCGCTCCGAACGATTCCTGAGCCGATGCACGAGCGGCCGCCCGGACCCAACCGGACGGCCGCATCGCACTCGCGCGATCCGCTCATCCGGCGGGGGAGGGGAAAACCCGGCCGGAGGAGCGATCAGGCGCGCGGCTTAGCGGCCGCCGGGATTGCGGCAGCTGTCCTGCCGCTCGCGCGTGCACACCGGATATTCGCCCGGCGTGGCGGTGGTGGGCGCCCGCTGGACCATTTCGTTGCGGGTGAACCGCGTGTTCGCATTGGCGCCCGCGTTCATGCCGGTGCTCATCCCCGGGGTGCCGGTCGTGCGCGCAGTGCCCGCCCCGCCCATCGTGCCGGGCGTGCTGCTCGCGCCCATGGTGCCGGTGGTTCCGGTCGAGCCGCTCATGCCCGTGGTGCCGGTGCCCATGCCCGTGGTGCCCGCGCCCATGCCCGGCGTGCTACGCATGCCCGATGTGCCGGTGCCCGGTGTGCCCGCGCCCATCGCACCGGTGGCGCCGGTCGTTCCGCTCATCCCGGTCGACCCAGTCATGCCGGCCGTTCCCGCCGTGCCGGCGCGTGCCGCACGCACCTGATCGACGATCGAGGTCCAGGCCTGCTGCTGCTGGTCCGGGGTCAGGCCGCGAACCTGGCTCTGCTGCTCGGGCGTCAGGTAGCCGAACGCTTCCTGCTGCTCGGGCGCCAGGCCCCAGTAATATTGCTGAGACTCGGCGTTCAGGCCTTCGTACATCGTGCGGCGTTCGGTGGGCCAGGTCTCGACCTGGCTCCGCTGCTGGGTGCTCATGGTGAACGGCGACCCGGTCGTGCTGCCCATCGTGCCGGGGGAGCCGGAGGTGGTCGTGCCCTGGTTGGCGTTCGTGCCGGTGGTCGGCCGGGTCGGGGCGGTCGGCTGGGTCGCGCCCGGCGAGGTGGTGGAGGTGCCGGGAGTTGTCTGGGGCGTCGTGGTCGTGGTGCCGGTGGTCTGGGCGAACAGCGCCCCCGGTGCGACGGCCATGGACAGAGCCGCGGCACTGGCCAGCAAAAGCTTGCTCATGGGTAATCTCCTTGACGGGTGTGTCTATCTGACGGGTGTGTCTATGGCCTCTCGAACGGGCGGCCGTTAACCGTGTTCCAACAGCCGGCCGGGCGCCGCCCTTGCGCCCCCGAGCGTTGTTCCCTAGCTGTTCACCCGTGACCCAGAGCCCGCTTCCCGCCCGATCCGGCCCGGCCGACACGGCCGACACGGCCCCAGATGCGGCCCCGGACGCGGCCGGGGACGCTCCGTGGCTCGCCCGCCTCAACCCCCCGCAGCAGCAGGCGGTGCTGACCACCGAGGGCCCGGTGCTGATGCTGGCGGGCGCCGGCACGGGGAAAACCGCCGCGCTGACGGCGCGCCTCGCCTGGCTGGTCGGCACGCGCCGCGCCTGGCCGTCGGAGATCCTGTGCGTCACCTTCACCAACAAGGCCGCGCGCGAGATGCGCGAGCGGGTCGGGCGGCTGATCGGCGACGCGGTGGAGGGGATGCCGTGGCTCGGCACCTTCCACTCGATTTGCGCCAGGATGCTCCGCAAACACGCCGAACTGGTGGGCCTGCAAAGCAATTACACCATCATCGACATCGACGACCAGTTGCGCCTGATGAAGCAGCTGATCGTGGATGCCGGGCTGGACGAGAAGCGCTGGCCCGCCCGCCAGTTGGCCGGTCTCGTCGACCGGTGGAAGAACCGCGGCCTCAACCCCGCCGACCTCGACGCGGTGGAAAACGAGAGCTTCGCCAACGGCAAGGGCCAGCAACTCTACGCCGCCTATCAGAAGCGGCTGATTGCGCTCAATGCCTGCGATTTCGGCGATCTGCTGCTGCACATGCTCAACATCCTGCGCCGGAACCGCGACGTTCTGGAGGCCTATCAACGCCGTTTCAAATACGTTCTGGTCGACGAGTACCAGGATACCAACGCCGTCCAATATCTCTGGCTGCGACTGCTCGCGCAGGAGCGCAAGAACATCTGCGTGGTGGGGGATGACGACCAGTCGATCTATTCCTGGCGGGGCGCGGAGGTGGCCAATATCCTGCGCTTCGAGAAGGACTTTCCCGGCGCGGCGGTGATCCGGCTGGAGCAGAATTACCGCTCAACGCCGCAGATCCTCGCCGCCGCTTCCGGGCTCATCGCCGCCAATTCGCAGCGGCTCGGCAAGACGCTGTGGACCGAGGCGGGCGGCGGCGAGAAGGTGCGCGTCATCGGCGTGTGGGACGGGCCGGAGGAAGCGCGCCGGGTGGGCGAGGAGATCGAGCGGCTGGAGCGGGAAGGCGCTCCGCTGGATCGCATCGCCATCCTCGTGCGCGCCCAATACCAGACCCGCGAGTTCGAGGACCGTTTCATCCAGATCGGCCTTAACTACCGCATCGTCGGGGGCTTCCGCTTCTACGAGCGCGCCGAGATCCGCGACGCGCTGGCCTATCTGCGCGTGATCGCACAGCCCGCCGACGACCTCGCCTTCGAGCGCATCCACAACCAGCCCAAGCGCGGCCTCGGCGCCAAGACGCTGAGCAAGATGCACGAACATGCGCGTGCCGCCGGCCTGCCGCTCGCCGCCGCCTCGCTCCAGCTGGCCGACAGCGACGAGCTGCCCGCGCGCGCCGCCGGCACGATCGCGGCGCTGATGCGCGACTTCCTGCGCTGGCGCGATCTCGCCGAGCAGGTAACACCGGCCGAGCTGCTGCGCACCGTGCTGGCCGAATCCGGCTACGACGCGATGCTCAAGGCCGATCGCACGGCCGAAAGCGCCGGCCGCGCCGAAAACCTGGTCGAGCTGGCCCGCGCGATGGAGGAATATGCGACGCTCGGCGACTTCCTCGAACATGTCAGCCTGGTGATGGACAACGACGCCGCCGACGACACCGAGAAGGTCACGATCATGACCATCCACGCGGCCAAAGGTCTGGAATTCGACCATGTGTTCCTGCCCGGCTGGGAGGAGGGCGTGTTCCCCAGCCAGCGCTCGCTCGACGAAGGCGGGCTCGCCAGCCTGGAGGAGGAGCGGCGGCTCGCCTATGTTGCGATCACCCGGGCCCGGCGGCGCTGCACGATCCTGCACGCGGCCAATCGCCGCATCTACGGCCAGTGGACCAGCTCCATTCCCTCGCGCTTCGTCGGCGAGCTGCCGGAGGAGCACATCGCCAGCGAGACGACCATGACCGGCGGCGCTTCCCTATGGCGCGCCAACTGGACCGAGACGGAGGACCCGTTCGCGCACCTATCCAGCGCCGCGCCGCAACGCGCACAGCAGCGCGGCCCCGGCTGGCAGCGGGCGCTGGCCACGGGGTACGAGACCGCGCCCGCCCGCGTGCGCGAATCGACCCGCAGCGCAGCCAGCTTCGCCGCGAAGGCGCGCACCGACGTCGCGATCGGCGCGCGCGTGTTCCACGACAAGTTCGGCTATGGCGAGGTCGTCGCGCAGGAAGGCAACAAGCTCGAGATCGAGTTCGAGACGAGCGGCCGCAAGCGCCTGATCGACAGCTTCGTCAAGCCCGCCTGAGCGACCCCGCTCGGGCGCTCAGGGGGCGCCGCCCCTCAGAGAGCCGAGACGGCGAGGAAGCCCGGCACCGGGCCGTTCCACTCGCCGGGCGCGCTCGTCTCCTCGACCCCGCGCGGTTCGGGCGGGCGCCGCTCCGCCTGCCGGCGCGGTTCGGGCTGGGCCCGCTGCTCGGTCGGCCGCCGTTCGGGCTCGCGCTGCTCCTCGGCCGGCGGCTCCGGCTCGCGGCGGCGGGGCGCCTCGGCCTTGGCCCGCTTCTCGCGGCGGGGCTTGTCCTCGGTGCGCGTCCTGCCGCGGCCCCGCTCCGCGGGTTCGGCCGGCGCGTCCGTGTCTTCGGCAGCGGCCCCGTCCATGGTGACGAGCGGAATTTTCAGCCCGGTCAGCTTCTCGACATTGGCGATCGCCTCCGCATCCTCGGGCGTGACGAAGGTGAAGGCGTGGCCCTTGGCGCCCGCCCGGCCCGTGCGGCCAATGCGGTGGATGTAATCGTCAGGGTGCCACGGCGTGTCGTAGTTGAACACATGGCTCACACCCTTGATGTCGAGCCCGCGCGCCGCGACGTCGCTGGCGACGAGGATGTTGACCTCACCCTTCTTGAACCGGTCGAGCTCGGCCATCCGGCTCGGCTGATCCATGTCGCCGTGGATCTCGCTGCTGGCAAAGCCGCTGCGCTGCAGGCTCTTGTTGAGCTCGCGCACCGTGGTTTTGCGATTGGCGAAGATGATGGCGGTGGAAACGTCGTCGCTCCGCAGCATCCGGCGCAGCAACTCGCTCTTGCCGCGCGCGGGCACCTGCACCTTGGCCTGGGTGATGTTGATGTTCGCCGTGGCGGGCCGGGCGACCTCGATATATCTGGGGTTCGTCAGGAAGCGGTCCGCCAGCTTCTTGATCGGCCCCGGCATGGTCGCCGAGAACAGCAGCGTCTGGCGCTGCGGCGGCAGCTTCTCGCAGATGAACTCGATATCGGGGATGAAGCCCATGTCGAGCATGCGATCGGCCTCGTCGATCACCAGCAGCTCGCACCCGGTGAGGAGGATCTTGCCGCGCTCGAACAGGTCCATCAGCCGGCCCGGCGTGGCGATCAGCACGTCGACGCCCTCGTCGAGCCGCCTCACCTGGTCGCCCATCTGCACGCCGCCGATCAGCAGCGCCATCGAAAGGTCGTGGTTGACGCCGTATTTCTCGAAGTTCTCGGCCACCTGCATGGCCAGTTCGCGGGTCGGTTCGAGAATGAGCGAGCGCGGCATCCGCGCCCGGCGGCGGCCTTGGTTGAGCACGTCGATCATCGGCAGCACGAAGCTCGCCGTCTTGCCGGTGCCGGTCTGGGCCACCGCGATCAGATCCTTCATCATGTGGATCTGGGGGATCGCCTGCGCCTGGATCGGGGTCGGCTCGGTATAGCCGGCCGCTTCCACGGCGCGCAGCAATTCGTCAGACAGGCCGAGGTCGGCAAAGTTCATGAAGAGGAAATGTCCGGATTGCCCGCGTGTTTGCAAGAAGCTGGGTGTTTGCAAGAAAAGGCGCACTGAAGGGCGCGCGGCCCCATGCTCGCCATTGCCGCCGCCTATGCACCAGCGGCGGAAATGTCAATCCACGGCCGCTCGGTTGGCCCTCACTCACCGCTGGGCACGAGCCGGTTGAACCGGGCAATCCGGCAACTGGCGCCGGCGCGCGATTGCAGGCGGTCGCGGTTCGGGCAGAGCGCCCCGTCGTCGCTGCGCTCGATATAGAAGCCGGAATAGAAATCGGCCGCGCTGCAGCTCCGCTCCAACGCCGCGGTCAACACGCGCCGGTCGCGCATGAACAGCACCAGTCGGTCGGGCCGCCCCGGCTTCACCCCGGCGATCGAGTCCATCCGGACGCAGCCATCGACCGGCCGCTCGTCATAACGCTGCGGCGCCGGACGGCGGGTGAGGTCCGCCACCAGCCCTTCGCGCACCTGCGGGGCTCCGGGCGAGATGCGGATGATCACGCGCCGCTCGATCCGCACCTGGCGCTCCAGCGGCGTGCGCAATGCCTCCTTGATCGTGCGCAGCGGCTCGGGCGCGGGCGGCCGAAAGCCCAGTGCGCCGGTCTTGGCCTCGGAGGCGATGGGCGCAACGCGCGCGATCTCCGCCCCGTCCGACCCGCGCGAGACACGCTCCGGCGGCGCCTCGGGGGCGAAGGGCACGATCAGTGCGAGCAGGGGGAGAAGAGCGGCGGAACTGTTCATCCGGGCGGCGGGCTGTTGCGATGCAGGGCAGGCGGAGCATGCCGGGCACGGGCCCGGAGAGGCGGGTCTGGCCAGCGCCGATTGAATGGCGGCTGAATTCCTCCGGGCCAGACTGGCATCCACCCCCGCCCGCTGGCAAGAGCGCAGCCGATGACGGATCGAGCACAGTTCCTGATGGAGGCCAGCGCCCTGCTGGGGCAGCAGGGGCTGACCACCGATGCCGAGCTGATCGCCCCTTGGCTGACCGACTGGCGCGGGCGCTATAGCGGCAGGGCGCTGGCGCTGGCCTCGCCCGCCTCCACCCAGGAGGTCGCGTCGCTGGTGCGGCTGTGCGGGGCGCACCGCGTGCCGATCGTGCCGCAAGGCGGCAATAGCGGCATGTCCGGCGGCGCCACGCCCGACGAGAGCGGCCGCGCGCTGCTCCTGTCGCTGCGGCGCATGACCAAGGTCCGCCGCCTCGATGTGCAAGCGCGCGAGGCAACCTGCGAGGCCGGCGTGATCCTCCAGGCGCTACACGATGCGGCGGCCGCGCAAGGCTTGCGCTTTCCGCTGACGCTCGGCGGCAAGGGCTCGGCCACGATCGGCGGGCTGGTCGCCACCAATGCGGGCGGCACGCAGGTGCTGCGCCACGGATCGATGCGCGCGCAGGTGCTGGGGCTGGAGGCGGTGCTGGCCGACGGCTCGGTACTGGACCTGCTGGCGCCGCTCAAGAAGGACAATCGCGGGCCGGATTTGAAGCAGCTGCTGATCGGGTCGGAAGGAACGCTGGGCATCGTCACCGCGGCCAATCTGCGGCTGCTGCCGGCGCTGGCAGATCGCGCGGTGCTGTGGGCGGGGCTCGGCTCGATCCACGATGCGCGCGCGCTGCTGCTCCATGCGGAGGCGCTGGCCGGTCCCTCGCTCGAAGGCTTCGAGGTCCTGCCGCGCCACTGCCTAGAGGCGGTGCTGGCCCATGTGCCCGGCGCCCGCTCGCCGCTTGGTGGAGCGCACGAATGGCACGCGCTGATCGAGCTTGCCGCCGATGCTGCGCAGGCGGAGGCGCTGCCCACCCTCGGCCAGTCGCTGCTCGAAAGCGCGTTCGCCGCCGGGCTGGTTGAGGACGCCACATTTGCCGCCAGCGAGGCGCAGGCCGAGGCGTTCTGGTCCTTGCGCGAGCATATCTCGCCTGCCGAACGTGCGCTCGGCCCCGCGATGCAGCACGACATTGCCGTGCCCGTCGCGCGCATGGCCGGCTTCATCGCCGAAGCCGTGCCCGCCACGCAGGCGCGCTTTCCCGGCACCACCGCCATCGCCTTCGGGCACCTGGGCGATGGCAATGTCCACTACCACGTCCTCGCCCCGGCCGGCGCACCGCAAGGCGCGTGGGAGCAGAAAGAAGGAAAGCAGATCAGCGCCTTCGTCCACGATCTTGTCGCGCAATGGCAAGGCTCGATCAGCGCTGAGCACGGCATCGGGCAGATGAAGCTGGCCGAGTTCGCCCGGCTCGGCGACCCGGTGCACCTGGCGATGCTGCGCGCGGTCAAGCAGGCGCTGGACCCTCTCGGCCTGCTCAATCCCGGCAAGCTGGTTCCGCCCGGGCCTTGATCTCGGCGCGGACCTGCCTGCCCCTCGGCCGCGGTCCCGCTCACCCCAGCGAAGCACGCCGCCGCCGCCGCGCCAGCCGGAGCGCCACCGCACATGAGCGCCATCCCGGCCCGAGTGCGCCCGCTTGCGCCCCCCGGACATCTTTTCTATGGCGCGCCCTTCCATTGCGGGCCCAAGCCCCCGCCCCTGCCGGGCGCGCGGCGAGCCCCCACCGGCCGACCTAGCGGAGAGTAATCATGGCCAGCGCGCCGCAACCGACCCTGCCCCTGTTCTACAAGGACCTGATGCCGCTCAACAGCCGCGACCACGCGGCCTGGCATGCCCGCGCGACCGACCGCGCGCCGTGGGTCACGGGCCAGCACGCCATCCCGCTGACGGTGGACGAGTTCGCGCAGGCGCACCGCCACTTCCCGATCGTGTTCTCGGCCGGAGAGAAGCCGGTGCCGCTGGCGCTGCTCGGTTTGAACGAAGGCATCAACGTGTTCTTCGACGACGAGGGCCGCGCCACGGAGGACTTCTACGTCCCCGCCTATATCCGCCGCTATCCCTTCCTGCTGGCGAAATTGCAGCCGAACACCGACCAGATGTCGCTGTGCTTCGACCCGACCAGCGACCTCGTGGGCGAATTTTCCGAAGGGCAGATCCTGTTCAACGGCGACCAGCCGAGCGAGCACACGAACAACCTGCTCAACTTCTGCGAAAAGTTCGAGGAAGCGGGCCTGCGCACCCAGAGCTTCGTCGAGGAACTGGTCAAGGCCGAGCTGCTCATGGACGGCGAGGTTTCCATCCAGCGCAACGACAATCCCGACCGCCCGTTCGTCTATCGCGGGTTCCAGATGGTCAACCAGCAGAAGCTGCGCGAACTGCGCGGCGACCAGCTACGCAAGTGGAACGAGAACGGGCTGCTGCCGCTGCTGTTCGCCCACCTCTTCTCGCTCGACCTGATGCGGGTGATCTTCGCCCGCCAGTCGGCCCAGGGCAAGGGGCCCGGAGCGGCCGGCAATGCGCTCAACGCCGGCTCTTCCGGCGTCGAAGGCGTCGGCTTCGACCCGCAGACAGCAGGCTGATCCGGCCCGCGGCGGGTCGCCCGGCGGCAGGGCGCCCCGCCGACGCGGTGGACTGCCGGCGAGGGCTTGAATTCCTACAAGCAGAGCCTAGCTAGAACGCGTCCGCCGACGCTTCCCTCATGGCTCGGTCGGATGGTGCGCTTCGGCGCACCTCCTCCCTGAACCTTGGCCACCTCGTGCAATCCGCACGAGGTGGTTTTTTTATGAGCCCTGCGCCTCCGTGGCGCTACTCGGCGGCCTGCGCGATGCCGCCCCGGTCGCACAGCTCCGCGGCCAGCCGCCGGACCAGCCCCGACAGCACCCGCGCCACTGCGCCCAGGCCCGGCCCCGGCTCGCTCATCCGCGCGTCGAGATAGGCCGAGCGGCAGACCTCCACCTGCAGCGCGTGGACTCCTCGGCCCGGCGCTCCGTGCCGGTCGAGCACATAGCCCCCGGCATAGGGCCGGTTGTGCGCGGCCGCCCGCCCGCTCTGCGCGAAGTGATTGAGCGCCGCCGCCGAAAGATGGGCGCCGCACGAGGCGCCGAACCGGTCGCCCACCACGAAATCGGGCGCCGCCTCGGCCCCGCGCTTGGGGCCCAGCGGCGGCATCGAGTGCAGGTCCACCAGCAGGGCAGCTCCCCATTCGTCGCGCAATCGCTCCAGCGCCTTCGCAAGCTCCGCGTGATAGGGCCGGTGGACCAGGTCCAGCCGCGCCTCCAGCTCCTCGCGCGTCATCCGCCCGCGCCACAGCTCGCCCATGCCGGGCAGCCTTCGGGGCACCAGGCCCAGCCCGCTCTTCGCCCGGCTGCCCGCCGCCATTCGCGGCCCCCGCGCGGGGGCGCCGCCGGCCACCATGTCCCAGTCCACATCGTCGGGCGTGCGGTTGAGATCGATCAGCGCGCGCGGCGCATGGGCGACCAGCAGCGCCGCCCCGGTATCGCGCGCCACCTCCGCGGCAAGCCGGTCGACGAGCCGGTCCTCCAGCCGCAGGCAGGCAAGCTCGGGCTGACGCATCCGCGCGGACAGGGCGGCGGGATAGGTCCTGCCCGCATGGGGCACCGCCAGCAGCACCGGCACTGGGGCCGGCTCGGGCAGGAAGAGCGTGAACGGTTCGTCGGCCCCGCTCTCGCCCGCGCCGGACGCGCCCGGCGATTCGCTGCTTCCCTGGCCCGGAATCCTCATCCCGCCATGCTGGCCACACTCTGGCTGTGTGTCAAAGCTGGCCAGCGCGAAATTGGGGGAGGCCCTGTGCACCTGCACAGTCTATGACCGAGATCGACGGCAGGCGCCGGCCCGTACGGATCACCGCCCCGCCCCAATATCCCAAGGCAAATTCGTTCAAGGACACGAGATGTTTCGCATTCTGCTCGCCGAAGACGATGCTTCAATGCGCTTCTACCTCTCCCGCGCTCTCGAGCAGGCCGGCTATGCAGTGGATGCGGTCGATCGCGGCACCGCAGCGCTCCCCCTTCTGGAGGCGGAAACCTACGATCTCCTGCTGTCGGACATCGTCATGCCCGAAATGGACGGGATCGAACTGGCGCAACGCTGCTCGGAGCTCAGCCCCTATACCCGCATCATGTTCATCACGGGGTTCGCCGGCGTCTCCCTGAAGGGCAACGATGCGAGGCAGGGCCGTGTCCTTTCCAAGCCGTTCCACCTGCGCGACCTCGTGGCGGAAATCGAGCGCGTGCTCACCGGCGATCCCGCCAGCGCCTCGCTTTAGGCCGGTCGCAATCTCTTCTCTTGCCTTCCGCCGGGCGCACCGCTAATTCGCCCGCCTGCCGTGCGGGTCCGCCCGCACCGCTTCCCGATGGTTCGGGCGTATAGCTCAGTGGTAGAGCACTGTGTTGACATCGCAGGGGTCGGAAGTTCAATCCTTCCTACGCCCACCATCGGCCCTCCCCCCTTGACCTGAACGGTCCGCTGGCGCCCTTCGCCGGCAGCGGAGAGGTGCGGCCGGGCCTCCCTTGCGCAGCCGCACACGGCTTCGTAAGGACGCCCTCAATCCCGCACACCCACAGGCAACAGGACACAGCGCGCATGGCGAAGATCACGGTCGCAAATCCGCTCGTCGAGATCGACGGCGACGAGATGACGCGGATCATCTGGCAGTGGATCCGCGAGCGGCTGATCCTGCCCTATCTCGACATCGACCTCAAATATTACGATCTCGGCATGGAGAAGCGCGACGAGACGCGCGACCAGATCACCGTCGATGCGGCCGAGGCGATCAAGCAATATGGCGTCGGCGTGAAGTGCGCCACGATCACGCCGGACGAAGCGCGGGTCGAGGAATTCAAGCTCGCCGAGATGTACCGCTCGCCCAACGGCACGATCCGCAACATCCTCGGCGGCACGATCTTCCGCGAGCCGATCGTGATCCAGAACGTGCCCCGGCTGATCCCCGGCTGGACCGACCCGATCGTCGTCGGCCGCCACGCGTTCGGCGACCAGTACCGCGCCACCGACACGCTGATCCCCGGCCCGGGCACGCTGCGCCTCGTCTTCGAGGGCGAGGACGGGCAGGTGATCGACAAGGAGGTCTACCAGTTCAAGGCGCCCGGCGTCGCCATGGCGATGTACAACCTCGACGATTCGATCCGCGACTTCGCCCGCGCCAGCTTCAATTACGGCCTCAACCGCGGCTGGCCGGTCTACCTCTCCACCAAGAACACGATCCTCAAGGCCTATGACGGGCGCTTCAAGGACCTGTTCCAGGAGGTGTTCGATAGCGAAGGCTTCGCGCAGAAGTTCAAGGACGCCGGCATCGTCTACGAGCACCGCCTGATCGACGACATGGTCGCCTCGGCGCTCAAGTGGAGCGGCAAGTTCGTCTGGGCGTGCAAGAACTACGATGGCGACGTGCAGTCGGACCAGGTGGCGCAGGGCTTCGGCAGCCTCGGCCTGATGACCTCCGTGCTGATGACGCCCGACGGCAAGACCGTGGAGGCAGAGGCCGCGCACGGCACCGTCACCCGCCACTTCCGCCAGCACGAGCAGGGCAAGGCGACCAGCACCAACCCGATCGCCTCGATCTTCGCCTGGACCCGCGGCCTTATCTATCGCGGCCGGTTCGACAATACGCCCGACGTGGTCCGCTTCGCCGAGACGCTGGAGCGGGTCTGCATCCAGGCGGTCGAGAACGGCAAGATGACCAAGGACTTGGCCCTCCTGATCGGCCCCTCGCAGAGCTGGATGACCACCGAGCAGTTCTTCGAGGAGATCGTGCGCGGGCTCGAACAGGAAATGGCCGCCTGGGCGTGATGCGCCGCCAGCAGCGATGGCTCGCGGCCAGTGCCCTGGCGCTCGCCGCGAGCCCGCTGTTGGCGCCCGAATTGCTGGCCTTCCCGCACCACCGGCAGGTCGCCGACAAGTCGGCCCATCCGGTGAAGCCGCCTGAAGGTTCGGCTATCGAGCAGGTGATCGCCCGGGCCAACCGGCTCGTCGCCGCGAGCCCCCTCGCCCGCGAGGCGGAGCCGCGGCGTTTCCTCCTCACCGATGGCGGCTGGCGCTGGCATCGGCTGGCGCTCGGCAGCAGCAGCGCCTTCGCCCTTTCGCGCCCACTGGGCGAGCCGATCGTGGTCAATCGCAGCGACCTGGCCGCCGACCGAGTCCGCAATGGCGCGAACCTCGGAGGCACCCGCACGCTTTCCGGCACCATCGCCCACGCGACAGCGCACGGCCTGATCCGCCGACGCTTCGGCCTCGGCAGCGCCCTCTTCCCCCAACGGCTGGTGGAGGGCTATGCCGGCCATCTCGCGCAGGAGAGCAGCCACAAAGCCGCCGATATCGCCGCGCCGGAAGCCGCCAAAGCGACACACCCGGCCCAGTCCCATTATCACGGCAGGCGGGCCGTCGTCCGGCTTCTGGCCGCCAATCGCGGCTCCGTCGCCGAACTGTTCGAAAGCCCCCGCTAATGCCCGAAAACAAGACCAAGGCCCGCCTCGAAGTCCGCCAGGCGGTGCCGGCCGACGTCGCGCGCATCGCCGCGCTCGTCCGCCGCGCCTACGAGGACCTCGCGCCCTATACCCGCAGCGAGGTCCGCGGGCAGATCAACAATTATCCCGAAGGCTGCTTCGTCGCCATCCTCGACAACAAGCTGGTCGGGTACTGCGCCTCGCTGCGCATTTCGGGCAATGCAGCGCTGGTGCCGCATAGCTGGGACGAGATCACCGGCAACGGCTATGGCAGCCGCCACGACCCGACCGGCGAGTGGCTCTACGGCTACGAGATGTGCGTCGATCCGGCCACACGAGGCACCCGCATCGGCCGCCGCCTGTACGAGGAACGCCGCGCCCTGGCGGAAGAACTGGGCCTCAAGGGCATCGTCTTCGGCGGCCGCATGCCCAATTTGCGCCGCCAGTGGCGCAAGGTGGAAGGGCCGCAGGACTATCTCGACCGCGTCCTCAGCGGCAAGCTGCACGACCCCGTCCTGCGCTTCCAGCTGGCGAACGGCTTCGAGCCCATCGGCATCCTGAAAAACTACCTACCCGAAGACAAGGCGAGCCGATCCTTCGCCGTCCACATGGTCTGGCGCAACCCGTTCGTGGATCAGGAGGAGAATCCGCGCTTCCGCGTGCCGCGCGGCGTGGAAAGCGTCCGCATCGCCACCTGCCAGCTGCAGGCCCGCGCGGTGAAGGACTTCGACGAGTTCATGGGGCAGGTCCGCTATTTCGTCGACGTCGCCAGCGACTACGAGGCGGATTTCATCCTCTTCCCCGAACTCTTCACCCTTATGCTCCTCTCGGCCGAGGAGAAGGAGCTCACCCCCATCGAGGCGATCGAGGCGCTCAGCCGCTACACGCCGCGCATCCGCCAGGCGCTGTCGGAGATGGCGCTCAAGTACAACATCAACATCATCGGCGGCTCGCACCCGACGCGGATGGACGATGGCGACATCCACAACGTCGCCTATGTGTGCCTGCGCGACGGATCGGTGCACGAGCAGGAGAAGATCCACCCCACGCCCAACGAGGCCTATTGGTGGAACATCCGCGGCGGCGATTCCATCCACGTCATCCAGACCGACAGCGGCCCCATCGGCGTCCTCATCTGCTACGACAGCGAGTTCCCCGAACTCGCCCGCAAGCTGGTGGACGAAGGGGCGCGGATCATCTTCGTGCCTTTCTGCACGGATAGCCGCCAGGGTTACATGCGCGTGCGCTATTGCGCGCAGGCCCGCGCCATCGAGAACCAGTGCTTCGTGGTGATGAGCGGCAATGTCGGCAATCTGCCCGGCGTCGCCAACATGGACATCCAGTACGCGCAGAGCTGCATCCTTACCCCCTGCGACTTCCCCTTCGCCCGCGACGGCATCGCCGCCGAGGCCACCGAGAACGTCGAGACGCTGACCATCACCGACGTCAACCTCGCCGATCTCAGCTGGGCCCGCGCGGAAGGTACGGTGCGCAACCTCGCCGATCGCCGGTTCGACCTCTATCGCATCGAGTGGGACGAAGGCCACGGCGCCACCGCCACGGCCGATCCCGAAGGCCCGCCGCCGGCCCCGGTCGGCGGTCCGGGAGGCGGTTAACACCTCGACCGCCATTCTCGCATTGCGGCTCGCCTCGCCCGTCTGACATAGAGGGCCCATGCACCACGTCGAAATCTCTCCGACGATGTCAGACGCGCTGGTGATCCTGGGCGCGGCGGGCATCGTCATCCCGGTTTTCGCGCGGTTCCGCATCACGCCGGTCATCGGCTTCATCCTCGTCGGCGTGCTGGTCGGGCCCTATGGCCTGGGCCGGATGGTCTACGCCCACGAATGGCTCACCTGGTTCACCATCACCGATCCGGAGCGGCTGGGGCCGTTCGCGGAATTCGGCATCACCCTGCTGCTGTTCAGCATCGGGCTCGAACTCTCGTTCAACCGATTGTGGTCGATGCGCAAATTGGTGTTCGGGCTGGGCGCGCTGGAGCTGCTCGTCATCGGCCTGCTGCTCGCCGCGTTCCTGTCGATGATGGGCCAGTACTGGACCGGCGCCCTGGGGCTGGGGCTGGCGCTGGCGCTGTCCTCCACCGCGCTGGTGCTGCCCATTGCCGGCACGCAAACGCCGGTCGGCAGGGCGGCGCTCGCCATGCTGCTGTTCGAGGACATTGCCATCGTCCCGATCATCTTCATGCTCGGCGCGCTCGCCCCCTATGCGCAGGCCGATGGGCTGGATGGCCTTATGGACACGCTGTTGCAGGGGCTGCTGGTGGTGGGCGCGATGATGATCGTCGGTCGCTACGCCCTGCCGCTGCTGTTCGCGCAGGCGGCCCGCACCAAGAGCCCCGAACTGTTCCTCGCCGCCAGCCTGCTGGTGGTGATCGGCGCCAGCCTCGCCACCGCGCTCGTCGGCCTCTCCCCGATCGTCGGCGCGCTGGTCGCCGGCCTGCTGATCGCGGAGACCGAGTACCATTCCGAGGTCGAAGGGATCATGGAGCCGTTCAAGGGCCTCGCCCTCGGCGTGTTCCTGATCACGGTCGGCATGGGGGTCGACCTGATGACGATCTGGGAAAATCTTGGCTCCCTCGCGCTTGCGGTGGTCGGCGTGCTGACGCTCAAGGCCGTGGTCACCGGCGTGCTGCTGCGGCTGATGGGCGCGCGCCGGGCGACCGCGACCGAAACCGGCATCCTGATGGCGAGCCCGTCGGAAACCACGCTGATCGTGCTTGCCGCCGCGACCAGCGCGCTGCTGATCCAGCCGGGCACCGCGCAATTCTGGCAGATCGTCACCGCGATCGGCCTCACCATCACCCCGCTGCTGGCCATGCTCGGCCGCCATGTGGGGCGGCGGGTCGAGGCGCCCGGCACGATCCCGCCCGACGAGTTCGACACGGACGAGCCACGCGTCATCATCGTCGGCTGCGGCCGCGTGGGCCGGCTGGTGGCCGAGATGCTCACCCGCCACCACAAGCCCTATCTGGCGATCGACTCCGATTCCGACCTGATCGAGCGCTGCCGGCGCGAAGGGTATCATGCGGTCTTCGCCAACGCCGCCCGGCTCGACGCGCTGGACCGGCTCGGCGTCCACAGCGCGCCCGCGGTGATCCTGACCATGGACGAGCCGGTGCTGGCCCAGCGGATCACCCGCAAGCTGCGGGCGGCCTACCCCCAGCTGCCGATCATCGCCCGCGCGCGCGATCCGCTCCACGCGGCGGAGCTCTATCGCAGCGGCGCCAGCACCGCCGTGCCGGAAACGCTGGAAAGCTCGCTGCAATTGTCGGAAGCCGTGCTGGTCGATCTCGGCGTGCCGGTCGGCCCCGTGATCGCCTCGATCCACGAAAAGCGCGACGAATTTCGCGACGAGATCAAGGAAGGCGGGGCGCTGGAACACCGCCCCAAGCTGCGCTCGAGCACCGCAACGGCCTAGGCACTCCTCGCGCGCTCAGGCGTTGAGGGGAAAAGCCAAGGAGAACAAGGCCGTGAGCAACAAGCCCGATCCCACCAAGCCGACCAGCAACGACGAGAAGTTCAAGCCGCAGAACGTGGCGGGTGAAGGCCAGGGCCAGCCCGGCACGCAGGGCCGGCTCGACCGCGACATGAACGGCACCGACACCTCGCGCGGCAGCGAGCCGACACAGCGCGGCACGTCCGGCCGCCGCGGCTGACGCGAATGGCGGGC